>Ga0335074_10000006_pt1 | contig 599626 bp, 554 predicted proteins | sample Lox_Sample_23_FD_206715 | JGI IMG/M metagenome (GOLD analysis project Ga0335074, IMG submission 206715) | Soil microbial communities from Loxahatchee National Wildlife Refuge, Florida, United States - Lox_Sample_2.3 | ecosystem: Environmental > Terrestrial > Soil > Wetlands | place: USA... | reverse complement strand
TTGGCTACGAACCAAAAGGTCGGGAGTTCGAATCTCTCCGGGCGCGCCACTCTTTTCCCTTGCCCTTCAATTAATTAGGTCTCTCTTCTCCGGCTAGAAGTATGCAGTCCGAGTTTTCTCGCCCGAGCCACGTTATCCCGCACTCCATCAAGTGAGCAAATCTCTGCCGCCATGCCATCGCTTTCCTATTCAGGATCAACTGAGAGCAACTCCCCGCGCTAGTGAGAATGTCCGGTTACCCGACTACACAGGAGTTTGCGACTTTAATTTCGTCCCTCGTTGTTCTACGCTGGACAATTCCATGAAGCGCACTCTTGCCCTGACCCTAGCCTGTGTTGTTCTAGTGGGTATCCTTTGGCTCGCCTGGGCTCTCCTGCGAGACCATCGGCTCTCCAGCAACTTCCACAAAGTCCAAAATGGCATGCCGGAACGCGAAGTGATACGCCTGATGGGCAAGCCAACGCGAATTGAGAATTGTGGGAAGTTTTGGGCGCCCGTTCCGAAATCTGAATTACAGGGTTGCGTTGAGGAGCTTTTTTATGCCTCGCCATTTGCTCCTGCGCTGCCCCAGTATTACGTAATCAGACTTGGTGCAGATCAGCGCGTGGTCGAAGTTGCCCCTTATTCATCGCCGTGAATCCTCGAAATCAATTTTCCGGCAACCCGACTACACGGGCAGTTGGTATTAGCTCCGGTTTGCACATTAAACGCCCACCAGGCGTGAGGTAAATCTAAAGTTGTGCAGTCCGCGGAGGGAAGCGGGGTTACCTGGGAAGAGCAACAGGAAGAACCACCGAATGGCGCAGTTTCAACCGAATCAGGGGCAGAGAAGGGTTAAACATCGTATAATCTCGCGCGCGGAGCGAGAGAGCAGAACATATGAACGTACGAGAAGAAATCAAGAAGTACATTGCCAGCCAATCTGAACCAAAACGCAGCGACATGCAAAAGCTGCACCGGGTCATACTTCAAGCGTTGCCAAAGTGCAAATTATGGTTCGACAGCGGCAAAAACAGCAAAAATCAAACGATTTCTAACCCCACGATAGGTTATGGATTTCACACAATCAAATATGCGGATGGAAAAACTAGAGACTTTTTTCAAATTGGGGTGAGCGCAAACAAGACCGGAATCTCTGTCTACATCCTCGGAATCAAAGACAAGAAATACTTGGCCCAAACCTATGGAAAAAAACTGGGCAAGGCGAGTGTGAGCGGATATTGCATCAGGTTCAAGACTCTTGCAGACATAAACATCGATGTTCTTGAAGCGGCCATACGGTACGGGGCTGACGCTCAGAATAGAAAGACGAGCTGACGAAATAACTCGGCTTTTGGATGCCATCGGCGATCACGCGCAGGCGTGTCGTGTTGTGCCCTCGATTCCGACCGAATGACGCGCGATTCGGAAGTAATCTGTCAGCGGCTTTTCCAACTCCCGGTAAGTCGGCTCTCAGCACAAACTCCGCAGGCGCGGAAGTTCAAAATCACAGTCGAACTCCGAGAACTCAGACCTAGGCTTGTCTCGCAGGAATGACACAACCTCAGATAGACCGCGTCGGAACAGAGGGTAGTCCACAAAACGAAGATTTGAATACTTGAGACGGGCAAGATAAATCCCCACCCTTCGCGAGTGGTCGCGAAGGGTGGGGAACACTACCGAATGGAAGGTCGGAACATCCTGGCGAGGCCGGCCTACCTCACGTTATTGCCTCCAGGTGGCTAAGCTACCAGGCGCGTTGACCTCCGTGGCAAGTCCCGAAGCCCTTGTCACTGTAGGTGGCCGGGCCGGTCGTTTGTCCAGGGTCCTTCAGAGCTGACTCGAAGTCCCAGGCGTAGCCGTTCGGATTGAGCGTCAGGCTCATTACGCCCCAGAATTCTCCGCTTGCCGCTTGGAGATTCTCTGCATTGAAGTTCGGGTTGCCGCTGGGATCGGCGCTCGTCGCGTCGGTGGTGACGACTGTATCGAGTGTCTCGCCCCCCGTGCCCACGATAAATTCGCGTATGCCCCTCTTGGGATCATAATTCCCGGAGGCGTCAAGCGGTCGGTAGCGGGCATAGAGATGGTCGTGTCCATTCAGCACCAAGTCCGCTCCGTATTGGTAGAGCAGTTGCCAAAAGGCCTGAGCGGTTGTGCCCTCTTCGCTGAGGCCGTTGGCAGCGCTGTACGTGGGTTGGTGCCAGTAAGCGAGCGTGCACGGGGAATGGTCCTCGGCGAGATCGTTTTTCAGCCATTCGAGTTCGGAGGCAAACCAGGAGCCCATGTCCGAACACCCGCCAGGCTGTGTTTCGCACTCTATGTTGAGCGAGATCAGGTGCCACGCGCCCAGGTTGTAGGAGTACCAGCCGTCTCCGACCCCGATTGGCCCTCCCGCAGGTACTGTGTTTCCAAGCCCGCCTGTTTCCTCGAAGTGCCCTGCTTGTCCATCCGAATACGGCACGGGTTGTGTGAAGGTTCCGCCAGTGTCCGGATTGTTCGCGATCGTAGTCATGACCACGGTTCCATCGGGATTGTGCTGGACGCCGTTGAAGTAAGAGAAGTAACCGTAGCCGGCGACGCCGATCGCACCGTGCTCGGTATAAAACTCGTGGTTGCCCGGCGAGGGTCGCGTGATGAATTTGAATGCGCCATACGTCAATTCGTAGGAGTTCTCAAAGTCCGAATATTGGCCTACCTGGTATTGCTCATCTCCGAGCAATGCAACGAGATCCGGCTTCATTTTTTCAATCTGATTCGCAGTGGCCGCCTGCGATGCGTACAGATTCTGAGGGATGGCGGCGTTGCAGGCTTCATTCGCCTTCTCGCCGCTCGGCTCCTGGCCTGGCTGGCAGGCGACGTCGCCAACAACCGCGAGCACGGGCGAGCGGCCGATCATGGCATAAGGCCACGTATTGTCTGGCGCCGCATTGCCCAGCGGCCACTCATTGATGTTGGAATTTTGACCCTGTGAGTTTTGATTCTGTCCCATTGCTGCCGCTGCAAATAACAGCACCGAAGCGGCCGCTCCCGTGAACACCGCCGCTCGGACCCTTCCCCCGATCGATTTCATGCGGTTCCTCCCGACTGGATTTGTGGATGATAGTCGCGACTACGGACCATTCCATCGCGTCAATATTTCGCGCGTATGTCAAACGTGTGAAAAAAACTGTGAATTGGAATACGGGAGGGTATTTAGCCCATCGGCAAAACGGAATGCCTGGATGCCACCCAGGCAGCTAAACTTGGTGAGGCAAGGGCCGCCGGCGATCTTGAACAATGGATGGCCACGGCGGCGTTCGCGCCGCTACTCCTCGCGCGGCATGGCGCCTGCGAGCAGGAGGACGGCCCCGCAGTACATCAGCGTGTCCCCGACGTAATTTAGTCCGTTATCCAGGCTCGCACGGTCCACCACTCCGATCGGCAAGTAGACGGCTAGCTCTACGAGAAGTACAGTCAAGCCCACCCACATCGCTGCGGCCCGTGTCTTCTTTCCAAGCAGCAAAGGGACGCCCGCCACCGCATAGCCCACGGCCGCAACATACGTCCAAATGGCGTGCCCGGGAATCCATGTGGGAGTGAGCCGCTCGAGCGGGACACCGGGAACGTGATCGCCGTGCATGAATTGCTCGAAGCTGTAGAACAGCACGGGAATTGCGACGAAGTATCGCGCGATCGTCGCCAGAATCGTCCCGACGCGTTCGCGTCCCTCCGGGGTAAGGCTGGCGGCCAGCGCCAGAGCGCCCCCACTGAACGATAATTCCCGCAACACGAGCGCCAGTGCAATCCGGTCTCGAGGATCCTGCAACCAACCTGGGACGTCCATCAACACAACAAAAAGGAAGAAGTTCAGGGCCAGCAGGCTCGCCGCAAGACGCGCTTGAATCCGCGTCACGATGCTCAGCGCGGCGGCGATAAAACAACTGCCCACGAAATAAGCCCAGAACTCATGCCAGGGAATCCACGCCGGGACGATCGAAGCGATGGCCGCCGTCAGCGTGAAATGTTCGGTCCCGAAGGCGGCGAGTGGCGCGGCGTAGAACAGAGGCCCAAACAGAATTACCTTTTCGAATCCCCGGGCCTTTTGCCAGTCGCCGCGAAGGAAGATCATGCCCAGCCCGATTGCAAAAATTAATCCACCGACGGAATAGGACCAAATCACCTGGCTGGGAATTGCGACAAGGGCCACGATTGCCGCCGAATTCATCACGCCGCTGTTCAAGGCAATTCCTTTCCGTCCCCTGTGCGTCCTATTTCTTCGCCGCAATCAAGCCGCGCGTTGCACGCTTCCCAAGCGATAGACCTAATCGACAAGAGAGTCCGCTCGGCGTGCCGGCGGCGCGAAGCCGCCGCGAAAGCTCGAAGACCCATCATTCGGTGCGCCATACTTCCCCGCAAATCGGGACTTCCGAGAGACTCAAGAGAAAACCGGATCCTCGCCAACTATCCGTGCATGCTTTTGTGTCACCAATTCTCTACGGCGAAATGTCTGGGGGCGAAACTACTTCCGCGTCAAACGCAGCTCGATGATCATCCGCTCGTTCCCATTTTCATCGATCAGAAAATGGCGGTGGATGAGAACGCGCCCATCGTCTTCCAGGTGCGCGCGCGAGACGGTCTTCCGTCCGGGACTCTCGGTATCGAGCGGAGTGCTCCACAGGACGATGTTCTGACCGTCGAACGTCCCGTCACTCTGCCGAATCGACATCGTCGTCTGCCTCGAGTCGTACCACACAGTCGTGAATCGATTCGTCTTGGAATCGAAGCCCGAGATTCCAGTGCCGGTTGTCTTCGTTCCGTCGGGATTCATGAAGATGAAATCCGACTCGAGGAAATTCCCGCCCTGGATCATGTACTGCTTGCAGGTGCCCTTCGTTTCAATCGGCTTCCCGTTCTTTGGGAAGAACGTCTTGACCACGTCCCAATCGCCCGCAAACTTTGCCAGCAGCTTCTGGCCCGCTCCAGGCCCGGTCGGAGGTTCATATTGATTGTGGGTTTGCTGTGCGGATGCCGCGGTCGTTGCCGCGGCCATTAGCAGCGTCGCGATAATCCATTTTCTCTTGGCAGGCATGGCACGCATCATATGCGAAGACTGCTGCGGTTGCACGCTTAAGACGCCTTCCTGCCGCTCAGGCGGATCCAAATGGGAGAAAACGCGCCCACGCGTCCTACCCGCGGCCTGCATTGTTCGCGTCTTCGACTCCTCAAAATCCTTCGACAATCCGAAAATCCCTTTGTGCGCCGTTATTGAAAATCTTCAGCGCCGCCTTGTATTCGTCGCTCTCGCAAGCGGCGATCGCTCTTTCCACGCTGTCGAATTCGACGACCACGACCGTTTGTTCCATTCCCGCCTCAATGGTTTTTGCGGGCATTCCCGCAACAATCGTGCGGCCTCCGAGGTCGCCCAAACGTGGCCCAACAAACTTCACGTAATCGGCAACCGCGCCGGGATTTGACACCGATCGGTAGTTCACCACCCAGTATCCCTTCTTGGCCATGTGGTCCTCTCTCTCTTTCCGATCTAGATGACGCGCCCGAATTCCATGAGCGGTGCGCCGCGACAGAATTCTCTCACTTCGCAACTGCACATAGCTCGTCGGCTCGCCCGTCAAATTTAGCCGTGGACCTTAGGAGCGTCAAGTTGTCGGTTGGGATTGCGCTTTTCCGGCTGGTTGACTGTCCTGCAAGTGGTATGAGTTTCTAGCTGGAGAGATGAACGACAATCTGCTTATTTATTTGCAAGCGCCCGCCGCTGCCCGCGGCCCTGGCGGCCGCCAAAAATCGTCGCGTCGCCTAATCACAGTCAACCGCAGCAGTGTCACTAACTGCTGCGGCTTGCTCTCTTTTGGTTGATCCGTGTCGTTCGCTCGCGCTCGAGCCAAAACGGACCGTCTGACTGCTCAAGCGAGGTCAAATCGATCCAGATTCATCACTTTGCTCCAAGCGGCCACAAAGTCCTTAACGAACTTCTCCTTTGCGTCTCCGCTTGCGTAGACCTCGGCCAGGGCGCGCAACTCGGAATTGGATCCAAAGATCAGATCCACTCGAGTGCCGGTCCACTTGCTTTTGCCTGTCGCGCGGTCCCGGCCTTCGTACACGCCGTCCGACCCCGCCACTGGCTGCCATTCCGTGCGCATGTCGAGCAGGTTGACGAAATAATCGTTCGTCAGCGTTTCAGGCCGGCTCGTGAAGACGCCGTGCTTGGCATGTCCAAAATTCGCATTCAGCGCGCGCATGCCGCCGACCAGAACCGCCATCTCCGGCGCCGTCAGCGTCAAAAGTTGCGCTTTATCAATCAGCAACTCCTCCGCGGATACGCTGAACTTGTTTTTGAGGTAATTGCGGAATCCGTCCGCTACCGGTTCGAGGTAGGAGAAAGACTCCACATCGGTCTCCTTCTCCGAGGCATCGCTCCGCCCGGGCGAGAAGGGAACCTTCACTTTATGACCGGCTTTTTTCGCGGCTTCTTCGACCGCCGCGCACCCCCCCAGAACGATCAGGTCGGCGAGCGAAACCTTCTTCTTCGCCCCGGCCTTTGCGTTGAACTCCTTCTGGATCGTCTCCAGCTTCTTCAGAGCCTTCGCGAGTTCGGCCGGTTGGTTGACCTCCCAATCCTTTTGCGGCGCCAGGCGAATCCGCGCCCCGTTGGCGCCTCCGCGCTTATCCGAGCCGCGGAAACTCGACGCCGACGCCCAGGCAGTCGCAACCAATTGAGAAATGGAAAGCCCGGATTTGAGGATCTTAGATTTCAGCGCAGTTATGTCCTTCGCATCAATCAGCTTGTGTGTGACCTCCGGAACCGGGTCCTGCCAGATCAGTTCCTCGGCCGGGACCTCCGGGCCTAGATACCGCGAACGCGGGCCCATATCGCGGTGCGTGAGCTTGAACCACGCGCGTGCAAAGGCGTCGGCGAACTCTTTCGGATGTTCGTAGAAGTGCCGCGAGATTTTTTCGTAAGCGGGGTCCACTCGCAAGGCAATGTCCGTCACCAGCATCGTGGGGGAATGACGCTTCGACGAGTCGTAGGCATCGGGAATCGGATTACCGCCATTTTTCGCTTGAAACTGATAGGCGCCCGCCGGGCTCTTCGTCAATTCCCATTCGTTGCCGAACAAACTCGCAAAGAATTGATTGCTCCATTTCGTCGGCGTTGGGCTCCAGATGACTTCTGGTCCTCCTGTGATTGCATCCTTTCCTTTGCCCGTCCCGTAACGGCTCTTCCAGCCCAGGCCCATCTCCTCGATGGGCGCCGCTTCGGGCTCGGGGCCGACAAGCTTCGGGTCGCCTGCGCCGTGCGTTTTTCCAAAGGTGTGGCCGCCGGCGATCAGCGCGACCGTCTCTTCATCGTTCATGGCCATGCGGCGGAATGTCTCGCGTATGTCCCGCGCCGCTGCGATTGGATCCGGCTTTCCGTTGGGGCCTTCCGGGTTGACGTAAATTAGCCCCATCTGCACAGCCGCCAGCGGATTTTCGAGCTCCCGGTCGCCCGTATATCGCTTGTCGTCGAGCCACACGTCTTCCTTGCCCCAATAGACGCCTTCGTCGGGCTCCCACACGTCGGGCCGGCCGCCCCCATAGCCGAACGTCTTCAAGCCCATCGATTCGAATGCGACGTTGCCGGCGAGGATCATCAAATCGGCCCACGAAATCTTTCGGCCGTATTTCTGTTTAATTGGCCAAAGCAGCCGGCGGGCCTTGTCGAGGTTCGCATTGTCCGGCCAGGAGTCGAGCGGGGCGAACCGCTGCTGGCCGGCGCCGGCCCCGCCGCGCCCATCGCCGATCCGGTACGTGCCCGCGCTGTGCCACGCCATCCGTATGAAGAGGCCGCCATAGTGGCCGTAATCCGCCGGCCACCAGTCCTGGCTATCTGTCATGAGGGCGAGGAGGTCTTTCTTCACCGCCTTGAAGTCGAGTTTTTTGAACTCCTCGGCGTAGTTGAAGCTCTCGTCCATCGGGTTCGACTGGCGCGAGTTCTGCCGAAGAATCCGGAGGTTCAGCTGTTTGGGCCACCAATCGCTGTTCGATCTCATTCCAACGTTCGTCGTTCCATGTACGACCGGGCACTTCGTTTCGGTTGACACGTTTTTCTCCTGGGTGTCGAAATTAATTTCAAAATCCGTGGCGAATTAGAAGCCCATCGAGGCGTTCCGATTTCCGCCATCGCGCCCGGCGTCGCCGGCGCGCTTATCCCATCCGCGCGTCCGCCGCATTCATCGGGCCGCGTGGCGCGGAGCGCACTTCGTGCAGAGCCCCCTGAAAATGACTTCGCATTCGCGAAGAACTCGCTTGCCGAGAGACCCGGTCGCGGGTCTGGGCACGTCGTACCAGTCTACGTCCTCAACATTGCCGCAGCGGTCGCATATGAAATGATGATGCCGCATCCCTTTCGCATCGAATCGTGCCGAGCGCCCCTCGACAGCCACTTCGCGCACCAATCCCGCTTGCACCAGGTCCCTTAGATTGTTGTAGGTTGTAGCCCTCGAAGAGCGAGGATCCATGCGATTTACAGCTTCGAAGATTTCCGCGGCCGTGGGGTGGCTATTGTGATCCATCAAGAACGCCATCACGGCGAAACGTTGCGGGGTACACCGCAAACCGCTGTCTTCCAAGGACTTCTTTATCTCTTCAGCATCCATGCCAAGACTAGAATATATCTAATCTAAAATATAGTCAAGAATCCTCTCTCCTGAACACCCGTTCTTCCTCCCAAGCAGTTCTAGCTCATTATTCGTCAAGGTTGGATGAACTAGAAGATGGCTCTTAATTTTCGCCTCTCCGTCGCCTTCCTCGCTGGTCCCGCAGCTTCGCATATCCCCCGCGCCCGCTTGACTCGCCACGGCCAATATCCGACGCGCGGCTCGGCGCTGGCTCGCCCGCGTTGCTATCACCGGCATTCTTGGTCTATGCTGCTTCGGTTTCATTCTGACTTTCGAGCAGTGGATTGCCACTCAACTCTCAATCAGCTCCGGCCCGGCGGTCTCGCGAATGGAAGCGGCGATGGTCGCTCGGCTCGCGGTCACTTCCGGTGACACAGTCTGACGGTGCGTTCCTTGGACCCGCGAATAAATTCGAAAATCATGAAACTCTATCCGGCATTTTCGCGTATTACCGTTCATCGGTTTCCGCTGATATGAAAATTCTTGAGATTTCCGGCCACTCCTCGGCGACAAAATTTCGCTCCGTTTGCGACTGCGGCGCTGTCCGCACCCCCAAAAATTCGACGGCACTTTGTGTCGCCCTCCTCGCGGCATTTGCTTTCGCCGGCCTTGGCTGCAAGCCCGCGCACGCGCAGCAGGCGAATTCCTCGGCGCCGGTCGTAGTCGAACCGGGCGCACCGGGCAAGCCGAGCAAGACGCTACCGCCATCCACTCATGCCGTGCTTCAGCCTCCGTCGGAAGCGGACGTCGAATTCATGCAAGGCATGATCATCCACCACCAGCAAGCTGTCGTGATGACGTCTTGGATTCCGACGCACACGGAAAACAAAGACGTCCGCCTCCTCGGAGCGCGCATCAGCCGCTCGCAAGCGGACGAAATCCGGATGATGCAACGCTGGCTCGCCGCCCGCGGAGAGCCCATTTCCGGTGAAATGCCCGGAATGCCCGGGATGACCAAATCGGGCGGTTCGATGCTGATGCCCGGCATGCTGACGCCGCAACAGATGACCGCGCTCGACAAAGCGAAGGGCGCGGAATTCGACAAACTTTTCCTGACCGGCATGATTCAGCACCATCAAGGCGCCGTGGATATGGTGAAGGATCTTTTTGGATCGGCCGGTGCCGGGCAGGACGCCGATCTATTCGACTTCGCAACCGATGTGGACACGTCGCAGCGCGCCGAAATCAGAATCATGCAATCGTTGCTCGCAAAGGAATTTCCAAAGGAGAAATGATGAACCCAGTGCACCGGATTTCTCTCCGCATCGCCACCGTGGCCGCAGCCGCGATTCTTGTGAGCTGCGGCGCGAACGGGATTCAGGCGCAGGCGCCCTCTTCTACACCCCCCGCCCCCGCGGCGTCCGCCCCGCAAGCTGCCGAGCCGCAGACTCCTTCCCAGGCGCCCTCGAAGGCTGCCGAAGACGAAAATCCGTTTGCGCCCGTGCCTGCTCCGCCTCTGCCGCCGGGAATGACGGGATCGAATGTGAACGATCCCCGGTACAAGCTGTCGCCTGGTCTGTACGACGCGGGCGAAGCTTCCATCGGAATGGACCACCTGCTGCTGCTCAAGAAACCCGGTGCATTTCAATTGGGAGACGTCCAGCCGGACGACCCGAAGGTCACGGCGACAATTCAGCGGCTCGGCATCGGAAATATTTCAAAGATGCCGAAAGAATTGCAGATGGTGATCGCGCAGCTTGCTTTCGCGAACTCGGATCTCGCATTCCAAGGCAACCATCTTTTTCAGGGAAATTTTTACGGTATCAACATCTACGATATTTCCGATCCCGCAAAAACGAATCTGCTGACTTCGCTCGTTTGCCCGGGCGGCCAGGGCGATGTGTCGGTCTACAAGAACCTGCTGTTCATGTCCGTGGAAATGCCGAATGGACGAGTCGATTGCGGCACCGAGGGCTTTCCTCCTGAACCTCCGCCGGCTCCCGGTCACGAGAAGGAGCGGCATATTCCGGTGGCGCAAAAGGACCGCTTCCGCGGCGTGAGAATCTTCGACATTTCGGACATCCGGAATCCGAAGCAGGTGGCCGCCGTCCAGACGTGCCGCGGTTCGCACACTCACACGCTCGTCGTGGATCCGAAGGACAAGGACAACGTGTACATCTACGTCTCCGGTGTTTCCTTTGTTCGCCAGCCGGAGGAGCTCGCGGGATGCTCGGGCGGAGAGCCGGACAAAGACCCGAATACCGCGCTGTTCCGCATTGACGTAATCAAGGTTCCGCTGGCGGCTCCTCAGGATGCCATGATTGTCTCCAGTCCGCGTGTCTTCATGGATGCTCGCACCGGCGCGATCAATGGCTTGAACAACGGCGGCACTCACGGAAGGGACGCCACAAAGCCCGAGGAGAAACCGAAGGATACCGACCAGTGCCACGACATCACGGTTTATTCGGCTATCGGGCTCGCCGCGGGCGCGTGTTCCGGAAACGGAATATTGCTCGATATCACCGATCCGGCGCATCCGAAACGCGTCGACGCCGTCAACGATCCCAACTACTCCTACTGGCATTCGGCTACGTTCTCCAACGACGGGTCCAAAGTTGTGTTCACCGACGAATGGGGCGGCGGGCTCGGTGCCCGTTGCCGTCCGAACGACCCGAACAAGTGGGGCGCCGACGCAATTTTCGACCTCAAGGGTGACCAGCTCACCTTCGCAAACTATTACAAGTTGCCCGCGGCCCAAGGCGACACCGAAAACTGCGTGGCCCACAACGGCTCGCTCGTTCCGGTTCCGGGCCGCGATATCGAAGTCCAAGCTTGGTATCAGGGCGGCGTTTCCGTGATGGACTTCACCGATCCCTCGCATCCCTTCGAGATTGCCTATTTCGATCGCGGGCCGATTGACGCCAAAATGCTCGTTCTGGGCGGCGAGTGGTCGGCCTACTGGTACAACGGCTATATTTACGGCTCGGAAATTGCGCGCGGGCTCGACGTTTTCCAACTGATCCCCACGAAATATCTGACGCAAAATGAAATCGACGCGGCGAAAACGGTTCAGGTCGATATGCTCAACGTCCAGAACCAGCAAAAGTTCGTTTGGCCCTCCTCGCTGGTTGTCGCGAAAGCCTACATTGATCAACTGGAGAGAGCGCAGGCCCTGCCGGTAAGTCGGATCGCCGCTCTGCGAAGCGCGATTCAGAAGGCCGAGGATTCGCACATGAATCGCGGCAAGCTGGCCAAGCTGAAGCGCATGGCGCCGTCGCTCGAAAAAAGCGCGGCTACGGCGAAAGATCCGGTGGACTCCGCGCGGCTTCGTGCCTTGGCGGACATCCTGAAGCATCCCGTGGCCTAAGGACCGTGAAAGACGCGGGGAATCGAACGCAATAGCTCCGTCCACGGAGTCCTGGGATTTCCGGCCGTTTAACGCGTGATAGCTGGCCGGAGCTTCCTCGCTGCTTGCTGCTAGATGGGGCGGCTGCCGTTCCTCAAGCTACGAAGCGTGGTTGTAGCGCCGGATTAGCGCGCATATCGCCGCACCATTCCTTGTGTCAAGTGCGAAGCGCATCCCAGCGGCGCGGTCCTCGAGAGTTGCGCTTTTCTTGATTCTCCACTTCAATCCTAAAACACAGCCAATCCCTTTTCCTCGCGGAACCGAACCGTACCTTCGAAAAGATTTCGGCTCGATGAGGGACGTCCTACGGGAAGGGAATTGCGACAAACGGGTATGGTAGCCTGTTAGCTCAAAATTGATTCCTTGGGAACAACCTAATCCATCATGAAGAAACCCCTTCTTCCCATCCAGTCAGTCGCCCAAAACCTTGGCATTCCCGAGAAATATTTCCAACAAGTTGCCCCTTACGGAGCAAAAGTCGGCCTGGGTCTCCTGACCGATCCCGCGTACCCGCGCCGCGGCAAGTTGATCCTCGTCACGGCCACGACGCCGACTGCCTCAGGCGAGGGCAAGACTGTAACTTCCATCGGTTTGGCTCAAGGGTTGGCCTTGCTTGGCAAAAAAGTGGTTCTCACCTCGCGGGAGCCTTCGCTTGGCCCTGTATTCGGAATGAAGGGCGGCGCGGCCGGAGGCGGGCTATCCCAGATCGAGCCCAGCGTGAACGTCAACCTGCACTTTCATGGGGACTTTCACGCGATCTCTTCCGCGAACAACCTGTTGGCGGCTCTCATTGACGCTCATCTTTTCCATGGGAACGACCTGACCCTCGACCCTGAGCAAATCAGTTGGCCTCGCGCGATGGACATGAACGATCGAGCTCTCCGCCGAATCGCCGTTTCCTTGGACAGCAAGAAGCCGGGCGGCTCGCGGAAGACGGGTTTCGTGATCACGGCTGCCTCGGAGATCATGGCGATTCTGGCTCTGGCGAAAGACTTGAGGGACCTTCGCGCTCGCCTGGACTCCATCGTAGTCGGCGTAACACGCGATGGAAAGCCCGTCCGCGCTCGCGACCTGGAAGCCACGGGTGGAATGATGGCTCTGCTCGCCGAGGCCATTTTGCCCAATCTCGTGCAGACCACCGATGGCACTCCGGCCTTCGTCCACACCGGGCCCTTTGCGAACATTGCCCACGGAACCAGCAGCGTGATCTGCCAGCAAATGGGTCTGCGGCTCGCCGACTACGTCGTGAACGAAGCGGGCTTCGGAGCCGATCTGGGCGCGGAGAAGTACATGGATATCGTGGCGCAACAGACGGGCGATCCGCCCTCGGTTGCCGTCCTTGTGACCACTGCGCAGAGCATCCGAAACCAGGGCGAAGGCGATCTCGAGCGCGGGCTTCCAAATTTGGGGAGGCACATAGACAACCTTCGAGGATTTGGTTTGCCCACGATTGCGGCCATCAACAGGTTCCCGAACGATTCGGAAGCGGACTTGAAACGGCTGGAGGTTTACTGCAAGCAGCGCGGAATTTCCACATCGCTCTCCGAGGCCTACACGAAAGGCGGGGCGGGTGTGAAAGACTTGGCTCAGAAGACGGTCGATTTGATTGCCGCGAATCCAAGTCCGGTTGTGCGGCCTGCGTACAAGCTTGACGAGCCGGTGACGCGAAAGATCGAAAAAACAGCGCACGGCATATACGGAGCCGGCGCCGTCAGCTATAGCGAGCAAGCCAAGCTAAAGCTGCTGAACTTCGCCGAATGGGGTTACGAGAATCTTCCCGTTTGCATCGCCAAGACGCAATATTCATTTACCGACGATCCCAAAGTCTTAGGCGCTCCCACCGGCTGGACTTTGCATGTCACTGACGCCACGCTCTCGGCCGGGGCGGGTTTCATCGTCGTAATTTGCGGCAACACCATGCTGATGCCCGGTCTCCCCAAGGTTTCCCGCGCCGTCTCAATCGACGTGGACGATTCAGGCGAAATTATCGGCGTTTGATCGCAGCTGTTTCAATGACGGGTTTCGCCGAAACAAAGTTTCGGCGCGGCCTCACATCAAGGGATGGGGGCGGCGGCGACGCCCACATACTTATCGGCTCCGCCGTAATAAAACAACCAACGATTGTCCTGCCTCACCAGGCCTTCGACGAAAACTACATTGGGCACTTGTCCGGTTTCTTCCCACGGCAATTGTGGTGCGAAGAGCGGTGAATCGGCCCGGGCGATCACCTTCGTGGGGTCGCTCTTGTCGAACAGCGCCCAGCCGGTCGAATAGACGTCCTTGTCGCTGGCGCCGTTGTAAATCAGTAGAATCCCGCTCGGAAGGATTACGGGCGGCGGTCCGGGCTCAACGACGTGCGCATCGAATTTTCCCGGCCGGTCCTCGAGGATCGGATGATCCAGTGCGTCAGTCCAGTGAAGCAGATCCGGTGAAGACGCGACTCCCATTTGCGCCCTGGTCGCGGAAGCGACGCCGAGATAGTACATCCAGTATTTCCCGTTGATCTTCTCGGGGACGATCGCCCCCGATTTTGTCCAGCCCTTATTCCACGCTCCCTTGAACGAAGGCATGATCACGCCGTGCCGTTCCCAGTGGATTAAATCGCGGGAGGTGGCCAGGCACAGCTGCGCGTTCCCTTTTTCCAGAGGCTGGCCCGCGATGTGCCGGTATCCCGTGTACGTCAAATAGTAGAGCCCGCTGATTTTCACAATGCGCGGATCCTCCACGCCTCCGCCTTGCTCGTAGGGCGCTTCCGCCGTCAGCACCGGTTTGGCGCGGCGTGTGAAATGAATCCCGTCGCCGCTCGATGCGTATCCCAGCGAGGAAACGCCTCGCGTGTCCTGCGCGCGGTAAATGAGAATAATTTTGTGATCTTTCTCTACGGCGGCGGGATTAAATGTCCCGGCGGACTCAAACCCATTTCCTTCCGGCGAGAGGACGGGTTCCTGTGAAAGACGAGACCAATTGGAAAACGGCAGATGAAAAACGGTGGCGCCCGCTCCTATCGCCGCAAGCAGGAACAGGAGAAAAACCCACCATCGTAGTGCGCTCTTCCATTGCAAGTCCGGCTTCCTCATGTCAATTGAAGCGCACGTATTCGAAATTCAGCGGCTGGCCGTTGATCCCCCGAATCGGCGGGGCGATCCAGTTGGCGAACTTCCCCGGCTCGATCACCCGTCCGGTCATTAACGATTCGACGAACGCGTGATCCGCCGCGCTGGGCATCCATTCTTCGCGATGGTTCTCCCAGGCATCCCTGCCGAGCACTTCGCCCTCGGGGCTTATGGAATGCCCGGCAAAATTTCCGATGGCGCGGTGAAATCCCTTGTGCGGCAACCGCAACCGGAAGGGAATCCCCGCCGCTTCGATCACTTTGTTCCAGCGATCCACGCCCGCCTGAATTTCTCCGATGTAGTCGTCGCGCAACCGTTCGTTGAGCGCGGTCAGCGCCGGCACTTCCCGGGCGATAATCCGGTTGTCCGCGACTTCGAATACCGGATACGTCGTGCCCGAAAGCACGTGGTCGTCCTCGATTTTTGTCTCTTCGTATCGCCCTTTCACCCCGCTCGTGAAATAGCTGGCGGCGTTCGACGAAGAATCCGATCCGAATAAATCGATCGTCACGCTGAAATGAAAATTCAGATACCTCTGGATGGTCGGAAGGTCGATCACGCCGAGCGCGCGGACCGCTCCTGAATCTTCCACTTTGTGCTCGTTCATCACTTCGCAGGTGCGCTTCAGGATGCGGCTCACTCCCGTTTCGCCCACGAACATGTGATGCGCTTCCTCGGTCAGCATGAATCGGCAGGTGCGCGCCAGCGGATCGAATCCCGATTCCGCCAGCGCCGAGAGCTGGAATTTTCCGTCGCGGTCGGTGAAAAACGTGAACATGTAAAACGAAAGCCAGTCCGGCGTCGGCTCGTTGAACGCGCCGAGGATGCGCGGATTGTCCGCGTCTCCCGACCGCCGCTCCAGCAATGCCTCCGCCTCTTCCCGGCCGTCCCGGCCGAAATACCGGTGGAGCAGGTACACCATGGCCCACAGGTGCCGCCCTTCCTCCACGTTCACCTGAAAAATATTGCGCAGGTCGTAGAGCGATGGGCAGCACTGTCCGAGCATTTTCTGCTGCTCGACCGACGCCGGCTCCGTGTCCCCCTGCGTGACGATCACTCGACGCAGAATCGACCGGTATTCTCCCGGCACGTCCTGCCACGCCGGGATTCCCTTGTGCGCTCCGAAATTCACCTGGCGGTCTTCGTCCTGCGGCTGAAGAAAAATTCCCCAGCGATATTCAGGCATCTTCACGTATCCAAATTGCGCCCATCCGCTCGGTTCCACACTGATGGCCGTCCGCAGATAGACGTCGAGCGTGTGGCTTTCGTTCGGGCCCATGTCGTACCACCAGTTCAAATACGCGGGTTGCCAATGCTCCAGGGCGCGCTGTAGCACGCGGTCGCGGCCGAGATCCACGTTGTTCGGGATTTTATCCAGGTAATCGATCATGGCGACCTCCTCGCTCGACCGGCGCCATTCGCCGAGGCGTCAAACTCTTTCCCGGCTGAATTTCACCGGCGCGCCGGTTCCGTAGACCTTCAGAGCGCCGCTCGGCCCCACCGCATTCGGGCGCACAAATATCCAGTTTTGCCACGCGGACAATCGCCCGAAAATCCGCGAATTCATGTTTTCCGGCAATCCAAACCGCAGGTTCGCTTCGAGGCCCGTCAGCGCGTCGGGAGAAAGGGCCGCGCGCGACTCGATAGCCTGCCGCAATTCGTCGTCCCAATCCAAATCGTCCGGCGCATCCGTCACCAGGCCCAATGCCACGGCTTGTTCCGGCGCTATCGGCCGCCCGATTTGAGCCTCGAGCGATGCCAGATGAGCCGCGTCTTCGTAGAACCGCGCGGCGAGGCGCGAAAGCCCGTGCACCATCGGCAGCCCTCCAAAATTCATTTTGGAAAGCGTTAGCGACGTTGAGGCGCCTTCGTCCTGCGAGTGCAGCATGTAGATTCGATCGGACGCCAGCGCCAGCTCCAGGAGCGTTCCCGCAAAACACGAATTTGCATCAATCAAAGTGAAGAGCGAGCGGGACGACACGTCGAGTCGCGCGAATGTCCGCCGAAGCATTCCGGCCACTTCGCGGACGAACCAGTGGTCCCCGTGCGCCAGAAGAAATTCGTCCATCGCAACCACTGCTGCCGCGTTTCCCGTGGTCTTGAAGATCCACAGCCCGAGCTCGAGTTCGTTGGTCCGCAGGCTCAGGATGGCGTCGTCCAGCTCGCGCGCCATTTGCAGCGGCCACCAATTCGCCCCTTGCTCCAGAATTCCGGGAATCGTTTGCTCCTGCGACTTCTCCGGCCCGCGCACCGTAAATGTCGCTATGCGCGAGTCACGGTTGAAATCCACGTCCACGTACCGGTAGTGCCGTCCCGACTCGTCGGCGGTTCGCGAGAGCGGTGTGAGCGAGATCCCTTTTGCGTCCCCGGGCCGGTCGCTCGCAGTCGCCAGCTCGGCCGCGCGCTGCTGCACCCTTTCGGCAAAGTGTTGCGTCCTGACCACCTCGTCCACCAAACGCCACTCTTTTGCACGCTGTCCGCGTATTCCGTCCGGAGACGTGCAGAACACGTCGGCATGATCCCGCCGCACTTTGCGTTTGTCCGTCAGCCGCGTCAACCCGCCGGTGCCGGGAAGAACCCCAAGCAGCGGGACTTCCGGCAAACTTACGGCCGAGGAGCGATCGTCAACGAGGATAATCTCGTCGCAGGCGAGCGCGAGTTCGTACCCCCCTCCCGCCGTCGTCCCGTTCAATGCCGCCAGAAACTTAAGCCCGGAATGCGCGCTTGCGTCTTCAATTCCGTTGCGCGTTTCATTCGTGAATTTGCAGAAGTTGACCTTCCAGGCGTGCGACGACTGCCCCAGCATGTAAATGTTGGCGCCGGAACAAAACACGCGATTCTTCGCGCTCGCCAGAATTACCGAACGGATTTCGGGATGCTCAAAGCGGATCCGCTGCAAGGCGTCATGCAGCTCGATGTCTACGCCCAGGTCGTAGGAATTCAACTTCAGCTTGTAGCCGGGCCGCAGGCCCCCGTCCTCTTTTACATCCATTGTGAGAGTGGCCACTGAACCGTCGTAGGAAACCCGCCAGTGCCGGTATTCGGAGGGAGAAGTCTGGTAATCGACCGGGGCGGCTCTTTCTTGCAATTGCGGTTCGACAACTTCCACTCGCGCCTCCATGGCCATACCTAGGCCCCAAATCTTGCGGTAAACCTGCGACGCGCCTCCTCGAGGCTCGCTTCAATTATATCCTTTCCTTCCGATTCTGTGTCAAAGCTGCGCCCCTATCATTGGTGAATGCGGCCCTTGCCCCCCTTCTTAGCCGGCTGGCCATTCCTTCATCAAACACTCTCTACGGGGCGGGGAATATGCCGCTTTTTGCGCGGAAAGTGCGGTCTTGCTCTTCCACTTGGGTTAGAATCTGGCGTTTTGGATTTAGCGCGGAAACCTGGCAAAACTCCTCCGGGAGGTTTCCAAGCCAAATAGAAAGAGGGGCCACATGATCGAAGACAAGAAGATAGCTCCACAAACTCGGCGGGAATTTCTCACCACCTCGGCGGGCATCGCGGTGGCAACGACGGTTGCCGCGATACCGGTGCGCGCGGCCGGTTCGGCCGCCAGTTCTCTCGCGGCTTTTCCTCCGAGTGCTTCCAAGCCGCGCCGCATCATTATCGACACCGATCCCGGCGTGGACGACGCGATGGCGATTTTTCTCGCTCTTCGCTCGCCCGAGCTCAAGATCGAGGCCATCACGCCGGTGTCCGGCAACGTGCCTCTCGCGCTCACCCTTCCCAATGCCCTCCGCCTGGTTGAGATCGCAGGGCGGACCGACGTTCCCGTGGCTGGGGGAGCAAGCGTTCCTTTGGTGCGCGACCTTGTCACCGCGAAATACGTCCATGGCGAAAACGGCTTGGGCGGCGTCGAGTTTCCCGAGCCCACCGTAAAGCCGGTCGCCGAAACCGCCACCGAAATTATCTGCCGTCTTGTCCGGAGTAACCCCGGCGAAATTACGATTGTCGCCGTGGGCCCGCTGACCAACATTGCGACGGTGCTTCGCTCAGACCCCGAAATCGCCCGCCTGATTCCCGCCATCGTCCTCATGGGCGGCGGTATCTCGCACGGCAATGTTACGCCCGCCGCTGAATTCAACCTCTACGTGGATCCGGAGGCGGCGCGTGTCGTTTTTGACGCCGGCATTCCGCTGACGATGGTCGGCCTCGACGTCACGGAAAAAGTGATCGTGAACGAATCGCATATCCGTCAGTTGCGGGCCGCCCCGAATCCTGTCAGTCAGGCTGCGGCGAAAATCCTGCAAGCGACGTTTGACCTCGCCAGCCACAGCGACGATGTCACGTACGTGGCCATGCACGACCCGCTCACGGTCGCCAGCCTGATCGATCCTTCGCTGCTTTCTTTCACCGACTATTACGTCGAAATTGAAACCGAAGGGGAGTTTACCGCGGGGATGAGCGTCGGCTGGCTGCGCCCTCCGGCTCGGGGTTCGGCGCCGATGGCTCTTGCGGGTCCCGCCGCTTCCGTGCCCGAGACGCCGTTCCATACGAACGCCAAGGTCGCTACAGGTGTGCACCCCGAGCGTTTCTTCGATCTGTTTATACCCAGGCTCACGCAGGCCTGATAGGTTGGGTTGGCCGGCGAGGGGGACTCCTCAGCGCGAGGGGAGTCCTACTTCGCGGCAACCAGCGTGGACTGGCTCGCCACGCAAAGCCACGTCCCCTTCTGTTTTACCCAGGTATCGGTGAACCGGCCTGTCCGCGCGTACGTCCGTCCTCTCTCCTGCCCCTTCTCGTGATAAACGCCGGTGACCACGGCGCTGTCGCCGTACATATCCACGTGGACATCGTCGTTCACCAGCACCATGTCCTGCACCGGGCTGTTCTTCGCGGAGTCGAGAAACCCGCTCTTGTTCACGAACGAGCCATCCCAGTCGGTGTAGACAAGCGAGTCCGCGAGCAACTCGTCCAGCGCTCGCGCGTCCTTGTGTTCTTCGGCCTGGTTCCAGGCATTCTCGAGCGCCAAGATCGTCGCCGCATCCCCGGTGGCATTCGGCGCGCTCTGCGCCGCCAGCGTCAGGGAAACGCAGAAGATCAGAAAACTCGCCAGTGCAATTCGCATGGCTTCGGCTCCTTCATGGGTTGAAAGCGGAATGGCCCTTGCGGATGGACAAACCGAGAATGGCCGGCCCGCACTGCTCAGCCGATTTTCCCATTTTCCTTATTTCTTGTGGTGGCCCGCCCGGCGCTGTGTGTCGTATGCGGCCAGAGCGCGTTCGATCACGGGATAGGCCGCGGCGGCGGGTTCAATTTCGTCCACTTCCACGACCTTCCTTTCCAGTTGTTTGTAATCTTGGAAAAATCGCCGCACCATCAGCAATTTATGAACCGGAAGTTCGCTGGCTTCGTGGTAGGCGTTGTATTCGGGATCGGCCGTGGCGACGGCGATGATCTTGTGGTCCTTGTCGCCGGAATCGATCATGGTCATCAATCCGATTGTGCGCGCGTGCAGGATCGTCAGCGGGGGAACGGCCTCCTGGCAAAGAACCAGCACGTCGAGCGGGTCGCGGTCCTCGGCCAGGGACTGCGGGATGAATCCGTAATTGGCCGGATAATACACGGCGGAATAAAGCACGCGGTCCATGCGGATCAGGCCGCTCGATTTGTCCAGTTCGTATTTGACGTTCGCGCCGAGCGGAATCTCGATGACAGCATCGAACTCCTGCGGAATCTTCGGGCCGGGGCTGATGTCGTGCCAAGCGTGTGTCATGCGCTCCTCGATAAGTGCCGGAATTAAAATAGCAAGCAACCATCTTAGCCGACGCCCGTCCCTCTGGCCAGTCCGCCACCGCAGGCTTTAGTCGGCCCCGAAAATTCAACCAGCCCCATATCCGCGACCTCCCGCAGTTGCTGTGAGTGGCTATCCGGCTGACGTGCCGCCCGATCCTTTCCTCCGCCCTTTGCCGGGCGGCAACGCTTCATTCACACCGGATTGATTTCTATTTGTGAATGTCGGATTCTTTCGAGCGGCAGGGGCGCATCCGCGGCGCTCCCCGAGGGTTCCGCGCGGGCGACACGCGTTCCGCCTTAGGAAGTTGGCGAGCCTTGGAATTTCGGAGGGAACGAGAATGATTCGAATCGACCGGTGGGGTTGGGCGGCGCTTGCGGCGGCAGCCGGGCTGGCCGGAGCTCTGCTCGCAATACCTGGCTCCGTAGCCCAGACACAAAAGCCAGTCGGCGCACTCCTCAGCGAAAAGAGCGCCGGCGAAACGTTTAAGAATGTCCACGTGCTCGGCAAAATTCCCGCCAGCCAATTGATTCCTGCCATGCGCTACATGACGGCCGCTCTCGGAGTCGGCTGTGATTTCTGCCACAACACCCGCGATTTCCCGAGTGACGAAAAGAAAGAAAAGAGAACGGCCCGCAAAATGATGCAGATGATGTTCGCCATCAACGAGAACTCATTCGATCGCAAACGCGAAATCACTTGTTACACTTGTCATCGCGGTTCTTCGAGGCCCATTACGACTCCATCCCTCCCCGATCAAGGCGCTGCCACGCCGTCCGCCTCGGCCGGAAACAGTGCCGCAAACCAGCCCATGCCGGAGAAACCCGGCTCGCAGCCCTCAACGGAAGCTTCCGGCGCGCAGGGAACAACAGTCCAGCCTGCCCCGAGTTGGCCGACCGCGGGGGAAATTGTCGCCAAATACGTCCAAGCTGTCGGGGGCGAAAATGCTATCGGGAAGATTTCGACCCTCGTTGAAACAGGGACGCTTGAGATTGCTCCACAAGGCATGCGCGCCGACGTCGAAATCGACCGAAAATCCCCGGATAAGGAGATCACCGTGACGCGCATGCCGCACGGCGCGATGTTCCACGGGTTTGACGGCGAGATTGCCTGGGTTCAACGCGGAAGGGAACCTGAGCAGGTTCGTGGGGACGACATGGCCTCAGAAATGCGATGGGCCGCTCTCTATCCCGGCGCGGATATTTCCACCTACTACACCATGTTGCGTGTGGTCGGCATTCAAAACATCGACGGGCAAGATGCCTACCGCGTCACGGGATGGCCCGCCGCCGGAGCCCCGGAAACTCTCTTCTTTGACAAAAGTTCCGGCCTTCTTGTTCGGGTCTCGTCCATCATTCCAAGCCCGCTCGGAGCGTTGCCGAAAGAGATTGACTATTCAGATTTTCGCGAGGTCAGCGGAATCAAAGTACCCGCCACGATCCGCATTGTGGAACTCAACGGAACCAGCACATTTCAATTTCAGAAAATCGAGGCAAATAAGCCCCTCGAGGACTCGCGATTTGCTATGCCTCCTCCAAAACCGGAGGAGAAAAGGTAAGCATGTTGCTGGAACCCGCGGGATATTTCTCCTCGCAGGAGGCCGCGGAAATTCGAATGCCAAGGAAAGTTCTTGGCCGAAGTTTTTAATGCTTCGCGGCAGCGGGAGACGCCTGCTGAACGGCGGGTGTCGTTGCCGGCGGTGCCGGAGCGGGCCCGCACAGCGCGTCTACCGACGCCTGCAACCCAGCGTCCATCAAAGCGCCCTGGTGCGATTGCGCGGCGCAGATTTGTCCTGCGCCGAGCCCAAGAACTCCGCGAAGATCGGCTCCGCCGAGTTGCGCCCCTAGGAGATTCGCATCGTTGAATACCGTCCCCTGAAGTTCCGCACCCCGCAAATTTGCCCCGCCCAAATCCGCATCGATCAGAATGGCTCCCTGCAATTTCGCGCCGTCAAGATTCGCGCCATTGAGTTTTGCGGACCAGAGATACGCCTGCTGCAGATCGGCGTGGGAGAGATCGGCCTGTTGGAGTTGGGAGTCGCGAAGGTCCGCCTTTTCCAGATCGGCCCGGATCAGCACCGCGCCGTTCAGGCGGGCGCTGTAGAGGCTGGCGGAATCGAAGTGGGCGTCCACCAGCGATGCCTTTTCAAGCGTCACGTAAGAGAGATTGGCGCCGTGGAAATCGGCTCGAGTCGCGATTGCCCCTTCCAGAATCGCGCGGTCCAGATTTGCCCCGCCCAGCCGCGCGGAATCGAGCACCGCGTAATGCAGGTCGGCCAGGCTCAAGTCCGAGCCTCGCATATCCGCTAATGAGAAGTAGGCCCCCTCCAGATTCGCCCGCCATAGGTGAGCGTTCGGAAGAAATGCGCCGTAGGCCTCGGCATAGCGCAGGTTCGCCTGATTCAAGTGCGGCCCTTGGACGAAAGACAGCTGTGAATCACTCCCATTCCAATCGTGCGGCTTCATTGAAAGCGAAGCCTCGGTCAAATCCGCATAGGGATCAAGTCCGGCCGCCCACAAAATATTGGGTGCCCAGCGGCGGAAATTGGCCGCGCCGTATTGTGGAGCGCGCGCGCGGTCATGCGGCACGCCGACCATTGTGCCAACGGACAAGAATGTAAGAAGCAGCGCGAGCCCCGCGAGTGCGTACGTCAAGCTCGCTTTCTTCAGCTTGGCGAGCAGCCGAAATTCGCGCGTCGGCTGCACCACCCACCGCTCGGCCGGCCTCCCCACTCGCTGCGTGCTATAGAGCGCCACCCCTGCCGCGCCCACCACCAGCGCTTCATGCAGCAGCGTCCCGTGAATCTCCTGAAGCGTCAAATAGCGGCCCCAGTAAAGCAGCAGTGTGAATGGCGGCAGCCAGTAGGCAAGCACCCGGACTGCCCATTTTTCGATGAATCGCTCCGAAGGCGAATCGGGGCTCAGCCAGTAGAAGTGCGCCCGCGCCAAACCCATCACGATCCTTGGCCCGTTCGTCCCCAGGTCCTCCCCGTCGGGAAAAACGGCGGGAAGTTCCATCACCTTCTCCCACGTCTGCTGCAGATGAAAATGGAACACCAAGTAGAGAATCAGCAGCGCTACCGGAGAAATCAGATAAAACTCGGCTGTGGGAAGCGCCGTGGTGGCGTGAACGTATGGAAGCACGGCCGAATCCGTCAGCAGTTGCAAATCGCGCGTCTTCCAAATCAGCAGCCACGAAACCAGGCAGTAGCCCATGATCGTGCTGAAATACCTTGCCGCCAATTGCGATGCTTTTTCGAATTCCGGTAATGCGTGGAACTCCGCGATATTGGCGGGAAGCGACGCGTCGTGGAGGTTCGCCCCCGCCAGTTGCCGTGGCAGAAGTCCCATCGCCGTGGCCAGCGACGCGCCCTCGAGATTCGCGCCCTCCAAATTGGCTCCTACGAGGCATGCCTCGTCCAATTCGGCGCGCACCAGGCACGTCCCTCGCAGGTCCGCCAGCAGAAGGTCTGCGGAACGCAAATTCGCCTCTTGCATGTCCGCGTAGCGCAGGTCCGCGCTGATCAGCTCCTTGTCCGCCAGTTGCGCTCCCGCGAAGTTTGTCTTCTTTCCCGCGCGTCCCTTCGATTCAAGCCACTCGCGGTGGCTGGCAAGCGCTTCTTCCAGCCGCCACTCCTCGGGATCGACCCGCGGTGAATCGACCAGATTCAGCGAGGGCGCTTCCGTGTGACGCGCGCTTTCCGTGACGCCGGTTTGCGGGATCTCCAGTGGCGCATCGATCTTCTCCAGCTCTCTATTTTTCTCGAGAGCGGCAGGTTCGCTGGATTCAGGAAGAGGATCTTCCGAAGCCTCTGTGTGGGAAATGGAACTTGTCTCGGCGGCGGGCGACTCTTCTGCTTCTGTCTTGACTTGCTCCCTCGGCGCTTCGATTTGCACTTCGAGGGCGCGAACAACCCGAAAACCTTCAGAGGATGCAGGGCGGGGATCCGAATCCCAATCCGCCAAAAAGAGAGCTGCGGATTCCGAGGGGGAAAGCGTCTTTGGCGGCGGAGAAGCCTCGGGCGAACCCTGGTCGGTCTGCTCCAGCGCCCGTGCTTCTTCGTCTCTAGAATCGGATTCAGAAGACGGGATTGCCTCGTCCGTCGGCTTTGGCGGTGCCGCGGGTTCCCTTGAGAACAGGCGGTGTAGTACCGAGCCCATGGAATGACCCCATGCATCCGGTGCGTAAAATCTCCCGGAATGCCCCCTACAATCTTATTCGAATCGAGCGCCGTAGACGCCTGTCCGAAAGTACAGTGGTTGTACAGTTGGTCGCACGTCCTGCCTCATCCTCTTCCCGTGACTCGTCCCCCTGTGCGGCGTCCTCGACAACCGGGCTGCACCACGTGCCCATCCGCTGTATCCTTATAGATAGCTTGTGCGGAAGTACTTGGCGGAATCGCCTTGCGAACGGGAGGCGGAAAGTGGACGGCAAAGCATCCTTGGCGCTCAGCAAAAAAACTCGCACCGAATCCGACAGCATGGGGAAGATGGAAGTTCCCGCCGACCGCTATTACGGCGCTCAGACCGCACGGTCGCTCATCCATTTCCACATCGGCGACGATACGATGCCACGCGAATTGATTCGCGCCTTCGGAATTCTGAAAAAAGCGGCCGCCCTCGTGAATCAAGACCTCGGAAAATTGCCCGCCGAAAAGGTGCGCTGGATCGCTCAGGCCGCGGATGAGGTGATCGACGGGAAACTCGATGAGCATTTTCCCCTGCGAATCTGGCAGACCGGCAGCGGTACCCAAACGAACATGAATGCCAACGAAGTGATCTCGAATCGCGCCATCGAGATCGCTGGCGGCGTCATGGGCAGCAAGAAGCCGGTCCATCCCAACGACGACGTCAATATGTCGCAGTCTTCCAACGACACGTTTCCCACCGCCATGCACATCGCCGCTGCTTCGCGCCTGGCCCAGGTTCTCATCCCCGCCGTCGAGCGCCTTCGCGACGCTCTGGACGCCAAAGCCCACACCTTTGCCACGGTCGTGAAAATCGGACGGACCCATTTGATGGATGCGACTCCCCTGACAGTGGGGCAAGAGATGTCGGGCTGGGTCAGCCTGCTCGACCGCGATGTGGACCGCCTTCGAAAGGTCCTTCCTGGGTTGTACGAACTCGCCCTCGGCGGCACAGCTGTGGGAACCGGCTTGAACGCCCATCCGGAATTTGGGGAAAGAGCCGCGCAGAAAATTGCCGAACTTACCGGGCTGCCCTTCCGTTCGCACCCGAATAAGTTCGCTTCTTTGTCGGCGCACGACGAAATCGTCTTCGCCAGCGGCGCCTTGAAAACCCTGGCCGATTCGCTGATGAAGATCGCCAATGATATCCGCTGGCTGGCCTCGGGCCCCCGCGCCGGCCTGGGCGAGCTTCAATTGCCTGAAAACGAGCCGGGATCCTCGATCATGCCGGGAAAAGTAAATCCAACGCAAAGCGAGGCGATGACGATGGTTGCGGTGCAAGTGTTCGGCAACGACGCCGCCATCGGGTTTGCCGGTTCCCAGGGCAATTTCGAGCTGAACGTCTTCAAGCCCGTGATCATCTTCAATTTCCTCAATTCCGTGCGCTTGCTTTCCGATGCTTGCCGCTCCTTCGTTGACCACTGCGTCGCCGGCATGGAATTGAACGAAGCGCGCATCGCCGAAAGCGTCAAGAACTCGCTGATGCTCGTCACCGCCCTCAGCCCGAAAATCGGTTATGACCGTGCCGCCGAGATTGCCCACAAAGCCCATCACGAGAATCTCAGCTTGCGCGATGCCGCTCTCCAGCTTGGTTACCTCACCGCTGCGGAGTTTGACGAACTCGTTCGGCCCGAAAAGATGACCCACCCGTAGCACCACGGTTCAATCCGAATCAACTTTGGCGATTGCGTGCCAGCGATATGCCTGTCAGGCGCACTCCGTTTCACTTCGGGACCCTCTGTTAATTTCTTTGAAAACCTTTGTGACTCACAATCAAAATTTTCTTTGACAGATTCGAGAACCTTCATTAAGGTGTAACTCCCCTTGGGAACCTCTCGCTGTTTTCCCCTTTCCTCGGAGTGCCCGTGCGACTTCTCTTGGCCGAAAACGATCCTGCGTTGGCGACGTTTCTTCAGCGAGGCTTTGACGCTGAAAATTATGCGGTGGATTTAACCCAGGACGCCGAATCGGCGAAAAACCTGGTCCACGACGAGAGGTACGACCTCGCCATCCTCGATCTGAATCTTGCCGCGTCGGACGGGCTCAACACCCTTCGCGAAGTCAGGCTCCGTGGCGGCGGCCTTCCGATCCTGATTCTTTCCAGCCGCGGTCGTCCGGAAGACCGCGCACAAGCTCTCGATTTGGGTGCGGATGACCTTGTCGTCAAGCCTTTCGCGTTTTCCGAATTGTCGGCCCGCGTTCGTGCCCTCTTGCGCCGAGGAAGGCGCGGAGAGGACATGATCCTCCGCCTCGCGGACCTTGAGTTGAACCGAGTCGAGCGGAAAGTGTTTCGCGGCGGAGTGGCCCTCGACCTGACTCCCAAGGAATTCTCCCTCCTCGAATATCTCCTTCGCCATGAAGGGCAGACCGTCACCCGCGCCGAAATCATCCAGCAGGTTTGGAACCTGTCTTACGACACGATGACCAACGTGGTCGACGTATATATCAATTACCTCCGCAAGAAGGTTGACGCCCCCGCCAAAGTGAAGCTTATTCACACAGTTCGAGGCGCCGGATACGCCGTCAAGGAAGTGGACCCACGCGGGCCGGGTGACAAATTCGGGTTTCCGTCCGAAAGGAACCAATGAAGATTCGCTAATGTAGGAGCTTCTGAGACCAGGCCGGAGAGGGAGAGTGAACATGTCGGCGACAACCGCGGCGTTTGAAGCAATGAAAGCATCGGAAATCCTCGTTGTCAGCCCCTGCGAGGTTTTTCGTAAGCGGATTCTAAAAAATCTTCCCGAAAGCTCGCTTCCTCCCACGGAACTGTCCGGCGGGGCGGCGGCGCTGATCCATTTGGAGGGCAATCCCGTCGGCACGCTTTTTCTCGACAGGGAAATCGAGGATCTGGACGTGGACGAGCTGGCGGCGACCATTCAGTCGCGGCATCCGCATATAAATCTCGTCATCGTTCATCGCGAGGAAGAACCGAAGGCCGGTCTGCCCACGGCTTCGAGCGAAGCTTGGGAAGAGCCGCCCAAGACCCTTCTAAACGCCTCGGGGCATCCCATCTCCGCGATTGAATCATTGCCGGGAATGATTGGGACCAGCCGCAAGATGCAGCAAGTCTATCGTCTGGCGCGGCTCGTTGCCCCCCGCGACACGACGGTTCTGATCGTCGGTGAAACAGGGACGGGAAAAGAGCTGGTCGCGCGAGGCATTCACGACCTGAGCCGCAGAAGCCGCGGGCCGTTCATCGTTGTGAACTGTGCCGCCATTCCCGAAAGCCTCCTCGAAGCCGAGCTTTTCGGCTTTACGCGCGGCGCCTTTACCGGAGCCGTGCAGTCCCGCGTGGGCCGCATCCACGCCGCTCACGGAGGGACGCTTCTCTTGGACGAGGTGGGCGAACTCCCCTTGAGCATGCAGGCCAAGCTGCTCCGCTTCGTTCAGGAAGGCGAGGTGCAACGGCTTGGCAGCCCCGACGTTTTCAAGGTGGACACGCGTTTGATCGCCGCCACCAACGCCGACTTGCTCCAGCGCGTGCGTGAAAAGCAGTTTCGCGAGGATCTGTATTATCGCCTCGCGGTTTTTCCTCTCGCCTTGCCCCCCTTGCGAAACCGTCCCGAGGATATTCCGCCTCTCGCCCGGTCGTTTTTGACCGGCCTGTGCCGCCAGGCCAATGTCCCCTCGAAAGCCTTCAGCGGCGCTGCCGTTGGCGTCCTCCGCAAACATGTTTGGTCGGGCAACGTCCGCGAACTCCAGCACTGGATTGAACGTGCCTTCGTTTTGGCCGAGGACAAAACCCAGATCGGCCCGGAAGATCTTGTCATGCCTTCTGAGGCGGCGTGAGATTCAGAAAGTTCTAAGGAAAGCCCGCTGCCGGGTGGAACTTGCCGTGCAAGGATTGCCGTGCCATGTCCACCCCGCAAGCCTCGCTAAGAGCGCTCCCATCCAAATCGCTCCCGCGCGCTTTGCCTGCATGCGCGGCTCGCCTCCGCGGAAAGGGAAAAGCCCGCCCGGCCGGCCCACGCGAATCCGCCGCGCAACGGTCGCTCTCGCGTGCCTTTGAATCGTTCCAAATTGCTGCGCGCTCCCTTGAAAAGTCGTATGGCCATCTGCAAGCCGAAGTGTTGCGCCTGCGATTCGAGCTCGAGCGGACGAATCGCGATCTGGCCGTCAGTGTCGAGGAAAACGCGCGGATGCGCCTCTATCTCGCGCGCGTTCTGGAGGGGCTGCCCTGCGGAGTGGTCGTGACGAATTCCGCCGGCGAAATCCTCATGGTCAACCCTGAAGCGAGGCGCTTGCTCTCGACGGCGGTGGCTCCCGAAAGCGCCGGAGAAGTGAACTCTCTTTTCCGTTCCATTCTCGCTGGTCTCCATGAATCCGCCGGACTCGGCCGGCTCGAGCGCGAATGGATTCCGCCTGGACCAGGAGAAAATCGCACGCTGGGGCTGGCTTGCGCCGTCCTCGGCGAAAATGCCGGTCAGGGTGCGGCGGCCGAATCCGTCTTTCTCCTTCGCGATGTCACGGAGGAAAAAAAGCGGGCGGCGCGCGACGAATCGGCCCGCCGGCGGGAATCGCTCGCGGAAATGGCTACTCTTCTCGCGCATGAAATCCGCAACCCCCTCGGCAGCCTCGAGCTTTTTGCCGGCTTGCTCGCCGACGCGGCCGCCGCCCAGCCCGATCTCCGCCGCTGGACCGATCACATCCAGGCGGGCCTGCGTCTTCTCTCCTCGACCGTCAACAATGTCCTGCAGTATCACAGCCAGCCCGAACCTCAGCTGACGAGCATCAATCTCGGCCGCCTGGTCCGCGAATCGGTCGAGTTCCTCCGCCCCCTGGCCCGCCAATCAGGGCTGCGCATCGACCTTCACAACGCCCTCGGAGAGTTGGAGATTCCGGCCGACGCCCATCGTTTGCAGCAAGTGTTCTTCAATCTTGCCGTCAACGCGTTTCGCTCCATGACCATGGGCGGCACGCTCTCGATCCGCATCGCCTGGGAGGACGTTCGCACGTTCGACAGCGTCCAGCTCGAGTTCGAAGACACCGGATGCGGCATTCCCGCCGAGCATCTTCCAAAACTGTTTGAGCCCGGCTTCACCCTTCATCTGGGAAATCCCGGTCTTGGACTTGCCGTCTGCCGGACAGTCGTCGAGCAGCACCGCGGAAACATTCGCGTGAAGAGCGAGCCGGGAATCGGAACGACGTTCACGTTGACGCTTCCCCGCGAGAGAGGTGAAGGATGAATCATGTGCTCGTAGTGGACGATGAAGCTCCCATGCGCGCCGCTCTCGAGGCTCATTTCCGCAACGATGGCTGGGATGTTAAGACCGCTTATGGCGCGGGAGATGCCCTGGCGAAATTCCGGCAAACTCCCTGCCCGCTCGTGGTCACCGACATGCGCATGCCGGACGGAGACGGCCTGGGAGTGCTGCGCGGCATTCGCCAGATGGCTCCAGAAGTTGCCGTCATTTTTCTGACAGCTTTTGCGACCGTTCCGGAAGCCGTGCGCGCCATCCAGGAAGGGGCGTGCGATTACCTCGTCAAGCCGGTGTCGTTCCCGCAGCTTAAGCAGGCGGCGGAACGAATTCTCGCGAGCCGCAAGCCTGCTTCCCCGGATTCCGCCGGCAACGATCTGCTCGCCGGAAAATCTTCCGCGCTGTCCGCCCTTATCGAGCGCGCGTGCCGCGTCGCGAGGACGGACACCGATGTCTTGATCGAAGCCGAAAGCGGAACCGGCAAAGAGCTCCTCGCCCGGCTGATTCATCAGTCGAGCGGCCGCCGCACCCGCCCGCTGGTGGCCGTCAACTGCGCCGCTTTTCCCGAAACTCTCCTCGAGAGCGAGCTTTTCGGCCACGCCCGCGGAGCCTTTACCGGCGCGCTGGTCGCCAAACCCGGCAAGTTCGAGCTGGCCCATACCGGAACGCTGCTTCTCGACGAAATCGGCGAGATGCCTCTTATGCTTCAGCCAAAGCTTCTTCGAACCCTGCAGGAAAGGGAAGTGGACCGCCTTGGGGACACCAAACCTATGCGCGTGGATGTCCGCGTAATCGCCACCACGAATCAGCCCTTGTTCCGCCTGGTCGAGCAGGGGAAATTCCGCGCTGATTTGTACTACCGCTTGAATGTGGTTCCGCTCTCTCTTCCGCCCCTCCGCGAACGCCGGGAAGACATACCCGCTCTCATCGATCATTTCCTCGACCGTTACGCCTCCCGATCCCGCTCCGCCCGCCCTCAGTTCAGCCCGGGACTTCTCGCTCGCCTGATGTTGCACCATTGGCCCGGCAATATCCGTGAACTCGAAAATTTGGTTCGCCGCGCAGTCGCCCTTCATCCCGGTGAAGCCATTGCTCCTGAATTTTTCGATTTTGCTGCCGCGCCGCAAACCGGCGGCGCCGCAGGCATTGCTCCCGCCGCCAGCGGCCCGGGAGATGGGTTTTCGCTCCGCGAGATGGAACGAAAGCTCTTGGAATCGACTCTCGAAGCCCATGGAGGGAATCGGACGCGGGCGGCTCGAGCTCTCGGAATTTGCCCGCGCACCATGCGCAACAAAGTCCGCGAATACGGCCTTCCTCCCCGGAGGTATTCATGAGTCTGATCGATACACCCGACATGTCGTACCTCGAGCGCTATCTCGACGTCGCCGCATTTCGCCAGACGTTGATTGCCGCCAATCTTGCCAACCTCGACACTCCCGGCTATCAGACGCGCGACGTCTCCTTTCAAAGCGAAATGGTTCGCGCCAGCCTCGACGATTACCAAGAGCCGGTTCGGCCGTTCGTTCGTCCCGTCATGGGGTTGATGGAACGCCCGGACGGCAACAATGTCAGCCTCGACCGCGAAAGCCTTCTTCTCGCGCAAACCCAGATCCAATACAAGATTGCCATTGAACTCATGAAAGCCGAATTTCACACCATGCGCGGTGCCATCAACGACGGAGTTGAATCATGAACCTTTTTGGCGTCTTAACCATCACCGGTACGGCTCTGTTGGCGGAACGCGAGCGCGCCGAAGTCGTGGCCAGCAATCTCGCCAACGCGGAAACCACGCGCACCCCCCAGGGCGGTCCCTACCAGCGTGAGCATGTCATCTTCGCGGCCCGCCGCCCTTGGGTTCTGCCTTTTGGGCAGCAGCTAGCGACGATGGTGGATTTCAATGCCCGCGGTGTTCAGGTGGAAGGCGTGATTGGCGATCCTACCCCGCCGATTCGTCGTTACGATCCGGGGCATCCCGATGCGGACGCCCAAGGCTACGTCTCTTCCCCCGCCATCAATCCGATCGAAGAGGAAGTCAACCTCATGGGAGCCGCCCGGTCCTATCAGGCGAATATCTCGGCGGCGATGGCCACCAAAAACATGATTGTCTCCACCCTTGACCTCTTGTCTTGAAACGCGGAAGTGTGCGGCCCGCGAATCCGGCAGCGAAGGAGTGAACGATGGCGTCTCCCATTGATGGCGTCTCTTCCGTATCGCAATTCACGTCGCCCGCAGCCGGCGCTTCCGGCATCGGCGACGTTCCCGATTTTACTCAGACTCTGGAAAGCGTGGTCAATCAGGTGAACCAAACCGGCTCGGACGCTTCGGCGAAAGTTCAGGACCTCTTGCGGGGCAATGGCGAGGACTTGCACACGGCTATGATTGCGGTGGAAAAAGCCGACTTGTCATTCCAGTTGATGATGCAGGTGCGAAATAAAATCATTCAGGCGTATCAGACCGTCTCCCAGATGCAATTCTGAACCAATCGAGAGGCATTCGGCGGATCAGCCTTGGCCGGCAGGCTGGTCCCCCACGGAATGCCGCCGGCGCAACCTTCGACTGGATCGCATGATCCGGCAGAAAAAAGTTCGCGCAGTCTGAGCCGGGGCGTCCGTGGACAAATTCTTCAAGCAGCTTTCGCAGTTCTTGCGGGCGCTCACGCCGGGGCAAAAAATCCTGCTCGGCGCCAGTGCCGCGGTCGTGATGGCGTTGCTCGCGCTGTTTGTCCGCCTCTCCGGAAAAGCGGAAATGAGGACGCTTTTCTCCGGACTTTCGCCGGAAGACGCTCAGATGGTTGCCCAACGTCTCGCGGCCACCGGTGTTTCCTACGATATCTCCGCCGATGGATCTTCCATCAGCGTCCCCGCGGACAAGCTCGACAAGACTCGCTTGGATTTCGCCAGCGGAGGTATGCCTCCCACCGGACGCATGGGTTTTGAGCTTTTCGACAAGCCCAATTGGGCCGGCAGCGATTTTTCCGAACAAGTGAACTATCAGCGGGCTCTTGAAGGCGAACTCGAACGCACCATCGAAACTCTTGGCAACGTCGAATCGGTCCGCGTTCATCTCGTCCTTCCTCACGATTCTCTCTTTACGGACCGCCAGAGGGTAGCCAAAGCGGCTGTGGTTCTGAAAGTCCGCGGCGGCGGACTTTCCCCCGACCAGGTCAACGCCGTCACTCATCTTGTTGCCGCCGCTGTCGACAATTTGTCCCCGGAAAACGTCACTTTGATTGGCGCGGATGGCCGCACTCCCCTTGTGGCCAAAGGTGCGGACGCCTCCAACGGCATGGAAGCGCCAGTGGACATGGAAACATCTCTCGCGGAAAAAGTTGTCGCCACTCTTTCGCCCGTTGTCGGGCCGGATCATGTCAAGGCCAGTGTGACGGTGGCTTACGATCCCACCTCCGGCGACGTCACGCAGGAGACTTATGATCCTTCCAATCCCGTTCTGGTTTCCACGCAGTTGCAGGAAGAACACTTTGCCGGTGCTCCCCCCTCGGGTATCCCCGGAACTCCCAGCAATGTTCCCGCTGCCGCATCACCCGGTGGAACCCAACCCAATGCCGCCAAAGGCAAACCCGCCGCGCCGGCCGACAAAACAAAGGGACTAGACGCCGTCGCCCAATCCAACCCGCTCAATCCTATCGTCTCGGTCAGCTCCGAAGGCGAAGATGAGCACAGCGAAACGCGGCAATACCTCGTCAGCAAGACGCTTCGCCATACACTCGATCCCGCCGGAAGGGTCCAGAAAATTGCCGCGGCTGTTTTAGTGGACGATGTGATCGAAGAACACAAAGACGCCAAAGGCCAAGTGACCTTCACGCGAAGGAAGCGTACCCCCGAAGAGATGGCCCAGATTGCGGACCTCGCCAAAGCGGCGCTGGGATTTGACGCCACGCGCGGCGACGTTGTCTCCGTTCAAAATGTTTCCTTTCAGGAGCCGCCGCAGGAAACCGTCCCGCCGCCCACTCGCGTCGAGCGTGTCCGGCTCTTTACCGAAAAATGGCTGTGGGCCATTCGCTATCTCTTCCTCCTTCTGCTGTTTGTCCTTGCCTATTTGTTGGTTCTCCGTCCCGTCATGAAGCCCGTGATGAAGCTCTTCGAACAGAAAGTCTCCGCCGAGCTTCCCGCCGCGGCCCCGGCATCGCCCCCCGGCCAGATAGCCGGCGCGAGTTCGCCCGAAGAGATGGAATTGCAGCTCGATCAAACGAATTCCGAAGTCCAGCGGATTATTAAGTTGAAAAAGCATCTCACGGAAAAAGTGAAGAGTGATCCGGACCAAGCCAGCACGCTCGTCCGTCATTGGATTCGCGAAGGGAGCACCCACTCGTGAGAGACGACGACCAGGAGCTTTCCGGCCTCGAAAAAGCCGCCATCCTCCTCATCCTCCTCGGCGAGGAAGCTACCACCGCCCTGTATAAGAGCCTTCAGCCGCATGAAGTCCAGCAGATCACCCAGCAGATCTCCTCGCTCGAAAATGTTCCTCCGGAAATCGCCGATAAAGTCTTGCGCGAATACCACCGCCTCACTCTCACCCAGGAATATCTCGCGGGAGGCGGCGCCGAAATCGCCGAAAAAATGCTTACTCGAGCTTTCGGCGAACAAATGGCCCACGTCCTTTTGGACCAGGTGCTTCTGGCGCGCGAAGCCTCCACCAAGAGTTTCGACACTCTCCAGAAGGCCGATCCGCAGCAATTGGTGAAATTCGTCCAGGGCGAACATCCCCAGACCATCGCCATGATCCTCGCCCATCTCGGAGGCAAGGCCGCGGCTTCCTTGCTGGTCCTGTTGCCGGAAAAAATCCGCGGCCAGGCTGTCAAGCGCCTCGCGGAGATGCAGCAGTTCTCCCCGGAGATGGTTCAGAAGATTTCCCAGGTGCTCAACCGCAAGATTCTTTCTCTTGGCGATCAAAGTCGCCGCTCCTACGGCGGTGTAAAGACCGCCGCCGAACTCTTGAACCGCATCGAGCCGACCGTCAGCAAATCGATTCTTGAAAATGTCGAAGCCGACGACGCTCGCCTCGCCTTGAACATCCGCAACAACATGTTCACTTTCGAGGATCTTCTGGGTGTTCCCGAAACGGGCATTCGCGAGCTTCTTGCCGCAGTCGACAAAAAAACCTTGGCCACCGCCCTCAAAGGAGCTCCCGAGGATTTGAAAAATCACATCTTTAAAACCATGTCTTCCCGCGCTGTCGAAATGATGAAAGAAGATATGGAAGCCCTGGGCCCGGTCCGCAGCAACGTGGTCACCAAGGCGCAGCAGGAAATCGTTCAATCCGCTCGCCAGCTCGAAGCCTCCGGAAAAATTGTTTTGACCAATGAAGCCGAAGAAGCCTACATCGTTTGAATCGCGCGGCGCAGGCGCTTCCTCCCTGCGGCCCGCCCAGCCGTTCGTCTACCGCCCGGCGCCCGGATGGCCCGTTCACCCCTCCGCCGAACCCGCGTCTCCGGCCGCCGAATTATCTTCTGCTCAGACTGCCGCTGCATTCGCCACGTCCATTGTCGAAGAAATACAAGCCGATTTGTCCTCGCCGGATGGCGGCTTGCACGACGCCGAAAAAAAAGCCTGGGACGCGGGTTTCCAAGAAGGATTGGAGAAGGCTCGCGCGGAAAATGAAGCCTCGCTCCTGCTCCAAAAAGACGCTGTCGCCGGCGCTCTCCGCGAATTTGCCCGCGAGCGAAACGAATATTTTCATCAAGTCGAAGGAGAGGTCGTCGCTTTGGCCCTGGCCATCGTTCGCAAAATACTTCGCCGCGAGTCCCAATTGGACCCCCTGCTTCTTTCCGGCCTCGTTCGGGTCGCTCTGGAAAAAATGGCTGTCACCCGCAACGTCCGCCTCCGCGTCCATCCCTCACAGATTTCCGTTTGGCAGGACTTTCTTAATCACGCTGCGGACCTTCCTCTGATTCCCGAATTGATGGGCGACTCCACCCTTGAACCGAATCAGTGCTGCCTCGAAACGGACCACGGCTCGACGGATTTGAATCTGGAAACTCAGTTGAAAGAAATCGAACAAGGACTCTTCGACCTTCTCGCGCAGAGACCCTCCCCCCGATGAACCCCCCCGCGAATCTTCTGAACCCCTTCTTTCAGCGTCTCGATCAGATCTCCACATGGCGCTCGCAAGGGCGGGTGACCAAAGCGGTCGGCTTCTTGGTCGAATCCGACGGGCCTTTCTGCTCGGTCGGCGAGACCTGCGAGATTATCGGCGCCGATGGCATGGCGCACCCGGGAGAAGTCGTCGGCTTTCGCGGCAACACCGTCCTCACGATCCCTTTCGATCGCCCGAGCGGCATTTGTTTTGGCGACCGCGTCGTCACCCACGGCGTTCACCCCTCCGTTCCCGTCAGTGAAGGTTTGTTGGGACGCGTAATTGACGCGACGGGCAAGCCTCTCGATTCCGGGGGAAGCATCCAGGCTTCGGCCTTCCGCGCGATTCATGGCGCGCCGCCTCAGCCGCTCGACCGCACGCCCATCCGCGAACCTCTGGGCTGCGGAATTCGCGCCATTGACGCCATGTTGACCTGCGGTCGCGGCCAGCGCGTTGGAATCTTCGGCGGCAGCGGCGTCGGCAAGAGCACTCTTGTCGGAATGATGGCCCGCGGAACTTCGGCGGATTTGACCGTGCTCGCTCTTGTCGGAGAGCGCGGCCGCGAAGTCCGGGAATTCCTCGAAGATTCGTTGGGAGAGGAAGGCCGCAAACGATCTATCGTCGTGGTCGCGACTTCGGATCAGTCGCCTCTCCTCCGTCTGCGCGCCGCCCTCGTCGCTACGGCCGTCGCCGAATATTTTGCTTCCCGCAGCCGCCACGTCCTGTTGGTGATCGATTCTTTGACTCGCTTTGCCATGGCGCAGCGGGAAATCGGGTTGGCCGCCGGCGAGCCGCCCACCGCCAAAGGCTATACCCCGTCTGTCTTTTCCTTGCTGGCTCAGCTTGTCGAGCGCGCGGGACACTTTGGCGCAGGAAGCATCACCGCGTTTTACAGCTTGTTGATGGAGGGAGACGATCAGCAGGATCCGTTGGTCGACGCCGTTCGCGCTCTCCTCGACGGGCACATCGTCCTCGACCGCCAGCTGGCTTCGCAAAATTATTATCCCCCCATCTCCATTCTCGACAGCCTCAGCCGCCTTTTGACCTCCGTCTGCACGCCCGACCATCTTGCAAAAATTCAAAGGTTTCGCCAGTTGCTCGCCTCCTATTCCACTTCGGAGGATTTGATCCGCGTCGGCGCCTACCAGCGGGGAAACGATTCGCTTCTTGATAGAGCCATCGAAGTTCTCCCTCGGCTGCATGCGCTTCTCCAGCAAAAAAAAGACGAACACTCAACATTTGACCAGACGCGCTCTCAATTTCACGCTCTGCCTTCCTGACTCCCATGGCCTTCCGTTTTACTCTCCAGCCTTTGCTCAGGCTCCGCGCCAGCTTCGAACGTCTCGAACGCCTCCGTTTGCTCGCCTTGACCGCCCTCGCAAATCACATTCGCCACGATCTTTCGGGCTTGCAAGCCGAATCCGCTGAAGCGCGCCGCAAACTTCAGGACATGCTGGCGGCGGGCGCCAGCGGCGGGGAATTGCACTTCGCCGTCGCCAGCGAACACTCCCGCTCCACGCGTCGCCAGATTCTCTCCGACAAGTTGGCCCAGGTGGAAACGCGGCGCGAAAAACAGCGCAAAGTCTTCGAGGCGGCCCGGCAGAAGCGGCGGATTCTCGAAAATCTTCGCGCCCGTCGCCTTGCAGAATACCGCCGGGAACAGTTGCGCCGCGAACAAAAGCGAGTCGACGAATTGCATCTCATCCACAGGCCCGCAAGACCCGCGGAGGGAAACAGTGAATGATCTTGCCGCCGTAGTCGGCAATCCTTGCCGCTTTATTTTTTTTCGCCCGCGATTTTCAGCTCCTGGCGCTCTCCCGCTTCATTGCGGCGCTATGAAACGCAAGCGCATAGCTTCGAATCCCGCCTCTGCCTCGAATCTCCTCCGGTTTGGATGCTCCCTTGCATTCACGGCCGATGCCGACAGGACCGCCCATGCTGAACTTCGCTTCACTTTCGAAAGCTTCACCGGAGATGATTCCTGCCTCCTCCGCCAATTCATTTGGCGTATCGTCTTCGGTCCCTGGCGCCTCCTCCGATTTTTCGAGTGCGCTCCAAGGGGCATGGGCGGGCCATTCAAATGCGCCATCCGCAAACCCCGGTTCCGTGGGGACGATTCTTCGCCGAGTTCAGCCTTCTCCGCTCCCCAGCGAAAAGTCATCATCGTCACCCGCTTCCAATGCATCTGCTCCCTGGCTTTCGAACCCATCGGCGGGAGCTGCTGGAATCTCGCAGCCCTCCGCCCCTCAACCCTTCGATTCCACGGCCGAAAATTCCTCCACGCCGTCTCCTCTGCGCGCCGTCGCCGGAGAGGTTGCCTCTGCCGCTCTCACTCTTCTCGGAGTTCCGTCTTTCCTTGCCGGCGGCGTTGCGAACTCGCTGCTCGGCTTGATTCAGGGGGCCGCTTCCAAAGGCTCGCCGGGCGGTGATTCTTCCTCGAACTCCTCCGCCAAGGATTTAACGGCAAGTGCCGCGGCGGATCCTTCTTCAGCCAAATCGTCCGCCGAATGCTCGAAAGGCTCTGGCGCCAATGGTTCGGCCAGCCCTTCTGGCTCGACTTCCGCAAAGTCGGACCAAAACTCCGCCGCTTCAACAGCCATCGAAGCTGCCGTCGCAGTTGAATCCCAAGCCCTCTCCCAATTGCCCCTCGATTCGCTCGCCAAGCCCTCGACCGCTGCGCCGCAACCACCCACCCGCGCCGATGCTTCTCCGCAGCTCCCCGCTCTCGCCGCACCTGTCAATGGCGCTGCCGCCCAGGGGCAGCCGAGCTTTCTGTCAGCGGCTCAATCGTCCAATTTTTCGCAAGCTGCTGGACAAATCGCCGGTTCGGCGGAATCCGGTCTCAAGCCCTTGGACTCGCAAATTGCCTCAGCTTTTGGAAGTCAAAAGGTCACACAGGAAGCGTCGACCCGCATTCAATCCGCTCTTGATGCTCCTTCGGTAAAAAATTCTCCGGCTACTTCCGGCGGCTCCGCGGGGGCGGCGATTGCCGCTCCTTCCAGCGCCAACCGCAGCGCCAACCATAGCTCGAGTGATCAGGACGCTTCCAAGCAATCGTCGAATTCCGGACCAGGTTCCTCCTCGGATTCGGGATCGTCCTCGGCGGATGCAAACCGTTTCGATACGGCCCTTGCCAATTCGAATGGAAAATCTGCCCCTGTCGCAACTCTGGCTGTCGCGGCGGCTACCGCAGCTTCTGGCACGGTTTCAGCGGCCGCTGCCGCCGCCCAGGCTTCGGCCGCCGGAGGCCAGGAATTGGCAAGTCAGTCCGCGGCTGGCGCTCCCCGCTCGGCCGCGCAACCATCCCAAGCCGGGCCTTCCTCTCAGCCGTTTCCGCTTCCGCAAACTCTGCCTGGCTCGCTCAATGACGTCGTGAAAGCCAGCGAGCTCTATCAGCGCGTCGGCGGCGCCGAAATGCACATAACCATGCAGACCGACTTGATGGGCGCGATTGACTTGCGTGCTTCGCTGCATCAAAGCGAGCTTACGGCGACAATCGGCGTGCAACGCGGCGATGTTCAGACGCTCCTCTCCAATGAACTTCCATCCCTGCAACACTCGCTTTCCGATAAAAGCTTCCGCGTGGATCAGATTTCCGTGCTCCACAATTCCGTCGGCGGCCGCCTCGATCTCGGAGGCCAAAGACAATCGCAATCCCAGCCGCAATCCCAGCCGCACGCGCCGGCTCTCCCATTCTCCAATTCGAGTCGGGCTCTTGAAATCATTCCCCTGTCCATTCCCGACGCCGCGCTCGAAACTCCGGCGATCGGCAGGCTCAATATTCATGTTTAGTCCGTCCACGAGAAAGGAAGGTAGTCCGACATGGCCAGCTCCAGTCTCCTGAATCCGGTCGCCGCCGACTCTTCAACCAGTGGAACTTCCAGCACCGGGAGTTCCTCGTCCACTCCGAATAACCAGCTCACTGGGAACTCCTTTTTGACTCTTCTCACCGCCCAGTTGCAGTCCCAGGATCCGCTGGATCCCGTTGACCCCTCCACTTTCATGACCGAGCTTGTGCAATTCAATCAGCTCGAACAGTTGATCAACATCAACCAGACGCTCAGCGGTCTTTCCTCCGGTTCATCTACCACCGGTGCGTCCAATGCGGCCGCTCCCGCCGGCGCTTCTTCGCCGCAGGCCGCCCCCGCGAACTCTGCCGTGCCATCACAGGGCCCTTCATTGAACGTAGCCCCCGAAACCACTCGGCTCTCGTCACAAACGACCAAACTCTAGGAGGAGAATCATGGGATCGTTTTCAACATCACTTGCGGGATTGGAAGCGGATTCGCAGGACCTGAGCGTCATTTCCAATAATCTGGCGAACCTCAATACCGTCGCCTACAAGGGAGCCACTGCCTCATTCCAGGATCTGTTCTACCAGCAGATTGGCTCGAGCGGAGACGGAAACCCGATCCAAGTCGGCGTGGGAACCAAAGTCGGCGCCATTCCGGCGGACTTCACCCAAGGCACGATTCAGTCCACCGGCGTCGACACGGACGTCGCCATCGAGGGCAGCGGATTTTTCGTCGCCAGCGAAAACGGCGCGCAGGTCTACACCCGCGCCGGAAATTTTTCCGTCAACGCGGATGGGACGCTTCAAACTTCCGACGGCGCCACGATTCTCGGTCTGCCGGCCACCAACGGCGTCATCAATACCAACGCCACTCCCGGCCCCATCACAATCTCCCAGGGACAGATTAACCCGCCCAACCCCACGACAACCGTCGGGCTCACTCTCAATCTTGATTCTGGAACCGCCGCCGGCCAATCCTTCAGCACCCCGATTACGGTCTACGATTCGCTCGGCACCGCCCACGTCCTGACCTACACCTTCACCAACACCGCTCCCGGCTCCTGGACCTACGCCATCACTATCCCCGCCGCCGATGTCGGCGGCACCGGCGCTCCCGTGACCATCAATTCCGGTACTCTGACTTTCAATGGCAGCGGGCAATTGACCGCCCCCGCCGCCAATGTGACCGGCATCGCCGTCACCGGCCTTGCCGACGGCGCCAACAATCTGAATCTCACCTGGGACTTGTACGATTCCACCGGCACAGGAGAAATCACTCAGGTGGCGTCTCCTTCCTCCACCACCTCAACCCAGCAGGACGGCTACCCCAGCGGCTCCCTCAATTCCTACACCATCAACTCCAATGGCGTCATCGAAGGTACGTTCAGCAACGGCCAGACACAAGCCCTCGGCCAGATCCTGCTCGCCAACTTTCCCGATGTGCAAGGCTTGGTCCGCGATGGCGCGAATGAGTTCAGCTCCAGCCTCGCTTCCGGCGCTCCCGTCATCGCCGCTCCCGGTACCGGAGGGTTGGGAACGCTCTCCGGCGGCTCTCTCGAACAATCAAACGTTGATATCTCCACCCAATTCGCCCAGCTCATCCTGGCTCAAAGCGGATATGAAGCGAATGCCAAAGTCGTGACCACCCTCGACACGATTACTCAGGCAACGATCAACTTGATTCAGTAGTTTCGTCCCGCTAACCACAAATTGACGGCCCTCTCCCGGCCACCGCCGGAAGCGGGCCGTCACGCAAGATACTCTTCATTAGAAAATCCTATTTTGGTATGCGGTGATTTTGTGCGCGGCGTTCCCGAATGTTCGACCGTTTTGCGCTCCCTCTGAAGTTCCGGAAATCACAAGAGTTGGAGCAGCGCCGTGGCGTAGCGGAATTCTCTTCCTCTGGATCTCTTCGGCTCATCAATTGCATACCCGTCACGCCGGATATGCCTGAAGAACCCAGCACTCCCGCGCGGTCAAAAAAAAAGGAGCGGAGCAGCGGCACGGTTGTCGCCATGACCGTCTTACTCATTGCTTCTTGCACGCTTGCTGGCTGGTTTTATCACCGCTCCACTTTGGAACAGGCCTCGCAAGACGAGAACTCCCCTGCTTCCGTCGTTTCAGTTTTGCATCTGGACAGTTTTGTCGTGAATCTTTCCGGCGATGGGGGAACGGGTTATCTCCGCGTCGGCATTGACCTCGGCCTAGGAATCGAACTGAAAGAAGGCGCCTCGCGAGCTCCTTACATCGGCGAATTGCGCGACACCATTCTGACGGTCCTCGGAACCCGTACCGTCGAAGAGCTTCTGACTCCCGATGGCAAAGCCAAACTCCGGTCCGACATCCTTCAAGCGATTCAGACTCGGATGCCGGAAATTCACTGTCACGAAGTCTATTACACCGAATTTCTGGTGCAGCACTGAACCATGGCTGGAAACGAAAAGACGGCAACCAAGACGGCTTCGCCTCCCTTGCTTCCGCCCGAGCCGGGCGGCGACTGGGGCGAGCTTCGCTTCGTCACCGTCACCGCTTCTGTGGATGTTCCCGTCGTCGGATTGACTGTCCGCGAACTCTTTCGCCTGGAAAAGGGTTCTCTGGTTGTTTCGGTCCAGCAATCCGGAGCGAACGCGCCAGTAAAAATCGGAGAAACGATCCTCGGGTGGGGTGAATTCTACGTTGTGGACGATGCGCTGGCACTGCGCGTAGTCGAACTCGCGTAATAAAACCCGGCGGGCCGTCCGCACCGGCGGTGGAGGGAGCGATAGCGATGGATTCAAGAGCTGGAAAACCGGGCCGTTGGATGGACGCTGTGTGGGCCGTCTGGAAGCGGTTGTCCCGCAGAGATTTCCTCCTCAGGCCGGAGCGACATCTGCGTCTCTGCGAGACTCTTTCCCTCGGCCAGCGCGGCTTTCTGGCCGTCGTTCGGTTTGAAGAACAAAGGTTTCTGGTGGGCGGAACGAATCAGTCGCTGGCCTTGCTGGCGGAGCTTTCCCGGCCTTCCTCCGTTCTGAATTCCACCGCGCAATCGCCGCCATCGGAATGGCTTCCCAGGGATACGCGCTGAACCGATGACCCTGTCTCTTTATCTTCGACGATTGGCTCTGCTCGCGGCGCTCTTTCCCGGAGCGCCGGCGTTTGCCTCGCTTCCGCAACTCGACCGGAACACTCCTTTTCGCTTACCGCCGCCGAGCGACACAACCACTTGGACGATTGTTCTCGTTCTCACGCTGCTGACGTTTCTTCCCGCGCTCCTCCTTTCGATGACTCCGTTCGTCCGCATTCTCGTCGTGTTTCACTTCTTGCGCCAGGCTCTCGGCACGCAGACCGCGCCGACCAATCAGACTTTGGTAGGACTCGCGCTTTTCCTCACCTATTTCCTCATGCAGCCGGTCGCCGCCCAGATCCAGCAGGTCGCCATCGTTCCTCTCGAACACAAGCAAATTACTCCCATGGAAGCGCTCGACCGCGGCTCGGTGCCGCTTCGCGACTTCATGCTGAAATTTGCCCGTGAAAAAGACCTGGCCCTCTTTACCGACATGGCTCATCTCCCGCAGCCGCGCGATCCCGCCGACCTCCCCATGCGCGTCGTGGTTCCCGCCTACATCCTCTCGGAACTCAAAGTGGGGTTCCAGATTGGCGCCGTGCTCTATCTCCCCTTCATGGTGGTGGACATGGTTGTCGCCGCCGTCACCACCTCGGTGGGAATGTTTCAATTGCCTCCGGTCATTATCTCGACGCCGCTGAAAATCCTTCTCTTTGTCGTTGCGGACGGCTGGAACTTGGTGGTGGGCTCGCTCCTGAAGAGTTTTCATTGAATGCGTCAACAAGGTTTTGGGGGAATCCATCATGCCGATGACCCAGGTGATCGAGCTGACCCGGCGCACGCTCGAAATCGCGTTTCTCGTGAGCGCTCCGATTCTGGCTGCCGCCATGGTCGTGAGCGCTCTCATCAGTCTCGGGCAAGTCTTGACTTCGATGCAGGATGCCACGCTTTCCACCGTGCCGCGCATCGCCGCCGTCGGGCTGTTCGCTTTTTGGCTCAGCCCCTGGATGATGCGCAAGCTCGTGGAATTCACGATTTCTTTGTTTGCGAATTTTGGCCAGTACGCGCGGTGAGGGTCGCGTTGAATCGTGCTCGAAACCTGGATCTTGCGCTTCTTTCTGGTGGGCGTCCGCGTCGGCGGTTTGATGACGTTTGCTCCCTTCTTCGGCAACGCGTCCATTCCTCCCACGATCAAAGCCGGGCTGACGCTGTTTCTCACTTACTTGCTTGCCCCCGTCTACGCCAGTATTCCTTCTCCGCCGGCCGATCCCTCCGCCCTGGCGGCCCTTGTCTTGAGCGAAGCGGCTTTAGGGCTTCTCCTCGGCTTCTGCGTTCAGTTTGTCATCGAAGGAATGATTCTCGCCGGGCAGATTGTCAGCTTTCAGTTCGGTTTTTCTCTCGAGAACATCATCGACCCCAACACGCAGGTGGAAATCACGGTCTTCGCCACCTGGTACGAATTGATCGCTTTGCTGATGTTCCTCGAACTCGGCGCGCACCGCTGGATGATTCGCGCCTTGGGAGCCAGTTTCCGGATTCTTCCTCCGGGCAGTCTCGAATCGGGGCGCCTTCCCGCCGGGGAATTTCTGAAAGCCGCCGGAGCGTTGTGGCTGATTGGTGCGGAGATTGCTTTTCCCGTCCTCGTCGTCACCATGCTGACCGACTTTACTGTCGGCTTTCTCGGCAAAGCGTCGCCGCAATTTCCCGCTCTCTTTTTCGGCATTTCGGCGAAGGCGCTTCTCGGAATGGTTGTTCTCGCGGCCACGGTAGCGTTCTGGCCCTCGCTTCTCAATCGTTACCTGGTCCATGCGCTTCATTCGCTCGAAGGTCTGTTGGCCGTCGCCCAGGCGGGAGGATAAACGATGGCGGACGAGCAGAGGACAGAACGAGCCACGCCGCGCCGCCGGCAAAAAGCTCGCGAACAAGGGCAGCTCGTCCGCAGCCGCGAGCTTCCCGCCGCCTTCACTCTCCTCGGTATCGCCTTTCTCTTTCATTGGCGTCAGGGGAGCTGGATCGAGCCTTGGCGCGACTTGCTTCGCCATCTTCTCGATGCCTCCGCGCGAGCCGATTTGAGCACCATCTCCCCGCTACTCCTGTGGACCGCTTCGGGCGCGGCCCGCTGGGCGGCGCCGCCCCTCATTCTCGCTTGGACGGTTTCGGCGGCCTTCTTGATGGCCCAGGGTGGATTCGTGATCGCTCCCGAAGCCTTGCAGCCGAAATTCGACCGCCTCAATCCCATCAACAATATCTCCCGGATCTTTTCCGTCGCGGGGCTCAGCCCCATGCTCAAATCCCTCCTTCCCGCCGCGGCTTTGATCTATCTCGCTTTTGCGATTCTCCATCGCGAGTGGGGGACGCTTTCGCGCTCCTCCGCCGTCGGGCTCTCCGCCTCCCTCGACTGGCTTTATGCCATCCTCTACGAATTCGCCTGGAAAGGCGGTCTCATCCTCCTGGTTTGGGGCGGCGTGGATTATGCCCTCCAGAAATGGAATTACGAACGCTCGCTCCGGATGTCCCGCCAGGAACTGCGCGACGAATTCAAGGACATCGAAGGCAATCCGCAGACCCGCGGACGGATCCGCCGGCGTCGCCGCGAAATGCGCGGCCGCTTCCTTCTTCGCCAGTTGAAACGCGCGACCGTCGTCATCACCAATCCCGACCACTTCGCCGTCGCTCTCGAATACGTTCCGGAAAAAACTTTGGCGCCCGTCTGCGTCGCCAAAGGGCGCGGCGAAATCGCGGAAACGATCAAACGCGAAGCGCGCTGGCTCGAAATTCCCATCGTCGAAAATCCCCCTCTGGCGCAGGCCCTTTACCGCGCCGTGGAGATTGGCGGAACGATTCCCGCCAAGCTCTATATGGCGGTAGCCGAAGTGCTCGCATTTATCTATCGCGCGCAGCAGCGCATGCAGGAAGAGGCCGCGGCGCGTGCCGCCTCCGGCTCCGCAAAATCGGGCCCGGGGTCCACTCCTCCCTCCGGAGGCACGCGGAAAGGGAAGTAGCGACTCGCCATGGCTGACGCCCCGAAATCCATGAATCCCGCGGCCGGAATGACGCGCGACTGGCTTCTCCCCGTCGCCGCCGTCGCCGTGGTTTTTGTCATGGTTGTTCCCATCCCGGCGTTCCTTCTCGATCTTCTCCTCGCCGCCAGCATCACTTTGGCTGTCCTCGTTCTCCTCGCTTCGCTGCATATTCTCCGTCCGGTGGAATTCTCCGTCTTTCCCACCATGCTGCTCCTTCTGACTCTCTTCCGCCTCTCTCTCAATTTGGCCAGCACCCGCAGGATCCTGCTTCATGGAAATGAAGGGACGGCGGCGGCGGGACACGTTATCGAATCGTTTGGCCAATTCGTTGTCGGAGGAAATTACGTTGTCGGTTTCGTTGTGTTTCTGGCCTTGGTCGCCATTCAATACCTGGTCATCAACCACGGCGCCGTCCGCACGGCGGAAGTTTCCGCGCGCTTTACCCTCGATGCTTTGCCCGGCAAGCAGATGGCGATTGATGCCGACCTTAATGCCGGAGCGATTGACGAGCGTACCGCTCGCTCGCGCCGCGAACAGATTACCCGCGAAGCCGAATTCTACGGCGCGATGGATGGCGCCGCGCGTTTCAGCCAGCGCGACGCGCTTGCAACAATCCTCATCACGGCCATCAACATCATTGCCGGGTTCCTGATTGGCGTCTTTCAGATGGGCATGCCGTTCCGCGACGCCCTTACCACCTACACGATTCTTACCGTCGGCGACGGCCTCGTCACTCTCATCCCCTCTCTCCTCGTCTCCGTGGCGGGAGGAATCGTAGTGACGCGCGCCACTTCCGATCAGACCATCGGCGTCGAACTCGGACGCCAGCTCCTGTCTCGCCGCCGCCCGCTCTACATCGCTTCCGGCGTGATGGCGACTCTCATGCTCATTCCCGGATTGCCCAAATTGTCTTTTCTGGTTCTTTCCTCGGGGCTGGCCATCCTCGCGTCGCGCATTCCCGAAACTCCGGCGGCTCCCGCCAAGGAAGCGGAAGTGGACCGCAAACCCTCCGCGCAAGAGCAGTTGGAATCCTTGCTCAAACTCGACGAGCTGAGCGTTGAAGTCGGCTATGGCTTGATTCCTCTGGTCGATCAGAAGCAGGGAGGCCAGATGCTTCCCCGCATTCGCGCCCTCCGCCGCCATCTTGCCACCGAGCTCGGCTTCATCGTTCCCGCCATCCATATCACGGACAACATGCGCCTCAAGCCGCGCGAGTATGTCTTCCGCCTGCGCGGATCGGAAATCGCCCGGGGAGAAACCTATCAAGATTGGCTGCTGGCCATCAGCTCGGAATCCGCCCCGCCCCCGCTGCAGGGCGTCGAAACGCGCGAACCCGCTTTCGGCGTTCCGGCGCGGTGGATTCCCGCCGAAATGCGCGAAATCGCTCTCAGCGGCGGCTACGCTGTCGTGGACCAGACTTCGGTGATCGCCACTCACTTGGCCGAAGTCGTTCGCCGGCACGCTCATGAAGTCCTCACCCGCCAGGAAACCAAGCGCCTCCTCGACGCCATCGGCGAGACTCATCCGAAGCTCGTCGAAGAGCTAGTCCCGCGTGTTCTCAGCCTCGGTGAGACCGAAAAAATACTCCAGCAACTCCTGCGCGAGCAGGTTTCCATTCGCGATCTCGCCTCGATTTTGGAGACTCTCATTGACGCCGCGGCCGTCAACCGCAGCATCGTTTCCCTCGTCGAAGCGGTTCGCCAGGCCTTGGGCCGTTCTCTCGTTCAGCCCTTGCTCCAGGATGACGGCAAACTCAAAGTCTTGTCGGTCGATCCCTCCCTCGAGGAAGAGATCAACCGCGCTTTCGACCCGCAAGCTTCCCCGGCGCGGACTCCCGCTCTCCAGACCGGATTTCTTCGGCGCATTCTCGACGGGCTCCGCCGCGTGGCGGGCGACCAAGTGGCTGTCGCCGCCCCCGTCTTGCTCTGTGGCAGCCCCGCCCGCTTCCATCTGCGCCGCATGCTTGAACCCTTCGTCCCCCGCATTACCGTGCTTTCTCCCGCTGAAGTTCCGGCGGTAATCCAAGTCCAGTCCATGGGAGTCGTGCAATGAGCCCGCTCTTGCACCCGCTCGCGGCTTCGCCAGGAGTCTTCGCATGATTTCATCCGAAAGAAAAATCGATAGGTCCGCCTCGGAGTTGTCCGATTCCGAACGTGACCGCTTGCTTCTCGAACACCTCCCTCAAGTTCAATATATCGCCCGGCGAATCCACGATCGTTTGCCTCCCCAGGTTCTCCTCGAGGATCTGGTTCATGCCGGCATCTTGGGCCTGATGGATGCCGTCCGGAAATATGATCCCAGCAAGAATGTTCAGTTGAAGCACTACGCCGAATTCCGGATTCGCGGCGCCATCCTCGACAGCTTGCGCCAAATCGATTGGAGCCCCCGCGCTCTGCGAAGGCAGGCCCGCCGCCTCGAACAAGCCATATCCGACTGCAAGGGCCGCTTTGGCCGCGACCCTAGCGAAACGGAAATCGCCGAGCAGCTTGGTGTCTCGCTCGAATCCCTGCATCAACTGCTGGGAGATCTGCGCGGGCTCGATATCGGCTCCCTTCCGAGCGACTCCTCGGAAACGGGAGCTGGAGACGATGCTCTGCAATCCCGCGCGCGTTCGACCGAAGAAGACCCTTTTCACCGCACCCTTCGCACCGAAATGACCGATCTGCTCTCCCAAGCGATTGGAGAGCTTCCCGGCCGTGAACGCGAAGTTCTCGCCCTTTACCATTTCGAGGAGCTTACGATGAAGGAAGTGGGCGCCGTCCTCGGGATCGGCGAATCGCGCGTCTCTCAAATTCACACCACCGCTTTGCTCCGCCTGCGCGTCCGCTTGCAAGAGCTGCTCACCAGAAAGCCCGCGAAACCCGCCGCTGCTTTGCCCGGTAAACCTTCGATTCATCGCGCCGGCATCGCTCTGCGCCCCTCTGATTCGCCGAGACCGTCAAATGCGCCGGCTCCGCATCCCGCGCAGGCCGTCAAGACCCTCTCTGAGGACGTGTCATGGAAAAAATCCTAAACCAGGAAGAAATTGACCTTCTTTTTCGCGCGGCTCAGGGAGGAGCGTCCAAACCTCAGCCGGACCAGACCCGCCAGATCCGCGAATGCAATTTTCGCCAGGCAGGCGAACTCAGCAAGGAGCAAGTCCGTCAGGTCACTCTCCTTCACGAATCGTTCGCCCCCAGCATCGCCAATTCTCTCGGCGCCTATTTGCGCGTCGCCTTTCAGGCCAGCCTCGTCGCCGTCGAGCAGCTCAATTACAACGAATTCCTCAGCCGCCTTCCCGAACAAACCTATTTCACCACGGTCCAGCTTAATCCCATGGAAGAGCTCGCCGTCATCCAGCTCGATCTCCCGATTGTCTTCCCCATGATCGATCTTCTCCTCGGAGGTTCCGGCCAGCCGATGGCCGAGCCGCGCGACCTCACCGAAATCGAAGAGCAAATCCTGGAAGTGGTTGTCGCTATCCTTTGTCGCGAACTTCAAATCACCTGGCAGCCGGTCTTGCCCGTGATTTTTCACGTCGGCCAGCGGCAGAAACAGTCGCAGATCGTCGGCCTCATGTCCCCCGGCGAACGCGTCTTGAACCTCAGCTTTGAAATCAGCCTCAACGAAGTTCGCGGCCTCCTCAATCTGGCCTTTCCCGCCGTCGTTTCCAACGCTCTCCTCCGCAAGCTCGCCGCTGGGATGGTCCAGCGCCGCAAGCCTTCGGCGGGCCAGAGCGAGCGCCTCAAAAATCGCCTCCTCGACTGCAATTTTGCCGTGGACCTTGACCTTCGCAACGTCACTCTGCGCATCCGCGACGTCGTGGAGATGCAGCAGGGTCAAGTCGTCCGCCTCCGCCATTCGCTCAGCGAACCCATGTTCGTCGCCGTGAATGGCAGGCCCGTCTTCACCGGACTTCCCGTCAGTTGCGGTCCTCTTCGCGGCGGATTGATCCAGGAACGTATCCGAGCGGCGGAAACTACGAAAGAAAAAACATGAGCTCCGATACTTCCTCCGCCGCTCCTCCGCTCGAACGTGAATACCTGCAGATCTGGGCCGGCGCCGCGTCCCGCGTCCTCGAACAGCTTCATGGCTCCGCTCTCACCTCCACTCCTTTGCCCGCCGCTGATACACCTCCGGCCGGCCCTCCTCCGGATTCCGTCTGGATCGGCTGGAAGGTCGCGGGAAAACTGGCCGGCGAACTCTCGTTCTTCCTAACCCCATCCGACGCCGTCCGCCTCACCCAGTTGTTCATGCAGGAACCTCCCGACCCGGCGGCGCCTCTCGACGATTCCCACTCGGATGCCCTCAAGGAACTGTTTCGCCAGTTTGCCGGTCTTGCCTCCAGCTCCTGCAAATCCAAATACGGCCAGGAAGTCACCTTCGAACTCATCGCAAGCGCCAAGCCGGAATGGGCGCCGGGGTATCAGGAATCGTGGGTGTTCGCTTCTTCCCAGCTTCCGCCGGTCCAATGGACGGCCTTACTGAATTCCGCCCTCGTCGCCTCCCTGAAATCTGCCCCGGCGCCCAAGCCCGCCGCAGCCTCCGTTCAATCCGCCGCCTCTCCGGCTCCCAAACCCTCGCCTGCACCCGGCAGCGCCCCAAAACCGAATTCGCCTCCCGCTCCGGCCTTGGCTCCCCCCGCAGCAAGCGATCCCGCGGTTTCCACCAACCTCGACATGCTCTTGGACGTCGAGCTCGATGCCATCCTGCGCTTTGGCCAGCGCGATATGCTCTTGCGCGACATCCTCGAACTCCGCCCCGGCTCCGTCATCGAGCTCAACCGCAATATCGCCGAACCGGCCGAGCTCCTTGTCGGCGGGCGCGTGATTGCCCGCGGCGATGTCGTCATCGTTGACGGCAATTACGGTCTGCGCATCACCGAAATCGAGCACCCGCGGCAGCGATTGGGGTCGATCGAAGCATGAGCCTCCCTGCCGCAAAAGACGAAATCGTTCGGCCGGCTCTTTCTCCCAAACCGGCCGTGGACCTTTTGCGATGAGCCTGGCCTGCGAAAATCCGAAGTGCGAATTTCGGAATTCTCTCCGCCGCTACCTCCGCCGGCGCGAGGAAGGAGTCTTCCTTCAAGGCCGGTGGTACTGCAGCCTCGACTGCTTCGAAGTGGCCATCACCGACGTTTTTGTCGGCCTTCTTCGCCTGCGCGATGAACCCCTCATGCGCTCGAATCGCGTTCCCATCGGCCTGGTTCTTCTCGGCCGCGGCGTGATCACCGAAGCCGAACTCAAAGCCGCGCTTCAGGCCCAGAAATGCGAACATCCCGACCGCCTGGGACGCTGGTTCATTCGCTTGGGAATCGCTTCAGCCGAGGATATCTCCATCGCCCTCGCCGCCCAGTGGGGATGCGCTTACTTTCCTCTTGATCGCGATTTGAGTTACAAGGATTGCACCCACTTGCTGCCCCGCGCCTTGCTCGAATCTTCCAACATGCTCCCCGTCCATTACCTTCCTGAAAATCACAGTCTCTTTCTCGGCTTTTCTCACGACATCGATCACACCACCATCTACTCCATCGAGCGCCTTCTCGGCGGAAGGACGCAGCCTTGCGTTGTCACCGAACCGGCCATGGACCGCGCCATGGAAGAGCTCCGCTCTTCCGCTCGCCCCGAAGAGATTGTCTTCGATAAGCATTGGAATCCGCCGGAAATGGCTCGCACGATCCGCGACTATGCCGTCAAGCTCGGCGCCGATGAGCTTCGCCTCGCTCGTCCTCGCCGTTTCTTATGGGCTCGTTTGCGCGCTTCCGGTCGCGCCTGGGACATCATGTTTCGCCTGCCTTCCGAAAATCACGGCTCATAACCTCGCCTTGTTCTGGTTCAGTCTGGCACTCTTCGCTCGAAACTTTCGAATCCCGCATTTTTCCCGGCCATCTCCGCCTCACTCTTCTCCTTTCAACCGGCTAAAGGCCACTTATCTGTGGCCGATAAAGAAAACCAGACAGTTACCCGGCATCGTTGGGGTGTTTATGGCTCTAACTAGGCAAGATCAAGTCTGTTATCCGGATTCGCGCGCTGTCTCAGGAACAATCTCCAAGGTCTATTCCACGGTCGTCGCACAGCAAAGTCCCGCTCGCGAAGCCGATTGGCTTGCCAGGCTTGTGGATATGCTCGGGGCGGACCCGGTTGAATTGCGCTGCGTCTGCGATGAAATTCGCGCTCATCCCGAACTCGAAGCTCTGGTCATCCGCTTGAGCGGCACGTTGTCCCTTTCCGTCAATCCCTCCCCTGCGACCATCGAAGAGGCCGCCGTTCAATTGGGAGTTGACAGGCTGCGCGTTGTCTTTCGCGCTTGGTCCTCGCTTTGCAACGCCATGGGAAACCAGGAGCGCATGCAGAATCCCGACCGGTGGACCCCGGAGGCCATCTATCTCACCGCCTTCTTCCACGAATTGGGACTCGACGTCCAGGCGGCCAAATCCAAGAACCCTTCCGCCGGAGACCTCTCAAATCTTGAGACCGAATATCGCGCGGGTCTGACCGACGTCTTGATCCGAGACTTCCTCAGCCTCATCCCCCATCTCGATCCCTCTCTGCTCAAGCTGGATTCGAACCGCGCCCTGGCACGATTGGGCGGGATCGCCCGGGAGGAGGGAGAATGAAGCCGATTCGCGTCCTGATCGTGGACGATTCCGCCGTCATGCGCAAAATCGTCGAGCGCTGCCTTCGGCAGGCCGGCATTGACTTGACGGAAGTCGTCGAAGCCAACAATGGTCTCGAGGGGCTCGCCGCTCTGCAGGGAGGAAAAGTGGACTTGATCTTGAGCGACATCAACATGCCCGCTATGGACGGCCTCGAATTTCTCCATGGCCTTCGCGACGTCGAAAACGCGAAGAATATCCCGGTCGTGATGATCACGACCGAAGGAAGCGAATCCCGCGTCGTCGAAGCTCTTTCCGCCGGCGCCCGAGGCTATATCCGCAAGCCGTTCACTCCCGACCAGGTCAAAGAACGTGTCACTCCGCTCCTGGAAGGTGTTCGGTGAACCCCGCCTTGTCGGATCGCGCGGCCCGTGTCCAGCCGGACTCCACGTGGCCCGCCATCATCGTCCAGTCCGCCACCGAAGTCTTTCAGCTGATGCTCAACTCCAATATCGAAGTTCCCCCGACTCCGCCTTCTGAACGTCAAGGCCAGGTCTGCGCCATGGTTGGATTAGCCGGGTCTCTCTGCGCCGTCTTCCGCATTCGTTGCTCCAAGGAAAGCGCTCACAGCATCGCCACAAAAATGCTTGGCGGACAGAATCCCGACGACGAAGGCGCCGCCTACGACGCTCTGGGCGAAATGGCCAATATGCTCGCGGGGAATTTCAAAGGCAAAATTTCCGGCCTTTCCGATAGCTGCGCCTTGTCTGTTCCCACTGTGGTCATCGGAGAGGATTATGACGTTTACCCTCTCTCCGGCGGCCACCAGATCGAAGTTCATTTAGTCTATGAAGGAAAGCCTGTCTCCGTCACCTTGGAATTGAGCGGCTAGAAATTCGCCCTTTCCCGTCAGCGGTTGCATTCCTCTCGAATTCGATTGCCCGGCAAATCTTGCCTGCGTGGCCTTTCCATTCCGGCAATAAAATCCCTCGCTCTGCGTCCCGCCCCGCCCTCGTTTGCGGCCATTCGCCGCACCCCTTGTGTTTTCTTCGCTCTACGCTTCCTGAAGACCATTCCTCAATTGGATTCGTCCGTGCACTGGTTTCCCGCGAGTTCATATCATGGACAGCGGCTACTACGCGGCTTTCACCGGGCTTGTTGCTCGCATTCAGGCGCTCGACGTCATTGCCAATAATCTGGCCAACATCAACACCACCGGTTTTCGCGGACAGCGTGAATTCTACCGTTCCGTCACCGCCGACCTCGCCGATTTTCCCCTCACCCCGCTCAATCAAGCCATCAACAATTACGGCGTTCTGGGCGGCTCCGATGTGGACCTTCGTCAGGGCAATCTGACTCGGACCGGCAATCCCACCGACCTTGCCATTTCCGGACCTGGCTTCTTCGTCGTTCAGTCTCCCGGAGGCATTCGCTACACCCGCAACGGCACTTTCCGTTTGAGTCCCTCGGGCCAGCTCGTCACCCAGGATGGCCAGCTTGTTCTCGGTCCTCGCAACCTTCCCATTCAGGTCCCGCCCGGAAAGCTTCAAATCGCTTCCGATGGAACCGTTTCCGTCGCCGGCGCCACTGTCGGTCAAGTCCAGCTCGTCGAATTTTCTCCCGCGACGCCTCTTGTTCCCGAAGGAAACAGCAATTTCATCGCCCCCGATGGCGCTGCGTCTCCCGCAACCCAGTCCCAGATTTCCCAGGACATGCTTGAATCATCCAACCTCAACCCCATCCAGCAAACCGTGACCATGATGGCGCTTCAGCGCCACTCCGAATTGTTGGAACGGACTCTTTCGATTTTTCAGAACGATTTTGACAAGACCGCCGAGACCGATCTCGCTCGCGACTAATTCCAGGAGGAGCCTCTTTATGTTTCGTTCTCTCTATACCGCTGCCAGTGGAATGGAAGCCCAGGATCTCTCCCTCGACAACATCGCCAACAACCTCGCCAACGCCAACACGGCGGGTTTCCGCGAACGCCGCCTCCAGTTTCAGGATCTCCTCTACCAGAACATTGTCACGCCCGGTGCTCCCGCCACGCAGCAAACCATCATCCCCTCCGGCCTCCAAGTCGGCCTGGGTGCCCGTTCTGCCGCCACTGAAATCATCGCCACCCAGGGCAATTTTGATATGACCGGCAATCCGCTGGACCTTGCCATTCAAGGCCAGGGATTTTTTCAAATCCTGCTTCCCAGCGGCCAGATCGCCTACACCCGCGATGGCAGCTTCCATCTCGATAACGTCGGCAATATCGTCACCTCCGACGGCAACCCCCTCCAGCCCGCCATCACTGTTCCTCCGGACGCCCTCTCGATTACCGTTGGTTCCGACGGCACCGTCAGCGTCACTCAGCCCAATCAGCAGCAGCCTGCTCAAATCGGCGTGATTCAGCTCGCCCTCTTCCAGAATCCCGGCGGCTTAAATAGTGTCGGCCAGAACTTGCTCGAAGCCACCGGAGCGTCCGGCGACCCCATCCTCGGCAGTCCCGGCGGAGCGGAAGGCCTGGGCTCGATTCAACAAGGCGCTGTCGAGGAATCGAACGTGGACATCGTCACGGAATTCGTCAATCTCATCCTCGCGCAGCGTTCCTACGAATCGAATTCGCGCGTCGTTCATGCCGCGGACGAAATGTTTCAAACCTTGAACAGTTTGACCACCTGATCGGAGCCCCGGCATGAAATTCGTCCGTATTTTCCTGCTTTCGATCGGACCATTCGCCGCCCTCCTGCCGGCGATTCCCACCTTCGCCGCTCCGCCGTCTGCCGCTTCTTCGACGGCAGCCGCGGAGGTTCGCGCCAATCTCCCTTCCGTCGAGCTCCGCGACTCGAGCGTCGTCCGCCGCGACTCGGTCTTTCTCGGCGATCTTCTTCCTGCCGCCGCCCCCGAAACCCTTCGAACCGCCGCTCGAGAAGTGGCGATTTGCACTTCGCCGCTTCCCGGGCACCATCGCCAAATTTCTCGATTCGAAATCGAAGCGGCTCTCCAAAGGTTTCCCACATTGCCATCCCCCATCCGGATTCCTCTCCATGTGGACGTGACTCGCTGGTCGCGCCCCCTCTCACGCCGCGAAATTCTCTCTGCCGTGAGCCGGGCAGTCGAGCGGGGAAATCTCCGGTTGCCGCGCCCCCTCGTCGAAGACGACCTGCGATTGTTCTTCCCCGTGGACGTTACCGAAGACCGTCTGCAACTGAAAATCATCGGCATCGATGCGGACCAGAGAAAATCAGTCACCCATCTCCGCGTGGAAGTCTCATCCGAGCCTCACCAGCCTCCCTTCTGGGTGGATCTCGACCAGCTCATCGAAGAGCCTTCCGCAATCGCAAATCGCCCTACGCTTCCTGGCGCTCGGCCTGCTTCGAGCCTCATCCAGGCCGAATTCCGTCCTGCCATTCATCCGGTTTGGACCTACGACGCATCCGTTCCCGCCGGGCCTCGCGGTCTCCCCGCCCGCGCCGCTCCCTCCGGCGCCGCCTTCCTGCCTCAAAATCTTCAGTCCGAAATTCTTGTCCGCGTGGGGCGCCCCGTCCAAGTCGTCGCCCAAATCGCCGGCATGAGGATTACCACCACTGCCACTCCGCTTGTGGCTGGCCGCCGCGGCGACACGATCCGCCTTCGCTCTCTGGACAATGGCCGCGTCTTTGCCGGCACGGTCGTCGGCCCGCAAATCGTTGAAGTCCATCTCGAGGAATAATCCAATGCCCGACTCATCCTGCTTCGCTTTCCTCGCGCGTTCTCCTCTTCCAAAATTTTCCGCGCTTGGACTCGCGAAAATTCTCCTTTTTGCTGCAGCCTCTGCCTTTGCTCTTGCCTCTGCGCCCTCCGCTTCGCCCCAAGCCGCCCCGCCCTCCTCGCACCCGAATTCCAAAAGCGCCGCTCGCCCCGCCGATCCTTCCGACGGCCTCAACCAATATCTTCAGCTCGCCCGCCGCTGGGCTGATAATTACGCTCCCTCGAACGGCAGCCTCTGGAATCCCGATGGACGCCTTGCCGATGTCGCCTCCGACACGAAATCCCGCGCTTTGGGCGATATGGTCACCATTCAGCTCGTCGAATCCACGAACTCTTCCCAGCAGGGAACGGTTCAGACCCAGCGCACCCTCGCCGCCTCCTCCAGCATTTCCGCGCTCTTCGGCGTTCCCAGCTCCGGCTCGGCTTTGCAGAATATTTTCTCTCCGAATTCCAGCCAGGCTCTCAACGGCAAGGGACAAACCACTCTCCAAACCTCTCTCACCACCACTCTTTCCGGAAACGTTGTCGAAGTTCTCCCCAACGGTTACATGGTCATCCAGGCTCTGCGCGATGTGAATATCAGCGACCAGCGCCAGACGCTTATCCTGCGCGGCATTGTTCGCCGCGAGGATATTTCCCCTTCCAACGTCGTGCTTTCTTCCTCCATCAGCAATTTGGAAGTGTCCATGAAAGGCCATGGCGTGATCAGCGACGGCACCCGCCAGCCCAACGTTGTCGTCCGTTTCCTGCTGCGCATTCTCGGATTCTGAAGGAGCGCTTGCCATGCATCGAAAAGTCCCGGCTGTCTTCGCTGCCGCTCTCTGGCTCGCCGCCGCTCCGCTCTTCGCCGGCGATTCCGCCGCTCCTCCCCGCCGCGTTCGCTTGAAAGACATCGCCACGATTCAAGGTGTTCGCGACAACTTGCTCATTGGCTACGGCCTTGTTGTCGGCCTCAATCGCACCGGCGACACCCAGCAGACTTTCTTCGCCACCCAAACCCTCGCCAATATCCTCCAAAGAATGGGCGTCCAGATTCCTGTCGCTTCCGTGCAAGTTCGCAATGTCGCCGGCGTTTTCGTCACCGCCACTCTCCCGCCATTCGCGCGCCCTGGCGCGAAAATCGATGTCACCGCCAGCTCCGTTGGCGACGCCAAGAGCCTTCAAGGCGGCGTCCTGCTCCTCACTCCTCTCCATGCCAGCGACGGCCAGGTCTATGTCACCGCCCAAGGCCCTCTGGCCATCGCCGGTTACACCGCCGGATCACATGGAAACGTTTCGCAGCTCAATCACCCCACCGTCGGCCGGATTCCCGACGGGGGAATTGTCGAAAAAGATGCTTCCGTTGATCTCTCTCACGCCGATCACATCTCCTTCCTCTTGCGCGACCCCGATTTCGACGCCGCCGCCAACGCCGCCAAAGCCATCAACGAAGCCGCGGGAAAAGATGTCGCTCACGCCGTGGATGCCAGCCGCGTCGTTGTCAGCCTCGCCGGTGTCTCCCCCGACGCCGTTCCCGGATTCGTCGGCCACATGAGTGACGTCACTCTCTCCATTTCGCCGGCCGCGAAAGTGGTCATCAACGAACGCACCGGCACGATTGTCTTGGGTGCGGACGTCAGCCTCGGCCCGTGCGCCATCATGCAAGGCAGCCTCGCCGTCGAAATTTCCACCACCTACCAGGTCTCCCAGCCCGCGCCTTTTTCAAATGGCCAGACGACCACCGTCCCTCAGACCTCCGTCCAGACGCAGGAAGAGCCCGCGAAAGCGGTCCGCCTGCAGGAAGGCGCAACGGTTGACGATCTCGTTCGCGGGCTTCAATCCATCGGCGCCAGCGCCAAAGACATCGTCGCCATCCTTCAAGCCATAAAAGCTGCCGGCGCTCTTCAAGCCGATTTGGAGGTCATTTGATCTCCTTCGCTCCCTCCGCAAATGCCACGGCTGACACCCCTCTTGTCCCTCGCCTGCTCGCTGGCCCCTCGTTTGGCTCCTTTCTGCGCCCACCGGGCAAACCTCTCTCCCTGAATTCCAATTCCCACTCCTCCGGCCTCGACCAGGTTTCCTCCGCTTCAGCCGCCGCCCCCGATTCCCCCAAAATCCACAAGCTTCGCAAAGCCGCCTCGGAATTCGAAGCTCTCCTCCTCTCCAATTGGTGGCGCACCATGAAAGAAAGCGGCTGGTCCGACGATTCCGCCGATTCCGACCCCGCCAAGGACACCTTCGACCAGCTCGGCATCCAGACTGTCTCCGAAGCAGTCGCCAATGGAGGCGGGTTTGGAATCGCCAAGCTATTGGTTCACAGCTTGCTTACAACTCTGGAGGCGCAGAAGACGCAACAGGAAAGCTCGGCGCCTAATGCCGTAACCCACGTGAAATGAACCTTCTACTCGACGGAGGGGATGACATGAGGCTGACCTTTTCCCAGGGACATTCGTAAAGCGCCTTCGGTTTTTGCCGATATTAAAAGCCGAACCCAAAATCTTAATCTTTCTTCTAAAGGAATTTTAATTGCTGCCGATGAGATGGATTGACGGAGGATTTTCGTGAGGATTGATCCCAATCAAGGCCCTTCGGGCGCTCAGGGTGCCGCTTCAGAACGCGTCGTTGCCGCCAATTCCGCTCCCTCGCCCCGCTCGACCCAAGATTCGAACGCGAACCAGCTCGATCAGGCGAATCTTTCTTCGAGCGCCGTGCAGTATTCGAAGTTGCGCTCCGCTGCCGCCAATCTTCCCGATGTTCGCCAGGATCGCGTCGCTTCTTTGCAGCAAGCCATTCAGGCCGGCACTTATTCGGTCAGCAACCAGCAGATTGCGGGAGCTCTTCAGCGCGATTCCGGCTCCGCACCTGCGTCCGCAAAATAGCGGGACTTGGTGAATCACATGGCTGAACCAGCGGCGCGCATCGGGTTGCCCACGGCTTTTCGCGAGCCCGAAGGCGCTCCCGCGCGCGGCAAATCCAAAGAGAAGCCCAAGCCGAAGCTGGCCTCGAATCTCGGCCTCGCCAGCATCGATCCGGGAGAGCCGGACGAGCAGGACAAACACGAGTTGGACACGATTGCGTGACTCATGCTCCCCGATTTCACTCAGCTTCAGATCTTGACCGAACGCCACCTCCAGCTCCTTCACGAAGCTATTGCCGAGCTGGCTGGCTCCCGCCCCGCTCTTACCTCCATGGACCTCGATGGCATCTACAGCCACATCGCCCGCCAAACCTTTCTTTGCCAGCGCCTCGATGAGATTCGCCGCGAACGCGCCGCTGTATCTCACACCATTTCCCAGGCTCTCCCTTCTTCCTCCGGCCCGCCCGACCTCGTCTCTCGAATTCGCGCTTTCGATCAATCCGCCGCCGAACGTCTCGAGGATCTCCACCACGGCATTGCCGTTGCCGAGCGCGAACTTCGCCATCAGAACCGCGTTCACGCTCTCTTGATCGACGGTACTCGCCGCACCCTCGCCATTTTGGCCAACGCTCTGGCCACTATTTCTCCCACATATTCTTTTCCCCCGCCTTCCTCCACCGCTTCTGCCGAAAGAGTCCGCCCATGAGCCTCACTTCGGGTCTCTATGCCGCGCTCTCCGCTCTTCAGGCTGATCAGGGAGCCATGGACGTCACCAGCAACAACATCGCAAACGTGAATACGCCCGGTTACTCGCGCGAAGTCGCCAATCTCGTTGAAGCTCCTCCGGTCACCTACGGTGGCCTCCAGTACGGCACGGGAGTAAACCTGCAAAACGTTCAGGGCATCCGCGACAACGTCCTTCAGCTCCGCTTGAATCAGGAAACGCAAACCCAGTCCCAGCTCAACACTTTCGTCAACGGCATGAATCAGGTCCAGCCTCTATTCAACGACACGTCCGGCAGCGGCCTGCAAAGCTACCTCAGCGCCTTCTTCAACAGCTTTTCGACGCTTTCAAGCGATCCGACCAATAGCGGCGACCGCCAGGCCGTCATCGAAGCGGGTCAAAACCTCGCTTCCGCTTTCCGCCAGACCGCCGCCACCCTCACCACCCAGCAACAAAATGCCGATGTTGCCGTCACCCAAACCGTGGGGCAAATCAACTCGCTTTCCAGCCAGATTGCCGGCCTCAATGGACAGATCTCTTCGCTCCAGGGCGCTGGCCAGCCTCCCAACACCCTAATCGACCAGCGCTCCGAGCTCATCAATCAGCTCTCTCAACTTGTGGATGTTCAGACCATCAGCGCCGACCAGGGCTCGCTCACGCTCACCACCACCGGAGGCGCCGCTCTCGTTGTCGGCAATCAGAGCTTCAACCTCACGACCCAGACCAATCCAACCACGGGCTTCCAGGACGTCTACTCTCAAGGATCCGACATTACCTCCACCATCCAGTCCGGCTCTCTCGGCGGCGATCTTCAGCTTCGCGACCAGGAAATTCCTTCGATTCTCAATAATCTGAATACTCTCGCCTACAACATCGCCGGTTCCGTCAACTCGCAAAGCGCTGCCGGTTACGACCTCAACGGCGACGCGGGAACCGATTTCTTCAATCCGCCCGCGAACCTCGCCACCGCCGCCCTCAATCTTTCTGTCTCCATTACCGATCCCAACCTGATTGCCGCCAGCTCCGACGGCACCGCCGGAAACAGTGACAACGCCACCGCCCTCGCCAACCTCGCCAATCAAAACATCGTCAGCGGCCAGACCCCCGTGAACTTTTATTCCGGGATTGTCTCCCAGGTTGGCAACGACACTTCCAACGCCTCGAGCGCTCTCACCAGCCAGAATCTTTTGGTTCAACAGCTTCAGGATCAAATTGGCGCCGTCTCCGGTGTCTCCCTCGACGAGGAAGGCTCGAACCTCGTCCTCTATCAGAACGCGTATAGCGCCGCCGCCCGCGTTGCCAGCGTTGTCGCCTCCATGTTTGAAGTCGCCATCAATATGGGAGCTTCCTAAATGTCATCCGTCCGCATCAATCCCAATCCCGTTCCGGACCTTTTGGCCGGCGTGGACACCGCTCGCCAGCAACTCAACCAAGCCGACCTCGAAATCGCTTCCGGCCGCTCCATCAACTCGCCCTCCGATAATCCCGCCGGCGCCGCCGCCCTCGTCATCAACCAGGCCGCCCAGGACCAGACCGACACGTTTCAATCCAACGTCAGCGATCTCCAGTCCCGCCTTCAAATCGCCGATTCCGCTCTCGGCTCCGCCGTCACCGCCATCGAGCAGGCCATCTCTCTTGGAACCGAAGCAGGGAACTCCGACCTTTCCGATCAGAATCGCGCCGCCATCGCCAATAATCTTGTGGGCATCCAGCAGCAGCTCGTCAGCCTGGCCAACACCACCTCCGGTGGAACATATCTTTTCTCGGGCACCCTCGTCGAAACGCAGCCCTTTACTCTCGATGCCTCTTCTCCCAGCGGCGTCACCTACTCCGGAAACGACGGTGTCACTTCCGTCGATATTTCCAACAGCTTGAATGTCCCCACCAATCTTCCCGGCGACCAGCTCTTCTTGAACTCTTCCGGCAGCGTCTTTCAATCCATGAATCAGCTCATCACCGCCATCCAGACGAACACCAATATCGGCTCGGCGGTCACCGCTCTCGGCCAGGCCGCGCAGGAATTCAACGCCCAGCGCCAGTTCTACGGCACCACCCTCAATCAGATTCAGTCCACGGGGAATTTTCTTGCTAGCGAAAATGTTCAGTTGGCCACGCAGCAATCCGCCATTGGCGGCGCCGACCTGGCCCAGGAAACCACCAATTTCAGCCAGGCCGAAACCGCCTACACCGCTTTACTCGAAGCCGAAGGCAAAGTCCTCAATCTTCCGAATCTGCTCGATTACATTCAGTAGCGTCCCGCCCCATGCATCAGCCGTCCGGCTCTTTCCAGCCCCATACTTCCGCCGGACGCGTTCAACGCAGCTTTTGTGTCAGCTCCGCCCAGCGCTTCACGGCTTGCAGATGCGATTTCGCTCCGGTCATTTGCGCGCGCCGGATCTGCAATCGGATGCCGACGTGCTCGAGAGTGGTTTGCAGTTCCTGCAGGATCTTGCGGTAGCTCGCGATCTCGGCGCTCAGTTCCGGCGAATCCTTTTCCTCGCGCGGCGCTTTCCGCAGCGCCTTTTCCGCCCTCTGCAAGGCGCTCGAGATCGCTTTTATGTCTTCGCTGCGAATCCCTTTGGTGTCGGAATTCCGCTTCGCCGTTCCAAGCCAGTCTTGAAACGTTTTCCCGGCGTTCCGCAGGATGTCGGCGGCGCTCTCACCCATTACGGTTCGGCAAGCGCGCGTTGACGCCGGAATTCGACGCCTGAAACCGCCGCGGCTCTCTGGCCCGCTCCGGGCCCGGCCGCGCGTTCTCCGAACAGCGTTTCGTCCACTTTTCGCCAGGTTTGCACCAGGCCTGAAAACTCCCGCGCCAGCATTTCCAGTTTCTCCTGGTTCGACTCGACGTTCGCTTCCAGAATTTTTGCCCGCATCACCCCGTAGAATCGCGAGAGATTCCGCGCCACGTCTTTTCCGCGCTCCATGTCGAGGATTCCCTGCAAATGCCCGATCACTTGGACGGCGTGATTCAGCGCTTGCGTTCTCTGCTCGATATCGTTTTGCCGGATCGCCCGCTGCGCCCGCCGGATCGACCGCACGATTTCTTCGTAGAGAATCACGATCAGCCCGATCGGGCTGGCCCCGCGCACCGCCGATTCTCGGTACTCCCTCGCCGGATCTTTCATCGATTATCCTAGGCTTGCAAGTTGGCTCTGCGTTTGCTGGATCAGCAGCGGCAGCGCCTGCAGCGTCGCGTCCACCTGGTCGTACTCCGTCGTCAATTGCTGCTGCAGCGCCGTCAGCTGAGTCTGAAAATCGTTGATCTGCGTCGTCAAATCGCTCTGCGTCTGGTCCAGCCCGTTGATGTCCTGCGCCACCGCTCCCGTGACCGGATCGGCCAGCGCCGCAACGCTGTTTGTCAGATTCGACCCGAAGCTTCCCGCCGAGTTGGCTTGAAAGAACGACTGAACGTCGGTTGGATCGCTCGACAGCACCGAGGAAAGCGTTCCGCTGTCCACGCTCAGCGTTCCGTCGTTGTTCATCGTAATGCCCAAATCCGCCAGCCCGTTGACGCTTCCGTTCCCCGTCATCGAAAACGAAGCCGCCGATAGAATCTCGCTCTGCGCTAGGCTGAGCGTGCTGTCGGACGCCAGCGGCCCGGCGTCTCCCGTCGTCGGATCGATTGAAAATTGCGTGTTCAGGTCGCCGATCACCGTGTTGTAAGCGCTTACGAACGTGTTGACGGCGCTCTCTTCCTGCGTCGTGTCCGGCTCGATCGTGATTGTTGCCGGCGAATTGGGAGCCGCCGACGCCAGGTTCAGCGTCACCCCCGAAATGACTCCCGTCACGGTGTTGCTCGAGCTCGTCACCGGAATTCCGTCCACGGTCAGTGATGCGTCGGTTCCCGTTGCCGCCGTCGTGAAATTCAGTCCGCCGCTCGATGGCGTCACCGTCAGATTCCCCGGCGCTCCGCTCGTGTTGCTGAAGATTGCCAGCCGCGCTCCGCTCGCGTCGTTGATTACCGTTGCCGTCACTCCCGCGCTCGCGTTGTTGATCGACTGCGCCAGCCCGTCCAGCGTGTCGTTCGAGCTGTCGATCGTGATGCTTGTCGACGCGTTGCTCCCGACTTGAATCGTCAATGTGCCCGTCGGAATCGGCGTCGAGCTTGTCGTCTCCGCGGCCGAATAGACGGCGGAAGTCGTAGCCAGGTTGTTGACCGTAATCGAATGCGTCCCCGTGCTGGCTCCCGACACCGCGCTGGCTGTCACCACCGAAGAGTTCGACGACGTTGTGGCAAGCGCCGTGAACGCGCTCACCGGGTCGGTCAGCCCGTACACCGCGTCTTGCAAAGTCTGCAGGTCATTGCTGAAGCTCGTCAGCGCGGATTGCTGTGTCGAAACCGTTGATTGCTGGTTCTGCAGCACCTGCAGTTCGGCTTCCTGGTTGGCCATTGCCGCCGATACAAGCGTGCTGACGTCGATTCCCGCTCCCAGCCCTCCGCTCGAAGTCGTCGATTCGGACCCGGCAATAATTGCGGCGCCCAGACTCGTGCTGCTCATCGCATCCTCCCCAAGAGCGCAATAATCCCGCGCCGGGGTTCCGTTCTTCCCGTATGTCTTGCTTTCATGCGTCGAATCACTTTAGTCCCCGCCGTTCGATTGCCCCGGTGGGCGCTCCGCTTTTCGGAGCGCCCCCGGAGCCGCGTTTTAGTGAAGCAGGTTCAGCACAAGTTGTTGCGATGTGTTGGCCTGCGCGACCGCCGAAATGCCTGTCTGCTCCAGAATCGAATATTTCGACAGGTTGGCCACCACAGTCGGTATGTCCGCCGCCGTGATCTGATCCTCCGCCGCCGTCACGTTTTGAATTTCGTTGTTCAAAACGTTGCTGGCAGCTTGCAGTCGGTTGATGCCCGCCCCGATGGTGCCTCGGTCGAGCGCCACGGTCGAGATTGCCGTGTTGATCGCCGACAACGTCGCTTCCGGATCGCTCGATCCCGTTGATCCCGGCGTCCCGGTCAGCGCCGTTCCGTTCAACGAAAGCGCCGTCGTCGATAGTGCGCTCACGCTGACTCCGATCGTGTTCGTCCCCGCCGTTGTCGAATCGCTCAGGAAGATCGACGTTGTCGACGTGTTGGCCGTGTCGAACACTGTGGCCCCGTTGAACGTCGTGTTCTGCCCGATGCTGTCGATTTGATCCAGGATCTGCTGGTACTCGTCGTCCAGCGCGCCTCGCTGTGCGCTCGACACCGTTCCCGTCGACGCCTCGGTAGCCAGCGTTACGGCCCGGTTCAGCAGTGTCGTTACCTGACCCAGCGCGCCGTCGGCGACTTGCAGCGCTCCGACGCCGTCGTTGGCGTTCGCCACCGACTGCGTCAGCGCCGTCACGTTCGCTTCCAACCCGTTCGCGATCGCCAGTCCGGCCGCGTCGTCTGCGCCGCTGTTGATTCGAGAACCGGATGAAAGCTGCGTCAGCGTGTTCTGCAGGTTGCTATTCGTTGTGCTGAGTTGGTTTTCCGCAATCAGTGAGGGAATGTTGTTTAGAATGGAAAGCGCCATGGAAATGGCTCCTTGATTCCTTGCTCGAGTTCCGCTCTCGGTTCGCCGCCTTACTCACCGGCTGGCCACTCCCCCGCGCCGAAGGCTTTTCGACCGCTGAACGGGTTCTTTCTCATTACGCTCATCGGCGCTCGCTCAGAACCCTTTAATCCTCCTCCCCACCTCCCCATTGCCCTTTACTCTCATCCTTTTCCCTGCAACTCCTGCGACATCTTTGCTGTTTCAACCTCGTGCAGAAACCTTCGAATCCGTTCCGAATCGGGAAAGCTGCCCGCTCCTCTTTCCAGCAGCTTTGCCGCTTCTTCCCACTCTTCCAGCTTCGCCCGAATACTCGCCGCCTTCACGAAATCCTCCGGCCCCACGCGAGCCAGCTTCAACTTTTCTTCGGCGGTTTCGGCCGCATCCCGCGGACGCTTGAGCCACACTTCCACCTGAATCAGGCGGTCGTACAGCTCTCCGTTGCCCGGCTCTTTTTCGATCGCCCGCCGCATCCGGCTCACACCGGAGGCGATCCTTCCGATTCTCGCTTCCGCCAGGCCCAGCTTGCTCTCAAGCGATGCATTTGCCGGATTCTTCTTCACCCCTCGCCGGTAATTCGCCGCCGCCCCTTCGAACCGCCCCAGGTTGTAATTTGTGTCGCCTTTCAGCTCCTCGGACAGGAGCGAGCTATGCCCCGCTTGTTCGGCCTGGTGATAACATTCGAGCGCCTTCTCGTTCTCCCCCAGCCGCGCATGGCAGATTCCCGCGAAAAACCAGGCCACTCCGAGCTTTGCATTCAGCCGGCACGCCCGCTCGATTGATTCCAGCGCCTCTCGCGCGTTTCCGAAATTCTCCAGCTCCGAAACTCCCAGCTCGAAATGCGCCTGCGCGTTTTCCGGCATGTCTTCCACTTTTTTCCGCCCCAGCTCCCGGTACCACACCAGCTTTTTGGCCCGCTCTTCCGCCGGCCGCGCCATCCCCATGTGATGGATCACCAGTTTCGAAGCCAGGATCTGCCCTTTGCGCTCCAGAATCCGCCACCCCACCGTTTCGTGCACCCGCCCCGTGAAATAAATCTCCGGATCCCGCCGGAACAGCCGCACATTTTCATGCTCCACGTACGCCGGAAATCTCCGCCCCGCTTCGTATTCCGAATCGTTGGCTCTCGCCGGACGGTCCCAGATTCGGTGGTCCATCGTGGTCACGTAATTGCGAATCCTCACTTGATAGCCCGCCGCCTGCCGGTTCGAAAGCATCGCCGGCAACACCGCTCCAGCCTCCGGATCGAGCCTCTCGTCCGCGTCGAGCACCAGCACCCAATCCGTTGTCATTTCGCCCAGCGCCTGGTTCCGCGCCTTCGCGAAATCGTCTTCCCAATCGATCGCTATCACCTTCGCGCCCGCCGCCTCCGCAATCTCCCGCGTTTCATCCCGCGACCCGGTATCCGCCACCACCATTTCATCCGCAACCCCCCGCACGCTCGCCAGGCATTCCCCCAAATCCCGCGCCGAATCCTTCACGATCATTGACAGACCCAGCGTCGCCATGGCCTCCGCTTCCTCGCCCTTTCCCCGCCCGGCGCCTCAAAACTTTCCGGTTCGTCCGCCGCTTCGCCGCTCATCTGCCGCCAGAAACCCTCTCGAAAGCGCTTCCCGCCTTCCCCCCGCTCCCTTTTCCGCCATCTCCAGCACTCGCCTTTCGAGCGACAACAACCGCCCGACCATCGCCTCGTTTACCTTGGCCTGCGTCATGATGTTTTCGATCACTTGCTCCATCGCCCGCGCCAGCACCTGCAAATCCTCCGCCAGGCTCGATTCCTGGGTCTTTTCGCTCGTCTCGATTTCGGTTGTCATGGCTCCGCCTCGTTCCTCATCCTCAAAGTCTTAAAACTCATTCCTCAGCCCTGTCCCAGACTGCCCCTGCCGCTCCCCTCGCTCTTCTCCCCGGCAAATTCCTCCCCCCACCCACCTCTTGCCGCTTTGATTTTCCCGTTTCGGGTCAAAGCGGCCCCTCTTCGCGGGAATCGGGCAAACGTATTGCCAAATGAATCAGCGTATTCCCCTCCGTCCTACTTCTTCGCCCCTTGGCATTCGGAATGCACCTCTTGGATACATGCCGCGCAACCCGATCCCTCCCATTGCCGATACATCCCTCGAGGCCGCTTCGCGTTCTCGTGTGTCTTCCCGCCCGGGCGCGCCTCAAGGGACGGTTCGCGGATGATTTACCTCACTCGCTTGAACAACCAGCCGCTGGTCGTCAACGCGGATCTCATCAAATTTGTCGAGACCTCGCCCGATACCGTTATCACCCTTCTCACCGGAGAAAAGCTCATCGTCCGCGAGACGGTCGACCAAGTCCTCGAACGCATTGCCGATTTTCAACGCCGGTTCTACCGCCGCGTCGGCCCCATCGCCGATTTTGACCTCGATTCGGGAGCCGGCAAGCGTCCCGGCCCTCCGGATCGCACTGGCAGCGGCAATGCCTAAGGAGCGGAAGCTTGGATAAAGGAAGTATCGGCGGAATCATCGTGGCGATCGGCGGCATTCTTCTCGGCCTCACTCTCGAGGGCGGCAGCATCAGCCAGATCCTTCAGCCCACCGCCGCCTTGATCGTCTTTGGCGGCACTCTCGGCGCCGTCATGCTCCAGTTTCCTTTGCCGATTGTCCTCTCCGCCTTTGCCAGTCTTGTCCGCGTCTTCTTCAATTCCCGCAAGGATCCCCACGAAATGGTCAATGAAATGGTCGGCTATGCGCAGAAGGCCCGCAAGGAAGGCATCGTTTCGCTCGACACCGAATTGCAAGCCATTCACGATCCCTTCCTCCGCAAATCCCTGATGCTCGCCGTGGACGGCACGGAGCCCGCCGAGCTCCGCAGCATCATGCAGCTCGAGCTCGACAATCGCGCCGAGCACTCCGAAAATCTTCCCCGCGTCTTCGAATCCGCCGGAGGCTTTTCTCCCACCATCGGCATCATCGGCGCCGTCCTCGGCCTCATTCAGGTCATGCAGCACCTCGACAACATCTCCGAAGTGGGCCGCGGAATCGCCGTCGCTTTCGTCGCCACCATCTACGGCGTCGGCGCCGCCAATCTTTTTTTTCTTCCCGCCGCGGGCAAGCTCAAAATCCGCAACCACGAAGAAGAGCTCCGCCACCAGATCACTCTCGAAGGCGTCATTTCCATTCTGGAGGGCATGAACCCCCGCATGCTGGAGACGAAATTGCTCGGCTTTTTAGCCGAAGACCGGGAAGAGCCCCTGCGCGCCGCCGATGCCTCGTAAGAAAAAACCCGATAACGTCAATCACGAGCGCTGGCTCGTCTCCTACGCCGATTTCATCACTCTGCTTTTCGCCTTCTTCGTTGTCCTTTACTCCTCGTCTCAAGTGGACAAACGCCGCGTCGGCCAGCTCGCCCTCGCCATCCAGGTCGCCTTTCAAAAAATGGGAATCTTCGACGCTTCAAACTCCCATCCCGCCGTCTCCTCCACCGAGCCCATGCCCTTTTCCGATGTCCAAATGATTGAAAACGCCAAGCGCGTTCAGTCCCTCAATCGCCTCGTCAACTCTCCCTCCGGCATCCTCACCGACTTTCCTCCCCATCCCGATATGAACAATATCCAGGACGAGCTCGCTCAAGCGCTCGCCCCTCAAATCAAAGACCGCACCGTCTCCGTCACGCAGACGAAAGAAGGGATTGTCGTCAGCCTCCGCGAAGTCGGCTTCTTCGATAGCGGTTCCACCAATCTTCGTCCCCAGGCTGAACCTGTCCTCGCCAAATTTGTCAAAGTCATTCAGCCTCTCCCCCTTCGCATCCGCATCGAAGGCCACACCGACAATGTTCCCATTCACAACAGCCGCTTTGATTCAAATTGGGAGCTCTCCACCGCTCGCGCCACCGAAATCATTAAGCTTTTCATAACTAGGTACGACATTTCTCCCGATCGGCTTTCTGCCTCCGGTTACGCCCAGTACCATCCTGTCGCTTCCAACGCCACCCTTGAAGGCCGCGCCATGAATCGCCGCGTTGACCTCGTCATCCTGAACCCTCAATCCGATTCCGGCGCCGATCTTTCCTCATCCCAGGCTGTTCCTCCGTCCCCAGCTCGAGCCGCTCCCTCTGCCGCCCCTCCTTCCTCACCATCGAACTGACTAAAGCACCTCTCTCTAACTGCCGATTTCTTTCTGCAAGAGAGCGACAACCCTTGAGGACTGGCCGCTGACGTGTCGATTCACGACATCAAACTTTCCACCCGAATAATCGTTCTCGGAGCCTTGCCCCTGGCCCTTGTCCTCGCTCTCTCCCTTTTTCTGCTCGCCCGCATTGATGGATTAAACCGCACGTATCAGGATCTCCTCGCCCATCAGGTCGCTCAGGCCGGTCAGGCGCGGCTTCTCCAACTCACTTTCAAGAAGCAAGTCCAGGCGTGGAAAGACGTCCTGCTGCGCGGCCGCGACCCGAAGGACCGCGCCAAATACGGTGGCGAATTTGCTTCCGAAGATGCGGCTGTTGAAAAGCTGGCCGGTGAATTGGCCGAGTCCCTGCCCGACTCCTCCGCAAAATCCAAGCTCGAAAGCTTTCAATCGGCCCACAAGGAACTCGACTCCAAATACTCCCTCGCTCTCGCCCGCTTTGACCGTTCCCGCGGCCGCGCCTATCGCGCCGCCGACCACATGGTGAGGGGCCAGGACCGTCCCCCCACCGATCTGGTGGATCAAGTCGTCTCCGATCTCGAGAATCAAGTCCGCCAGGTTTCGCAGGATGTCGAGACCGCCTCGACCCGCGAACAAAGGATCATTCTCCCGGCCCTTGCCGCCTCCTTTCTCTGTCTCGCTTTCTTCACTTGGGCTTTGGCTCGCGGCGCCTCGCGGCGTCTGGCCGCCATCCTCCCTGTCTTGCACCAATACGCTTCCGGCGACCTCCGCGCGCGCCTCAGCGCAGACTCGTCGGACGAAATCGGACGCGTCGCCTCTTCCCTCAACTCTTTCCTCGATCATTTGGGCCAGCTCCTGAGTCGCTTCGGCCACGCAACCGAGCGCCTCGCCACGGCGAGTGAGCAGATTTCGGCGGCCGCGTCGCAGCAGTCGGCCGGCGCCGATCTGCAGAAGGATCAGACCTCCCAGGTCGCCACCGCCATGCAGCAAATGGCCGCCACCGTCACCGAAATCTCCCAGCACTCCTCCCAGGCCGCCGAAATGGCCCGTCGCGCCTCGCAGACCGCCCAGCAGGGAGGACAGATCGTCGAACAGACTCTCGGGAAGATGCGGGAGATTGCGCAGTCGGTGGGAGATACGGCGAAGAAGGTCGCGCATCTGGGAGAGAGTTCGGAAGCGATCGGAAAGATCATCGGAGTGATCGACGACATTGCGGATCAGACGAACCTGCTGGCGTTGAATGCGGCGATCGAAGCGGCTCGAGCGGGAGAGCAGGGAAGGGGATTTGCGGTGGTGGCGGATGAAGTGAGGAAGCTGGCGGAGCGGACGTCGAAGGCGACGAAGGAAATCGCGGAGATGATCGAAGGGATTCAGGGAGAGACGCGGCGGGCGGTGGAAGCGATGGAAGCGGGGACGCGGCAGGTCGAGGCGGGAGAAGAGACGACGGCGGCGGCGGGGAAGTCGCTGGCGGAGATCATCGAGTCGGCGGAGCGGGTGGGAGAGATGGTGGTGCAGATCGCGACGGCGGCGGGGGAACAATCGCGGGCGACGGAAGAGGTGAACGGGAGCGTGGAGCAGATTGCCAAGATCACGGCGGAGACGGCGGAAGGAGCGCAACAATCGGCGAAAGCGTGCCACGAACTCTCCACCCTCGCCCTCGATCTCCAAAATATCGTCAGCCAGTTTCAGATTCTCGACGATTCCGGCCGCTCTTCCGATCGCGCTTCCTCGGATTCCTTGCAAACATCCTCCCGCGCCCACTCGGACGATGGTCTTGCTCTGGTTCGCCGATTCGCCCCTTCCGATTCCCCCACGGGCGAACGCGACAAGGATTCGGAGACGATGCTCACCCGATAGCGCTTCCGGGAGTCTCCTCGGTCCTTTGCCCTTTTGCAAACTCAGCGGGTTTCTATCGGAGGGATTCATGGCTGCCAGGCAGGCGAACGTCAACGAACCAAAAAATGTCGCTCAGGAAAGCGGCGCGCAGTCAGACGGCGCGCTTCTTCAATTGGTCAGTTTCCGCCTCGGAAAGGAAGACTACGGCATTGAAATCCTGAAAGTTCAGGAAATCATCCGCATGCAACACCTCACTCGCGTTCCCAACGCCCCCGTCTCCATCGAAGGCGTCATCAACCTTCGCGGCAAAGTGATCCCCGTCGTCGGCCTTCGCAAGCGATTCGGCCTCGAGCCCCGCTCCCATGACAAGGAAACTCGCATCATCGTCGTCGAAATCAAAGGCGACGTCTTCGGCTTCGAAGTGGACGCTGTCTCCGAAGTCCTCCGCATTCCCGCCGGCACGGTCGAGCCTCCTCCCCGCGCTTCCCGCCGCAACAACGAATATGTCTCCGGCGTCGGCAAGCTCAATTCCCGCCTCCTTCTTCTCCTCGATGTCGAGCGGTTGATGTCCGAATCCGAATTTACGGCCATGCAGTCCATCGTTTCTTCGCCTCCCTCTCCCCGCGAAGAGGCTCTGGTTTCCTGATATGCCTCGGGCTTTCCATTCTTCTCACACCGGGTGACGCCATGGCCGACCAGATGGAATTGGATCCCAGCCTTCTCCAGGATTTCCTCACCGAATGCGACGAGCTCCTCGAGCATCTCGACCAGGATCTTGTCACCCTGGAAACTTCCCCGAAAGACCCCGACCTCATCAATCGCATTTTCCGCGCTTTTCACACCATCAAGGGAACTTCCGGCTTTATGGGCTTTCAGCACATCGTCCGCCTTACGCATCAAACCGAGGATTTTCTCAACTTGATGCGCAAAGGCGAGCGCTCCCTCACCCCGTCCGCCATGGAAGCTCTCCTCCGCTCCTTGGATCTGCTTCGCCGGATGCTCGGCGACATTCGCAAGGGAAGCTCGCCCCAATACCCCCTCGACGATCTCCTGGCTCAATGGAAGAAACTCATCGCCGGAGAAGAGCCGCCTCATCCGAAATTGGGCGAAATTCTTGTCGTCGAAGGCGCCATCACCGACGCCGAACGCAAGCTCGCCCTCGACGAAGCCGCCAAATCGCAACGAAAGCTCGGCGAAGTCCTCATCGAAAAAAACCTCGCCAGCCCAGCCCAGATTCAGGAGGCGCTCCAAAAGCAGGCGGCGGCGGGCGACGTCAAGGAAGCGACCCGGACCATCCGCGTGGATGTCGCCAAACTCGATGAGCTCGTTAATCTCACTGGAGAGCTGGTCTTGGAGCGCAATCACATCGCCCAGCTCTGTCGTGACCTCGCCGCGGGCCGCTTCTCGCACGACGAGTTCCAGGCCGCCCTCGTCCTCTCCTCCTCCCGCCTCAGCTTCATCACCGACGAATTGCAATCCGCCAGTCTGAAGACGCGCATGATGCCCATCGACGTCGTCTTTCGCCGTTTCCCCCGCATGGTTCGCGATCTCTCTCTCGCGCTTGGCAAGGAAGTCAGCTTGGTCCTCAGCGGGGAGCAAACGGAACTCGACCGCAATGTCATCGAGGAAATTTCCGACCCCCTCGTTCACATCCTCCGCAATTCCTTGGACCACGGCATCGAATCTCCCGCCGTCCGCGAGAAAAAGGGCAAGCCCCGCAAGGGAACTCTCTCCATCGAAGCCGATGCCGAAGGTGATTTCATCGTCGTGAAAGTCTCCGACGATGGCGGCGGCATTGATCCCCAGCGCGTCGCCTCCAAAGCCATCGAGCGCGGCATCGCCACAAAAGAACGTCTCGCGGCTATGACCGAAGCCGAAATCCTCGACCTCGTCTTTCTCCCCGGTTTCAGCACGGCAGAAAAAACCAGCGACGTTTCCGGGCGCGGCGTGGGCATGGACGTCGTCCGCACGAATTTGAAGCGCCTCAACGGCACCGTCGAGCTGGCCAGCGTCTTCGGCCTCGGTACCACGCTCACTCTTAAGCTTCCCCTGACCCTCGCCATCCTTCCCGTTCTCCTCGTCCGCGTCGGCCGGGAAACCTACGCTCTTCCTCTTCGTTCCGTCTCCGAAATTCTTCGCGTCGATTCCGCCCAGGTTCACAATGACGGCTCGGGAGAAATTCTCCACGTTCGAGACACGGTCATCCCTCTCGGCCGCGCCTCCTCGATCTTTCACTCGCCCCCATCACCGCCTCGCGGCGACACCCGTCTCCGGGTTGTCGTCCTTTCTCTTGGCGGCAAGCGTCTTGGCCTTGTCGTCGACGACTTTCTCGGCCAGGAGGAAACCGTCGTCAAGCCTCTCAGCCCGCGCCTTGGCCACATTCCCGGCGTCGCTGGCGGCACGATCTCCGGTGAAGGCAGCATCCGCCTGATTCTCGACCCCGCCGGCCTCTCCGAAATGCTTTCGGCCGGAGTTCAATAGCCCCTCATGCCTCTTCCCAGCCAAGGCGCCATTCTCGATTCGGCCTCCAGAAACCCCGCCGTTCCGGATCCCCACCTGGTCCGCATCCGTGATCTCATCTATCAAGTCTGTGGAATTTTTCATCCCGACAACAAAATGAATTTTCTCCGTGACCGGTGTCTCCGCCGCATTAAGGCCCGCCAGGTCGATTCTTTCCGCGATTACATCGAATTGCTCACTGCCCGCGCCGGCCGCGACGAAGAAATTCGCAGCCTCCTCAACGAAATCACCGTCGGTGAGACCTGTTTTTTCCGCTGCCCTCCCCAGCTCGCCGCCGTTCGCAAAATTCTTCTTCCCCGGATTGCCGCTTCGCGCCCTTCCGGTGTCCACAGGAAAATCCGCGTCTGGAGCGCCGCCTGCTCCACCGGCGAGGAACCCTACACCCTCGCCATGATTTCCCTCGAAGAGGCCAACGCGGCTTGCAAAGGCTTGGCCTGGGAAATTCTAGCCACTGACCTGAACGACCGGTCCCTCGCCCGCGCTGAAAGCGGCGTCTACGACGCTTACGCCCTCCGCAATACGGAACCTCAAATTCGTCAAAAATACTTTTCCCAGGACGGCGACAAATTCCGGATCTCCCCCGAAGTCCGCTCCCGCGTCACCTTCAGCCGCCTCAACCTTCTCGACGAGAGCAAGCTGCTCTTCATGAAAGGCTTCGACATCATTTTCTGCGCCAACGTTCTCATCTACTTCGATACGGCTTCGAAACGCCGCGTCGTCGGCCACCTCTACAACAGCTTGATTCCCGGCGGCCATTTCTTTCTCAGCTCCACTGAATCTCTCTTTTCCATCTCCAGCCAGTTCCATCTCGTCCACTTTCCCGGGGCCACCGGATATCTCCGCCCCTTGGCCGACTCTCCTTCGTCTCATTCCGCCCCTGCCTTGCTTTCGGGAGGGAAGCCGTGAAAACTGTCGTCGAAGAAGCTCTTCGCTCTCGAATTCGCAATCTCGACGCGATCCCCTCCATCCCCGCCGTCCTCGCTCCCTTGCTTCGCTGTCTCGAACTCCCCAGCGATCAGGTCGAAGTCGAGAAGATTACGGAACTCGTCTCCTACGACAAATCCATCGCCGCCCAATGCCTTCGCATGGCCAATTCTCCCCTCTTTGCTCCCGGCCGCCCCGTCGAAACCATTCGCGGCGCCGTCATCGCCCTCGGCTCTCGCCGCTTGCGCGACATCCTTTGGTCCTCCTTCCTCATCCGCATGGCGCCCAAGACCGAATGGCCCGTCAATCCCGTCGCCTTTTGGGAACACTCTTTCGGTTGTGCCATCGTGACCCAGCAGTTGGCCCGCAAAGTCGGCTGCCAAGATCCAGAAAAGGCCTATCTCTGCGGTCTTCTCCACGACATTGGAGAACTCGTCTACGCCACCGTGCTCCCCGCGGAATTTCGCTCCGTCGTGGACGCTGCCCGCGCCAGAAATATTTCCCTCTACGACGCCGAACTCGAACTCTTGGGGTTCACTCATGCCGATACCGGCAGCCTCTTGGCCGATTACTGGTCTCTTCCTCCCGACGTGAAAAAGGTCGTCGAGTTTCATCATGCTCCGGAGCTGGCTCCTTCCCCTGTCGTTCTTCCCGCTCTCGTTCACCTCAGCGATCTTCTTTGCCGCATGCAAGGCATGGGATACGGCATTGAAGAAATGGCCGAAGTGGATTTCCTCGATTCTTCCGCTTGGCGACTCCTTCAGGACGAGCTTCCGCAGCTCGGCACGATTGATATCGCCCGTTTCACCCTCGAACTCGATGCCGAAGCCGAGGAAGTCCGCCGCTTGGTTGCCTCTGTGTTTCAGGTTTGAATGTGAAAATGGCTCTCGGCGCCGCCAACGAACCCGCGATTCGCGTCCTCGTCGCCGACGGCAGCCCTTTTATGCGCGTCGCTCTCACCCGCATGATTCAAAGTCATCCTCGCCTTCGCGTTGTCGCGGAAGTGGCGAACGCCAGAGAAGTTCTCGCTCAAATCGCTCGTTTCGATCCCGACGTGATTACTCTCGATATCGAAATGCACAACATGGATGGCCTCGAAATTCTCCGCCGCATCATGGAGGACCATCCGAAGCCCGTTATCGTTGTCAGCTCCGTCACTCGGGAAGGCGCCGAAGAAACCCTCGAAGCGCTCGCTCTTGGCGCTTTCGACTGCATTCCAAAGCTCGTCTCCTCGGACTCCTTCAATATCCTTTCCATCCGTGACCAGCTTCTCGAAAAAATTTTTGCCGCCTCGGCCGCTCCTCCGCCTCTTCCTCCCCGGCTTCATGAAAGGATGCCGGAACCGCCTCCCGACTCTCGTCTTCCCGCCGCGCTCGACTTTCCTCCCGCCGTAATCGCCATCGGCGCCTCTACCGGCGGCCCCAAGGCTATCCAGGAGATCATTCCACGGCTTCCCGCCGATTTTCCCGCGGGCATTGTAATCGTCCAGCACATGCCCCCAGGATTTACTTCTCCTTTCGCCCGCCGCCTCGGCGACCTCAGCCGCATTGCCGTCCGCGAAGCCGCTCACGGAGACCACATTCGTCCCGGTCTCGCCCTCGTCGCTCCCGCTTTGTCCCACATCACTCTCTCCTCCTGCTCCCCCTCCGGATTCTGCGTCCATCTCTCCAAGACTCCCGCCGGCACTCTTCACACTCCTTCGGTGGACGTCATGATGCTCTCCGCCGCGGAAGTCTGCGGCTCTCATGTGATGGGCGTCATCATGACCGGCATGGGGTCCGACGGCGCGCGCGGAATGAAGGCGATTCACGACAGTGGGGGATACACCATTGGCCAGGATGAATCTTCCTGCTCGGTCTACGGAATGCCCCGCGCCTGCGCCGAGCTGGGAATTCTGGACCGCGTTGTCCCTCTTTCCCGGCTCTCGGAAGAAATCCTGTGGGCCGCCAGGTCGCCGGCGGCTTCGTGGAAGCCCTCTATCTGAATCTGGTCCGCCGCACCAGCTTCTAGTCCTTCGGAACCGGCATCGGCGCTCTGCCCTGCGCCACCCGCGATTCCCCCGCGCGTCCTGGATCGCGCGCCGCGAACGCTTCCTCCCATCCGGGTTCCGCTTCGATCACTCCGGCGATCTGCAGTTTTCTCATCTCGTCCTCGAAACACTGCATCCCGCTCGGGTGTCCTTCGCGTATCGCGTCCTTTAAACTCATCACTCCCGCTTCGCCGTTGGCGATGCAGTTGCGCGTCCGCGGCGTCGAGAACAGCATCTCGAATACAGGTATCTGCCCCCGGCCGTCTTTTCGCGGCACCAGCCGTTGCGCCGTCACGGCGCGCAGGCTCCGCGCCAGCCGCTCCCGCGTCATTCGCTCCTCGGCGGGAGAAAAATATCGCAGAATGCGTCCCACCGTTCGCGGCACGTCCGGCGTGTGCAATTCCGCCAGCACCAGGTGCCCGCAATCCGCCGCTTCGATCGCCAAATCCATCGTTTCCCGGTCCGGAATTCTGTTCAGAAACATCACGTGCGGCGGATATCGCAGCCCCGCTCGAATCGCGGTCGGGAAGTTCGGCACGTCGCGGTGGATCTCCCGCTGCAGCACCGTCGCTTTCTTGTGCCTGAATTGGTATTCGATCGGGTCTTCCACCGAAACGATGTGCACCTCTCTTTCTTCGTTGATCCTGTCCACGATCGCCGCCACAGTTGACGATTTTCCCGACCCCGTCGGCCCGCACACGATCACCAGACCGCTTCTCATCTGCACCAGCTTCTGCAGCTGCCCCGGCAATTGCAGCGATTCGAAATTCGGAATCTGCGGATCCGAAATCGCCCGCAGCGCGATCGCATAGCTTCCTCGCTGCGAAAAAATGTTCACTCGAAATCGTCCCAGACCCGACAGGTAGCACGAAAAATCGCACGACCCTTCGGCTTCCAGCCGCGGCAGCACTCTCGGCCTCGTTCCCACCAGATCCGTTGTGATCCTTCTCGTGTCTTCCGGCAGCAGCATCGGCAGCGACCCTTCCGGCAGCCGGACGATGCTTCCGCATGCCCGCACCTCCGGCGCGCGCATCGGCGAAAGAAAAATGTCGCTCACTCCGCTCGACACCTTCAGAAGCGTCCCTATCAACGTCCGTGTTGGAGGCAGCGTCGGCTCGTCGTCCATTCGTCCCGTCAGGTCTTCGGACATGGTTGCACTCATATCGAAATGCATCGGCAACTCCAGCCGGGTCCATGAATTCGGCTGTCAGGGGAGGCGAATCAAAAGCGGAAAGTGTGGGGTTTGAAAAGTAGACTTTGCTTTGCTGTTTCGTTGCGGAACAGCCCCGCGCGTTCGGCGCTTCTCTCGCTTGCCTTTTCTTTCTCTTATCCTTTAACCCGCCGCCGGCCACGCGCGCTTTACTATCTGTTGTTGAGTTATTGCCCGGTTGATGCGCTTCGCCTCACCTCATCCGGCGCGCTCGCTCCCGCCCCTATCGGGCTCAGGTTATGCGGGACATCCGTCGCCGTCGGATGCGTTTTCTCGAGAATTCTTTTCACCACCTCGTTCGCCAATTTCTTACTCACCAGGCACGGCGAATCCACGATTCGGCATTGCGCCAGCGTCAATCCGCACCCGCACTGGCATGTCTCCGTGTTCAATTCCTTCAAAGCTTCCTTCTTTTGCGCCGGTGTCAGCCCCTTCATATCCACCCCCGGCAACTCCGTGGCCAGCGCCGCGTTCTTCAGAAAAACCTGTCCCTGATCCACGAACGTCTCGACTCGCGCGTCCACCGGCATTCCCAGCAGCGCCCGCACTTCCTCGTCGTAGAGCGACTCCGGGAGAAGCCCCACATGCTTTTGCACCACTTTCCCGTCCAAATTGATCACAAACGCCGTCGGCAGCGCTGGAACCCCTCCGTACTCTTCCACCAGCCTCTCGTCCGCCATCACCACCGGATAATTCATCCCCATCTGCTTCACGAATCCCTTCACTTCCGCAGGAGTCGCGTCATCCACCGACATGCCTACCACTTCCAGTTTGTCCTTATACCGGCTCTGTAGGTGGATCAGCATCGGAATTTCCGCGCGGCACGGCGGGCACCACGTCGCCCAAAATTCCAGGATCACCACTTTCCCTTTCCATTGCGCCGTCGACACTGCCTGGCCGTCCAGGTCCGTCATCAGGAATGGAGGAGCGGGCAAGGGATTGCTCACAAATCGAATCACTTGGTTCGCGTCGCCCTGCCGCCCGTTCTGCGCCGTTTCGGATTGATTTGCCGCGGATTCGCTCGAGGCTCTCGCCCCGGCCTGGAAGGGATGGCTTATCTTGATCGCGCTGGCAAAGCCGTTCTTCCCGCCATGCGCCGCGGCAAGCCCAATCACCAGCCCGGTCAGGGCCACTGCCGCCGCCACCATCACGATCAACTGTTTTTGCACGTTTCGCCAGACTCGCAATTTATTATGCGGCAGCCCGCGCCCCGGAACAAGCCGCGATGCACACTAAACGTATCTTCCGGCAGAAGCCTCCATCCCTCGCTTCATTTTGGGCAGCATGTCTCTCCCGCTGAGCCCCCTAAATAGTGCGGGGAGTTCAGTCCTCAAGCCCCGTTCCAATCGGGGACATTGCTTCCCAGTTTGGTTTCCAATTCGCTTCCACCAACCGCCCCTCCTCTTACACAACTCCACAAATGATTGATTATCAACGCCAAATTATTTTTGCTCTCTCGCGAGTTTGGGCATTCCAAATGCTATTGCTCCCGCATGGGTCGCGTTCCTACACGATCCATATCGTTTGATGAGTGGGGAGGAAGGGGCCCATTCATCGGGTGATACGGGTCGTTCCCACCTGCCTCTGAGAGGGAAGCTAGGATGGATGACCCCATGGTCCGGTCACGCCTAGGCCGGATCAAAGGAACGCGGCTTTGGGGGTTCCTGATCCCAAGCAGGAGCCCCCTCTTTTCTTTCTCTCCTCTTCACCCGCGCACCGCGATTCCCTGTATCTCAAATCGCGCTCCGAACAGCAGCCCTCCCGATCCGATAAATGCACGCGCCGGCAGCGGCCCACGAAAATACGTTCTGTAAATCTCGTTGAATACTCCAAACAGCGCAACGTCCGAACAGAACACCTGCACGTACACCAATTCCTCCATCGAATATCCTGCATTCGCCAGCGTTTTTTGAAAGGAATCCAGCATCAGCCGGATTTCCTCTTTCGCGTCGGTGGGAACTTTGCTTGTCTCGAGGTTTACGCCGATATGGCCGGAAAGGTAAAGAGTGTTTCCGGCTTGCACGGCGCTGCTGAACGGCAGCCGCCCCGGCTCTCCCGGCGGAGGGAAATGCTTGCGCGGCTCGGGCGCAGCCATTTTCAGGCGGGTTGAACGCGCCCGACCACGGGAATTTTTGCGGCCCGCAGCACGCTCTCCACCACCGTTTCCCGCAGCCGCGAAGCGTCGTAGTCGAAATGAAGATAGTTTTTCTTGTCGTCGTAGCGGAAGCGATGCAGCCCGTAGGTGTTTGCAAATTCACCGAGCGCGCGGAAATCCTCCGCCTTCAGCGGCTTTTGCAGCTCGTACGTGATGGTCATGAATGTCATGGCCGCCATTATAGCAGGACCCCGCGAGCCCGCTACAGCTCGACGCGCCGCAGCCGCAGTGCGTTGGTGATCACCGAAACCGAGCTTAACGTCATCGCCGCGCTCGCCAGGATCGGGCTCAGCAGCCATCCGAAAACGGGGTAGAGCGCCCCCGCCGCGATCGGGACTCCCGCTCCGTTGTACACGAACGCGAAAAACAGGTTCTGCCGGATGTTTTTCATCGTCGCCCGGCTCAAATTTCGCGCCCGCACGATCCCGCGCAGATCTCCCTTCAACAGCGTAATCCCCGCGCTTTCCATGGCGACGTCCGTGCCCGTGCCCATGGCGATTCCCACATCCGCGAGCGCCAGCGCCGGTGCGTCATTCACTCCGTCGCCGGCCATCGCCACCACGTGTCCCTGCCGCTTCAATTCCCGCACGACTTCTCCTTTGGCGTCCGGCAACACTTCCGCGCGGACCTCCTCGATTTTTAGCCGCCGCGCCACCGTCTCGGCAGTCGCCTTCGAGTCGCCCGTCAGCATCACGATTCGGATTCCCGCGCGGTGCAGCTCCTCGATCACCTGCGGCGTCGTCGCCTTGAGGCGATCTTCGACCCCGATCACTCCCGCGATTCCGTGGTTTGCCGCCACAAACACAGCCGTCTTTCCCTCCCGCTCCATTTCCTCGGCGCGCCCGCTCCATTCGCGAAGCGCGATGCCGAGCTCCTGGAACAGCGCGCGATTTCCCAGCGCGGCGGCCGTTCCATCCACTTTTCCCGTGACGCCTTTTCCGGGGCGCGAATAAAAATCCGCCAGGTCGCGCGGCTCAATCGACCGGCTCCTCCCCTCCGCCAAAATCGCCGCCGCCAGCGGATGCTCGCTCCCGCGCTCGAGCGTCGCCGCTATCCTCAATACGTCGTCCTCCGTGAATCCTTCGGCCGCCGCGATTTGCGTCACCCGCGGCTTGCCTTCCGTCAGTGTTCCCGTCTTGTCCAGAACGACCGTGTCCACTTTTTCGAGCGTTTCCAGCGCCTCCGCATTTTTCACCAGCACGCCGGCAAGCGCTCCCCGCCCCGTGCCCACCATAATGGCCATCGGTGTGGCCAGCCCCAGTGCGCAGGGGCAGGCGATAATCAGCACGGCAATCGCATTCAGCAGGGCATGAGCCATTTTCGGCGGCGGCCCGGCCAGCGCCCACACGATGAATGTGATCGCCGCCACGCCCACAACCGCCGGAACGAAGTAGGACGAGACTTTGTCCGCCAGCTTTTGCACCGGAGCCCGGCTCCGCTGCGCCGCGCTCACCATCTTCACAATCTGCGCCAGCATCGTCTCGCTTCCCACCCGCTCGACGCGCATGACGAACGTTCCCATTCCGTTCACCGTCCCGCCAATCACGCGCTCCCCCGGCGATTTCTCCACCGGCAGCGATTCTCCGGTCATCAGCGATTCGTCCACGGTGCTGTTCCCGTCGAGGACGACCCCATCCACCGGGACTTTTTCGCCGGGGCGAACCCGCAAACGGTCGCCCGGCGCCAGATGCTCGACCGGAACGTCAATTTCCGTCCCGTCGCCCCGCACCAGCCGCGCTGTTTTCGGTGTCAATTTCAGCAGGGAACGAATCGCCGCCGAAGTCCGGCTCCTCGCCCGCAGCTCCAGCACCTGCCCTAGCAGGACCAGCGTCGTAATCGCCGCGGCCGCTTCAAAATAAATCGGCGCCCGGCCATCGGCTCCGCGAAACGACGCGGGAAAAATTCCGGGGAAGAGAACCGCTATCAAACTCGATAGATATGCCGCTCCCGTCCCGAGCGCGATCAGCGTGAACATGTTTGCGCTGCGGTTCACGATCGACGCCCATCCCCGCTCGAAAAAAGGCCACCCGCACCACACCACCACCGGCGTCGCCAGCAGCAACTCCAACCATCCCATCGCTCTCTCAGAAAGCAAGCGTTCCACCGGCTGCCCCGGAATCCAGTGCGACATCCCGAGGAACACTACGGGGATCGTCAGCGCGACCCCCACCCAAAATCGCCGCGTCATCGAAACCAGCTCGGGATTCGCCTCCTCCTCCACGGCCACCGTCCGCGGCTCGAGCGCCATCCCGCAGATCGGGCAGCTTCCCGCCTCGCTCCTCACGATTTCCGGATGCATCGGGCAGGTATATTCCACGCGCGTGGCAGGCGCCGCCGGAACATCCGGCTCGAGCGCCATCCCGCAAATCGGGCACGCTCCCGGCCCGCTCTCCCGCACCTCGGGATCCATCGGGCAGACAAAGGCGCCCGCACGAGGCTGCCTTTCCGCCACTTGTGCGGGCGGTACCGCCTCGCTCAACGGCGCCGGAGTCGCCGCGGAAATTTTTGCCGGAGCCGCGTCAACCGTCGCCAGCCCTGCCGGCGATTTTGCCGCTCCGATCTGCACCATCGGCGAATGTCCCGCCATCGGTGCGGGGGATTTCGCCGCAAGATATTTTTCCGGGTCGGCGCTGAATTTCGTGGCGCACCCCGGGCAGCAGAAATAATAGATTTTTCCGGAATGTTCCGCGGTCGCCCTGGCTTTCGACGGATCCACCGCCATTCCGCAAACAGGGTCTCGTTCCATCACTCCGTTCCTTTGGATCGGATTGTTTTCATCTTCGAATCGCGCCTCATCGCGCATGCGTATAAATCAGGTTCATGAGTTCGTCGTACATCGCTTCGGTTTCTTCCGGGCCGCCTTTGCGGATCGCTTCCGTGGCGCAGTGCCGCAAGTGGTTGCGCATCAGGCCGCGCCCCACGGCTCGCAGCGCCTCCTGCACCGAGGAAATCTGCGTCAAAATATCGGGGCAGTAGCGGTCTTCCTCGACCATCCGCGCCAGGCCGCGAATCTGCCCCTCGATTCGCCGCAGCCGCCGCAGGTTGGCCGCCTTGATTTCCGGGTCCACTCCCGCCGCCTTGCGCCCGCCGGTGTGAACGTCGCACCCGCAGGCCGCGGCGACAATGCGCAATTTGCTCTTGGCCATGAATCCTATACCCCCTGGGGGTATTGTGCGTCCCCGGGATTCGATTGTCAAGCCGGGGCGGCGGATTCAAGGCGATAGGCCGTGCCGCGAAAGTGTTGCGATTAGAACCGTCCCCTGTCGTGTGTTTTCTTTGGGTTACCACGATTCCGGTTTCCGGGCGTGTTGCGATCAGAAAAGCAGTGTCTGGGGCCGAACGGCGAGTGGCGGGAGAAGGACAAAGCCCGGGCGGCGCCAAGGCGCGCGAATTCGCCGCGTCTATTGCACGCCACGGATCGAAGCTGACATCGGAACTCATCGACGGATGGTAGCAGGGAAGGCGGAGAAAAAATGCTGGCAGGAAGTCGTGGTCTGGGACGGTTTTAGAACTCGACGTATAGGACTGTACCGAAGGACAGGCAGCCCAAGCGAACCGCCCGGTCCGAACGCCTCACCCGAGACTTCTCAGTGTAAGTATCGCGGGAGCAAAATACTGCAAGCAGGGAGACGTGGCCGCGCAGCGCTACGGCGCCGCAATCTTAATTCGACGGCTCATCCGTAAGGAGCATTGGCGAATGAATTGCGGTGGTTCTCTTGCAGGCGAAGAAGATTATTTCTGCGCGAGGACCGAATTGAGGTAGCTCATCATTTCCGGGGTCGTCCAATCCTGCGGGCCGACGATCTTGCGGTCGAGCTTTCCTTCGCGGTTGATCACATAGGTTTCGGGGATCATGGTGGTGCCGTAGCTGCGGGGGATTTTGGCGTCTGGGTCGCGATAATTGGGGTAATCAACGTGGTGCTGGGCGAGGAACTGTTCGTAAGCTCCTTCATCCTGGTCCTGGCTGATGCCCAGAATCGTCCCGCCCAGCGGCGCGATTTTTTTCTGCAGCGCCACCAGCGAATCCGCCTCATCCACGCACGGCGGGCACCACGTCGCCCAGAAATTCAGCAGCACCACTTTGCCGCGCAAATCCGACAAATGCGCCGCCTTCCCGTCGAGAGTGAACGCGAAATTAACCGCCGGAGCGCCCCGCAGGCTCGGCGCTCCCTGCCGGTAATTCGGGCGAATAAATAGGACGAGCAGGGCGGCGACAAACGCCAGCGCCAGCCAGGTTTTCAGATTCCGTTTCAATCCATTCTCTCCGCACCCTATAATAGGGACATTCACAAACGGAAAGCGATTAGTTTAGCGGCCCCATTCCGTTGACGGAAAGTGAAAAATTTGGTTTCCGCCATTATTCCGGCACGAAACGAGGAATCCTCCGTCGCGCGTGCCGTTGAATCGGTGGCCGCGCAGGCCGAAGTTTCCGAAATCATCGTCGTGGACGACGAATCCACCGACGCGACCTCCGCCATCCTCGCCGGGCTCGCCTCGCGAATTCCCAAGCTGAAAATCCTCCGGACCGGCGGCCTCCCGCCCGGTTGGGTGGGCAAAAGCTACGCCGTCTCGCTTGGCGCGGCGGCCGCTTCCGGCGAATGGCTGCTCTTCACCGACGCCGACACCTACCATTACCTCGGCTCGACGCGCCGCGCTCTCACCGACGCCGTGGACCACGACGCCGTGATGGTCTCCTATTCGCCGGAACAGGAGCTCGGCTCGTTTTGGGAGCGGGCCTTGATTCCCATGGTCTATTGCCGCTTGGCCGAAAAATTTTCTTTCTCGCGCGTGAACGACCCGTCCCTTCCCGACGCCGCCGCGAACGGCCAATTCCTCATGATTCTGCGCGACGTGTACCAGCGCATCGGCGGCCATGCCGCCGTCTCCGGAGAAATCCTGGAAGACGTCGCCCTGGCGCGGCGCGTGAAGCTTGCCGGCTACCGCATCTATTTCACCGCGCCAATCGGCATCGTGCGCACCCGCATGTACCGCACGTTCCGCGACCTGTGGCAAGGCTGGACGAAAAATCTCTACGCGCTCCTGGGCGGAACGGGCGGCCGGGCCCTCCTCGAGGTGCTTTCTTCGGCGCCCTGGCTCGAAGGGACGGCTTTGATCCTGGCGCCGTTCTTGGCATTCGCCGCGGCGCGGCGAGGCGCCTTTCACTGGGTCACGGAATCGCGCTATCTCTTCCTGTACGCTCTCGCCTTCCTCGCCGGCCGCCACTTCCGCTACGGCGTCTCGCTCTACAGGAATCTTTATCCCGTGCGTTACATCGAATACTATGTCCCCGGCGTGGCTCTCTACGCCGCGGCGGTGGTCGCCTCCTGGTGGAAAAGCACGCGCGGCGCCGTCGTATGGAAGGGCCGCGAGTATCCGGCGGGGACGTCCTGAGAATCCGATGATTCGAATCACGCGCAAAGTGGAATTTTCCGCGTCGCACTTTTATCACAACCCGGAACTGTCGGCGGAAGAGAACCTCCGGATCTTCGGCAAATGCAATAATCCGCGGGGCCACGGCCACAATTACACGCTCGAAGTGACGGTCGCCGGCGAGCCCGACCCCGTCACGGGAATGATTCTCGATTTGAAAGAGCTCAAGGAAATTTTGAACCGCGAAGTGATGGACCGCATGGATCATCGCCACCTGAATTACGAGGTTCCCGAGCTGGCGGGCAAAATCCCCACCTGCGAAAACATCGCGGGCGTCATCTGGAAACTTCTCGAGCCGAAAATCACGCAGGGGCGCCTCGACCGCGTCCGACTCTACGAATCCCCGGACCTTTTCGCCGACTGCACGGCGGCGCCGGCCGGCGCCCCGGCGGGGAAGAGCGCATGAACGCCGCCTCGCCGCTCGAGTTTGCAATCACCCGGCGCTACCGCTTCGCCGCCTCGCACCGGCTGCACTCGCCGCGCCTTTCCGAGGAGGAAAATCGCCGCGTTTACGGCAAATGCGCCAATCCTCACGGCCACGGGCACAATTACGTCGTCGAAGTCACTTTCGCCGGGCCGCTCGATTCGCGCACGGGCATGGTTGCCAGCGTCGCCGATCTGGACCGGTTCATCGGCAGGGAAGTGCTCGAGCCGTTCGACCGCAAATATTTGAACGAAGAGGTCGCCGAGTTTCAGCGGGCCGTTCCCACCACGGAAAACCTCTGCCGCGAGATCTTCCGTCGCGTCGCGCGTTTTTCTCAGGCCCGGCTCGACCGCGTCCGCGTCGAAGAAACCGCCTCGAACAGCTTTGAATGCAGCCGAGAAGGCGAAAGGATCCCCTCATGAAGACCAAGCCGTCTTCCGTCAATTCGACGGAGATCGTCATCCCGGAATCATCGAGTTCGGGGAAAATTGCCGCCCACGTCCGCCAGATTCTCCTCGAATTGGGCGAGGATCCCGACCGCGAGGGGCTCCGCCGCACTCCCGAGCGCTTCGAGAAAGCTCTGCGATTTCTCACCAGCGGCTATCGCCAGGATCCGCATCACGTTCTGAACGGCGCCATGTTCAGCGTGACCTACGACGAAATGGTGGTGGTCAAGGATATCGAGCTCTATAGCCTCTGCGAGCATCACTTGCTGCCGTTCTTCGGAAAATGCCACGTCGCGTATATCCCCACCAAGCGCGTCGTCGGGCTCAGCAAAATCGCCCGCCTCGTCAATCTCTACGCCCGCCGGTTGCAGATTCAGGAGCGCCTCACCAGCCAGATTGCCGAAGCGCTCCAGGAGCAGTTGAGCCCGCAGGGCGTGGGAGTCATCGTCGAGGCCCGCCATTTGTGCATGGTGATGCGCGGAGTCGAAAAGCAGCACTCGACCGCTTCCACCAGCCACATGCTCGGCGTATTCCGCGAGAACAAGCAGACCCGCGACGAATTTCTGGCGCTGGTCCGCGGCGGCAAAATCTAGGGGATTCGCGCCTCTTTTCGGGCCTTCGCGGCCCCTCGGGCGCCTTGCCAGGCCTCTTCCGGTCAACTTTGACCCGTCCGCCCGGGCCAAATCTTTTCTTTGCACTCTTTCCCGCCTATGCTACGATTTTACAGTTGAAGAAGAGACGAACTGTGTTGAGCAGGGCACGGTGATTCAGAGGGGGTGGGAAAGTTGAGCGAAGCCAAAGCAGAATTGATCGAGCAATTCCGGGTGCACGCGAAGGATACGGGTTCGCCGGAAGTGCAGATTGCATTGCTGAGTGAACGCATCAACTATCTCACGACGCATTTGAAAGCCCACGCCAAAGACCACGCTTCGCGCCGCGGGTTGATCATGATGGTCAACAAGCGCCGGCGTCTGCTGGACTACCTGAACCGCCGCGACCCGGATCGGTATCGCGAGATTGTCGAACGACTCAGCTTGCGCAAGTAGCCCGGTGACCTCACGCGGCATTTCCCGCCGCGCCAACCCCTCCGAACAAACCAGATTTGTCGGCTGTGAGGGTGTATCCGTCCGGTCCGCTGCGCCGCACGCCGTTCCTCGCGATTCATCGCCCCGCTGCTGACATTCCGCTTCGCTCCTCTTCGCCGTTTTTTCCGGGAGAATTCTCTCGCATCTGACAACGCGCGACCGGCGATCCGGGGCGCAAAGGAAGTGTGGAATGTTTGAACAAGTCAGTCTCGATTTGGGCGGCCGCCAGTTGATTCTGGAAACGGGCAAGATGGCCCGGCAAGCTCACGGCGCCGTCGTGGCGCGCTACGGCGATACGGTCGTCCTGGCGACGGCCTGCATGGACAACAAGGCCACGGAAAAGGATTTTCTCCCGCTCACCGTGGACTATCGCGAGTACACCTATTCCGCCGGGAAAATTCCCGGAGGCTTTTTCAAGCGCGAAGGCCGGCCAAGCGAGCGCGAAATTCTTACTTCGCGCCTGATTGACCGCCCGCTGCGCCCTTTGTTCCCCGAGGGTTGGTCCACGGAAACCCAGATTGTGGCCATGGTTCTTTCCGCCGACAGCGAAAACGACCCGGACACGATCGCCGTCACCGCCGCATCCGCGGCGCTCAGCATTTCGAAAATTCCCTTCACCAATCCCATCGCCTGCGTTCGCGTGGGCTTGATCGACGGCCGCTTCATCGTCAACCCCACGGTTGCCGAGCAGAAGACAAGCCTGCTGAATATCGTGATTGCCGGCTCGAATGAAGCCATCGTGATGGTCGAATCCGGCGCCCTCGAAGTCTCCGAGGATACCGTCGCCGACGCCCTGGAATTCGGCCACGCCGAAATCCGCAAGGTCGTCGCCGCGATTTACGATTTGCAGTCGCGCGTCGCCCCCAAAAAGGCCGGGGTCACTCCTCCGGCGTTCGACGAAGCCCTGTACAAAGATGTTCGCGCCAAATTCGAGGACCGTCTTCGCGACGCTCTCGACACCGCCAAGCATCCCAAGCTGGAAAGCTACGCGCTCGTCGACGCCGTAAAGGCCGAAATCCTCGAGGCCATCCCCGAAGAGGACGAAGATAGGCGCAAGCTCGCTTACCGCGCCTTCGAACGCCTCCGCGAGCGCATTTTCCGCGACGACATGCTCCTTCGCCGCCGCCGTCCCGACGCCCGCGCCTTCGACCAAATCCGCCAAATTACCTGCGAAGTCGGCGTCCTTCCCCGCACCCACGGCTCGGCTCTTTTCACCCGCGGCGAGACGCAGTCCCTGGCCACCGCTACTCTCGGCACCAAGGAAGACATGCAGCGCCTCGACCTGCTCTTCGAGCAAGACACTTTCAAGCGCTTCATGCTCCACTACAATTTTCCGCCGTTTTCCGTCGGCGAAGTGAAATTTCTTCGCGGTCCCGGCCGCCGCGAAATCGGCCACGGCGCTCTTGCTGAACGCGCCCTCGCCAATCTCCTGCCTTCCGACACCGACTTTCCCTACGCCGTCCGCGTCGTTTCCGACATCCTCGAATCCAACGGCTCCTCCTCGATGGCCAGCGTCTGCGGCGGTTCGCTCGCTCTGATGGACGCCGGCGTCCCGCTCAAGTCTCCTTGCGCGGGCATCGCCATGGGCCTGGTCGTCGAAGGCGATAAATACGCCATCCTCACCGACATTGCCGGCGCCGAGGATCACTATGGCGACATGGACTTCAAAGTCGCCGGAACCCGCCAGGGAATCACCGCGCTGCAGATGGACATCAAAGTCGGCGGCGTCAGCATCGCCATGATGCGCGAGGCTTTGGCTCAGGCCCGCCGCGCCCGCATGCAAATTCTCGACACCATGGATGCCACGCTCCCCAGCGCGCGTCCCGAGATTTCCACCTACGCGCCTCACCTCCACATGCTCAATATCCCCACGGACAAGATCCGCGACCTCATCGGCCCCGGCGGAAAGAAAATCCGTTCGATCATTGACGCTACCGGCGTGAAAATCGACGTCATGGACGACGGCAAGGTTCACGTCTTCGCCGCCAACGGCAAGGCCGCCGACGAGGCTCTAAAAATGATTCGCGACGTCACTGCCACCGCCGAGATCGGCAAGACCTATCTCGGCAAGGTGGTCCGCATCGCCGATTTTGGCGCTTTCGTCGAGCTCTTCCCGGGCACCGACGGTTTGCTCCACATCAGCGAAATCGCCGAGCAGCGCATTCGTTCGGTCCGCGACGAGCTCAAGGAAGGCGATCAGATCCTCGTGAAGGTTCTGGCTATCGAGGGGAATAAAATCCGCCTGAGCCGCAAAGCGGTTCTGCGCGATCAGCAGCGCACCACGCAGCAGCCCAAGACGGAAGCCGCCGGCTAAGTTCAGCAAAGTTCAGCAAGCCGGCGCGCCGCCCTGCGATGGATCCCAGCTGCGGCCGCTCTTGTCCAAATTAGGAATCTGGATTAAGAAGTCATGGCAGACCTTCCGGGCCCCCATTCGGTCCAGGTCTGCCTTGTTCGACTGCCCCTCTTATTCAAGTGGGAGGCGCCTATGTTCGAAAGCGTAATCCCCGCCGAACGCCGGCCGGTCAGCGTGGTTGGTTCGCGCTGGCTATGGGCGGCTCGGTGCTCTGCCTTGATCTACACGATTTTTTTGGTCGCAGAATGTCTGGTCGAGGCTCTGTCTGAACCAGCGCCCGCCCTGCTCATATTGCTATTCACGTATGGCGCTCGGGTCTTGCTCGCTCTTGTGCTCCTCTATTTTTTGTTTCGTGGAGAGATAAAATCGCTGGCATTTGCGCTTGGTTTGGGCGCAGCAACGGCTTTCATCGCCCTGTTTGGGGTCGCTTCGAATGCGCTTTTCTGGCCAATCGGCCGGTCATTCAATCTATTTTTAGCGTTGGTAATCTTTAGCCCCGTTACGCCGCCATTTGTCGCTATGATGCATCAACCCGACCCGCACCTTGCCGCGGTGGGGTTGTCGCTCTTCTGGTCCTTTGGCATCTGTTCGGCGGTGCTTGGGGCAGCGAGCGTCGCCACGTTCAGGAATATATCGCTCGAAGCGAACGCGGTGGGGGCGCTTCGATTCGCTTTTCGCGCCGGAATTTTTTGCCCGCTTGCCGTTTGGCTGGTATTCGCTCTGCTGATCTTGATCTGGATTGCCACCGGCGGGGGAATCCACATCTAAGCATTCTTCGCCCGGCGGACATGCTCAAGTCCTACTCGTCGCCGCCGCGGCTCACTCGTTGCTCGCCTCTCTTGCGCACGCCCGCTGGCCGAAGGCCACCGTGCGTCGAAGAGTCTTCTGTCTTCTGAACTACCGCTGAAAAGTCAAACGAGGCAGGCTGAGGGTAGTGGGCTACTTTGATTTTCTGACCCCTAGAAAATTCCAGTTGGGCATGGGAAACTGTGTCCATGCCAAAGCGCACTAGCAAGAAAAAGAAAGCCAAGAAAAAGAGAAATCCGGAAGAGGATGTAAACCAGCTCGCCTACCGCCTTGTGCACGAGTCTACTGCCGAACCGCCAGCACTATCGCCTACGAAAGAGGAAATTTCTAGGTTTATGCAAGAAATGGGGCGTAAAGGTGGCAAGATTGGCGGCAAGCGGCGATTGGAGACAATGACCCCCGAAGAACGGAGTCGGGTTGCTCTAAAGGCCGCTCAGAGCCGCTGGAAGAAGCACCAAAAGGCTACGCAGCCGTCTTGACGATATGATATTTTCCGGCTGCGGTCTTTTCGACCTCTCCCGACTTAATCCATTTTCCCAAGAGCATCATTGCGACATTTGACTTCGTGCCGGCTTTCGCAGCTATCTCTTGCGCCGACAGTTCAACTCCCGGCTTATTCAGCGCATCCCAAAGCCTTTGCGGGACAGTTCCTGATGCCGTCGCCGTTTTAGCTTCGACCTGTTGTGTGCGCTCTTTCGGTTTGGGGCCAGGTTTCTGACGCTTCTTCCCGTTTGAGCGACTAGATGCCCCCGATGCCACTCCGCGCGGATACCATTCAGCAAGTCCCCAATGCGAACGGTCTAGTTTGACGATTCCCGCACCCGATTTCGCAGAGCGCATAAGAATCGAATGGACGATAGAGAAAAAGTTCTTGGAAGTAGTTTCGACGCCTCCCTTCTTGAGGGCTTCTGCGATCTCCCGGCTAGTCGCTTTCCTCTTGATAATCTGTAGGGCCAGTTTTGCCGCTTCAGGAATGCTCTTTCCAAGAAAGGCCCCAACCGGTACCTCGCCACCATGCAGACTCACGGCGACGCTATCCGCCATTGGGGGTATTGCATCTTCAGCGGAGCCGAAAAGCACACCCGAGGCCTGTATTGCCCGAAATGAGGCGATGGCTTTATCTAGCAAGTCCCGCTTCGCCTCCAATTCCGCAATAACAAGGCCCCAATCGACAGGCCCGCGTGGGAATCGGCGAATTAGCGCCGATGGCACATCATTGAACGTTTTCTTATTCTTGTCGGCAGGCATAGAAGCTCCTTTTTTTTTGGCCTAGACCATGCTATAAACGCCGAAGAGGGCATGAGGTCGGGGCGGATTTCTCCGCCCCGGAGCCTCGCGGGCGTATTTAGCCCGCTCTGACTCTTTGCATCGCTACCCTCGATTCTCGCTATCGGGTCCGGTTCTTTTCATAAGGGATTCCGGACCCGTTAGCCTGCCTCGCAGTACAGCACAAACGCCTAAATTCGTGCAAGTGAAATCTGCATCCCGCCAACTTATTTTCCACAGGCACGTGAGGCGAAAGTGGGCGAAACATGGCACCGTACTGCGATTTACTCTTGACATGCTAAAGCGGTTTCGTATATAGTAGCCGCATTATGAACAGGCTCACACACACCGAACGGGTTCAAGCGGTTAGTTGCCTTATCAAGGGATGCTCAATTCGCGCGACGGTGCGCATGACCGGAATCGCCAAGAAAACCGTCATGCGCCTTTTGCGCGAAGTAGGCGAGGTTTGCGAATCATATCAGGACCGAGTGTTTCGCAATCTCTCCAGCCAGCGCATCCAGCTCGATGAACTGTGGGGATTTAATTACTGCAAGGCAAAAAATGTGACACGCGAGATTTCGGAAAAGGTTCCTGCCGCTGGCGATGTTTGGTTGTGGGTCGCGCTCGATGCGGATACGAAATTGGTCCCATGCTGGCGTCTTGGTGATCGCGGCGCACAAACTGCGTTCGCGTTCGTGCATGATCTTGCTGCGAGGCTGCGGAGCCGTATACAGCTAACTAGCGACGGCCATCGCGTTTATGTTGACGCTGTGGAATCTGCGTTCGGCCCTGAGATCGACTATAGCATGTTGGTCAAAACGTACGGAGCCGACCGCGAGGAAAGCGAGACGCGCTATAGCCCGCCAATATGTACGGGCTGCAGGGAAGTCCGAATCATTGGCAATCCCAACCCAGAGCACATTTCGACGAGCTTTATCGAGAGGCAGAATTGGAGCGTACGGACCGCAATGCGTCGTTACACGCGCCTGTCGAATGGTTTTTCGCGGAAAATTGAGAACCATGCGGCTGCGGTCGCGTTAAACTATTTCGCCTATAACTTCATCAAGACTCACAGGACATTGCGTGTGACTCCGGCAATGGCCGCCGGCGTTACAGACAGGCTTTGGAGTGTAGACGATCTAGTTTCTCTGTGGGAATCCGAAGAAGTGAAAAGAGCGGCTTAATTCAAAGTAGCCCACTACCAGGCTGAGTTTCGGATAATTGAGGGAGTTCCAAACCAAGGAAACCCGGGAGACGCGTCTCGCCTCCCCTTTTTTATTCGTCCCGGCCGGTCACGCGCTCGATCCGCGCTCCCACCGACATTAGCTTCTCTTCGATTCGCTCGTATCCCCGGTCGATGTGATACACGCGGTCAATCCAGGTGGTGTTGTCCGCCACCAGTCCCGCCAGCACCAGCCCGGCGCTCGCCCGCAAATCCGATGCCGTCACCGGCGCGCCGCTCAAATTCGCCGGCCCGCTCACGATCGCCAGGTTTCCGTCGATCGCGATGTTCGCGCCCATGCGCATCATTTCGCTGGCGTGCAGGAACCGGTTCTCGAAAATCGTCTCGCGAATTTTCGATACGCCTTGCGCCTGCGTGGCCAGCGCCATGAACTGAGCCTGCATGTCGGTCGCGAATCCGGGATACTCCTCGGTGTCCACGTCCGCGGCCACCAGTTTCTTTCCCGCCTTCACGTGCAAAGCCTTCGCCTCGCACCGGATTTCCACGCCGCATGATTTCAGCTTTTCGATCACGGCCCGCAAATGTTCCGGCGCGCAGTTCTGCAGATGCAGTTCGCCGCCGGTGATCGCCCCGGCCACCAGAAACGTTCCAGTCTCGATCCGGTCCGGAATGATTTCGTGCTCCGCTCCGTGGAGGCGCTCCACACCGCGAATCCGCAGCGTCGAAGTTCCCACGCCTTCGATCTTCGCGCCCATTTTGACCAGCAGTTCCGCCAGATCGGTCACTTCCGGCTCGAGCGCGCAATTTTCGAGGATCGTCTCGCCCTCGGCGAGCACCGCAGCCGTCAGCACGTTTTCTGTTCCTGTCACCGTGATCTTGGGAAAGCGAAATTCCGTTCCCCGCAGCCGTTTGGCCCGCGCTTCCACGTATCCGTGTTCCACCACAATCGTCGCGCCCAGTTTCTCGAGCGCCTGGATGTGAATGTCGATTGGCCGCGCCCCGATCGCGCACCCTCCCGGCAGCGACACTTTCGCGTATCCCGTCCTGGCCACCAGCGGCCCCAGCACCAGCACCGACGCGCGCATCGTCTTCACCAGTTCGTAGGGAGCCTCCGCGTGCGAAATCGCTTCCGCCTGGATCGTGAATTCGCTCGGCGGTATATCCGGGCTGTTGACCCGGCAGCGCATGTGCGCCAGCAGCTTGGCCATGGTCATGATGTCGCGCACGCGGGGGATGTTCTGCAGGCGCACGGGTTCGTTCGTCAGCAGCGTCGCCGCCATCGCCGGCAGCGCCGCATTCTTTGCTCCGCTGATCTGCACCGTGCCTTCCAGCTTTCGCCCGCCCATGATTTTGAATCGGTCCATCGCTATTTCTCCCCGGCCTGTGGTCTTCCTCCGCTCATCGCCGCTCTCACATTTCCCTGCGACTTCGCCAGCCGTTCCTGCGCTTCCCGCGAATTCGCCCCGGTCCGCAGCATCACCAGTGCCACCGGCAAATCGTGTCGCGCCTGACGCAGCGCGTGTCTCGCTTTGGACGCGCTCACCCCCGCCGCCTGCTCCAGGATCCGCGCCGCCCTTTTCTGCAACTTCTCGTTCGTCAGCCTCACTCGGATCATCCAGTTTTCATAGACGTTCCCGAGCCGCACCATCGCTCCGGTTGAAAGCATGTTCAGGACCATTTTCTGCGCCGTTCCCGCCTTCATCCTCGTCGATCCCGCCAGCACTTCCGCCCCCGTATTCGGCGCGATCGTGATCTGCGCCAGCCGCGCCAGCGGCGACGCGCGGTTCGATGTTAATCCAATCGTCTTCGCCCCCACTTGTCTTGAGTATTTCATCGCCCCGAGCACGTACGGCGTCGTACCGCTCGCCGCGATTCCCACCACCACATCCCTCGCCCGCAATTTCCGCCGCGCCAGGTCCTGCGCCCCGTTCTGCGCCGAATCCTCCGCGCCTTCCACCGCTTGCCGCATCGCTTTCTCGCCCCCGGCGATCACCGCCTGCACCAGGCTCGGCGGCGTTCCGAACGTCGGCGGGCATTCCGCCGCATCCAAAAAAGCGATCCGCCCGCTCGTCCCCGCGCCCACGTAAAGCAGCCTTCCGCCGTTCCCCAGCGATTCGGCGATGGCATCCACCGCTCGCGCGATTTGCGGCAATTCGCGCCTCACGGCCCGCGCCACCCGCGCATCTTCGGAATTGATCAACCGCACGATCCCGAACGAACTCTTCTTGTCGAGCCCGCGCGAACGCGGGTTCGGTTGCTCCGTTTTCAAATGCTTCAAAGTGAGCCTCGCGCCGAATTTCAATTATAGCGGGATGCGCTCGTCCGCGCGCCCAGGGAAGGAGCCTCCGCGCCCGATTGTGCCGAGGGAGTTATCGGGCTGCGCTCTTGCCGCCGGCCAGGCCCAGCGCCTCGAAGACGGCGTTGTGCACGGCCGGGCGTACTTGCCGGATCTTTTCGTTCGCCCGCGTCGGATGCACGCGGTTGGTCAGCAGAATAATAAACAGGTCGTTTTGAGGATCGATCCACAGCGACGTCCCCGTGAATCCGTAATGCCCGTACGCCGACGCCGAAAAATATCTTCCCGTGTGCTCCGGTTCCGTGATCACGTCCCATCCCAGCGTCCGCGCGGAATCGCCGATGTTCACCCGCTTCGTGATTTCCTCGATCGTCGACCGGTTCAGCAATCGTTCGTGCTCGTAAATTCCTCCGTTCAGCATCATCTGCGCGAACGCCGCCACGTCCGGCGCCGTTGAAAACAGCCCTGCTTGCCCCGCCACTCCTCCCATCGCCCAGGCATTCTCGTCGTGCACCTCGCCCCAGATCATCCGGTGCCGGTACACCGTATCGTCCTCGGTCGGCGCGATGTCGTCCCGCAGCGATTTCGGCGGCCGGAACATCGTGCGGTCCATCCCCAGTGGCTGGAAAATGTGCTCGCTCGCGAATTCATCCAGCGTCTCGCCGGTCAGCCGCTCCACGATCTCTCCCAGCAGCATGAACCCCAGGTCCGAATATTCCACCTGCGTCCCCGGCTCATGCACCAGCGGCTCCGCCATCGCCCGCGCCAGCACTTGATCGTGCCCCTTGACTCCCTCCAGGTAATACCGCCGCACTCCCGGCAATCCAGAATCGTGCAGCAGCAGCATGCGCACCGTCACGCGCGCCCGCCACGCCGGATGCGGGTCCGCTTTCGACGCCGCCGTAAATTCCGGCAGGTAGCGCCCCACGGGCGCGTCCAAATCCAGCCGCTTTTCTTCCACCAGCATCATCACCGACGTTGTCGTCGCCATCGCTTTCGTCAGCGACGCCATGTCGTACATCGAATCCTCGTCCACGCTGTACGCTTCGCCCTCGTCTTCCAGCTTTCCAAACGGGTGCACCACGAGTTTTCCGTGCCATCCCACCCCCAGCACGCCGCCCGGGAACGCGTCGTCCGCTACCGCTTTGTCCAGCACCGCGTACACCGGCTTCAGCCGGTTCACCGTCTCCTCCGGCGCGGGCTCCAGCTCCATCGCGTTCGCCGCGACGCTCAATCCCTCGCCGCGTTTCGCCGCTCCCGGCACCGTCACCGGAATTTTTCCTCCGATCGCCGTTTCGCCGAAAATCGCGCTGGCCACCGCTTCCTGCGACACGCCGTTCGTCGAAAACTCTCCAATCCACGTTTTCGCGTCCGGAAACTCCGAAATCAGGTACGGGCTGCCGAACGCCGCCACGATCACCGGCTTGCCCGTCGCCAGCATCTGATTCACAAACGCGCGCTGCTCCGCCGGAAATCCTACGTTCCCCTTGCGGTCCGCCACGCGCACGAACACCGCCGCAATCGCCACGTCGTACGAATCCGGCGCCGGAAGTTTCAGATTCCCCACGGGCGAAAATGCCGTGTCCGCCCGCAGCGCCGTCAGCGAATCCACCCGCCAGCGGATCGCCGGCTCGAGCGACGCCCCCGGGTACCCGTCCGGGTCCGCCGAAAGCGAAACCAGCAGCACGCGCAGCGGCTTCGCCGCGTCCAGCGGCAGAATCTTCGGCGTGTCCCGCAGCAGCGTCACGCCGCGCGCGGCGATCTTTTCCGCCGCCTCGTCGTACGCGGGCAGCGCGAATTTTTCGTTCAGCTTTGCCACGTCCACGAACCGGTTCTTGTCCAGCCCCAGCCGCGCCTTGGCTTCCAGAATCCGCCTCACCGATTCGTCCACGCGCTCTATCGGCAGCCGCCCGGACTTCACCGCCTCTTCCAGACCCTCCAGCGCCGCGTCCGGATACGGCGGCATCAGCAGCACGTCCGCTCCCGCCAGCACGGCCCGCACCGCCGCTTCCCCCGGCGACAGCATCGACGTCACTCCGCCCATGTCCAGCGCGTCGGTGACGATCAATCCCTTGAAATTCATCTGCTCCCGCAGCAGCCCCGTGAGTATCGCCGGAGAAATCGTCGCTGGAATCGTCGCATCCGGCTCGAACGCCGGCACCGCCAGGTGCCCCGGCATCACCGCGTCCACGCCCGACGCGATCGCCGCACGGAAGGGAACCAGCTCCGTTTTTTCCATTTCCTCGCGGCTTCCCGGAACCGTCGCCAGCGCCAGGTGCGAATCCGTGGCCACGTTTCCATGTCCGGGAAAATGTTTTACCGTCGCCATCGCTCCGTTGTCTTGGACGCCGCGCACGAATTGCACCGCAAATTCCGCCACGCTCTCCGGATCCTCGCCAAACGATCGCGTGTTGATGATCGGGTTGTTGGGATTGTTGTTCACGTCCGCGTCCGGCGCGAATATCCATTGAATCCCCGCCGCGCGCGCCTCCAGCGCGATCGTTTTACCCTCTTCGTAGGCCAGCTTCGGATCGCCCGTCGCCCCGATCGCCATCGCCGCCGGAAAATATGTCCCTTCCTCCAGCCGCATTCCCGTTCCCGCCTCGAAATCCGCTCCCACCACCAGCGGCACATTCGCCGCCTTTTGGAGTTCGTTCAGCGTCACCGCCGTCGGATACACCTGGCTCCGCTCGACCCCCAGATCTCCCCGCTCCGTCCCCAGGATGAGCCCCCCGATGTGGTCCTGTTCCACCAGGCGCACCAGCTCCTTGTAGTCGGGACTTTCCGCGGACTCGTACACGCCCCAGTAGTGGACCATCAGCAGCTGGCCCAGCTTCTCGGGCACCGTCATTTTCCGCAGCGTCGCTTCGACCCAGCCGGATCGGCTCGTCGCAACTTTTGTTTTTGTGGCAGGTTTTTTCTGTGCGCGTGAAATGGGTGTCATGACAGAGAGCACCGCCACCACCACCGCCCCTAAAATTCGTCCCGTGGCCCGTGAGGCGTTTCGTGTTGACGCTTGCATCCCTCGGCTGTATATAGCACACGGTCGGATGCCGCACAACAAAACGCCCTCGCCTATGTTCCGTTCTTGTTTCCTGATCGTCATGCTCCTCGCTTTCTTCCTGGCCGCCACTTCTCCGCGGCCGCCGTTCGCCGCCGCGTCATCCCCGCTTGCGGCGCTTTCCGTCGAGACCGGCATTGACGTCCTCGAAGCCGAAAATTTTGCTCCCCTCCGCGGTATGCGCGTCGGCATCATCACCAATCAGACGGGCGTTGATTCGCGCGGCCGCCGCACGATTGACGTGCTGGCTCGCGCTCCCGGTGTCAAGCTCGTCGCCATCTTCAGCCCTGAGCACGGCATCGCCGGACGCATTGACGCCGACGTCCCCAACTCCGCCGACCCCGCCACGCATCTCCCGATTTTCAGTCTTTACGGCGAGACTCGCCGCCCCACCCCGGAAATGCTCCGAAATCTCGACGCTCTCGTCTACGACATCCAGGATGCGGGCGTCCGCTTCTACACCTTCATCACCACCATGGGCTACTCCCTCGAGGCCGCCGCGCAAAATCACATCGCCTTCTTCGTCCTCGACCGTCCCGACCCTCTCGGCGGCGAAATCATCGAAGGCCCGATGCTCGATCCCGCCCGCACTTCCTTCACTGCCTATTTCCCGCTCCCCATCCGCTATGCCATGACTCCCGGCGAACTGGCCCGAATGTTCAACGCCGTAAATCGTCTTCACGCAAATCTCCACGTCATCGCCTTGAAAAATTGGCGCCGCTCGGAATTCTATGCCTCCACCGGTCTGCCCTTCATCCCTCCTTCGCCCAACCTCCGCACCATGAACGAGGATTTTCTCTACCCCGGCTTGGAAATCCTCCAGGCCGGGGGCGTCTCCGTCGGCCGCGGCACCGGTACCCCCTTCGAGATTCTCGGCGCTCCGTGGATTCGGGGCGGGGAACTGGCCGCCGAGCTCGACCGCCGCCATATCCCCGGCGTCCGATTTTCTCCTGCGCGTTTCACCCCTGACGCCGATCTCTACCAAGGCCAATCGTGCGAAGGCGTGAGCGTGTCTCTCACGAGCCCCGCCGATTTCCGCTCCATGCGCATGGGCCTGGAAATCGCCGCGGCTCTCCATCGCCTCTATCCCGATTCCTTCCATCTCGACAAGACAATCCTCCTTCTCGGCTCCCAATCCACCGTGGATCAGCTCGAGCGCGGCGTTCCTGTCTCGGAAATCCTCGCCGGTTGGGCGCCCGCCCTCGCCCAATTCCGCGTCTTGCGCGCCAAATATCTCCTGTACAATTAATTCCTCCGATGCCGCCCCAATCTTCCGCCGCGATTTCGCCGCGTCCTCGCGCCTGGCTCTCCTGGAGCAGCGGCAAAGACAGCGCCTGGGCGCTTCACGTCGTCCGGCAGAGCGGGGAATTCGACGTCGTCGCTCTTCTCACCACCGTCAATCTCACCCATTCGCGCGTCGCCATGCACGCCGTCCGTGAAGAGCTGCTCGACCAGCAAGCCGCCGCCGCCGGATTGCCCCTTGTTAAAATTCCCATTCCTTCGCCATGCCCCAACGACGTCTACGAGCGCGCCATGGCCGAGGCCATGGCCGCCGCCCGCTCGCAGGGCGTTCGCCACATGATTTTCGGCGACCTCTTTCTCGAAGACATTCGCGCTTACCGCGAAAGAAATCTCGCCTCCTGCAATATGATTCCCATCTTCCCGCTCTGGAAAATTGACACGCGCCGCCTTGCCGGGGAAATGCTCGCCGGAGGACTCGAGGCCTATCTCACTTGCGTTGACCCGCGGAAGCTCGCTCCCGAATTCGCCGGCCGCAAATTTGACCGCGCTCTGCTTCGCGATCTTCCCGCCGCTGTCGACCCATGCGGCGAGAACGGCGAATTCCACACCTTCACTTGCGCCGGCCCCATGTTCCTCCGCCCCATTGCGGTTCGCCTTGGCGTGGTTGTCGAGCGCGACGCCTTCGTCTTCGCCGATCTTCTTCCCGCGGACTCCGCCGGTGTCGCTTCCGGCGCCTCTCCGGTGTAATCTTGAATCGCGCTCAGCTCCGCTCGCGCCGAGGCCTCGATGCAGATCTGCTCTCTCTTGCCTTCCGGCACCGAAATTCTCTACGCTCTCGGCCTCGGACCTTCCGTCGTCGGCGTCACTCATGAATGCGATTACCCTGCCGACGCCGCCACCAAGCCCGCTCTCATCCAGCCTCGTGTGGATCCTCACGCTCCTCCCGCCGAAATTGATCGCCAGGTCGCCGCGCTCGTCGCTCGCGGCGAGAGCATTTATTCTGTCAATGCCGGGCTTCTCGAATCCCTCGCGCCGGATTTGATCGTCACCCAGGATCTTTGCCACGTCTGCGCGGCTTCTCCCGACGACCTTGCTTCCGCCCTGTCCCGTTTCTCCAAATCGCCCCGCGTCCTCTCCCTCGTTCCCCACTCGCTTGCCGACGTTTGGGACGACATTCGCCGCGTCGGTGAAGCGACAGGAACTCAACCGGCGGCCGAATCGCTCGCCGCGAGTCTCGCTCAAAGAGTCGCCGCCGTCGAATCCCGCTCTTCCTCCCTTCACCCGCGCCCTCGCGTCCTCTGCCTCGAATGGCTCGACCCTTTTTACATCGGCGGTCACTGGGTGCCGGAGATGGTGGCCAAGGCGGGAGGAGAAGACGTTCTCGGTATCCCCCGCGAGCCGTCCCGCCGCGTTACCCTCGAAGAAATCGCCGCATCCGGGCCCGATGTGATTCTCGTGATGCAGTGCGGCTACACGGCCGCACGCAACTCCGCCGATTTCTCCAAAATGTGTTTGCGCGAAACTTTCAAGGGATTTCCTGCGGTCCGCCACAACCGTATCTTTGCCGTGGACGCCAACTCTTACTTTTCCCGCCCCGGCCCTCGCTTGGCCGACGGCCTCGAGCTCCTCGCTCACATCCTCCACCCCTCGCATTTCCCTTGTGCGAATCTTCGAGAGGCGTTCCTCCGGATCTAAATCATGCCTCGCCTTCCCCCAACCGCTTTTTCCAGTGCCGGTAAAAGAACAGCCCCGCCAGAATCATCGCCAGTCCGGCCGTGGACCTCACCGGCCGCGCCATCCACACCGTCACCGTCAGCGCCGCCGCTCCCACGACGAAGGCCACCGGAACAATCGGATAGCCCCACGTTCGATACGGCCGCGGCATTTCCGGCTCCGTCCGCCTCAGCCGCAGCAGCGCGCATACCGCCAGCCCGTAGAATATCCACGTCGCGAAGATGAAGAGCGACGTCAGGTCCTCGAACGTTCCCGAGAGCGCCAGCACGCTCGCCAGCGCGCATTGGAACACCAGCGCGTTCCCCGGCGTTCGGAATCGCGGATGGATTTTCGCCGCCATCCGGAAAAATAACCCGTCGCGCGCCATCGCGTAATCCACGCGCGCCCCGCTCAGCACCGACGAATTCAGCGTCCCCAGCGCCGATATCACCATCGCCACCGTGATCCACAGCGCCGCCTTGTGTCCCGCGAAGCTCTGAAACACGTCGGAAGCCACCTCCCGCGACGCCGCCACCCCCGCCACCGGCAGCGCGTAAAAGCACACCGCGCTAAACAGTATGAAGATCACCGCCACGAACGCCACTCCCCCGATCAGAGCCAGCGGAATATTCCTCTCCGGGTTTTCGATTTCCGACCCCACCAGATTCAAATCCTCCCACCCGTCGTAGGCCCACAGCGCCGCCGCCAGCGCCGCCCAGAATCCCGTCATCACCCCCCATGAAATCCGTCCCGGCCACACCGGATGAAAATTGCCCGCCGTTCCGTGCGCCAGCAGGAACCCCAGCCCGATGATCGCCAGCACCGCCGCGATCTTCAAAAACGTCAGCACCACCTGCACCTCTCCTCCGAGCTTCACTCCCAAATAATTGACGAACGTCGTCAGCACCAGCGCTCCCACTGCCAGCGGCTGCGCCCAGGTAAACACGAATTGCCCTTCGTGCCCCCCCAAAAACGGAATCGCCATGTGAATCGTGAAAATCGGCGCCGCCACCGCCGGAAATAGAAACCCCAAAAATCGCAGCAGCCCCGCGGCAATCGATGCCGCCGATGCCGGCCGCCCCACGATCGAATGCATCCACCCGAATAAAAATCCCCACACCGGGCTGAATCCCCTGCTTAAATACGCGTATTCGCCTCCCGCTTCCGGCATCGCCGCGCCAAGCTCCGCGTAGCTCAGCGCTCCAAACATCGAAAGCGCCCCGCCCACAATCCACGCCGCGAACACCACCCCGCTCGCTCCCGCCGCTTGCGTCATTTCGGCCGGCTTCAGGAAAATTCCCGTCCCGATCATCGTGCCCACCACGATGGCCGCCGTCGCCCAGGCTCCCAGCCCGCGCACCAATCCCGGCGATGTGCCCGCCTCGCTCTTTCCCCGCGTCACGGTTTTGCGTTTTCCCTTTCCGCCGCCTCGCCAGGCCCTGCCAGGCTTGCCAGCGACCCCGCCGCAAACGTCACCAGCGTTCCCGCCGCCACATACCAGGTCCATGCGAGAGGCGTGTACCGATTCACCAGGATCATCGTGGCCAACCCCACTCCGAATCCCACCAGCGCGCCTCGCTCATTCGCCCGCGCATTCCATGTTCCCAGCAAAAATATCCCCAGCATCGCTCCGTACGTGATCGAAGCGATGGTCAGCCCCGCCACCAGCACCGGCCCCCACCTCACCAGCCCCAACCCGATCAGCACGATCGCCCACCCCACCGTCAACAGCCGGGAAAGCAGCAGGCTCCGCCCCGCATCCGCGCCGCTTTCCCCTTCGTTTTTCCCCCTTCGCGCGAAGTCCATCATGCTCGACGATGCCAGCGAGTTCAACGATCCGCTCGCGTTCGACATCGCAACCGCAAAGATCGCCGCCAGCACCAGCCCCGCCAGCCCCTGCGGCATGTCGTACACGATGAACGCCGGGAAAATTTTGTCCGGATCGTGCCTCGCGTGCGCCAGCAGGGAAGCGCCCGGGCTTCCCGCCGCGCCCGCTTGCTGCCCGTACACGAACAGCATCACTCCAATCACCAGAAACAGCGCGAACTGCACGAAAATGATTCCTCCGCTCGCCAGCAGCGCCTTCTGGCTGTCCCGTTTGTTTCGCGCCGCCAGCAGCCGCTGCACCATCGTCTGGTCGGTCCCGTGGCTTGCCATCGTCAGAAATGTTCCGCCGATCAGGCCGGCCCAGAACGTGTAGCTTTGCGTCAGGCTCGCCGCGAAGTCGAACACTCGCAGCTTCCCGCCCGACATCGCCGCCACTTGCGTCACTTCTCCCCATCCGCCCGGGATCCGGTGCAGCAGCAGAAAAAACGCCGCCACGGATCCCGTCAGGTAAATCCCGAATTGAATCACGTCCGTCCAGATGACCGCCTTCATACCTCCTTCAAACGTGTAGAACATCGTCAGCACGCCCACGATCAATATTGACAGCCGGTTCTCCGTCCCAAACGCCACGCTCACCACTTTTCCCACCGCCGCGATTCTCACTCCTTCCGCCAGCGCCCGCGTCCCCAGGAACACCGCCGCTGCCGCCGACCTCATCCGCTTCCCGAAACGCTTTTCCAAAAGCTGATAAGCCGTGTAGAATTCGCCTTGGAAATACTGTGGAACCAGGACCACGCACAGTATGGCCCGCGCGACGACGTAGCCCAGCACGACTTGCAGAAATCCCAGGTTTCCGCCATAGGCGATTCCCGGCGTTCCGATGATCGTCAATGTGGAGGTTTCCGTCGCTACGATCGAACACGCCAGCGCCCACCACGGCGCTGTCCTTCCGCCCAGGAAGTAATCGCGCAGGTCTTTCTGTCCGCGCCGGAAGCGCGCGCCGAATATCGTGATGGCCGCGAGATACACCAGAAGAATGGCGAAATCCGGATGGCTGATCGGCATGGTTGCCCGCGCGCGGGCCGCGCGATGCTAACTGCCGGTTCGAAACTCTGTCAAGCGAAGTGAGGTCTTATGTGGAATGAAGACACGAAAGCGATTCCTCCCTATTTCCTCGGTTTCGATGGCGGCGGCACCAAGACGGACTGCGTCCTCCTCGATTCCGCCGGATCCGTCCTGGCCCGCGCCACCACCGGCCCTTCCAATCCGCTTCGCGCCGGCTACGCCAAGGCCTGGTTTACGCTCAGCGACGCGGGCGACATCGTCCTCGAGCGCCGCCATTTGAAAGCCTCCGACATTCGCGGCGTCTGCGCCGGCATCGGCGGCGCCGGCCGCGAGTCCGTCGCCCATCGCATGGCCACTTTTCTATCCCGCAGTTTTCCTTCCGCCGCCGTCGAAGTCACCACCGATCTCGACGTCACTCTCGAAGCCGCCGTCGGCGACGCCCAGGGTGCCATTCTCGTTGTTGGCACCGGCTCCGCCGCCTTTGGCCGCAATTCGAGCGGCAAGACCGCTCGCGCCGGCGGCCGCGGCCCGTGGTTCAGCGACGAGGGCAGCGCTTTCGACATCGGCCGCCGCGCTCTCAATGCCGTCGTCCGCGCCGAGGAATCCCGCGGCCCGGAAACCGCTCTCTCGGCTCAAATTCTCGAATGGCTTGATTCCCGCGACTGGTCCCATGTTCTCGACTGGGTCGTCAAGAATCCCGACGACATTTTCCCTCGCGTCTTTCCCCTCGTCGCCAGGTTGGCGGACAAGGACGACGCCGTCTCCCAGGGCATCCTCAATTCAGCCGCCGAATCTCTCGCCGGATTGGTCAAAAGCGTCCTCGTTCGCCTTGCTCTGGATTCCCAAGCCGTTCCCGTCGCTCTATGCGGCGGCACCATCGGCCGCAGCCGCTTCTTCGATTCCGCCATCGAGGCCGCCATTCGCCAGGCCGCTCCCTCCGCGACCGTCTCCCATCTCGAAACGAAGCCCGCGGAAGCCGCTGCCCGCCGCGCCATGCGCCGCGAGCGCCAGGCAGCAAATGCCGCCGTCTGATTCGCCCGGCGACGCCTCGGATTCCTCCGCCCCGTCCCGCAATCTCCAGGCCCGCGTTCTTGCCGCCGCTGAAGACGAACTTCTCGCTCTCCTCGATTCCGGCTCCCTCGACGAATCTCTTCTCTCCCTCCTCCTCGACCGCCTCGACATCTCTTCCAAGGTCGTTTCCGCCATCGCCGCCATCCCCGGCTCCGTCGCCAACGAGGCCATTCGTTTCCGCCTCGCTCGCCACCCGCACTCTCCCCGCCGAATCGCCCTGTCTCTCCTCCGCCAGCTCTTCCTCTTCGATCTCGTTCGCGTCAGCTTGATACCTTCCACTCCCGCCGAAATTCGCCGCGCCGCCGAGGAGATTCTCATCACCCGCGTTCCCAGCCTCCCCATCGGCCAGAAACTTACTCTCGCTCGCCGCGGACCTTCCCGCGTCGCCGGCGCTCTCCTCGCCGAGGGTCATCCGCAAGCCATCAAGCTCGCTCTTGATAACGCCTTCCTCACCGAGAGCCAGGTCTTGAAAGTCCTCGCCAACGCGGCCGTCCCGCCTCGCGTCGTCGCTGCCATCGCCCAGCATCCTCGCTGGGCAATTCAATACAACGTCCGCGCCGCGCTGGTCCGCAATCCTCACACGCCCGTTCCTTGCCTCCTCGCCGCTCTTCCCAATCTCACTTTGCGCGACCTCAAAGACATCGCCGCTCTCGAAACTCTTTCTCCCCACGCCAAAACCTATATTCACAAAGAGCTCACCCGCCGCTCGTCTCATTCCTCCTCTCGCGGCACCTGAAAATCGCGTACAATCTCGCCGGAGCCTTATGGCCAAAAAACCCGCTCCCGTGAAGCTTATCGTCGCCGTCGGCGCCGTCTGTTTGTTCGCCTATCTCATCATCTCCTCAATTCAGGACACCCGCCTGAAATACGAAGTCTGCATGGATTTCAAGGGCGCCTCCCACTGCTCCACCGCCACCGGCGGCAACGCCACCGACGCCATCCACAGCGCCCACGAAATCGATTGCGAGCTTCTCTCCAACGGCCGCGACGAGCTGATGGTCTGCATGGACCAGGTCCCTTCGCGCATCACCCAGCTGAAATAACTCCCGAATTCGCCAATCTTTCGCGCCATCTGATTCTTTTTGGTGTCTAAAATGGGAAGGTGCTGGTGCGCCCGGTCGATTTGACACTCGCCGCCGCCCTGCTTAGCATCGATACGTTGCAAAAAGGATGGGGATGACGCGCTGCCTGAATTGCGGCGCCGAACGCGACGCCGACATTTGTTCCGCCTGTGGGCTCGGCTCTTCCGCCGCTGAGTTTTCTTTCCGCGTCAAGCTCCTCAATCGCACCGCCGTATTTCTTCTCGGCGCTCTGGCCTTTATCGTCGCCGCGCTTCGCTATCCCGCGGTCGAGCTCGACGGAATCCTGATCTTTATCGGCGTTCTCTTTTTCCTCACCCTCGGCCTCGTCATCTACGTCGAGCGCCGCGCCCTTCGCCACTCCGAGCTCGAAGTCCCCAAGCGCGTGTACTTCGCTCTCATCCCCGCGCCCTGGCTCCTCGCCGGTCTGCTCTTCATCAATGGCGCTCTCGACCATTACCCGGTCCGTCCCGAGCCCGTTCGCGTCGTCGGAAAATTCTCCATGCCGGGTCCCATCCCCATTCGCCGCCTCGACGTCACTTCCTGGCGCGAGGGCCGCCGCTACGAGCGTATTCCCGTTGGCCGCTTTGATTTCGACCGCTTCTCTCCCGGCGACCCCGCCATCGTTGAGGTCCACCCCGGCCTCGTCGGCATTCCCTGGGTTTCCGGCGTCTCCCGGCCTTAATCTCACACCCTCGCCGGATTTTCGCGCCTCAAAAATTCTCCCGCTCCCGCCTTTCCTGTGAACTTCCCGTTCTCCACCACCACTCTCCCTCGCGACATTACCACTTTCGGCACTCCCCTCACCCGGATTCCTTCGAACATCGAATAATCCACCCGCATGTGGTGCGTCTTCGCGCTGATCACTTGCTCTTCGTTCGCGTCAAACACCACCAGGTCGGCGTCCGACCCCACCGCCACCGTCCCTTTGCGCGGGTATAACCCGAATAATTTCGCCGGCGCCGTTGACACCAGCTGCACGAACCGGTTCGGCGAAAATCTCCCTCCGCCCACCCCGCCGCTGTAAACCAGGCTCACCCGGTGCTCCACTCCCGGCCCTCCGTTTGGTATTTTCGTGAAGTCGTCTTTCCCCATCTCCTTCTGCTCTTTGAAGCAGAACGGGCAGTGGTCCGTCGACACCACCTGCAAATCGTCCTGCGCCAGCCCTTGCCACAATTTCTCCTGGTTCCATTTCTCCCGCAGCGGCGGCGTGAACACGTATTTCGCTCCCTCGAATCCCGGCGCGTCCATGTTCTCCAGCGACAAATAGAGATACTGCGGGCAGGTCTCCGCGTACGCCCGCAATCCCCGTTCCCGCGCCTCGCGCACTTTTTCGAGCGCGTCGTTGCACGATAAATGCACGATGTACACCGGCGTGCCCGCCATCTCCGCCAGTGCAATCGCCCGCGACGTGGCCTCCGCTTCCGCCGTCGTCGGCCGCGTCAACGCATGATATTTCGGCGCCTTTTTCCCCTCCGCCAGCGCCTTCTGCACGATCACGTCGATCGCTCCTCCGTTTTCCGCGTGCATGCAGATCATCCCGCCCGTGTCCGCCGCGGCTCTCATCGCCTTGAAAATCGACGCGTCGTCCAGCATGAACACGCCGGGATACGCCATGAACAGCTTGAACGTCGGCACTCCCTCGCCCACCAACTTCTTCATTTCCTCCAATTGCGCCCCGCTCAAATCCGTGATGATGCAGTGAAACGCGTAGTCGATCGCCGCTTTTCCCTCCGCCTTCTTCATCCATGTGTCGAACGCGTGCCGCAGCGTTTGCCCCTTGTACTGAATCGCGAAGTCAATCAGCGTCGTCGTCCCCCCGAACGCCGCCGCGATCGTTCCCGTCTCGAAATCGTCCGAGCTGGTTGTCCCGCCGAACGGCATGTCCAGGTGCGTGTGCACGTCGATTCCCCCCGGCATCACCATCCGTCCCGCGGCTTCGATCACGCGCCCGGCATTCTCCACCGGCAATCCCGCTCCGATCGCCGCGATACGCCCTCCCGTAATCCCCACATCGCTCGCGTACGTATCCGCGGCCGTCACCACCGTCCCGCCCCGTATCACCGTGTCAAACCGCATCTCGCGTCCCTCCCTCGCTCTTTTCTTCCGCGCTGTAGCTTACACCGTTTTTCTTCCCCTTCGATTGGCCGTCCTCCCGCTTGATCCCTGTTCAACTGGCGCGCTTCCGGCCATTTCCAGCCACTCCCCCTCCGTCTTCCGATGCTAGAATGGCCTCTTTCCGCAACCCCCGTTTCCGGAGCGACGATGCCCCTCGAAAATCCCGCGCCCAAACTGCCCGCGGAGCAATACGAAAAAAATTTCGCCGAAATCTCTCCGCCGATGAACTCCCGCCAGGCCGCCGTCGAATCCGCCCGCTGCCTCTATTGTTTTGACGCTCCTTGCATTCAAGCCTGTCCCACCCGCATCGACATTCCTTCATTCATCCGGAAAATCTCCACCGGCAATCTTCTCGGCTCCGCCCGCGTCATTCTCGAGGCCAATATCCTCGGCCACAGTTGCGGCCGTGTCTGCCCCACGGAAGTCCTCTGCGAAGGCGCCTGCGTCATGCACGAAAAGGGTGTCGAGCCGATTGAAATCGGCCGCCTCCAGCGTCATGCCGTGGATTACGTCCTCGACCGCCGCATCCAGCTCTTCCATCCCGGCCCTCCCAACGGCAAGCGTATCGCCTGCATTGGCGCCGGCCCCGCCTCGCTCGCTGCCGCCGCCGACCTCGCCAAGCTCGGCTACTCCGTCGTCCTCTTCGACCGCAACAAACTTCCCGGTGGTCTCGACACCTACGGCATCGCCGCCTATAAGCTTCGCGCCGGCGACGCCCTCCGCGAAATCGGGATGATTGCCGGCCTCGGCGTTGAAATCCGCCCCTCCACGGAAATTGGCCGCGACATTTTCTTCCCCCAGCTCGAAAAGGAATTCGACGCCATCCTCATCGGCGTCGGACTCGGCGAAACTTGGGATCTCTCCATCCCCGGCGAAGACCTCGACGGCGTCGTCGGTGCGATGGAATTCATTGCTCCCACCAAAACCAAGGCTTTCTTCGACGTCCCTGTCGGCCGCCGCATTGCCTGCATCGGCGCGGGCAACACCGCCATTGACGTTGTCACCGCCGCTCGCCGCCTCGGCGCCGAAATTGTCCACCTTCTCTACCGCCGCGGCGAAAAAGAGATGCCAGCCTTCCGCTACGAATACGATCTCGCCAAGCTCGATGGCGTCACGTTCCACTGGTTCACCCAGCCTCTCCGCATCCTCGGCCGCGATGGCCGCGTCTCGGCTGTCGAATGCCTCCGCACCCGCCTCGAACCCGGAGGCTCTTCGGGCAAGCCCAAAATCGTTCCCGTCCCGGGCTCCGAATTTTCGCTCGAAGTCGATATGGTCGTCCGCGCCATTGGCCAGAAACCCGTCACCGAAGCGTTCCGCTCTCTTTCCGGCGTCGAAATTCGTTCCAACGGCACGATTGCCACAAACGCACTTTTCCAGACCGGCCGTCCTCAGTATTTCGCCGCCGGAGATTGCGTCAATGGCGGCAAGGAAGTTGTCGACGCCGTTGCCGAAGGCATGGCCGCCGCCCGCGGCATGGATCGCTGGCTCGGCGCGCCGCGCGGCAAAAACTAGGCCCAATGCGCCTTCCCGATTCATGGACGCAACGCGTTCCCGCACTCGCCGTCCTCGAAGACCCTTGGGAGCCTGTCCCCCGTGCCCTCTTCTTCGTCTGGCTCGCTTTCTATCTCCTCTTCCTGTACGAACTCTTCCGCGGGCAGGGCTTCCTGCTCATGCTCGACCTCGTCCTCATCCCCATCCACGAGGGCGGACACCTTCTGTTTCGTTGGTTTGGCGAATTTCTGATGGTCGCCGGCGGCACGTTCATGCAGCTCTTCGTTCCCGCCGCTTTAGCTCTCTATTTCGCTTTTCGCCGCCAGCCGCAGGGTGCTGCGTTTTGCTCCTTCATTTTCTTCGAGCAGTTTCTTCCCATCAGCCGCTATATGGCCGATGCCCGCGCGCAGGAGCTGCCCCTTCTTTCCGTCGGCGGCGGCGACGACGTCATCCACGACTGGAACTATCTCTTCGGCCATCTCGGCCTGCTCGCCCACGACACGCAAATTGCCTCTCTCACCCGAACCCTCGGCTGGCTCGGCATGTTCGCCGTTCTCGGGTGGTTTACTTGCACCTCCGTGTGGCCTCACAATGCGAAAGTCCGTTCGAGGTGAACCATGGCCGACCTGCGCGTTAAATTCTGCGGCATCGAATCTCCCAATCCCTTCTGGCTCGCCTCCGGCCCTCCCGCCAACACCGCCGGCCAGGTCATGCGCGCTTTCGACGCCGGCTGGGGCGGCGCCGTCTGGAAAACCATCGGCGACCCCATTCAGAACACCTCCTCGCGCTACGCCGCCATTGATTACAACGGCCAGAAAGTGATGGGCCTCAACAATATCGAGCTCATCAGCGACCGGCCCATCGAGACCAATCTCCGCGAAATCGCCGAAGTCAAAAAACGCTATCCGAGGCACCTCGTCATCGCCTCGCTCATGGTCGAATCCAAACGCGAAGCCTGGCACGACATCGTTCACCGCGCCGAAGATGCCGGCTCCGACGCCCTCGAACTCAACTTCGGCTGCCCCCATGGCATGAGCGAGCGCGGCATGGGCGCCGCCGTCGGCCAGGTCCCCGAATATACCGAGATGATCACTTCCTGGGCCAAGGAAGCCGCGAAAACTCCCGTCATCTCCAAGCTCACTCCCAACGTCACCGACATCACCTACACCGCTCTCGCCGCCGAGCGCGGCGGCGCCGACGCCGTCAGCCTCATCAACACCATCAATTCTTTGATGAGCGTTGACCTCGAAACTTTCGCTCCCGCTCCCCACGTCGCCGGCAAATCCTCTCACGGCGGCTACTGCGGCCCTGCCGTCAAGCCCATCGCTCTCCACCTCGTTTCTTCCGTCGCCAAAAAAGTGAAAATTCCCATCGTTGGCATCGGTGGCATCGGCGCATGGTCTGACGCTGCCGAGCACATCGCCGTCGGCGCTTCCTGCGTCCAGGTCTGCACCGCCGCCATGCACTACGGCTTTCGCATCGTCGAAGACATGGCCGACGGCCTCAACTCCTACATGGACTCCCATGGCTACCGCTCTATCGCTGATTTCCGCGGCCGCGCTCTCCCCAATATCAACGACTGGGGCGATCTCGACCTCAACTACAAAATCGTCGCCGAGATTAATCCCGCTCTCTGCATCGGCTGCCAGCTTTGCTACGTCGCTTGCGAGGACGGCGCTCACCAATGCATCGGCCGCGCTCCCGCCAACGGTCACAAGCTCAATCCCAACGGCATGGGCGTCCACGTCCCCCGCATCATCGAGGACGAATGCGTCGGCTGCAATCTTTGCGCCCTTGTCTGTCCCGTGGATTCCTGCATCACGATGAAGCAAATCGAAACCGGCCGCGCTCCCATGTCCTGGAAACAAAAAACCGGAGCCTCCTCCGGCTCGGGCGCTCCCGCGCACTCCTAGCTCCGGGGCCATTCCACGCCTTCGGGCGATTGAGGAGAACTTTGATGAGAAAACGATTCGTCCCTGGCCTTCTCTTTGCTTCTTTCGCGCTTCTTTTCCTCTCTCAATCCGTCTCGGCTCAATCCGCCTCCGCCATTCCCGGCCCGGGGTGGCAAGTGATGTCCGCCACCTACGGCGCCGGCGCTCGCACCCGCGACGTCACCTATCACGTCCGCAACCTTCTCGCCGGCGCGGGCAAGGTCCAGGTTACCAATCAGAATCTCGGCGGCGATCCCGCTCCCGGCGCCAACAAAGTCCTCCGCATCCAGGCCAGAAATTTCCAGGGACTCGAACGCCAGTTCTCCTACAACGAAGGCTCCTGGATCGACGCCTCCCAGTTTTACAACTACAACGGCGGCGGTGGCGGCTACAACGGTTCGGCCTGGATGGTCATGTGGGCCGACTACGGGGCGGGGAATCGCCGCGTCGAAGTCACCGACCGCGTCCGAAGGCTTCTCTCCGGCAGCGGTTTCGTTCGCGTCACCAATCAGAACATGGGCGGCGACCCCTATCCCGGCGCCGATAAGGTCCTGCGCATCTCCGCGAGAAATTATCGCGGTCATGTTCGCGAATTTTCCTACCGCGAAGGCTCCAGCATTGACTCCAGCCAATTCTATAATTACGGCGGCGGCCGCCCGCCGGTCCCGCCCATTCCTCCTCGCCCTCCTCTCCCCGGCCCTCCTGGTTCTTTGCAGATTGTTCGCGCCTACTACGGCCTCAACAACCGCACCTCCGACGTCTCCCAATCTCTTCGCCGCATGATTCGCAACAACTCCCTCGTCGTTCAGGTCACCAACTACAACATGGGCGGCGATCCATATCCCGGCGCGGACAAAGTCCTCACCGTCGTCTATCGCATCAACGGCCGTGAGCAGACCTCTACCGTCAAGGAAGGTAACACCCTGCGAATTCCCTGATGGAGTGTGCCGGCCGGGACTTGGCGCGGCGGCGGGAGAAAAATTTCGACCCTAGTAGAACGCCCTTAAATCCGGCGGGTGCGGTATCGAAACGGACACGCGCCGCCCGTAATCCCGCAGCGTCAATTGGATCAGCTGCTCCGGGCCCACGTCCCGCGAGCTCCAATCGATGCTCGGAATCTGCTGCGCTGTCCGCCGCAAATCCGTGGTCTCCAGATCGCTTCCGTCTTTTTGCAGATCCGTCAGCTCGATCTCGTACGCCAGCTTGGCCTTCGTGTCGAGCAGGATGTAACGCCGCCCCAGCAGTACGATCACCAGGTCGCCGTATTTCTTTTTCTCTTTTCTTTCAGGCTGGTAGGCGTTCCAGCTAAGCGGCACTTTGTCGTCAATCTTCACTTGCGCCCCGTCCACCGGCTCCCACACGATCTTTTCGCCCTCACTCCCGCCGGCCGCCGCGCCTTGCGCCAGCAATATCGCCAGCACCGGCGCCGCGCAAATCATTGCTCGCCGCCCCCGCCGCAGAAGGGAAGTCCAATCCATCAAACCATCGTCCCGCTTGCCGCTATCTTAATTGTGGCTCCCGCGCCGCGCGCGCCTCGCGCTGCTTCCCTGGCGCCGGTTTCCTTCGCGCCGCATCTCCCGCGAAGCCTTCGCTTCCTCGCCTCCAAACGAAATCTCCTCCCGTCATTCCCACTTCACGGGAACCTGTCTCGAGGACAAAATCACAAATCCCTTGGCTCGCCCGTGCTCCACCACGTCCCGCAGGATCGCCACGTCCTGCTCGCAATACGCCGCCACCTTTTCTTTCTGTCCCGCCCGCCACCATCCCACCGCTTCAACTCCGTCGCCCGATTTCGCCGTTCCCAGCGTATCCTTCGCCAGTTGGTCGAGCTTCACCCGGTGCCCCAGCTGCCTGTGCAGCTCTTCGTGTATGTCCCACGAGAGTTTCCTCAGTTGTTCGATCGGCGCGTACGCCCGCAGCACTTCCAGATCGAACCGGTTGCCGTTGAACGTCACCACGTGCGTGAACGCCTCCAGCTCCGCCACCAGTTCCCGCGCGTTCTCCTCATACCAGCGCCGGAAGCCGTGCTCCTTGTCCCACGTCACCGCCACCGCCAGTCCGAACCCGCGGATGTTTCCCCATCCGCCTTCCACTTCGTGCGAGAGCCGCAGCGTCTCGATATCCAGATAAATTTCTCGATCGAAAAGTCCCGCCGTAAATTCCTCCCCGTGGCCTTCGCTTTTTTAGGGAACTCGCGCCCGCCCGCCGCCGCCTTTCGCTCCCGCGCGCGAAGCCTTCCGCGTCCGGCCCTTGTCCGTCCGTTTCCGCGCCCTAGTAGATGCTCGACTCCCGTTTCCGCCCCGTGTAATCCACGTACACGACCTTGATGTCCGTGTAGAAATCCATCGCTGCGTGGCCCACTTCCCGCGGCCCCACGCTGCTCTCTTTCGCCCCGCCGAACGGCACAGGCGCCTCCCCTCCCACCGTCGGCGAATTCACGTGCGTCATTCCCGTTTCGATCCGCTCCACGAATTCGAATATCGTGTTCGAGTCCGTCGAATAAATCGAGCTCGACAGCCCGTATCTCACCGAATTCGCCGCTTCCACCGCTTCCTCAAAATCTTTCACCCGGATGATGCTCACCACCGGCCCGAAAATCTCTTCCTGCGCCACGCGATGTTCCACCCGCACTCCGTCAATCACTGTCGGCGACGTGAACCATCCCTTGCTGTATTTCGTTCCCGTCAGCCGCTCCCCGCCGCACACGATCTTTCCCTCGCTCTTCGCGATTTCGATGTATTTCATCACCGTTTGCAGCTGGTTTTCGTCCACCGAAGGGCCCATCTCCGTCCCCGGCTCCGACCCGTCTCCCACCACGAACGAATTCGCCCTCTCCGCCAGCCGCTTTACGAATTCGTCGGCGATCTTCTCTTCCACCACCACGCGGCTCGTCGCCGTGCACCTCTGCCCCGTGGACCCGAACGCTCCCTGCGCCGTCGCTTCCACCGCCAGCGGCAGATCCGCGTCCGCCATCACCACCACCGGGTTTTTCCCGCCCATCTCGCACTGGATTTTCTTCAGGTGTTTTGCCCCCGACGCGTACAGGTGCGTCCCCACTTCCGTTGACCCCGTGAACGATAGCCCGTGCACGTGCAGATTCTGCACCAGCTCGTCCCCCGTCTCCCGCCCCGAACCCATCACCAGGTTCAGCGCTCCCGCCGGCAATCCCGCCTGCTGGAATATCTCCGTCACCTTCATCGCCGTCAGCGGCGTCAGCGTCGCCGGCTTGAACACCACCGTGTTTCCGTACGCCAGCGCCGGCGCGATCTTCCACACCGGAATCGCCACTGGAAAATTCCAGGGCGTGATCGCTCCCACCACTCCCAGCGGCCGCCGCAGCGTGTACGAAAAATTCTTCCGCAGCTCGCTCGACATCGTCTCGCCGTTGATCCGCCGCCCTTCCCCCGCCATGAATTCGATGATGTTGATGGACCGCTGCACTTCGCCCGTCGCGTCTTTCAGCGTCTTGCCCTCTTCCCGCGTCAGCGCTCGCGCCAGCTCGTCTTTCTGCTCCTCCATCAGCCGAGCCGCCCGGAACAGGATTTTTCCCCGCGCCGGCGCCGGCGTATCCCGCCACCCCGGAAACGCCGCCTTGGCCGCCACGATCGCTTCCTTCATCTCTTCGCGCGTCGACAGCGGCACTCGCGCCACCACATCGTCCGTGTTCGCAGGGTTTCGCCGCTCCACGACCCGCGCCGCCTTCGATTCCACCCACTCCCCGTTCACAAAATTTTTCCCAAGAACTTCCGTCGTCGTCGCCGTCGTCATCGCTTCTCCCCAAGTTCATCCCGCGCGTCGCCGGTCGTCCCTTCCGCCTCCGCGCGATTTAATTATACCCATGATGAACCAAAATTCCGTTCCGCGGAAGCTCCATCCCGGCTCCTCCCGCCGCGTCCCATCGCTTCGTGGCCCGGATTGCTCGAAAGAGTTAAAATACTTTCTGTCGGAGCTGCCCGGCGAGCGTTGCTCTCGCCCCAGCCCGGTACTCTGCTCTGGTACTCTGGAGTCGCTCATGAAAGCGGCCCTCTTTCTCGCCATCCTGTCTCTTTCGCTTTCCCCGCGCCTTTTCACCCACGTTCCCCCCGGCACGGTGCTTCCCGTCACCCTCGACTCTTCTCTCTCTGTGAAATCCCGGCCCGGCCAGGTAATCACCGCGCGGATCATGCAAGACGTTCCTCTCGGCCCCGGCGTCAAAATCCGCGCCGGCTCCAAGCTCCTCGGCCACGTCATTGAAGTCGTCCATCCCGCCCCGGGCTCCGGCGCCGCCATCACATTTTCCTTCGACTCCCTGAAAATCTCCCATCGCACGATTCCCGTCGTCACTGACCTTCGCGCGATGGCCTCCTTCGTGGAAATTGACGATGCTCAGATTCCCGACACGGGTCCCGACCGCGGCACGGCTCCGGCCGTCTATACGACAAATCAGGTGGGAGGAGAAGTTGTCTATCGCGGCGGCGGGCCGGTCGCCGATGGCGACGAAGTCGTCGGCACGCCCGTTCCCGGCGGCGTTCTCGGCAAACTCCGGCCCAATCCTTCCGGCCAGTGTCGCGGCCCTATCGCCGCCAATGACCAGCCGCAGGCTCTCTGGCTGTTTTCTACGAACGCTTGTGGAGAGTACGGTTACCCGGAAATTACCATCGCTCACGCCGGCCGCAGCGAGCCTTTCGGTCGAATCACTCTGAGTTCGAAAGACGCCGGCTTCAATGTCCGCGGAGGCAGCGGCATGCTCCTCCGCATCATCTCTTCCATTTGATTTCGGCCCTGCGGGCCGGCCCCTGTCCTTCGCCCCGCCGCGATAGTGTCGCGGCTCCGCCGCTACATGCGCACTTCGCTGAATGTTTTGTCCAGCAAACGGATTCCTTCATCCACGTCGGCCTTGCTGATGTTCATCGGCGGCGCCATCCGGATCACGTTCGCGTACATCCCGCCCTTGCCCACCAGCAATCCGTTTCGCCTCGCCGCTTCCAGCACTTGATTCGTCTCCTGCGCGGCCGGCTCTTTCGTCTGCCGGTCCTTCACCAATTCCAGGGCCTGCATCATCCCCATGCCTCGCACGTCGCCGATCAGCGCGTATTTTTCCTGCAGCTCTTCCAGTTTCTTCCGGAAATATCCGCCCACCACGTGCGTGTTTTCCCGCAGATTTTCTTCCTCGATCACTTCGATCACCGCCCGCGCCGCCACCGACGTCACCGGATTCCCCCCGAACGTCGAAATCGTCAGCCCTTGAAATTTGTCCGCCAGCTCCGCCGTCGTGATCGTCATCCCCACCGGCACGCCGTTCCCCATGCTTTTCGCCGACGTGATCACGTCCGGCGTCACTTCCCACTGCTCGATCCCCCACCATTTCTTCCCCGTCCGGCCCCATCCCGTCTGCACTTCATCCGAGATGTACGCTCCGCCGTAATTCTTCACGATCCGGTACACGATCTTGAAATATTCCGGCGGGGGAGTGATGAACCCTCCCACGCCCTGAATCGGCTCCGCGATGAACGCTGCGATCGCTCCGCTCGTCGTCGTCTGGATTACGCTCTCCACATCCTTCGCGCACGCCACTCCGCAATCCGGATACTTCAGGTGCAGCGGGCACCGGTAGCAGTACGGATTGATCGCGTGCGAAATCCCCACGCTGATCACCCCGCCCTTCCGCCACGCCGATTGCGCCGTGATGCTTTTCGCCAGCGCCGATCCCCCGGAATACGCGTGCCGCAGCGCCACCACGTCGTAGCTCGGCCCCGTCATCCGCGCCAGCAGAATCGCCGCTTCGTTCGCTTCCGTCCCCGAGCTCGTGAAAAAACTCTTCTGCAATTTCCCCGGCGTGATTTCCGCCAGCTTCTCCGCCAGCGCCACGATCTGTTCGTTCGGAAACAGCGTGGACGTATGCTGCAGCTTGTCCACCTGCGCCTTGATCTTCGACGTCACCTTCGGATTGCAATGTCCCACGCCGATCGTCACGATTCCGCCGAAAAAGTCGAGATACTTGTTGCCCTCGACGTCCCACAGGTACTGCATCGACGCGTGGTCCGCCACCAGCGGCTTTTGGTAATAGTTTGTCACCGCCGGCCACAGGAATTCCTTGTGCTTCCTCACTACTTCTTCGCTGCGCGTCTCCGTCATCTTCGGTGTCGTCGTCATGGTCCGCTTCCTTTTCCTGTGGTCTCGATTCGCTCGCGAACGCTCGAGCCGTTCCGACTCAATCTCTCCACTCTCTCAATTCGTCTTCGCCTGCGCGGAGCGGTCCCATTCCCGCCATTCAATCCGCTGCGGCCACCGCATGTCTCCCCGCATGCTGCTTCGTAATCTCCTCATACGAGTCCGGCCGCCGGTCCCGGAAAAATTGCCACGTCGCCCGCACCTGCTCGATCTCTTCCAGGTCCAGCTCCGCCGCCACCACCTCATCCTTGTCCCGGCTCGCCTGCGCCACGATCTTCCCTCTCGGGTTGCAGAAATAGCTCTTTCCGTAGAACTCACCGATATTCCACGGCGGCTCTTTTCCCACTCGATTGATCGCTCCCACGAAGTACCCGTTGGCCACGGCATGCGCCGGCTGCTCCAGCTCCCACAGGTATTCGCTCAACCCCGCCACCGTCGCCGACGGGTTGAACACGATTTCCGCTCCGTTCAATCCCAGTATCCGCGCTCCCTCCGGAAAATGCCGGTCGTAGCAGATATACACCCCGATCCGCGCGAATTTCGTCTGAAACGTCACATACCCCGTATTTCCCGGCGTGAAATAGAACTTTTCCCAGAATCCCGGTTTGCAGTGCGGGATGTGATGTTTCCGGTATTTTCCCAGATACTTTCCGTCGGCGTCGATCACCGCCGCCGTGTTGTAAAACAGTCCGGTCATCTCCCGCTCGTACACCGGCACGACTATCGCCATTCCATGCTTCTTCGCCACTTTCTTCATTCGCTCGATCGTCGGCCCGTCCGGCACAGGCTCCGTCAGCTCGTACCACCGCTCCTGCTGTTCCGCGCAGAAATACGGCCCGTTGAAGAGTTCTTGCAGGCACAGGATTTGCACTTTCTTCTTCGCCGCCGCCTCGATCAGCTTTTCGTGCTTCTCCACCATCTTTTTGCTGATCTCCCGGATCGAATATTTCTCCGGCGACCACTCGCAATGCACCTGGATCAATCCTCCGCGCACGATTCGTGGCATTTGGCGCCTCCAATTTCAGCGGCAGCCGCAGTTTACCTTGCCCCCCTCCCCCCGGCAAGGCGAACGCCGCAAATCTGTCCTGAAATCTCGCTCTCTCCCGTATAATCCGCCGGACGTATGAAGCCGCCTTACATCAAATGTTTCTTCCGCGGCCTCGGCCGCCTCTTCCCCAATTGTGTTTTGGTCGGGGAAGCCATCGCCTTCAACATGTTTCTCGCCTTTTTCCCCATTCTTCTCCTGGCCATCGGCATCCTCAGCGCCACCGACTTTTTCCTCCCCGCCATCCGCGAATTCTCCGAGCGCCTCCGCCAGATTCTTCCGCCCGGCAGCGAAGATGTCGTCATGTCTTACTTTGTCCGTCGCGGCGTTCACACCGGCCGCTGGCTCACTCTCGGTTTGGGCGGCACTCTCATCGCTGGCTCGCAGGTCATGGTCGGTTTTATCGAGGGCTTTCGTATCATCGAAGACGATCCCATCGTCCCGCGCTATCTCGCCCGCAATGGCCGCGCCTTGGCCCTTCTCGTCCTGACGATCCTTCCCACTCTCGCCGTCGTTATTTTCACCGTCTTTGGCAGGCAGGCCCGCGCTTGGCTCATTCGCCAGATCGGGCTCCCGTTCCTCGTCCGCGAGCTCTGGTTTTTCCTCTACGCCGTCATGGTCTTCACCCTCGCCATGCTTGTTCTCGTCCTCCTCTATCGCATCGGGCGTCCCGGCCGCCGGGGTTTTCGCCGCCTCATTCCCGGGGCCATTGTCGCCACCGTTCTCTGGTGGGTCGCCGACATTTCCTTCGGCTTTTACGTCCGCCGCATGCCTTACGACGTCGTCTACGGCGGCCTCGCCGCCGCCATCGGCTTGATCCTCTGGATGTACCTCACCGCCATGATTATTCTCTTCGGCGCCGCCTTCAACGCCGAGTATTGCGAATTCCTCTCTTCGGAATAGCCCGCTCCTCGCCGCCAATTCCCCTGATTCCGCTTTTTCCCCTCGATTCGCTCCTCCCCCTAATTCTTCCCGCACCCCGGCCGATATAGTCATCGCCGGTGGTGTTTCCGTAAGGGGGAACTGTGTTCCAAAATCTCAAGCTGACTCCTAAAATTGCCGGCGCCATCGCGGCCATTCTCACCCTCACCTCGCTCTCAGGTTTCCTCCTCGCCCGGCGCCGCATTGATGCTCAGTCGGACGCCGCCTTCATTGACAAGCTTCGAAAAACCGACGGAATGGCCACCAGCGTCCGCGTCTACTTCTCCAAGAATCTCGACCTCTACAATCCCACTCATACTTTCACCGACGTCAAGCAGGTCCCGGTCGTCGTCGCCTGGACCATCGCCAGGAAATACGCCGAATCCCAAGGCATGTCCTTTTCCACTCCCTCGCTTCATCCTCGCGACCCCGCTCACTCTCCCGACGACTTCGAGCGCGACGCCTTGGAAGCATTTGCAAAAGATCCCGACCTCGCCGAGTACTACCGTCGCACCAAGCTCGACGGCCAGGACGTCCTCCGCTACGCTCAGCCCGTCCGCCTCACCCAAGATTGCTTGCAATGCCATGGCGGTCCCGCGGGCGAAAAGGATCCCTTCGGGTACGCCAAAGAAGGAATGAATGTCGGTGATCTCAGAGGCGCCTTTGTCGTCACCGCCCCAGCCGGCCCTTTGCTGGCCCAGGCTCGCGGCAATAGTCTCGCTCTCCTTCTCACCAGTCTCCTGATGTTGGCCAGCGCCGTCGTTGTCGTCCTGTTTGTCGTTCGCCGTTTCATCGTCAAGCCGGTCTCCGCCGCTGCCTCCCTCGCCTCGGAAATCGCTCGCCACAATTTGGCCGTCCGCGATATTGACGTTGATTCCCACGATGAGGTCGGCGAAGCCGTCCAGGCTCTTAATTCCATGAAGAACAATCTTCACGGTATGGTCTCCCAGATTTCGCTCAGCTCGGACCGTCTCGCAAGCGCCGGCGAAGAAATCAATCGCACCGCTCTCCATCAAGTCGGCACCGCCCAGACTCAAACCGACCGGACCAACGAAGTCGCCGTCGCCATGGAGGAGATGTCCGCCACCGTTTCCGAAGTCTCTTCCAATACGCAAATGGCGGCCGAGCTTGCCCGCGATGCCACCAACCTCGCCGTGCAGGGCGGCAAAGTCGTCCAGGACGCTGTCTCAAAAATGCGCGCCATCGCCTCTTCTGTCGGCGGTCTCGGCGCTCGCATCCAGCAGTTAGGCGACAGCTCCCGTCAAATCGGCGAAATCGTTCGCGTCATCGAAGACATCGCCGACCAGACCAATCTCCTCGCTCTCAACGCTGCCATCGAAGCCGCTCGCGCCGGTGAGCAAGGCCGCGGTTTCGCCGTTGTCGCCGATGAAGTCCGCCGTTTGGCCGAACGCACCAGTCAGGCCACTCAGGAGATCGCCACTCGCATCGGCGCCATCCAGTCCGAAACCGCCAGCGTTGTCACCGCTATGCACGGGGGAACCGCTCAGGTCGAGGAAGGCGTCGAATGTGCCGCTCGCGCCGGCGGTTCGCTTGAAGGAATCATTCGCATGAACGACCAGGTTCGCGACCGCATCACGCAAATCGCCACGGCCACCACCGCTCAATCCACCGTCGCCCACGACGTTTCCTCGAGCGTCGCCGACATCGCCAATCTCGCCAAGGGCTCCGTCCACGCTTCCGAGGAATCCGCCAAAGCCTGCGAAGAGCTCGCCTCTCTCGCCATCGATCTCGAAAAACTCGTCCGTCAGTTCACGCTTTCCACCGCTTCCCGCTCCGCTGCGCCAAGGCCTCCGCAATTTCAGTTGATGTCTTCACCTCGAGCCAAGGCCTTGCGCCTTCCCTCGCATTCCGAATCGCCATCGCCCTCCGAGCGCGCCCATGCCCTCGAGCCGGTTTCCAAGCATTGACCGCCTCGGCGGGCGGAGTCTTCATCCATGCCTGGCCTTGCCCACATTCAGCTCTCCCGCTTGCAAATCCAAGACGGCCCGCGCTTCCTCCCCACGCCCCGCCATTCGTTGGTAACATGGCTCCTCTGACCGGCGTCCGTGTTCTCGGCGTCCGCCGCGGGGAGGCAGCCATGCCCAAAGTCTCCGTCGAATGCTATTCCGGCTATCGTGCCGACGAACTTCCCACGAGCTTCACTCTTCGCGGCCGCCCCTATCAGGTCCAGGCTCTCGACGGTCAATGGTTTTCTCCCGGCGCCACTTACTTTCGAGTCCAGGCTCAGGATGGCAATTTCTATGTCTTGCGCCACGACGAAGCCCAGGATTCCTGGAGCCTCGACGGCTTTCGCGCCGCGCGCTGAGATTTTCCATGCCCACTGCCATCGACAAGCGGCGTTACCAGCGTATCTTGGTCCCTTCCGGCCACGCCATCCTCGCCCGATGCCACCTCAACGGCCGCCGCTTCGATGGCATTGTTACCGTCATCGGCCTCGGCGGCATGTTCGTCCGCACGCGTGAATCCCTTCCTCCCGGAACGATTCTTCAAATCGCTCTCACTGACCCCATCGTCTCCTTCGATTCCGAGTGCGCTGTCCGCGACTGCACCCAGACCGGCATCGGCCTCGAAATCGTCTCCATCGAACCCGCCGCCCAGCGCAAACTCCGCTTTCTTCTCGAACAGTTGAAGCGCTAATCCCCCTCTTTGCCCTCTCTTCTATTGACTCTCCCGGCGCGCCTCGCAACTTTCCTCCCCGCGGCGGGTTAAACTCAAAGAATCGGCGGAGCTTGCGTCGTTCGGCTTTCTCCCGCCGTTTCCGAGGCCAACCGCATGACTCCTACGGCGCCGCGCGCCCGCCGTCATCGTCTGAACACCCCGGGATTGCTGTCTCTCGCGCTCCTCTTGTCGTTGTCTTTCGCCGCGGCCTCTGCGCTTTCCGCCCCTCCCGCCGCAGCCAACCCTCCGGAACCCTCGCCCGCCCAGACCATCAAGCTCGACAAGAAATTCAAAGGCAATCTTCCCATCACCCAGCTCACCGAGGACGAAGCCATCCTCCACGCCTTGAATCGCCTCGCCTACGGTCCGCGTCCCGGCGACCTCGACCGCATTCGCGCTATGGGCCTCGAAAAATGGATTGACCAGCAGCTCAATCCCGCCTCCATTGACGACTCCGCTTTCGACGAGCGCCTCGACCAATACCTCACCCTCAACATGTCCTCCAAAGCCCTTCTCGAGCTTTTCCCCCGCCCCAATCAGGTCGCCAAGGCTCAAGGCCTCCCCAAGGAAGAGGTCGAGGCTCAGATGAAGCAGGAGCGCCAGGACGCCGTCGCTCAAATCAAGCCCACCGGCGATCCCAACATTGACAACGCTCAGGACCAGCTCGCCCGCATGGTCGGCCCCAATCGCATCGTCGCCGAACTTGCCATGGCCAAGCTCGATCGTGCCATCTACAGCAATCGCCAGCTCCAGGCCGTTATGGAGGATTTCTGGTTCAACCATTTCAACGTCTATGCGGACAAGGGCGAGGAAAGGTGGTATCTCACCTCCTACGTTCGCGACGCGATTCGCCCTCACGTCCTGGGCAAGTTTCAGGATCTCCTACTTGCCACCGCGCAAAGCCCCGCCATGCTCTTCTATCTCGATAATTGGCTGAGCGCCGACCCGCAAGCCGTCGCTCTCAACCAGCAGCGCCGCCAGATGCGCCGCGGCCTCTTCGGCGGAGATTTTGCCGGCGTCGAGCAGCCCGCCCCCGGAGCCTTTCCCGCTCCCTCCTCGTTCTCTCCGCAAAACGCGGCCGCCAATCCTGCCGCCTCCAAAAAATCCGAACGCGGCTTGAATGAAAATTACGGCCGTGAAGTCATGGAACTTCACACCGTGGGCGTGGACGCCGGCTACTCCCAGCAGGATGTGATTCAAATGGCTCGCGCTCTTACCGGCTGGACCATTCACGAGCCTCGCAAGGATCCTCAATTTTATTTCGATGATCGTCTTCACGCCCTCGGCAAAATCACCGTTATGGGCCGCACGTTTGACGAGGGCGGCATTCAGGACGGCGAAGCCGCCCTCAAATTTCTCGCCGCCAATCCCAACACCGCCCGCCACATTTCCTTCGAGCTGGCGCGCCACTTTGTTTCCGACGATCCTCCTCCCGCTCTCGTCGCTCGCATGGCCAAGACCTACGAATCCTCGGGCGGAGACATTCGCGCCGTCCTCCGCACCATGATCTATTCCCCTGAATTCTGGTCGCGCGACGCCTACCGCGCCAAAATAAAGACCCCCTTCGAGCTGGCCGCCAGCACCGCCCGCGCTCTCGATGCCGGCGTCGTCGTCTCTCTTCCCCTCGTCAATTGGGTTGGTCGCATGGGCGAGCCGCTCTTCCAGTGCCAGCCTCCCACGGGCTTTTCCGATGTCGCCCAGACCTGGGTCAACGCCGGTTCGCTCCTCAATCGCCTGAATTTTGCTTTGGCTTTTGCCACGGGCCACATGGGCGGCGCCAAGGTGGACCTCGCTTCCATGATGGGCGCCGGCGCTTCCACCAATCCCGAAGCCGCCCTCTCGAAATCCATCGATCTCTTTCTCGGCGGCCAGATCGCTCCCGGCACGCGGCAAATTCTCGAAGCCCGCCTCGGCGATCCGCAAATCCTCCGGGCGCGCCTCGACGATCCCGTAAAGCAAGTGAATGAAGGTTTGATCTCCGGCCTGGTTCTCGGTTCGCCGGAGTTTCAGCGCCGCTGATTTGTCGCGGCTTGTTTCAGTTTAATTCGTGCGCCGGGCGGCTTCCTTTTTCTCGAGGCCCTGGCGCACGGGAGGGCCGTCATGAAAATCTCTCGCCGTTACTTCATCAAATCCGGTGGCATCGCCATGCTCGGCATGGCTTCCTTCCCGGCCTTCCTCCAGCGCGCCATGGCCTCCTCCGTGAATCCCGGCAAAAAGAAAATGGTTGTCCTCTTCCAGCGCGGCGCCATGGACGGCCTCAACGTCGTCGTCCCCTTCGGCGAACCCAACTACTACTCCTTGCGTCCTTCCATCGCCATTCCCGCGCCCTCCCGCGGCTCTTCCGTCGCCGCTCTCGACCTTGACGGCTTCTTCGGCCTTCATCCGAGCCTCCAACCCATCTTCCCCCTCTATCAATCGCGCCAGCTGGCCATCGTCCACGCCGTAGGCTCGCCCGATCCCTCCCGCTCCCATTTCGACGCCCAGGATTTTATGGAGTCCGGCACTCCCGGCGTGAAATCCACCGACGACGGCTGGCTGAATCGCGCTCTCCAGGCCGCCCCTGACCAGGACCCCTCTCCTTTTCGCGCCGTTGCTTTCAGCCCGTATCTCCCGCTGACTTTGCAGGGCGCCGCCCCCAGCATCGCCATTCCCGATCTCAAGCAGTTCAAAATGTACGGACCGCCGCAAACTGTCGAAGGCGGCTTCGAAGCTATGTATGCGCAGACCGTGGACCAGGCCCTTCACGGCGTCGGCTCGGAAACCTTCGAAGCCGTTGACCAGCTCAAGAAAATCAATCCCGCCGAATATCAGCCCGAAAACGGCGCTCAATATCCCAAGGGGCGTTTCGGCCAGAACTTGATGGAAATCGCCGAGCTCTTCAAAGCAGATGTCGGCCTCGAAGTCGCATTTCTCGATAGCGGTGGCTGGGACAATCACGTCAACGAAGGCGGCGTGCAAGGCCAGCTCGCCAATCTCCTTCGCGACCTTGCCGAAGGCCTCGCCGCATTTCATCTGGATATGGGCGACCGCATGGACGACGTCGTCTTCGTCAGCATGTCCGAATTCGGCCGCACCGCCCGCGAGAATGGCAATCGCGGCACCGACCACGGCCACGCCAACTGCATGTTCGTCATGGGCGGCGGCGTCAACGGTGGACGAGTCTTCTCCCGCTGGCCCGGCCTCGACAATGCCCAGCTTCACGACGGCCGCGATCTCGCCGTCACCACCGACTATCGCAGCGTCCTCGGCGAAATCCTTGCCCGCCACATGCGCGAGCCGTCTCTCGCCGCTACGTTTCCCGGTTTCGCCAACGATGCCCGCCAGTTCCTCGGCGTCCTCAAGGCCTGACACGGAAAAATAGCGATGCAGTCGCCGCTTGTCGCTGTGAAATGTCTCTGAATTATTTGCAGTTCATCGGAGTTGTGGATCCAGCTAGAAAATCATGTACCTGGGAGCGTGCCTCGGCCACGGCGTTCTTGCGTTCGCATGCATCCTTTGATTCCCAGTGTTCCTCGATGTCTTTTTCATCCGCCGGAGATAAATGCCACGAAAGCGGCGCGTTTTCCGCGTTGTACTCGAATACCGCGTCGTCGATCTCCACTTGCTTGCATGCCTCCAGGCGCTTCAGCACCTCGCGCTCTTCATCGTTCCTCGATAACTGCCCGAGGTCGCGAACGTTCAGCATCGTGGATATCGGCGCATAGCTCTGATACGGCCAGCCCTGTGTTTTGGGGTTGGGCCCGGAGGAAGGGGGCGAAGCCCGTATTTCTATGATCAGCACGCGACGGACCGGATTGTCCGCCGCGCTGAGCGCTTCATCGGCCCAGGAAAGCAATGTCGCCATTCCATAATTGTCCGTGTATCCCCCGTCCACCACGTGAATTTGCGCTCCCCCCGCATCCGGTCGCGCTGCCGGAGATACATACGGAAACGTCGCGGATAGCCTCGCCGCCGTCACCAGCGTCACGTCCAGCCCGGACAATCCTTCGGTTTTCATCTCCTGCAGGCTGGTTCGGCTCCTCATCGATTTCAGATCCGTCGTCCCCAGGAGCAGCCTCTGCCCGCTTTCCACGATTGTCGCGTTCAATACGATTGCCGGATACCACCCTTCCGTGGCTCCTTTCCGCCATTCGCTCAGCGGTTTCCAGATATGCGCCGGCTGCTTTTCAGTTTCCCGCGTCAGCGCCCTCTCCAGCGCTTCTCCCCGGTCCTCATACTTCAAAACGGGGAAGAAGACGCGAATAAAGTCGGGATACACCAGGCCCCAGGCAATGTCGTCGAGGCTCGATGCCTCCGCGTCGCCTACGGCTTTTTCGAGTTCGCTCGAATCCTTCGGAAGCCCTCCTCCTTTCAAGTCGTACTCGCTGAAGAAATACATCGTTCCCACGCTGCCTCCGGATACCCCGCTGATCAGACGCACGGAATCCCCGAAAATCGACGCGTTCGTCGGAAAAGCTGCCCGGCTTTCCTCCTCCAGGCCCGTGAGCACTCGTGTCGTCCATGCGGCGGCTTTGATTCCTCCCCCGCTCGCCGCAACCAGAATTACGCTTGTTCCCTTTTTTCCCGACCGGATGACATCCTCGGGCTTCACAATCCTGGAATCTTCTGCCCCGACCATCCGGAAGTAGTGGTCCGTCCATGGAATATGCGCCGTCGGCACGATGACCAAAAGCAGCGGCAGAAAAACTGGCACTCGGAATCGGTCCAACAGGAACGTCACGGCCGTCAAACCCCAGCACGCGATCATCTCGAATACCAGCAGATCGGCCAGCGTGGGCACCACCGGCTGGTGTCCGATATGCCGCGACTTCATCACGCCGATCGCGACGTACACAAAAAAACAGAGCAGGAACGACCACAGCGCCAGGTAATGCCCCTCATGCACTGACCCGTCCTCTTTGGCGAAGCCCGGACCGAGCATCGCGAGGCCCTTTGTCGCAACGCCCAGCCTCGTCCATCTCTTCCCCTTGAATTGTCCTCCGCCGATTAAAACCAAAATCGCCGCTACCCCTCCGCAGAGAATTCCGGCCAGCAGCCGCGGAAGGGTCGACGTCCCGCTTGTTACGGATACGTAGGCTCCCACTCCAACAGCTGGAACCGCAAAAAAAACGAACACGAACGAGTGTCCCCTTCGTGTGGGCCTCTGCATCACTAGCCGAGACCTCCACGGAAACGGCGGGATGCCGAAACGTTCCGGACCGTACAGAAAGATCTGCCACGCCGTGACCATCAGCGTCCAGCTCGTTAGCGTCGCCGTTAAAGTCACAAAACCAATCCCATATTGCGTTACGTCGAAAATTCCTCGCAACAGGCTCGGTGCGAACCATATGGCGACGAACGGAAAGGTAATCAGCAGTAGAAGGGAAATCAGCGGGACGCGAAGCAGGTAGACATACGGGAGCGCCTCCCCGAGAAAACTAATCGCTCGACTCAGGCCCGATCGCCCCGGATTGCTCCCGGAATTATTCACGGAGGCACACCAATTGCCTGACCATTTACCACACACTTTCTGAAAAAGGCAAGTACCTTTATAACAATAAACGCGCTGCCAAAGCCCTCATCCGCCCCTATCGCGGTTCCGACGGCGCGCTGGCCGCTCCGTCGGCGTTGTATGCCGTCACGCGGTAGCGCGACCCAAACCCTCCCGGATGTGGATCGACCCATGGATCGTCCGCGTCCGTCGCGCAGCGGTCGCACACGGTTTTCCACTCACTCCCTCCGGGATCCATTCTCTCGATCGAATACTTCACCGCGCCCGCCGACCCCCTCCACGCCACCAGCCCGCCGATGACCACCGTCGTCACCACCGGTCGCTCCGGTATCATGTGCTTCGGCGTCGGCAACCCCGCCATCGCGTACGCGTGCGCCCGCAATTGTTGCGCCCGCTCCCCCATATCTTCTGCCGTGTTCACGAGCGTCTTGATTCCCGGATAGTAAAGCGCCCACCATTCGCCGCTCTCGCCCCGCTCCGCATACGCTGCGTTGTTCGTATCCGCCGGTATCGGCTGAAACCCGAAATTCTCCAGGTGCGCCTGCAGCGCCCAGAAATCGTCCCCCGAAATATTTGTGTCTTTCGCCAGCGTGTCCAGCACCTCCTGCAGATCCTCCTGCGTCTTCCAATCCGTTCGGTCCCATCCAAACTCGTTCACGATGTACGCTTTTCCGTGCGACGTCACCGTCGCCGCGTCTGCGCGAAACGTCTCCGCCGTCGTGTGCAGTCCCGGCCCCAGCAGCGCATCCCAGTGCGGGTAATACTCGAACGTGAACATGTCCGGGCTCTCGTCGTCGAGCGCTTTTGGATACGCCCGGAAAATCCCCGAATTGTCCAGAAACAAATGCCGCGGATCCTCCATCTTGATGTGCTCCCCGACCGTCTCCACCCAGTCCGACACTTGCCCGAACGCTCCCGCCCCTCCCCCCAAAAACTGCGCCACCAGCCCGCACATGTTGCAATCCTCCCACGCCAATATCGTCGGGTCGTCCTTATACCGGACTCCCGTCAGCGGGTTCATGTGGTTCAGCACCGCGTCAATATGCTTTTCGTACGCCGCGATCAGCCCCGGATCGGTGAAAAAATCCTGCGGATTTTTCTTTTTCTCCCACTCCAGGTACTCTCCGATTCCTCCGCCTTCGCACGCCGCGCAGTCTCCCACCAGCGTGATGATCAATTTCATCCCGTGCTTCCGCGCATCCGCCAGAGCGTAATCCGACGCCTGAAATCCCGCTTCGTTGAATTTCCCCTCCTCCGGCTCGATGCACCTCTCGCATCCCACCGTATCGCCCATCGTCTGCGACCTCACCACCCGCGCTCCCATCTCCTCCGCCGTCGCAAACGCGTCGTCAATTTCCGCTCGCCTCGGAAACCTCGGCCCCATCGGATCGTGCGGCCCGTATCCCTCGAGCCCCAGCCACTCGATGTTCGGCCCGCTGTAACGGAACGTCGCCCCGTCCAGCGTCAGCCGCGTCTCCGCCCGCTTCACAAAATCGTCGTGACGCGCCGTCTGCGCTCTCGCCGGCCCTGCCTGCATCATCGCCGCCGCCAGCGCCATCGCCGCTATCCCGCCCGCTTTCCTCATCGTCTTCCATCCCCTGGCTCCGCTCATCCGCTCTCCTCTCCGGTTGGTAATCTCCATCCTTTGAACGCTCGCCGCTCCATCCGCCGTCATAAATTTCCTTTCGTCGCTCGAAATCTCAAAAATTCCCCTCCTGGCCGCCTGCGAGCGCCGCTCCTGCTTCTCGCGAATCCTCATCGCCGCGCGCTCCCCCGCGTCACAAACTCCCGCAGCCTCTTCACCGCGCCCGGAATCTCTCCCACCGTCGTCCCGCCGAATCCCAGGATGAATCCCTGCCGCGCTCCTGGCCCCGAATACATCGGCGAAAGCGGCCAAAGCCACAAACTCTCGCCCGCGGCTCGTCCCGAAATCTCTCGATCCCGGTATCCTCTCGGCAGCGTCACCGTCAAATGCAGCCCCGCGTCCGCTCCATGCATCTCGAGCAGCGAACCTAGCTCCTTGCGAATCCCTTCCACCAGCGCCACTCTTCGCTCGTGATACGTCTGCCTCATCCTTCGAATGTGCCGCGAAAAATGCCCTTCGTTGATGAACTCCGCCAGCACCGCCTGGTATTGGTGCGCCGGGCTCACATCCATCGCGTGCCGCACCGCCGTGAAGTGATCCACCAGGTCCGCTGGAATCACGATGTACCCCACCCGCAGCGACGGAAACATCACTTTGCTGAACGTCCCCACATAGATCACTCGCCCCGTTCGGTCCAGCCCTTGCAGCGACGCGATCGGCTTGCTGTCATACCGGTACTCGCTGTCGTAATCGTCCTCCACAATCCACGCTCCCGCGCTCTGCGCCCATTCGAGCAGTTGCAGCCTCCTCGAGGCGCTCATCGTCGCTCCCATTGGAAACTGATGTGACGGCGCCACGTACGCTGCTCGCGCTTTCCGGCACCGCTCCATCCCCGCCGCCACGTGCAGCCCGTCGTTGTCCACCGGCACCCCCACCAGCCGGCATCCCGCCGACGCCAGCATGTGCTTCGCCAGCCAGTATCCCGGCTCCTCCATCCACACCGGGTCTCCCGCTTCCAGCAGCACCCTCGCCGAAATATCCAGCGCTTGTTGCGACCCGCTCACGATCATGATCTGCTGCCATTCGCATCGCACCGACCGCGCCGCCCTCAGGTACGCTCCAATCGCTTCGCGCAACTCTCGCAGCCCCATCGGGTCCCCGTATTGCAGCCCGCTCAGCCGCACCTTCCTCCAATACCGCGTCACCAGCTTCGACCACGCGCGAAACGGCAGCTCCTCCACAGCCGCTTGGCTCAGGCTGAACGCTCCCTGCCCGCTCACCCAAACCGGCCGCTCGTACTTCGGAATCTGCTGGCATCGCCGCGCCACCGGTCGCGGCGCCCGCTTCTCGCTCGCCCGGTGACCGCTGTGCGCTTCGCTCCGCGCCGCCTGCCCGGGCAGGGAACTCGACACAAACGTTCCCGCTCCCACCCGGCTCTCGAAATATCCCTCCGCCAGCAGTTGCGAGTACGCGTTCAATACCGTGATCCGCGAAATCCCCAGCTCCGCCGCCAGCGATCTCGTTGACGGGATGCGCTCGCCCGCCCTCAAATTTCGCGACACCACCGCCGCCCGCAGCGCGTCGCATACCTGGGATTGCAGCGGTTTCCCCGCTTTTCGGTCCACAAAAATCAGAGGCGAAAATCCGCTCGCCGTTCGCTTCATCCCGGCATCTTAGTGGTCTTATCGATTCCGCCGCAAGTGGTTATTGCCGCCAACCACTTTTTCCCTCAAATTTGTACGGGGCGGCTTCCTTCGGTTCAGGGACTCTGCATGCTTGCTGTCGGCCACGTGGTTCACAATCTGCCGCCGCCGCATTTCGCTGCCCCTCTGGCCTCGCTTTACATTCCTGCCACTGTCTTCGGCCCATACCTCGCCGGAGCCCTCATCCTTGCCGTCGGCCTCCCCTTCATCATCCTCACCGAACTCCCTCGCGCCCGCGGTCTCGACAAAATCCTCCCCTTCGGCCGTCTTTTCTACGCCATCCCCCTCGCCGTCTTCGCCGGTGACCATTTCGTCTTCTCCAAGGGCGTCGCTCAAATCGTCCCCTCCTGGATTCCCGGGCACATGTTTTGGGTTTTCTTCGTCGGCGTCGCTCTCGTCGCCGCCTCCTTAAGCATCGTCCTCAATCGCCATGTCCGCCTCGCCGCCACTCTTCTCGGAATCATGCTCTTTCTCTTCGTCGTCTTGATTCATCTCCCCAATATCCTCGCCAATCCCGCCAGCCGCTTCCCTTGGATCATTGCTCTCCGCGACCTCTCCTTCAGCGGCGGCGCCTTCGCTCTCGCCGGTGCTCACACCGACGCTCCCTCCTCCTCCTTCTTCATCACCCTCGCGCGTTTTTTCATCGCCATCCCCGTCCTTGTCTTTTCCGTCTTCCACTTTCTTCATCCCCGCTATGTTCCGGGCGTTCCCCTCGACCGCCTCACGCCCGGTTACGTCCCGGCCCGGATCTTCTGGGCCTATCTCGCGGGCGCTGTCCTGTTCTTGGCCGGCTCCTGCATTCTCATCAACCGGAAGGCGCGCCTCGCGGCCATTTATCTCGGCATCATGGTTCTTTTTCTTGTCCTTTTCGTCTATCTCCCCATGAATCTCGCTGCCGCCTCCGACATCGGCAACGGCCTGAACTATTTCGCCGATACGCTCCTTTTCAGCGGCGCCGCCTTTGTTCTCGCCGAAGCTCTGCCCCAGGAGGGCCATTCGCATGTCTGAAGAAGACGACTCTCGCGCCGTTGATGTTCTCCCTCAATCCTCTAGCGATGCTCCCAAGCCTCCCCGCATCGGCATCAAGGCCAAGGGCAGGATTCTTTTCATAGACCCTGCCGACGTTTTGACCGTCGAAGCTCAGGGCAATTACGTTCTCCTCGCTCGCTTTTCCGGCTCCGACCTCCTTCGCGAGACCATCTCCTCCGTCGCCGGAAAACTCGCTCCATTCGGCTTTGTCCGCATTCATCGCTCCGTCCTCATCAACTCTTCCTTCGTCGACGAGATCCAGCCTCGCGAAACCGGCGAATACATCCTGCGCATGAAAAGCGGCAGGGAATTCACCGTTTCCCGCACCTACAAGAAAAATCTTCGCTTCCTCACCTCCCTCTGGTTCGGAACCGGCCCTTTCGGGGAGGGCTGACCTCTCGTGTCCCAAGTCCTCCCCTTGCCTTTCAAATTCGTTTCGCGTTTCCCTTTAAATCTGCTTCAATGGTCCCGCGATTCTGCTTCTCCGGAGGTTTTCTCATGCCCGATGATTCAGCGCCCCTCGGCGCTTCCCCCGCCGCGCCGGCAGGCGCTCCTTTCGCCCCACCGCCCGCGCCAAAAAAATTTAATCCCAGGGTTCTGATCAGCATTCTGGTTTTTATTCTCATTGCCGCCGGACTCCCGGCGCTCGTCTTTCATCTCCTCCACGTTTTTTTTCACTTTAAGTTGAAAATTGAAAATCTCGCTCTCCCCACCGTTCTTCCCATCGAAGGCACTCTCGCTATTTCCGTTCTCCTCGCCACCTTCTTTGCCTCGCGTATCGCGCGCAAATCCCTCGATGAAGTCGGCCTCCCTCCCCGCCAGGCTCTGGGCCTCCTCTTCTGGGAAGGCGTCTTGTGGGGATTCGTCATGCTTTCCGCCCTTCTTCTCATCCTGCATATCGGCGGCGATTTCCGCATCTCCGGTCTCGCCCTGCCTCACGCCGCCATCCTCAAATACGCGCTCGCCTGGGGCGTGGCTTTTCTCTGCGTGGGTATCTACGAGGAATGTCTCTTTCGCGGCTACTTCTTGTTCTCTCTCTCCCGCCGTCTCACCTTCTGGCCTTCCGCTCTGATTATGTCGTTGTTGTTCGCCGCGGCCCATCTTGGCAATAGCGGTGAAAACTTTTTCGGCATTCTCCAGGTCTTCGTCATCGGCATGGTTCTCTGCCTGATCATTCGCCGCACCGGCAGCCTCTGGTTCGGCATCGGCCTCCACGCGTCTTGGGACTGGGCTCAAACCTTTTTTTACGGCACTCCCGACAGCGGCCTCCTCGGCGTCGGCCATCTTCTCAACTCCGCTTCCGCCGGCTCCAAATGGGTCTCCGGCGGCTCCGCCGGTCCCGAGGGCAGCGTCTTCTCTCTCCTCGTCATTCTCCTCGCCGCCGCTTTCATCCATCTCCGTTTTCCCAAGGCTCTCTATCCCAACAAACCCGTTTGAATATTTCTTTTCCAACATCTCTTTCGGAACATCCGATTGAACCCCTCCGCCGGACGTGGCATAGTGGCCCTTCCAGCCGCCCGCCTGACCGGCGGTTCATCTCACGCGTCTCAACGAAAAGGAGATATTCGATGCAAAACAAAAAGTTCGTCCTCGGCGGGTTCCTCGCCCTCGTTCTCGCCGCCGCCGGTATCGTTGTCGCCCAGGCGCCCGGCGTCGATATCAATGCCAGTCGCCATCCCAATCTCGCCGACGCCCAGCACCACATTCAGCAGGCCTACGCGAAAATCGACGAAGCGCAGAAGGAAAACAGGGACGAGCTCGGCGGCCACGGCGAGAAAGCCAAACAACTCCTCCTCGAAGCCGACCGCGAGCTCAAGCTCGCCGCCGACGTTTCCGACGCTCACCACCGCTAATCCTTTTCTAACGGTTCTTCTCGGCGCCGCCCGCGTCTCGCCGGCCAACCCCTGCTCCCGGGCGGGGGTTGGCTTGCGTTCCCTCGCTCCACCACAGGTCTTTTCCCCAAAGACTTCTCCTGCCGCATGCCCGCTTCGGTCAGCCCCAAAGGACGCCTCCACCCAGCCCCCGCCTATCACCTTCGGCCCGATCTAACTTTTTTTGCGACGAAACCCCCTTCTCGCGACTCAAATGTCTGTGCGCTATCCACTGCGCACGCCACTCCAGGAGGCTCCATGTCTCTTCAAGAGAAGCTCGACGCTTATAAGGCCGAATTCGTTAAAAAAATGCCGCCCGAAAAAATCGCCATCATGCACCGCGCTACCGACGATCTCCGCCGTTCCGGCATTCTCGACCGCGTCCTCCAGCCCGGCGCTTCCGCCCCCTCTTTCTCCCTTCCCAACACGCGCGGCGAAATCGTCAGCTCTTCGGACCTTCTCAGCCGCGGCCCGCTCGTCCTCACCTTCTACCGTGGCGTTTGGTGACCCTACTGCAACATGGAGCTGGAGGCTCTACAACAATCTCTTCCCGAAATTCGCTCCGCCGGCGCCAATCTCGTTGCCGTCTCTCCTCTCCGCGAGCCTTATCTCCGCCAGATGGCCGACAAAAATCATCTTGAATTCGACCTCTTGAGCGACCCACGCAACTCCGTCGCCGCCCAGTTCGGCCTCGTGTTCAAGTTTCCACCCGACCTCCGCGATCTCTACTCCTCCTTCGGTTTGGATCTCGCCCGCTTCAACGGAGACGATTCCTGGACCCTTCCCATGCCCGGCCGGTTCATCATCGACTCTCGCGGCGTCATCCGCAGCGTCGCCGTCGATCCCGATTACACCGTCCGTCCCGAACCGTCCGAGACCGTCGCCTTTCTAAAATCCATGCGCTGAGCCTGTTCCAGCCCGTTAGCTGGTCGCTTCCGGGATGAATCGAATGGAGTTCCCGATCATCTAAGTGGCTACCCGGCTATTCGCCGTTTAACTGAGGAGAGACAAAATGAGCAAGCTTGCGGGGAAAGTGGCTGTCGTCACAGGCGCATCGAAGGGCATTGGCGCCGCTATTGCAAAATCGCTCGCGGCGGAGGGCGCATCCGTCGTCGTCAATTACGCTTCCAGCAAAGCGGGCGCCGAAAAAGTGGTTGCCGCCATTGTCGCCGCCGGCGGCAAGGCCGTCGCTGTCGCTGGCGATGTTTCGAAAGCCGCCGAAGCCCAAGGCATCGTTGACGCCGCGATCCGCAATTTCGGCCGCCTCGATATTCTCGTCAACAACTCCGGCATCTACGAATTCGCTCCCATCGAAGGCGTCACCGAAGAAGCGTTCCACAAGCTTTTCAACATCAACGTTCTCGGCCTCATCCTCACCACGCAGGCCGCCGTCAAGCATTTCGGCGAGGGCTCGAGCGTCATCAACATCGGCTCCGGTGTCAGCCGCCTCACTCCCCCCAATTCCGTCGTCTACACCGCCACCAAGGCCGCCGTGGACGCCGTCACGGGCGTTCTCGCTCGCGAACTCGGCCCCCGGAAAATCCGCGTCAACTCCATCAATCCCGGCATGGTCGAAACCGAAGGTACGATCACCGGCGGCTTTATCGGCTCGGATTTCGAGAAGGCTCTCATCGCCCAGTCTCCTCTCGGCCGCACCGGCAAAGTGGACGACATCGCTCCCATCGCCGTCTTCCTCGCATCCGACGAATCCCGCTGGCTCACCGGCGAGCAATTTCTCGCCACCGGCGGCATTCGCTGATCTGTCTCGCCCTCTGCCGCAGCCCCGGTGCACGAGCGCCGGGCTGCGACCGGGCGCCCTCGCTCCGCCCCCCCAACCAATCGAGGCACGCCACGCCTCCGCGGCCCCTCGCTCGCCGCGCCCCCTCGCTCGCCGCGCCCCCTTCTATTTCTGCTGCTTCGCCTTGTACTCTTCTTGGGAAACGGCCACCGCTCCGCTGGGACTCGGCATGTAGACGTCTTCCCGCACCGTCGTCTTCAGCGTGAACGTGTAATACTTGTCCGGCGAGCCGATCTCTCCCGCCAGCAGCTCCAGTTTTACCGGCTCCTTTTTCCATTTGGCCGCATAGTGCGCGTTGCCGATCGTCCGCAAGAGCGTCGTGGAGGATTCATACGTGAAATCGAACGCGTGAATCGAGTCCCCGTCCGTGATGTCCCCGCGGCCCCAGCCGCTCACCGATCCGTCTTTGTGCCGCGTCCAGTGCGACTCCACCACCTGAATTTTCAGCGGGTAGTCCCCCAGATTCTTCACCGCCGCCAGCACCGCCGGCAGCAGCAAACACAGTCCCAGAGCCAACGCGAATTTCTTCATGGCTTTTCCTCCTCGCGCCTTCGCCGATCCCCTGCGCAGGATATCCTCGCGGCCAATAACCCTTGCGCTATTTTTTGGTGCGGGCTTCCTAAAAATTGAATTTCCGTGGATTCTCCTCCCAACCTCCGCTTGCGTCAATCCGAAAAAAATTCCGTAGGCCGCTTCACGGTCTCCTCCCCCAAAAAAAATTCCCTCAACCTTGTCAAACTCCCCTTCGCTCGAGGTTCGCCATGCCACCGGCCGCGCGCGGCCGCTGCTCCGGCGTGCCCAACCGCGCCATTCGCTTTTCCAGATTGAACTGTCTTTTTGGGAGAAATTCGGGGAAGGGAGCTGTCGCGCCGGAACCGGCCTTTTAAGCCCGGATCTGGGTAACAGATGTGATGCACATCAGGCGCATTTTCTCGCGCTATGATTTCGCTTTTGATTCGCCTCGTCCCAAAAAAAGAGTCGCGAATCGCCGGCTCAAAATCCCGGCTTCTAGCTCTTGATCCTCATGTGGTAGAACGACCGGTAGACGAACGTCAGCGAGATCGCGAAAAACAGCGCCGCCAGCATGTGCGTCAGATGCGAGCTCCCTCGCGTGTTCGTCAATTGGACCGCCAGCTCCACCGCCAGCAATCCGAACAGCGTCGTGAATTTGATCACCGGGTTGAGCGCCACCGACGACGTGTCCTTGAACGGATCGCCCACCGTGTCTCCGATCACCGTCGCCGCGTGCAGCTCCGTTCCTTTCTGCTTCAGCTCCACTTCCACGATCTTCTTCGCGTTGTCCCACGCGCCGCCCGCGTTCGCCATGAAAATTGCCTGGTAAAGTCCGAAAATCGCGATCCCGATCAGGTAGCCGACGAAAAAAAACGGCTCGAGAAACGCGAACGCCAGCGCCGCGAAAAACACGGCGATAAAAATATTCAGCATTCCTTTTTGCGCGTACTGCGTGCAAATCTCCACCACTTTTTTGCTGTCCGCCACGCTCGCCTTTTCCACGCCCTCCAGCTTGATGTTCGCCTTGATGAATTCCACCGCGCGGTACGCCCCCGTCGTCACCGCCTGTGTCGAAGCGCCCGTGAACCAGTAAATCAGCGCCCCTCCCGTGATGATGCCCAGGAAGAAAGGCGCGTGCAGCAGCGACAGCTTGTCAACGTTGTGCGTGATTCCGTCCGTCAGCGCCATGATGATCGAAAAAATCATGGTCGTCGCTCCCACCACCGCCGTCCCGATCAGCACCGGCTTCGCCGTCGCCTTGAACGTGTTTCCCGCGCCGTCGTTTTCTTCCAGCAAATCCTTGGCCCGCGCGAAATTCACGTCCATGTTGAAATCGCGTTTCAGTTCCTGCGCGATGCCCGGAACGGTCTCGATCAGCGAAAGCTCGTACACCGATTGCGCGTTGTCCGTCACCGGCCCGTAGGAATCCACCGCGATCGTCACCGGCCCCATCCCCAGAAATCCGAACGCCACCAGCCCGAAGGCGAACACCGGCGCCGCGATCATGTGGTTCCCAAGCCCTTGCAGGCTCACCAAATAGCCGATGGACATCAGGAACACCATCGCCAGCCCCAGGTAATACGCCGAAAAATTCCCCGCCACGAATCCCGAAAGGATGCCGAGCGAGGCGCCCCCTTCCTTCGCCGAGTCCACCACTTCCCGCGTGTGCCGCGATTCCACCGAAGTGAACGCCTTCACCAGCTCCGGAATCACCGCGCCGGCCAGCGTGCCGCAGGAAATAATCGTCGATAGTTTCCACCACTGCGTGGGATCGCCGGGAACCGTGTCGCTCCCGCCCAGCACCGGAATGATGAAATACGAAATGACGTAGGTGAGCGCAATCGAAATAAACGAAGTGATCCACACCAGGGAAGTGAGCGGCGATTCGAAATTCATCTTGTCCGCGTTCCCGTATTTTCCCCGCGCGATCGCCCCGTTGATGAAATACGCCGCCGCCGCCGACACCAGCATCGCGATGCGCATCACGAAAATCCACACCAGCAATTGCACCTGCACTTTGGGATCGTGCACGCCCAGCAGGATGAACGTGATCAGCGCCACGCCCGTCACCCCGTACGTTTCGAATCCGTCCGCGCTCGGCCCCACCGAATCGCCCGCGTTGTCTCCCGTGCAGTCCGCGATCACCCCAGGGTTCCGCGCGTCGTCTTCCTTGATCTTGAAGACGATCTTCATCAAATCCGAGCCGATATCCGCGATCTTCGTGAAAATTCCTCCGGCGATTCGCAGCGCCGCCGCTCCCAGCGATTCGCCGATCGCGAACCCGATGAAGCACGGCCCCGCGTAATCGCCCGGCACGAACAGCAGGATGAACAGCATCATCACCAGCTCCACGCTGATCAGCATCATCCCGATGCTCATTCCCGCTTCCAGCGGAATCTGGCAGATCGGGTACGGCTTGCCCCTCAGCCCCGCGAACGCCGTCCGCGAATTCGCGAACGTGTTCACCCGGATTCCGAACCACGCCACTCCGTAGCTGCCTGCCATTCCGAACAGGCTGAACAGCAATATAATCGGCAGCGTCACTCCCACCGGCTTCCCCCCCACCGGCGCCAGAACCCCGAAATACAGCACGATCACCACGGCGATGAATATCCACAAAAGCAGCAGGAATTTTCCCTGCGTGATCAGGTACGTCTTACAGGTCTCGTAGATCAGCTCCGAGATTTCTCTCATCGACCGGTGCACGGGAAGATTCTTCAGCCGGCTGTAAATCGCCAAGCCGAAGAGCAGCCCAAAAATGCAGAACAAAATTCCCCACACCAGCAGGTTGTGTCCATTCACGCCGAGAAATTTCACTTGAGTGAGATCGGGCAGCTTCAGGCTCGCTTCGCCGCCGCCGTGCTCGGGCGCCGCGCCATGCGCCGCTCCCGCGCAAACCAGAGCCGTCGCCGCGCACACCGCGCCGGCCCGCGATCGCCGCGCAACCCTCATGCCCGCCGCAGCCGCTCGCTTTATTTTTTCCGCGAGCACGCGCACCTTTCTACACGATTCATCCAGCATCCGATTTTCCTCCGGTGTCAGGCTCCGGGAAATGGAGCCCCCGCTTGCGAAGATTGCCGCACGCAAAGGGTGCATTTTTAGCAGGATTCGCCGCTCGCGTCAACAGGAGACGCGGCCATTACGCCGCTTCGAGGGCCTGCAAATGCAACTGTATACGAGATTAATAACTCGCACCCGGCCGGAAATTTACGGAAGCACCGTCCCCGCGCCGAGCGGTATATCGAAAAACAGAAGCGGGCGTTTCGCCGGAAGCGTCACGACGTCCGGAATGTAGAGGTCGGCGGTGGCCGCCAGCTGCATCTCATGCACCAGGTTGAAATAGATGCACCCTTCGAGGCGTCCGTGCGGAGGCACGATGTCTCCGTCGAGCGTGTGCGGCTTCAGCTCATCCACCACCTTCTGCACTTTTTTATCCGGGCTCGATCCCCCAATGCCCAGCGGGAATCGACTGACGGAGGGTTCCTTCAGGCCTCCGGGATAGGCGATATTTTCCGCCACCTGAACGATGCCCATCGGATCCAGCTGCTGCTTCGGTCCGTCGCCCTGCTGAACTTCCAGCTGAATTGTTTCCAGATCCACCTGAACGGCCTGGTCTCCATCATTTTGAAAAATGACGTTGACGGCGAGTATCCCGGCCTTTTGAGGATTGGCCTTTTCGAATTTCCTTTTCGCGGCGTCGGCGTCCGGGAATGCTTCGGCGGAAATGGTCACGTTGTCGTGCGAGTCGTGCGGCAGCGCGGAAGCAGGCGCCGGAGAATTCGTTTTTTCGCCGGATTGCGATTGCGCCGCGCCGCGCGCGGCAGCCGGCGGGAAAAGAAAAAACGCTCCGGCGGCGATCGCCGGAATCGCAAGGCAGAAGAGAGATTCGATCCGCGAAGAGATCCGCGGATGTCGAATCGCGGTCATTCGAATCTTTTGACCCATGACGCTTTCGTACTCCGATGCCGGATTCGCATCCGAAGTTGTGCTTGCATCCGGCGCTGGGACACTATAATACCGGCCTTGCGCCGGAACAACTCCTGGGGACGTTCGCGGCGCATCTCGATGGCTCTCCTTTACCGGATTCTCACGGCTGCCAGCGTCCTGATTCTGGCGCCGTACTACGCCTGGCGCGGGTGGCGGCGCCGCGAACCTCGGCAGACGCTTCGCGACCGATTCGGATTCCTTTCTCCGCAGATTCTCGAGCGGGCGAATGCGGCGTCCCGCGAAAACCGTCCCGTATGGATTCACGCCGTGTCGGTCGGCGAAGTTCTCGCGGCCCAGCCTCTTCTGGAAGGGCTTCGAGCGAGGTTCCCGGCGCGCCCGTTGTATGTTTCGACCACGACGGAAACGGGACAGAGGCTGGCACGCGAGCGATTTTCCGCGGCCGCGGACTTGTTTTATTTTCCGCTCGATTGGACCACATCGGTGCGGAGGGCGCTGCGTTCTTTGCGCCCCGCGCTGATCATCATCATGGAGACGGAAATCTGGCCGAATTTTCTTCGCGTGGCGCACGAGGCGGGAGTCGCCGTGATATTCGCGAACGCGCGGATCTCGGAGAGGTCTATGGCCCGGTTCGAGCGCTGGAAATTTCTAGTCGGCGATTTTTTCGAGCGCATCCTCCAATGGCCGGCGCTCTTTCTGGCGCAAACGTCCGAGGACGCCGCGCGCCTCGCTTCCATGGGCGCGCCCGAAGAGCGCGTGGAAGTGACGGGAAACCTGAAATACGATTCCGAACCGCCGCCCGCGACTCCGTTCCTCGAATGGCTGGCCGGGCAAATCAAGAACCAGGAGCGCTGGCCAGTTCTCGTGGCGGGAAGCGTGGTGGCGGAAGAGGAATCGCACGTTCTCGCCGCTTGGGATCTGGTCCAGCGGCAATGGCGGCACTCGCTGCTGATTCTCGCTCCGCGCAAACCGGACCGGTTCGACGCCGCCGCGGCTCTGTGCCACGAAGGCGGCTGGAATGTCGTCCGCCGGAGCCAAATCAACCTTTCGCTGCCGTTGGACGATCAGGCCGACATACTCCTTCTCGATTCGATCGGCGAACTCGCCGGGCTTTACTCGATCGCGGAAGCCGTTTTCGTCGGGGGTTCTCTGGTTAGGTCCGGCGGCCACAATATTCTGGAACCGGCGTGGTATTCAAAGCCGCCGGTCTTCGGTCCTTCGATGGAGAATTTTCAGGAGATGGCGGGACGTTTCCTCTCCGCGCGAGCCGGCATCCAAGTAGACAGCGGGCCGATGCTGGGCCGAGTGTGGATTCAGCTGATTGAAGACGCGGCGACGCGCCAACGCGCGGGCGAGGCGGCAAAGAAAATTTACCTGCAAAATCGCGGAGCAGCTCTTCGCTCTTTGGACCGAATCGCCGCGTTGCTGGCGTCCGGAGATGAGGGCGAATGTCGCTGAGAGGCTCGATTCTGTGGCCGTTCTCGCTGCCCTACGGCGGCGTGGCGCATTTGCGCGCCCGGGCGTACCGGAAGGGAATCCTGAAACAGAGGTGGCTGGACGGAATTGTGATCAGCGTGGGAAATCTGACGGTCGGCGGGACGGGCAAGACGCCGATGGTTCTGTGGCTGGCGGAAAATCTCGCCGCCGAAGGAAAGAAAGTCGGCATTCTCACGCGCGGCTATCGCGGCGAGCCTTCCCCGGAGGGCGATCCCGGAAAATCCACGAGTGATGAGGTGCGGCTGCTGCAATCGCGCCTGGGAGACCGTGTGGCCTTTGGAGTGGGAGGGGATCGATTTGCGAAAGGCCAGGAACTCGAGAAGCAAGGGATCGAGTGGATGATCCTCGACGACGGCTTCCAGCATTTGCAATTGGCGCGGGACGCCGACGTGGTGCTGCTCGACGCTTCCGATCCGTTCGGAGGCGGCCACCTGTTGCCGGCGGGAAGGCTGAGAGAGTCGCGGACATCGCTATCGCGCGCGGACATCATCGTCATCACGCGCTCTTCGCATTCTCCCGCGGTGGAAGCGGCGGTGCGGCGCGATTCGCAGGCGCCAATCTTTTACGCGCGAATGGAATTGGAAGCGGCGCTTCCCGTGCCGGGCCCGGCAAACGAAGCGGGCGCAAATTCCGACGCTTCATCCGTCAAGGCCGACGCGAGCGGAACGCGGAACGCCGGTGACGAACGCACGCGAAAGTGGTATGCGTTTTGCGGCATCGGCAACCCCGGCGCATTTTTCAGCGATTTGCGGGAATGGGGGTTCGAAATTTCCGGGCACAAAATCTTTCCCGACCACCATCGCTACACGCGCGCCGATGTGGACGCAATCGCCGCGGCGGCGGAGGCGAGCGGCGCGGAGGGCGTGATTTGCACGGAGAAAGACGTGTTCAATTTGAGCGGCCTTTCCTGGCGGCTGCCCCACCCAGTTTTCTGCCGGATCCGCGTGTGCCTCGACAGGGAAGAGGAATTCTGGCGGGCGCTGCTCTCCGCGATTGAAAGCCGCCGCAAGCAGCGGGCGGGACATTTGCCGCTTTCCTCGCGCGTGTGATACTTTTTCGCTGGGGCGGGGTGCGAGCCTGCCACGGAGAATTCTTGAAGACAACTCGACGCAACAGTGGCAAACGGCCCGCCAAAACCTCGCCTGCCGCAACCGCGAATGCTTCCGCCGATTCTTCCGCCGATCTCCCGCGGCTACTCGATGTGGTCGCATCGTTCGCTCGCCAGACGATCGTAGTCGCCGGCGACATGGTGCTCGATGAATTCGTCTCGGGCGAGATTTCGCGTGTCTCGCGGGAGGCGCCGGTGCTGATTCTCCGGCATCGCCGCACCGAAGCGCTCCCGGGCGGGGCCGCGAACGCCGTGAACAATCTCGCCGCGCTGGGCGCCCGCGTGTTTCCGGTCGGCGTGGCGGGCGACGATGCGGGCGGCGACGATCTTCTCGGCTATTTTCGCGACCGGCGTGTGAACACATCGGGAATCATTCGCGTGCGCGGCTGGGTAACGACGTCGAAGACTCGGTATCTCGCGGGATGGACGCACACGACCGAGCAGCAAGTGCTGCGAGTGGACCGCGAGCCGCGCGGAGCGCTGCCGGCTTCCGTCTTGAAAGCGCTCGCCGAGAAAACACGGCGGCTCTCGGCGCGAGCCTCCGCCGTGCTGATTTCGGATTACGGACTCGGGGTCGTCACGCCAGCGCTTGTCCGCGGATTGAAGGCAAAAACAATCACGCTCGATTCGCGCCACAATTTGCTCGACTACCGCGATTGCGGCGTAACCGCGGCAACCCCGAACGAACCCGAGCTCGAAGCCGCCTATCATGCGCAGATTGGCGCGGACACAGGGAAGCTCGAGGAACTCGGGAGAAAAGCGCTGCGCGACCTGAAGCTCGAAGCCCTCGTGGTGACGCGCGGGAAAGACGGCATGGCCGTCTTCGACAAAACGGAGGCAGGGGCGGCTGACTCGCACCACATTCCCATTCACGGCTCGGACACGCCGGTGGATGTGACCGGCGCGGGCGACACGGTGATAGCGGTTTTCACTCTGGCGCTCGCCGCGGGGGCCACGTATTTGGAAGCGGCGCAGCTGGCCAATTATGCGGGTGGCATCGTGGTGATGAAACCGCGGACCGCCACGGTGACGCGCGCGGAATTGGAGACAGCGCTGCGCCAGGACGCGACAGCGCTCCGCTGAATCAATGGACACGCGCCAAAAGATTCTGTCGCGCGAGGGGCTGCATGCCGTTCTCGCCGAGCACCGGCGCGAGCAGCGGAAGATCGTATTTGCGAACGGGGTCTTCGACCTGCTGCACGCGGGGCACGTCCGGTATCTGCAATCGGCGCGCGGAGAAGGCGATTTACTCGTGGTTGCGATCAATTCCGATTCGAGCACGCGCCGTTTGAAAGGGCCCGGACGGCCGGTGCTGACCGAACGCGCGCGGGCGGCGCTGGTGGCGGCGCTGGGGTGCGTGGATTACGTGCTGATATTCGACGAGGACGATGCTTCGGGAGTGCTTCGGGAATTCGAGCCCGACGTCCACGCGAAAGGAACGGATTATTCCGCCGGCACTTTGCCCGCGCCCGAGCGGGAAGCCGCCGAGGGCCTGGGCATCCGGGTGGCGATCGTGGGAGATCCAAAGGATCACTCGACGCGAGAACTGCTGTCTCGCATTCGCTCCGGGAAAAATGGCTGAAGAGAGCTTCCTTCTCGTGCGGCTGGGTTCGCTCGGCGATGTAGTCCACGCGCTTCCGGCGGCGGGCGCGCTGCGCGACACCTTTCACGGCGCGCGTATCGATTGGGTGATCGATCCGAAATGGCTGCGTCTGCTTGACGGCAATCCGGATCTGACCTCGGCGATCCCGTTCGACCGCAAAAGCCCGGGAGGAAGCCTGGCCGCGATTCGGAGGCTTCGCGAAGCGCGTTACACATGCGCCGTGGATTTTCAGGCGCTTTACAAGTCCGCGTTTCTCTCCTTTGCGTCGGGAGCCCGGCGGAGAATTGGATTTTCCTCGGCATACGCGCGCGAGGGGCTTGCGGCGAGGTTTTACACCGAGCGATACAATCCGCGCGGCCCGCACAAAGTGGACCACAACCTGACGCTGGCGGCCGCGGCGGGAGCGAAAATTGGAACCGCGCGGTTTCCGCTGGCGGTCCACGCGCAAGACGACGAAATAATTTTGCGCGAACTGGGCGAACGCAACCTCTCGCGTTTTTTTGTGTTGAATCCGGGCGGAGGATGGCGGTCGAAATGCTGGCCGGCGGAGCGCTACGGCGAATTGCACCGGGCGCTTACGGCGCGTTACGGATTTCGCGGAGTGGTCAGCGTGGGACCCGGGGAAGAAGATCTCGCGAGGGCGGCGGTTGCGGCGGCCGGCGATTGTGCGCCATCGAGACTGATGCTTCCACTCGGGCCGCTGCTGGCCCTGCTGCGGCGGGCCGAATTTGTGGTGTCCGCCGACACGGGGCCGCTGCACCTGGCCTCGGCGCTGGGCACGCCTTCGATCGGGGTGTTCGGTCCCACCGATCCGGCGAGGAACGGGCCGTACGCGAAAGACGACGTTTACCTTCGCAATCCCCGGTTCAGCGAAACGACGTACAATCGCGGCGCGTCCTATTCGCATTCGATGCTTTCGATCACGGTGGAACAAGTGGTGGCCGGAGTGGCGCGGCGGCGTGGCGAGGCCGCATGAGCGAGCGGCGGAATTTCTGGATGCGGTGGCGCGTGCGGCTGGGGTATCCGCTGGCGATTATTTATTGGATACTGGCGCGGCCGACGCCACATTCGATCGTGTATGGCGGATTGATCGCGGCGTTTGGCCTGATCATTCGGGCGCTGGCCGCGGGACACCTGGTGAAATACCAGGAGCTGGCGACATCGGGGCCGTACGCGGCCACGCGGAATCCGTTGTACTTCGGGAGCTCGCTCCTGGCGGCAGGGTTTGCGATCGCGGGGCGGTCGTGGATCGGAGGGGGGCTGATCGCGGTTTATTTTGGGGTGGTCTACTACGCCGTGATGCGCAACGAGGAGCAGGAACTTCGAGCGAAGTTTGGAGCGATATTCGACGAATACGCCTCGCGCGTTCCTCTCTTTTTTCCGCGGCCGCCGCACACGCATTCGGCGCAGCGGAAATCCGACGACCCGAGCGCGAAGGAATTTTCCTGGGCGCAGTATTTGCGGAACCGGGAAACCCAGGCGCTGGTGGGAACGGTTCTGGCGCTGACCGCGGTGTGGCTGAGAACGTACGCGCCGATCGCTCTGCCGGGATTTCTACGGCATTGATTGAATTGATGGCGGATGGGAGGAGAGCAGGATTTTCGAAAGAGATTCTGGAAGCGGGGAAGACGCAATACGAGGCGGAAAATTACTGGAGGCGGTAAACAGCGTGCATGAGGCGCTGGAATTGAGGGCGGTAAATCAAGTCGAAGGCGTCCTCTTTTCCGGGAAACATTTCGAGAGCGACGCGGCGCGTGGCGGCGATCATGCCGGAAGCCTCTTCGGGGGACAGATCGCCCGAGGAGATCGTGTCGAGAGTCAGATGCACCAAGATTCGCAGGCGGCGGATGCGGCGGCTTTCCTCATCAATTTCCGCCTGCGTAGGTTTGTTCCCGGGGACATCTCCCGGAATGGCCGTGGGTTCCACAAAGTTCAGTATGGACGGGGGGAGCAATTCGCGCAATAGTACTGCGTAAGGCTGTGCGCAGCGGACTCATATGAGCGAGCCAGGCAAAGACGATCGAGTCGTGAACGTTCATACGGCGGGGACTGCGGCGGAAGCGATGGTGATCCGCTCGCTGCTGGAGAGCGCGGGAATCCTGTCGCCGGACCCGATCGTTTCCGACCCGTTTCCCCTTCGGGAGCCGCCGGAAGGAACGCACGGAGTGGAGATCTACGTCCTGGAATCGCAGTCGGCGCAAGCCGAAAAGATCATTGAAGACTATCTGCAGTCCGATGATTCGATCGAGGCGTCCGATTCGGACGGCGAGGTCGAGACGGAATCGGAAGAGCCGCCGGACGAGGCAGAAACCTCCTAGCCGTTCTCCCACCCCAAGCAGCAGCCTTCGACTTCCCCACTAATTCGGAGCGGTTGCGTCGGCAAAAGCGCGGACCCAGAGATGGACGCCGTCGGTCGCGGCCGTAACTTCACCGTCGCGATCGGTGCGCAAGAGGCGAATACCGTCTTGACGGTAGCGTTCGACGGTTTCTTCGGAGGGATGGCCGAAGGGATTTCCCTCGCCCGCGGAGACAACGGCGACCTTCGGCCGAACAGCGTCGAGAAAATCCTGGGTGGAAGAGGTTTTGCTGCCGTGATGAGGGACTTTGAGGAAATCGGCGGCGAGAGGTTCGCGATCCTCGACCATGCTCTCTTCGGATTTCTTCTGGGCGTCGCCGGGGAGGAGGAAACGGACGCTGCCGTCCTGGAGGCGCATCACGAGCGAATCATCGTTCGAGACTTCCTGGGTGGGAGCGTCGTTTTCCGGCCAGAGAATTTCGCCGGCCACGCCGCCGCGTTCAAAACGATCGCCCATCTTTTTTTGGACGACAGGGATTCCGCGCGCGTGGGCCTCGGCGAGAAGGCGGGCGAGGGCGGGAGTCTGCTCGAAATGCCCGATCCAGAGTTCGCCGACGCGAAAATTGGCGAGGACGCTCATGAGGCCGTCAATGTGGTCGTGATGCGCGTGAGTGAGCGCGACGACGTCAATGCGCTTCAGGCCGCGCGACCACAGATACGGCGATACGACTTCTTCGCCCACGTCGAAGGAAGAGCGAGCGCCGCCCGACCAAGCACTTCCGGGCACGCCGCCTCCGTCAATCAGCATCGTCTGGCCAGCGGGAAACGCGACGAAGATGGAATCGCCCTGGCCCACGTCAAGGACATTGACTTCCAATTTTCCGCGGGGAAGGCGGGGAGCGAACGGGTAAGTGGCGACGAGGAGGGCGAGCGAGGCGAGAACGCCTGCGGCCAGCCATTCGCGCGACGCGATCCGCGGTTGCGGGCCGGCGTTCGCGGCGCGAAATTTTCGCGCGCGGAGACTAGTTCGCGCGGCCACGGCCAGGCCGATGAGCGCCGCGAAAAAAGCAATCGCGAGCCATGCGGGAGGTCCGGGAATGCGATAGGACGCACGCGGCCAATTGGCGAACCAGCCGACGCCGGCGAGAAGCCACCCCGCGAGAACGCCCAGCAGACGCGCGAGAATCACGGCCAATCCATGCCAGAGGAAGCTGAGGCCGAGAGTCAAGAAGCCGAGGGGGACGATCAATCCAGTGAGCAGGACGGCGGGGACGTTGCTGAGCGGCGCGAGCAGAGTGACGCGATGAAAATCTGAAGCGAGGGGTGGCATCATGCCCAACTGCATCACGGCGGAGAGCAGCAAGACATCCCAGACGCGGAGCCCGGCACGAATCGGCAAAGCGAGGGTTCGGTCTGATTGGGGTGCGAGGCGCGCGGGAAGACGGGCCGCGAGCCAAGCGGAGAGCGCGCGCATTTCCAGACGGAACTGGACGATGCGCGGGGCGTAGGCGGAATCGCGCGTGACGTCGCCGAGATGCCTCAGCCCCTCGCGGTAGGGAGCGCTCGAGCGGTCCATCCAGGGAATCGCGAGTCCGGCGAGGACAAGAGCGGCGAGAAACGAAAGCTCGAAACTGGAATCGAGGAGGAGCGAAGGCTTCGCCAGAAGGATGATGAGGGCGGCGAGGGCGACCGCGTTCAAGAGTTCGACGCGGCGGAAAAGCGGGCGGGCGCAGATGTAGAGGGCGGCGACGAGCGCGGCGCGGAAAATCGGAGGGCGGTCCTGCACGATGGAGACGTAAGCAGCGAGCGCGGCGAGGGTGACGATGCTGGTCCAGGCGATCGAGAGGCGCAGGCGACGGCAGAGCCAAAACAGAAAAAGGGCAAGCGCGCCGACGTGCAAGCCCGCAACGACCAAAACGTGATACGCGCCCGTTTCTTGAAATTGGGTCACGACGGAAGAATCGACGAAGCTGCGATCGCCCAGGAGCATGGCCCGGAGGACGGCGGCGCGGGCGGGATCGGCTTGGAAGAGAGTATCGACTTGGCGAAGAAAAACACCTCGCAGGCGCGCTACACGCTGCGCGAGGGTGGGCGCGGGCCTTCCGAGCAATTGCAGAAGTTCGGGGCTGCGCAAAGTTCCGATCAGATCCACGTCCTGGCGCGCCAAGAAATCGTGAATGTCGAAAGCGCCGGGGTCCTGAAAATTGCGCACCAGGTGAGCCTTGACGAGAGCCTCGACGCGATCTCCGGCGCGAAGCGAATCGAACGCCGTGAGATCGTCATTGGCGTGGTCGCCTTCCGTGTAAAAATTCAAGCGAAGGCCGCCGCGCACCGAAGCGGGAGCGCCGCTAACAGTCACGGTTTCGAGGTCAATTTGCAATCGGCGCCCCCAGGGAAAAACGCGGGGGTCTTCCCGCAAACGACCGCACCAACGAAGGGTGGCTGAGGTGTCCAAACGGCCCGCGGCGATAAGGCGGGTGACATGATTTGGGGGAACGGAGGCTCGCTCGACAGCAAGAGCAAATCCCCCCAGCGAGGCCCAAGCCAGCAGCGCGGCCAGCCAGGCCAAGAACAAGCGATCCTGCCACGCGAGCAGCGCGCCCACCAGCAGCGCAACGAGCGCAAGAGCCAGCCAAGCCGCGAAACCCGGCCTCGCCCAGGTTCCCGCCAGGGCAATGCCCGAAGCGAAGGCCGCGGCGATCCAGAGCGCGGGCAGCTTCATGGCTTCTCCAGTTGCGTTACCGTTTCCATGTGAAACGTTTGAGGAAAGAGGTCAAAGAGTTCGAAGGATTTGACCGCGTAACCAGAGCGGATCAGGGCGGCGAGGTCGCGCGCGAGTGTGGGAGGCTCGCAGGATACGTAGGTGATTTTTCGCGGCGCGATTTTTGCAAGGCGGGCGATCCATTCGGGCTCGAGGCCGGAGCGCGGCGGGTCGACGACCACAAGGTCCGGAGTTTCCTTGAGCCGAGCGAGAAACTGGTGCGCTTCGGAAGAGCGAACTTCAATGGCGCCGACGCCGCGGGCGTTTGCCTCGAGGTCCCGCGCGGCAGCAGGATTGGATTCCACGGCGATGACGCGGTCAAATTGACGGGCCAGCGGCAAGGAAAACAATCCGACACCGGCGAACAGATCGAGTGCGAGCTTTCCGCCGGAAGCACCGGCCTGAACCGCCGCGCGCGCGAGTTCAGCAGCAAGAAAACGATTCACCTGGAAAAAGGAAAAATGGCCGACGCGAAAGCGCGTGCCGCCGGCTTCGTAGTCGATAAAGCCGGGGCCGTCGAGCTTCATATCGTCGCCACGAACGTCGTAGAGGACGAGGCTGGCGAGGCCCGGGACGGCCCGGTGAAACTCCGCGGCGCACTCTTCGAGGCGGGGAGGGAAGCCGGCAAAATTGGCGGTAAGGAGCAACCGGGATTCGCCGCCGCTTTCGGCCGTGTGGGCAAAGGTCTCGATTTCGCGGAGCGACGCGGGAAGGGAACCGGCGAGAATCGCGGCGCGCAATCCCTGGAGCGCGGCGAGAAGAGGCGGGGCGAGCACGGCACAATCATCCACGGCGCAGAGCGAAGCGGAATTGGGGCGGAAGTAGCCGATGCCAAGGTTGGCATCCTGGAAATTCGCGCGCGGCCGCGGAGCGGCATTGGGGCCCAGCGGGCGGATTTTCCATTGGGCGCGATTGCGGTAGCCCCACTCGGGCGAGGCGTGGGCGGGTATGTCGCGCGTCCAATCGATTTTGCCGATGCGGCGCAGAGTCTCGCGCAGAATTTCGACTTTATAGGCGAGCTGCCTATCGCAGGGAATGTGCTGGTAATGGCAGCCGCCGCATTGGCCGAAATAGGCGCAGCGGGGAGCGATGCGTTCGGGGGAGGAATCGAGAATTTGGCCCAGGCGGGCGTGGACGAAATTCTTTTTGCGCTCGACGGGATCCGCCTCGACGCGTTCCCGCGGGAGGACGTAGGGGACGAAGACGGTGGCGCCCTCCTGCCGGGCCAAGCCATCGCCGCCGTAAATCAATTTTTCGATGGTGACTTCCATAGCCGCGCCACGCTCACGTGAGATAAAACAAGCTCAACCGGGGAATGCCGAAATGTTCGAACAGACGCTTTTGCAAGTACTGCCGCTCGAGCTGCGCAAGTTGATCGGCGGACATTTTTCGCCGGTAAGGGGCGAGCGAGCGGTCCATTTCGCGGCGGACATCGAGGAGGAGATTATCGTCCGCATCGGCCGCCAGGGCGGCGGACAATTTTTCCTCGACGACGGTGAGGCGGCGTTCGAGATCCTCGAGGTCGAGCGAGGAGGGCGAATCGAGGAGAGGAAGAGACTGGGCGAGGCGAGCGGCGGCGTCGAGAAAGCGGGAGGCAAGCGCGGGATGGGAGGATTGGCGCTGCGCGGCGGCGGCACGAAGCCGGGCGGAATTGCGTTCGAGATATTTGCGGAGTTCGTCGCGGGAAAAAGGTTCGCCGGAGGGGCGAAAAGATTTTGTTTCCGGCCCGGCGCCGACATTGGCTTCGCGGGCTTCGGCGGCGGCTTCGAGCACGGCGTCCACGCAATAAGCTAATGTTTTCATTTGGCGGCCAGAGGCGGCGCGGCGCGAGCGCTGCCAGCTTTCAAAGGCGCGATCAATTCCTTTCAAGACGGCGGAAAGAGGAATGCCGGCCTTCTGCCAGGTCTCGACGATGGCCCAATCGAGCGGCGAGACGAGGAGATGGGCACCGCGCTTGCGCCAGAAATATTCCTCGATTTCCGTGAAGTAATTGAAATAGTTGAACGAGTCCATGAGAGGTGCAGGGCCGAGGCGCGAAACGGAATCATTGGCGCGCATGTCCGGACCCTCCCGGTCAATTTCCAAGACTCCGTCCGGTCCCAAGACCCCGTCCGGGTCCGCGTACACGGCCCGCAAGCGGTTACTTGCGCGGCTCCGAAATCTTTTCCGGCGAAGAGGCGCGCGACGGATGCGGAGACTGGTTGCGCTCCCAGATGAGCCGGAGACCGTCGAGAGTCAGGAAATCGTCTACTTTCTGGATATGGCGCGAAGCCCTGGCGATCAATTGAGCCTGGCCGCCCGTGGCGACGACGCGCGTTTTCGCGCCCATGACTTTTTTCATGCGTTCGAGAATGCCGTCGACGAGGTCGGTGTAACCATAAAAAAGGCCGGACTGCATGGAAGCGGCGGTGTTGGTGCCGATCACTTTTCCCGGGTCCTTGATTTCGACGCGAAAGAGGCGGGCGGCGCGGGCGAAAAGCGCTTCGGAGGAGATCCCGATTCCCGGAACGAGGACGCCGCCGATGAACTCGCCCTTGGCGGAAACAGCGTCGAAATTGATGGAAGTGCCGAAATCCACAACGATGCAGGGGGCGCCGTATTTCTCGAGAGCCGCGACGCTGTTGGCGATGCGGTCGGCGCCGACTTCGTTGGGACTGTCGTAAAGAATGGGAAGCCCGGTCTTGATGCCCGGCTCGATAAAGAGAGCTTCGCGCTGAAAATAGCGGCGGGAAGTCTCGGCGAGGGTGGAATTGAGCGGAGGAACGACGGAGCTGACGATGACGCCCGTGATGGCACGGGATTCGAGGCCGGCGAGAGTGAACAGGTCGCGGGTGAGGATGCCGTATTCGTCCACGGTTTGATCGCGGGCGGTGGTGAGCCGCCAGTGGGCGACCAGGTCCTTATCGTGGAAGACGCCAAGTACGGTGTTGGTGTTGCCGACGTCGAGAGCCAGAAGCATCACTCGGCCTCCGCCACGTCGCCCGAAAGAATCGGCTCGACGCCGCGGCCGTCGTCACGAACCACGCGGAGAACGCCGGAAGGCTCGAGGCCGGAAGTGATGCCGGTGAAGACATCGTTGGCGGTGGTGATGCGGACATGCTTGCCCTGAAAATAGCTGGAAACTTCGGCAAAGCGCCGGAGGATGGGTTCCGGCCCCTGCGAGAGGAAGAGATTGTAATAGCGGTCGAGATGGCGGAGGAGGCGGGCGAGGATTTCGATCCTCGAATGCGTCTTGCCGGTCTCGATGCGCAGCGACGTGGCGAAGTCCGCGAGCTCCGGGGGCATCTTGGTCTGGTTGACGTTGATGCCGACGCCGATCACGGCGTAGTGGATGCGGTCCGGCTCGGCGTGCATTTCGGTGAGAATGCCGGAAAATTTGCGGCCGTGGACCAGAAGATCGTTGGGCCAGCGAATGTCGGGAACGGCGTCGAGCTCTTCGGCGGCGGCATCGCGCGCGGCGAGGCCGGCAACAAGGGTGAGAAGCGGGGCGTGCGCCGGCGAAATCTGCGGGCGGACGAGGACGGTGCAGTGAATCCCGGCGGATTTTTCCGAGAGCCATCTGCGTCCGGCGCGGCCGCGGCCGGCGGTCTGCTCTTCGGCCAGGACGACGGCGCCGTGAGGCTCGCCGTGCTCACCAAGCTGGAGGGCAACGGTGTTGGTGGAGTCAGTTTTGAAGAAGTGGTAGATGCGACGGGCGAAAGGAGTGCCGTAGAGGCGATGGCTGAGGAGTTGGGGAACGAGAATGTCCGGAATTTTTTCGATGTGATATCCGGTGTGGGGATGGCCCTGGACGCGGACGCCGAGCTCGCGCAGGCGTTCAATCCAGCGCCAGACCTGCTGGCGGGTGACGCCGATTTCCTTGGCGATTTTTGCGCCGCTGATGACGATGGTCGAGTTTTCGGCGAGGAGAGTGAGCAGCGCGTCTATGCGGCGGTCGGTGGTGCCGGGAAGCGCGGCGATACGTTTCGAAGCCATTGCCGGGGAGGAAGGATACTTCGAGGGGCGCGGGGCGGCAAGGTGGCGAGGGGAGGAAGAGGAGCCGGGGGAGGAGTCGCGAGGAGAGAGGCGCGCAGCCCTGTGTTTGGAAGGAGTTGCGGGGATTTCCAACACCTTGGGGGAGCGATGGGAAGGAAGAGATGGTTTCGAGGTTTCGGGTTCAGGCGCCGTTGTGTCGCGATCTTCCATTCATCCACCTCGAAACACCCTAGCACCGATTCCGAATGTCTTCAAATCGGGATATGTATACACTCTGGCAGGCGAGCCACGAAACCGGGTGAGAGAAGCGGGAGAGCCGGAGATTTGAGGCGGCGATCTCGAAGGCGCTTCGAAGAGAGAAACATGAGGACGCACGCGTAGGAAAGCGAAGGGAGGAGAGAATCATGCAGGCGCGAACCGTATTTTTGAGCAAGTTGCTGGGAATTTACTGCATTTTGATGGGGCTGTTCATGGCGACGCATTCGGAAAGAGCGTGGGAGGACGTGACGGCGTTCAGCCAGGACCAGGCGCTGGTGTTCATCACGGCGATCCTGGTGATTTTCGCGGGAGTGGCGATGGTGCTGTTGCACAACCGGTGGTCGGGAGGAGCGACGACGGTCGTCGTGACGTTGCTGGGATGGGCGGCGCTGGGCAAGGGATTGGTGCTGCTGTTCGCTTCGCCGGTGCTCATCGCGAATTTCTACATGTACGCGATACATTACATTTGGGTGATGTATGTGGATGCGGGGATTGCGCTGGCGCTGGGAGTGTATCTGAGCGTCATGGGATTCAGGGGGAGCGCGGCGGAAAAGGCATAGACCGGGGGGAAAGGCAGGCGGAATCGCGGGCTATTCGAGCTGGCGGAGGCGGTCGAGGAGCTTCTGGTGCTCGATGACGCGGTCTGCGAGTGTGGCTTCGAGGTCGGCGACGACTTTGGCGGGAGCTTTGGAGCGAAAAGCCTGGTCGGCGAGGCGGGCGCGCTTGGATTCGACGTCTTTGGCGAGGCGGTCGATTTCTTTTTGGAGCTTGGCGATTTCGGCGGGTTTGTCGGCGACATCGGCGTAAGGGATCCGAAGATCGAATTGCGCCGAAGAGCGCATGGCGCCGCCGGAGTGGTCGAGGCGGTCGCCGGAAACCGTCAGTGCGGAAAGGGTAGCGAGGCGGAGAAGGGGATCGAGATTTTCGTCCACGATCTTTTTGTCCCATGCGTTCGGGACGGATAGCTGAGCTGAGATTTTGCGCTTGGGATCAAGCTTCATCTCTGCCCGCAGGTTCCTCGCCGCCACGACAATAGACTGGAGAAATGGGAATTCAGGAGACGTACTTGGGTCAACGCCCGCGGGACGCTCTGGAAACTTGTCAAGCGCGATGGAGCGGGCGCCGGAGGCTTGCGGGAGCTTGTGCCACAGTTCTTCGGTGAGGAAGGGCATGATGGGGTGGAGGAGGCGGAGGGCGGCGTCGAAGGCGGCGAAAATATTGCGCCAGGCGGGAAGGGCGATGGATTTTTCGGCGGCGAGCTGAGGCTTGACCCACTCGATATACCAATCGCAGAAATCGTCCCAAAAAAAGTGGTAGATGGTTTGTGCGGCTTCGTGGAAACGGAAATCGTGGAGCGCGGCATTGACCTGGGCGATGACGGCGGCGAGGCGCGAGAAAATCCAGAGGTGGGCGAGCGAGCCGTCGGCGGGAACTTCGTAGGGAGCCTGAGCGCGGATTTCGGGCGAGGCGAGATCTTCGAGCGTGAGGCCCTGCGCCTCAATTTTTTCCAGATTGAAGAACAGGAAGCGCGCGGCGTTCCAGATTTTATTGGCGAAGTTGCGCGCGGCGACGATGCGGTCCTCGGACATAACGATGTCGGTGCCGGGCGCAGCCATGGAGACGAGCATGTAGCGGAGGGCGTCGGTGCCGTACTGCTCGGTAACTTTGAGCGGGTCCATGCCGGTACCTTTAGTTTTGGACATTTTGGCGCCTTCGCCGGTGCGGACGAGGGAGTGGAGGTAGAGGCGGCGAAAGGGAATTGAGTTTTGCGCAAGCACCCCCGAAGGGAAGGACTCCCTAAGTCCTCCTGAAGCAGAGGATGTTCCAGAGTTGCGTAGCGCTGAAAGATGGAGCCCCATCATGATCATGCGAGCATCCCAGAAGAAGAGGATGTCGTAGCCGCTGATGAGGAGGCTCGTCGGGTAATAAGTACGAAGGTCGGGAGTGTCGTCGGGCCAGCCGAGGGTTGAGAAGGGCCAAAGGCCGGAGCTGAACCAGGTATCGAGGACGTCATTGTCTTGCTCGAGCTTCGAGCCGCCGCACTTTGGGCAAGAGCTGGGAACGCCGGCGGCACGGGCGTGGCCTTCGAAAAGTTCGACGGAGGAATCGGCGGCGGGAATCATTTCGCGGCAGGCGGCACAATGCCAGATGGGAATGCGATGGCCCCACCAGAGCTGGCGGGAGATGCACCAGTCGCGGATGCCGTCGAGCCAATTGAGAAGAATCGTGCGCTGATTTTCGGGAACAACTTCGATGAGGCCCTCGAGGACGACTTTTTTGGCGGGCTCGGCAAGCGGCTTCATTTTCATGAACCACTGGGTGGAGAGGCGGGGCTCGACGATGGCTTTGCAGCGGTCGCAGGTGCCGACGGCGTGGGTGTGTTCTTTTTTGCCGGCGAGAAGGCCCTGGGCTTCGAGGTCGGCAACGATGCGGCCTCGGGCGGCGAAGCGTTCGAGGCCGGCGTAAGGGCCGCCCCTTTCGTTGATGTGGCCGTCGTCGGTCATGATGTCGATTTCGGGGAGATGGTGGCGCTTGCCGACTTCGAAGTCGTTGGGGTCGTGGGCAGGGGTGATTTTGACGACGCCGGTGCCAAATTCGGGGTCCACATAGGCGTCGGCGATGATGGGGATTTCGCGATTGAGGAGCGGGAGTAAAACCCTTTTGCCGATGAGATGCTTGTAGCGGTCGTCGTCGGGATGGACGGCGACGGCGGTGTCGCCGAGCATAGTTTCGGGGCGGGTGGTGGCGACGGTGAGGAACTCTCCCGGAGCGCCGACGATGGGATAGCGGATTTCCCAGATTTCGCCGACACGTTCGTGATGGACGACTTCGAGATCGCTGATGGCGGTGAGGCAGCGCGGGCACCAATTGACCATGTAGCGGCCGCGGTAGATGAGGCCTTCGCGATAGAGGCGTAGGAAGGCTTCGAGAACGGAGCGGTAGAGCGCGGGCTCGAGAGTGAAGCGCTCGCGGGTCCAATCGCACGACGCGCCGAGGCGAATCATCTGCTGTTTGATGACGCCGCCGCTCTCGGCTTTCCATTTCCAGACGCGGCGCTCGAACTCCTCGCGGCCGAGATCCTGGCGGCGGACGCCCTGCTCGGCGAGTTTGCGCTCGACGACGAATTGAGTGGCGATGCCGGCGTGGTCCATGCCGGGAAGCCAGAGCGTGCGGTCGCCGCGCATGCGGCGCCAGCGGACAAGCATGTCGATTTGGGTATGCTCGAGCATGTGTCCGATGTGGATCGAGCCAGTCACGTTGGGCGGGGGAAGCGCGATGGAGAAAGTCTGGCCGGAACCGCCGGGAGAGTTTTCCGCGCGGAAGAGTTCCTCGTCGTACCAGGCGTTGGCCCAGCGCTGCTCGATTTCCAGGGGCTCGTAGGCTTTGGGGATTTCGCGGGGCATGGGCCTCGTGACGCCGAGAATAACTGTCAGGGCTGAATTAATAAATATAAGGGGCGGAAGCGCGCGGCGTCAAATGCGGCGGAAGCGGCAAATCCCAGCGAAGGGGCAATTTCGAAATAATTGAAACGGGAGGAAGACGGCGCACGTCGCAAGAACAGGACCAAGGGGAGCGGGGAGCCGAGTGCGAAAGCGGCCCTCGCCGTTAAATTCAGTTGAGTGCCAGCCCGGTACGCGGAAATCCAATCAGAGAGGATGCTCATGATGAAAGGCTTGATCTTGTTCGTCGCACTGGGAAGTTTCGCGGCCCTGCCAGCGTTTGCGCAACACGAAGGGGAGGCTCCACACGGAGAGCAGCATCAGGAAGCAGCGCATCCGAAAGCGAATGGAGGGCATCCGCCTCCGGCGCCCGAGGCGCGGTCAAACCGGCAAGAGAAGCCGGAGTACGAGCACGCGCCAACCGGAAAAGTCGATAAGACGCAGCACGTGAGCAACGACAAGTGGTACGGGCGGCCCAGCCCGAGCGACAAGCGGTACGTATTGAAGCACCCGTTCCCGCACGGGCACTTCGAGCATTTCGGGGCGAGCTACCACTACAACGTGGTGCGGATCGATGTGGGCGCGCACCGTTTCTGGCTCCCGGGAGGGTTCTATTTTGAAGTGGCGCCCTGGGAGTGGACGGTTTGCGCCAACTGGTGCTGGAATTGTGGCGATAACTTCATCATCTACGAGGACCCCGACCATCCTGGATGGTACCTGGTATACGACATCCAGACGGGCCAATACGTCCATGCGCAGTACATGGGCTCGTAACCCAGGGGCGAAACTGGTTTTTTGACCCCCGCCACCACCGCAGCGAGGCAGGGCGGCGCGCCTGATCGGCAGCGTCCTGCCTCGCATTTAACTCTCTGAAAATAAAATAGATAAATCGTGGAAACCTTTTTTACGGTGTGAGGTTCAATAGAATAGGGCACCGCCAAGAGGCAGGGTGTACGCAGGGCCTTTGAGGCTGTAAAATAGAGGCATCCAGCCCAGACAGATTCCAGGAGCAGGGAGGCAGAGGTGGGGAAGAGTGCGACTGCGAGGTTCGAGGGCCGGAAGAGGACTCGGACTGCGCGAACCCTGGTCCGGATCGCCTTGGCATTCGTGCTGGCGTGTTTGGGCGGCACCGTGGCGGAAGCGCGCGTGGGCGTGGTGCTGAACGAGTCGCTGGACACCAGCCTGGCGCGGATCACGGGAGCGGGGCACACGGCTGTCTATTTCTCGCGGATTTGCCCGGCGTCGCCGGTGAAGCTGCGGCTGTGCCGGCCGGGCGAGGAAGGGTCGGTGATCAGCAACTACACGACCCTGGGAGAAGATTCGCCTTACGAATGGAACGTCGTGCCGCTGAGCATTTATTTGTACGGCGTGGAAAACCCGGAGAACCGGCCGCTGGTGGGGTCGGAGAAAATCAAGAACGCGCTGGAAGAGAGGTACCGCGAGAAATACCTGGAGGAGTATTGCGAGAATGAGTCGTGCCGGACGAGCAAGGATGCGGAGTGGCGGGAGATGGTGGCGGCGACGCTCGAACGAAGCCTCTATATTTTTTCCGTGGACACGACGCTAGAGCAGGACAAGAAGTTCATCGAAATGTTCAACGCCGAGCCGAACGTGAACCATTTCAACGGAGTGACGCGAAACTGCGCGACATTTACGGCGCGCATACTCAACTGGTATTACCCGCATTCGGTGACGCCGGAATACTTGAACGATTTTGGAATGTCGAGCCCGAAGGCCATGGCGCGGTCGCTGACCCACTATGCGTTGAAGCATCCCGAGCTGCAATTTGACATCACGCACTTCGCGCAGGCGCCGGGAACGATCAAGAGAAGCAGCGAGTGCCGGGACGGAACCGAACAGCTCTACCACTCGAAGAAGCTGCTGGTGCCGATGCTGATCTTCGCGGACCACGAGCTGGCGGCCGCGGCGGCGACGTATTGGCTGACGGGACGATTCAATCCCGTGCACGAAGCGGAGTGGTATCCGAACGTGGAGGCCAGCCAAAGAGCGGCGGAGTTACAAGTGGCGGAGCGCGACAATGAGGACGCGGTGGCGAAGGAGCTGCGGGAAGAAGCGCGGGACGAGCGCGAGCTGATATATGGAACGCCGGGTGAATGGCGGCGCTACCGAGACGAGCTGGCGTCGGCGGAGGATGAGACGGTGGCGGAGGAGTGGGTCGGAAGGACCGCCGATTTGAACCATACCATCCAGCGGCTGAATCGGGAGGGACGCGTGAAAGTGGAGCCCGATGGTTCGCTCTGGCTGGAAATCGCCGGCGACAACGAGCGGATGCGTGTGGGGATAAGCGCAAGCAATATTCTGGGACGCGAATCCGATGCGCGGCTGGCGTACGAGCTGCTGCTGGACCGAGACGAAAGGGTGGTGAAGAGCCCGCCGCACAGCCGCGAATCGATGAGGGAGTTCCGCGCGGACTGGCGGGTGTTGGAGGGGGCGCGGAAAAGGAATCTGATTTCTTTCGCGAGAGAGGAAACACCGGGAAGCGCCGGACAAGCAGGCGTGGCGACAGGCGCGAGGCGAGCGGAGCAATTCAGCCGAACAGCGGCCATCAGCGAATCGGGAGCAGGGAATTAGCGAAGGGGAGATGATCCTCGGTTTGCCATTGGTTCAGAGCACAAGTCAGGCGCGGCGTTCAAAAGCGTGATTTTGCAGAAGAGCGGTTCCCGCCGGTTTACTTCTTCTTTGCGAGTTCCTGCTGAAGGAGATTTTCCACCAGGGGTTTAAGCAAGCCCTGAGCCAGCATTTCCTGAAGCTGCGGGCCAAGTTTCTCGACAACTTTCTGGACAACCGCATCCACGTCAACCGGCGCCGCCGTGGATTCGGGAGGCGTGACGTCCACTGGCTCCGTGATTTCGCGCGGCGGAAGAAGGAAAGGGATGCCGGAAAGGGCTTCGCGGTTCGGCGGAGGCGCCGTGGGAATCCTCTCGATGGTTTCCTGAGAGGCCGAAGTGAAGATGCGGGAGACGGTCTCGACGACGGTAGATTCCGCAGCCGCAAAATCGGAGGGAGCGGATTCGGGAGCGGGAGAAGCGTCGCGAGCGGAGACGGGCTCCGCCTCCGGAGCGAAAAAGGAATCGTGGCGACTCTCGGCCGGAGAGGAAGCCGGAAGTTCGGGTTCGACGGCGGGGAGATCCGAGGAAGCCGCTTCATAGGAGCTTTGGGCTTCGTGATCGTGAGCCGGCTCCTCGCTCGAAAGATGATAGGAAAATCCACCGCGGCCGGAGTCGCCGCCAAACGCGCGGGGTTCCTCGGGCGGCGGGACATGCTCGAAGGATTCGATTTCGGGAGCGGCGGATTGAGATTCGATTGCGGGTTCCGCCGGGGATTCAGAAGAGATTTGTTCATCCGCCGAGGCGGCGGATACAGGTTCGGAAGGAGTGGCCGGCGCGACTTCGGAAGCGGCAGGCTCGGCGGGTGCGGCCGAGGAAGCTTCCGGCTTGGTCGAAAGAGCGTCGAGCCAGGAACCGGAGCCGTAGTGAGAAGAGGACGGCGCGGGCGACATCAGATCCATCCAGTGCGAAGAAGCGGCGGCTGGATGCGGCTCGGGAGCGGGCTCGGGGCGGTCCTCGACGGCAGGCGCCGCGACCGAGGAAGAAAGGGGCTCGGGTGAGGCGGCGACACCGGCAGGGACAACCGGAGCAAAAAATGTGGACAGAGTGTCGGACGGAGGGCGCACAGGCTCGGGAGCGGGCGGCGCGGAAGATTCCGAAATTTGCACAGCAGCCGGAACGGCAGGCGATTCGTAGCCGGATTTCGCGGGCGATTGCTTCTGCGGTTCGAGCGGAAGCTCGAGGTGAGGCTTGGCGAGCTCGACAGGTTCTTCTTCCACTTCGCGAGAGCGGATGCGGCGCGGAGGAACGTCTTTTTCGGAAGGAAATGTGATCGGCGAAGATTCCTGTTCCAGAGAGAAAGCGGGCTGGGAGGAAATATCGTCGGGGATATCCAGATCCATGCCGCGACGCCGCCAGTCGTGGTGCGTCGAAGTGTTGTCGTCTTCCTCGTCTTCTTCTTCCTCGGCGGCCGGCTGTTTGGGAGAGCTGTCTTTCGTATCTTCTTCCACCTCGTCAAGCGTGCGGACGCCTTTGCCGAAGCCGTAGATCTGGGCGGCTTCCTCGGCGGTGGGTTCGGGGAAATCGGGAAGAGGAGCGGGCGCCTTTTGGGCGGGATTTTCCAAGACTTCGGGAAGGGGTTCAGGTTCGGGAATAACTTCCTTGGCCTTGGCGAGTTCGGCGGCCACGCGAGGATTGCGCTCGAGAGCGGACATCACCATGGCGATCAGAGGATCGGGAGGAACGAAAGGCTTCTTTAGAACGCCGTCGGCGCCCACCCGGCGGGCTTCCTTTTCATCCAGGGGGTCAAATGCGCCGACGAGAAGAATGACGGGAACGTGGGCGTAGCGAGTGTCTTTTTTGACGAACTCGCAGACTTCATAACCGTTGCGGACGGGCATGAAAACATCGGCGAGAACGAGATCGGGGTTGACGTCGGGAAGCTTGCGAACGGCGGTTTCGCCGTTGCCGACCGACACGACGTCGATCCCGCGCTCTTCAAATGCGAGCGAGACCATCTTCTGGATGTTGGTGTTGTCGTCGGCGATCAGGATTTTCGGCACTGTCTTCCCTCGGGAGACGCGCCCATAGTGGGACGCACCTGCCCCCGCTGCTCAACATATTGCAGCACTACGCAAGGGGGGCGTCAATGAACTCGAGGTACCGGAGTGCCTCAATTGTTAGCAGGGGGTAAACAGTCCAATTACCAGGGGATGAGCTTGTGAAGGCCCTTTTTCTTCTTACTCGACGATTCGTTCTGGGAATCGCTGGATTCACTCGAAGAGGCCGCGCCCGCTGAGGGATTGGGTGTCTGGCTGGACCCGGCGGAGGGAGAGGGCGCCGGAGTAGGAGCTGGAGCTGGCGCCGGGGCCGGAGCGATCGAGGAGGAGCCCTGGGTGGCCTGGGTGGTACCGGCCGTAGAGGGGGCGGAACTGGGAGCGGGGCCCGCATCGGTGCCCGTGACGGCTTGAGGAACGATCGTCTGGACATCGGAGCCGCCGCCAACGGAGGTGGGGTTCGTGACGCCATTGGCGTCAACGGATGGCGATGGCTGAGAGTTCGGGCCGGTGGAGATAATCTGGGCTCCGACAGAAGTAGCCGCCGAGCCGACGGATGAGCCGGGCGTGACGTCCACCTGGGCTCCGCCATCCGCCGCGGCACTGGAGTCAGCCGTCGCGATGGAGCGGTTCGCAAGATTGAAATCGGGTCCGGCAGCGTCGGGACGGAGAACTTCGGTGGCAGAGATGGCGTCGTTCGGGGGATTCAGATTCGGAGCGCCGACGCGGGCAGCATCGCTGACGTTCGGCTTGGTGTTGAAAAGCTCGAGTGGCATTTTCAAAAAAGAAGCCTGGTGGCCAAAGATCGACGCTTCATGCTGCTGCGACTGCTCCAATTTTTGCTCGCGCGCCATGCGTTCGTAGGCGCCGGGGTCGGCGGCGGGAACGGGCATGCCGAGTTCCTGCAAGCGGCGCTTGGCATCCGCGGAGCGCTTGGAGAGAGGGTAATCGGTGACAATCCTGTCGTAGCATTTCGCGGCGAGATCGGCCCAGTGATTTTTTTCGTCCTCGTTTTTCACGGACAAGCGGGCCTTCTGATAAATATCGCCGAGCATGAAAAGAGCTTCATCGCTCTGGCTGAAGAGGGGATAGCGCTGAGTGAGTTCGACCAGACGGGCGGCGGCGGCGCGGTAGTCGGGCTTGGTGTAGTAATAGTGGGCGATTTCGTATTCGCCCTGGGCTAAAACTTCCTGCACGTCGCGCAATCGTTGTTCGGCCTGAGGAATCAGGGGGCTCTGCGGATATTTAAGAATGAAGGACTGGTAGGCGTCTTCGGCGTCGAGAGCTTGCTCGTCGTCGCGGTCCGCTTTTTCCATCATGCGGTAATGGCACATGGCAATTTGCATCTGGGCGTAGGCGGCCTCTTCGAGGAAGGGAAAGAAAGTGGTGAAATCCTGATACTCGGAGATGGCTTCGGTGAGATTGGAATTGCCGCCTTCCTTGTAATAGGAGTCGCCGGTGGCGAGTTTTGCCTTGGCCAGGAATTCGCTGTCGGGATAAGTGTTGATGAGAGTCTGAAGCGCGAGACGGCCTTCGGTGTAGCGGCCGTGCTTGAGATCGAGAATGGCCCGCTCGTAGAGAACTTTATCGGGCTCCGCCGGGGTTTGTTCGCTGGCCGCGGGCTGCGCGGGAGCCTTGACAACCTTGGGTTTCTTTTGAGCGATTGCGGGGCCGGCGAAGAGAAGGACCCCCAGAAGAAAAATTCCAAGCTGTTTAGAACCGCCGCGAATTCCTTCCATCAGACCCCTTTGCGAATCCAAGTTCATTCGATCAAGCTTTCTGGCTGAGAGCGCCGGTGGCTCGCTGGCGCAAATGACGAGCCGCAGAGGCTGGGTCAGGGGTGTGGAAGATCGAAGTCCCGGCAACGAACGTGTTGGCGCCGGCTTGAGCCAGTTCGCCGACGTTTTCCAGATCAACTCCCCCATCCACCTCAATCCGGAAGGCGCCATTATAGCGCGCCCGCCACTGAGCAAGCTGGCGAATTTTATCGTAGGAGCCGGGAATAAATTGCTGGCCGCCAAACCCGGGATTGACGGACATGACCAGAACGGTGTCCACCGCCCCGAGGACCTCCGAGAGCATGGCGACCGGGGTGGCGGGATTGATGACAACTCCAGCCTCGGCGCCGTGCTCGCGAACCATGGCCAGAGCGCGATTCAGGTGCACGGTCGCTTCCTGATGAACCAGAACACGGTTAGCCCCCGCCCGGACGAAATCCCCGATGAACTCCTCCGGATTCTCAATCATCAGATGCACGTCGAGGGGAAGGCGGGTTGCCTTGCGCAGGGATTGGACAACGGGAACGCCAATCGAGATGTTTGGGACGAAGTGGCCGTCCATGACGTCAACGTGGAGGACGTCGGCTCCGCCGGCTTCGACCTTGGCGATTTCATCGGCGAGGTGAGCGAAATCGGACGCGAGGATAGAGGGTGCGATTTCGATTCGGGAGTAGGTCATGGACGCCAAACCGATTCTAGCATGGGTCTTATTCCGTGACTTGGAGTTCGACGGAGGCGCCGGGGTCGACGCGGGAGCCGGGGACAGGGGTCTGGCCGACGACAATGCCATGAGCGACGGTGGAAGAAGGCTCGGTGGTGAGCTTTGTTAGCTTCAGGCCTCCGGCATTCAATTTGGCTTCGACCTCGCCGAGAGTCAAGCCGCCGAGGGCCGGCATGACGTAGGAAGGAGGGCGAGGGCCGAGCGAAACGAGAAGGTCCACGTGAGGGCTGACGACGTTGGAGCTTCCGGGGGCGGGATCCTGGCGAATGACGGAGTCAACCGGGCCGCCCGGAAGATAGAGGCTGGCAATTTCACCGAGCTGGAGGCCGTTGCGAAGCAGTTCGATTTTGGCGAAACGAAGGCTGGCATCCACGACGTGGGGGATGGTGACTTTCTGGGGGCCGAGGCTGAGGATGACGTGAGCGTATTCGCCGGTCTTGACGCGGACGCCTCCGGCGGGGCTTTGGCGGACAACGGCGTCAACGGGAAGCGAACTATAGATGCGGTCTTCCACGAGAAATCCGAGGCGTTCCTTGAAGAGCATGTTTTGAGCGTCGTGAGCGTTTTGACCGACGAGGTCGGGCATGACGACTTCACGGCCCTGAATGGCGAAACGCATCGCCGTGAGAGCGCTGAGAAAAGCGACCGAAGTCAGGATGAAAAGCATCAGCGCCATCCTGAAAAACCATTGCAGGCGTTCTTTGAAAGTGGGCATGGCTTCGAGGCGCGGCAAGGGCCAGGACTGCGGAAGAGCGGGAGGCCGATCCGAGCCGGAACGAAGAAAGCGTAGCACGAATTGAGAAGCGGCGGTGCGGGGTTGACGCGAGCGGCGGCGATTTTGCGATTACTTTTCGAGAACGGCGGCGAAAAACCCGTCGCAGGGGTGTTCGCCGGGGAGGGTGCGGAATTGACCGAGCGAGTCGATCAGCGATGCCGCGGAAACGCCGGGAGCGAGGTGGGGCTGCAATTCGGCCGCGACGGAACGAGCCGGGGCGCGGCGCAATCCGGGGGATTGAGCGAGAGCGGCTTCCACGACGTCTTCGTTTTCTTCTCTTTCGAGCGAGCAGGTGGAATAGACGAGGCGACCGCCGGGAGCAAGTTGCTCGATTGCGGCGAGAAGAATGGACAGCTGGAGAGAGCGGAGCTCGACGAGATCTTCCGGAGCGAGGCGCCAGCGAATTTCCGGGTGACGCGCGAGAGTGCCGGTGCCGGTGCAGGGGGCATCCACAAGAATTTTGGCGAAGGGCGCGGCGAAAGGAAGCGGGCGAGCGGCGTCGAGTTCGACGAGATTGGCGGAGGCAAGGCGCAGGCGGCGGAACTGCTCGTGCACGGCGCGCAGGCGGTGGGAGTGGCGGTCGGCGGCGACGACGAGTCCATTTTCTCCAGCGGCTTTGACCAAAGGGGCGGTCTTTCCACCGGGAGCGGCGCAGAGGTCGAGAACGCGTTCGCCCAGGCGGACGCCGAGAAGGAGTGGGACGATTTGCGACGCTTCGTCTTGAATCGAGAATTCACCGTTTCGAAAAGCGACAGAGTGCGAGGGGCTGCCACCGCTCAGGGCGAAGGCATCGCGCAGGAGCGCGCCGTGGTCCAGACGAATTCCGGAAGCGGCGAGGGAAGAGGATAGATTGTCGCGGCGGCCTGGATCGTGGAGGACGCAGCTCAGCGGGGGCGGGCGGTTGCCGGCATCGAGGAGCTGAACGGTGCGCGACGGACCGAATCGCGCAAGCCAGCGCTCGACGAGCCACGTGGGATAGGAATGAAGAATGCCGAGGCGCTCGGCGGGCGCGGAATCGGAAGGAATCAAATTTTCGAGAGGCAGAGCGGAGGATTCGGCGGCGCGACGGAGGACGGCGTTGACCAGCGGCGCAGCCGAGGATTTTCGCGCCTGCTTGACGAGCTCGACGGATTCGTTGACGGCGGCGCGGGCGGGAATCCGCTGGAGGTAGAGCAGTTGATAGAGGCCCATGCGAACGGCGAGCAGGACGGGAAGGTCGAGCCGGGCGGGAGATTTTTTCAGGTGGCGTTCGAGGAGGAAATCGAGCAGGCGGCGGCGCCGCAAAACGCCGAGCGAGATTTCGGTGGCGAGAGCCGCATCCTCACGGCGGACACCGGAAGCGAGAGCTTCATGGAGCAGATCGCCGGCGTAGGCGCCCTGCGATTCGACGCGGCGGAGGATGTCGAAAGCAATTTTGCGGGCTGGGCTGATGGTCATGAAATTATTGCGCGCGGGAGACAACACGCGTCACACGCCGAATCGCTCGCCGGGAAGGATTCTGGCGCCGTTGATGAATTGGCGGTCGGTGACGCGTTTGCGGCCTTCCGGCTGAATCTCTTCGATGCGGAGGACGGTCGAGCCGCCGCAGACGACGAGCAAGCCGTCTTCCCGCGCGGAGAGAATCGAGCCGGGCGCGCCGGCCGGGGCAGCGGGGTGCAGCGGCTTGCCCCAGATGCGGCACGTCGAGCCGCGAAACGTGGTAAACGCGCCGGGCCACGGAGCGAGCCCGCGAATGCGATTGTAAATCAGAGGAGCGGAAAGCTGCCAATCGATGAGCCCGTCGCCTTTTTTCAAAGGGCGAGCCAGTGTGGCCTGGGAACTGTCCTGCGCGACGGGAGAGAGATCGCCCTTTTCGAGGCGGCGGAGAGTCTCGGCCATCAGGGGAGCGCCGGCCTCGGCGAGGCGAGAGGAAAGCTGAGGCGCGGTTTCATCCGGGCCGATGTCGATTTCGCGCTGAAGGAGGATGGGGCCGGTGTCGAGGCCGGGGTCAATGCGCATGGTGGTGACGCCGGTACGAGTCTCGCCGAGAACGATGGCCCATTGAATGGGAGCGGCGCCGCGATATTTGGGGAGCAGGGAGGCGTGAAGATTAATCCACCCGAGACGAGGAATGCCGAGGAGGTGCGCGGGAATGATCTGGCCGTAGGCGATGATGACGATCACGTCGGGGGAGACGCGCTGGAGGAAATCGCGGGCCGAATCGGATTTGATTCGCTCCGGCTGGTAGACGGCGATGCCGGATTCGAGAGCCGCGTCCTTGATCACCGGGCTGGCAAGTTCGCCGCCGCGGCCGCGGGGGCGGTCGGGCTGGGTGATGACGCTGACGATTTCAAAATCGGGCTGGGCGGCGAGGTGGCGAAAAGCGGGCAAGGCAAACGCGGGAGTCCCGCAGAAGACGAGACGCAGAGGCATGGCCGGGGCTACCACTCGCCGGCTTTTTGCATCTTGCGGATCTTGCGGCGGATCATGTCGCGTTTGAGAAAGCTGAGGTGGCGGATAAAGAGGACGCCGTGGAGATGGTCGATTTCATGACAGAAGGCGCGGGCCAGAAGGCCTTCGCCGCGCATCTCATATTCCTTTCCCGCGACGTCCTGGGCGTGGATGGTGACATAGAGAGGGCGGGAGACGACGCCGCGAAAACCCGGGACCGAAAGGCAGCCTTCCTCTTCGTGCTGCTCGCCTTCGGTGTGAATGATTTCGGGATTCGCGAGGACGAGCTTGGCATCGGGATTTTTGCCGTTGGAAACGTCAATGACGGTGAGGAAAAGCGAGACGCCGATTTGCGGGGCCGCGAGGCCCACGCCCTGAGCGGCGTACATGGATTCGAACATATCGGCGACGAGCGCCTGAAGTTCGTCGTCGAATTTCTCGACCGGCTTGGCCGGGGTTTCGAGAATGGGGTCGCCGTATTTGACAATCGGATGAATCATCGCCAGTCCGTCCTAGAAATTTTCGACTTGATCCAGATAGCCCTGGAAATTGCGCCTGGCCTCAGCGAGCGAATCGCCGCCGAATTTCTCGATGAAGGCGCCCGCCAGATCGAGAGCGACCATGGTCTCCGCAGCGACACCGGCCGCGGGGACGACGCAATAGTCCGACCGCTCGTAAGCGGCCTGGAGCGTTTGCTTCGTGTTCAGGTCGGCGGTCTGAAGCGGCTTGCGAAGAGTGGAAATCGGCTTCAGATATCCGCGAACGACAACGTCCTGACCGTTGGTGATGCCGCCTTCGAGGCCCCCGGCACGATTCGAAGAGCGCGTGAAGGAGCGCCGCGCGGAATCATATCCGATTTCGTCCTGAACTTCCGAGCCGTAACTGGTGGCATTGGCGACGCCGGTGCCGATTTCGACAGCCTTGACGGCCTGGATGGACATGACGGCGCGAGCGAGCCTGGCATCGAGCTTCTCGTCCCACTGGACATGGGCTCCGAGGCCGACGGGCAAGCCCTTCGCCACGACTTCGAAAATTCCGCCGACGGAATCGCCGGCGCGAAGCACTTTGTCCACTTCGGCTTTCATGAGCGCCTCGGCGGCCGGGTCCACGCAGCGGAGAGGGGAATCGAGGTTCGCGCAAACCGCCTCGATTTCCTCCCAGGACGCGGGGCGTTCGAGGCGCGCATGGCCGACGGCAATCGTGTGGCTCAAGACGCGCACGCCGAATTCCCGCAAATAAAGCTTGGCCAGTGCCCCGGCGGCGACGCGAGCCGCGGTTTCTCGGGCGGAGGCGCGTTCGAGAATGTAACGGGCATCATGAAAATCGTATTTCAGGGAACCGGCCAGGTCGGCATGGCCAGGACGAGGGGCGGTCAGAGGCCGCCGGGCGTCTTTGGCGTCCTCGGAGTCTTCGACGGCCAGGGCTTGTTCCCAATTTTTCCAGTCGCGATTCTCGATGCGGATGGCGACGGGCGCGCCGATGGTGCGGCCATGGCGGACGCCGGCCAAAAAATCGGCGGTGTCTTTCTCGATTTTCTGGCGGCCGCCCCGGCCAAAGCCGAGCTGGCGGCGGTGGAGCTCACGATTTACAAATTCGGAGTCCACGGGCACACCAGCGGGGAACCCGGAAACCCAAGTGACCAGCGCCTGCCCGTGCGATTCTCCCGCTGTGACCCATCTCAGCATTCCGGTGGTTTTCCCGCCTTGCGACGACTTCACCAAATTCTACCGGAGGCACAGGCCAGCGTAAAGCCGCGGGATCCCGTCGGATCGTTTACCAGCAGGATTTTAGCGAGCAGGTCATACGTGAAATCGAAACCCGGGGAGAAGGGGAGGAGGAAGGGAAGTGGAGTGTAACGCGGAAGTGGAGAGCTTCGATTTCAATCCGTGAAAACCAAGAGGTAAGGGCGTGCCACCCGCCAAGGCGCGGGCATGGGCGCGCCATCGTGGCCGTCGCCCGGCATCTTGCCGAAGCCAGCTATTGGATTCTCCGCAAGCGGGAGCCCTACCGGCCGCCGCGCCGCAAAACAGATTTCGTCCAGGAGCGGGTAAGCGCGAGACACGTCTGACCCTTCTCCAACGGACCGCCGGGGAACGAGGTCTCGGGGTGAATGCGAAACCCGCAACCGATATGCTCATGCCCGAAGCAAGGGCGAATACATGGCTCACGACGAAACCGCACGCGCGAGCAAATGGACGACGGAACAAAACCATTCTCGGGAGGGTCCAGCCGGGGTCATCCTTGCAGGGCTCAGAAAATACCCTGGTAAGGAAAAATCAAAAGCTCCTCTGTCGCTCGGCAAGCGTCGCTGAGTAGGCGCGTCCCCACCAGTGTGCCCACCAAGGGCAGTTCCACTCAGAGAACCAAGGGAAAAAACCAACACCACCCTTGACAGAGCGCAGCACTTTCATACATGACGTGTCACACATGAAAGCCGGCGCTGTCAAGCGCCGTCCCTCCGGGCGCTCCCCCGGCTACCTGCACGCTACGGAGAGCACATGCTGGAACCAATGCATCGTAAAACCCACGGCCAAGAAGAAGACTAGATTCACCGCATACAGAAGTGAAGGGCCTACGAACGAGACTCCGCTTGCGCGCACAAGCAGTTCGGCCGGAATGTCAACGGTAGAAACCTGGGCAAACTTCTTCCTCAGCTTGGCGTGATCGGAGATCGTGCGCAGCCAGACAGACGGAACGCAAACCAAGGCACCCACAAGTAGGATGCGAGCGGAGGTCGGGAGCGCGCCCCAATACAGAGAAAGCGTGATCGTCCCGACCGCGAGTGAGACCAGCATAGACGCCGTATCCCTGCGAAAGTAAACAGACCTGAAAATCGAGTTCCGAAAGAAGTCCGGGGCGACACGCCGGTCTCCAGTGAATCTAAAGCTATTTGTAATTGCAGCGGATGTGATTTTCATGGGCAACCCGCCCAGGCCAGAAGGCCAGTTACTCCGGATATCGTTCCGGTGACAGGAAGCATCTCGGGATTGGCTAACGTCCAAATTCCAGTCGCAACCGACGTACCGGTGAGTACATTGCACGTCGTGGGCGAAAAATACTTCTGACCCATCCAATCTGGGAACATGTTCGCGGTCTGTGTGAAGATTTGCTGCGCTTCGGGTGAGATGCACGGACCACCGTTACAACTTGGTTGCTGCGGCACAGTCACCCTCCGGCTCGCGCACGCAGTCCGCCCCAGAGGCAAAACAAAAGGATCAGGACCAGAAAGTAGAGGTAGTAGGGTGCGAATGTGATGAGGTGCGAAGCCATTTGGACCGGATAACTATCGGCGAGCTGCGGCGGGGCCGTTGAACGCCAGGTCCGCATCTTCCAATAGTCCCGAAGCATGCGCACCCAAACTATCGGGAGGCCAATCAGGAAGAGCGAGTACGCTGTCTTCATCATGGTTGGCATCTGCGGCCAGAACGCTAGAGCAATTGATACGCCAAGTCCAACGTCAACAGAGAGAAGGACCGTGGCGAGTGTAAAATTCATCGAACTGTACGGCGAGCGCGAAAAAAAGTCAGCCTTGAAATCCCTGTCCGATTCAAAAATGTTCCACTTCGACCGAATTCCCACTCTCATATGCAATTCCCGAGGACCGCTGCTCCAACGGACACGACGAAAATCCCGATCAGTTCACGCCTATCTGGTACCCTGAAGATGCGCCAGGCACAATGCAATTACGATCAGCAGGATCAAGACCATGGCGAAGGAATAGAACAGCATGTCTGTTAATGCTGCTACAGCCACGCTCAACGCCGTCTGCTTTGAGCGTTGAGCATTCTCCCCGTTCGCGGCCTCCGTCCCGTGAAGCCGTCTTATCAGCCGGTAATAATATAAGGCTCGCCACCATTGGTAGATGGTCTGGGCTCCAATCAGAGCACCGAGAACAGCGACGAGAGGCAGAGGTAAAGTTCGCCAGTATCGCGCCAGGATGTATACGTCTATTGTGACAATACACAGTCCAACTACGGTCACAATCCGAAAGTAAGTTGACCGAAGCGGTGATCCGGCTAAAAATATACGACCGTCAATGGAATTCCGAGTCGTTTCCATCGTTTCACCAGCACAAGCTCACGCCGGCAAGTGCGCGGGCAGTGGCCGCCGCGCGGGTCTCGTGCTGCGCGGCGCTCTGCGTTAACCGTTAACCGGCCAGAGGAAGACGCTAATCCCCTCGCTTCCTGGCTAACCCGGCCTCAGTGAAAAAGGAGCACCTTACCCAGGGCTGCCAGGCAGAGCACGGCCAATGCCAGACTCAAAAAGAGTCCACTCAGAATCATATCCGTGGTAGCGCCAAGCACCTCGTTAAGGGGTGATCCTTTATCGAACTCCTCGATCCGTCCGGATTCAAACAGAATATGAATTCGCTCGTGAACTCGAAGTCCTAAACCGTATATCGCAACCAAAAAACAGATTACGAACGCCAGCAAGACGATGACTTGGAAAGTTAAGTGCCGCCAACTCCCAACCAATATCAACGCCCAACATAGGAAAGCCAGGGAGAATAGACAAGTCACGGCTTTGAAAAAAAAATTGCAAAAAGGGGACCGCATGTAGAACTCTGCGTTGGGTGTAGGATGCGGCGTCAGTTTGACCTGTTCGGACTGTCCCATATCGATTTTCTCCTACCTTTGGGTCGAAGGATTTCCTAGAGCGAGCAAGCAAGGTCGGCGCCAATCAAAACTAGGCCTGCTGCGGTTAAGCCCCAACCTATCGGCGTCAGTTCGAGTGCTCCTACTGAAGCGCCCCCCAAGCCCAATTCCGTTATCCCCGTTGTCGCCGCAGTGCCCGCTATGCTTCCTGTTCCTGTCACGCTGGCTGCGACGCCAGAGATGCCAACATAGTCGCCAACCTTCCCGATTGCCCCGCAGACTTTTTGCGCTGCGATCATGATTTCACTTTGATTCGGTGCCTGCGCTTGCGGCACGGACATTGTAAGATTATAGAAGCTGCCGTTCCAGTTCCCGCTCATAGTAACCGCGCTTTCCGTGTTCGGGTCCAACCCACCGTTGGAATCGATGCTGATGGTGGCTGGATTGCCGTAACCGGGGAAGAAGTACCCCCCATTCATCCCGCACTCGCCTGCATTGCTACCCATATCGATTCCGTTGCCGTATTGCTGATCGACTCCAGTACCGGCATCATTCAAGTATACGCACACCCCACTTGGGTTAGCACCGCCACTTGAACCGTTTGAGGTCGTAACAGAAAACCCACCGCCCCCGCCGCCCCACCCACCACCTGTGCCGTTGGTGCATCCAAACCACATATCACAATCTGTCATTCCCGTAGGATCGGTTAGTTTCAAAGGGTTATTACGGACATAGGAATAACGATTCCAGGTCTGAGGGTCATTGATACGAACCGACGAAATTCCTGCAGGATCGGGCGACGGCCATCGACCTTGGATGCCGTACTCCCGAGCGGGGAAATCGTAAAGGTTGGATACTGTATCCTGGTCTTGACCTGTGAACGACACGTCCGTAGTTCCAGACTGCGCGTACGGCTCGCCAAACGGACCATACGCGCCGTCGTAGTACAAGGCCCGAGCGGACCACGCCAGAGTAGGAATGGCGTCAACTTCTTGCGCCTGCCGAGACTGCTCGGTACTCTGCCCCGCGGATGCCATTCCCGAATTATAGTCCCATCGCGCAATTCAAAACCCTGCGAATGCATCACGGGAAAACGGGGACGGCAAGGAACCTTGCCATCCCAGACCGGCGGCGCATTCTGACGCGCGTTCCTTGGCGTCCTCGGAGTCTTCGACAGCCAGGGCTTGTTCCCAATTTTTCCAGTCGCGATTCTCGATGCGGATGGCGACGGGCGCGCCGATCGTGCGGCCATGGCGGACGCCGGCCAAAAAATCGGCGGTGTCTTTCTCGATTTTCTGGCGGCCGCCCCGGCCAAAGCCGAGCTGGCGGCGGTGGAGCTCACGATTTACAAATTCGGAGTCCACGGGCACACCGGCAGGGAAGCCGGAGACCCAAGTGACCAGCGCCTGCCCGTGCGATTCTCCCGCTGTGACCCATCTGAGCATTCCGGTGATTTTCCCGCCTTGCGACGACTTCACCAAATTCTACCGGAGGCACAGGCCAGCGTAAAGCCGCCGCATCGTTTCTCTTTTCGGGGAGAGCTCGACCTCTCGGAGGAGGGACCCGTTCGAGTTAACTCTTAAGTTTAGTATGATGCGACGATAACCCTCTCAGGCCCCAGTGCTAGTACAGTAGTAAAACACCAATGAGCGAAAGTGCACTTACGCACGATTTTGCGAGTTCGGCGGGCGATTCTGGAACGAACGGTTTTTACCGGTTCGACCCTGGACAGATTCAAACTGGGCTCGTCTTTGCTTCGATAGGGCTTGCAGCGGTATTTGTCTTCGGCGCCTGGGCGAGCCTTCGCAGGGGTCTTGATCTATTTGGTATGCTTCTGTTGCTTTTGATATCTCTTGGTCTTGTCTGGTTTCTCATTCACGTGAAAAACCTCTCGGGTCGTACTCTAGAGATCACCGACAAAGAGATATCCGTTTTCGATAAACGAAAAGGCAGCCTGGGCCGACTTTTCTGGGAAGAGCTTGGCTTGGTCACCGAGCGGCGAAAGATGGCGCAGCTCGCCCTATGGGACCGATCGGGCCGCCGTCGCGTTTTGGTCGACCAGCAGTACGAAGATTTTCCCCGCATTCGCCAGAGGATTCTCTCCGAATATGCGCGAGCTTTTGTGCCAAAGCCTCTGCCCATCGAATTGCGGAGCACAAGTCCCTTTCGCTACGAGACATTTGTGATGGGCTTCGTCACATTATTGTCAGGCGTTGCGTCTTGCCTGGCGTTTAGCCAGAATCAGCCGATTGCGAGTCTCTTCTTGCTCGGGTTCGCATCTTTTGGATTTTGGAATCTTCTTCTTCTTTATCCCCGACTTGGCGGCCCATCCGTGATTTATGAGGATCGGATTGTGATACGCCGGCTTTTTCGAAAGGATGAGGTCCGGAAGAAAGACGTGGCCGGTGTGGATTTGGCCGACGTGGCTAACGGAAACAGCGGGGCGAAATTCTCGATGGTCGTTCTGCGCACGATTGACAATCGAAAAGTGAAAATCACATTTCTTTATGGGAGCATTCCCGAGATTTATCTGACGTTGCGCGCGTGGTTGGCGCGAACGTAGCCTCGTTTTCCCCCGGATCTGGTAACGGACGTTTCCTCCACTACAATTCGGATGATTGCTTGACGAGCCCGGCGACGGACGATACGCTTTCGAGGACTTGGCGGAAGCCGGCAGCCCCACGTCGCCCAAGATGCCCGAACCCACGGAAACACCATCCCTATGGACGGCACTCAGTGAGGCGCTGAAACGGCAGGTTTTTTCCGTCCAGCAGTACGCGAGCCTCACCATGCAGTCGCTCACGAGCCTTCTGACCCCTCCGGTTTACTGGGCCGATATTCTCGAACAGATGGATTTAATCGGAGTGGGATCGCTGCCGATCGTGGTGATCACGGCATTTTTTATCGGGGGCGTGATGGTGCTGCAGACAGCGGCGCAGTTCGAGCGATTCGGGGAAACGGCGCTGACGGGGGATGCGGTGTCGCTAGCGCTGGTGCGCGAGCTGGGGCCGGCGATTACGGCGCTGCTGGTGGCGGGGAGAAACGCGTCGGGGATCGCGTCGGAGCTGGGCTCGATGGTGGTGACCGAGCAGGTGGACGCGATGCGGGCGCTGGGAACCGACCCGATCCGGAAGCTGATGGCGCCGCGGGTGGTGGCGATGACGGCGATGCTGCCGCTGCTGGTCGCGGTGGCGGATTTTGTGGGGCTGGCGGGGGGATTCGTGGTCTCGTACTTCACGCTGCACCTGGGGCCGGTGCAATTCTGGACGCGGGCGATCAAAGCGCTGGAATTCGGCGACGTGATTCAAGGGATGGTGAAGCCGATCGTGTTCGCGGTAATCATCGCCACGGTGGCGTGCTACCAGGGATTGAACGTGCGGGGAGGGACACAGGGAGTGGGGCGGGCGACGACCACGGCCGTGGTGGTGTCGTCAGTATTCGTGCTGGTGGTGGATTTCTTCCTGGCGCGCGTGCTGCTGTTCATTTTCCAGAAATAGACGAGGGGCGAGAAACCCTCGGCGGGCGGACAGTTTTCCCATTATAATTCCGGAATGATGAGCGAAGCGGCGCTCCCCGCGACGACTCCGGTCTGGCGAGAAGTCGTGCCGGGCGAACCGCTCGTCACCTTTCGCGACGTCCACATTGCCTTCGACGAAGGCGAAGTCCTGCGTGGAATTTCCTTTTCCGTGATGCCGGGAGAGACGAAGGTGCTGCTGGGCGTCAGCGGCGCGGGGAAAACCGTGCTGATGAAGCTGGCAGCGGGACTGCTGCGTCCCGACGCGGGGGAAATTCAAGTGATGGGCCACCAGGTGGGGCAAATGGCGGAGCGGGAACTGCTGGATTTCCGGCGGCACATCGGATTCGTATTTCAGGAGGGGGCGCTGTTCGATTCGATGACCGTGGCGGACAACGTCTCATTCCGGCTTCGCGAGGAAGAGTTTCCCGAGGAGGAAATCGAGACGAGGACGCACGAGGCGCTTCGCTTCGTCGAGCTCGAATCCACGTACGAGAAAGTTCCTTCGGAGCTGTCGGGAGGAATGCGGCGGCGGGTGTCGATCGCGCGAGCGCTTATTGACCGACCGGCGCTGCTATTCTGCGATTCACCGACCGCGGGGCTTGACCCAGTGACTTCGCAAACGATCATCAACCTGATTATGCGGGGGCGGGACACGCAAGGGGTGACGACGATTCTGGCGACACACCGCGTGCAGGACGCCTTTGGATTGGCGAATTACCGGTTCGACGCAGCCGAAGGGCGGGTGGTGCGGGCGGGAAAAGACGGAGTGAATCCGACGAACCGGTTGACGAACGTGCTGGTCCTTCGCGACGGGAAGATCTACTTCGAAGGAGCGGCCATGAAATTAGTGGACACAACGGACGAATATCTGAAGAAATTTCTGGCGTCCGCGGAATAGAACGCGGAAGCCGGAACCGGGAGGAAAGATCATGGCACAGCGGCAGCAACTCACGTGGACCGAGCTTCGGGTCGGACTGTTCGTCCTGGCCGGGCTGTTTCTCATAGCCGTGGGAATCTTTTACGTGACCGGAGCGGGAATCCTGGGGCCGAAATACCGGCTGGTCACGTATTTGCCGGAGGTGGACGGCGTGCAAACGGGGACACCCGTGCGGCTGGATGGAGTGGAGATCGGAAACGTGCAGTCCATTGCGCTGACGCCGCATCCCGTGGACCGGATGCACAACATCACGCTGGTGCTGCGAATCGACAAGAAATATCAGGGTGAGATCCGGACGGATTCGACGGCGAGCCTGATCACGGAGGGGTTGCTCGGCAACCGATACGTCACGATTTCACGCGGGCTGACCGGGGAAATGATCCCCGCTGGCGGCGTGATTCCGGGGACGGAAGAGGCGGCGATGAAGGAAGTGGTTCAGAGAGGGGCGGAGCTGATGGGGAACCTGAGCGCGCTCTCCGACGACCTGCGCGGGATCGTCGGGCAAATTCAGAAAGGCAACGGGACGCTGGGAAAGCTGATGAACGATCCCTCGCTCTACAACCATTTGAACGATACCGCCGCGAAGCTGGACGCCCTGGCCACGAACATCCAGCAAGGGCAAGGAACGGTGGGCATGCTGATGAATTCCGACGAACTGTACAACAAAGCGGACGCGACGATGGGGCACGCGGAAAACGTCCTGGCGGCGGTGCAGAACCAGCAAGGAACGCTGGGCAAGCTGGTGTACGACCCGGCGGTGTATCAGAGCGCGAAGGGGCTGCTCGACAAGGGGAACTCGCTGGTTGAAGGAGTGCAGGAGGGGAAAGGAACGATGGGGAAGCTGGTGACGGACGACGCGCTGTACGCGAATCTGCGAGACGCATCGGCGAACGTCCGCGACGCGACGGCGAAACTCAATTCCAACGAAGGGACGGCCGGAAAATTCCTGAGCGATCCGGCGTTCTACGACAACATGACAGGGCTGACCGGCGACATGCGTCTGCTGATATCCGATTTCCGGCAGAACCCGAAAAAATTCCTGCACGTGAAACTGTCAATTTTCTAAGGGAAGCGATAGGAGAGGGGAAGGGCTGCAAGTAACGAAAACTTGCAGCCCGGGTTCGGGTTAACGCCGAGCGATCACGGGTCTTCGGCGCGCGAGACGATCACGGTGCGGATTTCGGCGACGTCTTCCCATTCCTCCCCGGCGGGGTGTTCCGCGAAACCGGGGCCGCGGCGCGATTCCGGCGCGGGCTTCGCCTTGAAGTCCGTGCATTCGCGGACGGCGAACGGGACGTGGCGAAGAGGAAAAGCGAAGCCGCAAAAGATCATCTCTTCGCCGCGAGCGTGGCCGCGGACAATGTGCGCGAACACGCAGGCGTCGCAGAGATTCTGAAGGGCGCGCGGGCGCGGGCGAGGCAGATTTAGAGTGATCATTTTGCGTTCTCCTTTCCTCGCGGCTTTCCAGGCCGCAATCCTTGTGTTCAACCGAAATACTCCCAACCGGAAGAGCGACCAGCCGAGCAGGGTGAAAGCGATCTGGACCGAGTCAGACGCGCCGGAAGCGCCCGAGGCGCTTGGCGCGAGATTCCTGCGTCCGGTGCGAACCGGCCCCGCGGTCACACTCGTATTCTCCTCCGCGAGAAACTGTGCCGCGCGCGGAGTGCGGGGCCGTGGGAAAATGCGGGTGCGAGTCATTTTTTCAACCGGTCCGCGAGGACGAGTTCCACGACCTCGCTCTCCTTCTTTTTCTCGTCGGGAGGAGCGAATCCGACCGTGCGAGTGTCTCCCTTCCCGGTGACGAGCCAGGCGATTTCCTCCATTTGCTTGAGCGTTTGCCGCTTTTTCTCGGTGTAGCTGGAACATTCCAGCACGGCAAACGGGACGCGGTGTTCGGGGTAGGAGAACATACAGATGGTGATGCGCTCGCTTTCCCGGTAACCGCGGGCGATGTGCGAATGCATGCATGACTCGCATTTCGACGGGCCATGCACGGGAGTTCCATCCTTCATGTGCAAGGACATGTCCATGAGCCCTTTCTAGAAGCGGCGACAAACGCTTCGGCTGGCCGCGGAGGGGAGCTCCGCGGCGGGGAAAAACGAATGGTTTCGAAAGCGATGGAACGGGCCGCGAAAGGAGACACCCAAACCCGTCCGATCAATGTCCGATGCGCAGGCAGCTAAAGGAAAAGAAAGAGCTATGTCGTGGGACTGAAGTAAATTCGGGTGCAATCCCAGGACAGTGCTATGGCCGCCTGCCTTGGCAACGATTTGTTAAGTCGTTTCGTCATTCCGAATATTCTCCAGCGGGGCCAGTGTACGAAAAAGGAATCGTGAACGCAACAGAAAATCCCCGGTTGGGGAACAAAGAAAGGCGAATGGAGCGGCGCTGCACCGAACGGGGATTGCGTCCGGTAGAAAAGCCAGCGGAAGCGGCGAAAGCGAAGGCGGAAAAATCCGGCGAGGGGATTCGCCTCGCGCGCCATTTTCCGCTACTCTGTAGTGGGCCGCGTCTCATCGCCGCCTTCCCATGGAAGAACGCCTCCAAAAAATCATCGCCCGGGCGGGAATCGCATCGCGGCGGCACGCCGAGGAGCTGATCGCTTCGGGCCTGGTGACGGTGAACGGGCGGATGGTGACCGAGCCGGGCACGAAGGCCGACCCATCGCGGGATCACATCAAGGTATCGGGGAAGCTGGTGCGGATGGACGCGCGGCCGGTGTATCTGCTGTTGAACAAGCCGGCGGAAGTGGTGGCGACGATGAGCGATCCCGAGGGGCGGAGGTCGCTCCGCGATTTGCTGCAAGGCGTGCAGGAGCGCGTGTTTCCCGTCGGGCGGCTGGAATATCACGCGACGGGAGCGATGGTGCTGACGAACGACGGAGAATTGGCCAATGCGATCCTGCAATCGAGCCGCATGCCGCAGAGCTGGCAGTTCAAGCTGCAGACGCTGCTCACGTTTGAGGAGATCGCGCAGCTGGCGCGCACGACAGGGGCGCGAATCGCGCGGATGAAGGGTCCGGAAGCGGCATGGTATGAGGTGACGCTGAGCGAGTCGCGGCGCGACGTGTTGCGCAACCGCCTGTTTCAGACGGGACATCCCGTCGAGAAAATGAAGAGAGTCGGAATCGCGGGAATCGAACTCGGGCGGCTGGGGCCCGGCGAGCACCGCGAGCTATCGGCGGCCGAAGTGAACTCACTGCGGCGAGCCGCGGCCGGGGAGAGAATCGCTCCCCGCGAAAAGACGCGAGCAGAGTCGCGAGGCCCATACCGACAACGCGGACCGCGCGAGCTACGCGCGAAACGGGGACCGCGCCGCCAGAATCCATCCGAAGGGAAATCACGCGCGCCCGGCGAGAAGGGGCGTTTCGATCGGCGGCCGCCAGGCCGCCCGGGCCGCAAGGGACCGGGACGCCGGGGCGAAGGCCGTAAAGAGCGCCCGCGTCCGCGATGAGGCGCCGGACCGCGAGCGGTTCCCGATTGACGAAAAATCCACGTCCCAATTTCCCACAACAACTCATCCAGCTTGCTTCGAATGAAAATCCGCTGGGGGCATCGCCGCTGGCGATCCGCGCGGGGCAAAAGGCGCTGGGTTCGTCGAACCGATATCCGGATACGGACGGAGCGGACCTGGCGGCAGCGCTTTCCGAGTACCACAAAATTCCGGCGCAAAATATTTTGCTGGGCAACGGGTCGACGGAGCTGATTGACTTCGCGGCGCGGGCGTTTCTCCGGGCCGGGAAAAACGCGGTGACGTCGAAAGGAACGTTCATCGTGTTTCCGATGGCGGTGCGGTCGGCGGGGGCGAAGCTGGCGGAGGCGCCGATGCGCGAACACCGCTACGATCTGGACGCCCTGGCGCGCGAGGTGACGCGGGACACCGGGCTGATCTATCTGGCCAACCCGAACAATCCGACGGGGACGATGTTTACCGCCGATGAATTGGACGAATTTCTGGCGCGCGTTCCGGCGGAGATCCCGGTGATTCTCGACGAAGCCTATTTCGAATACGTGGACGAGCCCGGATATTCGCGCTCGCTGGAACAGGTTCGGCGCGACCCGCGATTGCTGGTGCTGCGAACATTTTCAAAAGTATACGGGCTGGCCGGGATGCGGATCGGCTACGCGATGGGGTCGCCCACTCTTTTGGCCGAAGTGGGGCGAGTTCGCTTGCCGTACAACACGTCCGGCGTGGCCCAGGCAGCGGCGCTGGCCGCGCTGAAGGACAGGGAGCATGTGAGAAAGTCCGTCGAAACCAATCGGGCCGGGAGGCGGCAACTGAGGGAGGGGCTCGCCAAGCTTGGCGTGCCGAGCGTGCCGTCCGTGACCAATTTCATTTTGGTGGAATTCGGGTATGATACGCGCGCATTGTGCGGACGGCTGGCCGAGAGAGGGGTACTCGTCCGGCCCATGGGGTGGATGGGATTTCCGGAAGCAATTCGAATCTCGGTGGGGACGCGAGCGGAAAACGAAAAATTTCTGCAGGCGATGAAGTATGCGATTCGACCCGGCAAGACGAATTCACCGAAGGCGCGTTAGCCGTCCGAAATCGAAAAGAAGGGGAGAACTCAAATCCGTCGAGTAAGCAAACGGCCATGAATCAAACAACCGAATTGAACGACCAAAACGAGCGGCCGGGAGTGCCGCTCGGAGATCCAGCGACGCAAATACTGAAATCCAGCCGAACCGTGGCGGTGGTGGGATTGTCGAGCCGGCGGCACCGGCCGAGTTACGGCGTGACGGAATATTTGAAGTCGGCAGGGTACCGAATTATTCCGGTGAATCCGAAAGAAGCGGAAGTGCTGGGGGAAAAATCGTATTCGCGGCTGGAGGACATTCCGGAAAAGGTGGACATCGTCAATGTGTTCCGGCGGTCGGAATACGTTCCGGAAATCGCCGAATCGGCGATCCGGATCGGGGCGCGGGCGATCTGGATGCAGGAAGGCGTGATCCACCACGAAGCGGCCGAGCGAGCACGGCGAGCGGGGCTGCTGGTGTTCATGGACTCGTGCATTTTGAAAGAGCACGTGAAGCGGTTCCGGCTGAGGTGAAGCGGGACGGGGCGAAGGGGCGTCAACCGAGCGGGTAGACCATCAGGACGCGAAGTCCCACCTGAGTGACGACGAGGGAATTTCCGTTTGGCTCAATCTGAAAGCTGTGGAATTCGAGATCGTGGAGGATGGGAGTAAAGCTGTCGTCGTAGATTCCGACCCAGACGAGGTCGCCCGAACGTTCGGCGGGGCCGCGCTTGAGAAGGACGCGGCTTTCGTCATGTCCCCACTGAAACTGTCCGAGTCCGGCGTGAACTTCAATCAATTTATTGGGATTGGCCAAGTCGATGACGCGAATGGTGTCTCCATCGGCGAAGAACCCGACTTTTTGACCGGAGGGAGAGACGGTCAAGGAGGCGGCGTAATTATCCACGCGCGCGATTTCCGCAATAGTTTCATGGAGCAAGCCAAGGCGGATGAGAAACTGCCTGCCGGTGACGGAGAGGTCGTCGGAAATAACGAACGCCTGATTGTGCGCAGCGTCCCAGGCGACCGCTTCGAAGTAATGGCCGGAGAAAAGCGGCGTGGTCTTCCCGTCGGCGGGAGTGACGCGCATGATTTGATAGGGTCCGCCGCCGGTGAGGTAGACGACGGACTGGCCGTCGGCGAGCCACGTGGCGCGTCCGGCATTGTCGATGAAACCCGATTTCGTTCCGGCGACGCGAATTTGCTGGCCGTCTTCGTCAAAGAGAGCGACGGATTTTTCGCCGTTGGGAGGTTCGTCGGGATCCGGCGAATACGTTTCAGTGCGAATATCGGCGGCAATGCGCTTGGAATCGGGCGACCAGGAGAGCGCGTCGACGACGAAATTGGTGGGAGGAGGGGAAGGAATAAATTTATCGCCTTCGAGGATTCTTTTTTTGGAGCCTTTGGAGTCGACGACCCATAGATCGTCGTGGATAAATTCGATTTTCTTGATGTGGCGGTGGTGGGGAACGGCGTAAACGATTTTTCCGTCGGGAGCGGCGGCAAACTGAGCGCAATCGTCATCCACGCGAATTTGCGGTTTTTCGGGGTTCTGCGCACGGACGAAGCCGGCGGCAACGGCAAAAATCAAGACGGCGAATGCGGGGGCGCAAAGGGCAGAGAAGGCGCCGAGCCGGCGGAATGTTCGGCGGAACCTCAAGCGCTTCCCCCCGCCGATTTCTTCTGAATCCGCCGGATCTCTTCCAACCTCTGGCGGATTCTCGCTTCGAAGCCCTGATCGGTGGGCTTGTAGTAGGAGCGGCCGAGAAGGCTTTCAGGGAGACATGTCATATCCGTCACTTTTTCGTCCGCATCGTGCGCGTATTGATATCCCTTGGCATAGCCGATGTTGGCCATCATACCGGTGACGGCATTTCTTAGATGCAGGGGAACGGGCTCGGCGATGGTTCGCTGCAAATCTTCCTGGACGTCCGCATACGCGGTGTAAAGAGCGTTGGATTTCGGGGCGAGGGACAGGTATACGGCGGCTTGAGCGAGAGCGAGATAGCCTTCGGGAGGACCGATAAACTCGAAGGCATTTTTTGCGGCGAGAGTCACGGCGAGTGCGCCCGGCTCGGCCAAGCCAATGTCCTCACTGGCCATTCGCACCATCCGACGGGCCAGGTAGAGGGGGTCTTCGCCGGATTCGAGCATGCGGGCCAGCCAGTAGAGAGCGGCGTCGGCGTCGGAGTTGCGGACACTCTTATGGAGCGCGGAGATGAGGTTGAAATGCTCCTCGCCCGACTTGTCGTAGGGCAGCAGGCGTTTTTGCAAGACGTCTTCGAGGCGCGCGTGAGTGACCACGCGGCGGCCGGCGGAGTCGGGCTCGGTGCCGAGGACGAGAGCTTCGAGGGTATTGTAGGCGGCGCGGACGTCGCCATTGGCGACGATGGCGATGCGATGAAGAATTTCAGCGCTGATTTCGACGAGCTCTTTTCCGAGACCGCGGACTTCCTCGCGAAGAGCGCGCTGCAGAAGGGCAACGACCTGGTCTTCGGTCAGCGCTTTGAGGACGTAGACCTTCATCCGGGAAAGAAGAGCGGCGACGACTTCGAAAGAGGGATTTTCCGTCGTGGCGCCGATGAGGAGGATGTTGCCTGCCTCGACGTGCGGCAAGAAGGCGTCCTGCTGGGCGCGATTGAAGCGGTGAACCTCGTCGATGAAGACAATGGTGCGGCGCCCAAACTGGCGGGCGGCCTCGGCCTGCGACATCACGATTTTAATTTCCTTGATGCCGCTCATCACGGCGGAGAAGGAGATGAACTCGGAGCGGGTCTTCCGGGCGATGATGCGGGCCAGCGTGGTCTTGCCGCAACCCGGAGGACCCCAGAGGAGCATCGAACCGAGTTCGTCGCGTTCGATCATGGTGCGCAAGGGCTTGCCAGGGCCGAGCAGATCCTCCTGACCGGTGAACTCCTCGAGCGTCTGGGGGCGCATGCGGTCGGCAAGCGGCCGGCCTGCGAGAGGCTCGCCTTCGGCGTCGATCGCTCGAAACAGTCCCACTCTAGGTTCGCCTTTGGCGCGCCGCTTCATAAAGCATCACGGCAGCGGCGACGCCGGCATTGAGAGATTCGACTTCCCCAGCCATCGGAACGGCCAACGCTCCGTCGGCCGTCTTCAATACTTCTGCGGGCAATCCAGCGCCCTCGCTGCCGATACATATGGCGCAAGGTTCGCGGAGATCGGGAGAAGCGGGCGAATCGTTCACCGCGTGCGAGACGGAAGCGTAAATCTTCAATCCCGCCACTTTCAACTGCGCCAGCAGAACCGGGAGGCTGAGGCCGCGGAGGATAGGAAGGCGGAGAGCGGAGCCAGCGGATGCGCGGACCGCCTTGGGCGACCAGGGATCAGCAGTGCCGCGCGCGGCGACGGCCCCGGTTGCGCCAAAGGCTTCGGCGGAACGGACGATTGTGCCGGCATTTCCCGGGTCCTGGACTCCGACCAAGACGACGACGAGCGGAGAGGCGCCGCGATAGGCGCCCTGTTTCGTCGCATATCCGCGAAGGAGGTCTTGCAGCGCCCACTCGGGAGGGCGGAAGAGCGCGGCGACTCCCTGGGGAGACTCCGTTCCGGCGACGGTGGCGAAGAGTTTGTCGCTGGTGCGAAAAATTCTGGTAAGGGGGATGCCGAAGTCCGAAGAGCGTGCGGCGCGAAGAATTTCATCGAGCATGGGCTCGCCGGCATCGCTCACCAGGAGAGCTTCGACTTCCCGGCCGTCGCGAACGCCTTCGAGGACGAGCTTGGGTCCCTCGACGGCGACAGGGCCGCCCGGCTCGGGACCGGTGCCGCGGAGGGCCGCGCGAAATTTCTTGAGCCACTTATTTTCGCGGCTGGTCAGGAGCAGAGAAGCCTCGGCTTCGGTGGGGGTTCGATGCCCAGCGGAGGGGAAAAGCGGAGCCATGACTGCAAGCCTAACATCCGCTTGGCATAGCTTCAAATGGGACGCAGGGATAGGCGGGCGGGGAGGCGGGACAGTCGATGGGGAGGCGGAGGAAATGGGGCGATTCGGGAATCTTCTCCCGGAACTTGCTTCTTTTGAGCCTCTTATGATAGCTTCGCACCTCGTAGCTGGGGCGCAACCCGCCGCGAGAAAACATTGCCCGTCGAAATCCAGAAAATCTCCATCGAAGCACCTGAACCGCGCGCCGTCGAATACGCCAGCCGTTACATCCGGCGAGGCGAGGTGGTGGGCATTCCCACGGACACGTTTTACGCCCTGTCCGCCGATCCATTTAACCTGGCGGCAATCGAGACCGTATTCCGGTGCAAGGGGCGGCCAGAAACGAAGGCACTGCCGATTCTGGTGAATTCGATCGAGCAGGGCGTGACGCTGGCGCGCGACGTTCCCGACATTTTTTTGGAGCTGGCGCATAAATTCTGGCCGGGAGCGCTGACGTTGATCGTGCGAGCGACGCACCGCCTGCCGTTGAAGGTGACGGGAAACACGGGACGTGTGGCGCTGCGGTGGCCGAATTCGAGGGTGGTGACGGCGGTGATCGAGGCGGTCGGCGGCCCCATCACCGGGACAAGCGCCAACCTATCCGGGTTTCCCTCCTGCACGAACGCGCACCAGATCGTCAAGCAACTGGATAACCGCCTGCCATTGATTCTGGACGGCGGGGATACGGGCGCGACGCTGGCGTCCACGATTGTCCGCATCGACGGGGACGATTACACGATCGTCCGCGAAGGCGCAATCCCCGATGCGGACATTCACAACGCGCTGCACCGCTGACGGGCATACTGGTACACTCGCGCGAATGAAAATCGTGGCCATCGGCGAAGTGCTGTGGGACGTGATCGGCCGGGAAGAGCACCTGGGCGGGGCCACGTTTAACTTCGCGGCGCACGCGCGGATTCTGGGCCACGACGTGGGATTTGTCAGCGGAGTCGGCGAAGACGACCGCGGGCGGGGCATACTCCGCCGCATGGAAGAGATGAAGCTTTCGGCGCGGAACGTGGCGCGAGTGGCCGATCAACCGACGGGCTACGTGACGGTGGCGGTGAGCGCGGGCGGACAGCCTTCCTACATTTTGCATCGGCCGGTGGCCTACCATTTTCCGTCGCTTTCGGACGAGAGCTTTACCGCGCTCGTCGCGCCGGCGCCCGATTGGATCTATTTTGGCTCGCTGACGTTCATGAGCGAGCAAGCCAAATCGCTGCTGTTTCAACTGCTCGACGCGGCGCCCACGGCGCGCCGCTATTGCGACATCAATTTGCGGCACAACTGCCACACGCCCGAGCTTCTGGACGAACTGATGGCCCGCGCGACAATCATGAAGCTGAGCGATTTGGAAATCGACGAGATGGCGCACATTTTCGGGCATCCGCACCTGACGTTCGAGAATTTCGCGCGGGCGTACGCGGAAAAATATTCATGGGAGGGCGTGATCATCACGCGGGGGGCGGAGGGCTGCGTGGTGCTGCTGGACGGCCGTTATTTCGAAGTGAGCGGCATACCGGTGAAGGTGGCGGACGCGATCGGCGCAGGCGACGCCTTCTCGGCGGCGTTTGTGCATGGGCTTTCGGCGGGATGGAGCCCGGAGGAGACCGCGGCGTTTGCGAACCGCGTGGGCGCGCTGGTGGCGTCGCGGCCTGGAGCCATCCCCAAATGGTCCCTCGCCGATCTTTCATCGATTGAAAGCTAGCTGGGTTTCCCTAAGCGCTCGGCATACAAACGTCGAATTAGTGAATTGCCAATATCGTACTTAAGTGATATTTTAGCGGCATGTGGACGTTGAGGAAACCGCCAACTCTATTAAAGGCAGTTGTTGTTCTCGGTTTTGCGATTTCCTCATTCAGCATATATTGGCTGAGCGTGATGCCACGCGATTTTCTCTCGTTAACTGAGAGGCTCGGCTGGGTTTCCGTGACGTTGAGCGTTTTTGCCTTCTGGCTCTTTTCCTGGAGCGGGATTCTGGCCTATTTGGCGGTGATCTACGAGTGGTCGCCGAACAGGTGTCAAAAAATTGCAGCACCGCTCGGCTTCCTCGGCGTCTTTCTCTTCTTTTTTGCGAATGAAGGACACCAGATGATCGGCATACTTTTGATCGCGCAAGCCAGCATTGCCGGCCTACTCTGCCGCAAGATGGCGTATCCGAGAATGACGGAAGAGGAGTTTCAAGATTCCGTGAGCCGTTCACACGAGCCCCCGCGCATTTTCCCACGTTGACGCTCCGGAATTCATCGCTACACGCTTCTTGACGCCTCCGGCTTGATGCGTCATTGTCTTTCCCCCGATGGCGCGACCGCCTGAACAGCAAGACGAGCGAACGATGCGGAGGATGTTTACGCGGATTGCGCCGCGGTACGATTTTGTGTCGCGGATGTTTTCCTACGGGATGGATGGGCGGTGGAAGCGGCTGGGCGTGCAGAATGCGCCGCTGCCGAAAGACGCGCTGGTGCTCGACCTGGCCTGCGGCACGGGCGATTTTTCAACGCTGCTGCAATCCCGCCGGCCGCCCGCCCACACGGTCGCCTGCGACATCACCGAATTGATGCTGACCCAGGCGCGGGCGCGGGGGATTCGCGACGTTGTGTGCGGGACGGGGACGTCGCTGCCGTTCGCCGACGGAAGCTTCGATTGCGTATTCGTGGGATACGGGCTGCGGAATTTTCCCGACCTGGACGCGGGGCTGCGGGAAATCGAACGGGTGACGCGGCCGGGCGGCGTGCTGGTGACTCTCGATTTTTTTCTGCCATCCAACCGGATCCTGCGGCGGATCTACCTGGCCTATCTTTACGCGCAGGGATATTTCTGGGGGTTGCTACTGCACGGCAGCCCGCGCACGTACACGTATATTCCGGATTCGATCCGGAGCTTTGTTTCGGTGGACGATTTTTCCGCGCTGCTGGAGCGCAAAGGATACGCGCGTTTGGACGCGCGCGCGTTCATATTCGGAGGGATCGGGTTGCTGTGGGCCGTGAAGCGGGGATCTTGAAGGTTAGAGCCCGGAAACGAGCGTGACGTCTTTGAGGAAGTCGTAATCGCCGCTAGGGGAAAGGGCGATTCCCCGGAGGCGGTCGCGATGGGCGCAGACATTGTCCGAATACCACAGATTGATATAGGGCTCGTCCACGGCGACGATTTTCTGAATCTCCCACAGCAACTGTTTCCGTTTCTCGCGGTCCATTTCGACGGCTTCGCGATCGAGAAGGGAATCGAGGACCGGGTTGGAGTAATGACCGCGGTTGGCGCCGTCGGGCGGCATTTTCTTCGAGCTGAAAACATACTGAAAAATATCGGGATCGTTGTTGCCGCCAACCCAGCGCTGGCTATAAAGCTGAAAACTTCCGTGAGTGACGTCCGAATAAAACGTGGCGTACTCCATCGAGCGGAGCTCGAGCACTACGCCGACGCGGCTCCACTGGTCGGCGAGCGCCTCGGCGAGGAGCCGCGTGGAGGCGTCGGTGGAGGTCTTGATGGTGAGATGAAAACGGACGCCGTTTGAGCCGCGGCGGAATCCGGCGGCATCGAGCAGGGCTTCGGCGCGCACCGGATCGTAAACGTATTGAGGCACGTCCGGATCGTAGGCCCAGTGATTCGGGGGAAGCAGGCTCGCAGCGGGCCGGGCGAGGCCGCGAAGCAGATATTTGATGAGCGTGGCGCGGTCGGTGGCGTAGGCGAGCGCCTGCCGGACTTCGCGGTGCGAAAGAATCGGGTCGGTGCAATTGAAGGCGATGTATTGCACCTGGGTGCCCGGAGCCTCGAGGACAGAGATTCCCTTTTCCCTAGCGAGAGCGGTGTACATGTCGGGGGTGAGCGAGTCGAGTTCGGCATCGGCGGAGCCTTTGCGGAGCTCGAGGGCGCGGACAATCGCGTCGGGAACGATTCGCAGGCGGAGGCGCTGAATTTTGGGAGGGCCGGCGAAATAATCGGGATTGCGCTCGAGGACGATATCTTCATCGACGGCGGAGCTGACGAAACGGAACGGGCCGCTCCCGACGGGATGGAGAGCCATCTGAGCGGCGGTGGCGCCACGAGGAACGATGCCGACGCTCGGGCGAGTCAGGTTCCAGAGGAATGAGGCATAGGGCTCGCGCAGGTGAAACACAATAGTCGCGGGGTCGGGCGCATCGACGGAAGCGACGGCGCGAAACGCACCGCGCTTTCCCGTCTTCACGGCGCCGGACAGGATCGTGTCGAAAGTGTATTTCACGTCCGCGGCATCGAGCGGCCGGCCGTCGTGGAACTTCACGCCCTCGCGAAGATGAAAAATATACGTGAGAGGATCGGGCGTCTCCCAGCTGGTGGCCAGGTCGGGGACAATATTCATGTGCGAGTCGTGGGCCACGAGGCTGGAAAAGATCAGCTCGTCAATATGCTGCGATTCGGCGTCGGTGCCGATGCGCGGATCGAGATTGGTGGGCGCGGCCTCGATCAAAAAATTAACCGTGTCTGCTTCCGTTGCGGCGCTTTTCGAGCCTGGACCGCAGGCAGAGGCAAAGACAATCGCGGCGAAGACGGAAACCGCCAGAGCGAAGCGGCCCATGGCGAGAAGCAGGCGGGGGGAAGTCGCATGAGGCGGCGGGCTGTAAGTGGAAATCATATTTCTGCGTCAATGAGCGCCCAGGTGTTCGTAGATTGGGGCGGGATCAGCATGCGGCCGGCGCTCCAGCGACACGCTTGCCCATGCAGACGGCAAAACGGGCTCCGGTGGCGGCGGGAAGATTGTTGGCGCGGCCGTGAAAGGCTTCGTAGGCAAGAATGGCGAAGGCGAAGGCTTCCTTGGCCTCCGGGCTGACGCCAAACCGCTCGGCCTCGAGGAAGGCGATTTCCGGAAGAGCGGCGGCCAACTGGGCCATGAGGAGCGGATTGCGAGCGCCGCCGCCGGCGACGATCATTTCCTCGATGCGCTCCTTCGGCAAGATGAAGCGGCGAAAGGCATCGGCAATCGAAAGGGAAGTGAATACGGTGGCGGTGCGAATCGTATCTTCGCTTCGAGCGCGGTACGCCCTGGCCCAGCGAGCGACGCGGTCCACGTAGGCGCCACCGAACTGTTCGCGGCCGGCGGTTTTGGGAGGGCCGGCGGTCAGATAGGGGTCGCGCAGCATGCGCCGAAGCAGAGGCTCGACGGTCTTGCCGCGGAGAGCGATGCGCGAATCGCGGTCGAATTTCAACCGGCCTCGGGTGAAGCGGTCAACGAGTGCGTCAATGATCATATTGCCCGGGCCAGTGTCGAAGGCCAAGACGCGGGAAGCCTCGGCCGAAGCCGGAATGACGCTGACGTTGGCGATGCCGCCGATGTTGAGAGCGGCGCGGCCAATTTTCGCGTGGCGATAGAGAAGAAAATCGACGAAGGGGACGAGGGGAGCGCCCTGGCCGCCGGCGGCCATGTCCGCGGGGCGGAAATCGGCGATGGTGGTGACGCCGGTGCGGACAGCGATGACACCCGGCTCGCCAATTTGCAGAGTGGAGGCGACGCGGCGGGCTCCGGCAAATCGCGAGGGCGACCCTTGATGAAAAATCGTCTGGCCATGCGAGCCGATCAAGTCAATTTTCGCGAGAGGCACGCGCCAGCGGCGGCACGCTTCGATCGCGGCGCGCGCGAACTCCTCACCAAGAAGAAAATTCAACTGGCTGATCTCGGCGGATGAGGTGGGCGCGCCGTCGGCGATGCGCAGGATCATGCGCCGGACGCGGGCGGGAAATTTCGAATGGGAATGGCCGTCGAGCCTCGCGGAAAGGCGAGGAGGAGCGCCGGAGATCGAGACCAGCGCGGCGTCAATTCCGTCGGCGGACGTGCCGGACATCAATCCGATCACGCGCATGGGTTGTCCTGTTCGGCAGGTCTTGCGATTGGATTCATTTCAGCTGCCTCTGGAGCGCCGCGAGCAAATTCATGGCTTCGAGCGGGGTGAGCGAATTGAGATTCGCGGATCGCAAGGATTCGAGAACCGATTCGTCAATGGCCGTGAAACTTTTTTGGGCATCGCCGTTGGACGAGGCGGCCGCGCGGGGCGCGGCGGCGCCGGGAGAAAGCTCTTCGGTGAGGCGGTCTTCGCTCTGTTCGTGGCGGCGCAGGATTTCGCGAGCGCGATCAATGACCGGCTGGGGGAGGCCGGCGAGGCGCGCCACGTCAATGCCATAGCTTTTGTCCGCGCTGCCCATCTCGACACGCCGGAGAAAAACGATTTCGTTTCCGGCTTCCTGAACGCTGACGTGAACGTTCTTAACGCCGGGAAGGAGAGATTCGAGCTCGGTCAGCTCGTGGTAATGGGTGGCGAAGAGCGTCCTGGGACGGGCGCCGGCATGGAGCGATTCGACGACAGCCCAGGCGATGGAGAGACCGTCAAACGTGGCGGTACCGCGGCCGACCTCGTCGAGCAGGACCAGGCTGGCATGGGTGGCGGTGTTGAGAATGGCGGCGACTTCGCTCATCTCGACCAAGAAGGTGGAGCGGCCCTGCGCCAGATTGTCGGAAGCGCCGATGCGGGTGAAGATGCGGTCGACAATGGGCAACTTCGCCTGGGCCGCGGGAACAAACGATCCCACCTGCGCCAGGATGACGATCAGGGCCGCCTGGCGCAAATAGGTGGATTTGCCGCCCATGTTCGGCCCGGTGATGATGAGCAGAAACTGCCCTTCGTCGTCGAGATACAAATCGTTGGGGACAAACCGCTCGCCGCGCCGCTCGACGAGAGATTCAATCACCGGGTGACGCCCGGCGGCGATCATGAGTTCGCCGCGCCGGCCGTGGCGGGAGGGCGATTTTTCGGAGAACGAGGGGCGCGCGTAATTGCGGGCGGCGGCGATGCGGGCGAAATTGACGAGGACGTCGGATTGAGCGACGGCGGCGGCCGTCCGGCGCATGCGCGCGGCTTCGCGGGCGATGCTTTCACGGATTTCGCCGTAGAGGCGCCGCTCGATTTCGAGAACGCGGTGTTCGGCGGTCAGGACCTTCCGCTCGTGGTCTTTGAGTTCCGGCGAAGTGTAGCGCTCGGCGTTCACGAGGGTCTGCTTGCGCTCGTAATCGGTAGGAGCGAGGTGGAGGTTGGCCTTGGAGATTTCGATATAGAAGCCGAAGACCTGGTTATAGCGGATTTTCAGGGAAGCGATTCCCGTGCGTTTGCGTTCGCGGTCTTCCATGGCGGCGATCAACTGGCGACCCTGCGTCATGATGTCGCGCAAACCGTCGAGTTCCGCGTCGTAGCCGCGGCGGATAACGCCGGGTTCGTTCAGAACCGCCGGAGGATCGTCGGCAATCCCGCGGGCAATGGCGCCGCGGACGTCGGCCATTTCGTCCATTTGCGAATGGAGATCGAAAAGACGGCCCGACGCTGGTTTGGCCGAGGTTTCGGCGAGCCATTTGCGGACATTCGGAAGGCGTTCGAGCGAAGCCAGCAGAGCGAGCAAATCTCTGGGCAGGGCAACGCCCAAAATGATGCGGCTCATCAGGCGTTCGAGGTCGAGGATGCCGTCGAGTTCGCGACGGATCTCCTCGCGGGCGACTGTCTGGGATTTCAAGGTTTCGACGGCATCCAGGCGCGCCTGGATTTCGTCGAGCGAGATTTCGGGGCGAAGGAGCCAGGCTCGCAGGAGGCGAGCGCCCATCCCGGTGGCGGTGTCGTCCATGGCATGAAGGAGGGTGGCGGACGCGTCGTCTCCACCGGTTGGGTCGGTCAACTCGAGATTGCGCACGGTGACTTGATCGAGAGCCATCGAGTCCTGCTGCTCGTAATAGACGATGCGGTCGATGTGCTCGAGACCAGCGCCTTCGGGGCGAAGAGTGGGAATCGCGGCGAGGTCTTCGGCTTTACGTGCGCCGATGGCATTCGTTTCGCGGAGGTAATGGACGATCGCGCCAGCGGCGGATACGGCCTGGGGATGGCCGCTTAGACCGAAGCCTTCGAGTCCGGCGACGCGAAACTGTTTTTCGAGCAGCCGTGCGGCGAATTGGGCTTCGAAGACCCAATCGTCAACGGGGGTCTCGACGGCCGAAGAGGATGGGGTGATGCGCGCGGCAGGGGCATCGTCGTTTCCGAAGAGGAGGCGTTTTGCGGGGCGGGGAACGAGAATTTCGCGAGGCTGGAGGATTCCGAGTTCGTCGCGGACGCGGGCCTCGGCGTGGTCGCCGGAAAATTCGGTGGCGCGGAAATCGCCGGTCGAAAGGTCCACGTAGGCCAGGCCGATGGAACGCCCCTGCGGGCCGCGGGAGACGGCCGCGAGAAAATTATTTTCCTTGGCTTCGACCAAGGCGGAGCCCGTCGCCGTTCCCGGCGTGAGGACGCGAATCACTTCGCGGCGGACGAGCTTCTTGCCCGGGCCGGGTTCCTCCATCTGCTCGCAGATGGCGACTTTGTGGCCGGCGCGGATGAGCCGGGCGATGTAATTTTCGGCGGCGTGGTAGGGGACGCCGCACATCGGGACGGCGCCTTCCTTTTCGCGATTGCGCGAGGTGAGGGTGATCTGGAGGATTTTGGAGGCGGTGACAGCGTCGTCGTAGAAGAGCTCGTAGAAATCTCCGAGGCGGAACAGGAGCAGGGCGGAAGGGTGCTGCTTCTTCACGGCGAGGTACTGCTGCATCAGCGGGGTTGTGGGTTCACTCATTCCAGATGGCCCTGCGATTATGCTGGCTCGGAGCGCTGTCTGCAACTCCGGCTGAGTTGCGGAGCTGGAATTTTTTGCTGCGAGGGACTGCATTCGCGCCCCGCCTCACGGTTACAATTCCCCAATGCCTGGAGGAAGACGCATCGGCAAGCCGAGTAGTCCTGTTACGGCGGTGGCGTTGGTTGTCATGATTCTCATCATCGTCTGGGTTCTGCTTGGCAATCTCGGATGGTTGCCCACGCATCGTTGAACTCTTGTCCCCTGGTCCCTCTATAATCGGCGCGTGACATCGGTGGCCCATCGCGAGATTGAGATCAAGCTGCGCGTTGCGGATCTGGCGGAGATCATTGCGAGGATTCGCGGGCTCGGCGGGCGGCCGCGCGGCCGGGTGCATGAGTACAACGTGCTCTTCGACACGCCGGATTCGGCGATTCGCGAGTCGGGATGCCTGCTGCGCCTCCGGACGGAAACACCCAAGGCTTCGCGCCTGGTTCCGGCCGGGCCGCGGGGCGCCTGGGTAACGTGGAAAGCTCCGGCGCCGCCCAGACGCAAGGGCGCTGCCTCGGCCTTCAAAGAGAGGCTCGAATCCGAGGTTGCCGTCGGCGACCCCGCCGCCTTCCGGGGCCAACTGCTTTCGCTTGGGTTGCGCCCCGGCTTCCGGTACGAAAAATATCGCACGACCTTTACGATCCCGGGAGTCGCGCTGCACCTGGACCTGGACGAGACCCCGGTTGGAACGATTCTCGAGCTCGAAGGCTCGCCCGCGGCCATTCGCCGAATCGCCGGGCGCCTGGGATTTGGCGTCCGGGACTATCTGCGGATGACGTATTGGGAGCTGAACGCGGCGGAATGCCGGAGGAAGGGCATTCGAGCGGGGAATATGGTGTTCGGCGAATAAAAATTTGGGGTTTGGTTCACTCTTTGCTTGACAAACGTAGTGTCTGCATTTAGTAGTCAATCCGGGGACAAGCGCATTTTCGATGGAAGGGCGTTCGTCCAATTCGGAAGCGGGCAGTAGCAGCTCGGCGGTGCCGTTAGGTGTCGCCCGGCAGGCTCTTGGGGCCCTCCCGCGCGGTCTGAAGTGCTGCTCGGCGGCGGCTGGCGAATTCCGCCAACCGGCCGATGAGATGGCAGCGGGGAGGGTGAGTCCGGCCTGATTTATCTCAGGGGCGCACTTTTCCGCCCGAGGCCGGTTCCCGCCGGCTTCGGGCATTTTTTTTGGAAGGAGCGACAAGATGCTTCACGCCACCGAAATTCTCGGCGCGCAGGCGTTCGATTCGGGGGGAAATTTTGTGGGGCGGGTCAAGGAGCTGTTTATCGAGCCCGCGGACCAGCCGAGCCGGATTTCGCGCCTGCTTTTGAGCCGCGGGCAATACCGTCCCATCGTGGCGCGCTACGACCAAGTGGCATCGGTTGACCCGGGCCGCGTGCGGCTGACGACCGATGAGTCAGCATTGGAACTCTATCATCCGAACGAAGCGTGGCTCGCGGTGGGCAAGGACCTGCTGGATCAGCAGATCATCGATACAAACGGGCGAAAAGTGGTGCGCGTAAACGACATCGATCTGGCCGACCAGAAGACCAACGGAAACGTGGAGCTGCGGGTGACACACGTGGACATCGGGATCGCGGCGGCGGTCCGGCGGCTGCTGCAGGGGCTGGTGCCGCCGATGACCATCCGGCGGATCCAGGAGAAGCTCCCGGCGCGAAATATCCGCTGGGAATTCGTGAACTTGATCGAGCCGGACCCGCTGCGGCGGGTGAAGCTACGGATGACGAGCGAAAAGCTGGCGGGACTGCATCCGGCGGACCTGGCGGAAATCATGGAGGAACTGTCGCCGGACGAGCGGCAATCGATCGTGAATTCGCTGGACGAGGAAACGGCGGCGGAGGCGATCGCGGAACTCGATAAGCGATTGCAGACGCAAGTGGTGGAAAAAATGGACTCGGAGAAAGCGGCGGACATCATCGAAGAGATGTCGCCGGACGAAGCCGCGGACATCATCCAGGGCCTGGAGCCGGAGAAATCGAAGGAAGTGCTGGAAGAGATGGAGCACCGCGAGGCGCACGAAGTGGAGGAGTTGATGCGGTTCGCGGAAAACACCGCGGGAGGAATGATGACCACGGAGTTCGTGGTGGTCGGGGAGGACGCGACGCGCGGTGAAGTGCTGGATTACATCCGGTTCCACGAGATCGCGGCCGATCAGCTCGATAACATCGTGCTCATCAACCGGGAAGCGGCCCTGGCCGGGACCGTGCCGGTGGCCCGGCTGCTGCTGGCGGATTCGGAGGTGCGCCTGGCGGACATCAAGTTCGAGCCGCTGGTTTCGGTGAAGCCGGAAGAAGACGAAAAAGACGTGTTCGAGCTGTTCGACAAATACAATCTGCGGAGCCTGACCGTGGTGGACGACAGGAACATGCCGATCGGGGCCATCACGGTGGACGATGTGGTCAGCCGGATGCAGGCGAAGCTGTAGGCAAAACACGGGAAAAAACGAAGGAAGAGTCCGGGGGAGCGCGTGGAAATTAGCGCTCGCGCGGGAACGCGGATGAATGCCTGGTCCACACTGTCGAAGAAATACGAGGCCTGGAGCGGACAAGCCCAGGGGCTGAACCGGCGCGCGCATTTCTGGCGGAAGCGGATCGCCGTGTTCCTGGCGGTGGTGGGCCCGGGCATCATCACGTCGAACGTAGACAATGATGCGGGCGGCATCAGCGTCTACAGCCAGAGCGGGGCGCAATTCGGATATACGCTTCTGTGGTCGCTCATTCCGATGACGATCGCGCTTTACGTTTCCGAGGAGATGTGCGCGCGGATGGGCGTGGTGACAGGGAAGGGATTGTCGGACCTGATCCGCGAGGAGTTCGGCTTCCGGTCCACGTTTTTCGTGATGCTGGCGGCGCTGGCGGTTGACCTGGGAAACACGGTGGCGGAATTTTCGGGGATCGCGGAAGCCTCGGACGTGCTGCATATCAGCCGGTACATCGCCGTGCCGATCGCGGCGATTGCGGTGTGGCTGCTGGTGGTGTATGGGACATACCGCGTCGTCGAGAAGATATTCCTGGTGGCATGCGGATTCTATCTTTCCTACGTGTTCTCGGCGTTCCTGGCCAAGCCGGACTGGATGTACGCCGCGAAACAGACCGTGCTGCCCACGCTGCATTTCAACGCGCCGTATCTGCTGGTGCTGACGGGGCTGGTGGGCACGACCATCGCTCCGTGGCAATTTTTCTATCTCCAGGCGGGGTTCGTGGAGAAGAAAGTGGGGCCGCGCCAATACAAGCACGCGAAGTGGGACGTGCTGGTGGGAAGCATCTCCTGCATGGTGATCGTATTTTTCATCATCGTGTGCTGCGCGGCGACGCTGAACCTGCACGGGCTGACAAACATTTCGAGCGCGGCGCAAGCGGCCCAGGCGCTGTCGCCGCTCGCGGGACGATTCGCGGGCAGCCTGTTCGCGTTCGGGTTGCTGAACGCGTCGCTGTTCGCGGCGTCGATTCTGCCGCTCTCGACGGCGCACGTCATCTGCGAGGGGCTGGGGTTCGAGGCGGGACTGGACCGCAAGTTCAGGGAAGCGCCGACATTCTACTCGCTGTATACGGCGCTGATCGTGGTGGGCGCGGGGGTGGTGCTGCTGCCGAACGCACCGCTGTGGAAAATCCTGATCCTCTCGCAAGTGGCCAACGGGATCTGGCTGCCGGTGGTGCTGATTTTCATTCTTCTGCTGATCAACCGGCGCGACCTGATGGGCGAGCATGTGAATTCGTGGGGATTCAACATCGTGGCGTGGGGAATGAGCATCATCATGATCGCGCTGACGATGGTCCTGGTGTACACGGCGATCACCGAGCCGTCGGCGGCAGGACTGGGGTCGATCCTGACTCACGGGCCATTCTTGTAGCGGCGCAATCCCGCGCCGGCGGCGCGGCTTCGCGAAGGAGCGCGCCTTGCCTCTCACTATGTGGTGTACTAGTATTCCGAGCGGAATTTTTCCGAGCCCATTTCTGTGAAAGCCAGCGAGCTGTTGAAGCCTGCCGACCGCGAGGAAGCGGAGCTTCTGGAAAAACTCGATTTGAAGCGGCTCCCGGAGCACGTGGCCGTCATCATGGACGGAAACGGCCGGTGGGCGCAGCGGCGACATCTGCCTCGAGTGGCGGGGCATCGCGCGGGGGTGAAGAGAGCGCGCGAAGCGATCGAGACGTGCGCGCGGCTGAAGGTGCCTTGCCTGACGCTGTACGCATTTTCGCTGGAAAACTGGCGGCGGCCGCAGGCGGAAGTGGATTTTTTGATGCAACTGCTGCGCGAATACCTGAAGCGCGAGCTGCCCTCGATTCACCGGAACAATATCCGGTTTCTGGTCATTGGAAGACTGGACGATTTGCCCGCCCCGGTGCAGGAAAATCTGCGAGAAGCGATGCAACTGACGGCGCGCAATACGGGAATGCGGCTGGTGCTGGCGCTGAATTACGGGGGGCGCGCGGAACTGGTGGACGCATTCAACGCGCTGCTGGACCGAGTGCGGGCGAACGGCCTGGCAGCGTTCCGCGCGGATGAGACGACGATTTCCGAAAACCTGTACACCGCCGGGCTGCCCGATCCCGATTTGCTGATCCGGACGAGCGGCGAAATGCGCGTCAGCAATTTTCTTCTGTGGCAAATCGCCTACGCCGAAATTTACGTGACGGAAACGCTGTGGCCGGATTTTTCGCGGCGGCGCCTGCTGGAAGCGCTGGTGGATTTTCAAAGGCGCGAGCGGCGGTACGGCGGGCTGGGCACGTCTTCGAAGGAGCCGGGCGAAGGAAGCGCGCGAGCGGCCAAAGCCGGGGCCTCGAAATCCGGCGATTCAACGAGGCGAGGCTAAGGCAGAATGCTGCTTCGATTGGCCACAGCGGCCGTTCTGATTCCACTGGTGGTTCTGCTGGTGTGGTACGCGCCGCCGATGGCGCTGGCGGGGGTGGCGGCGGGGGTCGCTTGCCTGGCGCTGGTGGAATTTTTTCAGCTGGGCGACCGGATGGGCTTGCGGGGATTCCGCAAATGGACGGTGGGGTGCACGTTTCTATTGTTCTACGCGCAGTATTCGATGTGGCTCGACGTCACGCACACGTTCGGCAGCGATTTGGTGTTCGTGCGGCGAGTGGAAGGACCTTACGTTTCTCTGGAGGCGATACTCCTGATTTTCATTTTTGTGAGCGTAGCGATCGGATTGGGGACCCGGCGGCCTTTGCCGGAAGTGATGCCTGCCATCGCCGTCAGCTCCGCCGGAATTCTGTTTATCGCCCTCCCGTTCAGTTATTTGGTGCGTTTGGACGAAGTCGAACGAGTGGGGAGGCAACTTGTGCTCTTCACGCTGTGCCTGGTGTGGGCCGGGGACATGCTGGCGTATTTCGTGGGGCGATTCCTGGGGCGGCTGCGAATGGCGCCCGCGCTGAGCCCGAAAAAAACCTGGGAGGGAGCGGTGGGAAACGTGATCGGGTCGCTGCTGGTGGCCATGGCGTTTTCACGGAGCCTGGGCGTCGAGCCGGTGACGCTGCTGGCCATCGCCGCCGCGGCCAATATAGCCGGACAGGCGGGCGACCTGATTGAATCGGCGTACAAGCGCGGGGCCGTGGTGAAGGATTCGGGAAGCCTGCTGCCGGGGCACGGGGGAATGCTGGACAGGATCGATTCGCTGATTTTGGCGGCGCCGGTGGTTTGGGCGCTGTATGAACTCGCGTTGCGCGGAAATTGAGCCGAGGTAGACCTGTCCCCTTCGCCGGAAATAGGACTTGACGCGCCCAGCGTGCCATAATCGGCGAGAGTCCCCGATGCGCACGATCAAACTCACAATCGCCTACGACGGCACGGATTTTCACGGGTGGCAATTCCAGCCGGGCGTGCCGACGATCCAAGGCGCAATCGGCGACGCGGCTCGAAAAATCACACAAGAGAAGATCGTGGTTCACGGCGCCAGCCGGACCGATGCGGGAGTGCACGCCCTCGGCCAGGTGGCGCATTTCAAGACGAATTCGGGGCTGACGGCCGTGGAATTCCAGCGGGCGTTGAACGCGCTGATTCCGCCGGCGATCCGCATTGTGGCAGCGGAAGAAACGGGCCCGGATTTTCACTCGCGCTGGATGTCGCAGGCCAAGACGTACCGCTACCGGATTTTTCGCGGGCGGGTGCTTTCACCTTTCGATTATGGCCGAGTGCTGCACTATCCGTGGCCGCTGGACGAAGAAGCGATGGAGCGGGCGGCGCGAATGTTCGAAGGCGAGCACGATTTCACGTCGTTCGCGGCATCGTCCGGCTCGGAAGACGACGATCGCGACCGCGATATGGTGAGGGTGATTTACTCCTCGGAAATTGTCCGCGAGGCGGGGGCGGAGGAAATCGCGTATGTGGTTCGCGGAAAGTCGTTTCTGCGCTACATGGTGCGAAAAATCGCGGGGACGCTAATCGAAGCGGGGAGGGGAAGAATCGCTCCGGAAGAAATTCCGGCGGTGTTCGAGCGGCGCGACCGCTCGCGGTCGGGGCAGACGGCTCCGCCGGAAGGGCTTTACCTGGTTTCCATCGAATATCCCGATCCGACAAATTCCCTTGCCGGGCTGGGGCGGGAACGGGGTTCGAAAACGAAAGCATGAAGGGTCGGCCGGGCACGCGCCGGGAAAATTCGGGTAAACTGCACCTACTATGGCCGTGAGCCCTACAACGCTCTCCGCGAATGCCGTCCGCACCCCGGCCAGCGTGGAATCCATCAATCCTGTAAACAACGAAATTGTGAAGCGATTTGCGGCGACGCAGCGCGAGGACCTGCCCGCGATGTTCGAAAGGGCGCGGGGGGCGCAGGCGGGCTGGGCGGCTCGGCCAATTTTCGAGCGGGCGGCGCATTTACGGCGGCTGCGCGATGCGATCTACGAGCGTCGCGAGGAAATTTGCGATGTGGTGTCGAAGGAGACAGGAAAGCCGCGCGTCGAGGCACTGCTGATGGAAGTCCTGGTGGCCATCGACATGGCGGATTTTCTGGGGCGGCAAGCGCCGCGGTGGCTCGCGCGGGAGAGCGTGCCGCACCACTCGATGGCGATGAAGGCGAAGAGGGCGTGGCTCGAGTATGCGCCGCGCGGAGTGATCGCGATCATCTCGCCATGGAATTTCCCTTTTTCGATTCCAATGACGGAGGCGATGGCCGCTCTCGTCGCCGGAAACGGCGTCATCCTGAAACCGTCGGAGATGACTCCGTGGAGCGGCGCGCTGGTGGGAGACATGGCGCGCCAAGCGGGATATCCCGAAGGCCTGTTGCAGGTGGCGCAGGGCGCGGGAGATATTGGCGCGGCCATCATCGAAGCAGGTCCGGCGAAAGTGTTTTTCACGGGAAGCGTGCCGACGGGGCGGCGAATTGCGGAAGCCTGCGCGAAGAAGCTGATTCCGTCGGTGCTGGAGCTGGGCGGAAAGGACGCGATGATCGTGCTGAGGGACGCGGACCTGGAGACAGCGTCGAGCGCGGCGGTGTGGGGAGCGTTCAGCAATTGCGGGCAAGCCTGCGTGGGAGTGAAGCGCGTGTATGTGGAGGAGCCCGCGGCGGAGCGGTTTATCGCGCTGTGCGTGGAGAAGACGAAGAAGCTGCGGCTTGGCCCGCCGAGCGACCCCGACGCGGAAATCGGGCCGATGATCCGCGCGACACAGCTGGAAAAGATCGAAGCGCAATTGAAGGAAGCGGCGGCGCAGGGCGCCGAGATCGCAGCCGGCGGAAAGAGGCGACCCGACCTCGGACCGAGTTTTTTCGAGCCCGCCATTGTGACGCACGTGAATCATTCGATGAGAGTGATGCGGGAAGAAAGCTTCGGCCCGGTGATGGCGATTCAGGCGGCCGGCTCGGCGGAGGAGGCGGTGCGGCTGGCGAACGATTCGGCGATGGGCCTGGCGGCCAGCGTTTGGACGCGCGACGAGGTCCGCGGAGCGGCGATTGCGTCGGGGGTTCGAGCCGGTTCGGTGATGGTGAACGATCTTTTGAGCTACTACGGAATTTGCGAGGCGCCGCACGGAGGATCGGGCGAAAGCGGGTGGGGCCGGACTCATTCGCGGCTTGGACTGCAGGAAATGACGGACGTAAAATACGTGGATGTGGACCGGCTCCCGCGAGTGAAGAAGCCGTGGTGGTTTGGATATTCGGCGGGGATGGCGGATGCCGCGCGAGGACTCATTGATTTGCTGTTTGCGCCGAGCGGCCTGCGCCGGTTGCGCGCGCTGGGAGGAAGGCGCAGCGCGGCGGGAATGATGTTCCGGGGAGGGCGGATCTGAGGCGGCGTGGAACTACGGGGGGTGGGACGCGCGCATGAAGATGATGCAGCCATGAACAACAGCCTGATTCACGATTGGAACACATACGCGGGCCCCGAAATCCCCACGGGGCGGCGCGTCCTGATGAATGACGAGACGTTGCGCGACGGACTGCAGAGCCCCTCTGTGCGCGACCCCTCGATCGGGGAAAAAATCGAAATTCTGCATTTGATGGAGTCGCTCGGGATCGACTCGGTGAATATCGGATTGCCGGGCGCCGGGCCGCGCGCATATGCGGATACAGAAGCGCTGGCGCGAGAGATCGCCGGGGCGCGGATGAAAATCCGCCCGAATTGCGCGGCGCGCACGCACAAGAACGACATCCGCCCAATCATCGAAATCTCCGAAAAGACGGGCATTCGGCTGGAGGCGGCGACGTTTCTCGGGTCGAGCCCCATCCGCAGGCTGGTGGAGGACTGGACGGTCGAGCACCTGCAGCGAATCACGGAAGAGGCGGTGAAGTACGCCGTGGACGCGGGGCTGCCGGTGATGTACGTGACCGAGGACACGATTCGCACCGACCCGGCGACGATCGTCACGCTGTACTCGACGGCGATTCGCACCGGGGCGCGGGCCATCGTACTGTGCGACACGGTGGGGCATGCAACGCCGCGGGGCGCATTCAATCTGGTGAAATTCGCAGTGGACGAAATCGTGAAGCCGTCGGGCGAAAACATCCGGATCGACTGGCACGGGCACAACGACCGCGGCCTCTCCGTGGCGAATTCGATCGGGGCGATCATGGGAGGGGCGGACCAGATTCACGCGGCGGCGCTGTCGCTGGGCGAGCGGGTGGGGAACACGCCGATGGAGCTGATGCTGGTGAATCTGCGGCTGTACGGGCTGATCGACCACGACCTTTCGAACCTGAAGAAATACTCGGATACGGTGGCGCGGGCGACGCACACGGCGATCCCGCCGAATTATCCGGTGGTGGGGCGTGACGCGTTTCGCACGGCGACGGGCGTGCATGCCGCGGCAATCGCGAAAGCGTACAAGAAAAACGATCCGGAGCTGGCCAACGCGATCTACAGCGGCGTGCCCGCACACCTTTTCGGGCTCGAACAAACGATCGAAATCGGCCCGCTGAGCGGGAAATCGAACGTGGTGTTCTGGCTGGAGCGCCACGGGATGCCGGCCACGGACGAATTGGTGGAGCGAATTTTCGCGGCCGCCAAACAATCGGAGCGAGTGCTGACCGACGCGGAAATCGTGTCGCTGGCCGGGAGCGCTCCGGCCGGAAGAATCGCAAAAGGCTGAACCCGCAAGCCCGTGAGAGCCAACCTACCCGGCGGCGCAAAAAACATCCGCTCAAATGGCGTGAATCTAATCCTCATTTCCTGTATTTTTCTGTGGATGGCCACTTTTTCCGCGCGGGCGACGGACGACCGGATCGACAAGATCGCCGACGATCCCCGCGTGGCCCGCGGGCTCGAGTGGATTCAAAAGAATTCGGACTGGGTGACGGGGGAACAGATCCGGCTGACGGAAATTCCGGCGCCGGAATTTTCCGAAGGGCCGCGCGGCGAATACCTGAAGAAAATCTTCGAGGCATACGGTTTCCGGGTACACACGGACGCCGTGGGCGACGTGATCGCGGAGCGGCCGGGGACAGAGTCGAACGACGTGATATTGTTCGCCGCTCATCTGGACACGGTGTTTCCCGCCGGGACCGACGTGAAGGTGAAGAGAGACGGCAATCGGCTGCTGGCTCCGGGAATTTCGGACAATGGCGCGGGGCTGGCGGCGCTGGCGGGATTGGCGCGGGCGTTCTTCGAATCGCGAGTGCAGACGGAAAAGACGATCGTGCTCGTGGGAGACGTGGGGGAAGAGGGCGAGGGAAATTTGCGGGGGATACGCGCGCTGGTGGAGGCGTACCGGCCGCGGCTGGCGGCGGTGATCGCCGTCGACGGCGCATCCACCGAGCACATCACGACGCAGGGCATCGCTTCGCGGCGGTTCGAGATCACGGTCACGGGGCCGGGGGGACACAGCTGGTCGGATTTCGGGGAGCCGAACCCGATCACCGCGGTGTCGCGGGGCATCGTGAAATTTTCGGCGATCAAGATACCGGAATCCCCGCGGACATCTTTTAATTTCGGAGTGATCGAGGGCGGGACGTCGGTGAATTCGATTCCCACGAGCGCGACGGTGAAAGTGGACTTGCGCTCGGAAGATGAATCGCAGCTCGGCCGGATGGAAGCCGCCCTTCACGACGCCATGCAGGCGGGGATGAAGGAGGAAATGGCGGCGGCAAGGACGAATTCGGCGCTGGAGATCAAATTCCGGTCGCTCGGGACGCGGCCCGCGGGAGCGCTGCCGGAGAATTCTCCTTTACTTGAAACCATGCTGGCCGTGGACCGCTATTTGGGGAATCGCTCGCGGCTCGAACATTCCTCGACTGACGCGAATTTTCCTCTGTCGCTCGGGATTCCCGCGCTTTCGCTGGGCGGGGGCGGGAGCGGCGGCGGGGCGCACACGCCGGATGAATGGTACAACCCGCAGGGACGCTCGCTGGGGCTGAAGCGGTTGTTTCTGGCGGGAGTCGCGCTGGCGGGGCTGAGCGACTAAATGAAATTTCCGGCGCGGCGATACTTTTTTACGGAAATTCTGATCATACTCGTTGCGTCCATCATGCCGAGCCGAATGGCATCCTCGCAAGAATCTCACGCCCCCGCAGACCTGGTGCTGGAACACGGCGACATTTACACGGGAGTCGCCGGCGCATCTCGCGCCTCCGGGCTGGCGGTGAAGGGGGAGATGATTGTTGCGGTGACTTCCTCCGATGCGGCGCTGCGGGCCTACATCGGGCCGCGTACCCGGGTAATCGATCTTCACGGGAAGTTCGTCATGCCCGGGTGGAACGACGCGCACGTGCACCTGGTGTCCGCGGGCTACGGAAAAACCGAAGTCGACTTGAACGGCGCGCGCTCGCTCGCCGAATTGCAGAATCGAGTCCGCGAGCGTCTGCCCGATTACAAGCCCGGCCAGTGGATCGTGGGGCAGGGCTGGGACCACACACTGTGGCCGGACAAGAAATTCCCCACGCGCCAGGACCTCGACGCAATATCCACGACCCATCCGATGTATCTCGAACGAGTGGACGGACACGTGGCGGTGGTGAATTCGCTGGCGCTGAAATTGGCGGGAATTACGGCCCAGACTCCCGACCCTCCCGGCGGGCGCATCGAGCGGGACGCGAAGACGGGCGAACCGAACGGAATGCTCGAGGAAGATGGCGGAATGAATCTGGTGTACGACCGGATTCCGCCGGTTTCTCCGGAGTTGCGGCGGCGCGCCCTGAAACTCGCCCTCGACGACGCGTCACGCTTCGGGGTGACTTCCGTGCAGGACAATTCGGTGCAGTCCACAAAGGCCGGGGACAACTACGGCTGGGACAATTTTCTGGATATGCAGGAACTGAAGAGGGAAGGGAAGCTGAACGTCCGGATAACGGAGTGGCTGCCCTTCATCGCCACACTCGACCAACTGGAGAAAATGAGGCAGGAAGGCGGAGGATCCAGCGCGGCCGATCTCGGCGACCCGTGGCTGAAGACGGGAGCGCTCAAGGGATTTCTCGACGGATCGCTCGGCTCGCGGACGGCGGCGATGCTGGCGCCCTACACAGATGATCCGAGCACGACCGGGATATTGCGCCTGGACCCGGCGGAAGTGGCGAAAAAATCGATCGAGTGCGATCGAGCGGGGTTCCAGATCGCGTTTCACGCGATCGGCGACCGGGCGAACCGCGTGGCGCTCGACGCCTTTGCGGCCGTGGCCGCCGCGAATCCGCCGCGCGACCGCCGCGACCGCGTGGAGCACGCGCAAGTGGTGGCGGCGGACGATTTCGCGCGATTCGCGGCCCTCGACGTGATTGCCTCGATGCAGCCCTCTCACGTGCTGGATGACGAGCGCTGGGCGGAAGACCGGCTGGGACCGGAACGCTTGAAGGGGGCATACGCCTGGCGGACGATGGAAAGAGACGGCGTGCACCTCGCTTTCGGGACCGATTATCCCGTGGAACCGATCAATCCGCTGCGCGGGCTCTATGCCTGCCTAACGCGCAAGCTGCCAGATGGAAGCGGGCCGCCGAACGGCTGGGAACCGCAGGAAAAGTTGAGCGCCTTCGATTGCATCCACAATTACACCGTGGGCTCCGCGTACGCGCAGTTCGAGGAAAAACGGAAAGGACTGCTGCAGCCGGGGATGCTGGCGGATTTGGTGGTATACCCGGCGGACATCACGGCGATGGCGCCCGAATCGCTGCTGAAACTGGAAGTCTCGATGACGATAGCGGGCGGCCGGATCGTCTACGAAAAGGGCCAATAGCTTTTGCGAAGAACGGCCTACTTTTCGATGACGATGGTCTGAATTTCTCCCGCGGAATTGTCTTCCCGGCCGGGGATGTATCCGATCCGCAGCGGCAGCCCTTTCAAATCCGTGCAGGGCGAAAATTCGCCGCGAGCTTGCGGCGAATCGGCGTCGAAAACGACGCGGGTAAAATCTTTCGCGTGCAAAGAGAGGGATGCAGCCTTCACGGACATTTCCAGAAACAGTTCATTTCCCTTGCAGGAGACACTCGAGGCTGTGCCCTCGACTGTTGCAACAACGGCGCCTTGCGGCGCGTGGCCGCGCATGACGTCTTCCTGCGGATGCTGGGGCTGGAGAAGCTCGAGAGTTTCGATCGTGCCGCTTTGATCGTTATTACTATCGGCGAGGTAACCGGCTTTGATGAGTTTCCCGTCGAGCAATTTGCATGGATTTTCGGGGTTGATGGGCCCACCGGGAACGGCAATCGTAAACGCGACACCGGGAGCGAGACGAAGATGAACTTTGCCGGCAGTGTTCGTCAGGTCGAACTCCATGCCTCCCTTGCAATTCAGGTTGGAAACCGTCCCGGCGACTAGAATCATCTTCCCCTTCGGTGTTACGTCGACGGTCGGGGCGGCCGACGGCGAGAAGTTCTCGCCATACAGGCGCACCGAGTTTAAATGGTTCAAGAATGCAAGCGCTTCCGCTCTTTGCTCCGGGTCTTTAGTCCATTCCATGGCGCGAAGCCCCGCCATGTGCGCGTCGTCGTATTTCCCCATACGGCCCAAGACCTGGGCCAAATCGAGCTGAAATTCCGCACTGCCGGGCTCGAAGGACACCGCCTTTTGAGCCATCGCCAGAGCTTCGTCGAGGTTCTCCCCTTTAACTGCCAGAACTACGCCAAGAAGGGCGTACGGATCGGGGAAAGTCGGATTCGCGGCAATTGCCGCGCGCAAGTCCTGTTCGACTTCCGGGGCACTGGGGTCTCCGCCGTGGAACACGATAAGCGCACGAACAAACCGAGTGGTCGCATTTTGGGGATCGAGCGAAATAGCGCGAGAGAGTTCGGAGCGCGCATCGTCGAGCTGCCCGCCGTAAAAATCGGCAATTCCCAGATACTGGTGAGCCAGGGCGAGATTCGGGTCCGACTTGATCGCCTCTTCGAGCATCGGTTTGGCATCGGTCCATTTGCCCCGGGCTACTCCGAACCCCGCGCGGTAGGCCTGTGATTCGGCATCGCTCAGGGTTCGCTCGGTGATTTCCGAATCCGGAATCCTGGGGGGCGATTTGAATTCGAGGGCGGTGAAACTGGCGCTGGAAATGTAACGGTCCAGAGTTTCCTGCATTCGCTTCAGGTCGCCGAAGGCCTTTGCGGCCGCCTCTTCCTGGGTGGCGCCGTTGGAAATGGCGTCCAGATAGGTGCTCAACATCGCGCGGTGAGACTCCTTCTCTCCAATCCAGAGGTAATGTGTCAACGCCCAGGATTCGGCGTAAAAAGTGGATACCTTTCCCTCCTCGGAATAATAAGGCGATTTGTAGCCCACGTTGAAAAGGACATTGAGCGGCAACATTTGATTTTGCTTCAGCCAGGCGATCCAGTCCGGGTCGGGACGGCCGAGGATGGTTTTGTCGCCCTCGATGGTCGTATTTCCGAAGAATTCAGCGAGGCCCTCGGAAAGCCAGAGGGGCAGGTCAGGCAAATAGGGCACGGTCAGCGAGTGGTAATACTCGTGATACACGCCGTGGTAGGGGTTGTCGCCGGGGACGTTCATCTGCACGGCGGCAAAGGGCATATTCATCCGCGAGGGCACGAAGATTCCGGCGGGGTGGCTGCGACCCTTGGCCCAGTATTCGGGCAAAAGTTCGCGCATGGAGTCCTCGTTTTTCACGGCGAGGACGGTGATCACTTGGCTGGGGTGCATGTTGGCGACGGCGAGAGACTCGCGAAAAACATCGCGGATCTGTTCGAACTGGACGTCAAATTTCCGGGCGTCTTTTTCGCTGGCGTTGCTGACGATGACGAAATTCGGACTGCGCACTTCCACCCAGTTCTCATGCCGGGAGCCGGACACAGGCGCGGCCAGGGCCACACCCGCAAGTATTGATAGGACAATTATCCATCGAGTCATGGCGGGAGCATTTACACTATCGCGGGAGCGGCGTCAATCTGAATTCGAGGAACCCGGGCGACCCCCGGCCCACGCGCGCACGGATCCTGTCGCGCCCCGTCCAGGCAATCCTTTGACTGTTCTTCGCTTGTGGGCGCGCCCGCCTCCCCCGTAAACTCTGTGGAACGATGGCACCGAATCTCCGGAACAAGAGAATCCTTGCGGATCTGGCGCTGCTGTTCTGCTCCTTGATTTGGGGGGCAACGTTCGTGGCGGTGAAGGACGCGTTGTCCGACGTTTCCGTGTTCGTCTATTTGGCCGTGCGATTTGCGATCGCGGCGGTGGCGCTGGGGCTGCTGTTCTGGAGGACGGTGCGCGAAATCCGACCTCCGGCGATGTGGGCGGGCATTCAAATCGGATTCTTCATGTTCGGCGGCTACGCGTTTCAGACCACGGGGCTGGAGTATACGACGCCGTCGAAAGCGGCGTTCATTACGGGGTCGAGCGTGGTGATCGTGCCGCTGATTCTGGCGGCGTTCGGGCGGCGGCGAATCAACGGATGGATTTGGACGGGAGCGATTTCAGCTCTGGCGGGACTTTATTTTCTGACCGTGCCGCGCGGCGAAGGGTTGGGAGGATTAAACCGCGGTGATCCCATCGTGTTCGGCGGGGCGGTGATGTTCGCGCTACACATTATTTTCATCAGCCGCTATGTGGAGAAACATTCGGCGGTGGCGCTCAGTTTCATTCAAATCGCCACGACGGCTGTATTTTCAGGGCTGGCGCTGCCGTTTCTTTCGGAGATGGGCTATGAGGTGCCGCAACTCCGGCTGACGCATACGGTGATTTTCGCGACGCTGATCACGGCTCTCGGCTCGACGGCCATCGGGTTCACGTTTCAAAATTGGGCGCAACAATACACGTCGCCGTCGCATACGGCCATCTTTATCAGCCTGGAACCGGTGTTTGCGATTCTGACGTCGTGGCTGCTGGCGAGCGAACGCCTGAACGGACGAGTGTTGTTCGGAGCGGCGCTCATACTTCTGGCCATCTTTTTCGCGGAGCTAAAGGGCCCGGGCCCCGCGGCTCCGGAATCGCCCGAACCGATTGCGCGCGCCTTGGATTGAGCAGGCAGAGAAGCTGCGACTTCGAGCTTTTCCGAGCGCTACTTGCCAGTGTAGACGACCCGCCAGATCGAATTCGACCCATCGTCGGTGAACAGAAGCGATCCGTCCGTGGCGACGGTGATTCCGACGGGGCGGCCCCAGGCATCGCCGTTTGGAAGGACGAATCCGGTGACAAAATCCTCGTACTCGCCGCCGGCCTTCCCGGTTTGATGCAGCGGGACGCGAATCACTTCATAGCCGGCGCGAACCGATCTGTTCCAGGAGCCGTGCTCGGAGGCGAAGATGTCGCCTTTATATTCCGCCGGGAACTGGGTGCCTTCGTAGAAGGTCAATTGGAGCGAGGCGTTGTGCGCTTGGAGGAGCACGTCCGGGACCAGGACTTTGTCTTTGAGTTCCGGATGCGTTCCGGGGAGACGGGGGTCCTGATGCCCGCCGATGTAATACCAAGGCCAGCCGTAGAAACCGCCATCCTCGACGTGGGTGATGTAATCGGGAACCAGATTGTCGCCCAAGCCGTCGCGCTCGTTGACCGAACACCAGAGCGCGCCCGTTCCCGGCTGGATGGCGAGGCCGCCGCCGGGATTCCGGATTCCCGAGGCGTAAATGCGCATGCCCGTACCATCGGGATTGAATTCCAGGATGTCCGCGCGATTCTTTTCATCGGGATGAGTGTCCGGATTGTCGATGTTCGAGGCCGATCCGACGGCGACAAACATTTTTTTTCCGTCGGGAGTGAACTGTATCGAGCGCGTCCAGTGTCCGCCGCCAAAAGGAAGATTGGCGATATGTTGCGCCGGGCCGTGGGCTTCGAGGTCTCCAATTCTGTAGGGGAACCGCAGGACAGCGTTGGTGTCGCCGACGTAGACCCATTGCGGATCGGGGCCGGGAGGATAGAACGCGATTCCGTAGGGACGCGTGAGTCCGCTGACGAAGGTGTCGACTTTTTCGGGCCTGCCATCGGGGGTAATTCCCCGAAAGACCTTGATGTCGCCGGGGTCGCTTTCGGCGACAAAATAGTCGCCGTTGGGCGCGGTGACGATCAGACGGGGATTATTCAGGTCAGCGGCGTACAACTGCACGGAGAATCCGGGCAAGGTCTTGGGCCAGGCGTCGGCCGGGCGCTTGACGACGCTGGGGGCGTTGTCAGCCGATTTTGTGGCGTAGGGCGGCGGGAGATCCGCGGGAGTAATCTTTCTTATTTTTCCGGGTTCTTCAAAGCGAAAATCGGTAAAGGGAGGGACGGGAGGAGGCGCCTTGATCGTGCTCGCCAATTCGGCGGGCGAGTCCGCCGGGTTGTCACCGGACTTCTCGCCCGATTTGGGCGATTTCGGGAGCGATTTTATGTAGGTCACAAGCTCCCAGCGCTGACGCTCGGGAAGGCTGGCCCACGACGGCATGCCGTTTGCGAGGCTGCCCTTGGTGATGAACCAGAAAACCTCGCCATCGGGAGCCTTCTGCGCCGGGCCGCTGCGCAGGCCGGGCACGTTGGCGACACCCTGGGCGTAGACGCCGTGGCATTTGACGCATTCGGTGGAATAGAGTTTGGCGCCCGCTTGAATCGCGTGAGCATTCCCCTCGAGCGGGTTTTTCATGCGCGCGGCCGAACCGGGCGCATCGTGAAAATTGGCATCCTGGGCGAGAGCGGCGGAAGCCGCCCCGAACCCGAGACAAAGTATAAGTCCGCCGGCCCACATCGATTTTCGGATCAGAGATTTCACTTCGATTTCTCCTCGAACGGATTGTGGTGCGTTTCTTGTTTTTTGGACGATGATTCCCCGCCTTACGATTCATGAAAAACGGAGATGAACCGGTATCGTACGTCCTGCGATACGCCGGTTCAATGAATTCGTTGGGCGGGACGAAAAAGGGAGAAGCAGAAAATGCGTGACGCGCGGGGGGCAACGGCCCTCAAGGGCGCAAAAAACCCGCGACGCCGTCCGCGGCGGGGCAGGCGGCCGGAGGGAATCGTCGTCTACGACGATTCGCGATGAAATTTCACGTCCACATGTTCGTACATGTGGGGGGAGTGAAGCGTCTTGGCTTCGAACGCGGCGATTTTCGCTTCGTTCCGGAGAGTCAACCCGATATCGTCCCAGCCGTTCAAAAGGCATTCGCGGCGGAACGGGTCGATTTCGAACGAATACTTGAGCCCCGAATCATCGGTGACGGTTTGCGTTTTGAGGTCAACGGTCAGGCGATAGCCTTCCTTGGATTCGGTGCGGCGGAAGAGTTCGTCCATTTGATCGTTCGCGAGGGTGACGGGCAAAATTCCGTTCTTGAAGCAGTTGTTGTAGAAGATGTCGGCGTAGCTGGGAGCGAGAATCGCGCGGAAGCCGTAATCGAGGATCGCCCAAGGGGCGTGCTCGCGGCTGGAGCCGCAGCCGAAATTGGCGCGGGCGAGAATCACGCTGGCGCCGTGGTAACGCGGGAAGTTCAGGACGAATTCAGGATTGGGTTTCTCGCCGGGAAGATAGCGCCAGTCGTAGAAAAGAACGCGGCCGTAGCCTTTCCGGGTTTGCAGCTTCAGGAACTGCTTGGGCACCATCTGGTCCGTATCCACGTTGACGCGGTCCATGGGTGCGACAAGTCCGGTGTGCTTGGTGAAGGGTTCCATCGAGTCTCCGCGTTTATTCGATTCCGTTGAGCTTCAGCTTGCGAACATCCACAAAATGGCCTTCGATGGCCGCTGCGGCCGCCATCACCGGGCTGACCAGGTGCGTGCGGCTACCTTTTCCCTGGCGGCCTTCGAAGTTCCGGTTGGAGGTGCTTGCGGAACGCTCGCCCGGCAGCAGAACGTCGTCGTTCATGGCGATGCACATGCTGCATCCGGCGTCGCGCCACTCGAATCCGGCTTCGCGGAAGATCGCGTCGAGGCCCTCTTTTTCCGCCTCGGCCTTCACGCGGCGCGAGCCGGGGACGACGAGAGCCTGTTTCAGGGATTTCGCCACGTGCTTGCCGGCGACAACTCGCGCGGCGGCGCGCAGATCCTCGATGCGCGAGTTGGTGCAGGAGCCGATGAAGACGCGGTCCAGAGGGATGTCCTCGATCGGCGTGCCGGGGCGGAGCGCCATGTATTCGAGAGCGCGCTCGGCGGCTTTCTGGTCGACGGCGTCGGAAAAAGAGCGAGGGTCGGGAACGCGGCCGGTGATTTGAGTGACCATGCCGGGATTCGTCCCCCAGGTCACCATGGGAGCGAGTTCGTGGGATTCCAAAACGATCGTGCCGTCGTATGCGGCTCCGGGGTCGGTGGCCAGCGTTTTCCAGTAATCCACGGCAACTTGAAAATCCTTGCCGCGGGGAACAAACGGGCGCCCCTCGAGATAGGCAAACGTGGTGTCGTCCGGGGCGACCATGCCGGCGCGCGCGCCGCCCTCAATGGACATATTGCACATCGTCATGCGGCCTTCCATCGTGAGGCCGCGCACGGATTCGCCGACGTATTCGAAGACGTAGCCCGTGCCACCGGCGATGCCGATCTTGCCGATGACCGCGAGGATGATGTCCTTGGCCATGACGCCGGCGGGGCGCTTGCCACGGATTTCGACCTTCATGGTTTTGGATTTGAATTGCGAAAGGCACTGCGTCGCCAGGACATGCTCGATTTCGCTCGTCCCGATCCCGAAAGCCAGCGCTCCAAAGGCACCGTGAGTGGAGGTGTGACTGTCGCCGCAGACGATGGTCTGGCCCGGCTGCGTGATTCCGAGCTCGGGGCCGATTACGTGGACGATGCCCTGATTTTTGCTGTGCATGTCGAACAGGTTGACGCCGAACTCGGCGCAGTTCCGTTCGAGGGCCTCGAATTGGCCGCGGGCGTCGGCGTCCACAACGGGCAGAAGGCGATTTTTTGTCGAGACGGAGTGGTCCATCACAGCGAAGGTCAATTCCGGGCGGCGGACTTTGCGGCCGGCAGCTTTGAGGCCGGCGAACGCCTGGGGCGAGGTACCTTCGTGAATTAAATGGCGGTCAATGTAAATCAGGGAGGGCTGACCGGGGACTTCCTGGACCAAATGCGATTCCCAGATCTTTTCAAACAGAGTTCGAGGCGCCATACGAGATTGCTACACCTCCGGAGCGACTTTCAGCGGGGGGCAGACAGCCATTCTCTAAGTGCGCCCCTCAACCAGAAGTATAACAACTGGCGCACTCCCCGGGCAATCCAGGGGACGCGCTTTGGAAAACGATCATGGCAACGGCTTGAACGGCGAGCGGCCCGATGCGTTAGGCAAGCGAATTTTCAGCATCTTCGACGGTGGCAAACATTTCGAAGAGCGGCTCGACACCGGTGATGCTCAGGACGTTGAGGACGCGGCGGTTCAATCCCGCCAGAGCAAGTTTGCGCCCCGACTTCTGGCAGGAGACATAGGCGCGGACCAATCCGCCGACAGCCGTCGAATCCACGTGCGTGATTCCGCCCATGTCGAGAATCAGCGCCCGGCAGGAAGCGCCGGATACGGCGTCGTGAAGCGCGGAGGCCGAAGAGGAGGAGATGGCGCCACTCAGGGCGAGCACGTGCACGCCTTGGCGGCTTCCCGGCCGCCCCATGACCTGCAACCCCTGGTCGATCATTGGGCGCATTCTAGTCTTTTCTCTGCCTGTGGGGCAACCGGCGGGAGGGGATCTTGCACCTTTCCACATGGGGCGTTTTGCCGGCCCCTCCGGCGCGAGCAGCGGTGCTATAATGGCACTTTCGCGAATCCGCACTCATAGAGGAGCACGAGCATGGGCATCCAGTTTCAAGAGCTATTCAGTTGGGTCCGGCGGCGCAAGATTTTCGCAACGCTCCTCGTCGCCGTGACGCTCGGAATCGGCGTGGTGGTGGGAACACTGCTTCCGGGCCACGCGCAGGCCATGCACCCGCAGGCGGCGAACGGGGCGGCGCTGCTGGCCATACCGGATCCGATCACGCTTTCGAACGGGTTTGCGACGATCTCGAAGAAGGTGGAACCGGCGGTCGTGAACATTTCGACGACCCAGGTGATCGAGCGGCCGAAGACAGGGAAGAGCCCGCACCAGAACGGCGATCCATTCCAGGATTTCTTCAACCGGTTCTTCGATTCGCCGGACGACGGCCCGGACGCGGAGCGAAGCCTTGGTTCGGGCGTGATCGTGGACAGGAAGGGTTTTATCCTGACAAACGATCACGTAATCGACCAAGCCACGAAAATCCAGGTTTCGCTCGACGGCGATCCGAACCACTACACGGCGAAGGTCATCGGGACGGACAAGGAAACCGATCTGGCGGTGATTCAGATTGAAGCCAACCACGATCTACCCACCGTAAAGCTGGGAAATTCAGACGGCGTGCAGGTGGGCGATTGGGTGCTGGCGTTCGGCAGCCCATTTGGATTGAATTCGACGGTGACGGCAGGAATCATCAGCGCCAAGGACCGGTCGAACGTGGGGCATCAATTCCAGCGCTTCATCCAGACGGATGCCGCGATCAACCCCGGGAATTCCGGAGGTCCGCTGGTGAGCATGGCGGGCGAAGTGATCGGGATCAACACGGCGATTTACACGGGGAGCCGGGGATTTGAAGGAGTGGGTTTCGCGCTGCCCTCGAATACGGCGATTTCGGTTTACAACCAACTGGTGACGAACGGGAAAGTGACGCGCGGTTCGATCGGCATCACGTTCCAAGAGGACGTGAGCAACAATCCGGTGCTGATGAAGGAACTCGGCGCACCGTACGGAATCGTGGTGGAAGACGTCGCGCCGGGCAGCCCAGCGGAAAAGGGCGGATTATTGCCGGGCGACGTGATCTCTTCGGTCGATGGGCAGCCAGTTCACAACGGGTCGGAACTCGTCAACCCGATCGCGCAGACGCCCATCGGGCAGAAAGTTCAGCTGCACGTTTTCCGGAACAAGCAGCCGCTCGATGTTACGCTGGCCGTTGCGGACCGTTCGAAGATTTTCAAGCAGACGGCGGAGGACGACAGCGATCAACCCGACGACACGCAAGACGTGGGGCAATACGGGTTGCACGCCGAAGACCTGACGCCGGACATCGCCGGAAAACTCGGAATGAGCAAAGTGACCGGCGTAGTGGTGACCGAGGTTGACCCCGCGAGCTTTGCCGAGGATACAGGTTTCTCGCGCGGCGACGTGATCACGGAGATCAATCACGTTCCGGTGAGCACGATGGCTCAGTATCACGCGCAGATGTCCAAACTTCAGCCAGGGCAGGATGTGCTGTTCAAGGTGGCGCGCCGCGGCGCCGATGGCGAGCGGATCCTGACACTGTTCCTGGCGGGAACGCTCCCACAGCAGGTTGTCCAGTAACGCAACGGTCTGGCTTGAGGCTGGTTAAGGGGCGCGGCAGCCAGCGCCGCCCGCCGCCCGGGCAACGCCATTGTCCGATTCGCTCATCTCGAAGGACGAGCCCTTTGAGGCATTCCGAATCTCGCCGATAATCAATGTTTAGGGGCTATCTGATCGGCTTGCCGCAGGCAGGAACAGGAGCGGGGGAATGACAGGTCGTTTCAAGAACGGCGTCGCGGGCACGGGGTGCTGGGCGGTTGTATGCGCCGTGGTTGTGGCCTCGGTTTTGACCGCTCCGGCGTATGGAACGGCGTCCCGGCTGAAGCGGAAGCATCCCCAGGCAGCCGCGTCCACTTCGAGCGCTCACAAAAGAAAGTCGCACCACCGCCGGCATTACTACCGGCGCCAGGTGGGGCAGAAGGCGCCCACGCCCGATCGGATCAAGGATATCCAGTCGGCGCTGGCGCGCGAAGGATATTACCAAGGCCAGCCGACCGGCCGGATGGACTCGACCACCATCGATTCGCTCGAGAAATTCCAGTCCGCGCACGGCCTAGATGCGAGCGGGAAGCTCGACGCGCCGACTTTGCAAAAGATGGGGCTTGGCTCCGACGTTGCGGGTGTTTCTCCGCCGAAGGCGCCACCTCCGCCCTCGTGCTGTTCGGGCTCTACGCCGGCGACGAAGCCGGCCCTCGATGCCGCGCCGCGGGCATCCACGGCTGCGACTCCGGCGCGCGCCTCCGGCGAGACGAGCGCCGCAGTGAGCGCCTCGAACGCTACTCCGGCGGCGCCGGAACAGAAGGCTTCCACCGCCGGGGCGAGCTCCCCAGGCAATACACCCGCACCATCGAATTCGAGTCCTTCGAGCTCCTCGCATTCTTCTTCGCCCAACTAATGCGGCCCATGCGGCGGCGCGGGGGTAGTGTCCTAATTTGGGCGCTTTTATCATCAGTCAAGATCGAACTGCGGCATTCAAAGTGCTGCGAATCCATTCGGAAACGGTCTGTTTGGACTCTTTCGCTGACGCTTCGATGGCCTTTAGGTCCTCCGCGTTGAACCGCACGGGCACGATGCGACCCTTGGCCTCGCCTCTCGGCAGTTTAGGGCGTCCCACTTTCTTAGGCTTCGGACTCATTGGTCCTGAACTCCTCCACGATTGCCGCGCGGACGGCCAGAAGCGGCGAAGTCACTGGTCCTAGGTGCAGAACAGCGACATGCCGTTTCTTGCTGCCGTTTGCATCGTGCCTCCATGCGTAGGCTCTATCAGCCTTCGGATGGCCGATCAACTCAAAAACTTCTACGACGCCTTCCCACACCGTCTTGCCCTGAAATGTCTCAGTGATCGGGACACTCTCAACGTGCTTGGAATCGACGCCATGCAAGCGCCGGATCGCATCGCGCAATTCTTCGATGTAGCTATCTTGGTTCATCAAATTCCAAGAGAACACTGAAACCCACGGGCTTTTGTTCGGGATCATCTTTCCTGAACCGAAGCAAGTAGACGGCAGAAATCAGTTTCAATGCTGGCGCAACCTTTGGCTCGGTAGCGCCATACGGATAGTCCGGCGAACGCCACTCTACATTGCATCCGGGACAGGTGAAGGGAATCGCTCCCGTTTTCTCAGAAAGAGAATACGTCAGTCGTGCCTTGCAGTTGTTGCACTCTAGCGTAAGTGCTTTTATGTCTCCGATCCCTGCCACGAACCGCTTTTCGGAAGTCATGCCGCTGCCTCTAGCAAATCTCCGACGCTCCAAAAACTCTGTTCGACTCCCGCTGCCATCGCTGGCGTGCAGCGCAGTGTATTGTGACGCTTCACGAAATTGTAGTAGGCGAAGTGAAGCGCGGTCGCTGCCTCGAAATTCTGCAGTTTCTTACTGAAAGCGTAGGTAAGCCGGGTCAATCGGCGCATGTGCAGCCGCGTCGTGCCGTTCAATCGCTCAATGTGGCTAGTAGAAGCAAGGCGCATGTTGGGACGCCCCACGATGCGCCGCTTTTCGGTTGTGACTACTTCGGGCGCACTAAATTTCCGCTCGGCAATGATCGAATCGTCGTGCGTATAGGTCTTGATGATCTGCGCGAAGTCCACATCGCTTCCGAAAGATAGCTCGATAGCTTCGACGTACTCGCGGAGGGCGTCGCTCGAAATCTGCACTCGGTTCGTCATCCGGCTTTTCACGTCCGCAACAAAGGCGTTCGCGGTCGCGCTGGTGCGCTTGCCTACTTTGAATGATGGGACAATCTTCGTCTCGGAATCAATCGCGCAGAACGTCCAAACGTCGCCAAGCTCGGGACTATCTTCGGGGCGCATGTGGCGTTCCTTCTTGCCGATGAATCCCCATATCTCATCGAACTGGAGATGACGGCAAGAAAGACCGCGCATTTTCTCATCGAGAATTGCCGCGCATCCTTGGCCGACGCGAACCCCAAGCCGCATGATCGTGTCCCGGTGAACGCCCGTCATGCGTTCGATCTGGCGAATGCCCGAACCTTCCGCAAGTGCCGCCATGATCTGGATTTGCTTGCCGATGCTGAGGATGTTTGCCATGTTCGCTCTCCCGATGGCAATAAGTGTATTACAGAAAGATGGCGTTGTCAAGAGTTTTTGTGTTACAGTATCTCCATGCTGGCATGGCTTCGGAAGAGCTGGTGGCCGTTGGCCATCATTCTCGCAATCGCCCTCGTAATAGGGTGGGAAGAGAAACGCGGCCAAACCCAAGCCGATCAATGTCGGGCCTACTATACGGCGCAAGAGTCCCGCCGCATTGGGTTCAGTGTAAACAACGATGCAGCCGAACAAGAGGCAATAGCAGCCGCCTGCGAACCGAACGGCTACTTCTATCGCCTTTTTGGTCCCACAAATTTGCCATCGTTGCTCTTGGTCATTGTCGGGTTGGGGGGTATTTGGGTAGCCATGAAAACCATTCGGGCTATCGAAAGACAGATTATCATTCCCAACCGCGCTTACCTGCGCGCGGGAGAACCCGCCCTCAGCGGCGGTACGATTTTTAAGTTCCCGATAGAAAACTACGGTCACATCGCGGGGCGTGTTGTTTCCGTCTCGGTAGAAATAATCGTTCAAATTGCGAGGACAGGAAGAGAGGTGGAACGATTGGAGCGCACGATACAGGACAAAACCGACATTATTCCCGGCGTGTCCAATGAGGTCGCACTTTCGATAGAAATTCTCAAATTGGAGCGGCAAAGAGATTACGTAGTCGCGGTTACTCTCGTTTATGAGACTGGATTCGGAGAGTCCGACAAGGTAACGTTCGTGCGTGTCTTTAACAGCGATCTCATGCGATGGGTCACGGCTGCTACGACCATTGAAATTAGCTTTGTGAAAGCCAAAGACGACAAGCAAAACAATCCACACCCAAATTAGGACACTACCGGCGCGGGCGTTGGATTGACGATTCGCCGCCCCGCTTGTTACTCTGAAACTTCGCTTCTGCCGCAACATTCACTCGCCACGACGAACCCGAATCAGCGGCTTACTCGGAATAATTCATGGAGGAACGTGCATGGCTACGTCTCTGGCACCAAAAGTTCACAACAATTTCATCGGCGGAGAGTGGTTGGAATCGAAGAGCGGGAAGGCGATCGAGAACATCAATCCGGCGAACACCGCCGAAGTGGTGGGGATCTTTCCCGCGTCGGACGCTCATGACGTGGGGCACGCCGTTGACGCCGCGCAGGAGGCGTTCAAGAGCTGGCGGCTCACGCCCGCACCCAAGCGCGCCGAGATTTTGTACCGCGCCGCCGAACTGCTGGTCACACGCAAAGAGGATTATTCGCGCGACATGACGCGGGAAATGGGGAAAGTGCTGGCGGAGACGCGCGGCGACACGCAGGAAGCCATCGACATGACGTATCTGATGGCGGGGGAGGGGCGCAGGCTGTTCGGGAAGACCACGCCCTCGGAGCTGCCGAACAAATTCGCCATGTCCGTGCGGACGCCCGTCGGAGTGACGGGACTCATCACGCCGTGGAATTTTCCGATCGCAATTCCTTCGTGGAAGATTATGCCGGCACTGGTCGCCGGAAACACGGTGGTGATCAAGCCGGCGGAAGATACGCCGCTATCGACGCTGAATCTCGCGCAGGCTCTCGACGAAGCCGGACTGCCGGCGGGAGTCCTGAATGTGGTGTTCGGAGACGGGCCCATGGCTGGAGCAGCGTTGCTTAACAACGAGGGCGTACACCTTGTCAGCTTTACCGGGTCAACGGAAGTCGGGCGGCTGGTTAGCGAAGCGTGCGCGCCGTCGTTCAAGAAATGCCATCTCGAAATGGGCGGCAAAAACATCATCATCGTCATGGACGACGCCAATATCGACCTGGCCGTGGACGGCGCGGTCTGGGGAGGATTCGGGACGACGGGGCAGCGGTGCACGGCCGCGAGCCGCGTGGCGGTCCATAAGAAAGTGTACGGCGAATTCGTCGAGAAGTTCACCGCGCGAGTAAAGGCGCTCAAGGTGGGCGACGGCCTGGACCCCACGAATGAAATGGGCCCGTCCATCAACGAGCAGCAGCTGAAGACGGTGATGAAGTATGTCGAAATCGGGAAGGAGGAAGGAGCGAAGCTCGTGACCGGAGGCCGCCGGCTGGATTCGGGGGCGTACGCGCGCGGGTGGTTCCACGAGCCGACAGTGTTCACCGATTGCGATCCCGGGATGCGAATCGCGCAGGAAGAGATTTTCGGGCCGGTTGTCTCCGTGATTCCGTTCGACACATTCGAGCGGGCGCTGGAGATCGCGAACGGAGTGAAGTACGGGCTCTCGGCGTCCATTTACACGCGCAACGTCAACCTGGCCTTCCAAGCGCAGCGGGATCTGGAGACGGGAATCGTCTACGTCAACGCGCCGACCATCGGGGCGGAGACGCACTTGCCCTTCGGCGGAATCAAGAACACGGGGAACGGCCACCGGGAATCCGGCGAAGCGGCGCTGGATTTCTATACGGAGTGGAAAACGGTCTACGTGGATTATTCCGACCGACTGCAGCGCGCGCAAATCGACAACGCGGAGTAGAGCAGGGCACGGGCATGGCAGAAGAGCGGGCCTCAGGCCTTCGGAGCCTAGAGCCTCGCACCCACGGAACCAGAGAAGAGTTCTTCGAGCTTCCTTTTGCGGTAAGCGAAAATTCTGGATAAATCCGGCGCCACGAGGAAACGATTGGCGACGGCTCCGCCTATCGTCGCGTACTCGACGTGATCCGAGCATTCCGTTCCGCAGCCCCGCTCGGCGAATAAGTGTTCATGCCGCCACAGGCGGTAAGGCCCGCGCGTCTGCTCGTCGACAAACCGCCGCGGCGGTTCCCAAACCGAAATGCGACTTTCCCACCGGAGAGGAATTCCGCGCAGGCGCAGCCTGTATTGCAGGCGCGTCCCCTGAGCCATCTGAATCGGAGGTGGAGTGAGCACCTCGAAGTGAACCCAGGGAGGAGTGATGACCGGCAGGTTGAACGCATCCGAAAAGAAGCGGAAGACTTCGCCGATCGGCTTCTCGAGAAACACGCTCGAGTCGAACGCAAAAATCCTCATGCAGGAACGGCGGGCGAATCGACAGGAACAGAGACGAGCGGCTGGCCCGGCGCGGGGACCCTGGAGGATTGCATCCCGCGAAATTCCGAGTACCATTTCGCTTCGCTGGCGTGCTGCCAGAGGCGGGTGGCAATCCACCAGAGAATCATCAGTTGGCCGAGGACAGCGGCCTTGAAGATCGCCTCGGGCCGCATGATCATCATCCAGAAGTAAAGCGCGAGCGAGAAGACGGCCGTGCCCACGACGCTGATCCGGAAGTAAAGCCAGAAGAGCGAGCCGAAATTCCTTGCGAGGAGTCCGGCGGCGCGGCGGAGAGCGCGGTGCATGGCTCTTTCTTCCTCGGCGACGGCGATCACCTGCGCCATGTCGAACCATAATCTCGCCACCATCGCCAGCAGGAGAATCACAACGCCGGCCGCAACGCCGAAATAAACGGCTGTCAGAGGCGAGACGGATTTGTCGTCAATCCGGGCGTGAAGCGCCGAGGCGACGCCGGCGAGCGCTCCCACGGGAATCATGACAATCAGGAAATAAATGGTGAGACGCAAAAAGCGCCAGAAATGCTCGCCACAGGCCTCGAAGAACGTTCCGAAGGCCAGCGCTTCATCCCAGTAGTAGACGGTGAGCAAACCGCCGGTGACGAAGATCCAAAAGATCAGCGAAAGGACGGTAGGGGCGGTGAATATCTGGTTGGAGCCGGCGAGCGGGGAATTCGGGATTTCCTGGAGCTCGAGGATGGCCCCCAAATCGAAACCGTGGACGAGGCGGGCCTCGGCCTCGGCGCTGTGGTCGAGGACCGCGGCGGTGCGGCTGACGATTCCGCGGGTCGAAAGAAACGCGAGCAGAAGTGTGACGACATAGATGAGCCACAGCACACGCTGCCGGCGCCATACAAGGCCGGCTCCCGTCAGGAATGTTTTTGGTCTCGCGAGCGCCATCGTTTATCCTTTCCGCGATCTTTCCGGAAAATCGTACAGGTTGATATTCACGGGCTATGTCAGCCAGGACGTCAACTGCGAGAGCCATTCCGTGGCGAAAACCCAGATATTCTCGAGCTTGTGCGTGGCCCGCGTGTCGGGCGCGACAACGTAGCTATTGTTGAAGAAATCGCGGTCGAGCCAGAGGACGTGCTGGGGGTCGACGGCGGCAGCCGCCACCTGGGACTTGCCGACGTAGGTATAGCGGATCCAGCGGTCCTTTCCGTCCCAGTGCTCGGTGACCGTCTTTCCGTCGTCAAAGCGGACAACGACGTCCACGGGGGCGATGAAATCTCCCTCGCGCCGGACGGTGACGTAGGTGCGGTACAACGGATGCTGAACCTTCTGGCCCGGCTTCCCCTCGTCCCACCAATCCACGAGATCCGAATGAGCGTCATCGATGCGGAAATCGACGATATTGGTTCCGTAAAACGCCTGGTCGAAAAACCAGCGCAGATTCTGGCCGGAAACGTCCTGGATCGTTTTCAAAAAATCCTCGCCGGTGGGATGGGTGAAACGGTAGCGGAGGAAATACTCGTGCATCACCTTGCGCATCGTTTCTTCGCCGAGCATTTTTTCGAGCGTGAGAAGGACGGTGGCCGTCTTGCCGTAGGTGATGCCGCCATAGGATTGATCGTTGATGAATTTCCATCCGAGCCTGGTGATGGGGTCGGCATCGGGGTCGGCCAAGTAGGCCATTCTCTGTTCCTGGTCCTCGCTTAACTGGAAGAAGGGAAAATTGAAAAAGGAACTCTTGCCGTAGAGCGAGTCCATGATCTTCACTTCGGAATAGCTGTTGATGCCCTCGTCCATCCAGGCTTCTTCGAATTCGTTCGTCGCCACCATTCCATACCAGTATTGGTGTCCGAATTCGTGGACCACCACGAGCTCGGGAATCAGCATGCCTTTCGGCATGTCCCAGCTGGTTCCCGCGGTGATCAACGTGGGATATTCCATTCCGCCGGCGTCCAGGCCGCCGTGAGGAGGGTCCACTACCGTGATCCGGTCGTAAGGATACGGCCCCACCCATTCGTCGAATTTTTCGAGAGCGCCTTTGAGGGCTTTCAAGTAGCGCGGCACCGATTTCATGTGGCCCGGCGACATCAGCAGGTGAATCTTGACGACTCCGGCGCTGCCGGTCCAGGTGTCTTCCACATCGGTGAAGTGCGGGCTGGCGGTCCAGGAAAAATCGTGAACGTCCGCGGATTTGTATTCGAGGGTTTTTGTGCCGCCGGGATTTTCCGAGGTGGCCACCAGATCGGCGCCCGCGCCGACGATTTCATCCTGCGGGACGGTGAGCTTCACGTCGTAGGTGCCGAAGTCCGAGAAAAATTCGGTGGTGGCGTGAAACTGATGGCAATTCCAGGCACCCTTCCACCATACGCCCACTTTCGGAAACCATTGTCCGACCATATAAAAGTCGCGCTTGTAACCGGTCCGTTCGACGACTTCGGGCATGACGTCGTTGAAAGTCATGCGGAAGACGACGGAATCGCCCGGAGCGACGGGTTTGGGGAGGGTGACTTGAAAGACGGTGCGGTCGAGGGCGTTGTTGTCGTCCGGGTGGATGAATTGCATTTTGTCGGTCAAATCTCCGGCGCCGTCCACGCTGAAGTCCGTGACCTGGATCGAACCGTAGTGCTTCGGGTTCCAGGCTTCGCCGGGCTGCTGGCCGCGCGTTCCGTTGAGGTGCACTTCGGTCATCCACGAGGATTGCGGCTGAAAAGCGTTCAGGTAGAGATGAAACGGAAAAGTTTGCTGCGGCTGGCCGGTGAGATTGTGGTAGGTCAACGTCTCGGTGGCGGAGATTGTGTGCTTGCTGGGATCAAGGCTGGCGGCGATTTGATAAGCGACGACGCGAGTGGAGAGTGGTTTTTCGCCGGCAACTTCCGGCGCGGTGGTCGCCTCCGTGGCTGCGCCAGACTTCTTGGCGGCTTCGGCTGGTTTGGCAGTGGGGGCAGCCTTTGCTTGATGCGCCGCCCGCGCGTCCGAGCCTTTCGCGCGCGCATGCGCGGGCGTGAGAAGCCACACGAGGCCCGCCAATCCGATCGATGCCAGAAGCAACTGCGCCCACCTGCGTTCCATTCGGCCTCCTGCCTGCCCACGCCCGCTTGGTTCGGCGATTCGACTGAACTAAAAATCGCGCCCCGAAAACCCGCACAGCATAGTCCACGCATTCCTCTCATGCAAGGTTTACGAGGCGCAACGCAGAAGAGCGCCCGGGGGAAGAGGGCAAAGCTGCTCCTGCGAACGACTGGGTTTTGACGGAGCGAGGCAATTCAGGACGAATGGCAGGTACGAGGATGAAAACAATCCTAACGGTCTTTCGTTTCAATCGCGGGAACGAAAAAGCGAGGAGAAGCTTATCGCTTCGCAGGAGGCATCTCAAAACGCAGCCGCCCGGCATGCATTAAGGAAACGCACGCCGGGCGGCCTGAATGTTTAAAGCGATCGCAGGAAATTCATCAAATCCTGTTTTTGTTGGTTAGAAAGCTGCTGAAAGAGGCTTATGACGCCATTTGCTTCCGAACCCGAACTGGCATGGGCCTGAATGGCCGTGAGCAAGCCGCCGTTGGAGGGAGTCGCGCGCCCATCGTGAAGGAAGAACAGGCGTTGGCCCAGGCCCCACAGGGGAGCCGTGCGGAACTCGTCGGGACCGGCCGTCCCCTGAGAAACATTGTCAGCGAGTCCCGACCCCATGTGGTGCACGAGAAGGTCAGAGAAAAGTGCGGCAGTCTGATTGCTTAGAGCGGGCGCAAACGAAGACGCTGACGTTTGCATCGCGGAGGTGTGGCACAAGTCGCAGTGGATCTGAGAGAACAGAGACCTGCCATTCGAGATCGAGGTAGCGGTGGGATTACCGGGGATGCCCTTGGCGGATTGCACCGGCGGGGCCAAAAAGCGGATGAAGTTGGAAAAGGCCACAATGTCGCTGGGAATTGCCGCACCCGATGCGGGGAAATTTGTGGAATCTTCAGGCGTCGGATTGGTCATGCACGAGGCGGGTGGGCGGGAGCGCTCTTCGGGGAAAAGTTCATTCGTGACGCCCATTTCGACGTTGTAGGCTTCTCCGGCAAACATCTCGACGGACTTATTCTGCGCTTTCCAGCCGAAACGAGTGATTGTTCCGTCGTTGCCGCTGATGTTTGGGTGGCCCGAAATTCCCAGGTTCTGTTTGAGAGTGGCGTTCGCAGCCATATTGGCATAGATCGCCGCTTCCGGGATGTTCTCGATGAGCCCGGCGCCGAACAACGGAGTGGGAATCCGGAAAATCAGGTTGTTGAGCTGCTGCATTTGCTCAAAGTTCGGCTGCGTCGCGGTGCATCCCACGGCGTCGCTCCGGCCCGTGATTGTGAACAGGTCGTGGACGCCACCGTCGGGAGTCTTGCTCACAGTGCCACTGGATGTCACCAGAAACGGGAACCGCGCCTCGCGAACCGGCCCGTGTTCCGTGATGAAAAACGGAATTGAGTTGGACGCGCCATAATCCGTTGCCGCCGCGATCTGCGGATTGACGCTGGGACTCGATCCCCCGACAGCAGGCTGGGAATGACAGCTCCCGCAACTATTGGAGTTGAAAGTGGGCCCCAGGCCGGAACCGGACTCTCCCGGCGCGGCACCAGTGACGGAATCGACTTCTATGAAACGGGAAAGGCCGTCCTGAAAATACTCGAGCTCATCGGCGGACATGGTGGAAAGAGGCGCACCGGCGTCGGCGGAGTCGGTTCGTGCACCCGGATCTTGCGCCGACGTGTTTTGATTGGATGTTGAACTTGCCGTTGCAGCCGGGGATGGCTGAGAGTTGGAATCGGACTCTTGCGCGGAGGCGATGAACGAGGATGGAGCTGAGCCCGTAAAGCCGAAAGCATTTCCAGCATTGGCACCGATCCCGCCGGACATCAGCAGGGCACAGGCGCCAGAAACAAAAAGATAGACGCATCCTTGAACAAACCGCTTGCTCACACCCATCTGACTCTTCTCCTTTTGAAGAAGACAGCAGATCAAGGTGCTGGGGAGAACTTATGAGGGTCTGAACCTGCGGTGGCGCTGCAGGGGTTCATAACTCGAGCACAGGCTCCTGTGTCCGAGCGGGCAAGTTTCTCTTGGTCTGACAGATTCTTCGTAACCGAAAGTTAGGTAAACCAATATCTGGTAAACCTTGGGGCACACCCTAATCACGTGCGGGGCGTGAGTCAAATGCGGCGAAGTACAGGTTTGGGACAGGAGTCGAAAAGGCGAAAGTCCAGGCGAAAGCGCCTTCCGGCCCGAGAGATATTTGCTGGTTGCGTCCCGAGGGAGGGCCGAGGAGAGGAAGGAGAACCAGTGCGTAGTTTGAGATGTTTGCCGCTTGCAAATCTCCGCTTCAGGTCAAGTTGACGCTTGACTCCATAGCGAATAAAATTAAACAGGGGTTGTAGATTCTTTCCTGCGCCAGAGTTCCGTCCGGGGGCGGGAAGAGAAGTCTTGCGACTTGCCATGAGCCCATCCGTGCTACAGCAGAGGCGGCACCAGCAAATCCTCAGCGATGTGGTCCGAACCTACATCGAGACCGGGGAGCCTGTGTCGTCACGAAGCATCGCGCGGAGGCACATCGAGCCGCTCAGCCCCGCGACAGTTCGAAACGTGATGGCCGACCTCGAGGACGAGGGATTTTTGTATCAGCCTCACACCTCGGCCGGGCGGGTTCCGACGGCTTCGGCCTACCGTTTTTTTGTCGAGCAAGTGACCGCGCAGGCCGCCGCCACCCCCGAAGACCGGCAGTGGATCCGCCGCGAACTCGAATCGGCGCAGACGCCGGAAGCGGTGATGGAGCGCGCCAGCCACGTTCTTTCGGCCGTATCGCGCGGCCTGGGGATATTTATCGCGCCGCCTTTGGCGCGCAGCGTTCTGGAACATATTCGCTTTTTGCTTCTGCCGGACCAACGCATTCTGGTGGTTCTGGTATCGCCGGGAGGGGCGACGCGCGACAAACTCGTGCGCCTCGAACGGACGTTTCGGCAGGAGGACCTGGACGCAATCGCGCGGTACCTGAACCGGGAATACGCCGGGTGGACGCTCGAAGCCATGCGCGCGGATCTCCGAGCGCATCTGGCGAACGACCGCGAGCGATACGGGCGGCTGGCGGGCGACGCGCTGCTGCTGTGCGATCCGGTGGCTCTCGACGAAGTGGGAGCGCGGAAGGTCTACGTCGAGGGCGCGGCGCAGATCGCGTCTTCGCCGGAATTCACATCGCAGGAACAGTTGCGCGAGCTGCTCTCCGCGATCGAGGAAAAGGACCGGCTGATCGCCCTTCTCAGCAGCTGCATCGAATCGCCGGAGCCGGTGCACGTCGAGCTCGGCCTCGACCAGATTTCCGAAGCCGGGAAACATTTGGCTCTGGTGTCGGCTTCCTACACTTCGAATGACCAGGTGCAGGGAACGCTCGGAATTTTGGCGCCCATGCGCATGCATTACGAACGCGTCATCACGGCCGTAGCTTTTATGGCTCAATTTTTTTCGGACAATCCGGAGGAATCCAAACTCTCGTGACCCCCAAGGAAAATCAATCCGCCAGGAACGCCGAAGCGGCAGCCGGCGCGGCCGCCGTTCCGGAGACCGCCGTCGCCGAATCACCCGGCGCCGCGGAATCGCAAGCGTCCGATCAGATTCAAAAGCTTCTGGCGGAAAAGCAGGAGCTGATGAACACGCTGATCCGCCGCCAAGCCGACTACGAGAACTATCGGAAGCGCGTGGAAAAGGAGAAGCACCACGAGCGCCGGCGCGGGCTGGAACAGCTGCTTGAAAGCCTCCTGCCCGTCCTGGATGCTTTTGATCTGGCGCTGGCGTCGAATTCGCGAGGAGCGTCGCCGGAATATCTGAAGGGGTTCGAATTGACGCGGCGCCAGCTGTGGGATGTACTGTCGAAGGAAGGCATCCAGCGGATCGAGGCCGTGGGGAAGGAATTCAACCCGCACCTGCATCATGCGCTCGAGCGAGTGGAAACCACGGAGCATGCCGAGGGGACCGTGGTGGCGGAGCTGCAGCCCGGATATGTCTATCACGATCGCGTTTTGCGCCCGGCGATGGTTCGCGTCGCGGCCGCCCCCGAGAGGGAAAATTAGACGCGGAAGGTTTTTGTTCCAGGAAGCGCGGGCTCGATTGGAATTGTAATCCCGGCGACATTCGCCGGGGAGCTCCGGCAAGTGCAGAAAGGGTCCCATGTCCAAGCAACAAGATTTTTACGAAGTTCTCGGCGTCCCGCGCGACGCTACGGCCGAGCAGATCAAGTCCGCCTATCGCAAGGCGGCCATGAAGTGGCATCCCGACCGCAATCCGGAGAGCAAGCAAGAAGCCGAGGAAAATTTCCGGCTTGCCAGCGAAGCCTACACGATTCTCTCCGACACACAGAAGCGCGCGGTGTACGACCGGTACGGCCATGCCGGGCTGGACAGCCGCGGATTTGAGACGGGCGGCTTCAATTCCACCATCTTCGAGGAGTTTCAAGACATCCTGGGCGACATGCTCGGATTCGACCCGGGCATGGGCGGGGGCAGGCGGCGGGGTGGACGCGGGCAGCGAGGACAGCGCGGCGCGGATTTGCGGTACGACATGTCGCTGAGCTTCGAGGAAGCCGCGAGCGGGGTGACGACCAAGATTCGCATCGTCCGCAACGAAATTTGCGAAGCGTGCAACGGTTCGGGAGCGAAATCCGGCACTGGAATGTCCGTCTGCCAGACGTGCCAGGGGCGCGGCCAGCTCGCCTATCAGCAGGGATTTTTCGCCATCACGCGGACCTGCCCGGCGTGCCAGGGAACCGGACAAGTGATTCGCGACGCTTGCACGTCTTGCCGCGGGCAAGGGCGCGTGCAGCGCGAGCGGACGCTCGAGATCGGAATACCCGCGGGCGTGGAGACAGGCACGCGGCTGCGGATGACCGGCCAGGGTGAACCCGGGTCGAACGGCGGCGCCGCCGGCGATCTCTACATTTTTCTCGAGGTGAAGGAGCATCCGTTTTTCGAGCGCCGCGGGGCCGACCTGACGTGCACGATACCGATCAGCATCGCGCAAGCCACGCTGGGCGCGAAGATCCGCGTCCCCACGCTCAAGGGCGACGAAGAGCTCGAAATTCCAGACGGAACGCAATCGGGGCAGATTTTCCGCAAAAAGGGGAAGGGGTTGCCGAATCCGCACGGCGGACGCGGCGATCTGTACATCAGCGTGGCGGTGGTGATTCCGCAGAAAGTGTCGCGCGAGCAGCGGCGCATCCTCGAACAGCTCGGCCAGTCGCTGAAAGTTGACAATAAGCCCGTGGAACGCTCTTCCTCATTCTTCGACAAAGTCAAAGACATCTTCGGGTGATCGAACGAGCAGCGACAGGCGAGCCGCAAGGAGCTTTCCCGGATTTCTCCGCGCTTCCGGCGCGGCCTGCGCCGCTTTACACTCCTTGATGCCATGCGCCGCCGCTTTTACGTCGATCGCTTCGATGAATCGTCGGCTTCGTTGACCGGCGATGCCGCCGAACACCTCGGGCGCGTCCTGCGGGCTGAACCCGGCCAGCTGTACGAACTATCCGACGGCCAGCGCGTTTTTTTGGGACGGATCGAGCGGATCGCAGCCGACAAACGCTCCGAGCCCCGGATTGAATTCTCGCTCCTCGAGCCCCTCGAAGCCAGCGAGCCTGCTCCGGCCATCCATCTGCTGCTCTCGATTGTGAAATTCGACCGGTTCGAATGGGCGCTCGAAAAAGCGACGGAACTAGGCGTCGCAGAAATCGTTCCGCTGGCCGCTGCCCGAAGCGACAAGCCGCTCCTGGCGGCCGCGCAAAAGCGACGCGAGCGTTGGCGAAAAATTTTAGTCGAATCAGCACAGCAATCGCGCCGGCTGCGCCCTCCTTCGCTACGCGAAGCCGCCGCCCCTGGAGACGCCTTCGCCGGATCCGCCGCCGCCCTGAAGATTTTTCTTTCCGAACGCTCGAGCGCACCTGGTTTGCGGGAAGTTCTTGCGAGGAGAGATGCCGGCGCCCCCGGTCCCGCTTCGGCGGCGCTCGCGATTGGCCCAGAAGGCGGATGGACGGAGGGCGAAATCTCGGGCGCGCATTCGGCGGGATTCGCCGAAGCGTCCCTGGGAGGCACAATTCTTCGGACGGAGACCGCGGTCATCGCGTCAGTTTCCATCTTGCGGTTCGCTCTTGGGGATGAAAGCGCACGAGGGTGACGGTCTTAACTTCACGTTCATTTTTGCGGCGAGGGCCGCCGGTCGTTCGCGATTTTGAATTGCGCGCGCTTCTTTTATCGTCTCGCGCGCCATGCTATAAATAGGTGGAAGATGTCCGAAGCGCCTATGACGGGTCCGTTGACTCCGCCCGGCCGCGCTCCCGAGCAGGCATTTCGCCGCGAGCTTCGAAGCTGGACGCGCGATCTGGCCGTGGCTCTGGGGCTCGCGCTGGTCATCATCATATTTCTCTACCAGCCGGTGAAAGTGGAAGGCACCAGCATGGCGCCGCTGCTCTCCGACCAGGAACGCATTTTCATCAACAAGTTTGTCTACCGGTTTGAGCCCATCGAGCGCGGCGACGTGGTGGTTTTCTGGTATCCGCGCGATCTATCGAAATCGTTCATCAAGCGCGTCGTCGGCCTTCCGGGCGACACAGTCGAGATTCGCGCCGGGCACGTGTACATCAACGGCCACGCCGACAGCGAACCCTACGTTCCGGCGAATTATCTCGACGACCAGAGCTATCCTCCGGTGACGGTTCCGCCGGATTGCTATTTCGTGATGGGGGACCATCGGGACAGTTCCAACGACTCGAGGATGTTCGGCCCGGTGCCGCGCCAGTACATTTACGGCAAGGCTGTCTTTGCCTACTGGCCCGTCAATCATTTTGGCTCTCTGTCTTTGCCTTCAACCGTGAATGCGTCGTCGAAATGAACTCTTCAGGAGGGTCCGCTGACCGACGGGGCGGCAGGTCGCGCGATACTCGCGCTCGAGGACGGGCGCGTATTTAACGGCCGGGCGGCGGGAGCTCGTTCCCGGCGCGGCGGCGAAGTCGTATTCAATACGAGCCTCACCGGCTATCAGGAAGTATTCACCGATCCCAGCTACGCGGGGCAGATCGTGTGCCTCACCTACCCGCACATCGGGAACGTGGGGGCGAACGCTGACGACGAGGAATCCGCGAAGCCGTATATCGAGGGGCTGGTGGTGCGCGAATTCGCGCGGCTTTCATCGAATTGGCGGGCGAGCGAATCGGCGCAGAAGTATTTGGAACGCCACGGCGTTCCCGTGATCTACGATCTCGATACGCGAGCGCTGGTCCGCCATCTTCGGCAGGTGGGAGCGCTGCGGGGGATTGTCTCGACCGACGGGACGCCGGCGGAGAAATTGATCGCCGAAGCCCGCGCTCTGCCCACAATGGCCGGGCAGGACCTCGCGAGCCGCGTGACCTCGCCGGAGAAATACGAATGGTCCCGCGGCTCGATCGAGCTAACGGCAGGCGCGCACGGCGAACCGTCCCGTGCGGCGCACGCGGCCAGGCACAAGGTGGTTGCCTACGATTTCGGCATCAAGCAAAACATTCTGCGCCTGCTGGTGGACCACGGCTGCTCGGTGAGCGTCGTTCCGGCGCGAACCTCCGCCGAAGATATTCTCGCGCTGAAACCCAGCGGCGTATTTCTTTCGAACGGGCCGGGCGATCCCGAGCCGGTCGGCTACGCCGTCGAGAACATACGCAAGCTGGCGGGACGAGTCCCGATTTTCGGGATCTGCCTTGGCCATCAGCTTTGCGGGCTGGCGCTCGGCGGAAAGACATTCAAGCTGAAGTTCGGGCATCACGGATCGAATCATCCGGTGAAAAACCTGCTGACGGAAAAAGTGGAAATCACGGCGCAAAATCACGGGTTCTGCGTCGATCCCGAATCGTTGCCATCGAGCGACGTTGAAATCACGCACGTGAATTTGAACGATCACACGAACGAAGGGATGCGCCACCGGTCCATGCCGCTCTTCAGCGTTCAATATCATCCCGAGGCTTCGCCCGGCCCGCACGACGCCCTCTATCTCTTCGACAATTTCATCGCCATGATGAAGGAGCATCGCGCGTGAGGATCGCCTTGGCCGCTAACGCGATGGGCGAGGTCGTTGTGCCGGCCTCAAGCGAAGTGATCTCGCGAACGAAGGCGAAGCGACAAAGACGCAGAAATGCCCAAGCGTACTCAACTAAATTTCGCACGGGAATTTTGATTCGTCTGGGGAGGGGACCACTCCTTTACAACTTCGGAAGGGCGGGGTTGAAACCCCGCCCTTCCGTGTCAACTGACTCGAGAGGATCCGGTAAGGCTTAGCGCATGCCCAAACGCACGGACATCAAGAAGATCCTCATCATCGGGTCGGGGCCGATCGTCATCGGGCAGGCCTGCGAATTCGACTATTCCGGCACGCAAGCTTGCAAAGCCCTCCGCGCCGAAGGGTACGAGGTCATCCTCGTCAATTCCAACCCCGCCACGATCATGACCGACCCGGAAATCGCCGACCGCACCTACATCGAGCCGCTGGCCAAGGAGTATCTGGAAGCGATCATCGGGCGGGAGCGCCCGGACGCGGTCCTTCCGACTGTGGGAGGCCAGACGGGGTTGAACCTGGCGGTCGAACTCGCCGAATCCGGCATCCTGAAAAAATACGGCGTGCAACTGATCGGCGCATCTCTCGAGGCGATCAAAATCGCGGAAGACCGGCTGCTGTTCAAAGACACATGCCGCCGGATCGGGCTCGAGGTGCCCGCTTCGGAGGTGGTCACATCGGTGCGCGAAGCCATTCGCATGGCGGATCAGATCGGATATCCGGTGGTGATCCGTCCATCGTTCACACTCGGGGGGACGGGCGGATCGATTGCGTTCAATCGCGAAGAGTTCGAAGACTTGATTTCGCGGGCGCTCGACGCCAGCCCGGTCCACCAGGCGCTGATCGAGGAGTCCGTGCTCGGGTGGAAAGAGTACGAGCTCGAAGTGATGCGGGATTGCCGCGACAATTTCGTCGTCATCTGCGCCATCGAGAATTTCGATCCCATGGGCATTCACACGGGGGATTCCATAACGGTCGCCCCGGCGCAGACGCTGACGGACAAGGAGTACCAGCGGATGCGCGACGCCTCGGCCGCCATCATCCGCGCGGTGGGAGTCGAAACAGGGGGATCCAACATTCAATTTGCGGTGGATCCCGCGACGGGACGCATGACCGTGATCGAGATGAATCCGCGCGTTTCGCGATCCTCCGCGCTCGCCAGCAAGGCCACCGGCTTTCCCATCGCCAAAATCGCCGCGAAGCTCGCCGTCGGGATGACCCTCGACGAGATTCCCAACGACATCACGCAGAAGACTCCCTCGAGCTTCGAGCCGACGATTGATTACGTGGTCGCGAAGATTCCCAAGTGGCAGTTCGAGAAATTTCCCGGCAGCGATTCCACGCTCTCGACACAAATGAAGTCCGTCGGCGAAGTGATGGCCATCGGCCGAACGTTTCCCGAAGCGTTGTGCAAAGGAATCCGGGCCCTCGAGCCGCACACGGCGTGGCGCCCGCCCGCCGAAGTGACGGAAGTGATGCTTCGCGAGAAATTGTCGATTCCCGGACCGGACCGGCTGCACTGGCTGTTCGAGGCGCTCGAGCGGGGCATGCCGGCCGCCGACGTCTGCTCGCTGACAAAAATCGATCCGTGGTTCATCCGCCATCTCGAGGAGATGGTGGCCCTGGACCACCGGCTGGCGGCGACGAGCTTCAACGCCGTTACGGCCGAACTGCTGCTCGAGGCCAAGAGGTCGGGCGCGAGCGACGAAGAGCTGGCCAAGCGATGGAACGTGAAACCCTCGGAAGTGAGGTCGCGGCGGCGGGAGCTCGGAGTTTTGCCAGTGTTCAAGCGGGTGGACACCTGCGCCGCGGAATTCGAATCGTTCACGCCGTATCTTTACTCGACGTACGAGGAAGAGGACGAAGCCGGCGCGACGGCAAAACCGAAAATCATGATTCTCGGCAGCGGGCCCAACCGGATCGGACAGGGAATCGAATTCGATTACTGCTGCTGCCACGCGGCGTTCGCTCTCAAGGAAGACGGCTACGAGACGATCATGGTCAATTGCAATCCGGAGACGGTTTCGACCGATTACGACACCGCCGACCGGCTCTATTTCGAGCCGCTGACGCTCGAGGATGTTCTCGCCGTGATCGACCGGGAAAAGCCGAAGGGGGTGATCGTTCAATTCGGGGGCCAGACGCCGCTCAACCTTGCTCTCGAGCTGAAGCGCAACGGCGCGAAAATCATCGGCACGGATCCTCAATCGATTGACCTCGCTGAAGACCGCCGGCGGTTTGGAGGCCTGCTCGATGAATTAAAAATTCCGCAGCCGCGCGGCGGAACGGCGCTTTCTCCCGACCAGGCGGTGCATGTGGCCGAGGAGATCGGCCTGCCCGTGCTGGTGCGGCCCAGTTACGTCTTGGGCGGGCGATCGATGGTGATTGCGTACGACCTGAAAACCGTCCAAGAATATGTGGCGCAGGCTTCGCATCTTGGTTCACTCTCCGATCCCAAGCGGCCCATCCTGATCGATCATTTTCTGGAGGACGCCACGGAAGTGGATGTGGACGCTCTGGCGGATGGAGAAGACGTGGTTATCGCCGGGATCATGGAACACATCGAGGAAGCCGGCATTCACTCGGGCGATTCTTCGTGCGTGCTGCCTTCGGTCTCGCTGAAACCCTCCGTGCTGGAACGGATTCGCGAGTACACGGCGCGGCTGGCGCGGGCGCTGAAAGTGATCGGGGTGATGAACGTGCAGTACGCCATCCAGCGCGACACGGTGTACGTTCTCGAAGTCAACCCGCGCGCCTCGCGGACAATTCCTTACGTGAGCAAGGCGACCGGCGTCCCGCTGGCGAAAGTGGCGGCGCGGCTGATGACCGGACGCAAGCTGCGCGACCTGAACCTTCCGACGGTGGCCACGAACGGGGTGAAAGAACTTGTCTCGGGAGATTTCTTCGCCGTCAAATCGCCCGTCTTCCCCTTCAACAAATTCCGCGGCGTGGACACGATCCTGGGCCCGGAAATGCGGTCGACCGGCGAGGTGATGGGCACATCCTCGACGTTCGGGCAAGCCTTCGCCAAGGCGCAGTTAGCCGCGGGACAGAGGCTGCCGCTGAGCGGCACCGTGTTTCTCAGCGTGAACGATCACGACAAGCGCCACGTCGCTCCGGTCGTCAAGGATCTGCTGGCTGCGAATCTGAATGTTGTGGCGACGCGCGGGACGGCCGCCGCGCTGGCCTCGGCGGGAATACAGGTTGAATCGGTTTACAAAGTGAACGAGGGACGGCCGAACATCGTGGACTTGATCAAGACGGGCAAAGTAAATCTGGTCATCAACACGCCTCTCGGCCGCGAATCCTTCTACGACGAAAAATCGATCCGCCGCGCCGCCATCCGTTACAACATTCCCTGCATTACCACACTTTCCGCCGCGAGCGCTGCGGCGCGAGGCATTCGCGCCATGTCGGGGCAGCCCGCCGACGTTGCGGCGCTGCAGGACCTGCACCGCCCGAAGTCCGCGAAAGCCGAAGCGGTGCCTTCGGACCACGCTTAGTCTTCCATCCGGCGAATGTTTTTCTGCCGTTTGATCTGCGTCCCTGTGGCGAACAGTCCGTCAATTCGCTTAAGATGTCTCGGATGAATCTTCACGGCATGTTCGTTCCACTGACGACGCCGTTTGGCGCCGACGGTGGAGTCGCGCTCAACCATTTCCGCGAGAATCTGGCGCGGTACGACCGGACGCGCCTCGCGGGGTACGTGGTCAATGGCTCGACCAGCGAATCCGTCCTCCTCCACTGGGAGGAAGTGTATCTGCTGTGGGAATCGGCCCGGCGCCATGCCGCGCCGGGAAAGATTCTGATCGCGGGATCCGGCGCCGAAGCCACGGCCGAAACCATCGAGCACACGCGCCGCGCCGCTTCGATCGGCTTCGACGCAGTGCTGGTGCGCACGCCGAGCTTTTACAAGCCGGCGATATCCACAGATTTGCTCGCGGAACACTATCTTCGCGTGGCCGACGCTTCTCCTGTTCCCGTGCTCCTCTATTCCGTGCCCATTTTCACGCACGTGGCGATCGATGCCGCCGTTGTCGCCCGCGTCGCTGCGCACCCCAATATTGCCGGCATCAAGGACAGCTCCGGCGATGTTTCGGGTCTCTCCGCCATTGTCGCCGCCGCTCCAAAATCCTTCCAAACTTTGGTCGGCTCTGCGGGCACACTATTCGCATCACTCGAGGCAGGAGCCGTCGGAGCGATTCTGGCCGTCGCCAACGCGTTTCCGGAGCTGTGCTGCGAAATCTATGACTCCGCGCGGTCCGGCGATTCGGCTCGCGCGGAGTCGCTCGGTAAACGGCTCGGGGTGGCGGGAAAACTGTTTGGGGCGCAGCACGGCATTGCGGGCCTGAAATACGCGCTCGACCGGCGCGGGTACTACGGCGGGCCTCCGCGGCCTCCGCTGCTCCCCCTTTCCGAAGCGGCCAGACAGGAGATCGAAGCCGCGCTTCCGGGAGTGACAGCCCAGCTTTCGGCGTCGACAGACTAGACAACAGGGCGAGACGCCTGAATCCGCCGCGCGTCTAAATCATCCAACCCGGAGGTGCTCGCTCCGGCCCAACCCGTGCGTCCTGCCCAGCGAATCGGCGGCCAATTGGGCGTTTGTCCGTACCGAGCGGCGCGTGTATCATGAGCCTCTCGATGGAGTCTCAGACCCTGCCTCTTTCCCAGCTTCCGCAGACCTCCAAACTGTTTGCCGCCTTTCTCGACCATTTTCCCCGCGTTCAAAGTTACTACTCTCATCCGCCGGACCTAGCCGGGGTCCGCGATTCCGCGCGCAAAGTCTCTCTCGATGCGGGCACACGACGCGAAGTGGTGGAAATCCTTCGCCGGCAGAACGCGCGATTCGATCCCTCGGGGTTGATTGATGCTTCGGTGGGGAGAAATCTCGACCGGCTGGCGGCCGGAGCCGTCGCTATCGTCACAGGCCAGCAAGTGGGACTTTTTTCCGGGCCGTCGTACAGCGTGTACAAAGCGCTGAGCGCGCTGCGCTGGGCCGACGCCCTGACCCGCGAGGGGATCGAAGCCGTGCCCGTCTTCTGGCTGGCGACGGAGGATCACGATTTCGCCGAGGTCAATCATGTTTTCTGGAACACGCGTGGAGGCCTGGCCCGGCTCGAGATTCCGCCGCGTGAAGCCGAGGCCGGACATCGAGTGGGAGAAATTCCCCTCGACGGTCCCGTGGAGGAGCTCGTCGCCCAGGCGGCCGATACACTGGAAGGCGCGGAGGCGGAATGGGTGGGGGCCGCGCTTCGCGGCTCGTATACTCCCGCGGACACGTTTGGATCCGCGTATGGAAAGTTGTTCGCGCGCATTTTGGCGGGGCGGGGAATTATTCTCCTGGACCCGCTTGACTCCGGCTTGCACCGGCTGGCCGCGCCGGTCTACCGGCGAGCGATGGAAGAATCCGAGTCACTTCGCCAGGGGCTTCTCAAACGTTCGAAGGAGCTCGAAAATACCGGCTACCATTCGCAAGTGAAGGTGACGCGGGAGACGACGCTACTTTTCGCCACGGTGGACGGCCGCCGCCAGCCTCTCCGCGCGCGCAACGGAAATTTTGCCGCAGGAAGCCGCTCCTTCACGCGCGAGGAATTGCTCGGAGACATCGAAAGCTCGCCTGAAAATTTCACGCCAAATGTGCTGCTTCGCCCCATCGTTCAGGACACGCTGCTTCCCACCGCGGCGTACATTGGCGGTCCGGCGGAAATCGCATACATGGCGCAGGCGCAGATTGTGTATGAAAAGATTCTGGGGCGAATGCCCGCCATGCTGCCTCGCGCGGGATTCACGCTGGTTGAGCCCTCCATCGGACGTTTGCTGAAAAAATACGGGCTCGAAGTGGCCGATGTTCTTCTCGAGCGGCGCAGCGTCCGGTCGCGCATGGAGCTGACGGCGCTGCCGAAGGGCGTCGCGCGCCGCTTCGAAAAGGACGAAAAGGCTCTTCGGCGCCTGCTGGCTTCGTACTCGAAACCGCTCGAAGGGCTGGACAAGACTCTGGTAGGCGCGCGCGATACCGCCGAGCGCAAAATCATGCACCAATTTCTCAAGCTGAAATCGCGGGCCGCCCGCGCGCAAGCGTTCCGTTCCGGCGTGCTCGACGCCCATGAGCGCACGCTGCTTGATTCACTGCTTCCCAACCGCGGGCTGCAGGAGCGGTCGCTTTGCTTCTTGCCGTTTCTGGCGGCGTACGGCCCAGGCGTGCTCGATTCGCTGGCGCGCCTGGCTTGTCCGTGCGAATCGGGCGGCGCGGCTTCTCCAGTCCATCACGTCGTTTTCCTCTAGTTGTCGCGCACAGCGAGAACGTTCGAATGCCGGGCCGTTCGACATGCATGCGAACGGACGGCGCAATGAGGCTGTCCTAATGTCGGCTTTTCCCATCTCCTTTCGCTCCCGCGGCTCCATCGGCCTTCGCCTTTCGTGCTAAGATGTTTTTTCTTCATCACGATGAAATCCTAAGGTAGGGAGAACGCCATGAAGATCACTCCGGGAAAGCAGAAGGGCCTGAAGGCAGTTTCGAACGCGCACGGCGTCATCGCCGCTGCCGCCATGGACCAGCGCGGTTCCCTGAAGAACGCGATCGCCAAGGAAAAAGGCGTGGAGAAAACTCAAGTGACGCCGATGATGCTCGAGGAGTTCAAAGTCATCGTCGCTCGCATCCTGACGCCTCACGCGAGCGCCATTTTGCTCGACCCCGAGTACGGGCTCCCGGCGGCGCGCGCCCGGGCGTCGAACGCGGGCCTGCTGCTGGCATACGAAAACAGCGGTTACGACAACACGCGGCCGGGACGGCTGCCGGACCTTCTCGACATCTGGTCGGCTCACCGTTTGCAGATCGCCGGGGCCGATTGCGTAAAAATTTTGCTCTACTACAATCCGTTCGATTCGCATGAAATCAACGAGATCAAACACGCGTGGACGGAGCGAATCGGCTCGGAATGCGCGGCCGTGGACATTCCGTTCTTCCTCGAATTCGTCGGATACGATGAAAAGGGCGACGACAAGAGCCTGGAATTCGCGAAAAAGAAGCCGGAGATCGTCGCCAAGAGCATGGAAGAATTCTCGAAGCCGCAATACGGGGTGGATGTCCTGAAGGTTGAAGTTCCGGTGAATATGGCTTACGTGGCCGGCGCGAAGGCCAACAAAGGCGCCTCCGCCTATTCGCGTGACGAAGCCAAGGAACATTTTCGGAAAGCTGCCGCCGCCGCAAAAAAGCCGTTCATCTACCTTTCGGCCGGCGTGGACAACGACGTCTTTCTGGAGACGCTTGAACTCGTGGGAGAAGCGGGAGTTCCTTATTCGGGGGTTCTTTGCGGCCGCGCGACGTGGAAGGAAGGAATTCCCGTCTACGCCAAGCAAGGAGCCAAGGCGCTGGAGGACTGGATGAATGTGGAGGGCGTGAAGAACATCAACAACGTAAATTCGCGCCTCACGACCGCCAAACCCTGGTACTCGTTTTACGGCGCAGCGTCCGCAGCGGCTCTTTCGTAGGCTGCCGGAAGCGGCTGATTCCGGTTGCGCGGCCTTGCCCGGGCGCTGGCGGCGGCTAACGCCCGCGCGGCGGCTTCGCTTATACTTTTCGCATGCCGATCAACACCGTGATCGTGGACGACGAGCGCCCGGCCCGCGACGAGCTCGCTTTCCTGCTGAAGGCGTTTCCCGAGGTCAACCTCGTCGCCCAGGGCAAAAACGGCCTGGAAGCCGTAGCCCTGATCAAGGACCACGAACCCGACCTCGTCTTCCTCGACGTCCATATGCCGGGGCTTGACGGCTTCGGCGTCATCAAGAAGCTCGTCGAGCGAAAGCTGCGAATCCCACAAATCATTTTCGCCACCGCCTTCGATAATTACGCGATCCAGGCGTTCGAAGTGAACGCCGTGGATTACGTCCTGAAGCCGTTCGACAAATCGCGCGTGGGGAAGGCCATCCAGCGCGCGAAGAAAATGGTGGACGCGCAAACCTCCCCGGTCGAGCGGCTGGAATCGCTCGTTGGCCAACTGGCGATGCCCGCGCCGCGCGCGGCACAGGCCGTGAAGCTGCTGCTGAAATCGCAGTCGCGAATGTTTCTGGTGGACGCCGAAGAGATCATCTACGCTTCGATCCAGGACGGGACAATTTCTCTTTTTGCGAGGGACGCAGAGGGCGCATCGAACTACCGGACGATCGAGGAGCTGGCCGCGGCGCTCAATCCGGACCTCTTCTGGCGGGCGCACCGCTCCTATCTGGTCAACATCAAGCACATCAAGGAAGTCGTGCCGTGGTTCAAATCGAGCTACATGCTGAAGATGGACGACAAACGCGCGAGCGAAATTCCGGTTTCGCGAGCGCAGACGCGGCGCCTCCGCGAGCTACTGAAGCTTTGACGTGAAGCGGGACCGGCCACACGCCGAGTTCGTTTCGCCATGCAAAAGAGACTTTTCATGACCTGGCCGCGTCGCCGCCAAGAGATATTTGGTCGAGGCCGCGAAATGAATGCGGGAACCGAAACAGCGGAATCCGTGAGCAGCAGGCTTCTCCATGACTCCTCTCCTCGCGTTCTTCCGTGATACCATCCGAGCGCTCGCGGCCATGGTGACGCCATGAAGAAAATACCGGCTTTCGCTTGTCTGACCGGCCTGTTCTGGATCGCCGGTGCGACGGCTTTCGCGTCACACGGAGTGAATTTTCCCGCGCAGAAATCCAGCGCGCCCGTCATCGCGCCCTCGGATACCGGCACTCTCGGCGGCACGGTGGAGGACCATCACGGCGTCCCCGTGGGCGGGGCGACGGTGTCGGTGGTAAGCGCCGATTCCCACACCAAACGATCGGGAAACACGGACGGGACCGGCTCGTTTTTTATAGACAGCCTCCCGGCCGGAGATTATATGGTCACGGCGTCGGCCCGCGGCCTTCTGCCCAAGACTGAAAAAGCCCGCATAAAAGAGGGCCGCCGAACCACCCTTCACATCAAATTGAAGGCTCCTCCCGTGTACACCGACTAACGGTTTGGAGCGAACCTCCATGGATTTTTCTTTCACCTCGGACCAGATTTTAATCCGCGACACCATTCGGCAATTTATGGAGACCGAAGTCCGCCCCGTACTGCGCGCATACGAGCGCGCGGAGAAATTTCCGGGGGAGGAGCTGCGCCGGCTGGGGGAGCTCGGATGCTGCGGAATGCTGATTCCCGAGGAGTGGGGCGGCGCGGGGACGGACACGATCAGCTACGCGCTGATGCTCGAGGAAGTGGCGCGGGTGGACGCTTCGATCGCCGTGGCGCTCAGCGTGACCAACTCCGTGGTTGCCGCGCCGCTGTGGAAGCACGGCACGGACGAGCAGCGGGGAAAATATCTGGCTCGCCTGGCGCGCGGCGAAATCCTCGGCAGCTTCTGCCTCACCGAGCCGCAGGCAGGCAGCGACGCAGCCGCCCTTCAGAGCCGCGCCACCCGGCACGGCGATCATTACATTCTCAACGGGACAAAATCCTGGGTCACGAGCGGAGGAGTTTCGGGAGTCTATCTGGTCTTTGCGAAGACGGACCCGGCGGCGGGGTCGCGCGGCGTAACCGCGTTTCTCGTCGAGCCGGCGTTTCCCGGCTTCCGAGTCAGCCGGTACGAAGACAAAATGGGCTTGCGATTGTCGCGCTCGGCGGAGATTGTGTTCGAGGATTGCCATATTCCGGCGGAAAACCGGCTTGGAGAAGAGGGGCAGGGCCTGAAGATCGCGCTCGAAGCGCTTGACGGGGGCCGAGTCGGAATCGCGTCGCAAGCGGTGGGAGTCGGGCAAGGGGCATTTGAATGCGCAGTACGGTACGCAAAGGAGCGGCGCACTTTCGGCCATCCGATCGCGGAATATCAGGCAATCCAGTGGATGCTCGCGGATATGCAGACCGACATTGAAGCTGCGCGGTCGCTCACGCACTATGCCGCGTTTTTGCGCGACAAGGAAATTGCGGCAGGGAAGTCCGCGCAGCCGGGGGCGAGCCGCGGCAGCGCGGGGGCGCACGCGTCGCGCGCCAAGCTCTACGCCAGTGAAATGGCCAATCGCGTCGCCTATAAAGCGGTGCAGGTGCACGGCAGCGCGGGCTATTCCCGTGAGACCGACGTCGAGCGTTTCTACCGGGATGCGCGAGTCCTCACGATTTACGAGGGCACGAGCGAGATTCAGCGCAGCGTCATCGCCCGCGACCTGCTCCGCAAATCCTGACGCGGGTGCTTGGTTCAATTCATCCCAAGCGGACGCGTATCGGTCTACTCTGAGGACCTAATTGGATAGGAGGGCATCGGCATGAAGACAGGCGAAGGGATCATCAGCAAGCAGAGCAACTATTCCGTTTCGGAGACGCTCGACCGAGTCGAAGCGGTCATGAAAGCCAAAGGCGTCAAAGTGTTTGCCCGGGTGGATCACAGCGGGGAAGCGGAAAAAGTCGGACTGAAAATGCCGCCGACACAACTCCTGATCTTCGGGAACCCAAAGGGGGGCACACCGGTGATGCTCGCGGCGCCCACGGCGGCCATTGACCTTCCGCTGAAGGCGCTGGCCTGGCAGGACAACGAGGGGAAGGTCTGGCTGAGTTACAACGATCCCGAATACCTGAAGCGGCGATTTGGCCTGACGGACGACCAAATCAAGACCATCGCCGGGATAGGCGGCCTGATCGAGCAAGGGCTCAATTGAGCGGGCGTTTGCCGCGCCGATCTCGAGGCTGAGGGACGCCCCGCGGCCCGACCGGCGATGGGGCGCCACCGCCAGCCTGTTGATCGTGATCGTTCGAGGTTGTATTGTTTCCTGATGTCTTCCATGCCACGCGCGCTCCGTACCACCGTAATCGGAAGTTATCCCTTTCCAGCTTGGCTGGAATTTGCTTCCAGCCATCTGGATGCCTTTGGCGCCGACGATCTCGGCGAAATGCTCGACGATGCTGTCTCGGTCGCTGTAAAGGATCAGACCGACGGCGGGCTGGACGTCATCACCGACGGTGAACAGACTCGCCTGGACTTCAACCTCTCGTTTTACGGGTTTCTGACCGGAATCGCGCCCGAACCGCTCGCCCGGCGGAGGTTCGGACCTCCCGGCCACGACCAGCGCGGCAAGCATGAAATAACCGGCGAATTGGGGGCACCGCGCGGGCTCGGCGTCGTGGAAGAGTTCCGGCGGCTGAAACGCATCGCGCCTCCGGGATTCACACTGAAAGCCAGCGTCCCGGGTCCCTACACGCTGAGCGGGCGGCTGGTTCCCAATGACAGGTATCCCGACCGGTTTGGCATCACGCGGGCGTTGATACCAATCGTGCGGCGTGAATTGGAAGCTCTGGTTGTCGAAGGCTGCCAGGAAATCTGCGTGGACGAGCCCTCGATGAGCTGTTACGGGCACCGCGAGGACCCGCGCCAATTTGCGGCCATCTTCAATGAAACCGTAGAGTCGGTTCGCGGGCGCACGCGGCTTTCCATGCATTTGTGTTTTGGCAATTACAAAGGCCGGGCCGTGGCTCCCCGAAAATATGCATGTCTTTTTCCGGCTTTCCTGGACATCCATGTAAACGAAATGCATCTGGAAATGGCTAGCCGTGAGTTCGCGGAGCTGGAGGTCATCAAACCCATCGCCGAGCGCATGGACGTGGCCGTGGGAATCATCGACGTGAAGAACTACTACATCGAAACGCCGGAAGACGTGGCCAATCGCGTCCGGCGATGCCTGCAATTCGCACCGGCAGAACGTCTGGCTTTCGCTCCCGATTGCGGGCTCAGCCAAACGGCGCGATGGGCGGCGCGGCGCAAATTGGCATCGATGGTCGAGGGTGTGAAGCGCGTGCGCAAGGAGCTGGGGCTCGCGTGATTGAGCCGGTCCTGAAGGACGCCGCACTGCTGGCCGACGTGAAGGAGGCCGACCGCGACGACGGCCATTTTCGCCTGTGGTGGCTGGGGCAGAGCGGGTTTCTGGTGCAGTGGCGGGGGCGGCATCTGCTGCTTGATCCGTACTTGTCCGATTCGCTCACCAAGAAATACGCCCATACCGACAAGCCACACGTTCGCATGACGGCGCGAGCCGTGGATCCGTGCGCCCTCGACTTTATCGACGTGGCGACGTCGAGCCACAACCATACCGATCATCTGGACGGAGAAACGCTCGGGCCTCTGTTGCGGGCCAACAAGGGCATCATGCTGGTCGTGCCGGAGGCGAACCGCAAGTTCGTGGCCGAGCGCCTGGGAATCGATGCGGCGTTTCCCACCGGCCTGGAGATTGGCCATTCGATTCAAGCGGGACAATTCCGAATCGAGGCCGTTCCCGCGCGCCACGAAGAGCTCGGGCCGGAGTATGTCGGCTACGTGGTTGGGTTCGGGCCGTGGACGATTTATCACAGCGGCGACACGCTTCTCTACGAAGGCATGGCCGAGCGCCTTCGTCCCCACAAGATTGACGTGGCGCTGCTGCCGATCAACGGCCGCGCACCGGAGCGCCGCGTGGCGGGCAATTTGAGCGCCAGGGAATCGGCGGAGCTGGGGAAGCAGATTGGCGCGCGCAGCGTCATTCCCTGCCATTACGAAATGTTCGAGTTCAACACCGCAGACCCGCGCGGCTTCGCAGCGGCGTGCGACTCCATCGGCCAACCTTACCGCATCCTGCGTTGCGGAGAGCGCTGGGACAGCCTTTCGTTGTAAGCCGTTCAAGAAAATACAGCCGAAAATTATTGGCGCGGCAGCGGGCTCGTCGCTTGCGCCGCACGCTTTTTTTTGTAGAATTGCCCGCCGGTGGAATCCAAATTTCGTCTTTCATGTTTTCCGGGATGTCTCTACACTCTTTATTTCCGATTTTCGCGGAGGAGCGGAAGTGGCGGCGGGAAAGACAAAGCGAGTGTTGAGCGGGATGCGGCCAACGGGCCGATTGCATCTGGGACATTATTTCGGCGCGCTTTCGAACTGGCTGAAACTGCAGGACGAACACGAGTGCTTCTTCTTCGTCGCGGATTGGCACGCGCTCACGACGCACTACGAGGACACGTCGTCTGTCGCTGAAAATACGCTGCAAGTGGCGACGGACTGGCTCGCCGTCGGCCTGGACCCCGCGAAATCCACACTTTTTATCCAGTCCTCGATACTCGAGCACGCCGAATTGGACGTTCTTCTCTCGATGATTACGCCGCTTTCCTGGCTCGAACGCGTGCCGACGTACAAAGAGCAGATCGAAAATCTGAAGGATCGCGATCTCGGCACGTACGGCTTTCTCGGCTACCCGCTGCTTCAGTCGGCGGACATCGTGATGTACGGCGAACCGAAGAAAGAGCTGCTGGTTCCCGTCGGCGAGGATCAAGCGCCGCACGTGGAGCTGACGCGCGAAGTGGTCCGGCGATTTAATTCCAACTTCGGTTTTCAGATCAAGGGAGAGATCGCGACGAAGGAAGAGCACGCCCGGATGCTGGAGAGAGTATGCGAAGTCGTCGGATTTGCTCCGGCCAGCGTGAAACCGGGTGTTCCGGGGGCGGGCTACAATCCGGAATTCGAGCGTGTTGTGAGAAATTACGTCCGCGGAATCGGAGTAGAGAATTTCTACGAGAAAATCGGGTCAGCCAAGCGCTTCTTTCCTTGCCCCAGCGTACTGCGAGAACCCGCCTATTTACCCACAGAAACTCCGCGCCTGCCGGGGCTCGATGGCCGGCGAATGGCCAAATCGTACGGCAACGCGATCTGGCTCTCCGACCCGCCCGACGAAATTCGGGGCAAAGTCCGCAACATGATGACCGACCCTCAGCGCGTCCGCAGGACCGATCCAGGGCGTCCCGAAGTTTGCCCCGTCTTTGCCTGGCATAAATTGTTTTCACCCAGCGACACAGTCGCCCGTATCGACCGCGACTGCCGAACCGCGGGAATCGGATGCGTCGATTGCAAGAAAGAGATGGCGGAAAATCTCGTGCGTTGGATCGAACCTATCCAGGCCAAGCGCAAGGAGTACGAAGCCGCACCCCAGAAAGTGTGGAAAATTCTCGATGAGGGTTCCAACCAGGCTCGCAAAGCCGCCAAGAGAACCATGAAACGCGTGCGCAACGCGGTCTTCCATTGGGACGAAGCTCGCCCCTGAAGAAATCGTTCGAAAAAATTGTGGCTCTGCTGTCGGGAGCGCTACGGTTTGGCTTCCGCGGCTGTAAAGGCCTCCGCGGGCGGCGCGGAAGGAGGCGGATCGGCCGCGGCAGCCTTCGGCGAATTCGCCGCAGGCGCCTGCGCGGGTTCCTTCGTTTGGACGGCCGTCAACCCCGCGGAAGCGGAGGGCGGAACCTCCAGAACAATTCCGGGGACGATCAAGGCGCGGATGCTCGAGTGCTCCGCGCGAATAGCAGGGTGGCCCTTATCGAATTCGGATAAAAAGAACGCGTAGCCGTCCAGAAGTTTCGCGTGGAGTTTCCCGCTTTGCCTCGCAGCGAAAACCGCCGGCACGCGCCCGCCCTCGGCCGTCGAAATATCCTGGAGAAACCAGGCAACCTGCCCGGGACTGAACGGCCCCGGCTCGCGAACTCCCAGCACGCGGGCCCGGGCTTGCGCGCCGCGCTGGACGATAAGCACTCCGTGAACGACCAAATCTTCTGTGGCGGTCAAGTCCACCACTTCGCCGACGATCAATCCCCCCGCAGGCACGTCGCGGGTGAGGGTAAGTCCAACGGAAGTATCCTCGGGAATCGTCAGAGCCGCCGTTTGCTCGGACGCCTTTTCCGAGGAGGCAACCGGCGCGGCCAGCATGGCGAGAATCACTTTGTCAGGAACGCCTGCTGACCGCAGCCGGCGGATCGCCAGGGGGGAAGTGTCAAAGTCGCAAGGAGAGGATTTGATTTTGTCCGTGAGCGCGGCCAGGCCGGCGGGGTTATTGCGCAGCGCCAGCACATCCTCGTTCGTAAGCGTGCCCGACGGTGCAGCGGACGGCGGTGCAGGCGCGGGAGCAGGCGGCTTGGATGGCTCCGTCATGCCGAACGTGAAGGTGTGGTGCGGCGGCGGGGGAGTCACAGAGATATCGCCATTGAGGACCCAACCGACGCGCCCATCGGCGACTTGAATCTGATAGTAGCCGGCGACATGACTGAGAACTTCCACTTTCTCGTTGCACCGCAATTTCCCCAGCTCTTCGAACGTGTCGATGGAGCGGTAGATCAGAAGATAGGAATCATAAGTCCCACACTGCACGTAGGCGGGCGTGCCCGCGCGGGCGTAGGAAGCCGCACCCAGAAAAACCGCCAGCGCCAAAATTCCAGCTTTCATGTTTCGCCTCGAGCCCCGGACCATCGCGCCGCGATGTTCCCTGCCGGGACCGGAAAGAGATGGAGACCCTGGTCGATTGTTAACAATCAGAGGGGCTCCGCCAATGGTACTTTGCAACAGCTGAACTTACGGACAGTGCCTCTCGGCGCAATCGCAACCGGCCGCCTTCCGGCGGAGGCATAAAGCCTTGCGGCAGAAGGACCTCCGAAGCGGCGCCGAGCGCCCCTGCGCATTCCACCTGTCCTCGCGTTCCATTGCGCTCTTTCGGGCCGGCGCTATCCTGTTTTCGCGATGCCTAGTGTCTTACGATCGGCGAACCAGCTGGCGCTGATGACAGCGCTTTGCCTTTATCCGCTTGTATCATTCTCCGCGCCGGGGGAGGCGACGGAAAAAATCGAGTTGCGCTCGGCGCTTTGCCCCATCGTTTACCCTGTGGATCAAACGGGGGGAAGTGAAAATGAAGCCGGGCGGGGCGTCCATTTTCTTTTCTATGGGAACGGTTTTTTTGTCAACAAAGATGGCTATTTAATCACCGCCGCGCACGTGCTGAGCCAGCTCCATGGAGGGCAGGCTTACGTCTTGGTGCGGCCGCAGGAAGGAGCTCCGCAGATCATTCCCGCGCATCTCATCGCGTTCGACATCGAGCACGACATCGCACTGCTGCGAGCCACGCCAAATCCCTTTCTCGGCAAGTACGACGTATCGTTTCTGCCGCTTGCAGCGGAATGGCCGGAAAGAGACGCGAAGGTAACCGCCGCAGCTCTTCGGCCTTCCAATTTGAAGGATCCACATACGGGCGACCCAATTCTGGAAAGCGATCCCTCGGGAGAAGTAGTCGATTTCGAATTTTCCGCGCTATACAGTGGCAAGCCCGAAACCGAGCTGTTTCTTTTCAGCCACGAAATCGAGCCCGGGCAGAGCGGCTCGCCCGTGGTGGCCGCGGGATCAAACGGCGTTGTCGGATTGGTTGAGGGGCGATGGCTCCGTGAAAATGCCACCACTCTCGGCCTGGCGGAAAGTTCGCCCTTTACAGGAGTGGGCGCGGCCATTCCGATTCACTACGCGATCTGGCTGCTGCAACAGAAGGGAATTGCATGGCAGGCGGCGCGCGCCGATTCGGTCCCGGCCGGCGGACAGGCCGGCGAAAGAGGTTCGGACGGACTGCCAGTCCCGCTTTCCGTTGTAACCGCGCCTTATCCGGAGGAGTCGCTTACGGGCGGGGAAGTCGTGCTCGACACTCAGGTGGACCCGCGCGGGCGGTTTTCAGAAATTCGCGTCGTCCGCGGCGACGACCCATTTCTTTTTGACGTGCTTGCCGCCGTCCGCACATGGACATTCGTCGCGGCACAGGAGAAGGGGATCGGCGTCCCGGCGCGTGTCGGGATAGCATTCCAATTTCCGCAATCGCTGAACCGCGGCGTGCCTGGGACGCGACATGCGTACAATGAGCCAGTGGCGAGGGGCGGGGAACGTGCGGCCTTGCCGATTGTCACGGTCGAGCCGCAACCCGCGGCGGAGACCGGAGCGGAAGGAAGCGTCATTCTGTACGAAACCGTGGATGCGCGCGGCAGCGTCACATCCACGCGGGTGTTGCAAGGCGTTGAATCGCTCATCCCGGCGACGCTGGCGGCCGCCCGAGAGTGGCGGTTCGTTCCCGCGATGCATGCCGGGGAGGCGCATGCTTCCGGCTTTATCCTCGTCTTCACCTTCCGCCGGGCACCCCTCGGGGTCAACGGACAGCGGCGCAACAGTGGAATGAAACCGCCGCCCGATTCTTCATTTTCTTTTCGTTGAAATCCGCGTAACCTATAAACCCGAGGAGGAACCCCCGAGCTTGGCTTCGCCCTACCGCGTCAATCTGCCCGCTTACGAAGGACCCCTCGATCTCCTGCTGGATTTGATTCGCAAGCAGGAGATGGACATCCACAACATTCCCATCGCGAAAATCACCGAGCAGTACCTGAACTACCTACACCAGCTCGAAAAGCTCGATATCGACGTCTCGGCCGACTTCATCTACATGGCCGCGACGCTGATCCACATCAAGTCGAAAATGCTGCTGCCGCCCGACCCGCTGGCCGATCCGGACGCGCCGGAAGATCCGCGCGAGGAGCTGGTCCATCGGCTGCTCGAACACGAAAAATTCAAGAACGCGGCGCAATTGCTCTACCAGAAGCAGCAGGTGGAAGACCACGTGTGGTCGCATCCCGACCGTTCGCTCTACACCGGGGACGCGGTGGAAGGCGAGCTGGTAGTTTCCCTGGTTGACCTCGTAAAGGTGTTCCAGCAGGTCCTCGAACGGCGCAAGGAAGTGCCGAAATTCGAGCTCCGGCACGAGGCAGTGACGATCGCGCAGATGATGGACCGCCTGCGCCAGCGCCTGGCCCCGACGGAAGATCCCGTGTCGCTGATCGAATTTTTCGAGACTTGCCAGTCGCGGTACGCCATGATCGTCGCGCTGCTCGCCGTGCTGGAGATGGTCCGGATGCAGGCGGTGATTCTGGTGCAATCCGAGATGTTTTCGGATATATCGCTGCGGAAGCATAAAATGTTCGACGCGGTTTTTGCCGGCCCCGACGCGATGTCGAAGATCGAGGAGCAATATCTCTAACCATGACCCCCACGGAACTTGACGCGGCGCTCGAAGCGATTATCTATGCGGCCGACGAACCCGCCACGCTCGAGCAGATTGCGAACGCGCTCGGCGTCGAGAAGCCCGAGGCTCGCGCGGCGCTCGAGAACCTTACGGCCACCTATTCGACGGAGGACCGGGGTATCGAGGTCCGCAAAGTCGCCGGCGGGTGGAAGTTCTACACCAAGCCGCAGCACCACGAAGCCGTCCGCAAATTCATCAAAAGCCTGCAACCGCCGCTGCGGCTCACCATGGCGGCGCTTGAGACGCTTGCCGTCATCGCGTATAAGCAGCCGGTCACGGTTCCGGAAATCAACGAAATTCGCGGCGTGAATGTGGGCGGAACCATCAAGACGCTTCTGGAAAAGAGGCTGATCACAACGGCGGGGCGCAAGGAAGTGATCGGCAGGCCGATTTTATACCGCTCCTCGAAGCAGTTCCTGATGCGCTTCGGACTATCCGACTTGGACGAGCTACCCAGCCTCAAGGAATTCGAGCAACTTGCCGCGTCGGCACTGGGCGACGACGGGATCGCGCCCGCCGAGCCCGGCGACGAAAGCGCCGCGCCCGCTCCGGAATCCTCGGAAGCCGAGGCTATCCAAGCGTCGGGCGAAACAAACGACCTGGCGGAGCTTGGCGATGACGTCAGCAGTTCGCCGGACGAATCTTCGAGTGAAGCCGGCGCGGAGTCCTCGCGCGCGGCTTCTGCCGGCACCACCGAATCAAGCTCTTAGGCGCGGCGTTCGCTTACGACTCACAAGCTCTTTCCCCCTGCTAGATTCTCAATTCGTCGTCTGCTGCTCTCCGCGGAATGGCAGCTTGAATTTTCTGGCAATTTCCGGCCAGAACTCGCGCAGAACCAGAAATCCTGCCTGGCTCGCAAAACCCCAGCCAACGCTTTCGGCCGTCGCGTCGAATCCCCGCCGGTTTCCCGGATGGTAGAGGTTGCTGAGCGAGGCGGTGCTCACGGTGGCGAACCAGTCCGCGTAATTCGGCATCCTGCCGCCCTGGTCTCCGTGCGCCACGACGATATGCGCCACGGCGTGAAACAACCTGTGTCCGGTCCCGCCGCGCCCCAGGCGGTAATACCGCGGATCCTCGCGAAAAATTGTCGGGTAGAGGAACGATCCGAAGAAATAGCCTGAAGCCTGGTCGGCGAAGTCCGCCGAGAACCGCTTGCCATATCCCGCGGCGCCTTGCCCGAATTGCGGGTCGTTGTTTTCGGCCTGATCGATCCCGCCGCTGAAAGCCGCGGTGATGAAAGTGACCGGGTCGAGTGTCTCGCCCACGAACAAGAGAAACTTCCCCTTCACCGTCAGCGTGCAAAACACATTTCCAGGTTTAAAGTTCGCCGATTCCACGGTCGGCCGGTCGAGCTTCCTTGCGAACAAGCCCACGGTCTTCGCCAATGGCCCGTTATACTCCTGCCACTCGATTCCCGGCGCCGGCTGCAGGCAGGCGCCTTGAGGATTGAGCACCGCTTGCTCCTGTTGCGGCGTGGTTGCGGGAATCACCGGGGGCATCACTCCCGCGGTCGGCTTCGGCGGAGTCGCGGGCTTCGCCGGCGGTTGAGACTGCTGCGGCTTTTGCGCCTGCTGGTCCGCAGGAGGCCTTTGCGGCTCCTGGCCGCGCGCAACGACGGCGATGCAGATGAGCGCGGCGAGCGAAATCCACCTCGCCGCACGAGGCCATCCGCGACCGGCGCGCCGATCGTAAAGAAACCGGCGGGGAAGGAGGTTGCCAAACATGTTCTGCATCAAGCAAAAGACGCGCGGGACGGGGGCGGGAGTTGCCGTTTTCGCTGGCCGAAGATTGTTGGCGCGTCGCACCTGGGAACATTCACGATAACACCGAGGTCCAGTCCGCGAAAGCCGCGCGAGCCGCTGTCTCCTGCGCTTGCGGCAACGTTCCGCTCGCGCTACTCTTCCGCCTCACAGGACCCTTATGCCGGCCAAACGCATCTCCACTGGCAAAAAGAAAGCGAAAAAGCCTCCGAGGATCAAAGTTAAGCCGCCGCGCGACTCGCTCGTGGATTCGCTCCTCAACACGTATGCCATCAACGACGCGATGAACCAGCTGGTCCTAGCGCACCTCAATCCGCGCGCCTGGCGCGCCGCTCCTCCCAACCAATCACCGCGCGAGGGCCGCACCATCGCCGCCATCTTCGCGCATCTCCACAACTGCCGGCTCGTCTGGCTTCGCCATTCCGCGCCGCATTTGAGACGTCCCGCACCGCTTGACCCCGCGCGCTGTACGATGGCGCAAGCCCGCCGGGCGCACCGGCAAAGCGCCGCGCAATGCCTGGAAATGCTTCGCCAGGCGCTCGACGAATCCTCACCGCGGCGAGTGGAAAAATTTTCGCGAGGAGATTGGGCGCCCGTCTGGCCCGCGAGTGGAGTGATGTTCTGCTATATTTTTCTCCACGAAGCGCACCACCGCGGGCAGGTAATCATGCTCGCGCACCAGCTGGGCTACCGCCTGCCCGTTCCCGGGGCCTACGGCGTCTGGCACTGGCAAAAACTTTGGAAAGCCGCGGGCATGCCCCAACCTGGCTAGCAACCTTCCGCCGGTGTTATTCTGATTCTCGATGCCGCCGCATTCGATTCGGACAATCGGGCTGCGAACCACGCGGCGAACCGAACTTCGAATGGTGACGCGCGAAGTGGAAGCGCTGGTCCGGGAGTCGGGCGTGCAATCAGGCGTCTGCCATTTGTACGTGCCGCACACGACGGCCGGGGTGATCGTCAACGAAGGATACGACCCCGACGTCGCGAGCGATATGGAGGGCGCGTTCGACCGCCTCGTTCCCGATAGCCGCTTGTTCCGTCATTCGGAAGGGAATTCGGATTCGCATATCAAAACGGCGCTCGTAGGGTCGTCGGAAGCGGTCTTCATCGAGGAAGGGCGATTGGCGCTCGGGCGGTGGCAACAAATTTTTTTCGCCGAGTTCGATGGCCCGCGTTCCCGCGAACTCCGCGTCAAAATCGTTGCGGACCGGGCATGAGCAGCGGGCGCGAGTCGAGGGCCGCGTGAGCAAGGCGAGCAGTAAAGCGATTGTGGCGGTGGTGGCAATATTGATCGCGCTGTTTGTCGCTGTGGTTTTGGGCGGCCTGCTTTTCACATTGGCGCCGGGATTGAAGGAGCTGCTTCATGGGAAGTGACGCATTGAGATGGGGCCTCTACGTCCAGGTCCCGTTCTGCCAGACGAAATGCACGTACTGCAATTTCCACACGGGAGTCGTCCCGCGAGATCGCTACCAGCCTTATGCCGACGCCGTTTGCCGGGAAATCGAAGCGGCCACGCGAGACTTGCGGTTTGCCGCCGATACGATCTACTTTGGCGGGGGCACGCCGAGCTTGCTCGATGCCGCTTCGCTCGAAAAAATCCTGGGCACGCTGCGCGCCCGATTTTCCATTGCGGACCCCGAAGTCACTCTCGAAGCCGATCCCGAAACGATCTCACGTGAAAAATCCGCCGCGTGGCTGGCCGCCGGTTTCAACCGCATTTCGCTCGGCGTGCAATCTTTTGCCGATCCGGAATTGAAGGCGTCCGGGCGGATGCACCGCGGCGCCGACATTTTTTCCGCCGCCACGTCGTTGCGAGCAGCGGGATTCGACAACGTTTCGATGGACCTGATCGCCGGGCTTCCTCACCAGACGCCCGAATCCTGGGAAGATTCCGTCGGGCAGTTGCTGGCGCTTCGCCCCGAGCATGTCTCAATTTATATGCTGGAGATTGATGAAGGCAGCCGGCTGGGGCGTGAATCGCTGGCGGGTGGAGCCCGCTACGGAGCGAAGGATGTTCCGCCCGACGACGCGATCGCGGATTTCTATGAATTGGCCTGCACGCGGCTCGCTTCCGCGGGATATGAACACTACGAAATCTCGAATTGGGCGCTGCCGGGGCGGCGATCGCGGCACAACCTGAAATACTGGCAGCGCGCGCCGTATCTCGGTGTGGGGGCGGGAGCGCATTCCTTCGACGGGGCGACACGGTGGGCCAACGTGCACGATTCCGCCGGATATGTCGCCGCGGTGGAGCGAGGCGATTTTCCTCGCGAGCAGATTGAAGCCGTGACGTCCGAGCAAGCTCTTGACGAGGAACTTTTTCTGGGGCTGCGCCAGCTGGAGGGAATTGATCTCGCCCGAATCGAGCGCGACTACAACGTCCGGCTCCGACCGCGGCTTGCCCCCCTGCTCGCGCAAGGATTGGTGGAACTCGATGGGTCGCGCCTGCGTCTGGCGCCTTCGCGGCTAACCGTCTCGAACGAAGTATTCGTCGAGTTGCTGTCGTAAGGCGGTCGTGCAATTTGCGGCTGCTCGGAAACCTGGTTTGGCACTTTTCTAGTACGCCTCGCCTTGACATAATGGTCCGATGCCGAGAGAAGAGATGTCCAAGCCGCCAGTAGAGCTTCGGTCCGACACTTTTACAAAGCCGACCCCTGCCATGCGCCGGGCCATGGCCGAGGCCGAAGTGGGCGACGATGTGTTTGGCGAGGATCCCACGATCAACCGGCTGGAAGCGCGCGCCGCGGAAATTTTCGGCCGAGAAGCCGCACTGTTTGTCCCCTCGGGATCGATGGGCAACCTGCTGGCGATCAAGACCTGGGCGCAGCCGACGCAAGAAGTCATCTGCGAGGAGCGAGCGCACGTCAACGAATACGAAATCGCCTCGATGTCCGCTGTTGCCGGATGTTTTCCTCGGGCGATTTCCGCCCCGGACGGCTTTCTCTCCTGGGACCTTATCGAGCCGCAGATACGGGCGCGGTCAATCCACAATTCGGAGACGGGTCTGATCTGCCTGGAAAACACCCATAACATGCGGGGAGGGACGGTGCTGCCGCAGGAAATCTCGGAGGAGGTTTGCGCGGGGGCGCACGCGGCGAACCTGCATGTCCATCTCGATGGAGCGCGCATCTTTAACGCCGCCGTGGCTTCGGGGAAAAGCGTCGGTGAAATCACACGCCCGTTCGACTCCGTGATGTTTTGCCTTTCGAAAGGGCTCGGCGCGCCGGTGGGTTCGGTGCTCACAGGCCCGCACGACTTCATCGAAAAGGCGCGAATGGGCCGCAAGCTGCTGGGGGGAGGGATGCGCCAGGCGGGAATCCTGGCGGCGGCGGGACTTATCGCTCTCGAGGAAACGCCGAAGGTTTTGCACGTGGATCACGCGAACGCGAAGTATCTTGCCGAAAGCCTGGCGCGGATTCCGGGCGTAGGAATCGATCCGAAGAAAGTGGCGACGAACATCGTCATCTTCGACGTTCGAGCGACGGGCCGCACGGCCGTGGAATTTTGTGAAGAGCTGGCGAAGTTCGGGGTGCTGGCCGGTGAGACGACGAAGTACTCGGTGCGGATGGTCACGCACTACGACGTGGACCGTGCGGGGATCGAACGGGCGCTGGCCGCGCTGAAGACGATGCTGTCGGCCAAGGCTCCTGCGGCTTCGGCCCACTGATTGAAGCCGGCTTGAAGCCTTCGGCGGCAATGCTTCGGGCAACGGTCGAATGTTTTCCGTGCTGAGGATAAGTCCGTTGGCCAAGTGGTGGGCGCGAGCAAAGGCTCAGGCTCGGGCTTCTGTCTTCGGGTTACTCCCGGATGTATAATTTCGTGCCCGCGGGGGTGGATATATTTCCCGAATATCGAGTGTTTGCAGCCTGGGCATTTCGATCGCGCTCTGCGCTTTCGTTCCTTCGGGTGCCAATATGACCTCGCACTCCACAAGCTCATCCGCCGCGCCCGCACAATCCTCGGCGCAGAAACCGACAGTCGAAGAGGCGCGGCAATTCGTCAGCCGAGCGGAATCGCGCCTGCTGGAGCTATGGATCCGCAGCTCGCGCGCCTCGTGGGTGCAGGAGACCTACATCACCGACGATACGGAGATAATCGCCGCGCAGGCGGATGAAGCCGTAAAATCGGCCACTTCGGAGCTTGCCGCCGAATCCCGGCGCTTCGACGGGCTCGATCTTCCGCCGGACGTCGCGCGCAAGATCAAACTGCTCCGGCAATCCGTGGATATTCCGGCGCCGCGCGACGCGAAGCTCGCCGCCGAGCTTTCCGAGATCAACGCCTCGCTCCAGTCCGACTACGGGAAAGGAAAGTATTGCCTGCCGGCTTCCGATGGAGCTGCGACGGGCCAATGCCTCTCGATCGACGATCTTTCGAACATTATGGCGGAAAGCCGCGACCCGCAAGAGCTGCTTCAAGCGTGGGAAGGGTGGCGGCGGATTTCTCCGCCGATGCGCGAGCGGTACGCCCGCATGGTCTCCCTGGCGAACGAGGGCGCGCGCGAAATCGGCTTTTCCGATGCGGGCGCGATGTGGCGGTCGAATTACGACATGCCTCCCGATCAATTCGCCGCGGAAATGGACCGGCTATGGAGGCAAGTGCGTCCGCTCTATCTCTCGCTCCACGCGTACGTCCGTTCGCAGCTTGTGAAGAAATACGGCCCTTCGATTGTGCCGCCCGACGGGCCCATCCCGGCGCAGTTGCTCGGCAATATGTGGGCGCAGGATTGGAGCAACATCTACCCGCTCGTGGCGCCGCCGAATTCCGATCCCGGGTACGACGTGACGGAGTTGTTGAAAGCGCGTCGTGTAGTCCCTGTCGCGATGGTCCATTATGGCGAGCGATTTTTCACGTCGCTCGGGTTCGCGCCTCTGCCGGAGACATTTTGGGAACGGTCGATGTTCACGCGCCCGCGCGACCGCGAAGTGGTCTGCCATGCCAGCGCGTGGGACATCGATTTCGAAGACGATCTGCGGATCAAAATGTGCATCGAAGTGAAGGGCGAGGATTTCACGACCATTCATCACGAGCTGGGCCATAATTTTTATCAGCGAGCCTACAAGGATCAGCCGCCGCTGTTCCGTGATTCCGCGAACGACGGCTTCCACGAGGCCATCGGCGACACGATCGCCCTTTCCGTCACTCCCGAATACCTCAAACAGATCGGGCTGCTCGACACGGTGCCGCCTCCTTCGGCCGATATCGGCATCCTCATGCGGCGCGCCCTCGAAAAGGTCGCGTTTCTTCCCTTCGGGCTGTTGGTGGACAAATGGCGCTGGGGCGTTTTCTCCGGCGAAATCAAGCCCGCGGATTACAACAAAGCCTGGTGGGACCTGCGCCGCGAATACCAGGGCGTCGCGCCGCCCGTCTCGCGCAGCGAAGCCGATTTCGATCCCGGCGCGAAATATCACGTGGCCGGCAACGTTCCCTACGCCCGCTATTTTTTGGCGGCTGTATTGCAATTTCAGTTTCATCGCGCGCTCTGCAAGACCGCGGGTTACCAAGGGCCGCTTAATCGCTGTTCGATTTACGGCAGCAAAGCCGCGGGCGAAAAACTCAACCGGATGCTGGAAATGGGCAAAAGCAAGCCCTGGCCGGATGAACTCGAGGCGATCACCGGGGAACGCGAGATGGATGCCAGCGCGATCCTCGACTATTTCGCTCCGTTGAAAAAGTGGCTGGACGAGCAGAACAAACAGAACGGCGTAAAGGGCGGCTGGTAGACTTGAGCGCCGTTATTGCCGCGAGAGGTTTCACGTGAAGTTCGCACGAAGCCCTGCGAAAGGAGAGTAACGAGCGGAGCATGCCGGGCCTCAGCCGCGGTTTGACGCGCAACGCCATCGAAATCGCGCGTCGAACTTCACGACGGGCGGCCGGCGCCGGGAAAATATGAAATTTGTGATTATTTTCCGCTGGATTCTCGTTGCCGCTTTCCTTGCCACAGCCGGATACTTGCAAATGCGTTTTGGCCGCATGATCGCCTTCGCGTTGAAGCTGCCTTACGACTCGCCGGTAAAGAACCGCGACTCGCTGATCGCCGTAGTCGAAGTTGCCGCGGCGGTGATCCTCTACTTCGCGGGCATAATTCTGACGCTCTTTAACGCCAATTGGCACCGCCTGGCCCGAAAATCATCGACATGAACCTGAATCCGGCGCTGCGCATGATTCTCATCTGGGGTTTGGGTCTTCTCTTGATTGTGTATATCGCCGGAACGCTGCGGCTGGCCTGGCCGCTTCTGACGGGGCAGGGAACGCACGGAGCGCCAATCGCTCCGATTGTCGCGGGTTTTTACATGCGGCTGGTGTTGATGGGAGTCATTCTGTATCTCTTTGAACGTCTGCGGCGGAGCCGCACGCCGCGCGGGTAGCGATTCGGCACGCCCCAGCCTCTGGCCCTATAAGTGATTCCTCCGTTCCGGTATAATCGGATTTTATATCCGAGGAATCTTGGAATTTTCACTCACCGACGAACAGCAGCAACTCCGGCGCGCGGTCCGCGAATTCGCCGAAGCCGAAATCCGCCCTCACGTCATGGAGTGGGACGAAGCCTCGAAATTTCCATCCGAAATCATTCCCAAGCTCGCGGAAATGGGTTTTTTGGGCGTCATCTTCCCGGAAAAATACGGTGGCGCGGGGATGGGTTACATCGAGTACGCCATCATCATCGAGGAGCTTTCGCGCGTGGATGGCTCGGTGGGCATTATTGTCGCGGCGCACAATTCGCTCTGCTCCAATCACATCTACAAATTCGGGACCGAAGCGCAGAAGCAGAATTATCTCGTTCCCCTGGCGCAAGGCAAAAAACTCGGCTGCTGGTCTCTTACGGAGCCGGAAGCCGGGTCCGACGCGGGTGGAACGCGGACCGTGGCGGCAAAAAAGGACGGGTCCTGGGTGCTGAACGGCGCAAAAACGTTCACGACGAACGGCCACTACGCGGATGTCTGCGTCGGCATGGCCGTCACCGACGCCGCCAAGAAAAGCCACGGCATTTCGGCCTTTGTGATTGAGAAGGGAACTCCGGGGTTTCGTCCCGGGAAGAAGGAAAACAAGCTCGGTCTGCGCGCCAGCGATACATCGGAAGTGATTTTCAGCGATTGCAGGATCCCGGCGGATAATCTGCTGGGCAAAGAAGGCGAAGGCTTCATCAACAGCTTGCAGATTTTGGACGGCGGACGCATCTCGATTGCGTCGCTGGGTCTGGGCATGGCGCAGGGCGCCTACGAATGCGCGCTCAAATACGCGCAGCAGCGGAAGCAGTTCGGGAAAGCGATAGCCGAATTCCAGGCGATTCAGTTCAAGCTTGCCGACATGGCCACCCAGATCGAAGCCGCGCGACTGCTGACGTACCAGGCGGCATGGCTCGCCGACCGCGCCATCGCCTCCGGAAATTACGACGCGCGCTTCACGCGCGAATCGAGCATGGCAAAGCTCTATGCCGGGGAAGTCGCGGTTCGCGTCGCCAACGAAGGCGTGCAGATTCACGGTGGCTACGGCTTTATCAAGGACTATCCCGCCGAGAAATTCTATCGGGACGTAAAACTCTGCACCATTGGCGAAGGGACGAGCGAAATTCAGCGGCTTGTGATTGCCCGCCAGCTCCTTGGAAAGCGTTAGAAATTGTCAGCAGGAAGGCTTCCGCGACGTTTCCCGGAGGAACGCTGCGGCTCTCGTCCGTTCACTTGCGGCCCAACCGCTATTCGGTCGACCTCTCCCGCTCAATCCAGATTCTGAACTTTCCTTCGTGGCATTTTAGCCGTCTGCCGCGAGGAGGGTCTGTGGCTTATACTCTTCCGATGCCAACGAACCTTGAATCCTGGGCGGAACAGATTCGCGCAGGGGATATCCGAGCGCTTTCACGAGCGGTGTCGGCGATCGAAAACCGGTCGGCGGAATCCGAAGAGCTGGTTCGCCGTCTTTTTCCGCACACGGGACACGCCTATCGCGTGGGGATTACGGGAGCACCCGGGACAGGGAAGAGCACGCTCGTAGACCGGCTTGCGGCGCATTACCGGTCGGAAAAGCAAACGGTCGGCATCGTCGCCGTTGACCCGTCAAGTCCATTCACAGGCGGAGCCATTCTCGGCGACCGAATTCGCATGCAGAGCCACGCGACCGACAACGGAATTTTTATCCGCTCGATGGCGACGCGCGGGTATCTGGGAGGACTGGCGCAAGCCACGGGAGACACGGCGCTGCTTCTCGATGCGGCGGGGAAAAATATGGTTTTGCTGGAGACGGTCGGCGTCGGCCAAGGAGAGATCGAAATCGTGCGGCTCGCCGACTGCACTCTGGTGGTTCTGGTTCCGGGGATGGGCGACGACGTGCAGAACCTGAAAGCGGGCTTGATGGAAATCGGCGATGTTTTCGTTCTGAATAAATCCGAGCGGGAAGGCGCCGGGCGATTCGAGCAGCAGCTCAAGGCGATTCTTCAGCTGGTCCCGGAGCGCGACGGGTGGAAGCCTCCGGTCGTGCGGACGGTGGCGACGGAAAATAAAGGCATCTCCGAGTTGGCGCAAGAAATCGCGCGTTTTCAGGCCCATTTCGAGCAGAGGCAGGACCGCCGCGCCCGCGAGGTCGCCCATTGGAAAGATTGGCTGCTGCGGTTAATCCAGACGCGGCTGCTCGACCGCGTGGTCGGCGCCCATTTCAGCGAAGCGCAATTCAACGAGCTTGCCGCCGAAGTGGCGGCGCGGCGCAAAGACCCGTACGCAGCGGTCAACGAAATCCTGTCGCGCGCGGGACTCTGACGCGGCAACGGGCTCCCGTATGCGCGCAGCCGCTTCCAACTTTCTGCGACAAACTGTAAACTCCTTGTTTCGCCTTTTGTGCCCCGGCACGCGCTGACCCGCTTGCCGGCGGTCAGGTTTGTGGCTGGGCGGCCCATAAACAGGAGCGATCTTTGAAACTTGGGGACCTCGAATTTCACGTTTTGAACGCGGGACATGTATACCTGGATGGCGGAGCGATGTTTGGAGTCGTTCCCAAGGCTCTTTGGGAAAAAAAATGCCCCGCGGATGCCCGCAACCGCATCCAGCTTGCGATGAACTGCATTCTCGTCCATGCGGGGGGCAAGAACATCCTGATCGAAACAGGGGCGGGCGACAAGTTCAGCGCGAAATTTCGCGATATTTACGGCCTGGACGGCCCTTTTCTGGCGCGCGAACTCCGGCGACACGGGCGTGAGCTTCACGAAATAGACATCGTCATCAACACGCACCTGCATTTCGATCATTGCGGGGGCAACACGCACATCGAGAAGGACAAGGTCGTTCCGACCTTCCCTCACGCGCGCTACGCCGTGCAGCGCGGCGAGTTCGAGCACGCCCTGCATCCGAACGAACGCGACTCCGCGAGCTATATTCCCGACAATTACGTTCCGACCCGGTCGGCCTGCAAGCTATCGTTGCTCGAGGGCGACCGGACGATCGCTCCCGGAGTGGATTTGATCAAGGTGCCCGGCCACACATCGAACATGCAGTGCGTGAAGCTTCATGGCGGGGGCAAGACGGCGTTCCTTCTGGCGGACCTTGTTCCCACGGCCGCCCATCTCCCGCTACCCTGGATTATGGGCTACGATTTGTATCCGATGACCACATTGGAAAATCGCAAGAAATGGATTCCCGAGATCATTCGCGAGGGGTGGATTGCACTGTTTGGCCACGACCCTCGGACTCCCGCAGCGTACCTGCGGGAACGGGACGGGCATTGGGAAGCCGAGCCTGTAAAGATCACCTGATTGCAAAATCGAGCCGCCCTGCACTTATGTAAGCTGTAAAAAATCCTATCGGTGAGGACTACTGCGAGAATGGCGAAGAAGAGAGCGGGAAAATCGGCGCGAACGAAGGGGAAGGGCGAGCCTGTCCGGATCGGAATCATCGGCGGAAGCGGGCTGTATGCGATGGCAGGCCTCGCCGACACGCGGGAAGTACGCGTGAAGACTCCGTTTGGCGAACCTTCGGATGCCATTGTGACCGGGACGCTCGAAGGCGCGCGGGTCGCCTTTCTTGCCCGCCACGGGCGGGGCCACCGTTTTTCGCCCACCGACATCAACTACCGCGCGAACATTTGCGCCCTGAAAATGCTGGGCGTCGAGCGAGTCGTCTCGGTGAGCGCTGTCGGCTCCCTGCGGGAGGATCTTCCGCCGCTCGACTTCCTGATTCCCAACCAGTTTTTCGACCGGACGCGAGCGCGAGTCTCCACATTTTTCGGGGACGGCATCGTCGCGCACGTCAGCTTCGACAAGCCCACCTGCCAGGAGCTTTCGGCCCGGCTGGCGGACGCTTGCGATTCGGCCGGCATCCCGGTGCACCGCGGCGGGACGTACGTGTGCATGGAGGGCCCGCAGTTCTCGACGCTGGCCGAATCGCACACCTACCGGCAGCTGCGTTTCGATGTGATCGGGATGACCAACTTGACCGAAGCGAAACTGGCGCGCGAAGCGGAGCTGTGCTACGCGACGATCGCCATGATCACGGATTACGATTGCTGGCACCCGCAGCACGATTCTGTTTCCGTGAGCGAAATCATCGCCAATCTCGGTAAGAACACGGAAAACGTGCAGCGCGTCATTCGCGGAGTGGTCCGCGAACTCGGAAGCGCGCCCAATTGCAAATGCGGCTCGGCGCTGGCACACGCCATTTTGACCGACCGCAAACTGATTTCCGCGGCCGCGAAGAAACGTCTGGCGCCGATCATCGGCAAGTACATTTCCTGACCGGGAGAGCTCATGTCACTACTCGTAGTGGGTTCCGTCGCATTCGACGCGATTGAAACGCCGCACGGCAAGGTGGATCGCACGCTCGGCGGCGCGGCGAGCTATTTCTCTCTTGCCGCGAGCCATTTTTCTCCCGTGCGGCTGGTGGGAATTGTCGGCGAGGATTTTTCCAAACAGGACGAAGCCGCGTTCCGCGGACGGCGCATCGATTTGGCGGGCCTCGAACGCGTTCCCGGCAAGTCGTTCTTCTGGGCCGGAAAGTACAATCAGAACATGAACGAGCGGACCACGCTGGTCACGGAGCTCAACGTGTTCGCGGACTTCAATCCCACGCTCCCCGCCTCGTACTGCAATTCGCCCTACATTTTTCTCGGCAATATCGACCCCACTTTGCAGCGCTCCGTTCTCAAGCAAGTGAGCTGCAAGCCCAAGGCGGTGGGCCTCGATACGATGAATTACTGGATCGAGCGGACCGGCGCCGAGCTGACCGAGACTCTGAAGCACATTCAAATCCTAATGATAAACGACGACGAGACGCGGCAGCTTTCGGGGGAGCACAATCTGTTTCGCGCCGCGAAGCGTATTTTCAAAATGGGCCCGCGCACTTTGGTGATCAAACGCGGCGAACACGGGGCCATTCTGGTTCACAACGATTTTGTTTTTTCCGTTCCCGCGTACCCGCTGGAGGAAGTCCACGATCCGACGGGGGCAGGGGATTCGTTCGCGGGCGGTTTCATGGGCTATCTGGCGTCGGCGGGGAAGGTGAATGACCGGACGTTGCGCAACGCGATGGTCTACGGGTCCGTGCTCGGGAGCTTTGCCGTCGAGCGGTTCGGGGTCGAGCGGCTGCTGAAACTCAAACGGACTGAAATTCACTCCCGGGCGCGCCGATTCTCGAAGCTGACTTCGTTTAAGCTTTGAGGGGTCCGGTGCGATGCGCGGCGCAACCGGGAGATGCGTCGCGGCGTCGATTCAAAGCCAAGTCCGGGCCTTGTACTGGCGGTACTCGTCCCCGAAGGCTTCCTCGAGCACTTTTTCTTCTTTCCGCATCCGGCGAATCTGCATGGATTGCAGCGCCACGAATACGATGGTCAAAATCCAATTGCCCCAAGCGATGAATAGGCCCAGATATCCGAGCCCTCCGAAGATGTACACCGGATGGCGGATTTTGGAATAGATTCCGGTCGTGACCAGGTCCTTCGCCTGCGCCGTGACGGCGAACGATTTGCCCAACTGCAGACGCGCAACGGCCCAAAACACAAATCCCACAGCCGCAACGACTAATCCGATTTCCCAGCGCAACCCTCTCTGCCCGTATCCGACCACGAGCCAGCCAAACCCGGAAAACATTACCAGGTCGCCGTATTTCAGGATTGCCTCTCCCGACTTTTTCATTGGGTTCATCGCCTTCCATACCTTTCTCGCACCAAATTTTCCCGGCGTTTGGCGGGGGGGCGCCTTTCCGCGCATCTGCGCCTTGCGGCGAGTCTCGCCGGACGCATTCTGCTGTACAATCGCGCGCGTGCCACACGATCTTACGGTTGCGTTGGTTGGGCGGCTGATACTCGCGGCGGTGCTCGGAGCGATCATTGGTCTCGAACGCGAGCTACGTCACGAGCCTTCCGGCATTCGCACGAACCTCCTGATCTGTTTCGGCTCCGCCCTGTTTACCACCATTTCCTACGTGATGGCGAGCGATGTCGGAGGCGACCACACGCGAATTGCGGCGCAGATTATCCCGGGCATCGGATTCATCGGAGCGGGCGTGGTATTGCGAGAGCGGGGCACGGTATTTGGGATCACCAGCGCGTCCACGATTTTCGTCATCGCCAGCATCGGCATGGCGGCCGGTGCGGGGATGATCCTCACTTCCATATTCGCGACGTTCCTTTGCCTGGGAGCGCTGATCTTTATCGGTTATCTCGAGGACAAGTTCGGCATTCATACGCACCTGATGGCTTTCCGCCTCGTGGCCAAGGATAATCGCGACTTCGTGAACCGCGCGCACCAGTTCATCCTTGACGCCGGAATCGAGCCGCGGTCATGGAGGGCGCACTCCACGGAAGCGGATACCACGATCGAATTCGAAGCCGACGTGACCAAGCCTCAGGAACGCCAGTTGCTGACTCGCTTCAGCCAAATCGGCGTGCGCTGCGACGCGCACCCCCTGCACTGACCCTCGCTATTAGCCAACCCTTTTACCACGTGCCACATCCGAGTTGACGTCCTGCTCGCCGGGATGCTATCAATTCTTCTTACACTTTTCGGGGGACTAACCGGCTGTTCTCGTGTTTCCGCTTTCCCGGCGGTGCGCCTGGCGCCCCCCGGGAATCCCCAATTGGACCGGAGGCTTGCGAAGAATGAGTGTGCGCTGGGTTACGACTGGGGCGGCAGCCGTCCTTGCGTTGTTACTTGCTTGCTGCAGCAGTACTACGGTTATATCGAATCCGACTCCGTCATTGGGTTGCGGCACTCCGAACAATATCAACTGCGCGCTGATTCCCACCGGCATAACGGCGGGTAGCCAGAATTTCACGCTGTTCATAGCCGGGAGCGGTTTTATATCCACCACGAACGGTGACGCTGGAAATTCCGTGGCTTATCTCAACGGTTCGGCCAGGCCGACCACGTACAACCTCAATACCGGCCAATTGCTTGTCACAATTTACGCGTCGGATGTCGCCACGGCCGGACAGGACCAGGTCTCCGTCGTCAATCCCGCTCCTGGGGGCGGGCCGTCACCGATTCCGGCCACGTTTTACATTCACGCCCCGCAGGCGGGCGACCCGGTTCTGACTTCGCTGTCGCCGAATACCGTTGCCGCAGGAAGCAAAGCGTTTACGCTGACGGTGAATGGATCGAATTTCGTGAGCGGCTACGTGGTTTCCTGGAACGGAGCTTGGAAGACAACCACATTTGTCAACTCGACTCAGTTGACCGCCAGCATACCCGCCACGGATATTGCCACCGCAGGCTGCGCGAGCGTTGCGGTGGTCAATAATGAGCCGGGAGGGAGCGCTTCGGTGGCCATGGACGTTCTGGTCACCGGGACCGGAGCGCCGAGCGACTGCACCAGCACGCCTTCCAGCTCTTCTATGGCGTTTCCTCGCGTCGTGTCGGTCAGCTCGCAAGGAAGCGCTTCAAACGGGCCGAGTTTCTCACCGGCGATGAGCGCGGACGGCAGGTTCGTCGCCTTCCATTCCACAGCAAAAAATATAGTGGCAGGGAAATACGGCAACATTTTCGTTCGCGACACCTGCCTTGGCGCCTCGGCGCCCTGCACGCCAATGACTCGGGCCGTGGACCTTGCGCCCGACGGCTCGGCGCCAAACGGAGTCGCCGGAGACCAATTGGCCATCAGCGGCGATGGCCGTTTTGTCGCTTTCTCTTCTTACGCCACGAATCTCGGGGTGAACGCGAGTCCGTCCGCGGCTTCGCCTGTCTCCAGTGTGTATGTCCGCGACCTGTGCCTCGGGCGGGACACTCCGGCCGGGTGCACTCCTCACACGGACCTGGTTTCCGTCAGCCCAGCGGGCAATCCGGCCAACGGCTCGAGCATCACTCCCTCTTTGAGCGGCGACGGCCGGTTCGTCGCGTTCGCTTCCTGGGCGACGAATCTCGTTCCCGGCGCTTCCGCTTCCCAGATCCGCGTTTTCGTGCGGGATCTTTGCAACGGTCCATCGGCTTCCGAATCCTGCATCCCGCAAACGACGGTGGTTCCGCAAGCCAAGGCGGCGTCGGGCGCCTCGACAGCCGCCGACCATCCGTCCATCTCCTCGGACGGGCGGTTTGTGGCATTCCAGCAGTGGGTTCCGCGAGCGGGAACGTCGCAGCTCGGCTCAGTCGTCTTCCTTCGAGATATGTGCCAGGGACTCGACGCCCTGCCTTCCTGCGTTCCCTCGACGTCGGAAATTTCGGTTGCGCCCGACTCTCAAGTCCTCGCCGGCGTCAGCGAATCGGCTTCCGTTTCCGCCGACGGACGGTTTGTCGCATTCGCTTCGCAGCCTGACTCCGCATCGGGCGCAAGCTCGGCGGGACAGGCCATTTATTTGAGGGACACTTGCCTGGGCGAATCGGCCCCCGACGGATGCGTTCCCTCGACGACTCTGATTGCCACAGCCGCGCCTTCGGGGGTCCCGTATTCGCCTTCGATCGCGCCCGGGGGGCGTTTCATTTCGTTCCTCGTGGGCCCTCCGGATTCGGATACCGCCGATGCGAATTCGCATGACGGGATCATCTACGTTTACGACACGTGCTTCGGCGCCGCCTCAGCCTGCACACCCCAGGCGGCGGCTTTGACATCCTCTTCCACCGCCTCGTCCGCAGGACTCCTCGCTGGCGATAAATTCACGCCCGTTCCGCTTTCCCTCAACGGACGCTATGCCGCTTTCTATTCCTCTTCGCACATTGCGGCGCAGCCCGCGAGCGGCGTCGGTGATGTTTTCCAGGGGGTCACAACTCACTGACAGTCGCGGCAGCCGTGAACCTTGTTTTTCCCCTACGTAACTCTTAACTCCTCGGCCGATACTCCCGCCTCGACTTGCATGCGGAAATTTCCTATTCTCGAAATTCGCATGCCACATCCCCTCAAACCTTCCGCTCTGCGCCCAGGAGACACGGTCCGCATCCTTTCGCTTTCCAGCCCCGTGGATCCCGCTCGCCTGGACCGCGGCGTGGCCGAGATCACCCGGCTTGGCTACAAGTCCGCCGTCGATCGCGACGCCGTCCTGGGCCGCGACGGGTTCTTTGCGGGACCGGGGACAGCGCGGTCGGCCGCTCTTCGCGAAGCCCTTGGCGAGCCCTCGACGAAAGCCATCGTCTGCTCACGCGGCGGGTATGGGGCGAATTATTTGCTCCCGGATTTTCCGGCGGCGGTTCCTGGCCCGCCGAAGATCTTCGTGGGATACAGCGACATCACTTCGATTCAACTCCTGCTCTGGAAGCGCTCTCATCGGGTGACTTTCTACGGACCGATGGTTGCGTCGGGATTTGACCACGGCCCTGCGGCCGCGCAGGGATACGATATCGACTCTTGGCATCGCGGAGTCACGGAGACCCAGACGGGCTGGAAATTGCCACTCGAGAGTGAACCCCTGGTCCCCGGCAGCGCGGAAGGAATCCTGCTCGGCGGGTGCATGACTCTTCTCGAAACTTCGCTTGGCACCCCCTGGGAGCTCGACACGCGCGGCTCGATCCTGATCCTCGAGGACCGCGGGATGAAGCCGTGGCAGGTGGACCGCGCCTTGACGCACCTCTTTCAGGCCGGAAAATTTCAAGGCATTGCGGGAATTCTTATGGGCGATTTTCCGGACTGCGAAGCGCCTCAAGGCACCGAATCGGTTCGCGACGTAGCGCGCCGCATCCTCGTCCCTCTGGGCGTTCCGCTCGTCTGGGGCGCGCCGATCGGCCACACGGCCCGGCCCATGCTGACTCTTCCGCTGGGCATACGCGCGCGGCTTGGTTCTCCGGCCTCCTCGTTCAAGACGTCACCGTGTCTCGAAATTCTCGAACCGGCGTGCGCCCCATGACCACGACCGGGGGGGCCCTCATAGACCACATCCATCTGCTCGGCATTGCGGGAGCCGCCATGGCTCCTGTGGCGGGGATGCTCAAGGAACGCGGCTTCCGCGTCACTGGCTCGGACGCGGGTGTGTATCCTCCGGCTTCGACGCTTCTCGATTCGCTCGGCATTCGCTGGTTTGACGGTTTCCGCCCCGAAAACCTCGAGCCGCATCCGGACCTTTGCGTCGTGGGCAACGTGATCTCACGCGGGAATGCGGAACTCGAATTCATCCTCGACAACAAGCTCCCGTATTGTTCGATGGCCCAGCTTCTCGAGGATTTTTTTATCCGCAATCACACTTCCATCGTTGTCGCCGGGACGCACGGCAAGACCACCACGACGGCGATGCTCGCTTGGATTTTTCATACCGCCGCGCGGCGGCCGGATTTTCTCGTCGGGGGTGTCTGCCCGAATTTTGGCGACCGCAGCTACGGCCTGGGTGGCGGGGAAGAGTTCATCATCGAAGGGGACGAATACGAGACGGCCTTTTTTGACCGCGGGCCGAAATTTCTTCACTACCATCCCGATGAGCTTATCCTTACCTCACTCGAATACGACCACGCGGACATCTACCCTGACCTTGCCTCAATCGCGAGGCAGTTCCGCCTTCTCGTCAATCTTGTGCCGCGCCGGGGGCGGATCCTCATCTGGGGCGAGTCGGCGGAACTCCGCGAAGTTTCGGCCAAGGCTTTCTGCCCCGTTGAGACGTTCGGGTTCACCGCCGAGTGCGATTGGACCGCCGGCGATATTCAATGGCACGACAACGCCACCGAATTTCGAGTCGCATTCCGGCGCCGGGAGGTCGCGCGCATCCGAATTCCCGTAGCGGGCCGGCACAATGTCCTCGACTCGCTGGCGGCCGTCGCTTTGTCCCACGGGCGGGGTGTAGAAGTGGAAGCCATTCAAAACGCTCTGGCCACGTTCCAGTCGGTTCGCCGCCGCATGGAAATCAAAGGCGAAGAAAACGGCGTACTCGTGGTCGAGGATTTCGCGCACCATCCCACGGCCATTCGCCTGACTCTGGAAGCAGCGCGCACCCGCTGGCCCCGACGCAAGCTTTGGGCCGCCATCGAGCCCCGCTCCAACACCATGCGCCGCAAAGTCTTCGAAAAAGTGCTTCCCGAATCGCTTGCCGTCGCCGATTCCGTCGCCATCGGCCCGGTCAATCGGGCCGCCCTTCTTTCCGACGAAGACCGCTTCTCGCCCGACGGAGTAGCCGATGCCATCCGCGCGCTGGGGCGAGAAGCCGCGGCATTTCCCTCCGCGGATGCCATTGCCGGACACATCTCGTCGGCCGCTCGTCCGGGGGATATGGTCCTGGTGATGTCCAACGGAAGTTTTGACGGCCTTTGCGGTAAACTGCTGGGCGCTCTCAAATCCAGGTCCGGGGCCCGTGAATGAAATGTGCTCGTCGGTCACTTTTCCCGTTTTTGGTTCTTGCGGCGTCGGTGGTCCTGTCTTTCGCGGCGGCTTCTCCCGCCTTTGCGACAATCAAATACCGGATATCCCTCGCGGATCGCGCCAGACATCGATTTGGCGTCACCATGGACATTGAAAATCCCGTCACAGGGACGGAGATTGCCATCCCGGCGTGGAATGCTCTCTATCAGGTGCGCGATTTTTCCGTCCGAGTCCGCGACGTTCATCTGGTTCCTCCCTACCCCATCCGAAAAATCGACAAGCAGACGTGGCAAATCGGCGATCCCATGGCGCCTCGCGCCGGCAACGTCCCCGACGATTTCGTCGTCCACTACACGATTGAATGGAATGAGCCCGGCCCGTTCGATTCCCAGCTCGACAGCCATCACGCATTTCTGAATCTCGCCGAAGTGCTGATGTACGTTCCGAACCGTCGTCCCGAGCACGTCGAAGTAACATTCGACGACGTTCCCGCCGGCTGGCACACCGTGGCCGAGCTTCCGGGCGGAGCGTCGCCCGATTCGTTTTCGGCTCCCAGCTATGACGCGCTCGTTGACGCTCCCGTCGAAGCAGGCACATTCCACGAATCCTCTTTCGACGTTTCCGGCGCGCATTTTCGCGTCGTTCTCGATGCGGACGGGATAGGTTCGGGCGGCCTTGACTCGAGCCTTCGCAAAATCACTTCCTACGAGACGACGCTCATGGGCGGCGCCCCCTTTCGCGAGTACACATTTTTCTTTCACCTCGGGCCATACGAGGTGGCGGGAGGCGGAGGGATGGAGCACTCGAATTGCACGGCGATTGCCGCGCCCTCGGTGGATTCCGCCACGGCGATTGCCGCGCACGAATTTTTTCACGCGTGGAACGTAAAGCGCATCCGCCCGCAATCGCTCGAACCCGTCGACTACACGCGCGAGCAATACACGCGCGCCCTGTGGTTTGCCGAAGGCGTCACGAATACCTACGCTTCCTTCACACTGGAGCGCTCAGGGCTCTGGTCGAAGGACCAGTTTTTCGAGGATCTCGGCGATCAAATCACCGAACTCGAATCGCGCCCCGCCCGCTCGTGGCAAAGCGCCGAGGAATCGAGCCTCGATGCGTGGCTTGAGAAATACGATTTCTACCGCGCTCCCGACCGCAGCATCTCCTATTACAACAAGGGCCAGATTCTGGGCGACCTGATCGATCTTTCGATCCGCCAAGCCACCTCGAACCGCAAGTCGCTCGACGATGTGTTCCGCCTGATGTACGACGAATACGCCAAGCAGGGCAGGTTCTACGATGATTCGGAGGGAGTTCGCGCGGCCGTCGAGCAGGTCGCGGGAACGTCCTTCGCCGATTTTTTTCGCCGCTACGTTTCGGGGACGGATGAAATCCCTTACGCGCAATTTCTTGGGTATGCGGGACTCGACGTGAAGGAGGACCGGCAAGTGACTTCGGACCTCGGCTTCTGGCCGGGGCACTCGCCTTCCTCGAAGCTCTTTTCCGTGGCGACCGTGGAGCAGAGTGGGCCCGCTGAGTCGGCCGGGCTCCAGGTTGGCGACGACATCCTTTCACTCAACGGACAGCCTTTTCCGCGCAACCTCCGCTCCTGGCTCCGCAACCAGGCCGCCGGGGCCACCGTCAGCTTGCGCGTCCGCCGCAACGGCAATGAGCTGCAAATCTCGTTTCCCCTGGCGTCCTCGGAGGAAGACCGCTACTGGGTGACCGAGGACGCGCACCCGACCGAATTGCAGCGCCGGATTCGAGAAGGCTTCCTTCATGGATCGACCGACTGATGGTTCGCTGACGCATGATTCGCACCGGAGTCACGCTTTTTTTCATCGTTCTGGCTCTCGTTTTTCTGATGCCTTTGCTGATCCTTCGGACGCTCGTCTCCGGCGACGCGAATTTCATGTATTTCACGGCGATGCGATATCTCCGGTTCCTCAACCGCATCGCGGGAATTTCCATTCGAATCGAAGGCCTCGAAAATATTCCTGCCTCGGTGTGCATTTTCGCTTCGAACCACGTGTCGAATATTGATCCCCCCGCGCTTTTTCCTTCCATTCCACGCCGCATTTCCATCCTCGCTAAAAAACAGGTATTTCGGATCCCGATCCTGAGTCCGGCGATGCGGCTGGCCAAGCTGGTGCCCGTGGATCGAAGAGATCGCGAATCCGCAGCCGCGAGCGTCGATCTCGCCATCCAGTATCTGAAGGAAGGGCTGTCTTTTTGCGTCTATCCGGAAGGGACGCGGAGTCCCGACGGCCGGTTGAAGCCATTCAAGAAAGGAACCTTTCTGATGGCTATTCAGGCGGGCGTGCCGATCGTGCCGGTTGCTCTTATCGGTGCACAGCGCCTGATGCGAAAAGGGGATTGGACCATCCACCCCGGAGAGATGATCATCCGCTTCTGCCCGCCGGTTGACGCCGCCGCGTACTCGATTGAGCAGCGGCAGGAACTGCTCGACGCCGTTCACAATCGCATCGCCGGCGTTCTCCCGGACGACCAGAAGCCCTTGCCCGAAAACCCCTCTCCCGCCGCCTCGCAATAGCCGATTTTAGTTTTGGAAATTTCCCGGAGGCCGGTGCGCGCATCTGAGGCTATTTTTGGTTCGGGCCTCTTAATTTCGCTACTTCGTCCCTCAATTGCCGCAACTCCCTCTGCAACTCCGGCAAGCGGTTGAAAACGGCGACGGATTTTCTCCACTCGCGATTTTCCATCGCCGGGTACCCCGAGTAAATGGCTCCCGCCGGCACATCGGCGGGAACGCCGCTCTGAGCCGTCAGCACGGCCCCATCCCCGATCGTCAAATGTCCCGCGGCGCCAACTTGCCCGGCCAGGATGCAACCGCTTCCGACTTTCGTTGTACCCGCGAGTCCTACCTGGCCGCACAGCAGAGTGTCTTCGCCGACTTTGCACGCGTGACCAACTTGCACGAGATTGTCGATTTTCGTTCCGCGGCCGATGCGCGTCTCACCGATCGTTGCGCGGTCAATGGCGCTCTGCGCCTGGATCTCAACGTCGTCGCCAATCACGGTGATTCCCGATTGCCGCATCTTGTACCAATGTCCCGCGGCATCCTTGGCGAAGCCGAATCCGTCGCTGCCCACCACCACCGCGTTTTGGAGCACCACGCGGTTGCCGATGAGGCAATTTTCCCTGACGCAGGCGTGCGCGTGGGCGAAGAAGTCGTCGCCAATCTGCGCCCCGCGGTAAATTGCGACGAAGCTGTGCAACACGGCGTTGTTACCGATCGTGACGCCTTCTTCCACAAAGCAATACGGGCCAATGTGGGCGCCGGAGCCGATCCTTGCCGTTTTTCCCACCACAGCCGTCGGATGAATTTCCGGCGCATACTCCGCCGGCGAGTGGAAGATCTCGATTGCCCGCGCAAAATCAAGATACGGATTCGGCGACCGCAGAGCGGCCATCCCGGCGGGTACAGGCCCCGAATCCCGCCCTACAAAGATCGCGGAAGCCTTTGTGGTTTCGACCGCCGGCCGGTATTTCCGGTTGACTAGGAATGTCAGCTCGCCCGGGCGCGCTTCTTCGATCCCGGCTACACCCGTGATCTCAATTCCGGCGTCGCCCTCGACTTCGCATCCGAGCCTCTTCGCAATCTCTCCGAGCTTCATGGCTTCTCCTTGAAGCAGATGCCCCGTTTTGGGTCTTGGCCATTCACTTGGGGACAGTCGTCTGAGCCGCATACCCGGCCAATGCCCAAGCGCTTCGCGTGTTGCCACTCTATAATAACTGGCCGCCCCATGCCGGTTTCTCTGCCGGCCCTGCCTCCAGGTCTCAAGTTTGATTTCCAGTCGCCGATGTCATTTGTAGCGCATGGCTTGCGCTGGCGCGTCTCTTGGCCTCGTTCTTGGGCCGCTGAAAGACTCCGCACCGGGTCTTGCACGCTCAACGGGGAAAACCTACTCGAGGTGAGAAAATGTCCGTCACAGGATTGGGAATCGGCAATTTGTACCAGACTTCACAAAGCCAGACCAATTTTCAGCAGATCCAGTCGGATTTTAACCAGCTTGGGCAGGACCTCCAGGCGGGCAATCTGAGCCAGGCGCAGCAGGATTACGCGACCCTCACGGCGGCGCTGCCATCAAACCAACAGCAGCAGACCAGCAATAACAATAGCCCAATCGCCCAAGCCTTCTCCCAACTGGGCCAGGCGCTGCAATCCGGGGATCTTTCGACAGCCCAACAAGCCTTCGCCACAATTCAGCAGGATTTCCAGCAGGCGCAGGGCGGGCAGGGCGGCCACCACCGCCATCACTCTCATCGTGCGCAGGGCTCGGATTCGTCCAATCAGAACTCGACAATCGGTCAGGCGCTTTCCGCGCTCGGTCAAGCGCTCCAGAACAACAATCTGACGGCCGCCCAGCAAGCCTTTTCAACTTTGAACCAGGATATTGAATCGCAATTCGGCACTTACACGAGCAATGGGTCCACGAATTCCACTTCTTCGGCCACTTCGGGCGCCAGCCTGAACGTCAGCGCCTGAGGCCGCTGCGGCCGCGTGCCACAGATTTCAGCAGGCGGGCAAGCCCCTGTGGCTTTCACGCCTGCTCTTTTTCTTCCCCGAAGAGGCGAGCTTGCCCGGTGTCCGGCGCCTTTGCCGGCGTCCCCACCCTTTTCGCGGCTCCGACGACGCCCAAAACCCTCAATTCGCTTAACGCGGTTCGCGGAATGAACACCCTGAGGCTGTTCCCGTGCAGGTCCGGCGGCGTCAATTGCACGCCGGAGTTCAGCAGTTCCAGCAGATCATTGGCGACGATTCCCTCCATCGTCTCCCCATCTCGAAATCGCAGGCGTACCCACAATCCGTCAAGTTTCGGGCGGCTGAGAAAAGCCTTTCGCTCCGGCTCAAATGGCTCCTGAAACTCGCGCACAAAATAGATGCATTTCACTTCGGCCAGCTCTATCTCCTTGTGTTCGCCTTCGGGGGTTAGCAGATCGATCTTTTGAGCCTCGCCCAGACGAGAGGGGCTCAGATACCCCTTCACGGCCCGCTGGCCAAGGAGCTGGACCACGACTTTCTTGTTTGTCGAGGCTGAGGGCCGTATTTTCACGGTTTTTGGGGTACGCTGTTGCTATCCGCCGATGGGTTATGTTATCCTTCCTGCCTATTTTGTCAACTTATTGGTGCTTAAAGGGTTAGCGCCGGAGTTTAGCCCTATTGACAGAAAAAGGCAGGATCCTAAGATCGGCCTCCGTTATAGCCCTTATCACCGTTATCAGTAGGATTTGCGGATACTTACGAGATCAGCGCGTTGTCCTACTCCTCGGTACCTCCACCGCGGCGGATTCATTCGTACTCGCCTTTCGAATCCCGAATCTCATACGCCGCTTGATTGGCGAAGGGTCCCTGGGGGCCTCCTTTATTCCCGTTTTCGCCAGGACGTTGCGGGAGAGTCCGTCGGCGGCTTGGAAATTCGCACGCCACCTGTTTTGGGTCCTGGCGGTGTTTTTGGCAGTCATAAGCCTCCTAGCCGTGGTTTTCTCGCGGCAAGTCATCTACCTCTTCACTTTGTTCGGCGGCCATCGCGCGAATTGGGAACTGGCGGTCTATCTGAACCGCATCATTTTCCCATACGTATTTTTCCTGGGCCTCGCCGCCCTGGGTATGGCCATCCTCAACACGTTCCACTCATTCGCTCTTCCCGCCGCCACTTCCGTGGTGCTCAATTTGACGATTATCGCCTTCTCCTTTGCCGTTCTCTACCGCCCAATTCTCCGCTGGGCCCCGGAGCAATTTCGCACCCCCGCCGTGGCTCTGGGATTGGGGATACTCGTCGGCGGGTTCCTTCAATTCGCCATGCTCGTTCCGGCTCTGCTTCGGCGGGGGATGAATTTTTCTCCCGCGCTTTCCCTTTCCGATCCGGCGTTGCGGCGGGTCGGCCGCCTGATGGCTCCCAGCTTTTTCGGCATGGGCGTATACCAGATCAATTTTTTCGTGGACACGATTTTTGCGACGTCGCCGCGCATGCCGGCGGGAAGCATCACTTCGCTGTACGTCGCCGACCGCGTGATGGAGCTGGTGCTCGGGAGCTACGCGATCGCCCTTTCGACGGCGCTGCTTCCCTCGATGGCCCATCTGATGGCGGCGGGCAAGATGTCCGAAATGAAACAGACGTTTGCCTTCTCGTTGCGCATCGTCTCCTTTGTGACTATTCCCGCCGCGGCCGGCTTGATCTTGCTCCGTGGCCCGATCATTCGTGTTCTCTTTCAGCACGGAGCTTTCAGCGCAGCCTCGACGCTCCTCACTTCCCGGGCGCTGCTTTTCTATTCGCTGGGCCTTCCCGCTTTCGCTGCGATCAAGCTGCTCACTCCGGTATATTTTTCGGCGCAAGACACCATGACGCCGGCCGTGATTGGCGCGTGGTCGCTCGGATTGAATATTGTATTGAACACTCTGTTTCTCCTGTTTTTCGCGCGCGTTCTTTCGAACGGCAGCCCGGCGCTGGCGAGTTCGCTGGCGGCATATTTCAATTTCGCGGCGTTGTTCATCATTTTCCGCCGCCGGTTTGGCGGCGTGGGCGCGCAGGGTCTGCTGGCTGCTTTTGCGAAGATGTGCATTTGCGCGGCCGTGATGTCCGCGTTGTGCGTTTACGCGCTGCGAATTTCGCATTTCGACACCTTCCAGCACTTTCTCTGGCAGGCGCTCTGGCTCGCCGGGGTGATCGGGGCGGCCGTGGCTGTCTATTTGGGACTGGCGCGCCTGGTGAAGTGCGAGGAGCTTTCGGAGCTATGGAGTTTGCTGCGGCGCGCGGAGCCGGCCGAATCGGCGGCGCTTCGCGCTGACGCTTGACTGGGATAGGGGCGGGGAATTGGAAGCCTATATTCGAGAGTTTCTCAATTACATTCGCATCGAAAAGGGGTTGGCGAAAAATACCATCGCCGCCTACGGCCGCGATCTGCACAGATTCCTCGAGTTTGCAAACGAGCGCCAGTTGGACACTGGCAACGTCGCCCGCAGCCACGTGGTTGACTTCCTTGCCTCGCTCTACCATCGCGGCCTCGATAGCCGTTCCGTAGCCCGCTACCTGGTTTCCTTGCGGCATTTCTTCCGCTACTGCGTCATCGAGAATTACATCCGGGAAGACCCCGCGCAGACGATCGAATCTCCGAAATTCCGGCATTCGCTGCCCGATTTTCTCAGCGTCGAGGAAGTGGACCGTCTGCTCGCCCAGCCCGACACCACCACCCCGCTGGGCCTTCGGGACAAGGCCATGATCGAGCTTCTGTATTCGACGGGCCTGCGAGTCTCCGAGCTGTGCGCCGTGCGCGGCCAGGATTTGCAGCTGGATGTCGGATGCCTGCGATGCGTGGGCAAGGGCAATAAAGAGCGCCTGGTGCCCGTGGGAAAGCAGGCGGTGGCGGCAATCGGGGAGTATATCCGCCGGTCGCGCCCGCAATTCCTTGGCGACGGCTTTTCTCCCTACTTGTTTTTGAACCGGCGCGGAAGCGCCATCGACCGCGTGGCGTTCTGGAAGACGGTGCAGACCTACGGACGCCAGGCGGGGCTCCGCAAATCGCTGACGCCGCACATGCTGCGCCACAGTTTTGCAACGCATCTTCTCGACCGCGGCGCCGATCTTCGCGCCGTGCAGATGATGCTCGGCCATTCGGACATTTCCACCACGCAGATTTATACCCACGTGGTGGAGGAACGGTTGAAGCAGGTTTACAAGGCTCACCACCCGCGCGCCTGACCATCCGGCGCACTCAACGGAGGCATCGAGGCTTATGCCCGATTACATGTTCTTGCTGGAAAGCAGGCTCTCTCCCGAGCAGCGCGCCGTTCTCGAGCGCGTCCAGGAACTCTCGCGCAGCCAGGACGTCAACATCTACCTTACCGGCGGAGCGGTCCGCGACCTGATTTCCGGGCAGCCGATCCGGGATCTCGATTTTTCGCTCGAGGGCAACCCGGTCAAAATGGTTCGCGAGCTCGAAAAAGGGGGCGCGCGAATCGTCGTGGAAAATGAACGCCTTCGCCACTACGAAATGATTTTTGCCGGCGACGTCGACGGGTCAATTTCCGCGGCGCGCGATGATTATTACGAACGCCCCGGCGCCAAGGTAGAATACCGATTTTCCAGCATCATGGAAGACCTTCGCCGGCGCGATTTTTCGATCAACGCCATCGCGATCTCCTTGAATACGCAGTCGCGCGGCCTTCTGCTCGATCCTACCAACGGCCTCGCCGACCTCGAAAAACAGGAAATCCGCACCCTCTCGATTCATGCGTTCACCAACCAGCCGGTCCGCATTCTTCGTGCGCTTCGCTATGCCGCGCGGATGGGATTCCAGCTGGAAGCCCGCACCAAGGAGTGGTTCGATCTGGCCATGGAACGCGGCTTGCACGAGCACCTGGATCCGGGCGAAGTGGGCAACGAACTCCGGTCCCTGGGCCGGGAGGAGAATCCCGTCATCGTCCTCAAGGAATGGGAAAAGCGCGATATGCTCGAGGCATTCCATCCCTCGCTGGCCCGCCGCCTGCCGGATTACGACGGCCTGAATAAGCTGGCGCGAGTACGGAACAACCTGCTGGCCGCGGGCCTTCGCCCCCGATTGAACGAGGCGGTTCTTTACTACACGCTCCGGCGGCTCAAACCGCGCGAGGCCGCGGCGGCGCTGCGGAATCTGGAATTCCGCGCCGGGGAGATCGAGGGCATCAACAAGCTCGTTCCCGATACGCAGAAAATCGTGAAGATTCTGAAGAGCGGCAAAACCAACGCTCCGAAGGACGCCTATTTTTTCCTGGCCTCGCTTCCCGCCGAGACTCTGGCGTTCATCGAGACCGAAATGCCCAATCCGCGCGCCATCTCCAAAATTCGCAATTACATTCAGAAGTGGCGTCCGCTGCATATGGCTCTTCCCGTTGCCGAGCTCGATTCCCTCGGCGTCCCTCGCGGCCCGAAGTTCGACAAAATTCTTGCCCAGCTTTTCGAAATGCAGCTTCGCGGCAAGGGGCGCTCCCCGGAAGACCGGACGAAATTGCTTCGTCAGCTTGCAGGAATAAAAGAGGAACCGAAGAAGAAGCCGGAGAAAGAGAAGAAAAAGAAGGCGAAGGGCGCCGAAGGGGAATCCAAACCGCAGGGGAAAGGCGAATCGGCGGATCAGAATCAATCGAAGGCGCCGGCGAGCGCCGCGGCGCACGCGGAGCAGGCTAAATCCGCCCTGCATTCATTATCTGCGAAAAAGGCCGCGCAGGCCGCGGCGAAGGCACAATCGAAATCGAAGCCTACGGCGAGGAAAAAATCGCGATAAACGCGGTTCGCTGAATCCGCCGCCTGAAAACTTTCTTCGTTCGCCGCCCTCGAACTCCGCCCCGACAATGCGGGTGATTCGCCGTCCTCACCGCGACTCTCTCATTGCTGCTGTTGCAGGACGCCCAACCCGGGCTGTTGCGCATCCACTTGCGCGCCAACCGCCAGTTGGCCGGTCGCCAGGTACACGGCAAAGTTGTTGGTAACCGCTCCGTTATTGAATTGAACGACGGCCGTGTAGCGACCAGCGTGCGCCGGGTCTGCGGTGAGCGCCACAGAGAAGGGAACATCGGTCGCTTGCCCCACGCCGAACAGCTGGTTCCAGCTTCCCGTTCCGGAAAGAGGCGCGTTCGGGGCTGTCGAACCCGCGCCCACGAAGTCTTCTTCTCCGGCCGCCGGCTGCCCCTGAAATCCGGCGGCAAAATTGCCCTTCACGGAAGATCCGGTAACTTGCGGGACGGCCGCTCCGATTCCCACTGCTTTGGTGTCGAGATCCGCCAAGAGGGCGCCGCCGCCTCCGTTGATGTTGTTTGGGTCGTACAAATTGAGCTGCGGATCGGTGACGTAGACGCCGAGCGTCAATACGTCCTGAGTTCCGCCCGAATTCAAAATGATCCGCCCGTAGCCGTTGCTGCCCAACGTGTAATTCGCCGTGAAAGCGGCGCTGCTCACCGTTCCTTGCGACTCATTTACATCCGCGAAGCCCGTGATTTTCCCGCGGCTATTCGAGCTCATCATTCCCGCCGCGCCGAACGCGGCTCCGACGGCGCCGCTTGAATCGGTGAACACATAATTTCCGTTGAGCGAAGCCGCCGAGGCTGTGCCCGACAGCGGCCCCTGCCCGAACGCCGATCCGACAGCCGCACGCGAACTATCCGTTTCGATCATGCGAAGGGCTTCGACGCCGATGACGTAATAGCTGAAATTCAATCCGCCAAACGTCACGCGTCCGCGGCCGTAGGCGTCGGGCGCTTCGTAAGTCCCCAAATACTGTGTGCCGAAAGTCACGACACCGGCCGCGTTCTGGTCCATCACGACAGACTTTAGGTTTCCGCCGCCGTCGGAGGTAAACACGCCGCCTTCCACCAAGGCGCCGCCGTTCGCTCCGCCGGAAAGTAGGAACGAGAACCCGCCGGCGATTTGTCCGATCGTATTGGCAAAGAATTTCTGGTAATCGAGGCTCCCGCTGGCCGTGGACGCGCCATCGAATTCCGTGATTAAGACATGCTGATCGTTGACTCGGGAGAGCGCGAGCGTTTCCGTTCCGCCCACGCCGAGGCCTGCGTTGTTGGTGATGAGTGTCAGAGTTCCCTGGCCGTCCGGCCCGAGCGTGTAGCTCCCCCCGGTGATCGTGTCGCCGCCGGGTTCAGGCGAAATGGTCCCCGAACCGTTGTTGGAATCTTGCTCGCCTCCCGTCACGCCGCCGGAACCGTCCAGCAGGACGGCGCCAGCCAGCGCGTATGGATGTTTATTCTTATCCTGACCCGAAAGGTAGAAAGCGTAATTGCCGCTCAGGTTTCCGACGCCGATGACGGTGAACACATTCAACGACGCCGTCGCATACGCCGTAGCGTCAGTCGCGGAAGTGGCTGTGATTGTGACGCCACCGGCCGTCGAAGGCGCCGTGTAGACCGTCACCCCGCCACTGGCCGTGTGGGCGGGGCTGAACGAGCCGCAGGTGGCCGAAGGCGAGCAAGTCCAGTTGAGTCCTGCGTTGGCGGTGTCGTTGGTAATTGTGGCAGCCAGAGATGCGCTGGTGTTCGCTTGCATGGTTTGCGGAGGGGGCTCGGTGATGGAAACGGAAATGGGCGAGGTGATGGTGATGTATGCATTGAGGGTGACCTGGCTGTTCTCCGAGAGCATCGCTGTAATCGTCACGCTCCCACGCGTTGGAGGCGCCGTGTACGTCGTGCTCGCACCGCTCGCGGTTCCCACCGGAGTGAAGGTGCCGCACGTGTTCAAGGGAGCGCAGCTCCAGGTGACACCGCGGTGCAGGGGGTCGTTCAAGACGGTTACGGCTATTTGCGTCGTCCCGTTTACCGGCAGCGTGGCCGGCGGACTTACCGTCAGAAATAGTGTGATTGGCTTGGGTGTTCCACCGCCGTTGGTTCCTCCTCCGCAGGAGGACATTGCTGCCGCCAACAGAGCCAATCCGCACGTCCATGCGGCCCGCGAGTGCGGCCTCCTGAACCATGCCGTCCCATGAGTCATCCCAAGCCCCATTCCTTTAGCCTCTCTCCGCGATTCATTCCTATTTTGAGCATCTAGCGGTCGAACCCAAGGCGCTTGTCTACCTGTCCTGGCGCACCAATCATTCGCTTGTCCAGCCGCCCCTTCGGACTGATTGTTCGGGGTTTTTCGGTGGCTGCTCTACCCCTTGGCCGGCGACCCTCAAGCCGACGGCCCGTTTAGCGCCGCTAACGCCCTTGGGAATTTATCACAGTTGCACGCGATGCCAATCCCCCCGCCAAGTGCTCCCAAGGCAGCCTGATGGGATGCTGCGGCGGACACAAGCTGTTGCTTATGGCCAGGGGAGCAGCGACGAAGTCTTGCTTGAGTTCCGGTGGTGAAAAAGCTGGGATCCCGGCGACGCGCGTTCGTCTTCGCAATCGAGGGTAGCCCGCCCTTGCGCGGTAGTTTAGAATACTCACCGGAATGTCTTCGGCCTCCCAGAACTTCGTTCATCTGCATCTACATACGGACTACTCTCTTCTCGATGGCGCGTGCGATATCGGGGAGCTCACCGACGAAGCGGCGCGTCGCGGGATGCCCGCAGTGGCGGTCACCGACCACGGCAACCTCTTCGCGGCCGCGAACTTTTTTCACAAGGCTTCGACCCACGGGGTCAAGCCCATCATCGGCTGCGAAGTCTACGTCGCGCCGGACAATCACAAAAATCGAGGTTCGGAAGCCGAGCGCTCCAACCATCTGATCCTGCTCGCCGAAAACGAAGACGGCTACCGCAACCTGATCAAGCTCGTCTCCACTGGCTTCCTCGACGGCTTTTATTACAAGCCCCGCGTTGACCACGACCTGCTCGCAAAGCACGGCAAGGGGCTGATCGCCCTTTCGGCTTGTCTGCGCGGCGAGGTCGCCTCGGCGCTGCTGGACGAAAAGTACGAACAGGCGAAAGCGAACGCCTATCGCCTGCGCGACATTTTCGGCAAAGGCAATTTCTTCCTCGAGGTCCAGGACCAGGGCATCGAAGTCGAAGGCCGCGTCAACCGGGATCTGGTCGCGCTCTCGAAGGAATCCGGCATTCCTCTGGTGGCCACGAATGATTGCCACTACCTCACGCAATCCGACGCGCACGCCCAGGAAGTTCTGATGTGCATCCAGACGGGCAAGACCATGTCGGATGCCCAGCGGATGAAATTCGCCACGGACCAGTTTTATTTCAAAACCGCCGAGGAGATGGCGCAAGTCTTCCGCGAAATTCCCGACGCTGTTTCTCGCACATTAGCCATCGCCGAGCGGTGCAATGTGAAGATCCAGCGCGTCGCCAACCCATTTCCCGAATTCAAGGTTCCCGAAGGGCATACGACGGACACGTATTTCGAAAAGGTGGCGCGCGAGGGATTTGCTCGGCGTGCGGCCGTCCTGGAACGCCTGGCCGGGGAAAATCGCCTGCGGCACCCCATCGCGGCCTACGAGCAGCGCCTCAACAACGAAATCGAGATGATCAAGAAAATGCGTTTTGCGGGGTATTTCCTGATCGTCTGGGATTTCATTCATTACGCGCGAGCGCAGGGCGTGCCCGTCGGGCCGGGCCGAGGCTCCGCGGCGGGCAGCCTGGTGAGCTACGCGCTCGAAATCACCGATGTTGACCCGCTCCAATATGATCTGCTCTTCGAGCGGTTCCTCAATCCCGAGCGCATTTCCATGCCCGATATCGACATTGATTTTTGCATGCGCCGCCGCGGCGAGGTGATTGAATACGTCCGCCGGAAGTACGGCGCGGAATCCGTCGCCCAAATCATCACGTTCGGGACGATGGCCGCCAAGGCCGTGCTCAAGGACGCGGGGCGCGCCCTCGATATGCCCTACGGCGAAGTGGACAAGATCGCCAAGCTGGTTCCCAACCAGCTCAACATCGAGTTGGCGGACGCGCTCAAGCAAGCGCCGCAACTCGAATCGCTCCGTCAGTCGGACAACCGGGTCCGCGAACTCGTCGAAGTGGCTCTCCGCCTCGAAGGGCTGGCGCGCCACGCATCGACACATGCTGCCGGCGTGGTCATCTCGCCGCAGCCGCTCACCGAAATCGTTCCCCTCTACAAATCGAACAAGGAAGAAATCACGACGCAGTACGACATGAACGCGCTCGAGCGGATCGGCCTGCTGAAAATGGATTTTCTCGGGTTGACCACCCTCACCGTGCTCGACGACGCCGTGCTGATGATCGAGCAAAATCGCGGAGTCAAGGTGGATCTCGCCGCCCTCCCGCTCGACGACGCTCCCACGTACCAGCCTTTCTCCCGCGGCGACACAACCGGCATCTTCCAATTTGAGTCGCACGGCATGCGCGACATCCTCAAGCGCTACCAGCCCACGCGGCTCGAGGATTTGACGGCACTCAATGCCCTCTACCGCCCCGGCCCGATTCAGGGCGGGATGATCGACGATTTCATCAACCGCAAGCACGGCAAGAAAAAAGTGACGTACGACCTGCCGGAACTCGAGGAAATCCTCTCCGAAACGTGGGGCGTGATCCTGTATCAAGAGCAGGTGATGCAGATTGCCAACCGGCTCGCCGGCTTCTCGCTCGGCGACGCCGACATTCTCCGCCGCGCCATGGGCAAGAAGAAGCCGGAGGAAATGGCCGCCCAGCGGGAGAAATTCCTGGCCGGATGTTCGGCGCGCAAGGTTCCGGCGAAAAAAGCCGAGAAGATTTTTGACCTGATGGCCGAATTCGCCGGATACGGTTTCAACAAATCCCACTCCTGCGCCTACGCCTATCTCGCCTATCAGACGGCATGGCTGAAGACGCACTATCCCGTCGAATTCATGGCCGCCATGCTCACTTCGGAAACGGGCAACACCGAAAAGGTGGTGAAATATATCAACGAAGCCCGGTCCATGGGGATTACCGTTCTGCCGCCCGACGTGCACGAAAGTTCTCTCAATTTCACGCCCGTCGGAGACAACATCCGTTTCGGCCTATCCGCCATCAAGAACGTCGGCGAAAACACCGCCAAGGCGATTTGCGATGCCCGCGCCAAACTCGGAAGTTTCGATCACCTCTACCGGTTCTGCGAAGCGATTGACCCGCGCCTCCTGAATAAACGCGCTCTCGAAAGCCTCATCAAGGCGGGAGCGCTCGACCGTCTCGACCCGCAGGGCAATCGAGCGCGTCTTGCCGCGGCCATAGACAAAGCCGTCGAGTACGCCCAAAAATTCTGGCGCGACCGTTCGAGCGGGCAACACAATCTCCTCGGCGCAGGCGCGTGGACTCACGAGGTTGCCCTGCCCGAATATCCCAGCGTCGAGGACTGGACCGAGACCGAGCGCCTCTCTCACGAGCACGCCATGCTCGGCTTCTATATTTCCGGCCACCCGCTCGACAAATATGCCGGACGTCTGAAGGAATTGAGTGCCGTCGAGATATCCACCATCGAGGGGCGCCGCAACGGCGAGGACCTCATCGTGGCGGGCATTATCGTGCAGGCGCGGCCGATGCGTTCGCGCCGCGGCGCTCGTTGGTCCATTCTGACTTTGCAGGACCGCACCGGTGTGGCCGAAGCCCTTGTGTTTCCCGAAGCGTTTCAGAAGCTGGAGCCGATTCTGAAGTCCGCCACGCCCCTTTTGGTGAAGGCCCGCGTGGCCGTCGAAGACGTAGGAACGCGCCTGATCGTCTCGGACGCGCGCGTGCTGGACCAGGTCGCCGAGCGGCCGCCCTCGGTCCTGCGCGTTCGCTTGCAGTGCGCTTCGCTCGACGCCGCGATGATCGACCGGCTGCACGAACTCATTTCCGCGCGGCCCGGGCGCTGCCGCCTGGCCTTCGAGCTGGTGAAGGAAGATGGCAGCGAGGCTACGCTGGACACGGGCAGCGGGGTTCGCCTCGACAAGGAACTGCTCGACGGCGTCCGCGAACTTTGCGGTTCCGATTCCGTTGCGTTAGTCCAGTAGGCGGAGCAGGATGACATCGGCAAGGCTCGCCGGGAGCCGCCTCGGCAACCGGGGCTTTACTTTTCCTGGAATGTGAGGAAACTGTGGTGGACAAGCCGGAACGCGAGCCGGATCGCCTGCGCAAACGCCGCGCGCGCCAGCGTCTGAAACGCATTCAGGCTCTCAAGAAAGGCAAACAATCCGCGGCTGTGCCGGTTGCGGCGAAAACGGCCGCGAAAGCCGACCCGCCGGACCCGCCCGCGGCCCCCGCCATGCCTCTTGAAAATGTTGAACGGAACAAGGAGCGCCAGCGCGCCATTGACGCTCTCGAGCGCGATGTGGTCGAGCTCTCTCGCCTCACGAATCCCACGGATGATACCGCCACGGAAATCGAGCGCCTCCGCGGAGAGGTCAGCGAGCTCAAACGCGAGTTTTATCTCCACCTCAGCGCCTGGCAGCGCGTCCAACTGGCGCGCCACCCTCAGCGGCCCTATACCGAGGATTACGTTCGCATTCTTTTCGAGGGCTTCAGCGAAATTCACGGCGACCGCCGCTTTGCGGACGATGCCGCGCTGATCACCGGATTCGCATGGTTCCGCGGAAGGCCGGTCTTGGTGGTCGGCAGCCAGAAGGGAAGAGACACCAAGCAGCGCGTGGTCCGCAATTTCGGTCAGGCCAAGCCCGAAGGATATCGCAAGGCTCTCCGCGCGATGGAACTCGCCGCGAAGTTCCGCCGCCCCATCGTCGTCTTCGTTGACACGCAGGGCGCGTATCCCGGAATCGGCGCCGAGGAACGCGGGCAGGCCGAAGCCATCGCTTTCAATCTTCGTGAAATGGCGCGGCTCCCCGTGCCCATCATCGTGACCGTCACGGGCGAAGGTGGCTCGGGCGGAGCGCTGGCGATTGCCGTGGGCGATCGTGTCTTCATGCTCGAAAATTCCGTCTATTCCGTCATCTCCCCGGAGGGATGCGCATCCATCATGTGGCGCGACGCTTCGAAGGCCGAAACCGCTGCCGAGGCTCTCAAAATGACCGCGACTGACCTTCTCGGCCTCAAGCTGATCGACGAAATCGTTCCCGAGCCCGAAGGCGGCGCCCATTTCGATCATGAGTCTGCCGCGCGGCTCCTCGAGCCCTACCTCGACCGCTCCCTCGATGAACTTTCGCGGCTCTCTTCCGACGACCTCCTGGCCCGCCGGTACGAGAAATACCGCCGCATGGGGCAATTCTTCGCCTGAAGTTTCCTCCGTATTGATTTCAGTTTGGCACTTGCGGTCCTGGCGGGTCTGTGAAATCGCCGGGTCGAGAGGTCCGGCTTCAGCCCGTCGTTTGCACAGCTCGGCTTTGGGCGGTCCTCCTTGACTCAGCCGCTGGAACTTTCCTTATCCCTTTGCGTACCATAGATAGGAGGCCGGGTCGCCGGACGACGGCGCCGCGCTGGGAAGAGAGAACCGAAAATGTTCTGCGATCAATGCGGGATGCCCATGGAAAGCTCGGCGAATTTTTGCACACACTGCGGCAAGCGGCTGGCGCCCTCGGTCGAGGCGTCGGCGGTTCCCGCGCTTCCTCTTCCTTCTCCGCCCTCGGGCTACGGGCGAGTTTCGCGACATCTGCAATTGGTGGCGATTCTTTGGTTTGTTTACGCCGCGATTCGTTTGGTGGACGTCTTCTGGCTCTACGCGGTGGGAAGAATCTACATTCCTTCTTTCATTGGCTCGATTGTTTCAATGTCTCACCCGCTTGTCCAACACTACCCGTTCGGGTGGCTGCTTTCCTCAAGCCTGGCCTTCATCGCGACCTGGATCCTGTTTTGGTCGGTTCTGCAACTCCTGGCCGCATGGGGGTTGCTCGAACGAGCGCCGTGGGCCCGCCTCCTGATTCTCGTGCTCGCGATTCTCTCACTGCTGCGATTTCCTCTTGGAACGGTCCTGGGGATTTACACGTTGTGGGTGCTGCTCCCGGCGCATTCCGGCGCGGAATACGCGAGACTTGCCCGGCACGCTTAGCCAGCCCCGCATTTCGCCCTCAACGCTTGACGCACGCTCAACCTCGCGGTGGTAGAATTTGGGCGTCGCATCTTCTGGCCGGTTGAAATCAGGAGGCCTTATGCCGGCGCCGCTCGAGCTCGAAATCAACGGGAAGAGTTATCAAGTACGGTCCGATCCGGACACTCCTCTGCTCGACGTCCTGCGCGAAGAACTCGAGTTAACGGGAAGCAAGTACGGTTGCGGGGAAGGCCAGTGCGGGGCGTGCACAGTGCTGCTTGACGGTTCTCCCCGCCGTTCCTGCCAGATCCTGCTCAGCATTGCAGCGGGAAGCAAAATCACGACCATCGAAGGGCTGGAACGCGACGGGCGTTTGCATCCCGTTCAGCAGGCCTTCCTGGACGCCGGCGCCTTTCAGTGCGCCTACTGCACTTCGGGAATGATCATGAGCGGCGTCGCGCTGCTCGCGCAGAACCAGAGTCCCACTCCTTCGCAAATCGTTCAATTCATGCAAGGAAACATCTGCCGCTGCGGAACGTATCCGCGGATTCTCGAAGCCATCCAGAATGCGGCGAAATCGATGCGGGAGGCGCGGCCGTGAGCGCCTCCGCCCCGCGATTTGTTCCGGAGCCCGAGAGGTACGAGTTCTACTCCGCGCCGATTCACCGCTTCGAACTCGAGCGGCGCGACTTTTTCCGGATCCTGGGAGCGGGCATCGCCGTCTTTGCCATCGCCTCTCGCTCCGTTTCGGCGCAGGAAACCGCGCCCACCCACGGCTTTCACATGGAGGATCTACCGGAAGAAATCTCCGCCTGGCTGCACATTTCCGAGGACGGCGGCGTGACCGCTTTCACCGGCAAAACGGAAGTGGGGCAGAATATCCGCACATCGCTGGCTCAAAGCGTGGCCGATGAACTGCGTGTCCCGTTCGGAAGCGTCCGCATGGTCATGGCTGACACTTTGCTCACTCCCTTCGACCTGGGAACCGTCGGCAGCCGCACCACGCCGACCATGGCGCCGCAGCTCCGCCGCGTGGCCGAGGCAGCGCGCGATCTGCTCGTCGCCGAGGCCGCCAAGCGGTGGAATATTTCGGCCGAAAAGCTTATCGCCGCCGATGCCCAGGTCAAGGATCCTGCTTCGGGCAAGTCCATCAGCTACGCCGAGCTGGCGCGCGGCAAGACATTAGCCCAGCAGATCCCCTCCGCTGATCCGGTGACGCCACCCACGGAATGGACCGTGGCGGGCCAATCGATTCCCAAAGTTGATGCTCGCGATTTTGTCACGGGAAAGCATCAATACTCTCCCGACTTGCGCCGCCCGGGAATGTTGTACGGGAAGATTCTGCGTCCGCCGTCGTTTGGGGCGACGCTGACCTCATTCGATCCGGCCGCAGCACAAGCGATGAGCGATGTGACGCTGGTTCGCGATGGCGACTTTGTCGGAGCGGTTGCGGCCACCGAACGTGAGGCGAAGGCCGCTTTGGACGCGGTCCACACCGAATGGAAAGAGGTTCCGCAGATCTCAGGCGCCGATCTCTTTTCGTACCTGAAAAAGAACGCGGAAACGAGTGACGACGACCGGGCAAGGACGGTGGCGGGCTCGGTGTCCGACGGTCTCGCGAGCGCCGCCTATCGCCTGGATGCATCCTACACCGTGGCCTACATCGCACACTGTCCGCTTGAGCCTCGCGCCGCAGTGGCCGAATGGCGCGCCGACGGCAAGCTCACGGTGTGGACCGGTTCCCAGCGCCCCTTTGCGGTTCGCGACGAGCTCGCATGGGCGTTGCACGTTCCGGAAAGCCGCGTGCGCGTGATTGTTCCCGACACGGGTTCCGCCTACGGCGGCAAGCATACCGGCGACGCGGCGCTCGAAGCGGCGCGTCTGGCGCGCGCCGCAGGGAGACCCGTAAAGGTCGTCTGGACACGCGAAGAGGAGTTCACTTGGGCTTATTTCCGCCCGGCGGGATTGATCGAAGTGAAAAGCGGTGTGATGCCGGATGGCTCTCTTTCTGCTTGGGAATTTCACAATTACAATTCCGGCGCTTCCGCCATCGAAACTCCTTACTCGGTCGCCAATCAGCACGTCGAGTTTCACCCGGTGAAAGCGCCGCTGCGCTCCGGCTCCTACCGGGGTCTGGCCGCCACTGCGAATTTTTTTGCGCGCGAATCCCACATGGATTCGGCCGCGCGCGCCGCGGGCCTGGAACCCCTCGAATTTCGGCTGAAAAACCTTTCGGATGAACGGTTGCGCGCGGTATTCCAGTCGGCTGCGAAATCGTTTGGATGGCCCGCGAAAAAATCCGGCGCCGGGCAGGGCTTTGGGATAGCGGGAGGCACGGAGAAGGGAAGCTACGTCGCCACCTGCGCTGATGTTCAGGTGGACCAGAAGACGGGAAGCGTTCGCGTCGTCCGGCTGGTCACGGCGTTTGAATGCGGCGCCATCGTGAATCCCGACGGACTCCGCAATCAGGTGATCGGCGCGAATATTCAAGGCCTTGGCGGCGCGCTGTTCGAGGCCATCGCCTTTGAAAATGGCCGCATTCTGAATCCTCACTTCGCGGGCTACCGCGTGCCCCGTTTTCGAGACATCCCTGAAGTTCAGGCTGTTCTCCTCGATCGCCGGGACATTCCGTCCGCCGGAGCGGGGGAAACGCCCATAATGGCCGTCGCCCCTGCCCTAGGGAACGCCATCTTCGACGCCACGGGCACGCGGCTCCGATCGATGCCACTGGCTCCGCGCGGCCTGAAAGCCTGAAAATTCGCGCGTTTCTGCCGAAATCGTCTTCGCTTTCTCGCCACCTGCTTTTTTGAGCACTCGCAAGGTCCAACAGCATTGCCCGCCGCGCGGCTCTGCATTAGTTTGGTGTTACCCGATGTCGGATCCTCAGCCTATGCCCGAAGGCGGTTCTATCATGTCGGATGTTTTCCGGCCGTACGAAAAGCTCGTCGAGATCACCATTCTCGGCAAGACGTTTCTGGTTCCGGAGCGCAATTCGCTTTTGCGCGCCTTCCAGTTCATCAGTCCGGAGACGATTCCTTACGGGCGTTTCTGCTGGAATCAGGAGTGCCAGTATTGCCGCGTGAACTGCAAACTGCCGGACGACGACCAGGCGCGCCCCATCCTCAGCTGCAAATTCCTCGTCTCGGAAGGGATGGCCATCTCGGACTTGGCTCCCGAGCTCATGGGGTGCCTCCGCTCCAAGATCGGTCTGACCGCACCGACCTCCGCTCAGGCCGCAGCGCAGAATCCCGAAGCCGCGGCGCCCGCGCCGGCCTCGGCGGTCAACGAACCCGCGGCCCCCTGCGACTCCGTTTCGATTAGCCCCGTCTCCAGTTCCGCCGACTGAAAATCTCGCGTCAAATGAAAAGGCGCCCCGTGTGACGGAGCGCCTTCAAGAACACAAACTCGGAATTGCAGCGAGACCTTACGCCTTCTTTTTGGCCTTTAGCGCGTTCAACGCCAGAGCCAAACGCGACTTATAGCGGTTCGCCGTGTTCTCCGTCAAAGTGCGCCGCCGGATCGACTTGTCGATCTCCGAGTAGGTCGTGGCGGCCAATTTTTCCGCCGCCGCCGCATCACCCGAGGCCAGCACCGTCCTCATCTGCCGGATCGCCGAACGCACCCGCGTCCGGTTCATCCGATTGACTCCCGCGCGCTTTTCCGACTGCCGAACCGCTTTCAATACCGACTTCGACTTTTTCTTCTTCTTTACAGGCGTACCTTGAGCCATTCATTGCTCCTTCGTATTTGACTTCGGATTATCCAGAGTAGCCGACCCTCGCCCGGGTGTCAATTTGCTCTCCACGAAGGCTGAGGCTCAATTCGCGATTGCGCCGGCCGGGATTGAATCTTCTGATGGCACAAAAGGCACATGAAGCCCGCAAATGAAATTACATGGGTAAGATGGCTGAAGGCCCTCCGGCGCTCGCCGGAAATTCAATCCGACAGAAGGTGAGATATGAACAGACCCATCGCGGCGTCCCTGGCCCTTCTACTGCTTTCAGGCGCGGCGGTTTTCGCGCAAGAGTCGCCGAAGCATTCCAGCCCGAAGCCCGTGACCGTCGAAATCATCAACACCCGCGGCCACTCCATTGGGACCGCCGAGCTCTCCCAAACGGCGCATGGCGTCAAGATATCTTTAACCGTCAGGGACCTGCCACCCGGCCCGCACCTGATGCACATCCACGAATTCCCGAAATGCGAGCCGCCCGATTTCAAGTCCGCCGGCCCGCATTTCAATTCCTCCGGCGCGGCCGCCGGAAATCACGCGCCCACCGGTGTGATGGCGGGAGACATCCCGAATTTCGTCTTGACTGTCGCTGCGGACGGCACCGCGCATGCCACTACGATCGCTCCTTACGTCACGCTCGGAGCCGGCGGCAATTCGGTCTTCACCAATGGCGGGACCTCTATCGTCATTCACGACGTTGCCGAGCAAGTCTCGGCCAGCGCGCCGCCGCGAATCGCTTGCGGAGTCATCAAGAAGCAGGAGTAGGGCGCGCCGGTTCTTGAGTGCGCCTCCCATCGCCTGTGAAATTTCGGGTCTCGCAATGATGGGCGCTGGCCGTTTTCCCCTGCCCCCCAGGCAAGCGGTTCTGCGGCCGGGATTTTGCCTCCCCATTGACACTTGCTCCCGCCCTGTTTACGCTACGCCGTGCCACGACCATGAAGCGCGACGAAATTATTCATCTCTTTGAATCCGTTGGCGCCATACGCACCGGCCACTTCGAGCTCTCCAGCGGCCGCCACAGCGCCACTTACATACAGTGCGCGCTGGTCCTGTGCCATCCGAAGCATGCCGAACTTCTCGGACAGGCCCTGGCTGAAAAATTCAAGGACCATTCCGTCGGCTGCGTCGTCTCTCCTGCGCTAGGCGGCGTCATCATCGGCCACGAAGTCGCGCGCGCCTTGGGCGTTCGCGCGCTTTTTGTCGAGCGCGACCGGTCCGGCCAGATGGCCTTGCGCCGCGGCTTCGAAATCACGCCCGGCGAGCGCGTCCTCGTAATCGAGGACGTTTGGACGACGGGGGGGTCGACACGCGAAACCATCGGCGTTGTGGAACAGGCTGGCGGATTGGTTGTCGCCGCGGGAGCGCTGATAGACCGGAGCGCGGGGCGCGTGGAGCTCAACGTATCTTCCCACGCCCTGCTCGACCTCGAAGTGCCGAGTTACGAGCCCGACGATTGTCCCCAGTGCCGCTCGGGAAGTGTCGCCGTTCGCCCTGGTTCCCGCTTCCTGCGCGCGAGCCCGTAGGCGGCCCGCGAAATGCCCGCTTACAACTCACTCTCCGAATCAGAACCGGCGCGCCGGGTGAAATTAATCACGACGATCGTGTTTGCGTTTGTGGGAGCGCTTTCTCCGATCGGCGTGGCGCTTTACGAACACCGATTTCACCTTCTCCCCATTCGCACGATCGAAATCCTCTGGCCGTCATCCTTGGTGTTCTTTCCCGATCCCACGCGCCGCTTTCCTATTCTGATCAGCTCGCTTTCCATCGCCCTCAACGCTTTCATATACGGGCTGGCGGGGCTGGTCCTCGGCGCTCTCGTTGACGTTTTCCGCGGGCGTCACGCTTCCGCGACTCACACCTGATCCATGCTTGGCGTTCACGACACTTTCTGGCGTTCTCGCGCTTAACTTTTTTGTGGGCCGCGGGTTTTACTATCCATCGAGGGGGTTCATGCACACGCCCATCGTCGAACGAACCCCGGCCCAGACCAATCGAAGCCTCCGAAGGGTCTCGATCCTTTTCGGCGCCGTTTTGCTCATCGTGCTGCTTTTTGCAATCGCCCGGCGTCGAGCTTTCGGCTCTCTCGCCAACGCCCAAACAATCGAAATCGACGGAACTCCGCGCGAATTTCTGGTCCACGTCCCGCCGGGCTATGTCTCCTCTCACCGCGTTCCTCTCGTCCTGGTTCTCCACGGCGCAACTCAGTCCGCGGCGAATATCGAGAAAATGTCGGGAATGGACGAGCGCGCGGACAATGACGATTTCATCGCCGCCTATCCCGAGGGCACGGGCCGCGCCCCCACATGGAATGCTGGCGCCTGCTGCGGGTACGCGCAGAATCACCAAATTGACGATGTTGCTTTCATCCGCGCTCTGATCGGCCATCTCGAGCAGGCCTACTCGATTGACCCCAAGCGCGTCTACGTCACCGGAATCTCCAACGGCGCCATGATGGCTTATCGCCTCGGGTGCGAACTCTCCAGCGAAATCGCCGCAATTGCTCCGGTGGAAGGCGCTCAGGACCTGCCTTGCCATCCGTCGCAACCCGTTTCCGTCATCGTCTTCCACGGCACTTCGGACCGCTTGGTCCCTTTCAACGGCGGCTCGACGCCATTTCAAATCGGCCCGCACCGCACGGATACGTCCGTGATGGACACGGTGGATTTCTGGGTCCAGCGGGACGGATGTCTTCCCGCCCCGACCGCCTCGCAAACCTCCGGGGTGCATATCTCCATCTATTCGGGCTGCATCGCCGGCACTGGCGTGGCTCTCTACGCGATCCAAGGCGGCCGCCACGATTGGCCTGGCTCTGCCGGCGCCGACCGGCTGGGACTCAGTGGTGGCGTTGATGCCACCGGCGTAATGTGCCAGTTCTTCGCCGCGCACCCCAAGCGCTGATGGACGTTCGCAAATTCCGGTCTCCATCGCTAGAATAGGAACCCGATGAAGCGCCTCTCCATCCTGGGCTCGACGGGCTCGATCGGCCGCCAGACGCTTGCCGTTGTGGAAGCCCATCCCGGTGGGTTTGAAGTCGTCGCCCTGGCGGCTGGATCCAACGTCTCCCTGGCCGCAGAGCAGGTGGCCCGGCATCGTCCCAAGCTTGTCTCCGTCTCCAGCGAATCTGCCGCGCGCGATCTGTGCGTCGCGATCAAGCGACTGATGAAAGACACTCCCTTGCCGGAAATTCTCTTTGGCGCGCAAGGCATCGAAAGCGTTGCCACTCACCCCGACGCTGAAATGGTCGTTTCCGCCGCGGTTGGAGTGGTCGGCTTGCCCGCGACTTACAAGGCCATCGAGCATGGCAAGGCCATCGCCTTGGCCAACAAAGAAGTCCTGGTCGCCGCCGGGGAAGTGGTCATGGCAGCCGTACGGCGGCACAACGTGGCGCTACTTCCCGTGGACAGCGAGCACAACGCCGTCCATCAATGCCTTCGCGGGGGCGGGCGCCGCGAAGTAAAGCGCATCATCCTGACCGCTTCAGGAGGGCCGTTCCGCAAGACTCCCCTCTCCCAGTTCAAGAAGATCACTCCGAAGCAAGCCTTGGCGCACCCGAACTGGAAGATGGGCCAGCGCATCACGATCGATTCCGCGACGCTTACGAACAAGGGTTTCGAAGTCATCGAGGCGCGGTGGCTCTTCGACGTTCCGCTCGAGCAGATTCAGGTCGTCATCCATCCGCAGTCCACCATTCATTCCATGGTGGAATTCAACGATGGTTCGATTCTCGCTCAGCTGGGCCCCACCGACATGCGCATGCCCATCCAGTACGCGCTCACCTATCCCGATCGCCTTCCGTCCAAGGAGTGTGCTCTCGACTGGTCCTCGCTTCGACGCCTCGATTTCGAAGAGGTTCCTCTTAAGAAATTTCCTTGCCTGGGTCTCGCCCGCGAAGCTCTGCGGCGGGGCGGGCCGCTGCCTTGCGCTCTCAACGCGGCCGACGAAGTCGCTGTGGCCGCGTTCCTGGAGCGCCGCCTGCCGTTTCTGGGCATCCCCGCCGTGATCGAGCGCGTCCTGGAGGCGATGGAAGTCACGCCGATTCGATCCATTTCCGATGTTCTTGCCGCGGATGGCGAAGCGCGCCGGATGGCCCGCGAGGCTGTGGAACGGTTCTCCTCGCGGTTTCGGGGCAAGTAACGCTCCCCGCACCCCTGTTTCGCATTTCCGCCGACTGCTAGTAAAATGAGGTTGAGGGATTCATGGCAGATATTCATAGCGCCTTCATAGCTGTTGTTTCCGTGACCGTCGTTCTGGGCATCATGATCTTCGTGCACGAATGGGGACACTTCGTCGCGGCGAAAATCTGCGGCGTGCGTGTGGACGTCTTCTCTCTTGGCTTTGGCTCCCGGATCTGGGGCGTGAAGCGCGGCGACACCGATTACCGCATCTCCGCCCTTCCGCTTGGCGGCTACGTCCGTATGGCGGGTGACAACCCTCTCGAAGAGCGCACCGGGGCGAGGTACGAATTTCTCTCGCAGCCACGCTGGAACCGCTTCTTCATCGCGGTCGCCGGTCCGGCGATGAACCTCTTGCTAGCCTTCTTCATTTTTTGGGGAATCTTCTGGCTGGGCGGCATTCCCACTCCGACTTTCCTTCGCCAGGCCCCTGTGGTCGCCGCCGTTGTGCCGCATTCCACTGTATCCGCCGGAGTTGAGCCCGGCGATCGAATTCTTTCGGTCAATGGAGTCAAAACGCCAAGTTGGACCAAAGCAAACACCCAAATTGCCGATGTCAAGCCTGGGGACCATCTGACGCTCGTCGTCCAGCGGAACGGCGCCGACCAGACGCTGCAATTGACCGTTCCGGCAAAAGTGGACGTGTACGAGCTGCTTGGGTATCCCCTGGTCCCGCCTGTCGCCGATGAAATCGCGATTGGCTATCCTGCGGAGAAGGCCGGTCTCAAATCCGGAGATGTTTTCGTCTCATTGGATGGCCAGCCCGTGATTACCTGGCCGCAAATGGTGGATGAGGTTCGCGAGTCGGATGGGCACCCGCTCAAGTTTGTCGTTCGCCGCGGTTCTGCTGAAATTCCAGTCACAGTCGCCCCAATTCGCGGAATGGACCCCGACGGCCAGATGGTCTGGCAAATCGGGATTTCCGCCAAGCTGACGTCCGATTACGACCGCCTCTCTTTCCTGGAATCCGCTCCGCAAGCCGCCCTCGCGACCGTGGCGGGGTGCCGGCAGATCGGCGACGTCCTCGGTGGCCTCTTTACCGGCAAAGTCTCCGTGCGTCAGTTGCAGGGCGTGGTTGGCATCGCTCGCGAATCCGAACGTGCCGCCGAGCGGGGCCCTGAAGATCTCCTCACGCTTATGGCGGTTATCAGCCTCAACCTGGGCCTGCTCAATTTGCTTCCGATTCCCATACTCGACGGAGGGCATGTTCTTCTCCTCGCCATTGAAGGCCTGCTCCACCGCGATCTTTCTATCGCGTTCAAAGAGCGCTTCGTTCAGGTCGGGCTCGTGTTTCTGCTGGGCATTTTCGGATTCGTGATGTACAGCGATATCCTGAAGCTCATCCAAAGCCACCATTAACCGCCCGGCTATTCCGCGACAGCGGCCGATCTATCACTCCGCCCCACGCGCCTGAGAATCGTTTTGCCACCCGCCATTGCGAGGTACCGCGTCCGTGTCCTCGCCCTTCTGCTATAATTCGCGCAGAGACGCCAATGTCTTCGAATCCTGCCCACCGCGTTTCCACCGGCGAACGCATCAACCACGACCCCCAGGGCCGTCTTCAGAGCGAGCTTCGCTCCCAAGGTATTCGTCTGACGCGCCAGCGGCGGGTGATTCTGCAGGTGATGGAGGGGGCGCGCCGCCATCTCGACGCCGCCGAAATTCTTGCCCGCGCCCAAAAGATAGACCCCGGCATTACACGGGTCACCGTTTACCGCACCCTCGATCTCCTCAAGCGGCGCCGATTGATCGACGAACTCGATCTGCTGCATCTGCGCGGCGACCGCCACTTTTATGAGTCGCACGGCCCGCGCGACCACATCCACGTCGCCTGCATTCGCTGCGGCAAGGTCCGCGAATTCGAATCCCAGTTGTACGAAGACCTGATGAAGCAGATTTCCCGCGATTGCGCCATCGAGATCACGGTCACGCGCACCGAAGTCGGAGGCCTCTGCGCCGATTGCCGCGCGAAGTGACGACTCGCCACAGCGCCTGATTTTGCCATTTCCCGATTACATCTTTGCGCTTCCTTTGCCATGGATTCTGCGATTTACTTCCCTGAAGCAGGCTCTCAAAGGGGAAAATCCAATGAACAGGCTTCGAACGATTGCGATCGCCATCGGAATTTTTATGCTGGCCGCCATTTCGACTTCCGTTCCGCGGGCCAAAGCCGTCAATCCCGCCGTTGCGCAATTCGATTCCTCCTGCGTTTCTTACGTTCCTCGCGAGTGGGGGCAATACCGCGGCGGCTCCGGCCAATCGGGGCTTGCCTTTGAAGATAGCTCCGGCACGCTCCGGTTCGTCACTAACTTGCCTTGCGGAGCCGTTCCCGTCATCGCGTTGGAAATTCGCCGCGCCGCTTCCAAGAATTGATCGAGCGCGGCGGGTGGCGAATGGGAAAAGCTTTCTGAATTGCAGCGGGAATGCGTAAGGAAGGGAACTGCCCTGGCAAAACGGCCGGCGCTTACAATAAGCTAGTCCCGGTTTCTGTCTGTGTCTCTCCGCCGGCGGTGCTATTGCGCCAATTGCGCAAAATAGGATTTCGCGGCTTCGACATCCTTCAAAATCTGCGATTTCAGCTCTTCCGGCCCTGAAAATTTCTTTTCATCTCGAATTCTCTCCCAAAACCGGACCTCCATCGGCCCTTCCGTGAGTGATTCCGAAAAACCGAACAAGTGTGACTCGATGGCCAGCCGCTTGCCGTCGAACGTCGGGCGAACGCCGACATTCGTCACGGCGCGATAGAGACCGCCCGCCACGGCCACCTCCGTCGCGTACACACCCATCTTCGGAGGCATTTCCTGAGGCGTTTCAAGATTTAAAGTCGGCACAACGTGCTTTCTGCCCGTGCCGGTTCCTTTCGCGATTTTTCCGGCTAGTGCGTAGGGGCGCCCGAGCATCTGGCGCGCATCCGATACACGGCCTTCGCGGAGCGCCTGACGAATCGCCGTGCTCGACACCACAACGCCGTCCTGCATCACCGGCTCGACGACGTCCACTTCAAATCCAAGCTCCCGCCCGAATTCCGCCAGATGCCGCACGTCGCCGGCCTGACGGTGCCCGAACCTGAAATTCCCGCCCACCAGCACGGCCCGCGCCCGCATCGTCGCGCCCAAAAATTGGCGCGCGAAATGTTCGGGCGTGAATTTCGCCAGCTCTTCATCGAACCGAAGCACGAGCGCCGCCTCGATTCCCAGGGCTTCGAACTGTCTCAGCCTTTGTTCCGGCGTGCTCAACAGGTAAGGCCCGTTATCGCCGCGCAACACGCGCACCGGATGAGGATCGAAGGTCAGCACCGCGCTCATCCATCCGCCTTTCCGTGCCCTCTCGATCACGGCCGCCAGGATTTTTTGATGGCCGCGATGCACGCCGTCGAAATTGCCGATGGTTACCGCTGTCGGCTTGCGTGTATCTCCGAAGCGCTGCTCCCATTCGGCGGCGGTTGGCACGCTCACCAGGCCCATTACGCGTCCACCTCGAATTTCAATCCGTCGTGCGCCAAACGAACGTTACCCGGCAGTTTGGCGTTCGTTTCCTCGTGCCCCAGGTCGTGGCAAATGTGCGTGAACCACGCGCGAGCCGGCTTCAGCTCTTCGACCAGCGCAAGCGATTGCTCGACCGTCGAGTGCATGGGATGAGGCTCGTGCCGAAGGGCATCCAGGATGAATGCATCCAGCCCGCGCAGTAATTCCTTTGACGCTTCCGGAACTCTGCTGAAATCGGTAAGATACGCGGCCCTGCCGAACCGGTATCCCAGCACTTCTTCCGGCCCGTGATTTGCTCTCACGGGAGTGATCCGCAGCCCAAAAAGATCGAATGGCCCGTTCACGGCGTGTAGTTCGACTCCGGGCATTGAACTCTCCGTCGGCTCCCCGGAGAAAATGTACGCGAACGTCCGCTTCAGAATGGCGAGCGTTTTTTCGGACGCGTAGATGGGCACTGCGCCTCTCTGCTTCAAGTTGTACGGACGAATATCGTCGAGGCCCAGAATGTGGTCGGCATGGCCGTGAGTGTAGGCGATCGCGTCCAAACGCTCGATTTTCTCCCGCATCGCTTGCGTCCGGAAATCCGGCGTCGTGTCGATCACCACCGTCCGCCCGGCGTACTCGAGCATGACCGAAGGCCTCAGCCTCTTGTCTTTCGGGTCCGCCGATTCACACACACGGCAATGGCAGCCGAGCGTCGGCACTCCCATTGACGTTCCCGAACCAAGAATTGTGATTCCAATCTTCGGCATGTTCCTTAGCCGCCCCAATTCATTATCCCACGCCCACAAAAACAAACAGCGGGGCGCTCGCCCCGCTTCCGTGCCACATCGCCCGAATCACGGCTCGAGAACTGTTAAAAATTTCTCACTTCTTCTGCGCCTTCTTCGCCATCGCTTCGGTAGCCGCTTTCGATACTTCCATGTATGTAAGTTTCAGGCTGCCGAGCACCTCGATCAGCAGTTGATCGTCTTCCTTTCCGAGGTTTCCTCGCGTCTTTTCCCTTAAGGCGTCCAGCATGTCAATCATTTCCCGCGCGCCATCGAGGTCCAGGAATGCCTGACCCGTTCGTGGGTCCGCCATTCCTCCCAACATGGCCGCGGCGTTTTGCGTCAGGAAATTGACCAGCATTTCGAACCCGCGCGATGGCGGGATGGTCTCCTCCGGAGTCTGCGATTCGGGCGCGTCCGGATTCGCGGCCTCGCCCAGTTTCTCCGTCGCGGGCGCCGCGGCGGTTCCGGCCGCGGACTTGGGCGAAGACTTGGGCTGCGCCGCCGTGGCGCGCTTCGCGGCTTCCTCATCGCGTTTTTCCTGTTCCACCGCGTCCTTGCGAAGCTCGCCCGTCTCTGTAAACAGTCGGCGGTCTACGACCTTGAACCCTTCGTCTTGTTTCGGGTCAGCCACGAGAAGCCTCTTTCGGTTCGAGTGTTGCTTCTAAAAAAGTCTAGCATCCGCGCTTATAGCCCACAAGCCATCCGCCCGCTTGGCCCGCCAGATGCCTGCGCCGCCGCCTTGCTAACAGCAGGAATTCCGCCGCCACTACAACCCTTTGGCGCAGAAACAGCGCGTCGAACCTCACAGCAATTCGCTGAGCCGCCGGATGCCCTCTCGAATTTCATTTTCGCGAAGGCGGGAATAACCCAGCATGAGCCCCGTGCGCGAGGCTCGCGCCAAGTAATACCCGGCGATTCCGTATACGCCGACCCCTCGCGAAGCCGCCCGATTGATGACCGACTTCTCCGCGATTCGTTTGTTCGGCCAGACTACGATGTGGGTGCCCGCGCCGTCGCCGGTCACTTCCACCCGGTCCTTCAAATGTTCCCGAATGCTCTCCAGCAAAGCTGCGCGCCGCGCCGTGTTTCTGCGGCGAACTTTCCGCAAGTGGCGTTCGTACATTCCCGAAGCGATGAACTCCGCGAGAGTTTCCTGTTCCAGCGTCGCTGTGTGCCGGTCGCACATCCATTTGGCCGAGGTGAAAGCCGCGACGAGTGATTTGGGAGCGATCAAGTATCCGATGCGAAGCGCCGAGAAGACCGTCCTCGAAAACGTTCCCACGTAGAGCACGCGGCCTTCGCTATCCAAACCCTGAAGCGACTCGAGCGGTTGTCCCTCGTAGCGAAATTCACCGTCGTAATCATCTTCGACAACGACTGCGTCCTCTTTCCTAGCCCAATCGAGAAGGGCAAGCCGTCGGGCGAGGGGGAGAATCGCGCCGGTGGGGAACTGGTGAGATGGCGTCACGAAAGCGATCCGCGCGCCTTTCGGCAGCTGGCCGGGATTCAGCCCATCGGAGTCAACGGGGACCGGAAGCAGGCGGGCGCCCGCTGTCCGAAAAATCTCCCTTGTTCCCTGATAGTGAGGATCCTCGATCGCAACGCGGTCGCCGCGATCCACGAGAACCCGCGCGATCAGGTCCAGGGCCTGTTGCGAGCCGTTGACGACAATCACCTGCGAAGCGTCGCAGACCACGGCCCGGGACCTTCGAACATGAACTGAAATCGCCTCACGCAACGCCAGACTTCCCGACGCGCTGCCGTAGTCCAGCTCGCGAACCGGCGCCTTCCTCAGATGGCGCAGAACGAGGCGCCGCCACATCTCGAATGGAAACGTCTCGACGTCGCCCCGGCCTCCGTACGCGAAATCGTAGCGAAGAGGCGACTCGCGACGGCCGGGAAAATCCACGCTTGCAGCCACGGCTGCGGCCGCGGAGCCGTAGGACGAAAGCCGCAACCTGGCCGAGGACCCCTTCTTGTTTGGCCGCCCTCCGCGCAATTCTTCGGAGACGTATGTTCCCGAACCCGCTCGCCCGGCGATGAATCCTTCGGCCAACAGCTGGTCGTAGGCAAGGAGCACCACCGTCCGCGAGACGCCCAACTCGCGCGCCAATTCGCGCGTCGAAGGAAGGCGTTCGCCAGAGCGGAAGGCGCGGGACAAAATGGCGCGGCGCAAAGCGGCGTAAATCTGCCGGAAGAGCGGGCCATTTTTGTCCATAAGTGGTATCAGGAATGTCATAAAAAGTGGACCTTTTAAAATATCACGCTAGAACGCATTCTTGAAGAGGCGGAGGGCGATGGCGGTGCGCGGCGGCGCTGCGGACACTGTGCGCGGGACGACGGCGGAACGGGCGAATGACAAATAAGGAGGAATTGATGAACTGGCTTCGGCGAGCCCCAATCTATTTTCTAGCGTGCAGTCTGGGGTGCCTGGCGCTCCCTTCAAGCGCCCGGCCATCGGCCGCCCCGGCGACCGCCCAGGCAGCCGGCCAGAACGCCAATGCGCCGCGCGACGGACAGCACGACTTCGATTTCAATTTGGGCACTTGGAACACGCACATCCGGCGCCTCCTGCATCCGCTCAGCGGATCGAACGCGTGGGTCGAAATGAACGGCACCGTCTCGGTCCGCAAAGTGTGGAACGGCCGGGCCCAACTCGAGGAAATAGAGGCAGGAGGGCCTGCGGGGCACTTCGAGGGCCTGACGCTGTTTCTTTACAATCCAGAGTCTCGCCAGTGGAGCCTGAATTTCGCCAACAGCAATGACGGCGTTTTGGAGACACCTTCCATCGGCGAGTTCAAAAACGGGCGCGGCGAGTTTTACGATCAGGAGACATATCAGGGGCGCGCCATTCTGGTGCGAGTTGTTTGGTCGGATATAACTCCAAAATCCCACCGTTTCGAGCAGTCGTTTTCCGATGATGGCGGCAAGACGTGGGAGCCGAATTTTGTAGCCAATCTAACCCGCAAAAGCGACGTTGCGGAGCCGGTCGAGGCTCCGCCAGCCGGGAAGGAACCCGGGCGGCACGATTTCGATTTTGAGGAGGGCAGCTGGAAAATCCACTTGTCGCGTCTCGTGCATCCGCTGACGGGATCCACCGACTGGGAGCAATTTGACGGCACCACAGTTACGCAGGAAGTGTGGGCTGGAAAAGCGTTCCTGGAGCAGTTTGAGGCCGATGCCCCGTCGGGGCACATCGAGGGGCTGACGCTGCGTCTCTTTAACCCGCAATCCCGCCAGTGGAGCCTCTATTGGGCCAGCAGCAGGACCGGGACCGTGGGCGAGCCGACGATCGGCGAATTCAAAAATGGACGCGGCGAATGTTACGATCAGGAGCCGTTCAACGGCCGGGTGATATTCGTCCGGTACATCTGGTCCGATATCACGTCCAACTCCGCCCACTTTGAACAGTCCTTTTCCGAGGATGGGGGCAAAACCTGGGAAGTGAATTGGATCACGGACCAGACGCGGATCAAGGACGCGCCGGGCCAAGCGCACTAAGACGCAGGAGCGGGAAGAGCAGCCATGAAAGCCCTAAGCCATATTCGAATTTATTTATTTCTACCGGGATTGATTCTTACGGCTCTGCCACCCCGGTGCCTTGCGGACAAGAATCCGTTGGAAGCGAAGACACGACCTCAAGCCAGGATCGCGGAGCACGACGGCCAGCATGACTTCGATTTCGAGTTTGGCGCGTGGAAGGCACATATATCGCGGCTCCTGCATCCCTTGACCGGTTCCCACACCTGGGTTCAATACGAAGGCAGTTCCGTTGTCCGGAAAATCTGGGACGGCCGGGGAAATCTGGGAGAACTCGAAGTGGAAGGCCCGTCAGGCCATATTGAAGGCCTCTCGCTGCGTCTCTATAATCCGGAATCTCACCAGTGGAATATCAGCTGGGCCAACAGCAACGACGGTTTGCTCGGGCAAGCCATGGTCGGTGAATTCAAAGATGGGCGCGGGGAGTTTTTCGACCGTGAAATGTATAACGGGCGTGCCATCTTCGTTCGTTTCATTTTCTCGGAAATCACTTCGGACTCCTTCCGGCTCGAACAGTCGTTCTCCGACGACGGCGCCAAGGCCTGGGAGGCGAACTGGATCGCCACGTTCACGCGGGTGAAGGATAAATCCGGGGGCGGTACGCCTTCGGCGGGCGGATCCGGAGATCAGGACGTCCATTCCGTGCCGAGGCAGCCGAGGAGCGAGGCCTGGTGGACGGGCCCGATGCTTGCCGCCTCGGCCGCGACCCTGCCACGCGGGCATTTCCTGATCGAGCCTTACTTGTACGACGTGATCTCGCCTCACTCCAACGGCTTCGGCTCCCTCACCTACGTGCTGTACGGACTGAGAGATAAAGTGACCGTCGGGCTGATTCCCACCGCCGGATTCAACAAAATGAACGACGCGCCGAGCAGTTCGGGCGTCCAGCCGGGCGACGTGACTCTCATGGGCCAGCGCGGGCTGACGCGATTTCATGACGGCAGCTGGATTCCGGCGACCTCTTTCGTCGTGCAGGAGTCTTTACCGACGGGGAAGTACGATGAGCTGGGGGATCGGCCGAGCGACGGCTTGGGCAGCGGCGCATTCACAACCACGCTGGCGGTCTATTCGCAGACCTATTTCTGGCTTCCCAACGGCCGCATCGTGCGCATGCGGTTCAACTTGTCGCAAGCGTTGTCGGGCGGAGTGAAGGTAGAAGGCGTCAGCGTCTACGGCACTGGAACGGGATTCCACGGACACGCCAAGCCGGGCAACTCCTCCTTTGTGGACGCCGCCTGGGAATACAGCGTGACGCGAAAGTGGGTCTTGGCGCTCGATGCGACGTACCGCCATACGGAGAACACGCGAATCGCCGGATACGATCCAGCCAACCCGAAGGCCGGAGAGCCAATGCAATACGTGGTGGTGAATTCGGGTTCGAGCGATGCCTTCGGTTTTGCCCCAGCCATTGAATACAGCTGGAAACCGAATTTGGGAGTGCTTCTCGGGGCTCGCGTAATCGCCGCGGGTCACAACACGCCCACGACGATTACTCCAGCGCTGGCCATCAATTTCGTGCGGTGACCTTCCCGGACGAATTTCGGCGGCGTGTTCGAGGGGGCTGGAAATGATCATCGAAATGCGCACGTATAAAACGAAGCCCGGAATGCGCGCTCGTTTTCTCGATGTGTTCCGCACTCAGTCGATGCCAGCGCATGCGAAAATCGGGATGAAAATACTCGGTCCGTTTCTGTCCGTCGAAGATCCCGACGCGTTCTTTTTCATGCGAGGGTTTCCCGATCTTGTGTCTCGAGAGGCGATGAAGGCGCATTTCTACGAAGGGGAGCTGTGGAAACGGGAGCTCGAGGGCGTCCTGATTCCGATGCTGGAGAAATATGAAGTTGTGGTGGTCGATGACCCCGAATATCTGGTCTGTTGGCAGCCTATCGAAGCAGCAAACACTCCCCATCGCGTGTAAGGGGCAGATGCAAGTCATGTGCTGACAGTAAGTTATACGAAAATCTCGACTTGGGGATGCCGATTCAGCAAGGGGCAGGTTTTCCACAGCCAGGGGCGGGGGCAGAGCTTCCCCCGTGGCGCCGATTATGGTGTATACTCACGACTCCTACTCAGCAATTACTCCCTAGCATGCTTGAGGTGTCTGATGAACGATAATCCTAAGAACGAGCGGTACCTCGGAGTGCTGTGCCGGTCTTGCGCGATTCCAATTCCCGTGCCGCAGAAAGCGCTTACCCGGGCGCGGGCCAGCGAAGTGGAGAATGCGGCCGGCCCGACCGAGGCGCGCTCCTCGATGCTGAATCTTCGCTGCCACGCCTGCGAAAGAGAATACTGCTACCGGCTGGGCGAGGTAGCCGAAATGCAGGGCACGCCGTGGTCGCAGAGGTCACACACCGGATCCTCAACGCAATTTCTTCGCAAGCAGGCCAAGCTGGCTCGAGTGGCCGGCGCCTAGCGGGGATTGGAACTCCAGGAAACCCTTCCGGCAGACGATTTGCACGCCTGCGCATTCCACTTGCTCCAGTACTCTTGAATTCTTCACGGGGTCCGTGCGATGCTCTCCCGTTGCCGGGAGGCGCGGAATTGCCGGGTTGCGACTGTTCCGAAGGGGAAGTGTCCGAAGCGCACGTCCGAGAACGCATCGCTCGAGTCGAGCGAGCCACGCGATTCCGCCCCGTTCACATTCGAGTGTTGCTGCTGGACGCTGCTCCCGCCCCGTCTTTGGAAGACGATTTTTATCATCCGGCTGCGGATCGCTCGAGGCGCTCTCTTTTCGCGCGGATGTATTTTGACGAGCTGGGTGTCTCGTCCGGGATTCCTCGCGATGCTCTTGCAACAATGGACGAAGCGGCTATCCTCGCCGAATTCCAGCGGCGAGGATTTTTTCTAGCGCACATCGTCGAATGCCCGGTTGCGGATGCCGTGGCGCTCCGCGAGGCGGTCAACCGGCTGGCGCCCACGGTTCTCCGGCGTCTTGAGGGTTCTTACAAGCCGAAATTCGTGGCGCCGATCGGATTGCCCACCGCCGAAATCATTCCTTTTTTGCAGATGTCCGGGTGGCACGATCGTCTGATCCTCGCCAAGGACGGACCGTTTGAAGATCCATTTCTCGGAGACCCGCAGAACCAGGCAGAATTCGGGACGTATCTGGGCGACATACTGGCCCGGTCGATACCAGCCGCGCATTGAGATCGTGTTCCAAAATGGAAAAGCGGAGCTGGCGTCTTCCGGTCTATTACTTTGTCTCCACAGTTTTGTCTTCCTGCGTCGCCCCTCTGCCAGTGTGCTAGAATCTTCGTGCTTTAGTTCCTTCGGGAGGGATTTACCCGAATGAAAGCCAACAGGAAATTCGTCATCGGCTCCGGCATCATTGTCGTTACCCTGGCCATGCTCGCTTATGTGGGATACACACAGAGCAAAACGTATTACCACACGATTTCCGAGCTTCCGACGCTGCGCCCCACGCAGCTGCACGAGCGCATGCGAGTCTCGGGCAACGTGGAGGACGGATCGATCCAGCACCTGGCCAACTCCGTGAATTTCGTCCTTGTCGAGCAGGGCAAGCAACTGCCGGTCAGCTATATTGGCCGGGACCCTCTGCCCGATACATTTAAGGGCGGCGCGCAAGCGCTGGTGGAGGGCCGGTTGATGCCCGACGGCCATTTTTCCGCCGAAGAAGTACAATCCAAGTGCGCCTCGAAATACCAGGCCACGCCGGGCTCTCCCGCGGGGATGCAGACCGGCCAATCGAAGAATATATCCGCGGCGCCGTCCGGCCCGGCCAGCTGAATTTGTTGACGAGGTAGGGTTTCTTTGGACATTCTCGGCTCGTTTGCGCTCCTGCTGGCTTTTCTCGCGGCGGTCTACGCGTTCGTCGCGGGCATCGTCGGAATCCTCACACATCGCCCCCTGGTCACGCGGAGCGCCCAGCACGCGGGAATGGCCGTTTTCTTCCTCGTCCTGACGACGGTTGGAACGCTCGAGTATTTCTTCTTCACCGACAATTTTTCACTCGCCTACGTCGCGGAGCACAGCAACCGGGCGCTGCCAGGATTCTATAAGTTCGCCGCGCTATGGTCCGGCCAGGAAGGGTCGCTGCTGTGGTGGACGTTCCTGCTATCCACGTACGTCTTTCTTGCCCTGTTTTTGAACCGTCGGAAACATCCGGAGCTGATGCCGTGGGTCGGGGTGATCACTTCGGGCGTCCAGATATTTTTTTTGACGCTGAATAATTTCGTTTCGAATCCCTTCCACGTGCTGGGCTCGATGGACGCATCCGGCGTGCTCCGAGTGGCCGCCGTCGCCGACGGCCACGGGCTCAATCCATTGCTGCAATACTACGAAATGGTGATCCACCCGCCGATGCTGTATCTCGGCTATACCGGGTTCACGATTCCCTTCGCTTTCGCGCTGGCGGCGCTCCTGGGCCGGTATCCGGGCGAAAAATGGATTCACATCACGCGGCGTTGGACGATGGTGGCGTGGTGTTTCCAGTCCGTAGGGATCCTGCTTGGAGCGCACTGGGCCTATGCCGTGCTTGGGTGGGGAGGATATTGGGCGTGGGACCCGGTGGAAAACGCGTCGCTGCTGCCGTGGATAACGGGAACGGCGTTTTTGCACTCGGTGATGATGCAGGAAAAGCGCGGGATGATGAAGGTTTGGAACGTGTGGCTGGTATTCGTCACGTTCATGCTGTGTATTCTCGGGACGTTTCTCACGCGATCGGGAGTGATCAGCTCGGTCCATGCCTTCGCGCAGTCGTCCATCGGGAATTGGTTCCTGGCGTTTCTCGCCATCGTGCTCTGCGTGTGCCTGGCGGCGTATTGGAAGAACCGCGATTATCTGAGAAGCGACAACCAGCTCGACTCGCTGGTCTCGCGCGAATCGAGCTTCCTGTTCAACAACCTGGTGCTTCTGGCCGCGTGCTTTGCCGTTCTGTGGGGCACGCTGTTCCCGGTCATCTCGGAATGGTTTACGGGCAATAAAATCAGCGTGGGGCCGCCGTTCTTCAACAAGGTCAACGTTCCGATTGCTCTTTTTTTGCTGCTGCTCACGGGCGTAGGACCACTGCTGGCCTGGCGCAAGACTTCCACGGACGCGTTGCTGCGGAATTTTGCGATGCCGCTTGGAGGCGGCGTTTTTACCGGCGTCGTCGCCGCGATTTTCGGGTTCCGCAATCCTTACTCGCTGATGTGCCTCATCCTGGGAGTTTTCGTGACGCTTACGATCGCTTCCGAGTTCTACCGGGGCGCGCGCGTGATCGCGTCGAGAGACGGCACGAATCTCATCACGGCAGCGGGCGAGCTGACGATGCGCAACACCCGGCGATACGGCGGCTACGTGATCCATTTCGGGATGGTCCTGGTTTTCATCGGCATTGCCGGGCAGCCCTTCAATCAGGACATCCAAAAGGAAATGTCGATCGGGGACCGAATCAACATCGGGCCCTATTCCATCCTGTGCCAGAATTTCGACGAGGTCAGCAACAACAACTACCAGTCGGATCGCGCCACTCTGGAAGTCTTCAAGAACGGCCGTTCCGTGATGATGCTCTATCCCGAGCATCGCCTCTATCTGGCCAGCCAGGTGTCGGAGACGATGGTCTCGATCGAATCCTCACCTTTGCGCGACCTTTACGTGGTGTACGCGGGGCGCAGCCCGGAGACGGGCCGGCCGGTGATCCACGCTTACCTCAATCCACTCGTCAAATTTATCTGGTTCGGAGGTATCGTCGTCGTTCTCGGGACAGGTTTGGCGCTGATGTCGAATCGGCGTCCCGCGCTGGCGCTTCGGGCGATCGCGCAGCCTTCGTGGCAGGAGCCTGCCGTGGCGCCGGCCATCGGTCCCATTTCGTCCAAGGGTTCGTCTGATGATTAGCCGAGAAAATGGGTGGGCTTCGTCTTCCGCCGTTCGCCGGGGAAGATCCGCTGCGCGAGCTTCGAGGAACGTTTTTTTTGCGTGCCTGGTTGCCGTCGTATTTCTTTTCACGCCGGCCGCCTTCGCCCAATCGTCCGCACGGGCCAAGGAGCTGGGGCAGAAACTCCTGTGCGTTTGCGGCTGCAACCAGATTCTTACGGCGTGCAACCATGTGGGGTGCGCCTATTCTCACAACATGCTCAAGGAGCTTGACGAGCGGATCGCGCGGGGCGAATCCGACTCCTTGATTCTCCAATCCTTCGTTCAGGAATACGGGCCAACGGTTCTGGCGGAGCCGCCCGCACGCGGATTCGATTGGATGGCGTGGATCATGCCTGTTGCGGTGCCGTTGATTGCGTTTTTCCTGGTCTGGCATCTGGTCCGCCGGTGGCGCGCACGAGCTGTTTTGGCGCCCGCCGGAGGCGCCCCCGCCATTTCGCCGGAACTCCTCACTCGAGCGCGGCGCGAAATCGACAGGGATATAGATGGCTGAGGAAAATCCGGCCCGGCCGGCGACCCCGGCCGATCGAATTCCCGGAGTGACATTCGGATGAGCAACGTCGACGTGGTAGTGGCCTGCATGCTCCTGGCAGCGGCGGTGATTCTTTTCATATTTTCGGTGCGGCCGGAGGATTCGGACGCCGCGCCGCACCGCTCGAAGCTCGATCAATTGATGGAGCGGCGGGACGCCATCTACGATAATCTTCGGGATCTCCGGTTCGAATTTCGAGCGGGTAAATTCTCCGAGACTGATTACGAGGAAACAAAAGAGCTTCTGGAAGTCGAGGCCGCCCGCGTTCTCGCCGAGATGGACCTTCTGACGGGCGGGACGCCCACTCCCGCTACCCGCCAGGCCGCCGCGGAAAGGCGCCACTGATGAGCCGTTCGATGCAGCGGAAAATCCACGCGCCGTCTTCACTGGTTTTGCTAGTAGCGGCCCTGTTCGTGGCGCCGGCGGCACTCGCAGGGACCGTCTCCGGCACGGTTCACGACGGAACGAACAACCGGCCCGCCGCGGGAGTGCAGGTGATCCTGATTCAATTGCAAGGGGGAATGGAGCCGGTCGCGAACACGAAAACGGACAGCGCCGGACACTACCAGTTCGATTACCCCATGCTCGGGCAGCAGCCGATGCTGATTCGAGTGGTGTACCACGGCGTGTTTTTCCACCAGCCGGTCCCGCCCGGCACGGCGACCGCGGACGTCGAGGTATTCGACCCCACGACGAATCTGTCCGCGGTGAGCGTCAGCGTGCGGGCGATTTTTATCCAGCCGAGCGCGTCGTCGATCTCCATTGGCGAAGAGTACACGATCGACAACAAGACTCAGCCTCCGCTGGCAATCTACCGGGACGATGGGACGTTTGCGTTTTCGATTCCCGAGGGCGCGCAGTTGCACGATATATCCGCGCAAGGCCCCGCGGGAATGCCCGTGATTCAAACTCCGATCGAGAAGGGGCACAACGAATCGGCCATCGCTTTTGCGTTCCGGCCGGGCGAGACGAGCGTGCGAGTCTCTTACGATGTTCCTTACAACGGAACTCACACGGTTCTGAAGCTCAACTCTCCCTATTCCGTGGGGCGCGTGGCTCTATTGGCTCAGCCCTCGGTGCAAATCGCGTCTGACGGTTTTTCGCCCGCCGGGACGGACCAAGGGTTCAACGTGTACCTTCGCGACAATGTTCCGGCGAAAGCTCCGCTATCCGTCTCGATTTCCGGCGTTGCGCCGCCGCTTCCGTCGAATGCGGGGAGCCAGACTTCTGAACCCGGCGGCAGCGCCTCCGACAACTCTCAGAACCCGTCCGTTAACTCTCGACTCGATCAATCCGGCGCCGAGTCTCCCACGGCCACCGCCACGACCATGCCGGCCCGGCTCGACAGTCTGAAATGGGTCCTGGTGGGAGGTTTTGCGGCGATCTTCGCGCTCGGATTTGCGTTTCTCTGGCGGCGGCCGCAATTGGCCGCCGAAGTCCCTAATGCGGCGACCTCCGCTGCGTCCCCCCCTGTCGCCAAAGTCGCGGCATCTGCGCCAAGAAGGGAACCGTTGCGGGGCGTGAAGCCGCCTCCGGCCGCGGACATCGCTTCCGCGCCACCATCGGCAGCGAGCGTGGAGCGGTCCGTCGAGGTGAGCCTGGATCAATTGAAGGATTCTCTTTTCCGCCTGGAGCTTCGCCATCAGGCGGGGACAATCGCCGACGACGATTACGCCCGCGAACGCCAGCGGATTGAAAATCTATTGCGCGACCTCCTTCGTGGATGATGGCTTTTTGAAGCGCGGATCAATCCGGGGCGCCATGCGGGGAGTTGGCGCGGCTTTTCGCGGCCCGCAGCGGGCGAGGCCAATTGGCGGCCGTGGCACTTGTTTTTGAGCCTTTCCTAATCTAACTTCCCTACGATGGCTTCGTCCCCCCTCAACCCATCTCTCGGTGTCCGTTTCAAAAGCATTTATAAACGGTTCGGCGCCTTTACGGCGCTCCGGGAATTGTCGCTCGAGATCGCCCCGGGGGAATTCGTCGCCTTGCTGGGGCACAACGGGGCGGGAAAGACCACGCTGCTCCGCATCGCCGCCCAGCTGATGCATCCTTCGTCGGGAGTCGTGGAATTTTACTCTTCCAATGAGCCTCTTCTTCCCGGCACGGTCCGCCGCTTCACCGGCATGGTGGCCCACAGCACTCTGCTATACGACGAATTTACCGCCGCAGAAAATCTCCACCTGTTCGCGCGGCTTTACTCCCTCGACGACATTCCCGCTCGCGTCACCCGGGCGCTCGAATCGTGCGGCCTGGCGACGCGAGCCTCGAGCCTGGTGCGCACATTTTCGCGCGGAATGCGCCAGCGATTGGCTTTAGCTCGAGCTCTCCTTCATGCGCCCAGCCTACTCCTGCTGGATGAGCCTGCCGCTGGTCTGGACCGCCAAGGCCTCATCTGGCTCGGGACGACACTCGCGCGGCTGCGCGAAGGTGGCTGCACCGTCCTGATGTCAACTCACGCGAGGAATGAATCGCTCGATCTGGCCACTCGCGCGGTCTCTCTCGCAGGCGGGCGAGTCGAGCGCGATTCTGGAGCCGGGGGCGATCCCCGCCCGCTTCTTTCCGCCCTTCGCGAGGAAGCCTGAATGACGACGCCCCGCGCCGCCCTGATCATCCTCGGCAAGGAGTTACGGCTGGAGCTACGGACACGCGAGCTGCTGAACGCCACAATCGTTTTCGCGCTGATCGTCGTCGTGCTGTTCAGCTTCGCCTTCGATCCAACATCGGCCGAATCCCGCCGCTACGGCCCCGGGCTGCTGTGGATCGCGTTTCTCTTCGCCGGGTCGCTGATGCTGAATCCATCGTTTGCCCGGGAATTGTCCAACGACACGATTGACGCTCTCCGTCTCGCGCCCATCTCGAATTTCTCGTTGTTGCTCGGCAAAATGCTGGCCAATTTGATCTTTCTCTCAGCGGCCGAGTGCATCCTCGTCCCGGTGTTTGCGGTGCTATACAATCTATCGTTGTCGGGAATCGTCCTCCGCCTAGTTTTGGTCCTCTTCCTCGGCAACTCCGGCCTCATCATTACCGGAACAGTCTTCTCGGCTGTCTCAGCGCACGCGCGGATGCGCGAGCTGCTGCTTCCGCTTCTGCTCCTCCCCATTCTCGCGCCGCTTCTCATATCCGCCGTCGAGGCCACCGCCGCGCTCTTTGCCGATCCCCCCGCTCTCGATTACACTTGGTTGTCCGTGCTCGGAGCGTTTGACGTTGTCTTCCTGACAGCGTCGTGGCTTGTATGCGATTATCTTTTGGAGGAATGAGCCCGGCTCGACGATGAAGCCTCGAATTCTGATCTCTTTCGGAATCCTCTTACTTATCCTCTTCGCCGGATACGCAGCGCTTTTCATCGCTCCGGATGAAGCGACGATGCACGCCATCCAGCGCATTTTCTATTTTCATCTGCCCAGCTGGATCGCCTGCTTCACTGCTTTCACCGTGGTGTTCGTCGCGAATATCGCGTGGCTCAAGACGCGGCGCCAGAAATACGACGCCCTGGGCGTCTCGGCGGCCGAAGTCGGCATCATCAGTTGCACGATCGGCTTGATTACGGGTCCTCTTTGGGCGCATCCGGTTTGGGGGATCTGGTGGACCTGGGACGCCCGCCTGACCACGACCTTCATCCTGTGGCTTCTCTACATTTCTTATCTTCTGCTGCGCGGCCTTTTGGAGGACCCCGAGAGGCGGGCGACTCTTTCGGCCGTTTTCGGCATCTTCGCGTTTCTGGACGTGCCGCTCGTTTACATGTCGAACCGGCTGTGGCGGACGCAGCATCCTCAGCCGGTCATTTTCGGAGGCAAGAATTCAGGACTTGACCCGACCATGGCCCGCGTTCTTCTTGTTTGCGTGATTGCCGTTCTGGCCGTGATGATACTTGTTCTGATTGACCGTTACCGTCTCGAGCTTCTCCGCCGGGAAGCGGACGAGCTTCGCCTGGAGATTGATTCCCGCACGTCGATGACGGAGGCGCGCCCGTGAGCCTCGCAGCGGAAGGAATAGAGTGGCGGATGGGAACTTGCTCCCGCGCGGGGAAAGCGGGTAAACAAGAAGAGTTTTGCGGAATGGATTTGCGAATCGCAATCGAGGTGCCCTCGTGAAAGATTTTGACAATCTCTTCGCCGCCTGGATGGTCGTCTGGGTGGTTTTCTTTTTCTACGAAGTCAGCGTCGCGCGCCGCCTTTCCCGGCTGCGCGAGGAAGTCGAACGTTTGCGCCAGCAGCTGAACGAGCGCTAGGCATTTCGCCGTTGTATAATGCGTTCATGCCCGGCCAGAAGCGCATCGCCGTGGTCCTGTTTCAGCTTGGGGGTCCCGACTCCCAGGAAGCCGTCGAGCCGTTCCTCTACAATCTTTTTTGCGATCCAGACATCATTAATTTTCCCGGGTCTTTCCTCGCGCGCAAGCCGCTGGCGAAGCTCATATCGGTGAGGCGGTCCAAAAAAGTCCGGCTGAACTATGCCGCGATCGGCGGGGGCTCGCCGATTCGCCGCTTGACGCAGATGCAAGCCAACGCTCTCGAAGCCGCTTTGCGGCCGCTGGTCAACGCCCGTTGCTTCGTGGCCATGCGCTATTGGCACCCCAGCACGGCGGAAGCGATCGCCGGGCTTCGGGCCGAGGCGTTCGACGAGCTTGTCCTTCTTCCCCTGTATCCGCAGTACTCGTTTGCGACTACTGGGTCGAGCTTGAAAGAGTGGAATCGCCTTTACCAGGCGGAAAGTCCCGTCCACTTGATCGAGCATTTCTACGATCATCCCGACTATATCGCCGCGATCAGCGACCGAATCAATTCCATCTTGCGGCGAATCGCGAACCCCGACGAGGTTCGACTCGTGTTCAGCGCCCACGGGCTGCCGGTCGTTTTGGTTGAAAAGGGCGATCCGTATCCCAAACACATCCAGCAAACCGTTGATCTGGTTCGCGAACTCGGCGCCTGGCCCAATCCTCACACTCTTTGCTTCCAGAGCAAAGTCGGACCGCAGAAATGGCTTGAGCCTTCATTGACGTCGACGATCGAACGCCTGGCGCGCGAAGGCGTCAAACGCATGATCGTCGTGCCGATTGCCTTCCTCACCGATCACATCGAGACGCTTCACGAAATCAATATCGAAGCGCGCGCCGAAGCGGCGCATCTCGGAGTCTCGGAATTTCACCTCATGCCAGCGCTCAACGATTCGCCGCTCCTGATCCGCGCGCTCGCCGACCTGGTCCTCCGATCCGTTGGGATGCGGGCGGGGGTTGCATCCGTCGCCAGCTAGCCGCATCGCTGGTTGTGCCGCCGGCGGCGCAGGGGAAGAGGGCGGGACGGATTCGATCGTGCCTTCGCATTTCAATTTTCCAATTTGTTCGAATTTCCGGGCAGGCAGGGCCTGTTAGACTACGATTTGATGAACCGCACGTTTTGCCACAAGTTGATTTTCGTTGTCGCTTCTGCCGGCGCGATGTTTTTGATTGCGGGCTGCAATCCCGGCCCAATCGTGGACGCTCGACGGCCCGCGCCGCCCGCCCACGGCGCCGGGCCGCTCCTCACTCTCGACCCGGCTACGGCTTCCACACTTTCCGGCACGGCCATTCTCGAGGGCACCCCTCCCGCGCCTCGATTCATTGATATGTCTGCCGAGCCTTCCTGCCGTCAGATGCACCCGGAGCCCGGGAATTTTTCCGACGTGGTCACGGGGCCGGGAGGAGGACTCGCAAACGTGGTCGTCTACGTTCGGTCAGGCCTTGGCAACTATCGTTTCGGCGCGCCCTCGAACCCCGTGCTGCTTGACCAGAAAGGGTGTCTCTACGACCCGCGAATCGTGGCGCTCATGGTCGGCCAGCGATTGGAAATCCGGAACAGCGATTCGACGCTCCACAACATCCATTCGATGTCCCGCGAAAATCCTTCGTGGAACAGATCCGAGCCGGAGGGAGCGACCGTCTTTGAAACCTTCCCGCGGGCTGAGCTGGCCATTCCTCTCGTCTGTAACGTTCACCCCTGGATGCGCGGCTTCGCCTTCGTCTTCGACAACCCGTATTACGCGATCACCGACGCTGCGGGAAAATTCACGATCCCCGATCTTCCCCCCGGCAACTACACCATCGAAGCCTGGCAAGAGCGCTATGGCGTCCTCGATCAACCGGTCACGCTCGCCCCGCACGCTTCCGCTTCGCTGACCTTCACTTTTCATGGGGAGACCGGGCATTAGATCTTCTGAACCAAGCCCTCCTCCGTAGCCTTCGTGTTTCGAACCAGCGCCAATACAAGAATCATTCCGACAAACGGGATCAACCCCGCGGCGATCACGATGGGATCAAACGCGTGCGTCGCAGCTCCCCTCCGCAGGTCGGAAAAATGCCCGATGAGCTCAAACGCGACGATTGTCCCCAGTCCCGCTCCCGTTCCGCTCATTCCGCTGACGGTTGCCACCGAATCGTCGTGGTACAGATCGGCGGGGAGGACGTTGGCCATGGTCGTGAAAGATCCGTAGCAAAACGTCGCCAGGGCGAAGAGGAGAGCGATTGCGTAAAGGTTCGTCGTAAAGACGGTGGGGATCAGGGCGGTCACTCCTATACCACCAAAGACGACCAGCGCTTTTCGAGCGCGGCCGAGAGGCCAACCGCGACGGATCAAATACCCCGAAGCGGCGCCGCCAAAAAAATTGCCCGCGTCGGCGGCCACGAAGGGAATCCAGATGGCGGTCAGGCTGCTTCTCAGATTAATTCCCTTGGCCAGCAGGTAGATCGGAAACCAGTCCGTCACAAAAAACCAGACTGGGTCGGTGAAACTTTTCGCGATGATTGTGCCCCACGTTTGCGGGAGTTTCAGCAGATCGCGCCAAGGAGTTCTTCCGCTCGAGAGGCTCCGGGTCTGGCGCTCGACTTCGGGGCCGATCCCGGTCGCGCCATGCGGATAGATCGACCTCCAGAAAACGATCCAAAGAAATCCCAGCGCCCCCGGTACCATAAACGCGGGACGCCAGCCAAAGTGAAAATAAATCTCGAGGACAATGAAAGGCGCCACGGCCGCGCCGAGTGAGGAACCGCTGTCGAATAAGGCGGTCGCGAGAGCTCGTTCTTGCTTCGGGAACCATTCCGAGACGGCCTTTGTCGCCGCCGGCCAGTTCGCGGATTCGGCTCCGCCGAGGAGAAATCGAAACGTGGCGAAACTGTAGAACCCGCGCGCCAAAGAGGTGGCCAAGGAGACGATCGAATAGAACAGGACTGTCAGGCTAAGCCCCCGCCTGGTTCCGATGCGGTCCATCCACCGCCCGAAGACGGTCTGACCGATTGTGTAGGCCACGCGAAAGGCGATCACGATGTTGGCGTAGTCGGTATTCGTCCAGTGGTGCTCGATTTTGAGGAAGGGAGCCAGGAGAGAAAGCGATTGCCGGTCAATGTAGTTGATAACGGTGGAAGCAAACAGGAGGGCGCAAATTTGCCATCGCAGCGCCGGACTCGGCAGGCGTTTCAGGGGAGCGGACCGCACGAGGGTTTCGAAAGCTGTCGAGCGACGCGTTCCGCGCCCGCGCATGCCCGGCTTTTCATCTAGCTTTGTATCCTGTGTTCGGGCTTGAGCAGGGCGGCCGAGTTCTTGTCGAGATAGATGGTGGCATTCGAGTGGGTTCGAAGGATGGAGGCCGGGATCATCGGGCTGACCTCTCCTTCCAAACAAGCTTTCACGGCCGCGGCTTTTCGAGCGTCGGGCACGACGGCCAGAATCTCCTTCGCGGCCAGGATTTGCTTCACCGACATGGAGATCGCCTGTTTGGGAACGGTTGAGATGTCGGGAAACCACGCTTCGCCCACTTGTTGTCGCCGGCAGGCTTCATCCAGGTTTACGACCAGATACGGGGCGGTCGTTTCAAAGTCCGCCGGCGGGTCGTTGAACGCTATATGGCCGTTTTCGCCGATTCCCAGAAATGCGACATCAATTGGCGCCGACGAGATTGCAGCGCCAGCGTCCCGCAAGGTCGCGGAAACATTTCCCTCGCCGTCCAACAAATGAAACTTCTCGACGCCTGTGGCGAGGATAAACTGCTCGAGCAGCATTTTGCGGAAGCTGCCGGGATGGGTGACAGGCAGCCCAATGTATTCGTCGAGATGGAACAGTTCCACGCGTTTCCAGTCGATTTGGGCGGCCTGGCTCAACTGGCGGAGAAAGTCGGTTTGCGAAGCCGCCGTGGCCGCGACGATGCGCGCATATCCGCGTTCAGCTATCACGCGGCGGATTGCGGCGGTCGCTTGTTCAGCCGCCGCGCGGCTCAAGGAGAGTTTGTCGTCAAAGACACGAATTTGCACGTGCGCTCCATGCCTGGTTCGACCGCACCGACTTCGGGAACGAGGCATTATATGGCTTGGTTTCTGAACTGACAAACGGCGGCTCTTGGCAGGCGAGGAATTTCGCGCGCGAAAGGCACGGCCGCGGCCGGCCGCCGGCGAATCCCCATCCATGTAGCGTTTATCCTGATTTCCGTTGTAATCTGTTGGGCCGGATTCATCTCAACCGGGCTCTTACGCTCTCCTGGAAACAGGGAAGGGAACCGCAATCGAAATGTCTGAATTTCAGCAACGCCCCGTGTATCGCCTTGCTTTTCTCACATCGTGCGCGACGATTTTGCTATTGATGGCAGGCGCTCTCGTCACCAGCAATTTCGCCGCGGAATCGGTCCCGGACTGGCCTCTCGCCTATCACCGGCTCATCCCACCGCTCATCGGAGGGATTCGGTATGAATACGCGCACCGGCTGATGGCGGCCCTCGTCTCAATTCTGACTCTCGCGCTGGCGATTTTCGTTTCACGCTGCCAGTGGAAATCCGCGACGAAAGCGGCGCACCGGCTGGGCTGGACCGCTCTGCTTCTGATTGTCGCCCAAGCTCTCCTTGGCGGCTTCCGAGTGGTCGAAGGCTACCCGGCGATCTCCGCCACGGCGCACGCCATCCTCGCGCAAATCTATTTCATCGTAATCGTAAGCCTCACGATGATCATCAGCCCGTGGTGGCAGACGACGGAGCCGCGGCTGGCGGAATCAGGGTCTCCGACCTTGGCGACTGCGGGGATCGCGACGACGAGCATGATTGTCATCCAACTCGTACTCGGAGCGGGATTCCGCCACGGAGCGTGGGGCATTTTGCCGCACCTGATCGGGTTTTTGTTCGTCACGGGTTTTGTGGTCTGGACAGCGCGGCTGGCGAAAAGTCATTTTCCGACTGATTCCGACATACGCAAGGGCGTCGGCCTGCTGCACGGCACGTTCGGAATACAAGTGCTTCTCGGATTCGCCGCGTACTGGGCCGTGGAACGCGCGCTCACGGCCGTGCAGCCGACGTTCACTTACGTGATTCTGACGGTCGCGCACGTGCTGGGAGGCGCGCTGCTGCTGGCCGCCAGCGTCCTGCTTACGCTAAAGGCGGTGCGCCTGGTTCCTCGTTCGGGCGAGGAAGGTGAGCCCGCGCCGGTGCCCGTCGCTCCGGGCAGCGGTTCGGGAGGTACGCACGCGCAGAGGTCGGGAGCTTAGGCGAGATGGACTCCGAGCGCGCGGCGACAATTTCGTTTCCGAAGCCCTGGGCCTACGTGGTTCTAACCAAGCCTGACGTGACGTTTCTGGTGGTCATTACAACGGTCGCCGGTTTCTACCTTGGCTCCTCCGGCCCGCTGTATTGGGCTTCGCTCATTAACACGCTTTGCGCTACGACGCTGGTGGCTGGCGGGACGGCCGCTCTCAATCAATACATTGAGCGCGACATGGACTCGCTGATGCGCCGCACGGCTCAGAGGCCGCTTCCCGTGGGAATTCTTCGTCCCGTGGAAGTGCTTCGCTTCGGAATCGCGCTGATTGCATTCGGAACGATCTGGCTGGCCTTCGCCGTCAATCTACTCGCGGCATTTCTCGCGCTGGCCACCAGCCTGATTTACCTCGGCGTTTATACGCCGCTCAAGACGCGTACGACGCTGGCGACAGCCGTGGGAGCGCTTCCGGGCGCTTTGCCTCCGCTAATCGGTTGGGCGGCGGCGCGGGGTTCACTTTCGCTCGGAGGGTGGATTCTTTTCGCCATCTTGTTCTTCTGGCAGTTTCCACACTTCCTGGCCATCGCCTGGATGTACCGCGAGGATTATTCCCGCGCGGGAATCCGCATGTTACCCACGGTTGACCCGCAAGGCGATGCAACGTTCCGGCAGATTGTCGCCACCAGCGCCGTGCTCGTTCCTATCAGCCTGCTTCCTTCCGTGATCGGCATGGCCGGCATCCGGTACTTTTTTGGAGCGCTGCTTCTCGGGATGCTTCTCTTGCAAGTGTCTCTTTGGGCCGCGCGCCATCGCACAAACGTACGCGCCAAATGGCTGATGCACGCCACCGTAGCCCACATCCCCGTCCTTCTTGCCTGGATGATTCTCGACAAGCTCAATTCATGAGCTCTCCGATTCCGCTGCATTCGATTCCAGCCCTGAACGCCTCCTTGAACGGGGCTTGCACCGTTTTTCTGCTCGCGGGGCTCTACTTCATCCGGCGCGGGAAGATTGCCTGGCACCGGGCCTCGATGATCACCGCGTTGGTTTTCTCCGCCGCATTCCTGGGTTTCTATCTTTACTACCATTTCAACGCGGGAATCGTGCGATTCGGAGGGCACGGCTGGATCCGTCCGGTCTATTTCGCCCTTCTGATTCCCCACACGATACTTGCGATCGTCAACCTTCCGCTTATTTTGGTGACTCTCTCGTTTGCACTTCGGCGTCGATTCGGTTCGCACCGGGCCCTGGCTCGTTGGGCTTACCCCATCTGGCTCTATGTTTCCGTCACCGGTGTAATCATTTATCTCCTTCTGTACCGTGTCTACACCCCGATCTACCCCTCCTAGCGTGGAATGACGCAGAAAGCCGCTCGGTGGTTTGGCGAAGGTTTTTTCGAGGAGTCACTCGGGTGAGACAATACGAGCGATGGCAGAGGACGGCGGGGAAACCAGTGGAACGAGAAGACCTTCAGGCCTCAGGAATTGCGGGCAATCAACTGCGGCCGGTCACGGATTGCCGTCTCCGTAGGTAACCTTTGCCTGCCCGTCCTGCACTTGAATGTCGCTGATCCCATCCGGCAGTTTCATCTTCTCGCGGTTTTCGGGCGAGTTCATCATCATGTCCACAGCCGCTTCCAAAGCCGACTGAGGCAGCGGCATAGAGCCCAATTTCCCCGCCACCGGATCGAACTTCATGTACCCGTTCTCCGAGCGAAGGTGCCCGTCCAATTCCAGGGACATATCCTTCCCGTGAAAGTTGAACATCACGTATGCCTTCACGAGGTCGCCAACCATATCCACCTTGACGTCCTTCACCGACTGCTGCACCTCGGCGAGTGTCGGCTGATCTCCTCCTGCAACCTGCGCCAGCGGATCGCCCGTTCCATTCGTAGCGCTTTCATCGGCATTGCCGGCGTTTCCGGGCGTCGAGGCATCTACCGCGCCCGACGAGCCTGCCGGGACATCCGCTTGACTTGCGCCCCCCGGCGCCAATTGCAGGTTCTGCTGCAAGAAAGAGTTCAGCTCCGTCCGGCTCAGTGCCACTTGCCCCTTCTGCCCCGCGGCATGGGCGAGATCCGCGGCTTCCAGCTTCTTTTCAGCGGTCGCTGCCGCCGTCGCGCTGAAGGGCACGTCGGGAGGCGGGGATTTGCGAAGGACGAGGATGAGTGTCACGACAAGACCCACCATCGTGGACCAGCTCAGAATGCGATATGCGACTTTGTAATAGTTCGGGACAGCCATGATTTGCCTCCGCGCCAGGACGGGATTGCGCGAATCTGCACCGCTTCCAGTCTATCAATCGCCACCACGGCCGGTCCGAACCGATGCACCGAAGTTCCCGCTTGCGCACCTGTCCCTCCGTACAGGCCAGACCTCGAGCGCATTTCGCGTTAAATGGACGTCAGATGGTGCGGGTCATGTGGCAGCCGAGAAAAGATCTCCATCTTTGGGGATCGAGCCTATTGGATCAGTTCTGCACTCTCCTGATCACGGCATCGGCAAATTCGGTCGTTGAGGATTGCCCGCCTACGTCTCGAGTAAGCGTCTTCCGCTCGCGATAGACATGGTGCAGCGCGTCCTCGATTTTCTGCGCAGCGAGGAGTTCTCCCAGGTGGCGCAGCATCATGATTGAGCTCAGCAACAGCGCCGTCGGATTGGCAATCCCGCGGCCGGCGATATCCGGCGCTGTACCGTGCACCGCCTCGAAAACCGACGCCTCGTGCCCGATATTGCCGCTCGGGACCACGCCCAATCCGCCCACGAGACCCGCCGCCAGGTCGCTCATGATGTCGCCGTACAGATTCGTCAGCAGTAGCACGTCGAACTGGTGGGGATCGAGCACCATCTGCATGCAGGCGTTATCGATAATCAGTTCCTTGTATTCGATTTCAGGGTACTCGGGGGCCACTTTGCGGATGGAGGTCAAAAACAGCCCATCGGAAAGCTTCATGATGTTGGCTTTGTGAATCGCGTGAATCTTCTTTCTTGCGAATTTTCGCGCATAATCGAACGCATACCTCGCGATTCGCGTGGACGCTTTCTCCGTGATTATTTTCAGGCTTTCAACCACGCCCGGCACAACCGTGTGTTCGAGGCCCGCGTAGAGGTCCTCTGTGTTTTCCCGGATGATCACCAGGTCCACGTCTGTGAACCGCGACTGCACGCTTTCCAGATTCCTCACCGGCCGCAAGTTCACGTATAAATCGAGCGCCTGCCGCAACCCTACGTTGATGCTCCGCATCCCTCCCGCCACTTCGGTCATCATCGGGCCTTTCAGTGCGACGCGGTTTTGCTGGATGGACTCGACGACGCCGGATTTTAGAAAATCCAGCCCTTTCTTTTCGAACTCCTGCCGCGGCGGGATCTCGTCCCACGTGATCCCCACGCCTGCCGCCGCCAAGATCTTCTTCACCGCCGCCGTTATCTCCGGTCCAATCCCGTCCCCGGGAATCAATGTGATTGTGTGTGTCATCGCCCCTTTTGCCTTGGTTTTGTGTATAAATTCAAGCTCTGCTATATTTTAGGGCCTCGCCCGGCTTCGAACAATCGTCCGTTCCGGCGAGTTTCTTTCCCGAACCGATCGAACGGTGCCGCGACAGGCCCCACACGACCCGGGGAACCATCCTCCTCCGCCACACCTCGATTGTGCATCGGCCTCGGTTTGCGCGACTTCATAGCCAGCCAGAGCGGACTGGCTCAGGGGTAAATTGAGCTCTCAGGCTCGTAAGCAGAATCCCCACGGCCTTGCCCTCATCTGATATAATGCGACTGTGACGGCAAGGCGCCGAGCGCGCCTTCAATTTGGGAGGCATTGAGAAATGGTTCAACTAACTCCGGTGGCTGTAACGAAGGTGAAGGAGATTCTCACCCAGCAAACACCCGCCCCGGCGGGTTTGCGCGTGGCCGTGGTCGGCGGCGGCTGCTCGGGATTCAGCTACCACATGGCGTTTGAGAATCAGGTGAACGAGTCGTCGGACAACGTCTACGAATTCGACGGCTTGAAGGTCCTGGTGGACCAGATGAGCGAGATGTATCTCGACGGCGTTTCGATTGACTATATCGAAACGATCGAAGGATCCGGCTTCAAGTTCAACAATCCGAACGTCAAGTCCACTTGCGGCTGCGGTTCCTCGTTCAGCGTCTAGGCTGCGGCCTACGCTGGGATCGCCGGGCTTCACGCCCCTGGGACAGGCCTCCGGCTGCGAAAGTTCTCTCCCAGACGCGATTCCAATAATTACGATCCGATTTCTGCTCCCGGTTCGAAAGGACCGGGAGCTTTTCTTTTGGGATGAGCGCAGCTGTCCGTCTCGGAACGGAGGTAGAGCTTCCGACTTCTTGTTCCCCCATGCGGAGGAAGGGGGTAGGAATTTCGGGTTGAGCTTCGCTTTTTCTTCGCCTATAATTGCCGTGCGTTGCCCCTACCTAATCCAACCTCTCGAAGGAGATTCATATGCCGGTTTCGGAACAGTTTTTAGCGGAGTTTGACCAGGAGTTGCCGCTCACCCGCAAAGCTCTCGAACGCATTCCCAATGACAAATTTTCCTGGAAGCCGCACCCCAAGTCGGGTTCCATGGCCTGGCTCGCCGGCCATATCGCGACGGTACCCGGCTGGCTGGTGGACACATTCAAGCTCGACTATTTCGACATGGCTCCCAACGGCGTGCAGATGCAGCCACCTCCCGAACCCAAGAACAGCCACGAACTTCTCGAAACATTCGACAAATCCATCCCCGCGGCCCGCGCGGCCATCGCCGCCGCCACGGATGCCGACTTTTACAAAACATGGAGGTTCCTCAACAACGGCCAGGAGCTTTTCGCCATGCCACGCATCGCCTGCGTCCGCACCTGGGTATTCAACCATATGATCCACCATCGCGGACAGCTGACGGTCTATCTGCGGCTCAACAACATTCCCGTCCCTTCGATCTATGGCCCTTCCGCGGACGAAGGGAGCATTTGAGGGACGAGCAGTGGCTGGGCAATCGAAACTCTTTTATCGCGTAGGCCTGCTCCCGCCTCAGGGAACTCAAACCTGAGGCGGGAATTTCCGTCAGGGCTCGCGTGGGACCGAGGGAGCCTCGATGAGGACCTCTCCGTCGCCCCGTACCCGGCAACCGGACGGGCCAGCAGCGTCCCCGGCCAATTGCTATTCCCGCCCCGCTCCCCGTATCCTATGTACATCCCATGAAGATTGCCCTGGCCCAATTCAATCCAACTGTCGGCGATTTTGAAGGAAATTCGGCGCGGATTCTCGAGCTGGCGCAGAACGCCAAGAGCCTCGGCGCCGATGTCGCGATTTTCTCCGAGCTTTGTCTTTGCGGCTATCCGCCGCAGGATCTCGCCGAGCGCCCGGACTTCGCCGAACTCAATGTGAAGCAGCTGGCGCGGATAGCCAAGAGCATCCCTTTGCCGTCCGTCGTGGGCTACATCGGGGAAGCCGAAGACACGACCGGCAAGCCGGTCTCCAACTGCGCGGCGCTGATTGCGGGCGGTGAAATCAAACTCGAGCAGCGCAAGATGCTTCTCCCCACTTACGATGTGTTCGACGAATCCCGCTACTTTCAGCCCGGCCAATCCCAGCACGTGTTTCCACTGGGCCCCGAGAATCTCGGAATCACAATTTGCGAGGATTGCTGGAACGACAAGAATTTCTGGACGCAGCGGCTCTATTCACGCGATCCGGTGGTGGAGCTGATGGGGCAGGGAAGTTCGGTCATCATCAACATTTCGGCCTCGCCCTTCACCCTCGAAAAACGCAGCCTGCGGCTCGACATGCTCGGGGCGATCGCCCGCGAGCAGCACGTCCCGGTCGTCTACGTGAATCAGGTGGGAGGCAACGACAGCCTCATATTCGACGGGTCGAGCGTCGCCTTTACTTCCGCCGGGCGAATCGGGGCGCTGGCCAAGGCATTCGACGAGGATCTTGTCCTCTTCGACACAGCTACCGGCGAGGGCGACATTCGGCCGCAGCCTCACGACGATCTCGAAGCCGTGTACCGCGCTCTGGTGGTCGGCACGCGGGATTATGTCCGCAAGTGCGGGTTCAGCAAGGTCGTCGTTGGGTTGAGCGGCGGAATCGATTCTGCCCTCGTGGCCACAATCGCCGTGGACGCTCTCGGCCCGGAGAACGTCGTGGGTGTCGCCATGCCCGGCCCGTACTCCTCCGAGGGAAGCTTTCGCGACGCGCGCTGCCTCGCTCAAAACCTGGTCATCGAGTTCCTCACGCTGCCGATCACGGGAGCGTTCCAAGGTTACCTGGAAATTCTTAAGCAGCCGTTCGCCGGCTTGCCCGAGGATGCCACCGAGGAAAATATCCAGGCCCGCATCCGGGGAAATCTTTTGATGGCTCTCTCCAACAAATTCGGATCCATGGTTCTCAGCACCGGAAACAAGTCGGAAATGGCCGTCGGCTATTGCACTCTCTACGGCGACATGGCCGGAGGTCTGGCTGTAATCTCCGACATTCCCAAAACCATGGTCTACGAACTCGCCCGGTTTGCCAATCAAGTGCGCCACCGCATTCCTCGCGAATCGTTTACCAAACCACCTTCGGCCGAGCTTCGTCCGAATCAGACGGACCAGGATACGCTGCCTCCCTACGACGCTTTGGATCGCATTCTGAAAAGCTATGTGGAGGACTTGCAGAGTCCTGAGGAGATCGCTCTTCATTACGAATTTCCACTGGACCTCGTACGCGCCGTCGTCCATCGCGTCGATCAAAACGAGTACAAGCGCAAACAAGCGCCTCCCGGCCTCAAAGTCACTTCAAAAGCGTTTTCCGTCGGGCGGCGTTACCCGCTCGCCCAGAAATTCGCGGTGTGATCGCCGCCCACCACTGTTTCGACCGTATTTCCAACTCTTCTCTTCACACTCGCACCCCGGATTTGTACACTGGTTGGCTTTCATTCTCTTCGGAGGCACAATGCGTCGCCCAGCACTCTTGTTGCTTGCCATTGCGTTTCTCGTATCCGCGCGTTTCTCCGCGGCGCAGTCCGCGCCGGCGGCTTCCGTCCACACCGCGGCGACGCCCGAGCAAGCCGCGCTCTTGAAATCTACCGAGGCTTTCCTTCGCGTTCTTTTTGCCTGGGGCCCGGAAATCAAGGTTGAACTCGGCCCTCTGCAATCCGCCACTTCGCCCGATTTCTATCTGGTTCCCATCCGGGTCACCGTGAACGGGCAGGTTGATTCTGGCAGCGTCTACGTGAGCAAGGACGGCAAGACCGTGTTTCGCGGAGACATGTTCAGCACTTCCGCCGATCCTTACGCCGACACGCGCGCTAAAATCCATCTTCAGGGCAACCCTTCCCGCGGCCCCGCGGATGCCAAGGTCGTGATCGTCGAGTACAGCGATTTCGAATGTCCGCACTGCCGGCAGCTGTATGAATTTTGGAAAACTTTCGTCCCCGCCCACCCGCAAATTCGCTTCGTCTTCAAGGATTTTCCCATCACACAGATTCATCCCTGGGCCGAGACCGCCGCTATTGGGGCCCGCTGCGCATATATGCAATCTCCCGCTGCTTTCTGGAAAGTTCACGACGACATTTTCGAAAATCAGGACCTGATCTCTCCTGAAAATGTTTGGGATAAACTCGTCGGATTCGCGAGTGATGCCGGCCTCGACACCGCCGCGTTCAAGACTTGTCTTGCTTCCTCCGAGGCGCAAAAGGCTGTTGACGACAATCGGAACGAAGGGATCGCGGTCGGCGTCGAGAGCACACCCACTGTCTATGTCAACGGGCGCCCCGTTCTGGGTGGCGACCCGGCACTTCTCGAGCAGTTCATAAAATTCGAATCCGCTGCGCACAAGAATTGATCGAGTCTAAGCGGACATTCCCGGCTTTCCATGGCGATGCAGGCAAGACTCCATGCGCTTCCCGCGCGAGGCTCGTCGAGCTATAGTTTGAACTCGTGAACGCAGTCCACGGGAGGAGCGCCCATCCTCGCCAGGTTCATTTTCGCCATTCTCCAATTTCGCGCTCGACGCGGCTTCATCGACCGCCTTCCTGGGGAAACCCGGAAGGAACGCGCCCGCCGGACTGGCGTTCGTGGCGAAACCTACGCCTACTGGTATCTCCGCCGGCATGGATACACGATGATTGCGCGCAACTTTACTCTGGCTCATTTGAACGGCGAAATCGATCTCGTCGGATACGACGGCGATACGCTCGCTTTCATCGAAGTGAAAACACGCGATGCGTCGGCTCCCGATGCCGCGCGACCTGAGGACGCGGTGAACTCGCAAAAACGCAGCCAGATTGCCCGCATGGCCGCCGCATTTGTTCGATCGCGGCGCATCAATCATTCTTCGCTATCCACCCGATTCGATATCCTCGCGATTGAGTCGCGGCCTTCCGTTCGCCCTACGGTTCGTCTGCACAAGGGCGCTTTCACCGTCCCACGGTTTTGAAGAACTAAAAGTCCGTAGTGCACTAACAGCGTAAGTAACGGGACGGTGGAACGCCATAACGCCAGGGTCTTCCGCCCGGCATTGCACGATTCAGCGGATCGGTTGCCCCAGTTCTTGGCGGTGCAAGAGTGACCTGCAGGCGGTGGACCCCCTCAAAACATAACTTTTTGCCAATGTGGGAGAAAATAATCCCCGATTCACTTCCATCTGACAGGAATCTCTTCGTCGGCCGCAACTTCTCCCTCCAACGCATATAACTTGATTCTCAGCTCTTCAATTAGATGACAACTGTGAGCAACTCAAATCCACATCATAGGCTGTTCCTCTATTTCAGTCGTTCGACATGAGGTCGACGTTTCACTCATTGAGGCCGCGTCAAACAAATATTGTCCTTAACTAAAGGATTGCCTTTCGCTGTTATTGCATTTGTCTCTCTTTCCGAATCCCACCGCGCAACCTTCCTCCTTGCCTATGCATGTCGTCTACGTGTCATCTGAATGAATATTCTGCTCAGGGCGAAGGCAAGGAGTGCGAAGGCGAGAAAGGGAAACAACAACAAAGAATCAAAAAGGAAAGAATAAAGGAAGAAAGGAGAAAGAAAAAAGAAAGGAGAAGGGAGAAAGAAGAAAGAAGAAAGAAGAAACAAGGGAGAGCAATGAAAGATCAAAGAAAGAACAAAGAGAGAACAAAGAAAGAAAGAATGAAGGGCGACAAGACAAGCGAACAATAAATCGGTAGACAAAAAGGGTGGTGGGAAGGGGAAGAAATGAAAAGAGCATGGGAGAAATAGTTGGTAAAAATGGAAAAGGAAGGAAACCAGCCACGAAGGAACCAACGGTCCTCAGAAGGAAGAGAGCAAGGAAGAAAAAGCAAGGCCATAAAGTGGCGAAAAAGCAAAGGAGGGGATAACCAAAGAGGAAAAGAGGAAATGAGAGGGAAAAGGGGAAGCAAAGGATACGAGTGAAAGAACAAAAAGAGACGGAAAGTGCAGGAAAACAGTCAACGTAAGGCAGGGCGAAACAAAGCAAGGCTGGGAAAAGCTTAGCGAAGCGAGGTTAGGTGAGGAAGACGAGGCGAAGCGAGGAGGAGATAGCCAAAGCGTGGCAAACCAAGGCGCGACGAGACGGAGCGAGACGAGGCAAGGCGGCGAAGCAACGCAGGGACGGGCGAAGTTAAGCAAGGGAGAGCCCGGCAGATCAAACAAATTAACTAGAGGTGCATGTGGGCGAGGCGAGGCGATGCGATGCGATGCGAAGCAAGGGGGAGATAGCAAAGCGGGGTGAAGCGAGGCTTGACAAGACGAAGCAAGGCGAAGCGAGAACGGACAGGGCAAGAGCAAACGAAGTGGGGTTCGTCAAGACGAGGTGGAGCAAATCCGGGAGGGCCGAAGCGAGTCAAAACCAGGCAGGGCAATGCAACCCAACCCCAGGTGCAGGTGGGCGAGGCGAGACAAAGTCAGGAGGTCAACGAGAAGCAACGGGGAGATACCAAAGCATGGAAAAGTAAGGCGCGACGAGACACAGCGAGACGAGGAAGCTGAGGCGAGGTGAGGCAAGGCGGCGCAGCAAAGCCAAGAGGGCGACGCGAAGCTAGGCGTAGCGAGACAAGGCAGGGGAGGGACAGGCGAAGTGAAGCCAGTCAAAACCGGGCAAAGCAGAGCGAAGCAGGCCAATCGAATGCGCAGCTAGTCAAGGCAATGCGACGCGAAGCATGTCAAAGCGGAGGCAGACCAGAGAGACGCAATCCGTGGCGATGCAACGCAAGGCAAGGCATTTCGGGTCGAAGGCCCCAACTGGGAGCGGACACTGCTTTTGAAAGATCCAACGACAAACAAACAAACAAACAAACAAACAAACAAACCAGCGAGGCGACTGCCGTGGAAGGGACCTGACGGGGAGCGCCCAGCGAAGAGCGAAGCGAGCTGAGAGGCATGCAGCTGAAGGCTGAAGCGAACGCAAAAGGGAGCGAGCCGAGAAGGAAACGGTTGCAGAGGCAAACGGTTGAAATGCGATGCGAGCGGCGTGGGAAGCCGGCAAAAGGTGGATCACTCAAGCAATGAGGATAGCGAAAGTGGAACGACGCAACCTTGGACTGACGCAAGCGTGGAGCGAATCGAGCGAACAGGAGGCCGATCCAAAAGCCTCAATTGTGCCGGGTGAGCGCGGTTTGCCGAGAAGGGCGCGAGCCCGACAGGAGCAACAGAAGATTTCGAAGAAGCGGCCGCGGCATATGGCAACCGTGGAAGAGAGTGGCCCAGAAAGCCGGCAAAGAGGGGTGCAAAAAAGCGTGAGAACGAAGAGGCGAGCTCGAGATGTGGCAAGTGAATGAGGGGGTGTAAACCGCGGAGACGAGCAAGGGCGCGAATGAAAAAGGGGAAATGAGGAGATCAACTAGGGAGAGCGCGAGCAAAGAGTGGGGAAGCAATCGGAAAAGCCCCACCGACGAGAGCGCGAGTGCAAGGCTGGTGAATGCAGAGCTGAGGCGTGGACGGGCTTGATCGAGCTGGTCAAGATGCAAGCACAAAAAAGAGCCGACACGGACGCCCGGAAGGAAGCGGCGAGAGTGCAAACACGGCACAGAAAGTATTCGGCGAGCTGGCTGGAAGGAAAGCGCGCGAGAACTCGGTCGAAGAAACGGACGAAAGAGCGAATGAGGCGCGACGAATCGCGGGTCGACGGAACGGGCGAGGTGAGTGAAGCGAAAGGCTCGTCAAGCGAAGGTGGGAGACGCGGCGAATTGAAAATCAGCGGAAGCCGGGGCGCCACGCTCGCGAGAGTCCGACGTTTTGAGGACAGCAGGTCATGAGAACGCTCGCAATAACTGCATCGGCGATCGAAAGCGGTCGAAAGCGCGGCGAACCGCAAAGACCTCCGGCTCGGGCGAAGGGCGCGGCAAACGCCGGGCGCGCAATGGGTTGCGACGCGCGGTTGAATGGCATCTGTTTCTGTGAGATTCGCCGGCATGAAAAAACTTTCATCGTGGTTGCCCATATCTCCTCCCGGACGCCGTGCCGATTCTTGGATGAAACAAAGGCGGCGACCATTCCCGCCGCAATCCGCTGCATCGAGGAAAAGCCAACTGCGGACAACGTGAACGCTCATCGGGCGACGCTCTCGCCAAGGGATGAGTCTGCTTCGCGGCAAATCGCAAAGAGGGCACGGCGCAAATGTGGAATCGATTCACCGAAAACGGGCGCGCGTCTCCCCATTGACGGAAAAAACTTTTCGTCGCCCGCGCATTCCGCTGCGAGCGCCCCCAAGCCCGTTGCGACGCGGTGTCATACTTCCGCGCCAGCGCCAGGAATTTACTTCGGTCCGCCGCATTTGCCGGAGCCGGCAACCCGCCCATTTGCCAAAATCCGAGGAAGAGAACCACATCGCTGCGCTCTCGCGCGATGGATTTTTTTCTCCGAGCCGGCGGCGAGGTTCGAAGGCCCGAACGGCGCAGCTTGCGGCGCGCTCCGCAAATCGCAGCAAAGCCTCCGTCGCCTACCCTCAGCGGAGGCTGGATGGAAGCCGCGAGCGAATAGCGGGAGAGGCGGCTCAATCGTATGAGCGCCGTCCCGCACGGGCGAGGAGCCGCTGCAGCGACCGCTTCGCTATCCGCCTCGACACAACATAACGCCCGCCCCGATTCTTCCTCCGGCGGCACTGCCAGTTCGAAACCACGGGCCGAGGCAAACGAACTTGCCGAAGCTGTCCGAGCCTCGCGTGCCGGGGGAATGGCCGCACAAATCGCGGATGGGATCTCGATCCTCTCGGCGACGGGGTGGAAGACGAGGTCCAACTGCGCGGCTGGAAATGGGTGTTCCCCGCCAGAGCTCGCATTCGTGGGAAGCGCGGCCAGCGTGCAACCGGCCTCCTCGCGAATTCCTCCGGGTTCGGGCAAGAGACCGATCACCCGCGTCTCCGCCCCGGCCAATTCAGCGAACATCGCGGGCCGGGAACGCGATTCGCGAATAGCTTGCGCCAAATCGACGGGGCACTTCGCGCCCTCACCCGAAAGACGCCGACGGCCGACCAGCCAGCCGGCGAGGCGTCCCTCAACTTCCGAGCCAATCATCTCCGTGACGACCTGGACGAGCTCTTTGCGCAAATTGGCGGAGCGGCCCAAGCGTGCGAGCTGGAAGGATTCGAGCCCGTCATCGGAAGTTCGCAGCATGTACTCGACAGAGGCAGGTGAAGTGCGCATGGAAAAGTCTCCGAGTGCGATTGCCCAAAAACGAAAAAGGGAGGCAAGGCCCGTGGATAGTAGCAAGAGATTACAGTAATGCAATAGTACTATAGGTGGAGTACATCTCCGTCGTGGTACTCCCCTTTGCGCGCGCGACGAAAAAAGTAGCACGAGTCTGCCGCCATTCGCTCCGCGTTGCGCGCTCACGATCGTTTTGCTCGGAAACGCAAGCAGCCGGCGCCCTGACGAATGATTCGGAAGCGAAAAGGAGAGCCGCAATGAACCGCACGACGAACGCTCTTCACGCGGTGAACGCAGCCGGACTCCACGGTCAAGAGATGGCCGAGGCACGGATTCCCGCGCTCGATTGGAGCGGTGCTCCCGAGGCAATCCGGCCCACCCGCGCGGAGGCGCGCCGGCGGCGATTGCGCAGAGAGTACAACCGGAAATACATGCGAACGTGGCGCGCGGATACGGACAAGAAGCAGCGCAAGCGCCGAAGTGTCGGAGGCGGAGCTCGGCGCGGGAAGGCGGGGCGGCTCCGTGGCAACGCTTCAAACCGCCGGGGCAAGCACGGACGCAGGCTATGCGGCTTTTGCAGACGGCATCCCGCCATTTCGCAGGTAACCCGCCTGCAAATCTGCGCAGATACCGCAAAGGGCTTCCGAGTGATTCGCGTTCCGTACTGTGGTGCGTGCTGACTCGAATGAACTCCGGGATTGCGAGGGTACATCGCCGCGATGCGTGAAAAAAATTTCAATGCGGGGTTGCGCGGGGTCCTTTTTGAATCCCGCCACTACGAGCGGATGGGCTCGGCGATCTGGCTCTTCGGCTGGCTGGTCCTGCGGCAGACGCATCAGTCGGGTTCGGTCGGATGGGTGCTGGGTGGAAAGCCGGTCTCGTACCGGGAAATCGAAGAGGAAACCGGATTCAACCGCCGGACCCTCGAGCGCTGGATGCAGACGCTCCGCCAGCACGGGTACATCGAGACCGATGCGGAGCAAGGCGGCGTCGCGATCCGAATCTCGAAAGCCAAAAAATTTCCACAGACTCCCCGCCATTTTGCGGAGAGTGGCCGCAAATCTGCGGAGAGGCCTCCGCAATTGTGCGGAGCAAATCGCGCTCATCCTCAATCTTATCAATCCGCTGCGGCGCCGATAGGTAGTCCATTTATAGCTGATAAATTCATAAACAGCGAACCCTCCTGTTCAGTGGAAAACCAACAGCAAACCCCGGCGCTCGGCGAGAGGGAACAGTCGCGAGCGCATGAAAACCGCAACCAAAATTTCGAACCGCCGGATCGGCGGAACACTGAAACAAGCGAGAGCCATCGCCGCAAATCCGACACGGACGGCACGGCGCGACCCGTGCTTTCGCAACAGGACTGGGAGGCTCGCCGCCAGTGGCCGCTGTTGCGCGCGGACAAGGATGAAGCCGTTCGCCGCGAGCTGGCTGTGGGAGCGGGCCCGGAGGTGAGGAGACGATGACCACGAGAACGCTCTGGTTCCGCAAGGAAGTCGGCCACGGTGGAATGATTCCGCGGGGATGGCGGCTGGCCTGGTATGAACCGCGTCGGCGCGTCGGCGTGTATTGCCCGGCGGCGCTTCGCTGGCTCTTCCGCCTGCTGCGCGAGTGCGCTTACCGATTCCGCCTGGCTTTTGGCGCTCCGCCGATCGAACGCGCCGAAGTGTTTGAAATGCAGCGCGAGCATCGCCTGCGCCAGGAGATGGCGGACGAATTCGCTCGCGGCTACATGCAGGGCTGGCGCGAATGCTTCGAGACTTGCCTCGGCGTCGTCGAGGAAGAGCTTTCTTCGTCTGCCGTATGGGACGCCGGCGCGCTGCTGCTTCCGGTTCGTGGAAAACCGGAAACACCGAATTGACCGGCGCGGCTTTTTTTCAGCGGCGGCTGTCAGCCGCGCGGCGCGGGCCGAGGGGCCTGAAAAAATCTCTTGGCGGAGGGGAGTGATGAAGGCCAGGGAAATTTTCGACGTTTGCCATGGAAGGTATCGCGGCTTGAAAGAGTGGCTCGACGAAACCACGGGGCAGATCCGGGCGCTCGACCTGGGCTCGCCTTCGGAAGGCTATCAGTGGAGGCCGGACCGGGCGCGCGCCTCCGAGTACGTCGCTGATTTTGAGCGCATCGGCCGGCGGGCGCTGCGGCGGGAAGAGTGGAAAGGGCGGCTCAAGCTATTCGAAATTTATTTTCTGCACAGCATCGAATACCGCCGCGCGATCTCCGTCGTGGGTGTCGCCGAGGGCACGTTCGATTATTGGGTGGCGCAGGTGAAGCGCACTCTCGGCGGGGAGTTTGCGCGCACGGGCCTGTTTCCGCCCTCCGTCTATTTTTTGCACCGGAACAATGGGAGCCGGGTGGGAAAGTAGGCGGGCTCTCCGCGGGGGCAGCGTCACTCGCGCGACCAGAGCCTCGAGAACCACTGCCAGCCGTAGCGCAGCCCGACGACGGCCAGAAAGCTCGCCGGCGAAAACACTGCCATCTCGACCATGCGGATATTGTTCGTCACGCCTTGCCCGGACGATTCCATGTTGGTCGCTTCCTCGCGGACGGCGGCGGCCATGGCCGATGCGGCCTGCACTTTCCAGGCCAGCGCCATATTGACGCCGCATTTTTCGCAAATTCCCTGGCGGCGCTGCTCGTGCCAGCATTTCGGGCATTTGAAGAGCAGGGGATTGTGGCAGACCACGCAGAATTCCGCCGTGCCGGCGTTTCCATGCCCGCACTTCGAGCATGGCACGCCCGCGGGCTCAGCGATTGCCGCCGCGCGATCCGGAGAAAAAGTACTTGAAGAGATGGATGCCTCCCGTGACGGGGATCAGCAAGAGATTCACCACGAAATTCGAGCGGCTTTGAATGCGGTCGTGCAGCGCATCCGCCTTCGCTTTCTGGCCCGACACGACGGCGCTCAGATATTTCACGAAATCCACGCCGCACTTTTCGCAGGTTCCGCCGTGCCTTTGCTCGTTTCCGCAGGAAGGGCAGGTGTAGCGCAGCGTCATGTGGCAGCGCGGGCAGAATCGCGCGATCTCGCGCACGTCCGCGGCGCATTTCGGGCATTTCACCATGCGAGGCGATGTCGTTCCGCCGGTGTCCACGCCGCTCGACGGGGCAGGATTGGCCCTCGGCGGCGTTCCAGGCGCGGAGCGTTCCGCCGGCTTTGCGCCGTTTCCCGCGCCGCCGGAATTGTTCGGAGGTGTTGCCGCCATATCTCGGATTGTATCGGCGAACGCCGCGCTTTTCTGCAGGGGGCCCGCGTCTTGCTGCCTCGGCGTTACCCTGTCCTTTCGTACAGGTGCGCGCGGGCTTCGCCGCGAATTGGTGAAGGGTGAGAGAACGCGCCCCGCGCTGCGCCGCGCGTCTTTGCATGTCGCTCGCGCTCCGATTTGTGTCCCGCGGGCGCGAAAGCGTGCTTGCGCATCCGCGCCGCCTGACGAATAATCCTCCCGCGGCTTCCACGCATTTCCATCCCAGGCCGCACAGGGAGGCAGTCTTGTTCCAGCGGAGGATCCTGAACGCACTCGTATTTGTGTTTGTTTTTATTTTCGTGGCTCCCGCCGGGGTTCGCGCGCAGCAGACTTCGGAGCCGTCCTATGGCGTCACGGTGCAGGGAAGCGTGCCGATGAAGACGCGCGACGGCGTCACCCTCTACGCCGATATTTATCGCCCGAAGGCCGACGGAAAATTTCCCGTCGTCCTGATGCGCACGCCCTATGACAAAAGCACCGGCTGGGCCGTCGATCCAGCCTTTCTGATTGCGTCCCATGGATACGTCGTCATCATTCAGGATGTTCGCGGGCGTTACACTTCCGAAGGCGAGTGGTATCCCTTCCGCCACGAATCGGCGGATGGCTACGACACGGTTGAATGGGCCGCCGCGCTGCCCTATTCCGACGGCAAAGTCGGCATGATGGGCGCGTCGTATGTGGGGGCCACGCAGATGCTCGCGGCCATTGCCCATCCCCCGCACCTTGCGGGGATTTGTCCGCAAGTGACCGCCAGCAATTATCACGACGGCTGGACGTATCAGGGAGGGGCATTCGAGCAGTGGTTCGACCAAAACTGGACGACGCAGCTTGCCGGCGACACGCTGCACCGGATGATCGAGAAGAACACCGACGCTCTGATCGGCGCGCCGACGCTTCCGCTCACGGCGTATCCGCTGTTCAACTACGATTCGCTTCCGGCCGGCTCGAGCGCTTCCGCCGAGCTTGCTCCCTATTATCTCGATTGGCTCGCGCATCCCGATTACGACGAGTATTGGAAACAGTGGTCCATCGAGGAATTTTTCCCCCAGATTCAGGTTCCCGTGCTCAATGTCGGCGCGTGGTACGACATTTTCCTGCGCGGCACACTGCGCAATTACATGGGCATCAAGGCGCACGGCGGCTCGGAAGCGGCGCGCAACGGCCAGCGCCTGCTGATTCAAATCGGCGGCCATGCCGGATTCGGCAAGCGCATCGGTGATGTGGATTTCGGCGACGAAGCCGTGAAATTTCCCTACACGCAGGTCGTCATCGACTGGTACGACTACCTCTTCAAAGGCGTCCACAACGAATTCTCCACGGACAAGCCGGTGCGCCTTTTCTTGATGGGCGACAACGCGTACCGCCAGGAAGCCGATTGGCCTCCTCCGGAAGCCAAGCCCGCCAGCTACTATCTTCACTCCGACGGCTCCGCCAATTCTCTCCGCGGCAACGGCAGCTTGTCTCTAAAGGAGCCGAAAGCCGAGCCGATCGACAAATTCACCTACGATCCCGCGAATCCCGTGCCCACCATCGGCGGGCCGCTCTGCTGCGATGCTGAGCACTACGAACCCGGGCCTCGCGACCAGCGCGCCGCAGAAAATCGCGACGATGTCCTCGTCTACTCGACCAAGCCTCTCGCCGAGGATCTCGAAGTCATCGGGCCGGTCTCGCTCGACCTCTGGGTGAAATCCTCGGCCGTGGATACGGACTTCACCGGCAAGCTCGTGGATGTCGCCCCGGATGGCTTGGCCATGGACGTCGCCGAAGGCATTCTTCGCATGCGCTATCGCGATTCGCAGGAAAAGCCGGACCTGATGAATCCCGGCCAGGTCTACAAAATCACCGTGGATATGGTGGCCACCGGCAACGTGTTCAAGAAGGGCCACGTCCTGCGTCTTGAGGTTTCCAGCAGCAATTTCCCGCGCTTCGACCGCAATTTGAATACCGGCGCGGTGCAGTCCACCAGCAAGGATTTTGTCTCCGCGACGAACACGGTTCTCCACGACTCCGAGCATCCCTCGGCGGTTGTGCTATCTGTCGTTCCCGCCGGAGATTGACCCGCCGCCGCGGGTTCACAGCGGAAGAATAATCCACGGGAACTTCGCGGGCTTGGATTCGCGGAGTTCCCGCGGTATTCTTTTTTTAGCGGCTGGGCCGGTAAGGAAACCGGCGGACCCGCGTGACCCTGGCCCGGCCATTCGTCCGATATGTGTTTCCGGCGCAGCCGGATGGGGGAATTGAAATGAAGTGGATGCTTGCGGCGGGGGCTCTCGCGATTCTGGGCGGCTTCGCACTCGGCTCGGATCCTCCGCCCGACGCCGCCATCGTCATCGCCCAGAAAACCAGCAAAATCGAATTCCATGCCAGCGCCACATTCATGAAAGTGAACGGCATATTCCATGAGTGGCAGGCCAATCTGAAAATGCCCTCCGGCAAGCTGGATGACGCCTCTCTCGACATGGAAATTCAGGCGGCCAGCGTCAAGACGGGCAGCGGCATGAAGGACAAGGAAGTAAAGGGCCGCAAATTTTTCGATGTCGAGGCTCACCCCACCATCCGGTTCGTTTCCACGCGCGTTATGGCCGGCCCCGACCCCGACCGCTATCTGATGGACGGCGACCTCACTCTCCGCGGCGTCACCAAGCCGGTTTCCGTGATCCTCAGCCTCGAGCCGGAAGAGGACGGCCACCAGCGCCTGCTCGGCGATTGCGAATTCAACCGCCGCGAATTCGGCATGGTCCACAACGTGCCGTTCAACAAAGTCGCGGACAAAGTCGGCGTGAAATTCGAATTCGATATCGTGCCCGCCGCACCTGCCGCCGCCGCAAGCGGAACCGCCCGCGAGAAATTCGCCGTAGCTGTTCCCTAGCCTCACGCCCTGCTTCGCTTCGTCGGCAGCAACACGGATCGCGGCAAGGCCTCCGCCGCGCGCGGCTTCGCGCGCATCACAATTGAATCGAGTCTGCTTTCAGGATTGCGGGGCGCTTGGTTTAGCGGAAAGAAGGGAAGCGGTACTTGCGGCGCGTCGAGGTGTTTTCGTCGTATTTCTTTTTCACGATGGGCGCATGTCCCGCGCCGGCATGCGGCGTGGCGCAGGCCTTTCGTTTCGGGTCGGCCTTGCAGCTCTTCACGGCGGGCGCTTCCTTGTGCGCTTGCAGCGGCGCCAGCAACCGCACCACGTGCCCCAGCCGTTCCTGCTTGTAGGGCTTGGCCATGCAGACAATCGCGCCGAGCGAATGCGCGTTCGAGTAATCGCTCGGGTAGGCGGATTTCGTTGTCAGCACCACCGGCACGCGCTTCAGCCGCTGTGTTTCTTTGATGTGCGCGCACAGGTCGTATCCCGGCAAGCCTTCATCCGGCAATCCTTCGCCTTCGATTTCCGCGATCACCAGCGCTGGTACGCACATTTCGAGCACCTGCCGCGCGTCGGCCATGGTGGCGATCGCGATCACCTGGTAGCCCTCGAGCTCGAGAAACGTCTTCAGCGAAATTCGCATCGCCACGTCGGGATCCATCGCCAGGACGAGCGGCCGGTCCGAGATCTGCTCCTCATTTTCCGCGGCCACCTGAGCCGTGGATCCGCTTGCCAGAATTCTCCCCGAGGCGTCCACCAGGTCTTCGCCGGCTCCTACGCCCAGCGCCAGCGCCACGCCCGTCCGGCCGTCGGGCATCTCCGCGATCCGGACCACGCGGCCGCGCCGCTCCGAGTGAATCGCCGTCGGCGTGTCGCTGTAGGGGAAAATCACGGCGACTTCCATGCCCTTGTAATATCCGGCTGCCGTGGCGACAAACAGAATTCCGCTGCGCGAAACGTCTATGGTCGTGGAGATTTCGTCCGGACCCGCGTTGGTGACGTTCACGCCGCGCACTCGCACGGGCGCTGAAATCATCGCGCGGCGCCGTTTGCGCCGGTCCTCTTGCGGCTTTTCCTGCGGCTGATCCGCGTCGGCTTCGCCGGCAGATTCCTGAGCGGCCTCGGCGGCGGCCTCGGCGAGCGAATCGCTTTGCGCTTCCGCCGCCGCGCTCGATTCTACCTCTGCCGCGGCGTCGTTCTCCGCCTCCGCCTGATTCCCGGCTTCGGAATCGCCCGCTGCGCCGGGCTCCGCCGACAATTCCACTTCGTCGGCGCCGATAGCTCCCGCGAACGATTCGCCGGCGGCGTCGATTCCCGTCACAAGCTCGTCGGAATTTTTCGCCTCTGCTGCTTCGGGGTGTTCGGCGGACAATTCGCCTGCCGCGATATCCACGATTTCAACGGTGGCATCGCCGGCGGCGGCTTCGGCCTTCACAAAAGCTTCCACTTCCTGTTCCCAGTCAATTTCCACCACGCAGGAGCTCTCGACGTCCGTGGCCTCGGCCGCCTTGCCTTCCGGTTGATCGAGTGCGGCATTCTCGGCGCCCTCTGCCTGTGCCGGATTATCTGCGGTTGATTCGTGCGATGGGTTGGATGGGTTGACGTCCACTTCTGCACACTGCTCTGCCGCGTTGTCCATGCCGGCTTCCAATTCCTGCGCCAAGCCGGGCGATTCCAGCAGGGAATCGGCCATTTGTCCGGAGGGTTCGTCCATCGGCTGCGGCATTTGCATCGTATCGCCCATCCTCAAATCCCTTCCAAGTCTATGAATTGCAATCACTTCGGACGCGCCACGCTCCGCAGAGAGCTTTCGACGGCGCGGGCCGGTCCGACCAGTTGCCCCGGACCTCGTGGCGCTCTCCCGCCTAACATCCCCATCTTCGCGCATTTACGCCCGGAGCGCAGTAGCGAAATAGGTTCAATTTGGGTGGTACCCGTGTCTTGGGCACTCCCAGTACCGGAGTACCATCAAGCGCGGGTTACACGGAGAACAATCGTCTCTACGCCCCACCCAGCCGCGCCATGACTATAGGGCGAGGGAAAAGGATGCACCCCTCGCGTACGGGAGACGCACTTCACAAAAGAATGGACCTCGCGCGAGTAGGTGCTCGCGGAAAACTAGGGAAGTTAGATTTTGAAACAAAATCGAACTGCAGGCGAAAGTGAAACTCGGACTATGCATACGAATCCTGGAGGATGGCTAGAATCCTGCACACGCGGGCGGGCGGTCCAGAAAACCACAACCTTTCCGTACTTTAAAGTTGCGGGATTTATGAAAACTGCGCAGAGAAGGAATGTCGTGCATTTTCTTGAGCTTATTTTGAAATTCGATTCGTTTTGATTCCTTGTTTTACAAATCCCGGATAAAAGACGACTATCACGGCTTGAAAGGGAATCGTCCGGTAACCCCGTTAATCAGGCGCTGGTCCGCACCCTGCCGTGGTGAGTTGTCGTCGACCTGCAAACAGGCGCCGGGGTAATGTCGCATTCATTGCGGACTCTGAGCCGTGTGCGATTGCTGGGGCGCAGCGGGAGGAGCGATCCATTGCTGAGCGACCAGCACGCTCTGAATCTGCTTGGCGACTGCATTCGCCATGCGTGAGGCATCGCCCTCCACAGTAGCTTTGTGGTCGGTCGCGCCCGCTGCTCCTACGCTTGCTCCAGCAGCAGCGCCTGCACCCATGGTAGCCGCAGCGCCCGGCTTCTTTCCGCTTCTCGAGTTCAAGTTGAACTCTGAGACTGTCACTGGGCCGCTGGTTGTGGCAAGCGACACGACCACGTGGGCCTGAACATCGCTCGCCCCACGACCGAATCCAATCATCATGCGAGCGCCTTCGTTACCCTCGTTGATCGCAGTGAAATCACCATGAATCGAGAGAGTGTTCACCGCCGCGTTCTGGTCGCCCGCCGGGTCGACTGCCGATGTTGGAATTGAGGTTTTCTGCAGGTCCTTCACGAGAGTCTTCGAAAAAGTGTTTTGAACTTTTTCGGCGACGGCGTCTGGGTTGGACTCCTCTCCCGCATCCCCTCTCGCGCGGTGGATCGGGCCGTTATCCAAGATGCGCGCCATGTGGGAACGGTCGATGGCGATCGTATCCGGTGAAATATCCAGGTTGTAGACCAGGATTTGCGTGGGCTTTGCCAGCTTGTCTTTGCCCTCGTAGCTCTGGAGCACCGTCACTTTGGCGTCCCCCACCATGGCCTTTTGCACTTTATCCTGAGCGGCCAGCTGCTGGACTGCAATCGTGGATACGATCGCGACGACGATCAAACTAATCCCAGGAACAAAACATTTTGATGTCATACCGGTCCTCCCCGTGGGTCTGTGCTTTTTTGAGGGCGATAAGAGGGCGTGTCCGAGAAGGATTCAGGTTCGTCCCCACGCGAATGGGCGTATTGTATACCCGAACGGAAGAGGCGGCATGTAAGATGTCTCGCGCAGGGGAAGATACGGCCTTCCAGGTTTCGTAACTCGGTGTCTCCTTCTTTCCATTTCGATCCCTGGACCGAAAAGTTGTAACAGAAGAGAAGGGAACTGATCATGCTAGATGCCGACCTGCTTGCCGACCGTGTCCAGTCCTGTTTTGAAGTCTTGCGCGCCTGGGCGAAGCCTGCGGCCACTGTGGTTCTTGCGGCAGCAGGTCTAGCTGCCGCCCTTAGCGCGCAAACCGCTTCCCCCGACCTCAAAACTGTGGCGGAACGCGCATACATCTATGCCTACCCGCTTGTTCTTCTTGAGGCTACGCGCGCTGGACAACCCGTCAACGAATTCACGCATGTTGGAGAATTCCCGCGTCCGGATACTCGCAAGGTAATCCGGCCCAACGCCGACACGTTGTATTCGATTGCATGGATCGATCTCTCGAAGGAGCCGATTCTTATCTATGTGCCCGACTCGGGCGGTCGTTTTTATCTTCTGCAATTTATGGACGCGTGGACGGAGACCTTCGCCGATCCCGGTAAGCGAACCACCGGAACGAAAGCGGGGTGGTTCGCTTTCGCCGGCCCGGGATGGACCGGAAAGCTTCCGGACAACGTAACCCGTTTCGATGCGCCGACCAATATCGTATGGCTTCTCGGCCGCACTCAGACCAACGGCGAATCAGACTACGCGAACGTCCGCGCTTTTCAGCGCGGCATGCGTATCATGCCATTAAGCGCATATCCGAATGGAACGCAGAAGCTTGGCTCTGCGGCGGCATTTGGGAATGCAGGCGATCTCACACCCCCTGAACAAGTGAAAAACATGACGCCAATCGAGTTCTTCACTACGTTTGCCCATGATATGAAGAAGAACCCGCCGCACCCGGCGGATGCTCCCGAAGTCGCCGACCTCGCCCGCATCGGAATCGTTCCGGGAAAAGACTACGATCCGTCGAAGCTCACGCCGGAGCAATTGCAGGCTGTGAACGAGGGCGGGCGCGCTGCATCGGACCGCGTGGAGGATTTCGGCACTACCTCGAAACAGCTCAAGCCAGGCTGGAGCGCGTTCATTCGCAACGTCGGACGCTACGGGACCGACTACATCAGCCGTGCAATCACAGCGCGTCTCGCGCTCGGCGCAAATCCCGCGGAGGACGCCGTTTACCTCAGCAACTTCACCGACAGCAGCGGCCAGCCGCTCAACGGCTCCTCGCGCTATCGCATGCACTTCGTGAAGGACCAGATCCCACCGGTTCGTGCTTTCTGGTCTCTGACCGCTTATGACAAGGACGGCTACTTCATTGTGAATTCGCTCAACCGCTACGCGATCGGCGACCGCAATCCGCTGAAGTTCAATCCGGATGGATCGCTGGATCTGTACATCCAGGGCGAGGACCCAGGACTCGAACACGAATCGAACTGGCTGCCTTCGGGAGACGGCGCATTCAATCTCATCCTCCGGCTTTACTGGCCGAAACCGGCCATCCTAAACGGTAGTTGGCATCCGCCCGCTCTCGAACGATTGCCCTGAAGCGCAAACGATCTGGAAGGTCGAGCGGAAGCTGACCAGGCTTCAGCGCTCGAAAGGTCCCGCGCCAGGGCGGTCGCACCGGTCCCGGTCGATTCGACAGATGACTACCGACAAACAGGGTTACCGGACAAATGGCTTTTGCCAAGAAATCGGGGGAAATGTTATTTTCAAATCTGGTCGTGAAATGATTTCGATTTTTTGCATGGATCCCTGACGTTCCCACAAGTATATACGCGCAGAAATTTCGCATTTGTAATCTTGGACTTGAGTTTGAATTGCATGCAGAGGGCGCTGCGAATAAACGGGTTAGAGTTTTGTGGCGATACTCGGCAGGAATCGGGACCGCGTACAGAGAACTGAAAACTGAAAAAAGAATAAAACACGCAAGAGCTTACTCGTGCTCGCCGAAATATATGATGCCCGCGCACGCAACGCTCCGCTCGCCTCGGCCCGCGATACGGTCTCGTCCCAACGGGTGTATTTCTTTTCCCCGCCCTATAGCCTACCCACCGGCCGCGTTGACTGCCAAGAACTGCTACCCTAAGATGCTCTCCATCGAGGTTCCTCCCCCATGGGGATTGAGCGTTTGGGGAATTACCGCCTGCTTGAGCGGATCGGCGCCGGCGGAATGGGCGAAGTCTACCACGCTCGCGACGAAGTTCTCGGCCGCGAGGCGGCCATCAAGCTCCTGCCGCTCAGCGTTCGCGACGACCAGACCGCGCGCAATCGCCTCCTCGACGAAGCCCGCTCCGCCTCGCAGCTCAATCATTCCCACGTCTGCTCGATTTACGAAGTCGGCGAAGTCGAGGGCGTCGCGTTCATCGCCATGGAGTACGTCGCGGGGCGCCCGCTGCGGGATTTGATTCCGCCCGAGGGTTTTCCCCCCGAGCAGGTGCTTCGTTACGGCGCGCAAATCGCCGACGCGCTGGCGCATGCTCACCAGCGCCGCGTCGTCCATCGGGACCTGAAGCCGGAAAACGTGATCGTCACACCGGAGGGAAACGCAAAGGTGCTGGATTTCGGCCTCGCGGCGAGAATTCGCGCGGAAGACGTGGCAGAGGCCACTCGCTCGCGGTTGATCCTGACCGAGTCCGACCCGCTTTCAGGGACGCTCCCCTATATGTCGCCCGAACAGCTCCGCGGAGAACCTGCCGATCCGCGAACCGACATTTGGGCGCTCGGCGTTCTCTTGTATGAGATGGCTTGCGGCCGCCGCCCGTTCTTGGCTCGCTCGGGTCTGGAATTGATTTCCGCGATCCTTCGGGATCCGCCGCCGCCGCTCCCCGACCATGTTCCCCCCGCGCTAGCCGCCGTGATCCGGAAATGCCTGGCCAAGGATGCGGCGGCGCGTTACCAAAGCGCCGGCGAAGCGCGGTCCGCCTTGGAAACGCTCGGCACGGCGTCCGGATTCATTCCCGCTCCGCCGGCGGCGCCCGGCAAAATTCGCGCCGGCATCGGGCGATACGCCTGGGCCGCAGCGGGCGTGGCCGCTTTGGCGGCGATTCTGCTCGCGTTCAATTTCGGAGGCTTGCGGGAAAAGCTGGCGCACAAAAGCCCCGCATCCGGCATCCGCTCCCTGGCCGTGCTGCCGCTCGAAAATCTGTCGAGCGATCCCGAGGAGCAATATTTCGCCGATGGAATGACGGACGAGCTGACCACGCAGCTCGCGCAAATCAGCGCTCTGCGCGTGATTTCGCGCTCCTCCGCCATGCGCTACAAAGATTCCAAGGAATCGCTGCCCCAGGTCGCCGAGGAACTCCATGTGGACGCCGTGGTCGAAGGCTCGGTCTTGCGCGCCGGCGACAAAGTCCGCATCACCGCCCAGTTGATTCAGGCTTCCACGGACAGGCATCTTTGGGCCAAAAGTTACCAAGGCGACGCGCGCGACGTCCTCGGGCTGCAGCAGCAGGTGGCGAAAGCCATCGCCGAAGAGATCAAAGTGCGCCTCACTCCGCAGGAGCAGACTCGCCTTTCGAATCCCCGGCCCGTCAATCCCGCCGCGCATGAGGCCTATCTGAAAGGAAATTATCTCGACATGGGCAGCGCCGCCCAGCAGGCCATGGCCAAGGAATATTTCGAACAGGCCATCCGGATCGATCCCAATTATGCCGAGGCCTACGCGGGGCTCGCGCACTACTACTGGTCGTCGCTGGATTTGCCGCCGCGAGACGCCATGCCGCTGGCCAAGCAGAACGCCGTCCACGCTCTCGAGCTCGATCCCGATCTCGCCCAGGCCCATTACGAATTGGCCGCCGTTTATTTCTACGGCGACTGGGATTGGGCGGGCGCCGAGAAGGAATTCAAGCGCGCCCTCGAACTCAATCCGGGCGACGCCGAAAGCCATCGCATCTACTCTCTGTTTCTCACGGCGCAGGGGCGCAATCCGGAAGCGCTGGAACAAAGCCGCAAGGCGCAGGACCTCGACCCTCTTTCCATCGTCACGCAACTCACTTCGGGATTTGTTCTCTATTTCGCGCGGAACTACTCGAAGGCGATCGACCAGTGCCGGAAAGCGCTGGAGCTCGATCCGAATTCGCCGGGAGCCTATGACTGCATCGGCTCGAGCGAACTCGCCCAGGGGGCGCTCGCTCCCTCCATCGCCGCATTCCAGAAATCCGCGGAACTTTCGAACAATGAACCCGTGCGGCTCGCCGGGCTTGGCCGGGCGTACGCGCTGGCGGGAAAGAAGTCCGGCGCGGTCAAGGTTCTCGAGCAGCTCAGCGCAGCTTCGCGCCACGCCTACCTTCCGCCCTATTATTCGGCCTCCATCTATGCCGCGCTGGGGGAAAAGGACGAAGCGTTTGCCTGGCTCGGCAAAGCCTTCACCGAGAGAGACACCTACCTGCCTTGGCTGAAAGTGGACGCGGCGATGGATCCGCTGCGCGGCGACCCGCGCTTCGCGCGGCTTCTCGAGCGCGTCGGGCTCGCGAATTAATCCCCTGCGCCCGGCGGCGCCGGTTGGATGGCGAGGGAGTGGAAAGCGGAAAGCTTTCCGGCGCTAGTGCTGCGAAGCGGCGGCGACCACCGTGCTGTTCGTCGTGTGCGTGAAGATGACGAACCACTCCGCGCCCTTGCCGGGCACCGTCTCGCAAAACTTGATTTTGTTCGGCTTCTTCTTGAAGTATTGCCGCTTTTCGAAAAATTCCATCGCCGCCTTCTCGCTGGCTTGAATTTTCTCGAACTCTTCGTTCGACAGCTTTGCGACGACCACTTCCGGCAGGTCGCCGCCCAGATCCGTTTTCGATGCGGTCTCCGACAACTTGTGCCAGGAAAGCGTTGGCAGCCTGTCCATGCGCGTTTCTCCTTCAGGCAGGATGGAAATAGCTTGCTTGGGCTTCTACATCCGAATGGCAAGCAAGTCAACTGATTCCATCCGTTATCCCGGATGCGAAAGGGAGCGGGAAAATCTCCGCGGCTTTATTTTTCGCCGCGCTTCCCGTAGACCGTGATTTTGCCGTCCACCACGTTGGCGATGTAGCGCCCTTCGCTGAGAAACTGCATCACCTTTTTCCCGGCCCTCGCCAGTTGCGCCCAGCGCGATTTCGTTTCCGGATTTTGCTCGAGGCCGCGAATCTGGCTTCCTTCGAAGGCGAAATCCACCTGCCGCAATCCGCGTTTCGGCGTCCGCCGCACCGGGTAGCTCTCTTTCCCGAGCTCAACCCGCTGCGCATCCTCGGCCATCGCTTGCCGCCACACGCTCAGGACAGCTTCTTCGAGAGACTGTTCCATCGGGCACGCTTTCACTCCGGGAAAATCGGGGCGGGGAACTGCCCGCGCGTCAATTCGAGGATGCGATTCTTCCCCGGCGCCGGGTATGGCTCTCCGCGCGAAGAAAAATGGATTGCGCTCCGGCCGGTTGCTGGTGCGGCGATAGCCATCCGCGCCCCGGGAGTCCGCCTGCCTGCAACGCCACAACCGCCCAACAGGCGCGGCTGCCGCGTTACTTCCGGATGGATAGCGGCGAGCTTCCAATCACCGAGGCGATGGCCGGCTTGGCCGCCTTGGCGTGAACCGGCTTTTCGGCCTTGGCCTGTGCGGCAGGTGCCGAGGGCGCGGCTTTCCGCGTCTCCCACGCCTTGCGCAGCAATTCCCGCTGCGCCAGCACGTGGGATTTCGCCTCTTCGAAGTTTCGGTACACCCGGCGGCCCTTGATCATGTTGCACGAACGGCAGCAGGCCACCAGATTTTGAGGATCCTTCTTGCCCTTGCGAGCCCGTGGAACGACGAAGTCAACGGACATCGCCAGCGCGTTCTCGAAACTGGCTAGTCCGTCCAATCCACAGTATTGGCAACGGTATCCATCGCGTTCCAGGATTCGCAGGCCTTCTTCGCGGGTAACGGGTCTTTCCACCAACGTCAAAGTCGTCAGGTCCAATGGCATCGGACACCTCCAAGCCGCAAATCCCGGCGTTAAGTGTGGAATTCGCGGGCTCGACTCGGTCTTTAATTCTCGACCATAGGTCAGCCGTCATCCGGTGTCAAGGTCGGAGCGTGCCGGCCGCCGATGGGCGGCGAGAATGCAAGGTCAGGGAATCGCTCGCGCTATCGGACACCAAGCCGCGACTCCAGGAAAATCGTGCGCCAGAATTGTTAACAGTTACCGGGCGGATTCGATGAGCAGAGTAAAAGCGGCGGAAGCGACGAAAATCACGAGCGCTCCGAGCGCCACCGTCAGCAAGCGGTGATACCACTGCGGGGCGTCCGGATGGAATCGCACGTGGGATGCCATCCATGCGCGCCCCAGATATTCGCCGAAGAATCCCGCGCGCACGATTCCCATCCCAAACAAAGCCGCGACAATAGCGATGATTTCAAGGAACAGTTTCACAATGGCAGGCCCGCGTTTCTCAAGACCTTTCCGGATGGCTCATGCGATCGGGGGGTGTGGGATGGTTGACCCTCCTGGATTTTCGTTGCCAGGCGGTTTGGAGGAGGTAGCTTGCCGACAGGGCGGCCACAAACGTCACCGCCGCCGCCAGCCAAAGGTAAAACAGCCACGGATGCCGGCCGCTGAGGATCAATCCGAGAATGAAGAAGATGGCAACCGCTGTGTTGGCGATCCAGTGGAACCGTCCGCCCATATCCCATTATACCGCGAAGCGCCCTTTACCAGCAGAGCCGCCGCCCGCCTGCTCGCCACCCCACGCGGGCTAGACGTCCAGCGCGTTATCCGCCGCGACGTGGCCGTACCAGAATCCCGAATCCTTCACGGTGCGCTTCCGGTCGCGAAAATCCACGTAAGTGAGCCCGTATCGCTGGCTGAACCCGTCGGTCCATTCGAAATTATCGAGCAAGCTCCAGGCGTGGAACGCGCGAACACGGGCGCCATCGGCGATGGCTCGCGCCAGCTCGGCCAAATGCTGGCTGAAGAAAGCCTGGCGGCGATTGTCGGGGACGCGGCCGCTCAATTTGGGGTAGGGCGCGTCGAGATAGCTGCAGCCGCATTCCGTGATTTCGATGATCGGCTTGTTGTACTCGCGAGTCATCTGCATCACCAGGTCGTAGATTCCGTGCGGCCACACTTCGAGGCCCGCGTCGGTAAGCGGCCCTTCGGTGGGCATGGTCACGTGGAACTGGGTATAGCGGTCGCGCGCCGAGGCGGCGTCCAGCTCGATTTCCGTGCCGAAGCTCCCGGCGGCGCTCCCGCGGGACGCGGCGCTCGCGTCGGAGACGATGCGGCGCGTGTAATAGTGGAACCCGAGCCAATCAAGCGGCGCTTTCATGATCTTGTCGTCGCCCGCGCGATAGCCCATGGCGTCGTACGGTATTTCGCCCACAAACGCTTTAGGATATTTTCCGTACATCGCCGTGGTCAGAAAATACTCGTTGTTCATCGCGTTGTAGCGAGCCACGGCGGCCCGATCCGCTTCGCTGTCGGTCTTGGGATACGCCGGCGCCATCCCGTAGGCGCTCCCGACAGTCGCCTGCGAGGACGCGGCCTTGATCGAGCGAAACGCCTCTCCCTGCGCTAAATTCACCGTGTGCGCGGCCTTGAGAAACAGGTTGTAATCCGCTTTCCCCGGCGGGTGTGTGCCCACTCCATAGCCAAGGTAGGTGAACGTCCAGGGCATGTTGAACGGCGCCCAGACGGTAATCCGGTCGCCCAGATTTTTCGCCAGGATTCCGGCGTAATCGGCGAAATAGCCGGCCAAATCGCGATTCGGCCAGCCGCCGCGATCCTCGAGGCCCTGCGGCAAATCCCAGTGATAGATCGTGCAAAACGGGCGAATGCCCGCCTCGAGTAGCGCGTCCACCAGCCGCCCGTAATGGTCGAGGCCCTTTTGATTTGGCGCGCCCGTCCCATCCGGTTGAATGCGCGGCCAGGAAATCGAGAACCGGTAGCTTTTCTGATTGAGGTCCTTCAGGATGGCGATGTCGCGAGGGTAGAGGTGGTACTGGTCGCAGGCGATGTCTCCCGTCGCGCCGCCGCGTACCTTGCCGACCGTATGAGTGAAGCGGTCCCAAATCGATTCGCCTTTGCCATCCGCATTCCATGCCCCCTCGACTTGATACGCGGATGTGGCCATCCCCCAGATAAATCCCCTGGGAAACCTGGCGCTTGAGATTTCCGAGGAGGGAACTTCGCCGGGAATTCGCTGCCTGGCCTGAAGGGTTTCCGAACTTACTTCCGCCCCTGCCAGAAGCGCGCCGCCCGCCGCGGCCGCAGACGTCTGCAAGAACTTCCGCCGGTTCATTTTCTTCGCAACTCCTTCCGGATATTCAAGATTACACGCAAACGCGAGCGGCAGAGGAGTGGAAACCGCTGCAAGTTTCGCGCGGCGCATCGGAGGCCAGAAGCATCCAGGGAGCATTTCCCGGCGGAACTTACAACGTGACCGCTCAATATTCCGGCGATTCCACCTACGGCGGCAGCGTTTCCACGCCCGTGTCGGTGACCGTCGGAAAAGAGAACAGCCAGACGAGCGCCACTCTCGTCGCCTACGACTACACGACGGGAACGTTTTATCAAACGAATTCCATTCCGTATGGCACGATTTTCTTCTTGCGCAGTTCCGTCGCCAACTCCAATGGCGGATCCTGCGCGCCGAATCCTGGAGGGACTCAGGTCGGTTGCCCCGCGAGAACGGTGAATTTCAGCATGAATGACAAGCCGCTCGGCGCCGGGTCATATGCCCTGACCAGCGGCGAACGCCCCGCTGACAATTACGACGACGGGTCGCCATCAGACCTCGGCCAATCGCCCCGTCGCGATGAACTTCCTTGGTTACACCGTTCTCGCCCGGGCATTTCTGCTGGTAGCCATTCCCGGAGCCCGGAAGAGAAAGGCGCTCCCAATCCTGATCCTACTCGCCAGCGTTGTCTTCATTGGCAGTTGTGGTGGCGGAAGCAGCAACTCGCAAGCGGATGCGGGAACGCCTCCAGGGACGTATACGGTGGGTGTGACGGCTACCAGCTTGGGAATTACGCGAACCGCCACGTTCCAAGTCATCGTGCAATGACCTTCCACACGGGGCTCGCCGCCTCCAAAGCGGGGTTTCCCTGGGGTGCGTCGGAACTGAAACGCTCATATAGGCTTGCGTTTTCATAGCTTTCGTGCTACATTGGGGTTGCGTTTGTTGCTCTTATGTTTCCTTCTTGACGCGTTCAAACAGGCTGCCGGGCAAATGCCCCGCAGCCTTTTTTTGTGACGGGTAGAGGCAACGGGTGCAACAGATAGCTTTCGGGGCAGTTAACTCCTGCCTTAAGAATAATTTAGGAGTAGCAGAAGTGGCTAAAGAGCAAGGTACTGTCAAGTGGTTCAACGCGGCTAAGGGCTATGGGTTCATCCAGCGCCAAACCGGTGAGGACGTCTTCGTGCACTTCTCGGCGATCCAGTCCGAGGGTTACAAGAGCCTCAATGAGGGGCAAGCGGTGGAATTTGAAGTCAAGCAGGGTCCCAAGGGCCTTCAAGCCGAGCGCGTTGTTGGCCTCTAAACCCGTCTGAGCAGCACCGTAAAAAGCACTGCAATTCGGGAGGGTGCAAGAGATGGAATCGCGAACATCCTCCCGATTTCTCTGATTTGGCACTCAATTCGGCGTCATTTTTGGGGCGGAGTCGCTTTCCCGATCGGGAATGCGGCGGCCGGGCGCGGTCCAGGGCTGTCCGGCTGGCATGTAGCGTTTCTAAATCCCACAAGGAGGGCGTTGTGCAAGTACTCATCGAAGGACAGGAAGTCCGCCACGGGCAATACGGAATCGGGACGGTCACCGAATCGAATTCCGAGCGCACCACGATCGATTTTGAAAAGCACGGGATGAAAAAATTTATTACTTCGATCTGGGTGGCTGAGCTGATTGGCGAGCCTCCTGCCGAACCACCCAGCAAGCGTCGCGGACGCCGTCGCCGCGTCCTCAAGAAGGCGTAATTTTCGCGGGCCGGGCGCTTCGCCCGTCCGGGCGGAGGTCGAGGCAGCCGTTCGCGCCTCGTGAAAGAGCGGCGCAGGAAGCGCCGCCGCCCGGTGCTGAACCTATCGCGCGGTCGGACTTCTTCCGGCCGCGTTTTTTTTGCGCCTTCGGTTTAATTCATCTTTGCAAGACTTCAATACGCGAACAGGCTCAGCCATTCCTGGCGGTCCTTGCTTTGCGCCGGGCTGAAAAAGTGGCCGATGCGGTTGGGATCGATCGTCAAAGCGCTGGCTCCCGGCCCGCCCCGGAAGTGCCCCACTTCCGCGAATCCCATCGGGACGTAATCCTCGAAGTGATCGCCGTCAACTGTGTACGAGTAGCTCTTCCAGGAATTCCACGGCGTGGTTCCATTTGTCGAGCGCATCCAGGTGGCCGATAGAGTCGTCGTGCCCTGAATCCCAACGACTGGGACGTCCAGCCACAGGACGTCGTCTATGTTGTCGGTCGCGTCCATGTTGGCAATGAAAATGTAGGGGCCTTGAACGGGATCGTTGAGGGTTGGATTCAGGTTCTTCCAGCTGCCGCGCGCGGCGTCGGATATGGCCCAGTGGTTGGCTTCGTTTGCCAGCACGTCGGTTACGCCGTCCCCCGTAAAATCGCCGAATCGCAACGAAGAGAACGGAAAGCTGGAGGTTTGCACCAGCGTCCATCCTCCCGGCTGCGTCAAGGGAGTGACGAACCAAAATCCGCCGTCTCCTCGCCAGAAGGCGTGCGTGGGACGGCGGATGCCGGGCGAAGTGTCGGGGCTCGCGGGATCGAACCGGCCGAAGGCCACCACGTTGAGCGGCGCCAGGTAATTGCCGTAGAGCTTCCAATCCGCCGTCGCGCCGCTGGCGATCATCCAGTTTCCATTGCCGCCGTCTTTCAGGATGTCGCAGCGCCCGTCGCCGTCGAAGTCTCCCAGCTTCACGTCTTTCAGCACGGCCGGATCCTGTTTTAAGTACGACCAAGGGTAGATGCCGGAGCTCGAATACCACCAGGTCACGCCGGTCATCAGCACGAGGTCGTCGACTCCGTCGCCGTCCACATCGCACACGCCGTACTGCCCAAACGTGTCGTCATTGTAAAAATTCGAGCCGGTGACCGTGACGTTATCCTGCGTTTCGAGCTGGATGGCGTCGTCCTTCGAGGCCCGCGCAAAAATGTTTGCGCTGATCACCGCTTGGCCCCTTGGCTTGCCCCGGATTTTCAAGTCCGTCGTCTTGGCGTACTGGAACGCGTTTTCTTCCATATAAAACTGGAAGCCTGCGTCTCCGCAGTTGAACAGGGTGTGCGTTGCCTGCGACCCGTAGTAGCCGCCGATTCCGCCCGCAATCCCGCCAATGATCCCGCCGATCAATCCCCCGATCGGGCCGCCGAACAGACCTCCGATGACGACGCCCGCACCGGCGCCGGCCGCCGCGCCGCCCACGGTGCCGTCCGTTGTCGAAATGTTGGGGCAGCTCTCTGTTCCGTGGACGTCCATGATGTGGATGTCGCGTTCGAACAGACCGTTGTGAAATCCTCCGCCTTTCAACAGCAGGTTGCGGATGGCGTCGTAGCCCCCGGCGTTACCGCTCGCGGTGATCGAATGCCGGTTGTAGTCGAATACGTTCTGGTAGATATCGGCAAACGCGCCGTCGCTCACCACCACGCCGTAGCCCAGCGCATGCCCTCCCGAAGTGGAGTGCTGGTTGTGATGAATGTAATTGTCGTGAATCCGGACCAGGATGTCGGCGGGGGCTTGCGTGGGGATGTCGCTGAAATGCACCTTGTCGTCCACGCGGATGGCGGACCCTCCCCATCCGGCCACTTCCATGTTGGCGATTTCCACGTCATAGCAGCCGATGATGTTGATGCCGATCTCCGACGTTTGATGATCGTTGAAATTGGGGCCAATGACGCGAAAGCCGAGGATGCGGGCGCCCTCGCTCGACGTCGGTGCGGTATTGTCCACCGAGCAGGGAATCTCAATGAAATCCGCCATTGGCGAGCGCTTCGAATTCGTGCCGTACCGCAGCACGGGCCCCAGACTGCTCGGCGTCCGGCCCGAGCCCGGAGTCGGCGAAATCCCCACGCCGTTAATGCCGCCCCCCGCTGCGCCCGAGAAAGCCAAAGCTTTGGCCGACGCCACGGCATGCCCCGGCGCCGGGGAGCCGGAGGTGTGGGCGTTGAGGGCGACGATTCCTTGTGGCTGATAACTTGCCAGAGTCACGCAGCGGGCGAGGGTGAGGAGCGGCTCCTCGGAACCGATGGGATTCGTCACGTTGGAGAAATCAATATCCACGTCCGGCGCCAGGAGCACCTCGCTGTTGGGAACGCTGACAGCCGCGATGAGCGCGCTTGGCGTGTCGTTGACGCCTTTTTGAATGTAGACGATTTTGCGCTGGGTGGGACATTGAGCGCTTTGTCCACGGGCAACCTGGGCCGCGAGTGCAAGGACCAATAGCAAGGCAGCGAGAATCGGCAGCGATCTCATCCGAATCCCTCCAATTGAACCTCAGGGCGATGCGCAGTTCTAAAAGTTGGCCGTGGGAACCGAAGTTGAAATTGCCCGCATCCTACACTGACCGGCAGGGGGAAGGGAACAGAGACGCCCAAGCTTGGTTTTCCGAGCAGAGGCCAAACCCGCCGGAAAAAGGCGCGCGGGAAAATTCCGTTCGTCTAGCGGAGATTCGCCGCGGCGCCCGCCGCAAGCCGCGCAAAAGTTCCCGCGGCTGGCTCTTCCGGCCATCCATACATTTTAATCTTCGGGGTTTTTCCGGCAGGCTCACTTCGCCGGGGCGGTCAGCTTGTTCACTTTGAATTCGGCGTTCTGCTGGATCCCTTTGCGCACCTGGTCGGAATCTTTCGTATCCGTCGCCAGCATTTCCAGAGCCTTCTTCGCGCTGGCCAGAGCCATCTCCTTTTCGCCCGCGACGAGATAGGCGTCGCCGAGGCTGTCGTACACGTTGGCCGAACCCGGATACGCGAGCACGTTTAATTTGAAAATCTCCACCGCTACTTTCGCGTCGCCCGCGAGCAAATGTTCGTAGCCGATACGGTTGACCGTGCCTTCCGGCAGCCACTCGGCATTGGGGTCGAGCTTCTGCATCTGCTCGAGTATCTCGGCATCCTTCTCCGCGCCTCCGGGCCGGTCCATCCAATCGAGAAGCCGCGACTGCTGCGGGGTGGTCAGCGCCCCGATGGAAATCGTCGCTCCCGGCCTCGACTGCAGCACGCCGCTCCACCATTCCACGATTTTCACCGGCAGCTCCGGATGCGCTTCGAACATCTCGACGCCGTGCTTTCCCGTGGGGTAGCGCTCGATGTGGCTGATCGGATTTGCGGACAACGTGAACATCCACTCCATCAGCTCCGCCACGCCGCGGTCCGGGTCGTCGTCCGCCACCGCGAGAAACATCGGCATCTGCGGGTTGCTTCTCAGGAAGGCCCGCCCGTTCGGCTCGGCGATTTCAGAGAGCAGCACGAGCGACTTCACCTGAGGATGCCGCCGCGCGAGCTGGACCGCTTCCTCGACGCCGCAGCTCGCCCCTCCCGCGCCAAGCCGAGCGGCGTCCACTCCGGGTTGGGCGATTAAGAACTGGAAAGCCGTGTCCACATCGCCCGGCCATTTTTCCGTCTGGATGCGGTCGATCGCGGCGGCGTCCAGATTTTTCCAGGAAGTCCCGCCGCTTTCGCCGAATCCGCGAAAATCGAAGGTGAGGACGTTGATGCCCGCCGCGGACAGGCTTTGCGCCAGGCCGTCCCACGCCCGGCGGTCGCGATTGCACTGATGAAGCAGCAGGACGCCCGGCCCCGGCTTGGCAGCGGCGAAAAATGTAGCTTTGAGAATGGTTCCGTCCGGCGCGGTCAAGTCCACGGTACGCGGCGCCGGCGATTGCTGCGCGAGGCACACCTGTGCGAAGAAGAGAAGCGACAGTGCGAAGAGGCTCGCCGCGCGGAGCGAAAGTCCGAAGCGGGAAACGCGCGCGAATTCCGGCCGGCCGCCGAAGGTTTTCATCGTCCACCCCCGGCTACTATCTACCCCGGCGGGCCTCCGGCGTCAACCGGCAACCTCGCCTCCGAGCGAGGACCATGGAGCCAGGCGAACGCCGCGGCTCTCCGCGGGCCCCCTTCGATTTTTTGCCCCTTGGCTGGTTTTAGGATTCGGAGAAATTCCACAGCGCGGCGAGTGTCACAATGCTGACGAATACCAAAAGGATTCCAATCGAGCGGTACTTATTGCGCGCATCCTGCATGATCCCCCCTGAGGATTACCGGGGAACGCGGGGCGGCGCGCGTTCCTCTGATTTGTAGGATGCGCCGACCGTTGTCGTGGGTTTCCGAAGTCGGCGGCTTTTTTTCGCTCCGGCCGGCGGAATTTCCGCTGTCGCAAATTGCGCTCTCGCGGAGGCTAGACGCTCATCACCGGAAACGGCGAATCGCGCACGATCGTGTAAGTCAAGTCGCGCAATCGTCCGTCGGCGCCGGATTGTGGGCTTCTTCCGATCAGCAGCGCGTCGGCTTCATATTCGCGGGCGGCCTCGAGCAGTGCATCCTTGATCGCGCCATGGGCGACGCGAACCGTCGCCTGCGAGCCGATCTTTTTCTGCAGCTCGGCAATCCTCTCGATTGCCTGCCTCTCTTGCCCGGTTTGCACCTGTTCCTGGATGTCCAGCTTCACCGGCAAAATGCGGTCGGGGGCCTGAATGGCGTGAAGGATGTGCAGCCGTCCCCGCGCCTGCGTGGCCAGCTGGTTCGCGAAGCCGAGAACTCTTTCTGAATCCGCGCTCAAGTCAATCGCGCAGAGCCATTCGCGGTGGTCGAGCGGGTGCGGCGCGATGGTTTCGGCGTGCCGGCTTGTCAGCACCGGGCAATCCGCGTCGTTCAGCACCTTCGCCGTCGTGGAACCCAGCAGCATTCGCCGGAAAGATCCCGCGTGCGTCGGCATGATGATCATGTCGAAGCCTTCCTTCGCGGCCGCGGCGATTTCGGCGGCCGCGTCTCCGGCGACCACCATTCTCCGGCACTCCGGAGGAGGGAAGTCGTCCGCCAGAAATCCTTCAAGCCGCCGGAGCGCGATATCCTGATGCTCATCGGCAATCTCCGGAACTCTCCTCACGTAAATCTCGAAGCCGTTGTAGCTCGAGGGGTCGAACACGTGGATGAGCGACACTTTGGCGCCCAGCAGGGCCGCCGCCCGCTTCACGTAAGCGCTCATCGCGAAGCAAGACTCGGAAAAGTCCACGGGAAACAGGATGTTTTTGATTGGTCCCACGCGCCAACCTCCCACTGCATGGAAGGAGTTCATCTTCTCAGAAAAAGCGTGGCGTTCGCCGGGGAAAATGGCAAGGGGCCGCGCCGAGCAAGCGAGCAGCAAGGCGCGCCGTCGGCGCCGCTCTGTTCGTCGAGGATCAGATGCGGGCCAGCACGCGTCCCGGCAGGAGAATGATTCCCTTCACCAGGTCCAGCGCGCCTTCGACGGCAATCCCCAAAATCCGGAAAGGAAGCAGGATCAGCCACACGAGCGGGTAGAGCACCAGCGCGAGAAGCGCCAGCGGCCAGCAGATCACCAGCAGAATGCACCACAAAAGAAATTTCACCATCGCGTCCCGTCCCGCGCGGAATCCATGGCGCTAATGTTCCGCGACCAGATTGATTTGCCCCACGCCGCCCTCGACGTTCACATCCAGCGTCACCGGCGATTTTCCGTAGGCATCGTTGACGTAGTCGTCGCCCTGCTTGTGCAATCCTTCCGACGAAATCGCGCCGATCCCGCCGCTGGCGTGGACGCTCACGCCGATGCTGTCGGGCAGCCGCAGCGTGGCCTGACCCACGCCGCCTTGAATCGTCACCGCCGAATCCTTCTTCCAATTCGCCGCCAGGTCGGCATTCACTTGTCCCGCGCCCATTTCCAGGTCGAGCCCGGAGAGCGTCAAACCGTGGAGATCCAGATCGCCATGTCCGGCGCCGATTTTAATCTGCAGGCTCGTGGGAATGTTGTCGCTCAGGCGCAGCGACCAGTCGTTGTGATTCGTGCCGAACGTAATGCGGTCCCCGGTGTCTTGCGATAGATCGAGCGTTCCGTCCTTGCCGGAGACGGTATAGTTCACGACGGGTTCGCCATCCTCCGACGTGTAATGAAAATTCGCATCCAGGATTTTTCCCTGGCCCGCGCCGCCGCGCAGCGTCAGATCGCCCGCGGGAATCGTGACGCTCACCTTGGCCGTCTCCGCCCCTTGCGCGTCCACCGACCGGCTCGTCGCTTTCCACTGCAGGCGCACGCCACGGTGCGACATCGCCACGATCACCAGTAGCACCAGGGCGATCAACGCCAGGATTTCTCCCGTGTGCGAACGGCGCGCCACCGGCGTGGTCGTAACCGCGCCCGGAGTTCCCGCAGCCGCTGCAGCCGCTTTGTTCGAGTTGTGGGAGTCGATCAGAAAATCCACCAGCTTGCCCACGCCGATCGCGATCAAAATCACCGGCCAATACTGGCGCAGCAAACCCCAGGGATCGAAGCCGGGATGCATGTTCGCGTAAAGCCACAGCCCGCCGACGGTGATCAGCAGCAGCGCGAATCCCAGCGAACTCCTCTGGTAGCGGTATCCGTAGGCCATCCTCGAGGTCTCCTCGCGCCGGAAGTATACACGCGCCCCCGCGCGCCCTACCAGAATCTACGCAATCCGCCCGCTGAATGTTTCAGAGCGGCGACGCCGATTCGCTCCCGACGGCGCTCCTTGCTCGCGCTCGCTTCATATTGGCGGGCGGCCGGGCGAGTGGTACACTCCGGGCATGGCACGGAAGCGAGCCCGGGCGAAGAAGGCCGCCGCAAAATCCAAGGCGCGAAAGCCGAAAAAGTCGGCTGTCAAGAGCGGATCTTCGCGCGCCAAAAAGCTTCTCCGCGGCAAGAAAGCCGCCGGCGCTCGCCGGCCGGCGCTGAAGGGCAAATCCGGCAGGCATGGCGGCGCGACGGGCCGTCGCGGCCGCGCCGACGACCTTCGCGAACCTCTGATGCCGCGGGGGCGCGGCTTGGGTCCCGACGCCGGCGGGCAATCGGGTGACGTGCAGGGCCTGCGCGGCACGCCGTTTGGCGATTCCGAAAGCGTGGAAGAACTCGTCGAAGACGGCCAGGCTTACGAAGCCGAAGTCATCTCCGGAGTCGAAGACGCTCCCGATCCCGACCAGGGCGAAGTCCGGACGCGCGAAGTCGTCGAAGACGACGTCCCGCCCGAATATCTCGAGAATCAGTAGCTCCGTTTTTTGGCGTTCCCCGCTTTCCCTCCGCTCTCTGGCGGCGTTTCTTCCCTTGTTATAATTTCTCTGCGCACGCACGCCGGATCAAAGGCATGCCGCAGGAGCGAACCCATGATGCTCGATTGGAATGAATATCAGAAGGAGATCGGCGCGAAGGCCGTCGAACTCGCGAAGCTCAGCCCCGACACGGTGCGGGGCTATCGCACTCTCTCCGATGCGAACGCCAAGACAACCGCGCTCGGCCCAAAGATCCGGGAATTGATTTCGCTCGCCGTCGCCGTCACCACGCAATGCGACGGCTGCATCGTCATTCACACCGACGCCGCCATCAAAGCCGGCGCGACGCGCGAGGAAATTGCCGAAGCCCTCGGCGTCGCCGTCGCCATGAACGCCGGCGCAGCCCTGGTTTACTCGACGCGCGCGCTCGACGCCTACGCCGCGAAGAGCGCCGCCGCAGCCGGCTAGCGGGGGTTGCCCGCAAACCAGCGCTCCCGCCGCGCAGAAAAAAACGGGCCAGTTCGCCGGAACCGGCCCGCGGAATTTCAGCTTGGGTTGCGATTCGCCCGCTATTGCGAGCTTGGCGCTGCGTCGGCGGCTGGAGTGGGCGGCGTCACCGATGTCGCGCTCGCCGGAACCACGGCGGCGCTGGCCTGCCGCGCCTCCGCGAATTTCGGCACGCTGATGTAGCCGTGGACGTGGTTTTTGTCAATCTGATTCACCACCAGCTGCACCGACTGCACGTCGCCGTCCGCCTGCAACCAGATCGGCTCGTACAGGTCCACGTGCTTTTTGTCGATTTTATTGTCGTCCACGATCATGGCCAGATCGTAGCGCTCGTGTTTCGTATCCGCCTTGCGCAGCGAGAGCATCAGCGGCCCCGAGCGCTGGAACTCCTTCGATTTCGTCAGGTCGAATTCGAAATAGTTCCGCTCGCCGCGCTTTTCCAGCGCCACAAGCTGGTCGTGATTTTTCGCGATGGATCCGTTCAGCTGGTCCCGCGTCGAGTCGATGTTTCCTTGCAGATCGGTACGCGTCTGGGCAACTTCATCCTGAATGGCGCTCAGCTGCTTCTGTTGCGTGGCCACTTGCGATTGCAGCTGCCGCAGCTCGCCGTTCGTCCGCGGATGCCTTCTGTACTCCGCAATTCTTCGATGCGCGGGTGCTTCGGCGGGGTGCGCGGGCGGGCGCGCGGCTTCGGCGGCGGCCGCGGCCTGCGCCTCGCTCATCTGGGTCAATTTTGTGTTGAGGGTGTCAATCTGTCCCTGCAGCTGGGCGATCGTGGCGTGCATCGTTCCTTCCTGCGCCGCCATTTGATCGGCTTTAGCGTGCTGCCGGTATCCGTAGCCGAAAGCGAGCGACGCCACCACGAGCAGCCCAACAATCGCCGCGATCCATGGGCCCGCCTGCGCTCTTCCGGCTCCCGGAGATTCTTCGCCGTCCTGCCTCTCTTGCGGTTGCGGATATTCTTCCATGCCATCCTCCCTGGCGTGCGCAAGCCGAAACACCATGGCTGCGCGCTTCGATGACGAAAATGAAATAGAACATTCTTACCGGTGGGCTGGGGGGCGGCCGGAATATGGATTTCGATGGACCGGGTAAACGGCTTGCAAAACTTCCTATCGCCACGATTTTAACTCTGGATTGCCTTCGCTTGCAATCGCCGCGGAATTCAATGGCGGAATCGCTCGCGGGCTGGCGGGAAGCGTCAGATGAGCTGCTTCACGCCTGACGGGGCCGGCGAAGCATTCGCCATGCTTTCCGCCAGGCTCACGCGATTCCGCCCGGTGGTTTTCGAGCGGTAGAGAGATTCATCGGCCGCGCGCAGGAGTTCCTCCGGCGCGGCGGCGTGATCGGGAAATGCGGCGATGCCGATCGAGAGAGTCACCCGGCCGAGTTCGCGTCCTTCGTGCCGGATGACGAGTTTGCCGGCCTCTTCGCGAAGCCCTTCGGCTCGCGCCACGGCGTCCCCGGGCTGCGCCTCGGGCAGGATCACCGCAAACTCCTCGCCGCCGAAGCGGCACACCACGTCCTCGCTCCGGTAGTAGCTCTGAAACAGGTGCGCCATTCGGATCAGCACTTCGTCGCCGGCCGCGTGCCCGAACGTGTCGTTGAATTGCTTGAAGTGGTCGAGGTCAATGAACACCAGCGACACGTGCTGTCCCTTCCGGTGCGCTCGCTTGATTTCCCTTTGCAGCGACTCCTCCAGCACCCGCCGGTTGAACAATCCGGTCAGCGGATCGCGAATCGAGAGGCTTTGCAGCTCTTCCTTGAGCCGCAGGCTGGCCATCGCCAGGGCGATTTGCCCCGACGCCGTCACCGCCAGCCTCTCCATTCCCTGCATCATGGACTCGAATCCCGGCATTTCCCGTTCCCGCTCGCCCCTGTCGATTTGCAGATGCAATACGCCGGCCGTTTTGTTACCCGAGATCATCGGCACGCACAGATAGCTGGCCTCCACCGGGTCCTTCAAGTGCCCGCAAACCACGCCGCCGCCGGGATGATCGCTCCAGTGGGCTTGTCCCCGCCGGAATCCCCAGCACAGGGAGGGCTCAAACGCCGGGTCGGAAACCGTCGCCGCGCCCCACTCGGCGGCTTTTTCCAGCGTCTTCTTGTCCGCCCCGAGCACGTAAAGAGCGCCGGATGTAGCCGCGGGAAACAGCTTCTTCGCCGACTGCCCGACAGCGGTGTACGCCTCCTGGCTTGTGGCGCAGCACTGCAGCAGGCTGTTGAGTTCGCTCAGCAGGCCCATTTCCGTATTGTGGATTTTCAGCTCCTGAACCATTTCGGCGAGTTCTTCGGCGTGCCGATGCGCCTCTTGCGCGGCCCGCAACTGCCCGGAAATATCCGAATAGATCCAGCAAACTCCGCGCGGCCGCGAATCCACGATGAGAGGGACGGCGATCAATTCCACATCGAGGATTTCGCCGTCCTTCCGTCGCCGCCGCGTCGGCACGTGAACGGTCTGCCCGTTGACCACGTCGGCAAACATTTTGTCTCCCTGTTCCGCGAATTCAGGAGGCCAGATCAGCTTGTCCACGGTGGTCGCCGTCAGGTCTTCCCGCGTGAACTGGTACATTCTCAGGAACGCCTCGTTGCACATCCTCATTTTCCGGTCCAGTTCGAGGAAAACGATGGGCAACGGATTGTTCTCGACCAGCGAATTCAAATAAACGGTCTGATTGCGCAGGTCGCGCGCCTGCCGGAATTCTTCGCTCACCATCGCTCCCACGATCAGCCCCGCCGCCGACATGAACAGGAGCGACAAGCTGATGGAAAAGAGCGAGCTTTGAGGGATGGAGAAAATCCGTATCCCCGCCACCATTCCCATGATCAGCGCCACGTTGCCCGTCACCACCCGCCGCACTCCCTGGCGCATGGCGATCCACAAGATCGGCAGGAAAAGGAGAAACAGCATGTGCCCCGCCTCAAATCTCAGGACCACGAACTGCGCCGCGGGGATCGAAAACATTTGCGCCAGGAACTCGAGAGTTCGGGTCATCACGAAGGGCTTTTCCCGCGGCGTTCCCCTCTTGGCCTCGGTTTCCTCGCTTCCTTGCGCGATTCCCAAAAACCTCCGGATGGACGGAAGCACGTGGATCAGCAGGAACGGCGCAATCCCCACCACGCCGATGATTTCTCCGTCGTACCAACTGATCCACGATCGCCAGTACTGCCCGATGGAAAGATCGTGGCTCAGCAGCAGCGATATCACCCCGACGCTCGTCGAACCCGCGGCCGCCACCACGCAGACCGCGAAGTATCTCATCACGTCCTGCCGCCGCCGCAGCGACACATCAATTTTCCACGGCCCTCTCAGCAGATACGCCGACAACGCGTAAAACGACGCCGGGCCGCACGATCCCAAAAAACCGGGCCACGAAAGCAGGGGCACTCCGTACATCAGCCGCCCCACGATGGGATCGGTGACCAGGAGAAGCACTCCGTACCATGGGCTCAGCCCCAGCATCGTGGCGACCGACAATCCCGCCGCCGGATACCACGCCGTGAATCCCAAGTCGGTTATGAAAATCACTTCGGGGCGGTTGAGGAGCAAGTAAATTGCGAAGAAGCAGGCGCAGATGATGCCCGTTCGAAAAATTCGGCTCTTGGTGGTGAGAATCAAGGCCTGTCCCATTCCGGTACGTTCGCCCAGCCGATTTGCGCGCCTCTCATCAACATTCGCTCGCGCGCACCTCTCCCTTTCGCCATCTCTCGTCTTATCGGCATGTGAGAGGCTTTCTGCGATTTCAGGCGGGCCAAATCTGTCTGTGTGGTTGCGGGTTAGTCAGCGGGCGCAAAGCTCTCCCTCGCGCCTCTCAGGAGGGGAACTTGCGGCGTTACGGAGCACAATCCTGGGTCAGAGATCCACGAGGCGCGAGCGGATGGCAAACCGGACCAGCTCGGGTAGGCTGGCGATTTTCAATTTGCGCATCACGTGGTTGCGGTGGCTCTCGACGGTGCGGATGGAAACCTCCAGCGTCGTGGCCACTTCCTTGTTCGTTTTTCCCTCGGCCACCAGGCGCACGATTTCCGTTTCGCGCGGGGTCAGACCCGTGCCGGGGAACACCTGCTCCTCGGAAGGGTCGCGGACGTAGATGTCGCGCATCGTGTCGGCGAGCCGCGCGGTGAAGAATGTCCCGTGGTGGCGGATGCGCTCGACGGCGGCCAGCAGTTCCTGGTCGGCGTCGGTTTTCATCACGTAGCCGCGCGCGCCGGAGCGCAGCACCTCGCGCGCCAGCTCGTCGTCGTAGTGCATGGTCAAAATCAGCACTTCGGTCTCGGGCAGCGCTTCCCGGATTTTCGGCGCCGCCTGGAGGCCGTCCAATTTCGGCATCGTCAAATCCAGCACCACGAGTTGCGGCTGGAGCCTCTTGGCCATTTCCAGCGCATCTTCTCCATCCATCGCCTCGCCGCACACCTCCAGCCAGGGGTTGGATTCGAGGACCAATCGAATGCCTCGCCGCATCACGGGGTGATCGTCGGCAATCAGAATGCGATAGCGCTGGGCTACAACGGTGTCTCGCACCATGGAACTCCTTTCCCATCCGCAAATCTTTGCTTCGTCTGCTGCATCGGCGTGTTTCTCCGCGGCCCGCGCTCTCCCATTCGCGCGCTGCGTTTCATCCCTGCCTTCCCACGGCTGCTCCGGCGCCGGACTTTTCCGGAAAAGTCTGCGCGGCGAGCGGGAATTCGGCCCGGAGCAGCACTCCCTTGCCCGGCTCGCCCGACACCTCGAATTTGCCCCGCAGCTCCCGCACCCGCTCGCGAATTCCCGCCAGCCCCACGCCCATCGCTTCCGGACACTTATCTCCGTTGGTGGCGGGTTTCATGCCCCGCCCGTAATCTCGCACTTCCACTCCGAGAACGCCTCCTGCCAGCGTCAACCGGACCTCCGCCCGCCGGCTGTGCGAATGGCGATGCACGTTGGTGAGCGCCTCCTGAACGATGCGGAAAACGGCCGTTTCTGTTTCCTGATCGAGGCGATCGAGGTCGCTCGGGGCCTCGACTGTCACCGTGATCCCGCTCCGCTTGGAAAAGCCCTCGGCGTAGCTGCGCAGCACCGGCGCCAGCCCGGCCAGGTCGAGCAGCGGCGGATGCATCAAGTGCGAGATGATTCTCAGTTCCTCGAGCCCCTGCGCCGCGAGCTCCTTGGCCGAATGGATCATCTCGGAGGCTTCGGCTTCCTCCGCGGGAACCTTGGCGTTCAGCTTTGCCAAAATCATTTTCACGGCGCTCAAGCTCTGCGCCACCGTCTCGTGCAGGTTGCGCGCGATTCGCCGCCGTTCTTCATCCGCCAGGTGCAGCAACTGCGCCGAAAGTTTCTGCAGCCGCGTCTCGCTCTCGCGCAGTCTTTCGGCGGCTTCCACACTCTCGGTGATGTCCTGCGAGACTCCCCGCAAAAGAATGCGGCGACCTCGCGAATCGGCGACGGGCACGGCCCGCGTGCGCAGGATGCGGCATCCGCCGTCCGCCAGGCGCACCCGCACGTTCCGCTCGAAGGCCTGCCCGGTCGAGACGGCTTCGGCGTTCTGCCGCCGGGCTTTCTCCCAAGTTTCGGCGCCCAGCATCTCCTGAAACCGGCGCACCGTAATCGGTTCCTTCTCCCTGTCCATGTGCAGCAGTCGGTACAGCTCCTCGGACCACGTCAATTCGTCCGTCTCCGTGTTCCATTCCCAGACGCCGATCTGCGCCACTTGCAGCGCTTGCCTAAAAAGCTCCCGTTGCTCTTGCGATTCTTTTTCCCGCTGCCGCCTCACGGTCACGTCGCGAATCGAGCCCACGATCCGCGTCACTTTTCCGTTCGCATCCCGGACGGGAACCGCGCGGCAATGCACCGTGCGTCTCCCGTCGGGCGTCAGAGTTTCCCCTTCGCATTCCGACACCTGGCCCGTTTGCACGGCGTCGCGGAATCGTTGCAACGCGGCCTCGCGGTATTCCGGAGCAAGGCAATTGAGCAACTCCTTGTAGTGCATCGGGACGGAAAGCGGCGTGGCCGCGAGCCCGGCCATCTTGCGGAATTTCGCCGACCCGATGACCAGCCCCGTGCGCGGATCGAATTCCCAGCTTCCGGTTTTCGTCGCTTCCTCGACCTGGTCGAACAGATCGCGCTGCCGCCTCAGCGCTTGCTCCACCTCGATCTGGTGCTGAATGCTTTGCAGCTCGACCGAAGCCAGCTTTTTTCCGTTCCGGCGAAACGGTTCCACCCGCGCCATCACCCACTGAAGGCAATTTCCGTCGCGGACCTGGAGCTGGCAGTGCTGCGCTTTCCCGCTCCGCAGCGCTTCCTGAAAACAAGCGGCGAATTCCGGTGCACCGCGCTCCTCGAAATAATCCGTCAGCGATTCGTTCAAAAAAACGTCCGGCCCGGCGGGCAGCGGCGCGCCGCTTTCATTCTCCGCGCGCATGATTTTTCCCTGCCGGTCGGTTTCGATCCGCATGGAAGTTGTCGGAGGAAAGTCCAGAAGTTTCCTCGCGGCTTCCATGGGACACTGATAGGTTATATTACTGTGTGGTAATTCACCCAACGGTGTGTGTGGGCCGCCCGGGACCTTTCGCATCCGCTCGCTTCCTCGAGACGAACTTCGTCGAACTCGTTTTCTGAATGAAGCGGGGACCACCAACTGCTTCTTGTGGATGCGTCCTTACAGGGGGACACGCACGCATCCAAAAAGTGTTGCACCAAAGCCGGACAGTACCCCTACGTTACGTGCTTGTCAACAAAACATCAGAGAATTCTTGCTCGGCATCTCAAGCAAGTTACACATTTCCCAAATTGGAACTCGCCTTCCTCCGGCTACTACTCCTGGGAATCGCACCCCTCCTCTCCCTTACTCGCCTAACGTTTTCGCCAGCCTGCCCGATATAGACAGTGGGAATTGGGCGCGGGGTGCTGTCGGCAATCGGCACCCTCCATAGGCCGTCGGTTTCATTCGGGTCCGCGCGTGCGAATTTGCAAACGCATTGCTTTCCCAGGGGAGCAGGCATCATGTCCGATCGCGGTCCGCGTCTTCTGGTCGTCGGAGTTCCATCGCCTCCTACGCAGTCTATCCTCAACCAGTTACAGAAGGCCGGCACGCCGGCTGTGGTCTCCCGGACGGTGCAGGAAGCTCTGCTGGCGCTGGGAAATTCGGAGTATGCCGTGGTCCTCGCCTCGGAACTCCTTCCCGACGGCCGCGCCTACGAATTGATGCCCGCGATAGAAAGGACGGGAGGAAGCCTGCTGGTATCCGTCGCGCTCTCGGAAAGCCAGCTCTGGCTGCCTGTTGTCGAACACGGGCGTCGCGTGCTCGGCTCGCGCGCCCTGAACTCGCGAATGCTCGAGTATGAGGTTGACCGATTGATGGCGCCAATCCTTCCGCCGGCCCTGCGCATGCAAGCGGCGCGTCCGGGAGCGGCCGGCTCTTCCGATGCCCGCCGCAAAATCCTGGCCCGGCGCGCGGCGGCGATTCCGCTCCGCCTCGAGACTCGCCGCTCGCTCGACTCCCGCAGCGATTCGCTCGAAGAGTTGCCGGCGGCACTTCCCGCCGCCGCAATCGCGGGAAAGGGGGTTGGCGATGAGTCGGGACGATTGGAGCGGGACATGCGACGCTCCCCGGTGGGAGACCGTCGCACTGCGTGACCTCACCGACTGCCTGCTCGACGCGTACGACCTCGTCTCGCGCCGCGCCTACCAGCGCTACGTGCGGCGCGGGGGCTCGCGCGGCGGAGAATTGGACGACTGGCTGGGCGCCGAGCGCGAGCTGATCCGCGGCGTTCCCGTGACGGTCGAAGACGCTCCGGCCTACGTCAGCGCGCTGGCCACGGTTCCGGCGCACTCGGCGGCGGAGATTGAAGTGGGAATCGAGTCGCGCTGGCTGGTGATCCTGGCGCAGCCGAGCGCAAGCGCGCCGCAGGAGAACGGTTTGCCTCCGGAATTCGCCTTCGCTTCCCGCTGCGGCGATTCCGCCTCGCACGAATCTTCGGACGAACGCAGCGGCCCGGACGACTTGCACCGTCAGGTTTTCAGCGTCATCGAACTTCCCGCCGAAGTGGATCCCGCGTCAAGCGTCGCTGTTCTCTCGAAGGGCCTTCTCGGCATTCGTATGATCAAGAAAAATCCGCCGGCCTCCCGGCGTGCTTCGGTCTGACAAAGTTTCAGGATTTTTTCGCGGCGCTCGCAAAAAAAAAGCCCGTGGGAAAACTTCCCCGCGGGCTTCCGGAAATGCGGCCAATCGAAACCGCTTTCGCTATCGCGCGTTCCTCAATCGGCTTCCCGGCCAGCTTCTCGCCAGATTGAAAGCGTTGACGCTTCCGATCCCGCTCGGATAGTCGTAGCCCGGCGCGGTGACGTACGCCGGCTTATACGAATGGGTGGAAGTGGAGAGGACGCCGTTGGTGGCCCCGTCGTAGTAGCAGTTGAAGGAGCCGAGGGTGACGCCGTTGGCGACCAGAGGCAGGCAGTTCACGTCGTCGTCGCCGAGCGTCAGATCGTAGAACACGCAGCCCGCCGACGTCTGGTTGCCCAGCGTCGAATTGCACGAGCTGTCGCCTTTGTAGCCGTACTCTTCCGACGCCAGTTGGTAGTACACGTAATCCGGATTGCCCTGGCGGGGTTCCGATGTCTGGTTGATGATCGCCTGGATTCCCGCCAGAATCGGCGCGGCGAAAGACGTGCCGCCTCCGCCGGACCAATCCGCCGGAGTTCCCGCCGGCGGAACGACGCACGGCGCGCCGTAGTAGCCCGGAGTCGGATCGGTATAGCAGATCACATAGTAGTGGCCCCAGACGCCGTTGCCCGCGAAGAGAGAGACGTCGGGAACGTCGCGAACGCGGTCCCGCGGATTGCCGTAGACCTGCTGGAAGAACGGCTTGGGATAGCCCGCGCAAGAGCCGCCCACGACGCCGGAAATCGTCGGATTGCCGTAGGCGCAGGAGCTGGGTCCGCCGCTCCCGCCGATGACGCCGAGAAATTCCTCGCCAATCGTGCTGTTGCAAGAGCCGGTGGGCCCATAGGACTGCGAGAAGCCCAAAACGAGAGTGATCAGCTGGCTCGCGCAGGAATCGTTCCAGGGAATTTCCGGGATATAGGAGAGCGCCGAATTGTAATAGGGACCATTCGTCGCGCTCCAGTAGGAAGCGGTTGAGCCCAGGAAAGCGTCGCCGAAATCCGTGCCGCCCACGGCGACGTCGTACGCCGTCGAGGCAAATCCGCTGACGTTGAGTCCGCTGACCGCCGCGATCGAGAATTGGTCCGAGGTATCCGCGCCGGCATCGCCCGCCGCCGTGAACACCGAGACGCCCTCGAGCACCGCCAGCTGGTACAGCTGGTTGATGTAGGCGTTGGAGCTCGATCCCAGATAGCTTTCAGATTCGAGGTAACTGATGCTGACGATCGCCGGAGCCAATCCGCGTCCCGTCAGCAGGTTTTGCAGAGCGATGAAGCCGCCGAAGTTCGCGTTGGTGTCGGCGCAGGAGGCCAGGACGATCGCCGCGCTCGGCGCCGCCGCGCTGGCCCATTCGACGTCAACCGCCGCTTCCGAATCGTCTCCGTTCACGCCGGGATCGGCGCATGGGCCGCCGCTGAAAAATCCGCGCGAAGGCTGCGGATGAATCTGCGAGAGCGAGCCTTGCGGAAATTTCTGCGCCAGGCCGAACGTCTTGCGGAACGTGTACCAATCGGCCGTGGTGTACAGATCGGTGTCTTCCACCACCACCACCGTCTGGCCCTGCCCGGAGACGCCGTGGGCGTACAACGGGTTGATGTTGTAGATCGTTTCCAGGTCGCCGGGAACGAGCGCCTGGTAGATGGCGTTGATCGTGTACGCGGAGCGGGGTTTCATGGCCGGATGCGGCCGGAAATCGTTCATCGAGACGATGCCCTGGATCGCCGGAGCGAGCGCCGCGGGAATTTTCGGATCGCTCACGTTGGCGATATGGTGCTGCCCCTTCACCGACAGATTGTGAATCTCGGTGTGGAACGCTTCGCGAATCGAGCCCGCCGAGCCCGAGAAGTCGATCACTCCGTCCGACGGATACACCGTGTTGACCGTGAAGCCGTGCGACTCTAGCCAGTCGCTCACCGCCTGCACATCTCCTTCCGACGGTCCAAACCGCGCCGCGATTTCATCCGGCGTCAGCCACTGGTGGTACATCGGAGAGTTCGCGTCGTGAAGCTCGTTCACCAGATTTGCCGCCGCCTGCGTCTGTTCCGGCGTGCGGTTCAACAGCATGTACATGTGATTCATCTGCAGATCGTCGGCGACGGGGCCCCGGTCGTTCGCCGGGGTCACTTCCGGGCGCGTGTTGCCCGAGAGCGTCACCAGACTCCGCTCGTTGATGCTTTGCGTGACGAGTCGGCGTGAAAGAGCGTCCGACTGCGCGAACGCCGGAGCTCCGCAAGAAAGTACGGCCGCGAGAATGCCAGCGAAGGAAATACCCCAGATTGTCATTCGTGACATAGACTCCCCTCCTTCGGATCCCTTGCAAGATTTGAAGACTGAATGAGGTTGAAAAGAGAAGCTTCGGCTAACTTGCCGGGCGAACAATACGACGCGCCAATGGCGCGCGTCAAGCGGGGATTCGAGGAGGAACGCGGCGAATCCCGGCGCGGCGGGGAAGAGAAGCGGCGGCGCGCAGGCGGCGTTCAGTACGACTAGAACCACATCTTTTCTTTTTTCTTTCGCCCTCGCCACTCCTTTTCCGCCTCCCAACGGCCGCTAAACGCGCGCGATATCGCCGCGCACGAAAAATCGTCCGTCGAAAGTCATGGGCGCCCCTTCGCCGTCGCTCCACATCTCCGGCTGCCCACCCTTTTTGATATTGTTTGCGCCGAGGCGGCAGGAAGCGCGAATATTTCGAGCTACGGGCGGAGCAAAGGTCAGTCGGGTTCGACTTGTGAGTTGGCGGCGATGATTTCGTTTGCCGCGGCAATGATGCGCGGCAGAGCACGCTCGATGTCCTCGCGGCGTCGTTGAATTTCCGCGTCCGAGGCGAGGCCGAGATCGGCCAGCAGCTCGCGATAGGCGTCGTGAGACGGATCGCGAAAATCGTGCGGCGGATTTTCTCTCGCGGCGGCCTCGAGAATCACACGGCAGCGCGAGTGCGTGACGCCGATCCAGAACATGGCTTCGCGATGCAAGCCCCGAGCGATCAGGTCCGCGCTCCCTTCGATGGCGATCGGGCGCGCGATGGCGGCAATGTCCGAAGCAAAGGGAGCTTGCGGCTTGGGAACTTGGGAAGCCGCGTCGAACACGGTGGCCAGCGCCGCAAGATGCGTCTCCGCCTGGGCACGGGTGATGCGGCCGGCGCCCAAGAATTCGAGCAGCTCCTCGTGCAGCTCGAGCCTTCCGTACTCCTCGAGTAGCTTTCTTACGGAAGCGTAGCGCGCCCGCACCGTCGGATTTTTCAGCCCGGCGACCAGCAGAACATGCGTGGTGACGCCGGCGGCGAAAAGACAGGCCATCGCTCGTTCGTGGAGGGGAGCGGCGATGCCGGCCGCGCGGAGGTGGCGCAGGTCGTTTTCACTCGCGTTCGCGCAGCGGCGGCGGACCCAGCCGCGCTTGGCGTAGTCCCGCGAAACGGCCGCGTGGAGCGGCGCGAGATCACCGGATGGATCGCTGAGGATTGTGGAAGTGGAAAAATTCGGCGCCAGATGATAATCGCCCAGGATTTTGGCGGGTGATTCGAACTGTTCGGCGCGGAGGTAGGAAGCTTCGAGAAGAAGTCCTCGATGGACGAATTTCGCGCGCCGGGGAGATTCCCGCGCGATTCGTTCGCGCGAGTCACCGGCGCCGGCTTCGTCGAAGACGACCATGACGTCGAAATCGGAACTTGGCGGGAGGGTCGCATCGTCCGGAAGCCAATCGCACGAGCCGGCCGTGAAAGCGCCGCGGAATCCCGGCAAGCGCTCGGCTTCTTCGACGGCCCACTGGCGAGCGATCTCTCTGGCCTGGCTGATTTTCATGCGCAGATGATTTTGCGTCGCCGCGCGGGGAGGATGTCAAGCGCCGCCGCGCCGTCATGAGTGCGCAAGCTTCCGATGCGAAAAAATCCGGCTCGAAGCAAAGCGCGGGCGAAGGGCGCAACGGGCGCCCTCCGCGAAGCGCTCTGTTTTTTCAAGCCGCCGCGACGTCAGGGATAGCTGACGACGGTGACCGGAGTGTCGGGATTGGCGATCGTGGACGACCCGCCCGTGTTGTTGATGACGTTGACGATTCCGCCCGACCCCGCCGTGGACAGAAAGATGGTGAACAGGTCATGCAGGCTGCCGGCCGGAAGTGTCGCCGGGACTTCGAATGCGTTGGCGGCGAAAATGGGAATGCCCAGATCGAAATAGCTGTAGCTCCCCATCCCGTAGCCGCTGAACGTGGTGACGCGGTTCGAGACTTTGAACGCGGCGTAGCCGTCCACGCCGGGAGCCTCCATCCATGCCGATTGGCTCGGCGGATCGTAGGGCATTTCGTTCTGAAGGAAGATGTCGGTGCCGGCGTCGCCGTTCCAGATGACCTCGTATTTTTGATAATGCTCGATGAAGAGGCCGTAGGCGGTGACGTTGTCGCCGTTGACGACGAGGCCCGTGTTGCCGGTGTTCTCGGTCCAGCCCACGCCGTTGCCATGGTCCGCGCGCCACGCCCAGATGTCGTCGAGAATCACGTTGTTGCTGTTGACGACCAGGCTGGCGGCCGCTTTGCCCGGCTCGGCGCCGCCGATGCGGAAGAAAACGTCTTCAACGGTGGAAGGATCGGCGGCGGATTTTCCGTCCAGAAGCCGCGAGAGAAGGCTGCCGTCCTCAAAGAGAATCGGAGAATTTTGCGGCCCGGCGTCGAAAATTATTCCGGACACCAGAACGCCGCAGGAACTGATGACGCTCATGGATTCGTTTCCATTTTGCGGGATCAGCGTGGGGAAGCCGATGCCGAGGACGACCGTGTCGGGATAGGGAACCACGATGGCGCGATCCAGATCGTATATGCCGGGCGTGAGGATCAGGTTTCTGCCGGCCAAAAGCGCGAGGTTGATCCGCGCGGCCGAGTCCGTAGGCTGCGCGATGAAGAATTTGTCGATCGAGACGCTCGTGCCGGGCGTCGCTCCTCCCGTCCAAGTGGCGCCCGAAGAGTTGCGCTGGACCGCGGGAACGAAGACGTTGTAATTGCCGCTCGAGTCCATGTAGAGGTAAGGCTCCTCGCGCGTCACCGGGCTTGTCGCCAGCGTCGTGTAAGGGCCGCCGCAGGAGGATTGCACTGGGAAACATTGCGCGGGTGCGCCGGTGACGCCGGAAAAGACCTGGTTCCACACGCCGTTGCTCCAGCCGTCAATATTGCTGTTCCGCGTGAACCACTGCTGCTGCGAGCCGCTGACGATGCTCGCGCCGGCGAAGACGGAATCGGCGACGAAGCCGCCGCTGGCGTACGAGGGAGCGGTGCAATAATCCATGAACGTCGCGGCGCCGTTGATCTGCACGCGGCGAAGCGGCGCGGCTTGCGAGACGGCCCAGAATTCTCCGGCGTAGCAGCCGAACGAGGAATTCGTCACGTTGATGGTGAGGTTCGAGAGCGACCTCCAGAAATTGACCAGCGCCGTGCAGCTGCCTTCATAGCACTGGTTGTAGACGTCGATCGAGCCGTTGATCACCACGTCTCCCGGCGATTGCCCGAGTCCCGCGACCGTGGTGTAGTACCCGACCTGAAAATTCAAGGGATTCGCCGCCGTTCCGTACGTCCCCGGCTCGAAGAGGAGCGCGTACCTCTGGGTGCCGAATTCGTTGGAGATCTGCTCGTTGGCGATCGAGTCCACCGTCGTTTGAATCGCGCTCTGCGACATGGTGGGCGTGAAGATGTAGACGTTGGCGCCGAAATTGGGCGGGCCGGACCAGGCGGCCTCGCCGGCTTGCAGGGCGGCCGAGTGGCTCGCGGGAGGCGGCGTGGCGGCTGCGGCGGACATCGGAAGCGCAAAGGATGTCGCCAGGAGCGCGAAGGTGGCGAAAACAGCGACGAGGTGCAGGGAAAATTCAGGCCGGTGGTGCGAATGTTTCTGCATGTTTACACTCCTTTAACCAAACTAACTGGTATTTGTCATCAGGCCACACCCCGGCGGCGAGTCTACTCCCGAAACGGCGGCGCGGACAACGCGAAAAGATTTTTGCTTGCAAAGCCGGCGGTGAAGACTGAGCGAAAAATCTTCGCGTCCGGCGGCCCGTGGACCGCAGTAACGGAGCGGGGAATCGCGCTGGCGGGCCGGTGTGTCGTGGGGTAACCTTCGGCAACGAGCAAGGCAAAATCCGGCGCGCGACGAGGCGGCATTGTCCGTTTTCAAAGGAGAAGCGTCCCACAATCGGACATCGGCTGGCCGCGAGACAGTCCTGTTAACACACTAAGTCTTGCGCCGACAGCAGCCTGGCGCGATATCCGAGTGGGCGGGGACATGCTTGAAGTTCTCGCAACATGTTCCTGGAGGTGAGCGGATGACCTCGTTGCTGCAAGACATTCAATACAGCTGGAGGTTGATTGCCAAGGCCCCGGGATTTGCGGCCCTGGCCATCCTGACGCTCGCTCTGGGAATCGGCGCCAACACCACAATTTTCAGCTGGATCAATTGGGCGCTGCTCAACCCGGTGCCCGGAGTCGCCAAGCCGGGCGAGATACTTTCGCTGACGCAAGGCAAGCAGGGCGACACCTCCCTGGGATTTTCCTACCCCGACCTCGAAGCGCTGCGCGACGGCCAAAAAAGTTTTTCCGGCATCACCGGAGCGATCTTTGCCCCCATGAGTCTGACCAGCCAGAGCAAGCCCGAGCGCATCTGGGGCATGGTGGCGACAGCGAATTATTTTGACGTGCTGGGCGTGCGGCCCATCCTTGGCCGCGGCTTTCTCCCCGAAGAGGACGAAAAGCCGGGCGGCGCGCCCGTCGCCGTGATCAGTTATCGGCTGTGGCAACGCAATTTCGGCGGGAGAGCCGACATTGTGGGGCAGTCCATCGAAATTAACCGGCAATCTTACACGATTGTGGGCGTGACGCCGCCGGAATTTCGCGGAAGCCAGACCGGGATGCGATTCGATATCTGGGTGCCCGTGATGATGGTGGCGCAGGTGATGCCGGGCAACGACATGCTGCACGACCATCACACGTTCTGGCTGTTTGCGTTCGGGAGGCTGAAGCCGGGCGTGAAGCCGGAAACGGCGCAGGAGGAAATGACGCTGCTGTTGAAGCGCGAAGCGAAAAATTATCCCGAGGAGCACCGCGGGCACGACTCTGTGACCGTGTACCCGCTTTGGCGCAATCCATTCAGCGTGAATTTCTTCTTCGCTCTGCTGCTCCCGATTTTGATGACCATCGCCGGGTTGGTGCTCCTTCTCGCGTGCGCCAACGTCGCCAACCTCATGCTGGTCCGCTCGGTCGGCCGCCGCCGCGAAATCGCCATCCGCATGTCGCTCGGCGCCAGCCGCTGGCGCCTGGTGCGGCAGCTCCTTGTCGAAAGCCTGATGCTGGCCCTCGGCGGAGGCGGCGTGGCACTGCTGATCACTCTGTGGACTTCGGGAACGCTGACGAAATTCATGCCTCCGATGGATTTCCCGCTGTCGCTCGACGTTCAGCCGGACCGGACCGTGCTGCTGGCCACTCTCGTAATCTCAGCGCTCACCGGCGTGATTTTCGGCATCTTGCCCGCGCTCCGCGCTTCCAGCGTCGCGCCCGTTTCGGTCCTCAAAGAAGAGACGGGAACGGCGTCGGGCGGGCCGCGGAAAGCCCGGCTGGCCAGCGGGCTGGTGGTGGCGCAGATTTCGCTTTCGGTGCTGCTGCTGATTTGCGCCGGGCTGTTCATTCGCAGCTTTTTGAGCGCGCAATTCATCCAGACCGGCTTCAACGCGCACAACGTCGCCATCGCTTCCTTCGATCTGTTTACCGCGGGCTACTCGGAAGCAGGCGGCGCGGAATTCGACCGCCAACTCGTGGCGAAAATCGAAACTCTTCCGGGCGTTCAGTCCGCGGCGCTGACCACCCGCCTGCCGGGGCTCGGCCCGGATTCGACTCGCGTGACGCCGGAGGGCTACGTTCTGCGTGGGAACGAATCCATGGAGACGCCCGTCGCCGTCGTGACTCCGAATTTTTTCCGCACGCTGCAGATCTCGCTCGTCGAGGGGCGCGATTTCACGCTCGAGGATACGCCGGGCGCGCAGCGCGCGATCATCGTCAACGAAGCGTTCGTCAACCGCTACTGGCCGAAACAGGAAGCTCTCGGCAAACGGGTGAAATCCGATTTGACCAACGAATGGTTCACGGTGGTCGGCGTGGCCTCCGATTGCAAAATGACCGGGCTGACGGACAAGCCGGTCCCCTTCGTCTATTTGCCGCTCTACCAGGTTTACCGGCCCGCGGTGATTGGCACCGCGCGGGTGAACGGAAATCCGCTGGCCTTCGCCGGCTTGATCGAGAAAACAATTCACGCGCAGAACGCCGGGCTCGCCGTGTTCGACGGCGACTCGCTCGAATCCAACGAGCAGATCAACAGCTTCCCGCAGCGCATCGCGGGAACGTTCGTCGGCGCATTCGGATTGCTCGCTCTGGTGCTGGCGGCGGTGGGAATTTATGGCGTCACGGCATACACCACGCGGCAGCGCACGCATGAAATCGGCATCCGCATGGTTCTCGGCGCGAGCAAAGAGGAAATTCTGCGCCTGGTGCTCGGGCGCGGCTTCCGCTTGACTCTCGCCGGCGTAGCCCTGGGACTCTTCGCGGCGCTCGGGCTGACGCGTTATTTGAGCGGCCTGCTGCTCGGTGTCAAGAGCACCGATCTGTTCACGTTTTCGATCGTGGCGATACTTCTGTGCGGCGTCGCCCTCGTCGCCTGCCTGGTTCCCGCGCGCCGCGCCATGCGCGTGGATCCCATGGTCGCCCTGCGCCACGAATAGCGCCGCGGCCTTCGCGCCGGCTCGCCGCTCCGGCACCGAAAGCCGATTGACAACGTCCGGGGATGCGCCTAGGCTCACTGCCGACTGAGGCCCACCGCTGTAACAATCAGGGAGGGAAAATGAAGATCAGCCAGCTAGCTGTACCGTTGTGTGCGGTCATGCTTCTCGCCGCCGCAGCGGCCGCGCAGGACAACTCCGGCAACATCGCTTATCTCGAATTCCAAACGCCGAAAAACGGCATGGTGCAGCAATACGAAGCGGGCCGAAAGGCCAAGGTCGAGTGGCACAAGGCTCAGAAGGACGCCACGCCCCTCTACGTTTCCGAAATTCTCACCGGCGACCGCACCGGCGATTACATCGTGGGTTCTTTCGGCCTGCACTGGGCCGACATGGACAAGCCCTCCGTCCCTAACGATGCCGACATGGCGGAGTACGCCAAAGACGTGATGCCCTACGTCGAGCACATGACGGCCAGCTACTACGAGTTTCTCCCGAAGTGGAGCAATCCCGATCCAAGCATGAACGCGAAGTACATCGAAGTGATCACGTTTCACGTCAAGTACGGCAAGGGCGACGATTTCCGCAGCGCCGTAGCCAGAGTTCACGAAGCGCACCAAAAAACCAATTCGCCGCTGCGCTACTCCTGGTATCGTCTCGACGACGGCGGCCCCGGGGGGACTTACGTGCTGACCATCGGCCACGCCGACTGGGCCTCGTTCGAGGACGATCCCGCCGTGAAGCCCTTGCGCGACCAGTTGCGCGAAGCCTTCGGCGAGCAGGAAGCCACGTCCGTGATTGAAAGGATCAACAGTTCGGTCGAGGGCACCTACAGCGAAATCATCCAGCCTCGGCCGGACCTGAGCTACATGCCGGCGAAGTAGCGCGGCCCGGTAGCGCGACGGAAAAACGCGCCGGGGAAGCTCGGATCTTCGCGGCATGTCCCAAGCCGCGGCTCGGTGCCTCGGAGTGTCAGGCGGGGCGCGGCGGAACTCTTCGCGGCGCCCCGTTTTTTTTGTCCGCGTTTTATCCTCGAGCAAGAAAATTCCGCGTTCGAGCCGCGAATCGTTGTACATTTCCGGGCGCAGCCCGCCCAACCGAGGAGAAAACCCAATATGGACCCACGCGCCGCGAGTGGCTCGGAGCCGGCGATGACCCGGCGATGACCTCTCCGGCCCAGCGCGAACCCCGCTGGCCCGCTTGGGTGGCCATGGTCGCGGCGGGGTTTCTCTATCTGGCGCTGCCCGAACGCCTCTCCGTGGGGCCCGGCTGGGGATTGTTATTGGTCGAAACCGTGCTGATGGTGCCGATCGTTTTTTCCAACTGGCGCGGGCATTATCACGTGACGCGGCCGCTCACCTACACGGCGAACGCCATCATCACTCTCGCACTGGTGATTTCCCTGGCGATCCTCATTTACGGTTTGCCCCGCCACCTCGAGTCTCCCAGCGAACTTTTGCGCTCGGCGGTTTCCTTGTGGATCTCCAACGTGCTGGTCTTCGCCCTGTGGTATTGGAAGCTCGACGCCGGCGGGCCGCTCGGACGCGACACTTCGCGCGGGCACATTGACAGCTCGTTCCTGTTTCCGCAGATGATCGATTCGGAATGCGACCCGGAGTGGTCGCCCCAATTCATGGACTACCTGTTTTTGGCGTTCAACACCAGCACGGCGTTTTCGCCCACGGACACGGCCGCGCTCTCGCGTTGGGCGAAGGTCGGAATGATGCTGCAATCGCTGATTTCGCTGACCATCGTCGTCCTTCTGGCCGCCCGCGCCGTCAATATCCTGTAATTCTCATCGCTGCCGGGCCCAAAGCCGCGAAGCCGCTCGAACCGAAATCTTCGCTCCTTCCGTGCGCTGAGGAAAATTTGGAATCCGCTATACTTCGAAGCGGATGATTCCGTTCCTGCACATCGGCTGGCTGGTGATTCCGACGTTTGGGCTGTGCGTGGCCGCGGCGCTGCTGGCGGCCTTTTTTCTTTTGCGCGCGGATATGCGCCGCAGGGGAATCGCAGCGGACGTCGAATCGCTGGTGGCGCTGCCCGCGCTGGCGGGAATCGCGGGCGCCAAGCTATATCACGTGCTGGAATCGCCGCGCGAATTCTTCGCCCATCCCGCCGCACTCCTCTTCAGCCAGTTCGGATTCGCATGGTTCGGCGGATTGATTGCCGGAACCGGCGTGTTTTTTCTGCTGGCGAGAAGGATCGCCCGCGCCAACACGGCGGCGGGCCGGCCGACGCCGCTGCTGGAAATCCTCGACGCGGGCTCACCGGCCGTGGCGCTGGGCTATGGGATTGGGCGGATCGGGTGCCTCCTTTCCGGCGACGGCGATTACGGAATTCCCACGTCTCTGCCGTGGGGAATGAGCTTTCCTCACGGGCTGGTGCCTACGACGCAGCGCGTCCAACCCACGCCGATTTACGAGCTGATTGTGGCGTGCCTGATCGCCTGGTGGTTGTGGCGGCTGGGCGGCCGGACGATGGCTGCGGCGAAGGAGAAGGGAATCGTCTTCGCCGAGTATCTTGTGTGGACCGGAGTGGCGCGCTTTCTGGTCGAGTTTATCCGCATCAACCCGCGCTCGTTTTTCGGCCTGACGAACGCGCAAGCCGCCAGCGCGGTCTCCATCATCGCCGGGGCGGCCCTCTGGTGGCGCATCGCGCGAAGGTAAAACTCCGGCAACCCGCCGCGCGCCGATCGCCCGTGTAACCTGTCCTTGGGGACAGGCGTCCAATGGAGTAGAATCGGCACGGCGTTCCCCGCGCTGCTTCGAAGCCGTGATGTGGCTTCTGGCTGGTTGACGGGAGGGACCCATGGCGCTCTCCACAAAGTTGTCCCAAGCAAGAATCGGTTCGAGCAATCCAAGAAAATTTGCGCTGCTGTTTGCGGCCGCGATTGCGCTGGCTCTTGCGCCGCTCCCTGCCTACGCCCAACACGGCGGAGGCGGGTTCGGCGGCGGTGGTGGCGGGCACGCGGGCGGCGGCGGTGGGTTTGGAGGCGGCGGCCACGCGGGTGGTGGCGGATACCACGGCGGCGGAGGCTCGCGCGGCGGTTCCTACGGCGGGTATTCCGGCGGCCCGTCTTCGGAAGTTCATTCTGCGCACGGCAGCGCGAATTCCACCGGCGGCGGCCATTGGTGGAGCGGATTTTTCGGCCACCGCTCGTCGAATGGAAATGAATCGGCCGGCGCGCGCGGAGCGTCCGGCGGCCCGAACGCCGCGGCGAACGGCGGCAGGGAATCGCAAGCGGATGTCGCCGCGCGCATGGCGTTTCAGAATGCGGTCGCGCGCGACAACCTCGCCATGCACAACACCTGGCAGGATCCTCCTCCGGAATTCAGCGGCGCGCGAATCGGAGCTTCCGCCGCGCCGGGAGCGATGGCGCCGCGAAGCAGCAGCTTGCTGAGCGCGCGTCCCTTCACGCCGCCTGCCGGAGTCTCGTCTCGCGCGCTGGCGCCGAAAAGCACGGCGTTGGCGCCTGCCCGGACCCGATGGACCACTTCGCCGCTGGGCGCGGGCTTTCACTCCGCCACCGTGCAGCCGCGCGGGCATCTGGGGCCCCGCTATCCGTATTATCCGTATTGGTATTCGCCGTACTATTTCGGCGGATTCGGCTTCGGTCTATTCGGCGGCTTCGGCTACGGATGCGGCAATCCGTTCTGGGGCGGTTTCGGATGGGGCGGCAACAGTTGCTTCGCGGGATGCGATCCCTACTGGGGCTGCGGCTACGGCGCGTTCGGCGGGTACGGATATTTCGACAATTATGATTCGTCGAGCGACGTCCCGCCCGGCTCGGATTACCAGGTGTTCAGCGGCGGCGCCAATTCCTCGGGCGGAGATCAGAGCGCGACGGACAACGGCGCGAACGGCGACATCACGAACGGGAATTCGCCCGTGGATACGGGGCTCGCGGCGGATGAATCGAGCGCGAATGAGGATCAGCCCTTCGTCCTCTACATGAAAGACGGCTCGAGCTACGCTGTCACGCGGTATTGGGTGCAGGGCGGAATTCTGCATTACGTGACGAACTACGGCGGAGAAAATACGGTGGCCCTCGACCAGTTGAACGTGCAGGAGACGGTGGATCAGAACGCCGCTCTCGGCCACGTCTTCACTCTCGCGCCCGCCCCGGGAACTTCGGCTGAGCCGCAGCCTGCTCCGCGGCCCGCGCCCTCAACAGCCGCGCCGCCGGAGGAAAACCCCGCGCCGCCGCCAACCCCGCCCTCGAATTGAGGACAGCGCGGGGAGACCGCACCTCCACTAGGGAAGCGAGGATTTGGACTCTCTGCGTTCGAGTTAGCTCGTTCTCCACCAACTTTAGGTTGTCAATAGTCAGCCTATGGTTGTCAATAATAAACCACATGGTTGTCAATATCATGAGCTAGGTTGACAATCAGAGTTCTTAAGGTTTACAATGTAGGTCTATTATGATGCGAGCTAGGGCGCGTGGTGAAGACATCCGGAATTTTATTTTGGACCATGTGGACAAGCATCCAAAGGATATTACAAGGGTAACGGGAGCACACTTCGGCATCACCCGGCAAGCCGTCCATAAGCATCTTCGCCGACTCGTGTTCGAGAGGTCTTTGACAGAAACAGGCGAGACGCGCCGGCGGACTTACAAGCTCGCCCCTCTTTTGGAGTGGCAAGAGGGATATCAGATTTCTCCCGAACTCGAAGAACACGTCGTATGGGACAAAGATATCTCCCCAATTTTAGGCCAACAGCCCGAGAATGTTATGGATATTTGGCACTACGGATTCACAGAGATGTTTAACAATGCGAGGGACCATTCAGATGGTAGAGAGATTTTGGTCAGGATCGCCAAGACGGCGATAAGTACGGAGATGAGTATTTCGGATAATGGGATCGGAATATTCAAGAAAATTCAAGAAGCGCTCAAACTGCCTGATCAGCGATATGCAATTCTTGAGCTAGCCAAGGGCAAGCTAACAACAGATCCGGCTCGGCATACGGGTGAAGGGATATTTTTTTCGTCTAGGATGTTCGATAAATTTGCTATTGGGTCTGATAAGACCTATTTCGGCCATCGGTTTGGTGATGATGAGGATTGGATTTTCGAGTCTAAGTTTCCGGGGGGAACCACGGTTTTCATGGACCTTTCCAACCATACTTCGCGAACCGTGAAAGGGATATTTGACAAGTTTGCTTCAGCGGAAGGGGACTTCGGCTTCACAAAGACCGTGGTACCTGTAAAACTTGCGCAGTATGGAAACGACAAGCTGATTTCACGGTCTCAGGCAAAAAGAGTGGTTGCGCGCTTGGAATTATTTAAGACGATTCTCTTCGATTTCACGGGTGTTCCGACCATCGGGCAGGCATTTGCCGATGAAATATTCCGTGTTTTCGCCCATGAACATCCGAGAATCGAAATCATTCCCATCCGAGCAAATTCAAAGGTAATTCGGATGATTAAACGTGCCAAGTCTGGACCGTCACCCAATCCTGAGGCCTCCACCACTTGACCGAATCTGTGAGGAACCATTAAGCAAAGTGGTTTGCGTCCTCAGGCTTGGACTTCCTTGGTTCCTTCTGGGCATTACTTTTCGTGGACAGGCGCGCAACTTGTCTCGGGGATCTCCATCCTCGAAGGGCCCTCCACATCCAAGATACGTCAGTTTTGAGAGTGCGCCTCGGGCGATACATCCGCGGCGGAAAATCCCGCGAAGGGATTTTTCTTTACGCACGGTTTTTCCCGCGGTTTGGCCACTGCACGAAAACGGAATCGCAAAACGCGCGAAAAGCCGCTAAAAATAAGGGCGCAAACGCAACTCGCCTTGGATGGAAAAAGTCCACAACCATCGTAATTTGCAATTGATCGGAAAATGGTGTACAAGTTTTCTCGTTATCCTCGAATTGTGTAGCTAGCCGCTGTTCCTTCCGGTTTCTCAATTCCCAAATCAGAACGGGATTTCCCCTGGCCCCGCGCCAGCACTCACTCTTTTCGGAGCGCATATGCCGAATTACAATTCGCAGAACCCGCCGTATTCGATTTTTCCCGGAGATGTCGCCCTGGCGTTCAATTCGGAATCGCCCGCGGCGGGACAGGCGAGCCAGCAGTTTGCCCTGCCGAGCTACGCCGGGTTTCCTGAAAACGGCCGCACGATCCGCTGGCAGACGCTCTTCTCGTCCTCACCTTCGGCGATCAGCGTAGCGCTGCAAACGTCCATGGCGGACGCCGACGCGCAGTACCAAACGATCGACACTTCCACGGCGACGGGCGGAGAAGCGCGCACCGTCACGGGAGTGCGCGCCAATTTCATTCGCGCGAAAGTGTCGTCCATCACGGGCGGCTCGGGCGTCACGGTGCAACTGCTCGTCTGATCTTTCCGCGCCGGGCGCGCGCCGCCAGTCGCTCCGGCCGGGCGCGCCATCCCTTGGTCTCTCCGTTCCACCATTCACCACCATGACACGGCGATGCATTGGACTGAATCCCTCGCGGCGATGGAGCAAGCGGTGGACGCAGTGCACAGCCAAAGCGCAACGCGGCGACATTTTCTGCGGGCGGCATCGCGACGGGTTGATCGGCGCGGTCCTCGCCCTCCGGGATGTCTACTATGAAAACTTCGAGATCCGATTCAGCCCCCTCTTCCTCCCCGCCCCGCACGACTAGCCGTCCTGCGACGTCAAGCGGATCTGTCACGACTGGCAGGCAGGTCAGGGCCCATGCCCCTACGCCCTCGCGCCCGCGGCCCACAACGAAGCGGCCCAGCCGAGCGGCGATGGACCAGCAAGAGCCCTGTCCCGCCCGCCCCGGCGGGCAGGCCCGCCTGGCTGTCAAGGACCGCCAGGCCGTGAAAGACCGCCTGGCTGTCAAGGACCGCCAGGCCGTGAAAGACCGCCTGGCTGTCAAGGACCGCCAGGTTGGAAAGGCCCTCCCGGCTGGTAAGGCCCGCCATGGCGAGCAGGCTCGCCATGGTGAGCAGGCCCGCCACGCGGGCAAGGCCCGTTCCGACCGGAAGACCGGCCGCAACGGCGGGCCACCCTCTGCACACCCGAAGCCCAGCGGCGCGGGGGATTGCGTCCCTCGCGCCGCTCCGGCTCCGCCGGGGAAGAAACCGGCGGGCGCGGCAAAGCCGAGCGCGCCTCTCGGTGAAGAGAGCGGGAAGGGAAGCGCTTCCGCCGCGTCGAGCGCCGAAGCGAAACATGCTCGCCCCAGAAAGCGCGTCCGGTTGGCCGAAGCGTTTCGCGCCCGCGGACTCGACGAGCACGAAGTGGCCGACAAATACGTGGTCGCGCTGCAAAAATTGAGCGGAGAAAAAACGGAAGGCGACGACGGCGGCGTCGAGAAGCTGCTGCTCGACACGCTGAAGGAGTGCACGCGGATTCTCGATCCGCCGCGCCCGGCGGGCGATCGCCCGGCGGCGGACGCTCCCGCAGTGGTGAAGTTGATTCACCGCGTGCCGCGGCCCGCCCGGCCGGCGAAGCCCGCGGGCGGAGCAACGCACGAAAAATAGACAAACAAACTTTGGCCGCGATTGCATCTTCGCCGCTTTCCCTGTGTCCGCGGCGCGGACAAGCTCCACAAGCGCGGCCACGCAAAATGCGGCAAACGCGAATTTCGGTTTTTCACGGAGGAAACATGACGACGGCAACAACAACGACGACGAGCAGGACCACGCTGGGTTACATCGTGCAGCTTTCCGGAATCGGCGCTCTTGTCGTGGGCGGAATTTTGAGCGTTCACCACATCGCCATCGGCGCGACATTCCTGGGCGGCGCAGCGGCATTTTACATCGGCGAAAAAATCCGCACGCTTTCCTGAGCGGGCCGCCAAAGCGCAAAGCCCCGCGGACGCATTAGCAGGATGAAACGGGTGCCCGGGAGAAATTTCTCCGCGGCTCCGTGTTTACGCGGCAATGGCCATGGCAACCACCACTTCAGGACTCGAACGCTGGCTCGCGCAGCCGAACACGCGAAACGACGACGAGGGCGGGCGGCGGGTGTGCGCCGTCGAATTGGGCTACACCCCGTTTCCCCGCCAGCGGGAGTTTCACTCTTCGCCGGCGAAGTACCGGCTGTTCGGCGGCGCGGCCGGGCCGGGAAAAACAAAAGCCCTGCTCATGGAGGCGATCCTCCAAGCGCACGAGCACGCGGGCGCGGACACATTGCTGCTGCGGCGGACGTTCCCCGAGCTCGAACAGTCCCTCCTGCTCTATTTCCGCCGCGAAGTGCCCCGCGAGCTTTACCGCAGCTTTCACGAATCGAAGCACGTGGTGACGTGGTGGAACGGTTCCACCACGCGATTCGGATATTGCGCTCGCGAAGCCGACGTCTACCAATACCAGGGCGCGGAATTTCTTTTCATCGGCGTGGACGAGCTCACGCTCTTCACTCTTCGCCAGTGGCAATTTCTCACCAGCCGCAACCGGTGTCCCGTTCCCGGCGCGTTTCCTTCCATGGCCGCGGCGACGAACCCCGGCAACATCGGCCACGCCTGGGTGAAAGCGCTGTGGGTTGACAAAATTCCCGCCGCGGGGATGGAACATCCCCAGGAGTACGACCCGGCCGATTACGATTTCATCGCCGCGCGCGTCTGGGACAATCCCATTTACGCCGCGGACGAAAATTATCTCAAGACCCTGCGCGCCCTGCCCTCGCATCTGCGCCGCGCGTTTCTCGACGGCGATTGGACCGTCTTCGCCGGACAGTATTTCGACCGCTTCGATTATTCGCGGCACGTGGCGCGCCCGGAAACGTTCGAGTGGAAGCCGTGGTGGCCGCGTTGGATTTCCATTGACTGGGGCTTCGAACACCCTGCCGCGGCATATTGGCATTGTGCTCTGCCTGCCGGAGCGTCACCCGCGGGGCCTTGCCCGCCGGACTGGCAGTTAAGCCACGCCGTACCAAGTTCCCAAACGCAAGATCCGTCGGTCGCGTCGCTCTCTCGGCATGACAACCGGGACCAAATGGGGCCCCCAGGTCCCCGGCAAGGGGAGCCTGGGGGAAGAATCGGCCCCACAGGTCCCCGGCGAGGGGCGGCTGGGGGAATAATCGGCCCCGCAGGTTCGCGGCGAGCGGAGCCCGGGGGAATCTTCACTTACCGCGAGTTCGTGACGCATCGAACGCCGCCGCGGGAATTGGCGCGGGAGATCGTCGCCCGGTCTCTCGATGCCGCCGCCGGGCTCGAGCGCATCGACGAAATCTATCTTTCACCCGACGCGTTCGCGCGCCGGACGGATGAAGCGTCCATTGCCGAGCAGATGGGCGACGTCTTTGTCGCCGCTGGATTTCCGCGGCCCATTCCCGCGGACGACGACCGCGTGGGCGGCTGGATGCTGATGTACCAGATGCTCGACGCGGGCGAATGGACGATCGGCGAAAACTGCGCCGAACTCATTCGCACGTTGCCGAATCTGGTGCGCGACCCGGCGCGGATCGAAGACATCGAAAAAATGGACGGCGACGACCCGGCGGACGCCGCGCGTTACGGCTTGAAGTCGCGCTACGCCGCGCGCCGCGCGGGCGCGGGAGAGAATTTGCCCTACGAAGCGCGAATGGCCGCGCGCGTCACGGCGACGGATCCGACCGTGCGCGCGATTCAAGCCAAGAAAGCGGAGCTCGAGGAATCCCGCCGCGGCGGTCCGGTTTGGTTCGCCCGTCGCCGGCAATGATTCTCCGGCCGAGGCAGGCTAGAAACCGATGAACCTATTCGCAATTTTGCGGCGGATGATGACGTCGCGGCACTCGCGCGAGCTCGAAAACGAAGCCTCTCGCCTGCGCGAGGAAATCGCCCGCGAGCGCGATGAGAGCGCGCGTCTTCGCGCGGAAAACCGCGCGCTCCTCAATTCCATTCTCGGCATCGCCGGCATCCCGCCGGTGCTCGTCGAAGAAAACGCGGCGCCCGCGCCTGGTGAGCCGCCGACGGCGGAAAGCGCGGAAATCAAATCGTCCAGCGCATCCGGTCGGCCGCGCGCCCCGCGCAGCGGAAAGGGAACTCCCGTCGCGCCGGCGCGCCGCCGGTCGTGGCACCAGATTACGCAATCGCTCGAGCTGGCCAGCGCCCGCAGAGAGCGGCCGGACGCTCCAGCTCCCCGCGCCTGAAAACGCAGGCTGCGCGCTCTCACCGGCGTCCGCTTCACCGATCGCCGCTCGCGTTTCACCACTCACAGGAGGACATATGCCATTTATTCGCGGCAGGTATCACATCAACCCCATCGCCGGAGAAGCTCTCGAAGCCGCCCGGGAAGCTGAAGCGGCGCTCGTGGCGCTCGAAGACGCGGCGCGCGAGCGGCAGCGCGCGAGCGGCGGCGATCCCGCCGCCGATGATGACAACGCCGCAAGCGGCGCTGGCGCGTCAACGGGGCCGATCCATCGCGTCGAAATCGAAGCCGCAGAGCTGGTGCCGTCGCAGACCGGCCGCGCGGGACGCGGATTCGTCGCGCGCGTGCACCGCAGCGTAAGCATCGCGCCTCGCGCGGGCAGCGACGCCGCGGCCACGCCGCTGTTTTCCTCCCGCGGCTCCTCGCCCGCCCGATTCGGCGCGGCTCCGGCAAATTCCGCCGGAACGTCGGATATCGCGGTGCGGCCCGAAACGCACGTTTTCTCGAATCACGGCGATCTGCTGAATTTTCTCCACGACCAGTTTTCCCGGGAAGCGAACGCCTAGCGAAGCCGCCGGAGAGCCCGCCCCGGAGGACGGACCCCAAAGAATAAAAAGAAACCATTTTGACCCTGTGGTGTTCTAACATGGCGTAGTCCCTCAGCCCGCAGGCAGATAATGGCACACTCAATTTGGGACACACCAGGCGACCCTGAACGCCGCTGGGGTAAGCGGAAAGGTCCCCCTTTGGGGATCCCCGGCTGGGCCGGACTTGTGATTATCGTTCTCGGGCTTTCGCTGGCAGGGACGATCGCCTGGCGCGGCGGCCTATACATGTGGCACTGGGCGAACGGCATGCCCAGCAATGCGTCGGATGGGCTGGGTCACGACGCCGCGGCACGCTTCACCCTCGGCCACCGGCCCGCCGCCGTGCGAAACATCGTTCCCGAATGGCAGATTGATACCCAGGCCGCTTTTCAAGCCGGCGTCACCGATGCAAGCGCGGGAAATATCGAAAGCGCGGAAATGGATGTGGACCGCGGCGCGGAAATTCTGCAGGACGCCCGCGCGCAGCAGTTGACTCCCCCTCCTGATTTTTTCGACCTCGCCATTCGCACTCTCGACCTGGTGATTCAATCGCATCCCGATAACGACCGTCTGTTGGAACACACCGCGCTGGCGAGAATCGAGCTGGCCCAGATGCGGACGATGCTGCCGCAAGCCTCGCCGGGGGCGCCGGGATTTTCTCTCGCGGGTCCTGCGGGCCTGGCCGGCGCGGCCGCCATGGGCGAAAAAACCGCGGACGAAGTCCCGGGCCAAGCCGCCGGAAAAAAGCCGGCGGGTAAGGCCGTTCAGGTTCTGACGCCGATTTCGGTCGCCGCCAACACCACGTACGATCCGGTGAAGGCCGGAGGAAACGTACTGGACGCGACTTCGATGGCCGACGACGCGGAGGTTTTGCTCCCGCCGGCTTCGCGGCTGTTTACCGACAGCGTCCGCGTGCGGAATCTCACGATTCAGGGCGCGTCGCAGACGCTCGACGGCGTCTATTGGGAAAACGTAACGTTTATCGGGACGCGGCTGCGCTATGAGGGCGGGGAAGTGAGCCTGCACAACGTGAAGTTCGTCAACTGCACGTTCGGCATGGAACCCAACAACGTGGGCGCGCGCCTGGCGACGGCCATCGCGCTGGGCCAGACCAGCTTCTTCATCGAGTAATTTCCGGGCCATCTGCGGCGCCTCGCCGCTCGCGAGAAATTGCATCTCACACGCCGTAGGGGCACGGCATCCCGTGCCCGCTTGCTTTGCTCTCCTTGTGCCGCGCCTACGGCGATGTTTGGAATTTCGTCGCGCGTTCCCAGGCCTAACCTGCCAAAGGCGGGCAGGCGGCCGACCCCGTAAGGGGTGGGGAAGAGTTATAAATTTCAGCCCAGCGCCCCGGGCGCGAAACATCTCCTTCTTCGCCGCACCTTGTCGCGCGGCATTCCCTCATCGCCTGATGAAAAAACGCCGAGCCGCATCTCCTCATCGGCTCATCACGAGAGAAGCCTACATGTCCACGCAAACGCAAATTTCGAAATCCTATGCCGAGCCGAATCCCGCCTTCGTTCCCGTCGAGGCGCCGGCGACAAATGTTCCGGGACAAAATTCTTCAGCGCCCGCGCCCTCCTCGCCCTACGGCCCCAACAACGAGCAGCTTCCCGACCGCCTGCAGGAAGGGCTGCGGCGCCTGGTGAACCAGTTCGCTCTGGAATCGGAGCCGACGCGCCGCCAGGAGATCCGCCGCATCAAGCAGGCGCACCAGTTCTGGCGCGGCTTGCAATATCTCTGGTGGAGCGAGTGGGACCAGAACTGGCATCTGCCCTTCGAGCAGAAGCTGGTGGACAACTCCTCGGTCGAAGATCTGCCGCGCTACGAGTTTGTGACCAACATCTACCAGGCGTTCGGCCTTTCAATCATCGCCGTGCTCAGCCAGGACGTCCCGCGCACTCGCTTTTTTCCCGCCTCGACGCAAGCCGAGGAGGACGTCGCCGCGGCGAAAGCCGCCACGGAAGTGGCGGGGCTCGTCGAGCGCAACAATCGCATCGGCAAGCTGATCGTGGACGAAGCGTTCCACCTCTGGACCGGAGGCAAAGTCGGCGCGTACGTGCGTTACGTCGTGGACGGCCAGAGGTTCGGATTTCACCCCGAGACGGAAATCGGCGCGCGGCAGGTGAAGCTCGGCAGCGATGTGTACGTCTGCCCCGAATGCGGCGCGGAAACGCCTTCCGACGCTGGCTCCGCGGAGGCTCGCCTGCCGGAGAGCCACGCCCGGCCCGCGATAAACTGCGCCTCCTGCGGCGCGCTTCTGACCGAGCAGGATTTTGTCGCCGCCGAAATGATTACGGTGCCGCTCACCCAGACGCGCCTGCGCGTTCCGAACGGCCAGGAAGTGATCACCATGACCGGCGCGCTCGAGCTCAAGACTCCGCCGTGGGCCAACGAGATGCACGAATATCCCTACCTCCAGTGGAACATGGAGGTGCACCTGGCGCGGCTGCGCGCGGCGTATCCACACGCGGCCGATAAAATCGGCCCTCCCGTCGCCACCGGGACACAGGAATATGAGCGCTTGGCCCGGCTCGCTCAATCACAGGGCGGCCCGTTGACCGAAGGCGGCGACTACAACATCAATCTCATCACCTTCGGCCGCACTTGGCTGCGGCCCTGGGCGTTTTTCGCGCTCGAGGACAAATCGTTGCGCGACGAGCTCCTCCAACTTTTCCCCGACGGCGCTTACGTCGCCTTCGCCGGCGAAGCCTATTGCGAATCGCGCAACGAAAACATGGACGATCACTGGCGCGTCCTTCACGCTCTTCCCGGCGACGGCTCGGCCGATCGTCCCGGCCTCGGCGACGCGCTCATCAGTGTGCAGGAGCGCTTCAACACGCTTTCCAATTTGCAGATGGAAACGTACGAGTACGGCATCCCGCCGATTTACGCCGACAGCGAGGTGCTCGATTTCGACGGCTTGCAGAACACCACGGCCGAACCCGGAGCGCACTATCCCGCGCGGGCGAAACCCGGGCAAACCCTGGCCGCCGGATTTTTCCAGCCCGCTCCCGCCGAGGTTCCTCCCGACCTGGCCGAGCACGCCGCGAATTTGATGGGCCCGGTGGCGCAATTCCTCACCGGCGCGTTTCCCGCGCTTTTTGGAGGCGCGATGGCCAATACGGACACGGCCGCCGGCTACGCCATGGCGCGGGATCAGGCGATGGGACGCATCGGCCTCGTCTGGCGCAACATGAAATTCTTCCACGCGGACATCATGCTGCTCGCCGTGGATTGTTTCCGCCGCAACCGCCCGCACGACGTCGAGGTCACGCTGCTCGGCGCGGGCTCGGCGTTCGAATCGAAATGGATTCGCCTCGCCGATTTGAAGGGTAATCTTTTCAGCTATCCGGAAACCGACGAGCAGTATCCGACGCTGTGGTCGCAGCAGCGCGCCGTGCTGCTCCAGCTGATGACTTCTCCCGACCCGCAGATCCAGGCTATGCTGGCGCATCCGGAAAATCTGGGGCTGCTCAAGCGTCTGATCGGCGTCGAGGAATTTGTCTTGCCGGACGAGGAATCGCGCACCAAGCAGTATCGCGAAATTGCCCAGCTCGTCGGCGAATCTCCCGTCGTCGAGCGCAACCCCTCGACCGGCGAAGAATCGCTCGTCCCGAGCATCGTTCCCGACGAATTTGCGGACAATCACGTGGTCGAGCTCGAGACTTGCAAGCGCTGGTTTTCTTCCGACGCGGGGCAAGTAGCCAAGCTCGACGCGCCCGCCGGCTACGCCAACGTTCGCGCTCACGCCATGCTCCATCAGGCTTACGTGCTCAAGCAGGGCGGCGCGCTTTTGGGCGCTGCGCCGCAGAAACCGCCCGCTCCGCCACGCCGCCCCCGGCCGTAGAGCCCTGCCTGCCGCGAGCTGGGGCGGCACTCAGTCAACCTCCGCGCGAGCCATGCGTGCCAATGTTCGCATTTCGCCTCAGCCCCAAAGGGGCGGCATTCAGTCAACCTCCGCGCCATCGTAGGGGCACGGCGTGCCGTGCCCGGTTCGGTTGCGCGCTTTTGTGCCACACCTACGGCGCTTGGTGAAATTGCATTTCGCACACCCAGGCCTACCTGCCAAGAACGGGCAGGCGGCCTGGGCTAGCTGAGTTTCGCACCTACGGTGCTTCGGGGGAGATCTGATTCAATCCGCCGCGCACACCCGAAGGGCTCGGCATTCAACCAACCTCCGCGCGAGCCATGCGGGCCAATGTTCGCATTTCGCCTCAGCCCCAAAGGGGCGTCACTCAGCTAGCCCAGTCCGTCAGGACTGGGAACTGGTCCAGCAATTTCGCCAAGCGCCCCGGGCGCGGCACACCCATCTCCAGGGCGAAATGCCGCTCGATTCCTCCGAGCGCGCGCACACAATTGCGCACCACGATAACGTTTCGAAATTTTGTGGAGGGAAACCTACAGCGCGCGTTCGACGCTGCCGCTGCGCGACACGCCGTAGGCCGACCCGCCGACTTTCGGAGGCGGAGCAACCAGCCGCACCACGTTGCGTAGCCGCTCGGGCTTGAACGGCTTGGCCATGCAGACCACCGCGCCCAGCTGGTGGCTCGAAGAATAATCGGCAGGCTGCGCCGACTTGGTGAGAAGGATCACGGGGACGTGCTGCAAACGGTCGTTGCGCTTGACGATCAAGCACAAGTCGTGGCCGCTCATCTCTTCGCCTTCCACGTTGGCCAGCACGGCCACGGGAACCGTGGTTCGCAGCACTTCCAGCGCTTCCTGCGCCGACTTCACCACGACGACGGTGTAGCCGTCTTGCACCAGCATGGCGCGAATGGAATCGGCGGCGCGAGCATCGGGCTCGGCGACCAGCACGACGGCCTGCTGCTTCATATTTTCCAGCGGAGATGTGGTGGCGCCCGATCCGGAGAACGCGTCGGACTGCCCGGCGCCTTTCCGGTCGGATTTCGCTTCGGCCTTGGCGGCATGGAATTGAACGGCGACGTGATGCAATCCGCCCTCGATCGGCGCGGTGCGGACCACTTCGGAGCGCTGCGCCTGATTCAGAGCTTGCGCGGCGTCGGAATAGGGAAACGTCACGTCGAGCGTCTGGCCCTTCCAATAGCCGGGACGCGAGGTGACGAAGAGCAGCCCGTCGCGCGACACATCCACGCTGCGGCAAATTTCCTCGAGCGGTTCCGGAGAGTTCACGGCGCGAACGTGGACCTGCGCGGAAATTTTCACGCGGCGGCGCCGGCGGCGTTCGATGCCGTTCGAGGCAGAGCCCTTGGCTTGATTGGAATTCGCAGCGGCGGTGGGAATCGTGGTCACGCTCATAAGCAGCACCTCAAATCAATTTGAGGACGTCCGTGCGGTACGGAAGTCCAAAGGCCCCCGAGCCCTTTCCAATACTTTGTCAGAGGGAACCGGGAGCCGGAATAGTACGTTGGTAACAATTTTTTAATCGGGTTGTGGAAATCCGCGCGGCTCTAGTAACGCGCCTTTTATCATTGCGTTACAAGGTTTGCGCCTTCTCTTCGCTTTAACCCTTCGCCTCGATTTCGCGCCGCTTCGCACGCGTCACCATCTGGCGCGGCTTCGCGATGGGCCCGGCTCTTCCGAGCTGAAGATTTTTTCGGCCGGTCATTTCTCATTATTTGGGAGGGGGATGTGGCGACAACCGTCCTTTCGAAACCAGCTGCAAATCCCGTTCGAAGCGATTCGCCGGCCGCGCCGGACCTGCGGCACGCCAGCGACGACGAAATTCTCAACCTTTCGCCTCGCGCGATTCCGAAAAAAAAGTTCGGGCGCGACGTGGAGAGCGGCTCCGAGCGCCCGGCGGCGGAGCCAAACGCCGGCGCCGGCACGGACGCGCCATCCGGCGCAACCGCGGTGGAACCAGGCGGGGCGGCCGCGCTGGATGCGAATCCGCCGCTGCCGGAAAATCTTCAAGCGGCGCTCGACGAGCATCCGGAATTGCGCTCGGCGTGGGACGACGCAAGCGCCTATCGAGAATCTTTCGCGTCACCGGACGAAGCGCGCCAGGCGACTCGAATGCTGGGCGATTTGAACCGTCTCGATGCTCTGTTTTTCTCCTCGCGCCCCGAGGATCACGCCGAACTCGCGCGGACCATCGCGCAGCTCGATTCTGGCGCCGCCGCGTCGCTGGCGCGAGCGCTGGGGCGGTTGGCCGCGGAGCCGCAGAATCACGGAGAAAAGAATCGATCAAACGCTGCCGGCCTCTCCGCTGGCGAGGCTCCTGGAAGCCCGGCCGAAGTTCCCGGGTCCAGCGACCCCGCATCTCCGGGCCGCACAGCCCGGAACGCGCAAGCCTCGCTCGACGAGCCCGGCGCCCAAACGCTCGAGCCGCGCCATTCTCTTTCCGCCGCGCAAACGGAATTTTTTCACGCCACGAATACCGCCGCCGTCGAGAGCGTTCTCGACGCCATTCATTCGCAGGTGGACCGGCTGTTGCCCGAGGGAACTTCGCAGGGCGCGCGCAACCGCGTGGTCGGCGAGGTATATCGCGAGCTGGACGCGTCGCTGCGGGCGAATCGCCAGCTGAACGAGCAGGTGCGGCAAGCGTTTCGCACGGGCGCGCTGGACGCCGCGCACCAGCACGCGATCGTTTCGCTGATCACCAGCCGCGCCCGCCAGGCGCTCCCCGGAGTGGCCAAGCGCGTCTTGAGCGAGTGGACCGCGGCGCTGGTGAGCGCGGGAGCCGAGCGCCGCACGCGGCAGCGCGCCGCCGAAACCCGCGTGGACATCGCGGGTTCGGGACGCAGCGGCTCCGAGGGACGCCGGACTCTGACTCCGCGGGAAATCGACTACGCGCGGCTATCCGACGCGGACATTTTGAACCTGTAAATTTCCGCATCGCTCGTTTAGAAGAAATTAACAATAAACTACTGGACAGGTCCGCGACCCGGCCTCAAACTGGCCCTCCAGCCAGTAGCGCCGGCCCAGCCAACGGCGTAAATATCGCCGCGCAGGAATTTCAGACGGCAGGGCCTTCTTCCGGTACCCAACCCCTCGGCGGAAAGACCTTCGCTTAAAACCATCACTGGGGGACTGTCACAATATGAAAATTCGCAAGTGTGGATTGCTGGGAGTGTGTCTGCTCACCGGAGCGGCGGCGCTTTCTCCGTCGCTTTCCGCGAAACAAACGTGCAATTCGAGCCCGGCGGCCGCGGTGAAGTGCTTCGTCGCCAATGCTGTTTCGACGAACATGACCGCGCCGCGCTACGGGATGACGCTCGGGGAGTTTGAGGCGTACGGCGTGGCCGTCTCGACCATTCTCGAAACGCACCATGATTATCTGACGCTGGTCGCGCTCTCGAGCGCCGTGGCCGATGCCATGCCGCCGACGAACTCGAACGGTTCGTCGAACCAGGCTGCCCAGGACCTGGCCGTCGAGCAGTTGGTCGCCGCGGCGGTGCAGAACCAGTTGCTCGATGAGCCCACCGGAGTGAGCCTGCAGGACGAGCAGTGGTTCACGCTCGACGTGACCGGAGCGATGAACGACAACAACGGGTATATGTCGCTGATGACTCCCGGCGTCTCGCTGCGCATCATCGATTCCTACGTCGTGACCGCCACGAGCAACGGCGCGGTCAACTGGACGCAGGCGGACCAAAGCATTTCGAGCGCCGTGGACAGCTTTATCAGCGCGGGGCTGATCAAGATTCCCACCGGGGTGACGTCGGCCCAGGTGAAATCGTTCCTGGAATCCGCCGCGCAGACGATTTACAGCTACAAGGTTTCTACGGGACGCACCTCGCTCTAGGAATCTCGATCGCCGATCGCGCGAGCCGCGGCTCCGCCGGGTGAAGGGAGCGGCGCTCGCGCGAGTGTGTGCCCGAATTACCATCCGAGAGCCCGAATATCTCGCGAGCGGCGTCGCGAAATTCACGCTGTTCGCCAAACGGTTTCCTGCCCCCGTCCGTAACGGACACCTCGCATTCGCCACACCGCAACCCCGCGCCTGCCTCGCGCAGGACGCGTGAACGGCCGCCTTCGCGCGGCGCCGTCCCGGCCCGCCGGGACGCTTCCAATTCCATTTCCAAAGGGGAATCACAACTATGGCACAGATGCAGAACGCACAATCGGTTGCTCTGCAGCTGGAAAAGGTCCGCGACAAACTTCCGCTGCTCTACGAGCGGGACGACATTCTGCTGACCATGATCCAGCAGCGCGGCGACGTCGAACGCGTCAGCTCCCGCAACATGCGGCTTCCGCTGCAGATTCGTCCGGGAGGCAAAGCGGGGCTCGCCAATATGGACGGCGGCGACCTCGGGCGCGGCTCGGGAACGGTATACGACGTCGCTCAAGTCACTCCCGTTTTCTTCCGGCATGCCGTCGAATTGACGAAGCTCGTCGAGTACGCATCGAACGCTCCCGAGAAAGCGATCGAAAACGCCGCCAAGCGCGAAGTGAAAAACGCCATGGCGCAGTTTCGCTCGTTTCTCGACAAAGTGATGCAGACCAATGGCAACGGCGTGCTCGGCACGGTCAGCTCCATCGCCACCACCGGGCTGCCCAGCGGCGTGGCCGCGCAATTCGGACTCGCCAAGCCCCCCGGCGCGCAGCTCTTCTATTACAACCAGACCGTGCAGGTCTACGACCCCACGCTGACCACCAACCGCGGGTCGGCCAACGTCCTGCTCGTCGACCCGTTCAACTCGCTCCTCCAGGTGGACAGCCTGCCCACAGGAACGAGTGTGAACGATCTGATCGTTCACGACGGTTTGACCGGCTCGCAGCCCACGTCGCTCTTCGGCATTTTGTACCACCAGACGAACGCGACCACGGGCACTTGGCTCAACCTCAACCGCGCCACCTATCCCGTCGAGCTCGCCACTCCCGCCGTCAACGGCAACAATTCCGCCATTACGCCGGGCGCCGTGCGGCTCGCCATCAACAAAGTGCGGAAATCGTTGGGCTCGAACCAGGTGAGCAAATTGATCGCCTACACCGCGCTCGAGCAGGAGCATCAGTGGGAACAGCTCGGCGTCACCATCTCGCAGATCATCAAGGAAGGTGCGGGCGGCCGCGCCAGCGACCTTGACTTGCTCTTCACCGGCGAGAAGTCCATGGCCGGCGTCCCGATCAAATCCAGCATCAACGCCAACCAGACGCGCGTGGATTTTCTCGACCTCACGCACTGGGGACGCGCCGTCATGCAGGACATTGATTTTTACGACGTCGGCGGCCAGACTCTCTTCCCGATCTACGGCACCAGCGGCGGCATCGCCGCGGCGTACATTTTTTATTTCGTGACAGGCTTTCAGGTCTGGAACGATTCGCCGCGCAGTGGCGCCTACATCAACAACCTCGCGATCCCGTCGGGCTACTAAAGCGCCGCCGGATTTTCATTCGCAGAGGCGCGGCACGTTTGCTTGTCTGCTGACGGCCGTGCGTGGCTAGCTGCGAAGGCAAACCAAGCGGCAGAAAAAAAAGGGCGGCCCCTCGATCGTGGGAGCCGCCCTTTCACGTTCTTCTGAGCACATCTGACAAGCAACCTCATTATGTGCCCAACGAATTCCCCCTGTCAAACGGGGTCCCAGAAAAGGGCGCTGAGGGAGGAACGGAGATTGGGAGACTCGAACTCCTCGGGCTGTCCCCAGCCCTCAACGCTTGTCAGACGTGCCCAGTACCCCCACTGGTAGCAATCTCCGAGACACGTTCTGACCAGCACCCTTTTCATACAGGTTTGCAAGCCAAGCAGGGGTACGAACGTCTCTATCCGCGCCGGCCAAAATCCAAGACGTCACTCCTCAATCGCTCGGTTTTGCAGGATTCGCGCTACCATGGGAGCCGCTTTCGGGGGACGCTGATCTTCGTTCCTGCGCCTCCCGCAGAGGACTCCGTGAGCGCAAATCCGGTCAAGTCACAAATGATCCTGATCGCCGGACCCTATCGGTCCGGCAAGAACGACGACCCTGATTTAATCCGCGAAAATGTCGCCCGGATGGAGTCCTACGCGCTTCCCATTTTCCGCGCGGGGCATATCCCGATTCTCGGCGAATGGCTGGCGCTTCCGCTGGTCGCCCTGGCTGGATCCCTCCAGATCGGCGACAAGCCATTCGACGAAATATTTCATCCGATTGCGGTTCGCCTGCTGCAGAAATGCGATGCGGTGCTTCGCGTAGGCGGGCCATCGGCGGGAGCGGACGAAATGGTCCGCGTCGGCCGAAGCCTGGGTTTGGAGATCTACGCGACTCTCGACGACATTCCCGACGCAAACTAGCTTCGGCGCCGGCCGCATTTTTTGACACCTTTCCGCCCCGAGGCCTGCCCGTCTTGATTCATGTCGTCCGCGAAACGCACGATGCGCCTGCGGAAATTCAGCGGCGCATCGCTCGCGCCGGAGGAGCAAACCGCTTTGGCGAGCCGAACTTCCGCATCGTTTGGGGCGGTTCGCGGCTCGGATGGATTGGCGGGCGCTGGGTTGACCGCGACGCGAGCGGCAACGTGATTCGCGAAACGATCGAACTCCGCCGCGTCCCGAAGTATTTGCCTCACGACCGCTGGCACATCGAGCGCTGGCTGCCGCCGGAAGCGTACGGCTCGCCGGAACTCTGGTACGCGCAAACGGTGGAATGCGAAGACGGAATCCGCATCCCGGCGCTCGGGCCTTTTCCTCGGCGCGGGGAATACGAGCACTGTTTCACGCTCGAGGACTCCGGCGGCGGGTTCCTGCCGCTGACGGACGCGGCGTGCCATTGGATCGTCCGCGCCATCGAGTGGGCGCGCCGGCAGCCGCGGCAGGTCGCGCGCCATGCGTTGAAGGAACGCGAGCGCCTCCGCGAAGAGCAGTGGGATTCGGCGGCCGACGCGATTCTCGACGACGCTGTCCCCGCGTTTCACGGCCAGCCGTTCGTTTCGGGGACGCCGCGACGCGCTCAGGAAACAAAGCCGACGCGGCCGTAGAGAATCTTCAGAAGGATGATGCCGCCGAGCAGCGCAAGGAGAATGCTGAGCAGCGTTCCGATCAGGAAATATTCGGCGAAACGCCCGCTCTTGATTTCCGGGTAGCGCACGATGGATTTTGCAGTCAGCACCAGGCCCACGGTCGCCGGCGAACGAAGCAGCACCGCCGTGAGTATCAGAATTCTTTCCAGCCATCCGATGTAGAGCCCCGCGTTGCGGAGCTCTTCCGCCGTTTCGTCCGGCAGGGGAGGGAGCCGGCGGAGCAAGGGCCGCAGAAGATAGCGAATCGCGTAGCCGCCGCCCACGCCGATGGATGCATATACGATCAGTACGGCCAGGATCTTTTCGCGCTGGGCTTGAAGTCCGGAAAAAATGCCGCCTAAAGCCGCCAGATGAGGCCGCGTGTAAATCATCGCTGCGGCGGCAATCGTGAACACGTGAAGCGCCTGGTCGGCGAGAAAAGCGCGAAGCCCGTCGCCGATGACTTCGTTGCGGGTCAGCGCCAGCTTCGCATAATCGATCAGCAGGTGAACGGCGCACAGCGCGGCGACCAGTGCATAAAATCCGATGGACCACAGCAAGCCCGTGGCGAATACGGCGGCGAGCAGCAGCGTGCACAGCGCGTGCGCCAATCCGTGCTGCGCGTAACCCCACGCCGAGCCGCCGCGCTTGCGCCGCATCATGGCGTCGGATTGCAGCAAAAAATCCGCCACCAGGTGGCCCAGGAGCAAAATCAGAAACACAATGATCATTTGCACCCTCAACGGCAATTCGTCAAGATTGCCGTCTGGACGGCAATCGCGAAAAAGCGGAGTGCAGCACGATTTTCACCGTCTGCGCCGTCTCGACGATCTGCCAGTAATGGCCGCGGCTCAGCCGGCGCGAGACCGTCGATTCGTCGAGCCCCAGCGCCCGCGCCGCCCCCTTCACGCTTTGCTTCTGGAAATGGGCTTCCATGGCCTGCCACTGCTTCAAGGTCGCGGCGCGCAGAAGTGTATCATTCAATCCGTAGATGAGATTGAGGCTCCGGTCGAGGATCGGGTTGCCGGTGCGGAACGCCGTGAACGCCGGATACTTGTGCAGGCGCCCGCTCTTCAGTTCGTCCATGGCCTGCCGCGCCCGGACAAACGCTTCTCCCTGCATCCGGTTGACCGGCGCGCGGACCGGGCCGTGAATCGCGCCCGCTCCGGCCGCCAGCCGCAGGTTCAGGGGCCGCAGGCGGCGGCGCAGGTCGAGAATCAATTCCGGGAGCCGCTCGAGATGCGGAACGACCGCCTGGAATTCATCGCCCGCCGTGATCGCGTAGGGAACGCGGATCCAGCCTTTTTTCTGGTGCGCCAGGCTGGCGCGGCGCAAGGCCTCCCCGAGAATCTCCCGCAGCCGTTTTTGGCGGCCCGACGCCACCACATCCGCCAGCAGCACGCCATATGGACTCTTCATCGCATGCACTCTTGACGGCACTATTCATGAATTGCCGTTATAACGGCAATTATAGAAATATGCCGTTTAGAGTGCAATAGAATAAATCGAAAGGATGCTCCCTTGAATATCTCTTTGGCTCCCTCCGCAAACTCCGATTCCAGCGCGCCTCCTCCGGTCCGCGCCGCCGCGACGGGCGGCGGACGCCGCGACATTCTTCCCGCCGCGCCGGTCGAGCATGCCGCCGCGGCGACGGCGACCATCGCTTCCATTTCCGATCAGGACTGGTACATCTCTCGCACCCACGGCGTCTATCACATTCCCGCCTGTCCCAAGGGCGAGCGTTACGCCTTGCTCCTGATCTCCTCGCGCGGCGACGCTATCGATCTCGGCGACAACCGCCGGTTTCCCTTCACCATCAGCGCCCGGGAAATCGCCGACGACCTGCTGCAGGATTTGCGCGACCACGGTGTGTTTGTCTGCGCGGGCCCGCGGCCCGGCGAAGACGAACTCGCGGCCGCGCGCGAGAGGCGCGACGCGTTTTACCATCAACTGGTCTCCGACGGCGACACGATGTGGGCTCGCGGACACTCCTTCCGCGAAATTTCCGACCTCCATCGCCGCGCCGCCATCGCCCTCGGTATCGAACGCGACTGGGCCTACGTCCCGGCGCGAATGGAGGAGTGCCCGGCTTGCGGCGAAAAAGTGAAGCCGCAGGTCGCCGTTTGCAGGCACTGCCACGCCATTCTCGACCGGGAAAAGGCGGCGCGCCACGGCCTGGGCGGCGCAACGGCTGCGCCCGCAACGCCTGCTTCTGTCCAAGCCGGAACTTCTCCGGCCCCGGCGCAGGCAGCCGGGACAACGGCGTCATCTTTGGGAAAAAGTGCCGCGACTGAAAAAGTCAGACCCGCGCAGGGATGAATTCGCAGGGGGTGGAAGGGCAGGGAAGCGCGGAGAAAAAGTCGCCGTAAAAGAAAAAGGCGCCTGCTGAAGCAGGCGCCCGAGCTGGTGGGCGTGAAAACCGGCCGATGTATCCTGCGGCTACGCGCGCGCGCGGCGCAGACCGAGGAAGAAAAGCCCTGCGAAACCGGAGAGAAGCAGCGCGAAAGTGCCGGGCTCCGGAGTGACCAAAGTTCCGCTTCCCGATGTCAGAGCGGAGTAGGTCTTCGAAGAGCTGAGTTCGATAAAGCTGCCGGTCGAGAGGGGCAAGTTGGACGGGAAGCCGGTCAGGTTCGAGGCCAGGAACTGGATCGAGAGGTAGTAGGTGCCGTTGGAGACGTTGAATTCATCCACGCCGTTGCCGAGAGCGTAGAAAGTGCAGACGTTGGAGGGCGTCACGCCGGCGCAGGAGAAATCTCCCGCGGACGTATCAATCGTCACCCCGTTCAAGGAACCATTCGTCAGCGTGAAGCTGCTGCCGCTCTGAATCGTAGTCCCGTTGCTGAATGTGCCGGACAGGTCGTATGTGTCGGAGTTCGAATTGGCGTGAGCCGTGCCCGCCAACACGAGCAGAGCCGTCGCCATCAAACACGCGCATACAACCCAGCCGCCCCTCCAGCTGGCATTTCCGAGTTGTTTCAAGAAACCTTTCATCGATCCTCCCTGGATGAGCCCCTTACCCCTCAGCAAGACCTAAAGCGGGCAACATTACTGGCGTGCTAAGAACTGCACGTGCTGTTCCATTCTGCAAGTCCTTTAGTTTCAATGTGGCATAGTACCGGTCCCCCTGAAAATGGGAAACTTACTTCAGGGATGTGAAAATCTTTAGCCGTATTATTATCCACCGGGTCTGAATTCTCGCCGCGATTCGCGCACTCCGAGAGCGAAAGGATGGGGAAATGACGATTATCCAAAGGCATTCGCAGCACTTAGCTGGTATGGCCAGGGCCGCCAACCTCACCCGGCGGATAATCCTGCTCCTGCTCGGAGCCGCGCTCCTCTCCTGGACGGCAAAAGCCCAGGGTTCCCGCCACGATGACGTTGTTTTGGGGCCCGAGGGGCATCCCGTTCCCGGAGCGACCATCACCGTATGCCAGGCAACGGCGACAGGCACGCCGTGCTCTCCTCTGGCTTTGATTTATACCGATGTGACTCTGACCGTTCCCGCGCCAAACCCCTTCACTTCCGACGGTCTCGGCAATTATCATTTCTATGCACCCGCGGGGCGTTACCTGGTGCAGGTGACCGCGCCTCAAATCAGCGGCACACAAACCTATCCCGACGTGATTCTCCCGCCCGACGTCTCCTCGACGAGCGCCGGCAATAATCTTTCCGCTTTTGGCCTCACGCTTGGCGGCAACCTCACCGTGGCGGGCAACGCCTCCATCAACGGGACGTTGACGACTTCGAGTTTCAACCCCGGAACCTTCTCGCCTTCCTCATTGGCCGTCGGAGGAAACGAATCGGTTGCGGGTCCCCGCCCGCGGATCGACGTCACCGCCTATGGCGCCAAGGGCACCAACGTGGTTGATGACACGGCCGCGATCCAAGCCGCGATCAATGCGGCCTGCCAGGCCTGGCCCTCGGGGGGCGGCGGAATTTATTTTCCGCCAGGCTCTTACCTGGTTTCCCAGCCGCAGACTCCTTCGACCGCGCCGGTCTTCAACATTCCCACCACCTGCAGCGGCCTTTACTTTTATGGCGGCAACGTGTCGAACCGCTTCCAGGTGCAATCCCTCGGCAGCGCCCCGATGTCCGCCATCAGCGTGAACGCGGGCGCCCACCCGAACGGCGCGCCTGTATTTTTGCTCGAGAGCGGCCAGGGTTCGGCGACGCAGGGCGGCGTCAACAGCACGTTCGAGGATCTTTCGATCAACGCGTACAACGAAGCGGTCACCGTCTACGGCGCGACGACCATCCGTTTCAAAAACGTTTGCCTCGGCGTCAACGGCACCACCGGCCTCGCCGACAACACACCCCTAAAGCTCACCAACACCTTCCAGATCTATTTTTCGGGAGGATGTCTCGCGGCCAACGGCTCCGGCACGACGCCCATCGTCGAGATGACCGGGGAAACCCAGCAGCTCAGCGAAGGCACGCTCGTCGGGCTGGTCTACATCTCCGACGTGGTGGCCGCCGGCGGGGGAATGCAATATATCCAGCGGGTGGCTTCGACGGGGACCATCGGAAACTTTGTGTTTCGCAATATTGTCCTGGAAGACGCCGCCACCGACACGCTGACGATCACCAATACCTCGGGGCTTTCCGGCGTTTTGGCGCTGCCCAAAATTTCCGGATTCACGTTTGACAACATCAGCGGATCCGATCAGGGCAACGCGGCGCTGGCACTGCTCAACGTCAACTCATCGGGCACCTCGGTCAGCGGCGTCTGGGTGAACCACTCCTACGCCGGACAAGCGATGTATGGCTACGCCGTGCGGGTGACGGCGGGCTCGGTGAACAACGTCCTGGTGACGGGTTGCGGCGATTACGTCGCGGCGTGCACCAACGGAGTAGTGGACGCGAACAACAATCCGATCGGAGGAGCGACGGTCGAAACAAACAACGGGTTCGATTACATCGTCAACACCGGCGACGCCAGCGACCGTCTGCGCACCGACATCTTTCCCTACAACGACATCAACGGCCCGCCCCTCCGCGCCACCGTCTCCGGAAATAAATTCGCATCTCTCGGCATCGATCCCGTCGGCGGGCTGATGTTCGCCGACGGCCAGAGCTACGGCTTCAACGCCGAAGTCGCTCAAACCACCGGCGAAGCCCTCGACATCGGATTCGCGCAGACTTTGCCGCCGACCGGCGTGACAGCGACGCCCGCCACCGGGGGAACGCTCGCCGCCGGGACCTACTACTATTTTGTCAGCTCGAGCGTGGCCGCCAACTGCAATCCGGGCAATACCTCCGCGCTTTCGCAACCCTCCGGCGCTGCGGTGATCAGCGGATCAAACAACGCCGCGACGATCACCTGGAGCTTGCCGCCGGCCGGAACCTCAACCGTCGCGGGCTTCTGCGTGGCGCGTTCGACCGCGAACACGCTGCCCGGCGGATATTCCTTTCCGAACCAATTCGTCTCCGGCGCCACCACGACTTCTTTCACCGACACCGGCTTCACCGGCGGATCCTACAATCAGGGGCCGGTCAACCAGATCCAATCCGTCCACCGCTTCACGCCCACTTCTCTCGGCATTGACACGCTTTCGCCGCAATTCAATCTCGATGTGAAGGGAACCGCGGCGGTCAATTCGCTCAATCTGGTGCAGAAGGCGGAGCGGTTCGCGGGCTCCGACGCCGCCGTGCAAATCAACAATTGCCTGATCGCCGCGTCCGCCACTTCCGGCGTGTGCGACGCCCGCGGCCTCGCCGGAACTCTCACAGCCACGCACCACATTTCGTTTCCCGCGAACACCACTCTGCTCTGGGGCCTGGCGCAGCTCACCATCAACGACACCACGACCAACGACGCCATCGAATTCACCGGCGACGGCGCGGCGCTCGTTGGGTATCAGGAAAGCGGCCTCGGCACGGTTCCGCGCCCCGACGCCTCGGGCTACCTCGCCTGCGGAATCGCCGGCTGCACCGTCGCCAAGAATCCCAACGCCGCCACCCGCAACATCGACTGGATTCACATCGACAAGATGTACCTGCTGGCCGACGGCGCGAATTCGACCGTGCTCAACCTGACCAGCGTCGGCCACGCCGACATCGAGAACAACCGGATCGAGCTGGGCACCGGCGGAAGTTCCTATGGAATTTACGGGAACACTTCGACGGGCGATCTCGATTCCACCAACTCGCTCATCAAGCACAACGAAATCGATCCCGAAAGCTCGAACGACGCCTGCGTCTCTCTTTCCGGCATCTTCAATTCGATCGTCTTCGAGCAGAACTCGTGCTACCTCCCGGCCTCGAACACCGGCACGATTGGCTTCGCCCTGGCCAAAGACACCAACGGAAATTATCCCGACAACGACGAATTTTACGGCAACGATTGCGAAGGCGGCGGCGCTTCGCCTTCGTTCAATCAGATTTGCTTCAACATCGTCGGCGCGCAGAGCATCGTCATTGGCCCGAACAACCGCTGCGAAAATGTTTACAACTGTTTCCAGTTTCCTTCCGACGGCAGCGCCGTGGGCCTGCACCTGCTCGACCCCTACATCTCCATCTCGTCGAACAGCGTCGTGAAACCCAACGAACCTGCCGCCGCGATGACCGCCGTCGACAACAACGGCCACAATTGGCTGCCCTCGATGCACTTCGGACAGAACGATCTCGCCGGGCCGAATTTGCTCGGCAACGCCAGCTTTGAAGGCTGGCAGAACTCCACCACGCTTTACTACTGGGGCGGAGCGAGCGGCACGAACATCAATCAGGCGGGCAGCGGCATTTACGCCCAGGAAACGAGCGCCGGAGCGAATCCCGCGGCCGATTCCTACACGCAGGGCGCGTACAACGTCCGCGTCGGCGATGGCGCCACCGCCGGCCTCGGCGTCAACTCCGGCTGCATTCAGGTGGACGCCACGACGGAATACACGCTGATGTTCCGCGTCGCTTCCGCTTCCACATCCAACAATTTCCGTCCCGGCTTCCGCTTCTATTCCGATGCGAACTGCACCGAAGCCGACCGCATCACTTCCGCTTCGTCCAACGCCCGCATCCTCACTCCCGCGAATTACGCCGGGCAATCTTCGCTCGTCGGCACCGGCGCGAACTGGCAATCCACCAACGCTTCGCTCACCTACAACAACGGAATCACCTGCAACTGCGACGTCACCGGCTCCGATTGGCAGGTGGCTACGGCGAATCTCTGGACGCCGACCCGCAATTTCGCCGTCACGTTCCGCGTTCCCAATGCGTATGGCAGCTCTTCTACCATCACGCATTCCATGCGCGTGCTGCTTCTCGAAAACACGGCCGCGGCGGGGAACTACGTCTACTTTGACGATGTGGTTCTCTCGCAAGGGCCGGCCAGCCCCGATGTGACCCGCGCGGCACCCGTTCACGATTCCGGCGGATCGAATATCTACGGCTCGCTCGCCGTCTCGCAGCACTTGAACCAGGGCGCCGCGGGAACCTTCGCCGGGACGGTGGCTCTTTCCGGCGGCACCGCCACGGTCACTTTCCCCACAGCGTTCAATTCCACGCCCGTCTGCGTCGCCAACGACCAATCGGCCATCGCCACCGTGCGCGTGCAGCCGTCCGCCACCCAGCTCGTCCTGACGCAATCGAGCGGCACCGACACCATCAACTGGATCTGCATTGGCAATCCGAATTGACGATGCGACGAGCACCGTCATGCCGAGCGAACAACGTGTGCGAGGCGTCTCTCTTCACGCGCATCGCGACCGAAGGAACTCTCTTCGTGAGCTGACAACCGTAGGGGCAGGTTCAGCACATCATTTTCGGCTTCAGTGGAAAATATTCTTTTCGTCGGGGCACGGCATGCCGTGCCCGTCCGGGCCGCCCGCCGCTGGAAATCGGGGTGTTGGCGAACGGTCCAACCAGGCGCCTCCATTGCGACGTAACAAACGGTCTTCTACACGTCCTCGCCCGAAAATTTTCTTTTCGTAGGGGCACGGCATGCCGTGCCCGTTGGGCCGATCGCTGCGCTACCAAGCCACGTCGTCGCGAATTAGCGAAGCCAGCGCCGTAGGAGGCATGGTAGACAGGTCCGGCACGTCATTTTCGGCTTCGGTGGAAAATATTCTTTTCGTAGGGGCACGGCATGCCGTGCCCGTTGGGCCGATCGCTGCGCTACCAAGCCACGTCGTCGCGAATTAGCGAAGCCAGCGCCGTACCCGGCATGGTAGACGGGTGCGCACATCATTGTCGGCTTCGGTCGAAAATTTTCATTTCGTCGGGGCACGGCATGCCGTGCCCGTGAACGGGCCGTTACTTGCCTCCGGCCGGTCCAATCAGCTGCTTCATCGCCCGCACGTACTCCGCCAGCGCCTGGCGCCCCGCTTCGGTGATGCGGTAAAGGCTTTGTGGCTTGCGCAGGACAAATATCTTTTCGACTTTCACGTAGCCGGCCTCTTCGAGCTTCAATAGCTGCGCGCCCAGGTTGCCGTCGGTGGCCTCGGTCTTGGCGCGCAGCCAGGTAAACTCGGCCTCCTCGACGCCGCTCAATAGCGAAAGCAGCGCCAGCCGCAGGCGCCCGTGCACCACCGGATTCAGCTCGGGCAAACTAGGCATGGGCGGGAATGCGCCGCTTCCGCGCGCGTGCCTCGGCGATCATGCCGTAGATGCCGAAGACAATTTGTCCCAGGAAAATTGCCGCGAGGAGCACGATGGCGCTCTGGTTGTCCGTCCCGAAGCACGCGCCCACCGCCGCCAACCACCACATCGCGCCGCAGGCCAATTGCGCCTTCCAGCGCAGGATCAGCCCGCACGCGCCGTTCGCCAGCCCCAGAATCGCGCACAGGGCGGCCGCGAAAACGTGCGGATCGCTGAGCCGGCCGCTGACGGCCAATCCGCCGAAGAGCACGAACATCGTGATGCCAAGCGCGATCCAGATGGAGCCGACCGCGCGGCTGAGCGAAGTCGAGGGTTGGCCCCCTCTCTTTGCCGAAGCGATCAGAATCGTGGCCGCCGCCGCAACCAGCGCCGTCACCGGCCAGGCCCACGCGCTTTCTTTCACCGCCGACCACGCAAACGCGGCATACAAAGCGACGCCCCATAGCACAAACGTCCATCCCCAGCTTTCCGTCGTGCGGCGCCCTTCGGCGATCATTTTCTCGATCAGGCTCAATCGCTCGCGCAGTTCTGTATCGTTCGATTCTTCATGCATGGCTTCCTCCTTTCGGGATTCCGGTCGATCGTGGCCTGGAAAATAATGTTCAAGACTCCTTTTTCAGCGTCATCTCCATGCTGCGATGCGGAGGATTGGCGCCGAGGGTTACCTGCGTCGCTTCATTCCATTCGCCCGTTTCGGTCAGGTGCATTGTATTGACGATGCGCGCCGGCCCGGCCGTAAAGCCCCAGGAAAATCCGCGCTCGGGAACGGCCAGCTCGGTGTCCAGATAACGGCCGTCATTGTAGGCGCGGAAGCGATAGGAGTGCGACGCGTCGTCGTAGGAAATTGTCGCCAGCGCGCGGAACGCCACCTTGCCGTCCGCGCTCGTGCTCTGGCCTTCGACCAGCATCACCAGTCCGTCGAGCTTATACTCCACCGACTCGGTCTGCGTCAGGTGAAGCTCCTCTCCGGGACCGCGCGCGATCGTCACCGGCCCTTTCCATTGGCCGGCGAGAAACGAGAGCTTTTGCATCGCTTCGCGCTGCGCTTCGATGGAATTGGAATTTGGTTGTTGCGCCGCCGCCGTCAAGCCGCAGGAAAGAATTAGCGCGGCGGCCAAGAAAACATGGGAAAGAAGGTTGGGGGAGGGAAAGCTGGACTTTGCGGATTTCATAGATGGACTCCTTTCGAGGGTGTATGGCGAGGGAGATTGCTCTCCGGCTTCGCTGACATAGAGTACTCTATATAATAGAGACAGGTCAAGAAAAATCCGCGCGTAAACTGTAAGTGATTGTACATACGCTAGTTGCTCCCTATGCGAACCGCCGCAGCTGCGCCTCTTCGTCCTCGGCCGGAACGTACTTTTCGTACGGGCAGGCATGCCGTGCCCGTTGGGCTGGTCGCTGCCCTACGGCTCCGCGTCGTCGCGGCTCGGACAGGCAACCGCCGCGGCCCCGGCAGCCAGGTTCGACGAATCATTCCGCGCGAATCGCCGATCACGTTTCACCTTCGCCATGCACATACCCGAATCCGCGCATCTCTGGGCATTGTTTGCCGCCGGGCACGGCTTGCACCTGCTGAAGCGCGCCAGCCTTTCGGCGAAATCGAAACTTTCGGGAACGCGCTCTTGCCTCGATTGGCTGCGGACAAACGCGCTGAACGTCTCGATCCGGTTCTTCATCAACGGGGCGGCATTTTCCTACTGGCTTTCGCATCCGGCGGTCGCGACGCACGCCATCGCCCATTTCGGCGTGCCCATGAATCTCACGCTCGAGCCCGGCCAGGCTACCGCCGCGCTTTTCGGCCTTTCCGGAGACAGCATGGTGGACTGGGCCGCGGCGAAGGTCCCGTTTCTGCAAAAGGAAATTCCGCCGGCGAGCGGCGAAGCGTGATTCGCGGCCTCCGGCCCATGCGCGTTTGATTTTTCCCTCGGCGCCGGCGGCGCGTCGCTCGCCGCTTCGGTCCCGGGGTGCATGCCTCACGGAATCGCAGGCTGCTTGTTGACGTCGAAACCACGCAAGGGAGAACACCATGCCCGTCGTTCCCACCACCGCTTATTCTCAGGCCGAAGACGCCCTCACGCTCGCTCGCGCTCTCCTCAACGACAATTCCGGAGCGGTCTTCACCGACACGCTCCTGATGCCGCTGCTGAATTCCGCCTATCGCGGCCTGCAGCGGGAGCTGGCCGAAGCGGGCGTCAGCGTTCTCGCCGAGCAGCAGGATATCGAACTCGATCCCGATCCCGTCAGCGGCGTCACGCCGGTGGTTCTGAGCGACTCTTCCTCGCCGCAGCTACCCACCGACTGCCTGATGCCTCAAATGCTGTGGGAACGCGCCACGGCCAACTCGACCGACGTCTTCATTCCCATGGAGAAATTCACCAGCGGCGGCTCGATGCTCAATCTCCAGCCGTCCACGTATCTGCGGATGTGGGAATGGCGCGAGGACCAGATCAATTTCATCGGCGCCACGCAGTCCATCACCGTGCGCGTCCGCTACGAAAAAGTGCTGCCGATTCTCACGCTGGGCACAGACCCTGTCCTCATTCGCTCGTCCACGGACCCGCTCGCGTTTGCCACCGCGGCTCTCGCCGCCCGTTCGCGAGGCGCCCGCGCGCTGGCCGCCGATTTGCTCGGCACCGCGCAGACAGCCGTCGAGAAGCTCATCGAGCGCTACATCCGCCCGGAACAGATCCAGCCGCGGCGCCGGCGCCCCTACGGCTTCCACCGCCGCATCGTTTATTTGTGAGGAGAATCGGGAGGGCGAGCTTAATCCACGACGAGATTCACGGTGAAGGAGCGCGCCGTGCCTTCCGCCGTCGCTTGAAACAAGAGAACCGAGGTTCCGGCCGGCGTTCCATCCACCGTGAGTTTGTGACCGCCGCATCCGGCGATCGCCCCGCCGAGCGCCATCAGGGCCAGAATCGCGAATGCCGCGCGGAATTTCGTCCCGCGCGGTGAAAACGCCAGAAACGCGAGCGCCGCAGCGGCCAGCAAAATCCACGCCGCCAGCACAACGGCCAGGCTCGCTGTGCCCGGCTGGTGCGGCCCGTCGAAGCCGGGCAGGGCAGGGAACATGTGGGAGCTGCTGGTGACTCCCGCGCGCGAGGTAGTCTCAATCGAGACGGTAAAATTCGTGTTCTGCCCGGGTGTCAACATCACCGGGCTGGACGGCGGCACGCAATACGCGAGCAAGGGAAGATTGTTCGTGTTCGACGTGGTCAGGGGGTTGTAGCTCGGAGGGCAGACAATCGTCACCGCCCCCGTGTACGGATAATTGGCATCGGGAACCAGGGTGAAATTGTAGACGGCGGTGGTTCCGGCCACGACGGTAACGGACTGTCCCTGCATGGACGCGAGCTGCAGCTGAAAATTCGTGCCCGACCCATCGAGCGTGGACGTGACCGTGTCTTGCGGGTTCGCGTCGCTCACGGTGAGAGCTCCGCCAATCTGTCCGGTGGCGTTGGGGCTGAACGTCACGTTGAGCGTGCAGGAGGAATTGGCGGCAATCGTCGTGACGCAAGACGTGGTCTGGACGATGAAAGGGCTCGACGGCGGCTGGACGGGAGGCGTGATCGGCGGCAGAGCGGGCGAATAGACGAGGTTGCTCACGTCCGAATTGCTGGTGTTGGTCAAAATAAACGGCGTGGTCGAAGTGATCCCGCCTTGCACCACGCTGCCGAAATCGCTTTCCTCCGGGCAGAGTTGCAGCACGCCGCTGGGTCCCGTGACGCAGGCCTGCGCCGGGTCCGCGGCGGCAAAGACGATCTGCGCGCGCAGTTGATCGGCCACGTAGAGGTTTCCATTCGCATCCGCGGCCAGCGCGCCGGGAGAGCGCAAATTCGAGGCGACCGTCACCACTTTCCCGTCCGCGGCGTTCACGCGCAACACTTCGTTGGAATTCGCATCGCTGATGAAAAGGTTGCCGCGTGGATCCACGGCCAGCCCGGCGGGACAGATTTTCGTGCTCGCCGGCGTCGCCGCGCTTGCCGCTGTGTTTGTGCCCGCGGAGGCGCAGGCGTCGGGCGAGCCGGTGAAGGCGCCCACCGCCGCGACGGTTTTCCGCGCCGTGTCCACGGCATAGATTGCGCCGGTCACCGTGGTCGCCACGAACACCTTGCTGCCGTCTTGCGTGACGCCCAGGCTCGAAGGCGCCGCGACGTGCGCCAGGACTTCCAATTCACCCGGCGTTTCACTGTCGGCTTTCGGGAGTTCGAGGACGGCGTTCGCGCCGCGGTCGGCAATATAGAGATTTCCCGCCCGGTCGATCGCCAGTCCCAGCGGCTCAACCAGGCTCACGTTCTGCGCCGGAGCCCAACGCCCCGCGATGCTGCGGACGATGCCGGGTTCGGTCGAAGCTCCGGCAGCGCTCGAGGCGATCCGCCGGATCGTGCTGTTGCCCGTGTCGGCGATAAACACCGTTCCGTCGGCCGCTATCGCCACGCCGCTGCGGTCAATCAGAGAATCCGTTTTCAGGTTGAACTGCGCCGCGGTAGCCGCGCCGCCGTCACCCAGCGAGCCCGCCGCGCCCGTCCCGGCGAACGCGAAGAACAAGCTCTGCGCGATCTCCTCTACGCGGTTGGCTTCCGCCGAGGAAGTGAGCAGGAGCATCGCGTCCTGCGTTTTATTCCCGGCGGTGGTCGCGGCTACCGGAACGGAATAGGCGTTCGCGGCCAGCGCCCGCACATTGACTCCCGTGGCTACCACGCGCGCGCTCACTTGCTTGCCGTTCGCTTCCGCCAGCATCACTCCCGAGGGAGCGGCGCTGGTCGAGACCTGTGCCGCTCCGGCGGAAATTGCGGTTGCCGCATCCGCCGAGACTCGCGGCGGCATCGCCGTGGCCAAGCCGATTCCCAAGCTCAGCACCGCCAGTGCGGCCACAGCCGCAGCAATCTTCACCCGTTGCGCCAAGTTGCTCTCCCTGTTCTTTGGACCTGGTTGATCCGGCTGGCTGATGCTCCGTCCACCCGCGCCCGGATGCGCCAACCACTGCATCGCCGCCGGGACGCCCTGTCAATCGTCCGTTAAGATTCTCCCGCGCCCTCGCGGGTTGCGTCACAAATTTTCAATGATAGCACGCCCCCGCCGCGTTTCATGCCTTCGCCTCGCCGGGGCAATCCGGGCCGGGTGTCTGGCGTCCGCCGGGTAACCCCCGCCTCGATTGGCCGAGCAATAGTCGCGTTTCGCACTTCGTGACATTCCGTCATTCGGCGTTCTTTCGCACCGCAACTCCCGGATTCCGAGCCGCTCTTCGCAAGAAAGCCGCAACGGGCGCCCTTCAGCTGTCACCCGCCTGCCGGCAAGCAGGCGAATCACCACTTTTCACGGAGGAAATATGGCACTCACATTCACACTGATTGACACGTGGGATGACGGCAAGCGCATCCACGTGGCGGGCAGCATCGCCGCGTCCGGGAGCTACACCACGGGCGGCGACACTCTCGACCTTTCGCAATATCCCGTCATCGCCTCGGCGCAGCCGCCCATCCAAGGCGCCGGCTGGGTGGAAGGCCTCGCCGGCTACGACTACGTCTTCTCGCCCGGCGCCGCGTTGAATTCCAGCAAAGTGAAGGTGTTCGCGCAGGGAACTTCGGCGGGCGCGTTTCCCGAGCTCGCCGCCGGCTCCTATCCCGCCGCAATCACCGGCGACACCATCACGCTCTACGCGATCTTCAAGAAGCTCCAGTAAACGCAGCCCTCCATCCACTCCTTTCCAGAATCGAGCGACCAGAAAATGTCCGTCGAAACTTTTTCGCCTTTGCCGCTGAACACCTTCGGAACGTGGATCACTCTGCTCGACCCTTCCGACGTTCCTCCGGGAATGTCGCCCTCCTGCGCCGACGTCGCTTTCTTTCCCGGCGGCGTGCGGACGCGCCCGGGCCTCGCGCCGCAATTCTCGCCGCTCGGAGGCGCGCCGCAGATCAACGGCTTGAAGACGTACATCACGCCGAACCTGGTCCTGCGCCTGCTGGCGCTCGATTCGCTCGGCAACGTGTACAAGGAAACCTCTCCCGGAGTGCTCGCGCTGGTCAGCTCGTCCGTGCTGCCGAATCTCCTGCTCGCGTCCACCACCCAGTTCGGCCGCGAATACATGGGATTCTCCGACGGCACGATCGGCCAGGACCTGCCGCGCCAGTTCGACGACACGTATTTCGACCGCGTCAGCCAGGTGGGGCCGGGCGAAGGCCCCGCGGTGGCGGACGCCGCCGATCCCGGCAGCATCGTCGCGGGAATTCACCAGTGTTCCGTGGTATTTGTCACGCGCCAGGGCTACTGGACGATTCCTTCGCCGCCGGTTTCCTGGAACGCCGCGGGAAACAAAAAAGTGAACGTGACGAACATTCCCACCGGGCCGGGTAACGTCGTCCAGCGGCTGCTGGCGTTCACGGCGTCGGGCGGCGCGAGCTTCTATCACGTTCCGGCGACGATGGCCATCAACGACAACACCACCACGTCGCTCGAACTCGATTTTTCCGACACGATCCTTCTCGCCGGCGCGAGCATGGACTACCTGTTCGGCCAAGTCGAGCTCCCCTGCCAGATGGGCGTGATCCCCTACGCCGAGCGCCTCTTCTGGTGGGGCGAGCGCGCCAAGCTGCCCAACTGGCAGAATCTTTCTTTCGACGGCGGCTGGGACGCCCCGGGCAGCGGCCGGCCGCTGGGCTGGTCGCTGGACGCGACATTCGGCGCGGGCGGCAGCCGCGAATCCACGTTTGTCGTTTTTGGGGACGCCTATCGCATCACGGCCGACGCCGCCACGAGCGCGCGGGGAATGATCGAGCAGAGCGCGGTCACCGATCCCGCGGGCAACTCGCGCCTGCTGCCCAACACGGATTACTCGGTCCGCGCCCGCGTCTTGCGCACCGCAAATCTCTCATCCGGCACTTTCCGCATCACCGCCTACAGCCCGACGCTCGGCCAATTCGGCTCCGGCCTCGGCGTCACGGCCGCGCAGGCCGGCCCGGCGTACCAAGAATTCACCGCGCAGCTGTTTCCGCCGCAGGCGTCGCTGCCTTCCGACCTGCTACTTCGCGTCTACGCCGACGGCACCCCGGCGCCGAGCGGCGAAGGATTCGTCGTTGACGAAATCGAAATCTTTCCCACGAATGCCGTGCAGAATTCCTCGCTGGTTCGCGCCTCCTCCACCGAAGAGCCGGAGTCGTACGACGGCGTCACCGGCCTCGTCGAAGTCGCCGTCAACAACGGCCAGGTGATTCGCTCGGCCTTCACTCTGCGCAACAATCTTTATTTCGTGAAAGACCGCAGCCTCTATGTGACCGCCACCGACGGCGTCAACGAACCTGCGCTGTGGCCCGTCGAGGAAGTCTCCAACAAAGTCGGCGCCACTTCGGCGCACGGTGTGGGCATCGGCGAAGAGTGGGTGGTGATTGCCGGGCGTTCCGGCCTCTATTTCTTCGACGGCGGCGAACCCATGAAGCTCTCGCAGGAAATTCAGCCCACTTGGGACGCCATCAACTGGGAATACGCCCAGACCATCTGGGTGCAGGTGGACACGCAGCACAAACAGATTCTCGTCGGCGTCCCGATGGGTTCGGCCACGCAGCCGAATCAAGTGCTGGCGCTCGATTACACGCAGGGGCTGCAGGACCCGCTTGCCGCCGTTTTCAATTATCCCGAACGCGCGCGCAAATGGGCGCCGTGGACAATCGCCGCGAATTCCTGCGGGCTCATCGAGCGCTCGACGGGGATCGCCGAGCTGTTCTTCGGCTCGAACAATTCCTCGGGGAAAATATACGCGCTACTGGCCGGCCAGTATTCCGACGACGGCAACGCCATCAATTCCTACTACACCACGGCATTCCTCGCCGCCACCGGTTTGAGCGGGCGCAACCTCTTCGGGTATATGACCGCCTACGTGCAGGGCTCGGGATCGCTCGCCCTCTCCGCGTTTTCGCCCGGCGACGCGACCGTCACCGCGCTCGGCGCCGCCGCGCTTGCCTCGCCCGCGCCGAAGGACCTCGAACTGTTCACCAATCTTCTCGCCGAACGCGTTGCCTATCAGTTCGGCACGAACGCCGCGGGCTCCTGGTTTTCGCTCACCAAGCTCGTCCCCTGGGCCAAGCCCGATCCCTACGCCCTCGTCCGCGGCACAAATTAGCCGCGCGAGCGCGAATCAGAGACCACCCGATTCAGTAATACGACGACGAGACCGCATCAATCTTGCGGCAGAAAGATGGAACGATGATATAATGTCTCGATAAATTGCTCCCCGCTCGACATGCCGTAAGGCCTCGGGCGGGGTTTTTTTCGCCAACCGACGCGGAATAAATAGGACCGACTGGTTGAAAATCGATCGCGCGACCTATGACACCTGTCTGGACAGGCGAGATTACAGACGCAAGCAGCCGCGGCCGTAGTCACGCTGCCGGCGACATTCTTCTTACGCCGAAGCGCGCAGCCGCGCCTTCCATTCTTCGCTTCGCTCCGGGGGAGCCGGCGTTTCGGCCAGCTCATAATACAGAAAATGCACGCCGATGCCCGATTTCCCGGGGTCTTCTCCCCGAGGCTGCACGTGCACGACGCGACCGGTGACCAGGCATTTCTTTGCATAGCCCAGCGTGACTTCGCGAGGCAGCTTCATCAGGATCTTCACAATCGAGTTTCGTTCCAGCGCCTTTTCCGTCGAGAAATAGATGCCGCAGCGGGAGATGTTCACGGTCTCCGCTTGGATTTCATCGCTGGACTGCGTTTGCCCCAGCCGCAGCTCAATGGGGATGCGCATTGTGAATCGAGGCGCGGAACGGCGCTCCGAAGTCGGCATATCGCCTCCTCGTAGGCCCGTGAGAGAGGGAAGCGGGCGAAAATCGGGCGGGCACCAACGAGTATCGGCGCGTGAACGCCGCGTGTCACCCATTTTTTGCAAATGCTTGGTTTTGCAAGATCGCCTTCGCCTTGTCTTCGATTTCGCCCCGGCGGGCCCGCGCGCCTGCCGCCCGGAAATTTCAAGCGCCCGGTTTGATCGCCGTATTCAGAGCTCACCAGCCGGCGCATCCGGATCGAACCCCCGCCGAATCGCCAGGCACACTTGCCGCATCCGGCGCTCGGAAAGCGGTCGAGACAACGGATTGACGAGCCGCGCTTTCGGCAATACCTGAATCAAGTCGCCTCGCAGATAGGATGGCCCGGGAAGTTCCGTTTCTCCCGCTTCGAACGGGATTGCCGTCGGCGCGCCCGATGGTTTGTTGCCGAATGGCACAACCAACACGGATTCTGCTCTCGGGCTCTGGTTGCGGGAATTGAGAGACACAATCACAACCCAGTGTCTTCGAGGCGGGTCGCCCGTTTCAGCGACCCAGATTTCCCCGCGGCGTGGTTGGACGCTACTCATCGAAAAGCAAGTCGGGTACGGAAGCGGCCAGGCCGGCGGCCAATTCGTTTTCTTCGTCAATAACTTCCCGAGATGCGCTGCTGTAATACTCGGCCGTCGCTCTTTCCAGCCGCTCGCGGTTCTGCTGCCTCGCCAGAGCCGCCAGGACGTGATCCAGAGCTTCAGCCAAATTCTTCGCCCGGCCCGAACGGATCATTTCGTTCAAAGCGGCGAACGCTTCCGGAGAGATTGTGGTCGAGATTTTCTTGCGGCGAGCCATCGGCGGCCTCCCTTTCATCCCCCATTGTATCCGACAATATGTCGGATAGTCCAGGAGCTCGCTAAGTTGCAGCTGGTAAACGGTTAAGACTATTCTCCCTAGGTGACTCGAGTCGAATATGCCGCTTCACGTCCCCCAAATCGAAGCGCTGCGCAGCTCCAATCCTCAGCTCTATGAAGCGCTGCGCCGCCTGGCCTCCGCCTCGCTCGGCCCCAACCAGGGCTGGAGCCTCGACGATCAGATCACCGACGGCGAAAACTACGCCCGCGTCGCCTCGAACGCGCTTACCTCGAACAACGTGGACCCCGCCAAGCCGGGCGTCCTGATGCACGGCTCGCTTCCGCCCACTTTTTCCGGGTCGTTCACTTACGTTTCGACTACGACGACCATCACCTGGTCCTGGAGCGGCCTCGAGATTCTTCGCGCCGACGGCACCGCCACCAGCGTCCCCAACGGTTCGCTCGGCGTCAGCGGCCTCGCTTCCGGCAGCTCTTTTTATTTTTATCCCTACTGGGACGACGTCGCGGGAGCGCTCGGCTGGATCGGCGGCGGCAGCGGCTCGCCCGCCAACGCACTCGCGGCTAAAACGAACGTCGCCGCGCAGCAGCAATCGCTGCAAGGGCGCATTCCGCTCTCGCAGGGCGCCATGCTCGCCGCCACCACATCGAGCGGTACCGGCGGCGGCTCGGGCGGCGGCAGCGGCAGCTGCCTGCGCTCGGGGATGCTTGTGCTCACGAAGGAGCGCGGCGCGGTGGAAATCGAGACTTGCCAGGCGGGCGAGCACCTGCGCTGCCCCGGCATTTTTCGCCGGCCCGCCGATGAAAGCGGCGAATCGTGGACGCGCATCGTCGCCATCCAGACCCGCGACGAAGACACTTTCATCCGCTTGCATTTTTCGAACGCCGATTCGCTCGACGTCACGCCGCACCACATCTTCACCCTGGCCGACGGCTCGCCCATGCGCGCCGAGCGCCTCTGCCTCGCCGACGTGCTCGTCGGCCGCTTCGGCCGCCTCACTCTGAAAAAAATCGAAGCCCGCTGCGAAGCCGGAAAAAAAGTGACGGTCAGCTGCGAGCCTTCGCACGAATTCTTCGCCGGCCGCCTCTCCCCCTCCATCCTCACGCACAATTACACCTTCAGCTCGTAACAAAACGCATTCCCATTGGCAAGGCGCGCCGCGAGGGAGCCTCTTCGCGCACTCGCCCTTCCATGAATGACGCAGCGCTGCCGTTTTTCGAAGGAACAAAGAACGATGACCGGAAAACGCTATTACTTGACGACGCTCGGCGCCTGGCAGCGCCACGCGCACCGCTTCGCGAATTCGCACTGGGTCGCCGTGGGCGGCTCCAGCTCGACGGCCGCGCCGCTCAATCCTGGCGACGCAACTCCGATCGCCGTGCTTGTCGAAGCCGACGAAGGCGCGCACCTCGCGCTCGAGGACGACACCGCGTTTGAGCCGCTGCCGCATCCGCTCTCGCCTCGGCCGCTCTCCGCCTCGGCGCAAGCCGCGCTGGCTTTGCACGGCGTCCCCGCCGGCGCCACGGCCTTCGACGCCTCCGAAGCTCTCGCGCGCCTCCACCCGCTCTTGAAGTATCGCGTGTTCTAAAAGCCGCGGCGAACTGCTTGAGCTTGACTGCCCCAGCCAGGGCAAGCAGGCACCGCATTCCGTGCCCGTTCTCGAATTGTTATGGAAGCAGGATCGGGCGCGTTCGGCCATGCAGCCGGTACACGCTGAAATCGCGGCGGTCGACCGTGAAGATTTTGCGCAATCCTTCGCGCTCGGCGACGCACAGGAGGGCGGCGTCGGCGAGATCCATCGGCCGGTTCGAATATTTTCGCATCAACTCGCGAATGCGGGGAACGTCGGCTTCGCCGAGGGGCGCGAGTTGCAGCGCGCCGCGCTGGACCATTTCCCAGAGCGCTTCCTGGGCTTTCGGCAGATCCGCGAGCAAATACATTGCTTCGGTCAGTGCCGGCCACACGGTCGCCATCGGTTCGCGCAAACCGCGAAGCGCCGCGACGCACCGGGCGTGATGCTGGTCGCCCGCATCCACGAATGCGACCAGCGGCCCCGCGTCCACCAGGATCACTTGCGCTTCCGCCGGCGCTTCAAAAGTTTGGCGAACGCGCGCCCGGTCCGCGACGAACGATTGCGGTTGCGGCCGCGCGCGACGCCCAGCAGGTCCGCCACCGCCTGGTAGGGCGACCCGGCCGGCGCCTCCTGCTCGATCCAACGCTCGATCGCGTCGCGAATCGCGTCGGAAGTGGAGAGACGCTTTCCACGCGCGAGCCGGGAGATCCTCCGGCGCGTTTTGTCGTCCAGCCTGAGACTCAGCGGTTTCGGCACAGGGCATTCTCCACTCAGACGATACCGTAATACACGGCGTATTACAAGATATCCGGTCTGCTCCCACTCTGCAGGGCCGCCGTCTGTTGCCCAGGAGCCACGCGCCGCAAATCACGGAATTTGATGCTCATCCGCGAATACTCGCCGGCTGACCTCGACGCGCTGCGCCGCATCCACGCGCGCCAGGGCTTCGATTACGCGTTTCCGGACCTCGCCGATCCGCTCTTCGTCTCGAAGCTCGTCGTGGAAGACGAGGCCGGCCGGGTCGCAATGGCTTCGCTCGCGCGGCTTACGTGTGAGATATATTTGCTTGCCGAACCAGGGGAAGGGAATTGCGGCAAGCGCGGCGATGCGCCGGTGGATCGCTCCGGCTCGGCGCTGAAAAATTCTCCGCGCGAGCGCTACGCCCGCCTGCTCGCGCTGCATCGCGCCGCCGAGCGCGATCTGCTGGCGCGCGGCCTCGAAGACGCGCATGCCTGGCTACCGCCGCCGATCGCCAGGCGATTTGGCCGCCGCCTCGAATCGCTCGGCTGGATCCGCGACGACTCCTGGACGCCCTATTGCCGCATATTTCGGGTGTAACCGCCTCCCGCGCTTGGCGCGAAATTTAGTTAGCCCGCTCTGTCGGGGGTGCGAAAGCGTTGTGAGAGTTCTTCGAGCGCCGCGGGCCTGCCTGCCGCCCGGCAGGCGCAGCGCATTCCTCGTCGCCGCTTTTCATTTTCCGTTTTCAAATTTCCATTTTTGGAGGCAACCATGTCCCGCGGAGCACAGCGCACCACGCGCCAACTCACCGACCAGCAACTCGCGCAGCAGAACCAGCTTATCTCGCAAGCCAATCAATCCGGCGCGCAAGACCGCTCGCTGATGATGCCTGCCATCACCAGCTTGCTCAATAGCCAGGGCTATACGCCGCAGCAACAGTCCGCCATCACGCAGCAATCCATGGGCGCGGCCAACACCGCCTACGACGCGCTCCGCCAGAGCGCCGCCAATCGCGCCGCTGCCACCAACGACACCGCCGGGCAAAACGCGCTCGACGCCCAGCTCGGCCGCGAGCAGGCGCAAACCCTCGCCTCGACCGCGCAGCAAAATCAGGTGCAGTTTGCGAATCGCCAGTTGCAGGAGCAGCTCGCCGGGCTCTCCGCGCTCGGTCAAACATACGGCATCGACACGAATCTTCTCGGCCGCGCCATGGGCGTCCCCGCCGAATTGCTCGGCGTGCGCCAGCGCGCCTCCACCGGCTCGTCTCTCGGCAGCTCCAGCGGCCTCTTCGGCCTCGGCTCCTCTCTCGCCGGCCTGTTTGGATGATTCTGGGGTTCCTGGACTGGGGAATGCCCCGCCCGTATTGAAGCGAGCTACATCAGAACTCGTGCTACATGAACCACAATCGTATGTTGTTCATCAGGTGTCCGATCACGCGGCGATAGAAAAGCGCCGTTGGCCTGCCTTCGGGCAGGCCGGCGCGAAACTTAGTTAGCCCAGCCCGTCAGGGCTGGGAAATCCGGAGAGATTTCGTACCAGCGCCGTAGGTGCGGCACGTCTTTGTCTGACGGAGCGCCGTATCACGATGCGCGTGGCGTCTTCGCGGCAAACGGCCAAAAACACTTGTGTCGCGCCCACGGCGCCGTAGTGAGGTTTTTTCAAGACTATCCACCCCTTCCAGGGTGGGTTAGCTAAATGCCGCGCCTTCGGCGCTCGGTCACTCGTCACGCCCCTCATTCATGCACACACTTCTCGATCCCCGCTGGCTCGCTTACCTTTTCGCCGGCATCGTGCAATTTGTCTTGTTCCTGCGCTGGCTCTACCGCCGCATCCGCAACGACGAGCTGACGCGCACGTTCGTCGAAGACATGGCGCGCAATCATCTTCCGCACATTTACGAGCTGCTCGAGCGACTTTGTGAAGAGCAGGGAATTCGCCGCACGCCGCGGCCGCACATTCGCTGGGTGGACTTGAATTCGCCGCGCCACTGAATCGCGCCCGCGGGCTTCACGGAGTCATTTGATGCAGCCGCAGCCCGGCTGTGTGATTCTGGTTTGAATAGTCTTCCCGCGCATCCTGGCGCCTTTGTGCTTAGGCCTCATCCATGAACGCAGGCCTCATCGCGCTCGCTCAAACGATTGCCCAGCGCCACTCCGTCCCCGCGCCGCTCGTCTGCGCCATCGTCGAGCAGGAATCGGCGTGGGATGTGCACGCCATTCGCTACGAGCCATTTTTCCGCACGCGGTACGTCGCGCCGCTCGGCCTGCCGCCCACCGAAGAAATCGCGCGCTCGATCTCCTGGGGGCTGATGCAGGTGATGGGTCAAGTGGCGCGCGAGCACGGGTTCGCGGGGAAATTCTTGAGCGAGCTGTGCGATCCGGCTGCGGGGCTCGAAGCCGGCTGCGCCGTTCTCGCCGCGAAACTCGCCGCCGCGCAGGGCGACGCCGCTCGAGCGCTTGCGCTGTGGAACGGCGGAGGAAATCCGGAATATCCCGCGCAAGTGCTGGCTCGGGCAGGGAAGTACGCCTCGGTCGCAGCTAATGAAAAGTCCGCTTGAGCTTGAGGAACATGCCGCGCGGCGCGCAAAGGGTTAACCTGAAAGCAGCTTTCGAGCGAATGGAAATGGCCGCCTCCGATCCGCCGATGGAATGGACGCTGGACGATCTTCGCCGCTTCCTTTTGAGTCGTCACCGCCGCGAGCGCTGGCTCGCCGCTCTCTCGCAGATTCGCGCCCGCAACCTCACCAACTTCGGCGACGTGCAGTAGCTCTTTCTCGAATTCAGGAGCGGGGCGCGGCCTGCCGTGATCCCGCAAAACACCGGACAATGTCGGTGCGCACAAAAATCGAAATTGCCGTTGGGATCGCCCTCCTGCTCGGCGCCGCCTTCGCCTTTTCCGCCTGGCTCGAGGCTCACGACGATCGCCTCCGCCTCCAATCCACTCTCGATGCGCAGTCGAAAATCCTGGACCAAGCCAAGCAGCAATCCGCCGCGCTGGCCGCGGATGAAAAGCAGCGCGACGCCGCGCTCGAGTCGCAGCTCGCGACCATGCGCGACGCCGTCGCGAAAATCCAGACTCCCCAGCAAATCGCCCGCTGGCTTCCGCAGCAGCTTCCGCTGCCCGCGCCCGTCGCCGTCACCGTTCCGCCCGCCACCCCGCAAAATCCCGCTCCGCCGGCCACAGCCACGATTCCCCAGCAGGATCTGGCGCCGATTCGCAATGCCGTTGAAACTTGCGAAGAGTGCGGGAAAAAATTAGCGGTCGCGCAGCAGGACGCCGCCGCGAAGGACCAGCAGCTCGAGCTCGCCGGCCAGCAGCTTTCCGCCGCCGAACGCGAGCGCGACGCCGCAATCAAAGCCGCAAAGGGCGGCGGCTTCTGGACACGCCTCCACCGCAACGCGAAGTGGTTCGCCATAGGCGCGGGCGCCGCCGCATCCGCGCTCTGCGCCTCCGGCCATTGCAAATAATCTCTTCGCGCCGGGCATGACGCTCGCCGGGGCTGATACCACCTCGAGGCTTCGCCTTCTTCCACCGTAGGGGCACGGCATGCCGTGCCCGCCTGAGAGGTGCACTCCCCTACGGTTCCGATTCCATGGCTTGACTCTTCTGTGCCCATCTCGCCGGGTTGAGACGAATGTATTTCGCCGATTCTCTGAAATCCGCGGGGTTGCGAATCAAGTGTTCGTAATAGCCTCTCTGCCGAACGCAGAACTCGGGTTCGCAGCGAATTTCGCGGATCTTCTTCGACACAGCCGCCTTGAAGGAACGCACGATTGTGGGAATATTGCCGCGCAGCGCCTTTCCAAACTCGTGCCCCGGCGCGGCGTAACCGGGGCGGTCCATCTCCTCATGGCGATTGGGTCTTGTCGGCAGTTTGCGGGTGAGAACCAAGATTCCGTGCACGTGATTGGGCATCACGACGTGCTCTGACAAAAGTACGTGCGGAAAATGATTGGGGATATCGAGCCAGCACTCTTCCGCGGCGACTCCCAGCCGATTGAGCGTTACTGCCGCGCCGATCACTTTGCCGAAAATATGCCGGCTCTCGTGCGCGCAAATCGTCAGAAAGCACGCGCCTGGATGACCGTAGTCAATGCCCTTCAGCCGGACCGAGCGGCGCGTGGGAAGCGGTTTGAGATCGTCGGGCATGACGCTTGCCGGGGCCGATACTACCTCGAGACTTCGCCTTCTACCACCGTAGGGGCACGGCATGCCGTGCCCGCTGCACCAGCCGGGCTTTCGCTCTCACGCCCATCAATTTTCGGGATTTTGCTGCGGCTCCGGCGAATTGCACGACGCGTCCGTCGCGGCTGAAAACACGGGAACGATTTTCACGCTCGCGCCCGATGGCACAGCCGTCGAGGCATAGGGATTGAAACCAATGGACAGGTAATTCCGCTCGCCCGGGATCACGCGGAAAACTCCGCCGCTCAACTGTTCCCGCCCGATGATTAAATTTCGACCGTTGCCGTCGAAAATCACCGGCAAGGCTTCTCCGCGCGGCGTGACCACGCAATTCAACCCGGCGCCGCCGCACGCGTTTTCCTCTTGCATCGCGGCATCGCCGCCGGCGGCCGCGCTCCCCGCGATCCGCAGCTGAATTTCGGTATAAACATCGGCGGGAATCCCTCGCGTCATCGTCAAATGCGCGGCGCACGACTCTCCTGCGCGCGCCAGCAAATCCACCTGCGCGGGATGCGTCGCCAGTTCCGGCGCCAGCTCCTGCCAGCTTGGCGCGTCGCCGCCGGCAACGCCCATCGGCATCGCCTCGATGCCCGTCAGCGTCACGTATACATGCTCGAAATTTGGCGACGCCGGCCCCGCCGTCTGCACCGGGCGCGCCGATATCTGGACGTCCACCGTGCCCGTTCCCTGCGTAAAGGGGCACGGCTGGCTCGTTGTTCCCACCCCATTCGGATTCCACACAAAAGTCAGGCAGGAGCCGCCGACCCCGCAGGCCGAGAGGCACGAAAAAAGAAGGGCCGCGGCACAACAAACCGCAGGACCGCGAAACCATCTTAGGGGACGTTGCGCTTCGAAGGAGGATTTGCCGGAGCGGCGCATGGCACAACCCAGTTCACAAACTTTCTCCCGGAGTATCGTCCCCGCAGTCCGCACGGTCAAGCGCCCGGGCAGCCTCCGCCGCGTGCTGGCCGCCGGCGCTTCGCTTTTTCAACGCCTGTTTTGCCGGGAACAAAATGCCGCGAGGGAAGGGAACCGCGCGCCCTAATACAGCCGTTTCATCAGCCACAGCTCCACTTCGTCCGCCACCGAAAATCCTTCCGTGGGAGACGTCACGTACCTCGCTTCCAGGTTGAAGGCCTGAATTTCAAACGGCACGCCGATGTACGCCCGCGTCACCGCCAGCGCCCGCAGATACGTCAGCATGTAATCGTGCAGGCCGAGCTTTTCGATCTGCACACCGTGCACCAGCGAGTGAAACAGCTTCCGCTCGGTTATCGCGTGGTTCATCACCAGCAGATCCAGGAACATGAACCCGTGCTGATGCTCGGACCGCGGGAAGTCGGCAAAGGCGCGCAAGTCCTCTTGCGGCAGCGACACGTATTCCCCGTCGAGTTGCACGTAGCGGATTTGCTCCATCAGTGTGGCAGGGAAGAAGGGACGCATCGCCGCGCTCATCTCCCTGGGCAAGGGAACCGCCCGAGAAACATAGCGCTCCCGATTCTCGCGCCATAGCGAGACGCCCCATTGGGCGAGCTCGCGCAGGCGCGCTTCGGACGGTGGATCGCTCGACGGCATCGTGGTTTGCAAGGATGGATTGACCGTGCGCGGAGCATACCATGCCTCAGCCACAAATTCCTCTCGTCTCGCTTGGCTATGCGAGCGCCGTTCGGCGGCTCTTGAGCTAGAATGAGCGCCTTCCCGTGAGGCGCCGATGAAGAAAAAAGGGCAGGGAATCAGCTACGATCGCGTTCGCCGGCTGGGGCTTGCTCTGCCGCATGTCGAAGAAGGCACGTCGTACGGCACGCCGGCCCTGAAAGTGAAGGGAAAGCTTTTCGTCCGGCTTCGCGAGGAGGGCGACGTCATCGTCCTTCGCATGCCCTTCGACCTGCGCGAAGGCCTCCTCGCCGACGACCCCGGCACCTACTTCATTACCGACCATTACCTCGAGTATCCCTGGATCCTGGTCCGCCTCGCCAAAGTCACCGAGCCCGCACTCCGCGAACTCCTCGCGCTGGCTCACGCCTCCGCCATCGGCGCAGCCGCCCGCCGTAAACCCCCGTTCTCACGGGCGTAACATTCTTTTTACGCGCCTTTGATGGCGAAACGCCTGTTTTCCCTCACTCTTCTGCTTGTGCAACCTGCACTCGTCCATCCCGCGAGTGGGCTGTTCCCGCCGACTGCTCCAATTTCGCCGGCGCCACAAATCTGCCCTCAGCGATTTGCCTTGCTTATTGGCGACGCCTCCGAAATCACCGCTCTTGTGTCGCAATCGCTTCGCTCGACGGATTGGACCATCGCCCATGCGCCCGACAATGCTTCGGGCTTCGCGCTGGCCAAAAATTTCCCCTTCGACTTGGTTCTCACCAGCCCGGAATCCTCCGGCCATGAGGATGTGCTCCTCCTCCGCCAGTTGCGTCGCATCCTTCCCCGCATCCGGATGATCATCTTGGCGCGCGACCCCACGCCTCGCGACGTCGTCGCTTCCATTCGCGAGCACGCCTTCAGCTATTTTTCCCAGGCCTACTCTCCTCAATCACTCGCCGAGATGCTTCGCTGGGCCGGCGCGAAAAATTCTTGGGACGACGGCATCGAAGTCGTTTCCGCCTCGCTCGAGTGGATCCGGATCAAAGTCCGCTGCGACTTGGACACCGCCGACCGGCTGACTCAATTCATGCGGGAATGGATCGGCGTTCTTCCGGCTCCCGAAAGGGAAGCGTTTGCGCTGGCGGCGCACGAAATTCTGCTGAATGCGATTGAGTACGGCGGGAATTTCGATCCTCGCAATTCGGTGGACGTTTCGTTCCTCCGCACGCACCGCATGATCGAGGCCCGCATCGCCGACCCGGGCCGCGGCTTCCGTCTCGACGCGGTCCCTCACGCCGCGCTTTCCAACCCCGAAAGCGAACCCGCCCGCCACGTTTCCTATCGCCTCGAACACGGCATGCGGCCGGGCGGCTTTGGCATTCTGGCCGCGAAGCTGTCGGTGGATGAGTTGGTTTACAACGAAGCCGGCAACGAGGCGACTCTCGTCAAGTTCCTGCACCCCTTCAATTCGTTTCCTTCATGAATTCGCTTCCGGAAGGGAACTGCGCTGCCGCGGCGCCTCAATACAGCTTCTTTCTCACCCACATTTCCACTTGATCTTCCACGGCGAAGCCTTCGCCGGGCGCTGTCGCGTAACGCGCCTCGAGATTGAACGCCTGGATTTCAAACGGCACTCCCAAGCGCGACTCCGTCCTCGCCAGCGCCCGCAAGTACGTCTGAACGTATCTTTCGGGGCCCAGCCGCCGCATTTGCATGGCGTGGACGAGCGAATGAAACAGCTGGCGCTCGGTCAACCGGCGGTTCATCACCAGCACGTCCAGAAACAGATGACCGTGTGCATGCTCCCAGAACGGAAAATCCGCCGGTTCGCGTGGTTTCGCTTTCGGAAATTCGATCGAGTCGCCGCGCAGCTGCACGAAGCGAATCTCCTCCAGCAGCCGCGCCGGGAAGAAGGGAAGCATCGCCAGTTTCATCTCTGCTGGCAACTCGGTCGCGCGTGGCGCGTACCTCTCGCGCTTTTCCCGCCACACGGACACACTCCGGTCAGCCATCTCTCGCAGACGGATTGCCGGCGGCGGCTCGCTCTTGGGGAGTGCTGTGCTCAAGAAGACGGCCTCGCCCCGAAGCTACCATGTGGCTCTCTCCGCCCCGGGCGCAACGCCCATCTGCGTTGCTCACCAAGCAGGCCGTCAAGCGGGACGATTATTTGCCAGGAGCGTCTGTAGCCCTTCGCGCCAAGCCGAATCTAAATCTTTTCCACGAACGCGAAATGAGTCGGAGATTGTTTGCGCAAAGTAAATGGCGCGCCGCGTACAAACATCGAACAAGCGTCTGACATCGAGGATGACTTCCGCCCGGCCGGAACGGCAAAACAGTCGCCGCGATCAAACCAACTCGATCCCGCGATCCGAAACCGAATGACCGGAATTAGCGCCGCCAGACCGAAAACCGCCGCCTCCAAAGCGCCATTGTGGCGGCGTCCTCGCAAGCTCGTCGGCTGAAGAAAACATCTCGCAAGCTCGTCAACCAGCTCGGTGTCTCCGCGTCGGGATAAATCCCTGGAGCTTCCTCCAGCGAGCGACGAGTCGCAGGCGTACCGGAAAATCCCGCGAGACTGTCGGCCAGCTTCTGTGTCAGCTGCAGAGCCGAAAAGAATCAGAGCTCCATTCAGCGGGGGACCTCGCGACCGCTTGGTCTCGCGCCTCTGGCTCTCAAAGCCAAAGTCATCATCTACACGCGTGGGAAATCCCTGTGAGACTGTCGACCAGCTGTTGTGTCAGCTTACGGGCGCACAGAAGCACCGTCGCGTTCAGCGGGAAATCTCGCGATCGCTTGGACTCGCGCGGCAGGTCCTCGAAGTCAAAGTCATCCTCTACCGAGATGGAAAAAATCTGTACGGATTTCTCGCGCGAACTTCAAATTGCGGATGAGGTGGTAATCCTTGCGGGCGCTCCGAGGAGCATGCTGTCCAGCTCCCGCCCCAGACCGAAGCGGCGCTCGTCGTCCGCGGCACAGTCCCCTGCGGCCAGGAGCGAGCAGACCACCACCACATCGGCGGTGCTCATCCGTAATCGCCTGGCTGTGCCGGCCAAGCTCGCAGTGACATTCGTCCGAGCGGCTTTTGGGCGCGGGGCAGAAGTCGCGGACGTGGCAGACGATCTGGCAAGCTCGTCGACCAACATGCTGTGTCAGCTGCCGGGCCCAACAGAATCAGAGCTCCATTCGGCGGGAGATATCGCGATCACTTGGTCTCGCGCGGCAGGCCCTCGGAGCCAAAGTCATTATCTTCACAGGTGGGAAATGCCCGGAACTTTCTCCTGCGAGGCACAAACTGCCGATGAGGTGGTAATCCTTGCGGGCGCTCCGAGGAGCATGCTGTCCAGCTCCCACCCTAGACCGAAGCGGCGCTCGTCGTCCGCGGCACAGCCTCCTGCGGCCAGGAGCGCGCAGACCACTAGCACATCGACGGTGCTCATCCGTAATCGCCTGTCCGCGCGCGTCAAGCTCGCAGTGCGAATGTCATCACCAATTGAAGTGACATTCGTCCGAGCGGGTTTTGGGCGCGAGGCAGAAGTCGGGGACGTACCGGAACCCCCCGCGAGACTCTCGACCATTTGCCGTGTCAGCTCCCGCCCCGGACCGAACCGACGCTCGCCGTCAACTGCGCGGCCGCCGATCGCTTCTTCCCGCGTTCAAATCCACAGCAGTCCAAGTTGCAGGGAACCATCGTCCCGGCGCGGCCCCCAGCGTAATTCCGGATTTGCCCCCGCCGTTTTTTCTCCTTGACAACCCACCCCTTCATTCCTACAATTGCCGCTAATGAATATTATGTTATGAATGAGGGCTGGGGGTGCGGGAGGGTTCGAGGAGTTGTTCCTTGCGATAGATGAATTCGTTGATGTTATAGGGGGCTAGCTTTAGGTCGTGGCCGTGGGTGATTGCGTCGGTGGGGCAAGCTTCTACGCAGTACCCGCAAAAGATGCAGCGCGAGTAGTCAATGTTATAAGTCTTGGCGTACCTCTCACCTGCCGAAATTCGATTGGCGTCCGTGTTCTCGGCGGCTTCAATAAAGATGCAGTTAGCCGGGCAAGCTGCGGCGCATAGGAAACAGGCGACGCACTTTTCGTAGCCGTTCTCGTCCCGCTGCAGTACGTGGATGCCTCGATAGCGGGGCTGGACGGTGGCAGGCGCGTCGGGAAAGGTTTCGGTTGTGGTCTTGCGGAACATCGTCCGGAAGGTGACGCTGAACCCCTTCACAAGAGCGGCAAAAGTGTCGCCGACTTCCTTAACTATGGATGGCATCGGTCCTCACATTATCGCTGCGATGAAACACCGAGTAAACGGTCGTTCGATCCTACTATAGTTTACATCCAGCAAGGCGGCGGGGCGTCAGCCTCCCCCCGTGCCGGCGTCGCCGCTCTCCGTGCTCGAGACGCGGCGGCGACTATTCTCCCGGGGGCGCCACGGGAGCAGGCTCGCGAATCGCCCCCTTGCCTGTAATCGCGGCGACGATTTGCCTGCCGTGGAATCTCCCGTTCTCGATGAAAATATCGGAGGTATTGAGTCCGCCAATCACCACGCCGGCGAGATAAATCCCGGGCACGTTGCTTTCGAGGGTGACCGGGTCGCATTCAGGTCTGCGCGATATCGGATCCAGCCGAATTCCCTGCTGTTCGAGGAAGGTAAAATCCGGATGATAACCGGTCATGGCAAACACTTTTGCCGCTGGCAATGCAAATTCGCCCTGGGAATTTCGCACCCACACAGAGTCTTGCTCGATCCGAATGACGGAAGTCCCAAAGAGGCCGCGGATTTCTCCCGCACGAAGGCGATTCTCGATGTCGGGTTTCACCCAAAACTTCAAGCTCTTGCCAAGTCCTTCGCCTCGATGGACAAGAGTCACGTTTGCTCCCGCGCGAAAGAGATCGAGCGCCGCTTCTGCCGCCGAGTTCTTGGCACCGACCACAACCACATACTGATTCCAACAGGGATGAGCCTCCCCAAAATAGTGAGAGACGTGTGGCAGGTCTTCGCCGGGAATTCCCAGCAGGTTTGGGCGGTCGTAATACCCGGTCGCGATGACGATTTTGGCTCCCGCGTACTCCCGCGACTCCCCGCCTTCGCAACGAGTCCGGACGAGGAAATTACCATCGCCTCCGGCGATCTCCTCGACCTTTTCATACAAGCGAGTTTCGATCTCGAAATGATCGACAGCGCGGCGATAGTATTTTAATGCTTCCGCCCGTGTCGGTTTGCTTCCCGCAGTCGTCATCGGCAAATCGCCGATTTCCATGCGTTCCGGCGTGGTGAAAAAAAGCATGTTCGTCGGATAGTGAAATAGAGAGTTGCAGAGGCAACCCTTGTCAATCACAAGAGGACGCAAGCCCGCTCTTTTCCCCTCAATGGCGCTGGCCAAACCCGTCGGTCCGGCCCCGATGCAAATCATGTCGTATGTGGCGTCCATTATCCCGGCCTAACCGTTCGTCCAACTCAGAACAGGTTTCGTCTTATTTCCTCGAAGAATTCATTCAATTCTCGCATCCTCTCGGGAGTCGCTTCGATGCGCTGTTGCTTCCACACAAACCAATCTTGACCTGCCTGCCGGACACGAACGCTGAAATTATCGCCGATCAATATCGTGGGCTGTCCAAAAAGCTTGAATCTTCCGGAATCGGACGGCTCCATCAACGCAGCGCAACTTCCTTTGCGCAATCCGATATAGTTTGCGTACATTGGAAACGCGACGATCTCGAAGCCCTGCCCGTGCAAGCGTCCCAGCTTTTCCGCGTGCTCCTGAGTCAGATCCATTCCGCTTCTAGAATAACAGTAAGCCGCCATGCCAGTGAAGAAGAGGAGGACTCGAAATGCAATCCATCGCTCTCATTAGAGTCGTTGTCCCCGGCGCAGAGAGCAAGCAAAAAGGGAATAATCGCGAGCGGGACGAGAGGGCCCTGAGAGGCTCGCGGTAGAACACACCAAAAGCGGTGTGAGCGGCTCTGATTGGACGCCGAAGGAAACTGACCGAACCGAAAAGCCCGGTGGTCAGGCCGCTGACGAGGACGAAAAGGTCCCCGCTTCGATTTCCCTGAGGACTCCCCGGAGAGCGGCCGCGAGCTCCTCGCGGCTCACGTGGCTCTTGCGAAACTGAATCCGAAGGCGATAGGCGCCGTCCGGGGCCTGAAAATCAAATACAAAGGGCTCGGACCGAGCAGTTCCCTGCGTTTCCGCCTTGCGCACCTGCCGAGCTTCGTCGCGGGTCATCCCATGCTCGATGCGCTGAACCATGTCCTGCATCTTTTTCTCGTTCGTCTGCCGCGCAATCTGCAGCAGAAGCGACTTTGAGACGATCCCGCGTTCGAGGCACTCCTTGCGTACGGATTCCGGAATCACGCGGAGCGTCATTGTCTCCGTCACGGAAGACCGCGCTTTCCCGATCTTCTTCGCGATGTCGTCGTGGGTATAGTCGAACTGTTCCTGCAGGCGGCAGAGCCCGTCGGCCTCTTCGAAGGGCGTCAGGTCCTTCCGCTGCAAATTCTCAATCAGGCCGAGCTCCAGAGTCTCCGCATCATCGGCAATCTTTTCGATGCAAGGCAACTCCTGCAAGCCTGCGGCTTTCGAGGCGTGATACCGGCGTTCGCCCGAAATGATGTAATACATATCCTCGCGAGGCACGTACCGCACCAAGAGGGGTTCGAGCACGCCTTTTTCCCGCACCGATTCCGTAAGATCCCGCAAATCGCCCAACATCTTCCTGGGCTGTTCGGGGTTAGGTCTGATTTTCTCGATCGGGATCATCCGCCCGACCGACGCTCCACTAAAGCTCGTCAGCGTCTCGACGTAGTGAGCGTCATGCCGCATCTTGAGAGTGACGGGCAACCCGATCCTCTTGGACACGTTTCATTACCTCCTCGGCAAGCTTTTTGTACTCTTCCGCTCCCGAAGATTTGGGAGCGTACGAAAAAACGGTCTCTTTGTACGCCGGGCTCTCTTCCAGCCGCACATTCTTGCTGATCCGTGTTTTGAACATCGCCCCGCCGAACACGGCCCGGATCTGCTCGAACGTGTCCCGCGAAATCGTCGTCCGCTTGTCGTACAGGGTGATCAGCACGCCCAGCACTTTCAAATCAGGATTCGGCCGCGCACGAATCCGCGAATAGGTTTCGAGCAAATCATCGGTTCCCTCGATCGCGAAATACGCGGCTTGAATCGGCACCAGCAAATGCGTCGACGCCACGAGAGCGTTAACCGTCAGGATGCCCAGCGCCGGCGGAGTGTCGAAAACAACGTAATCGAATTCCTTTTGCACTTGCCCCAAAGCGTCTTTCAGCTTGAAGGGCGCGTCAAACTGTCCCGCCAATTGCTGTTCGAGGCGCGAAAGCGCGAGTTTCCCCGGAGCCATGAACAGATTCGGGTCTTTCGTGGGACGGATCACCTGCGACAGGGGCGCCGGGTGGTCGGCGAAGACGTCGTACATCGTGGTTTGTATGGTGGAAGGGTCGAAAAAAGCGATGGTCGCGTTGGCTTGGGGATCCAAATCCACGAGGAGAGTCTTCTTTTTTTTGAGGGCGAGCGCCGCTGCGAGGTTAATCGAGGTGGTGGTCTTTCCGACCCCGCCTTTTTGATTGGCAACAGCGATAACGAAACCCAATCTTCTCCCCCGCTCAAAGGACCGGGTGGGCGCAGCCGGCAACCCGGGTCCCACATATCGTAGCGTGCGGTCTCATCCACACTACAAGTAGCCCCACTCTATCCACTTCCCCTCCCTGCACGCAAGCACTTTTTCCCCGATCCTCTTGCGCCTATCCCGAACAGGCAGGTGGTGCGGCCGATCCGCTGGTCGAAGCCGAAAGTCAGCGAGAAAATGACGGCTTGGCTGCGCGGGCTTTTCCGTGGACGTGTCGTTCACTTCCGTTCAGGCGGGCTGGGGGAACCTCTACATCTTATACCGCCCGAGATCCTCATCATTGAGGTTCTCGAGCCACTTCCTCAACTCTTCATTCGTGGTTTTCTCGGCGATTGCGCTGGACATTTTGGAATGCTTCATCACTTCGTCTTCCACGAAAATCGGGCAATCCAAGCGCAGGGCCAAGGCCAAGGCGTCGCTGGGGCGGGAATCGACCGACATGACCTGACCTTCTTTCTCCATCCAAATCAGGGCGTAAAACGTATCTTCCTTCAAATCCGACACGACAACGCGGTTGACGTGAACGTTGAGGCCCGAAAGCACGTTCTTCAGCAAGTCGTGGGTCATGGGCCGCGGAGTCTGCACTTTCTCGATCTCGAGGGCGATTGCATTCGCCTCATAGATTCCCACCCAGATCGGCAGGATTCCCGCGCCCTCCGTCTCCTTCAGGACGACCACAGGCATGTTGCTCACTGGATCCATCATGAGTCCGCGAATCTTCACTTCGAGCTCCATTGTGGCCTCCCAGTTGTTCCCGATTGTTTCCGGTTGATCTTCGTCGCGTCTTCCCTTTCCGATTTTCCGCCTGTCCATCGTGTTCGAACGTCGAGCCCGGGACGGCGATTTGCATTGCCTCTCGCGGTTAGTCTAGCTCCCTGCGTGCTCTCCCGCCAGACTATTCGGGCCCGACCGAGTCACTCGCACGGTAACGTATTTGCCGAGCAGGTCGTCGTGCGCCGAAGTAAAGTTCACGACCCTGTGGCTGCTGGTTCGCCCGGCCCATTGCCCGCGTGCGGCATGCCTGCCGTCCACTAAAACTTCGAATTCTTGGCCGATCAGCTTTTCATTGCGCGCCACCTGAATCTGCCGCTGGCGATCCTGCACGATCGCCAATCGCTTTCCTTTTTCGTCCTCGGAGATCGCGTCGGGCATAGTGAGCGCCGGAGTGTTCGGCCGCGGCGAATACTTGAAGGCAAAAACGCCATCATATTGCGCCGCGTCCAGCAGGGTGATCGTTTCCTCGAGATCGGCGTCCGTCTCACCGGGAAAACCGACGATAATATCGCTCGTCACGCTGATCGAGCGGCGCGCGGCCTGAATCCAAGAGATTTTTTGGAGATACTCTTCGCGTGTGTAGGTCCGCTTCATCGCTCTCAACACGCGGGTGGAACCCGATTGCACCGGCAAGTGGATGTGCTCGCAGAGTGCCGGGATTTCATCGATCGCCTCCACGATCTCGCGGTGGAAATCGTTGGGATGCGACGTGGTGAATCGCACCCGCCGGATTCCACTCACCTCCGCCACCGCCCGCAGCAGTCCCACGAAATTCATGCCTCGAGATGAGGGATCGCGGTACGAATTCACCGTCTGTCCGAGCAACTGAATTTCCGTGTATCCAGCGCCGGCCAGACGGCGAACATCTTCCAACACCGCCGCACTCGACCGGCTTCGCTCCGGTCCCCGGGTCCGCGGAACGACGCAATAGGCGCAGGCGTAATCGCAACCTTCGATAATCGTCAAGTAAGCTCGGAACGGGTTGTCGCGCCGCGTAATCTCCGTCTCAAACGTTTCCTCGGTGTCCAGGTCCAATCCCATGACGCGGCGCCCGCCCTGTTCGATCCGTTCAACCAGTTCGGGCAATTTCCGATAACTCGCCGAACCGCACACCAGGCTCACCCACGGCGCGCGCTCGAAGATCTCCTCGCCCTCCTGTTGGGCGACGCACCCTAGAACGCCAATTACCTTGCGGTTCTCTTTCGCATCCCATTTGAAATCCGCCAGGCGCGAGAAAACCTTTTGTGCCGCCTTCTCGCGGATGCTGCAGGTGTTATAGAGCAGCAGGTCCGCATCTGTCGCCGACTCCACCGGCCGGTACCCCCGGCCCATAAGCACACCCGCCACCTTCTCGGAATCGTGGACGTTCATCTGGCAGCCGAAAGTTTCGATGAAAAATTTCTTTGCCGCCTTGTCTGGCGACGGCCGCCGGTCGAGCCCTTCGGCGCCGGCAGTCGTCACCGCTCCGGCAATCGATGGGGGCGCGCCGGAAGTTGGAGACTTGCCGGAAGACACGGCCGTCGTCGAGGCCGTTCTGCGGAGGTCATCGATCCCGATATCAAAAGTTCGGTTCATCAATTTCTTTCGATATTAGCACCATTCACCTCGCTTGGAGCCCTCCCTGAATGCCTCTCCGCCCAATCCTTCAATCCCCTTTTTGCTCCTTTTCATGGCGGTCGTTTGCTGAATGTGATGTGAAACGGGAGCTTTTTGAACCGTGATCGTGGATTGTCAGGCAGGCAATCCTCTCAACGATTTCCAATCATTTCTTGCTCCTTCTCGAAACCGTATGCTACGTTTAAATTGGACCAAGTAAAATTTAAAAACCTGGAGAAGACAATTTCTGGACTGGCATTTTTTTTCTTCCCTGCCACCCGGCTTGGACTCCTCATTGAACAGACCGGCTGGGTGGCTCGTTGCGTCCTTCTGATACTTTTCATCCTCTCGCTCGTTTCCTGGGCGGTCATCTTTCAAAAATCCGGCATATTCCGCCGCATCGATTCACAAACTGCGCGCTTCCTGCAACTGTTCCGGTCGGGCCGGGGCCTTCCCGACCCCAACACGCTTCGAGTCGGAGCGGGGGCGATTCCCATGGTGGCAGTCTACGAAGCGGGCTACCGCGAGCTCGAGGCGCAGCTTGGGACCGCGCATCCTCGAGCCCCCGGCGCCGCTCCCACGACGGGCACGCTCAAGAATCCGCGAGCCATTGGTGTGCAGATGCAGGTAGCCGCGGCCGAGGAAGTGCGGGGTCTCGAGAAGTGGATGTCGTGGCTGGCCACAACCGGTTCAATCTCTCCGTTTATCGGTTTGTTCGGCACGGTCTGGGGCGTCATGGACGCCTTTGCAGGCCTTGGCGACGTCGGCGCCGCGAGTCTTCGCGCCGTCGCTCCGGGCATTGCGGAGGCTTTGATCACCACGGCTGCCGGCTTGTTTGCCGCGATTCCGGCCGTCATCGCCTACAACAGCTATCTCGCAAGAATCCGGAGCCTCGCCGCTCGCATGGACAATTTCAGCGCCGAGTTCGTCTCCAAAATCGAAACGCTCTATAGCTGATCTCTTCGCATTCGCAGAAGCGAGCCCGGCGGCATGTCATAGCGATTTGCGACACGCGTTTTCAATCGCGAGGCGCGGCCAGCCGGCCATTGTTCCAGAGCATCTAAAATAGAGAAGACAATAACCGCCTATGCCTCAAGTCAACCGTGAAAACGGCACCACGTTGTCGGAAATCAACATGGTGCCATTCATTGACGTCGTCCTCGTCCTCCTCATTATTTTCATGATTACCGCCCCTATCTTGCAGTCGGGCATCGACGTCGACGTGCCAAAAACCAAAACGGTCAAGGAACTCACGCAGGTCCGGCTGGTCGTCACCATCGACCGTTCGCAGCGCATTTACCTCGAGGACAAGCCGATCAACATCCATGACCTGGGCGCCCAGATCCTGGCCGATTCGCACGGCACGCAACCTCAAGCCGTTTACGTGCGATGCGACCAGACCGTTCCGTTCGGCAGTTGGGCCACGGTGCTCGACGCGCTGCGCCAGGCGGGAATCAACAACGTGAGCGTGGTGACTCAACCCCTCAACGGGAAGCGATGATGAGATCCCCATCGTTATTGAAGCCAGGATGCTTCGGAGCCTTATAGACGCCCATAAATCATGTCCTCAGCCGCCACACTTCGGCACGACGAAGGCCTCAAACGTTTCCTCTATTACTCCGGCGGCCTTCACGCTTTTCTGGTCGGCTTGCTCATCTACGGGTCGTTTGTCACGCGCACGGGCGATTCCTGGGGCGGTCCGGGCGGCTCCATCACCGTTGGCGTGGTAGGGAACGTTCCGGCGATTCCGCTTCCCCGCCCTGAGATCGTCTCCCCAAGCCGCGTCGTGGACAATACGAACGGCCTCTACAAAACTGAACCGCCGCCGGACATCAAGACTGCGCCGCCTCCCGACGCAATTCCCATCCCCTCATTCAAGCTTGCCAAACCCCAACCCGAGCCTCGGCACCGGCCGGCGAAAATTTCTGAGACTCCGCCTCCGCCGCCACCCCAATACAAGTCACGTCCGTCGAAGCTGCTTGAAAATCCGGTTCCGCCTCCGCCGAACGCCGTCCCCTACGGACGTGGAGGCACCCCGACCGTTCCCACCTCGAACTTCACTATGGGAGACAGCAAGACTCCGGCGGGGATTGGGTTTCCCGGAGTAGGCGGGGGAGATTTCGGCTCGCGCTTTCCTTGGTACGTGCAAGCGGTTCAGCAGCGGATTAGCCGCAATTGGCTGCAGTCCACTATCGATCCATCCGTGGCGACGGCTCCTAGGGTGATCGTCACCTTCGACATCCTCCGCGACGGCTCCGTCGTGAACGCGCAAATCACGCAGTCGAGCAACAATTACTCGGTGGATACATCGGCGCTGCGGGCGGTACAGAATTCAAGCCCGCTCAACCCTCTTCCTCCCGGATACAACGGTTCAAAGGTGAGCGTCGAATTCTGGTTCGACTTCCAACGCCAATGACCACTCAACGCGCGCCAATTCGACCCCGGCTCGTTCCGTTCGCCGCAGGCTGCATTACCAGCGATCTGGGCCGCGGGAGTTTTGGCTTCCCCGTGAATTTCCGATCTTCGTTCCCTATTTTCAATCTGCTTTCTTATATTTCTCCAAAGGTGATTCCGCATGATTCGTAAACTAGCGATCCTGGCATCTCTGCTTACCGTAATTTTTCTCGGCATGCCCCTGCGGGCTTCCGCGCAGGATTGGTTCAAGACTGGTACCGGCCTCGGCGTGACCAAGGCTCGCGTGGCGGTTCCGGATTTCCCCGTCCGCACCCCGGCCGTTCAACCGCTCGAGAAAACTTTTCACGATGTGCTGTGGGCCGATCTCGACTACTCGGGCGTACTCGACCTCGTCAGCCCGAGTTTCTATCCCACGACGAATCCCAGCCAGCCTTCCGAACTCAACGCCGCCCAGTGGTCCGCGGCGCCCGTGAACGCCTACATGGTCGCTTATGGAAATCTTTACTCGAACGCTACCGGCCTCGCTGTAGCGGGCTATCTTTCCGACGTGAGCAACCCTTCGGCGCCTCCCGCACTCCAGAAAATCTATCAGGGTCCCGCCACCGACGACGGAGCGCGGCAACTCGCCCACCAAATGGCGGACGATATCGTCTCGGTTCTGACAGGCGGTCTTCCCGGCATCGCCCAGACGCATATCGCCTACGTCAGCGCGCACGGTGGCTTCAAGGAAATTTGGGAAATGGATTATGACGGAGCCAACCCGCACGAGTTGACTCACCTGAGGTCCATCTCGCTCACTCCCCGGTGGTCTCCCGACGCTTCCCGAATCGCTTTCACCTGCTACGTCCCATTTCGCGGCGTGGTTTCCGCGCAAATCTGCATCTATTCTCTCGACCTGAAGCGGTTGATTGCTTTTCCCCGCTATCCCGGCACGAACAGCTCGCCTGCTTATTCGCCGGACGGGACCAAGCTCGCCTTTATGTCTGGTATGAGCGGCGATCCGGAACTCTATACCTGCGATTCGACAGGAGGGCATCTCCGGCGCATCACCTTTTCCGCGGGAGTCAACACTTCGCCCGTCTGGAATCCGAAGACGGGGAATCAAATTGTTTTCGTGAGCGACCGAGCCGGCGACCCTGTCTTGTACATGGCCAATTCGGACGGCACCAACGTCCAGAGAATCGACCTGCCGGATATGGGCTATTCTGTTGACCCGTCGTGGTCGCCCAACGGGCAGTTGCTCGCCTTCAGCTGGCGTCGCCCCACGGGCAATTTCGATATCTATGTCATGGATATCGTCAGCCATCAGCTCGTCGAATTGACTCGCGATGAAGGCCGCAACGAGCGCCCTTCCTGGGCTCCCGACGGCCGCCACATCGTTTTTGAATCCACGCGCACGGGCAGCGATCAAATCTGGACGATGCTCGCCGACGGCAGCCTGCCTCGCCAGCTAACCTTTTCCGGCGATAATGAATCTCCCAACTGGTCTCCAAAATGAGGCATACAATTTTTCCAAGCGAGCATTCGGACCTTCGCGCGCGAACCTTGACTCGGCGGGATACTTTCCATTCGAGCTTCCGGAGTTCTCGCGCACCAGGTGCGGAATCAGAGGCGGGTCTCAGCCTGCGAGGCCCTTCCCCGCTCGTTTCTGCCACAACGTTTGACCGAGCCGCTTCGGCTTTGGTGAACCACGGCAGAAGTGTTGCGCCTGCCTACGCCGAGCGAATTCGCGGCGCTTCCCGCCGGCTCTTTTTCCGCCGTCACTTTAAATTTCATATATCCAATCTCAAGTTTTTCCCGCCGCTGCGCTCGAGCGCGACGGACGCTCCCGCCAACCCGGCAGAACCTTCCGTGCGTTCTTCGGCCGCGCCCGCAATCGCTGACTTTCCCTCACGTCTCTTCCCTCGCCCGACTTTCGATTTTTCGCCGCCTGCTCGGCACTCTCGATTCATACTTAATTCATCCGCTCGTCATAAAGACCTCCCCGGGAAGCACGGTCCGGGGGTGTTTCTCTTTTGTCGAGTCCGTACAAAAGGCCATGTTTTATCCTTTACGTATTTCCATTATATTTCTAGACATTCGACGCTCCTGCCCAAACCCTCACGGGAGCGTTCGAAGGAGGGCAATACATGCAAAGAACCACTCTTCGTTCGTTAGGGCTCTACATCTCTTGCTTGGCACTGGTCTTTTTCGCTGCTGGTTGTAAGAAAAAGGTTGCGACGACTCCTCCTGCTCAAGCTCCGGCTCCATCTCCTAAACCAACCGTCAGTCTAAACGCCTCGCCATCATCCGTGCAGCCGGGCGGGACGGTCACCCTCTCCTGGTCGTCTACGGATGCAACCGATCTCAGTATCGACAATGGGGTCGGCAAAGTGGCTACCCAAGGTTCGACACCTGTGAACCCGAAGGATTCCACGACCTACACCATTACCGCTACTGGCCCAGGCGGTTCTGATTCGGCCAGCGCCAGCGTCACTGTCACCGCTCCTCCGGCCGAGGCTCCTGCTCCGGCGGGACCCAGCCTGAGCGAGCTTTTCGATCAGAACATCAAGGACGCGTTTTTTGATTTCAATAAGTCCGACATCCGCGAGGATGCTCGCGATGCTCTCACCAAGGACGCCGAATTCCTCCGTTCTTATCCGGATATTCGGGTCACGATTGAGGGGCATTGCGACGAGCGCGGGTCCACGGAATACAACATTGGTCTAGGCGAGCGCCGCGCCCAAGCCGCCAAGAATTATCTGGTGTCTCTCGGCATCGCCGCTTCCCGCATCGATACGGTTAGCTGGGGCAAAGAGCATCCATTCTGCACCGAGCATGACGAAGCCTGCTGGCAGCAAAATCGCCGCGCGCACTTCGTCTATGTACACTAGCCGCACCCGTACTTGGGAAGAATAGAAGTGGATGTGGACCGGATTTGCCCTGAGGAATGAATCCTCTGCCGCGAAATTCGCGCCAGTGCCCGGCTTCCCAGGTTGCCAAACAAGGTGAATGGGCGGGGTGATTTTCCCGAATGATCGAGGGCAGCCCCGCCGCACACCCTCAATCCGAATGCATTGTAATTTCCCGTGTCGCCAGTTTTCAGCTGGTTTGGCCCCTGGCGAAAATGCTTCTGCATGGCCTTTTTGCTTTCACAGTGCGAAACTGGTGTTGTCGTTCCGATGGGCGCGCGGATTTATGGTTCCGTCGCGCGGCTTTGCCCCGCTTTTGTTTGCGGGATATCTGGTCTTGCTGGCAGGCGGGAGGATTTGGTCTTTCCCCTGCCGATCCCGGCCCGATTCTCGTAAGGAGGCACTCCCTTGCGTACTCGTTGGATCGCTTTAACTTTTGTGGCTTTGCTCGTTGGAGTACTCGCCGGCTCGCTTCTCACTCCCGCCCCTGCCGGCGGCGTATCGAGAGAAATGATTCAGCTTCAGCAGTCCGTTGACCAGCTCCAGCAGGGGCAGCAATCTCTTCGCACGGCACTCGACACGTACAGCGCCACCCTGCAAACGCTCGTCAAACAGTCGCTCGACTCCATCACCCAGCTCAATAGCCAGATGGGCTCGCTGCAACAATCCGTCCAGCAGGTTCAAGCCAATACCGGCAACCGCTTGGACTCCATGACCACGCAGGCCCAGGGTGTTTCCGACAATATCGCCGACATGCAGTCTCGCATAGCAAAGCTGGGGCAGCAGATCAACGACATGCAGAGCCTCCTGCAATCGGTTGACGCCAAGGTCTCAAACGGCGGCACGCCCGCTCCCGGCGCTCCCAGTACCTCGCCGTCCTCCTCGGCTTCTCCGGCGTCGGGATCGCCCGCCGGTCCTTCGGCCGCCGCCCCGCCTTCAGCGCAGGGCATGCCGCCGATTTCTGCCGACACGCTCTACCAGAACGGCCTGCGGGACTTCACGAGCGGCAACTACGATCTTTCCCGCCAGGAATTCTCAGATTACATCAAGAATTTTCCCGGCAACGATCTGGCAGGCAACGCCCAGTTCTATCTTGGGGAGATCAGCTACGCTCAAAACAACTTCAAAGGCGCCATCGCCGCCTACAATCTCGTCCTTGAAAATTACCCGCAGAGTTTCAAGCTTGCGGCTTCCCTCCTCAAGCGCGCGTACGCGGAACTGGAGCTGGGCATGAAAAACTCGGCCGCGAGGGATCTTCGCGAAGTGGAGCGCCGCTTTCCCGGCACCGACGAAGCCCGCCGCGCCCAGGCCAAGCTCCGCGAACTCGGCGGCTCTCGCACCGCTCACTAAGCGCGGTTCAGCAGGTCACGCGCGAACGTTCCCAGCCCCCTGCATCGTCCGCCCCTCGCCAGCGTTCTCTAACCGTTTTCTCCCGCAGGTCCGGCTTTGTCTTCCTTCTTTTGCGCCAAACTCGGGCTTGCTTCTTACGCCCTTAACCAGTCTGCCTGCCAATCTTTCACCAGCATCTTGATCGCCTTGCGGTCCTCCAGCTTTTCCTCGAGAACCTTTTGCGCCAAGCCCGGCAACTCCTGGTCGCTGGCGAATCGCATGGCCACGAGCTGGCCGACCGAGAATTCCGGAATCCGCGCCCGCAGTTCGGCCGGCAAAATCTCGCGCAGCCGCAAACGCATCTCCAAGCGGATCACGCGGTCCTGGACTCGCAGTGCAAAACTCCGCCAGCAAATCGCGCCGATGAACAGCGCCACCGCCACCAGCAGCGCGACGACCTCGCCCCGCGAAAAATGCTTCACCGCCCGCACCGCGGCCCAAATCACGTTGATGGCGAACACCGGCAAGACAAATAAGTGAAACGCCGGCACTACCTTGGAATGGTTCTGAAAGTTTTGTTGTGCCATCGCTTTCTCTCCTTGCCTGTTCTACGCCCGCGGCCGCAAATTCTATCAGACGGCCTGGGGTACCCTGATTCGACTGGGCCATTATCCCCGAGCCCTTCCCTTCCGTCCCCTAACCTCGAACCTCGGGCTTCTGCTATACTCCCCGCATGTCCGTCAACAAAGTCATTCTCGTGGGGCGGCTTGGGCGTGATCCCGAGACGCGATTCACCTCCGGCGGCCAAGCCGTCGCCAATTTCACACTCGCCACCGATGAGTCCTACAAATCCCGCTCGGGCGAACGCCAAAAACGCACCGAATGGCATCGCATTGTTCTTTGGGGAAAGCTAGCGGAGATCGCCCAACAGTATCTGAAGAAGGGGATGCAGATCTATATCGAAGGCCGGATTCAGACCCGCCAGTGGGAGGACAAGCGCGACGGCCAGAAGCGCACCACCACGGAAATTGTCGCAACGACGATGAAAATGCTCGGAAGCCGAGGGGAAGGCGCCGCCGCTGGCGCGGGAACTTCGGGCGGGTCGTTCGCTTCCCACTCCCCCTCTCACGACACCGAATTCGACGCTGGTCCGATGCCCGACGAAGCGCCATCTTCGGGTCCGGATATCACCGACGAAGACATCCCGTTCTAGCCAGGAAGACTCCGCCAAACGTCCGGAATTTCACCGCGGTCCATGTCCGGGAAGACCGGAAGTCGGAAGTCCTCGAAATGGGTTTTTCAATCAAGGAACAACGTGGTGTGGTCCATCGAACCGAGGTTTGTGACGAGCCGGTGAAGGGCGCACCGGTCGCCGCGAATCGCGCGCCCCGACCTTATTCCGCCTTCTCCTTGCGCTTCATCGCATCCAGCCGCGCCATAAATTGGTCGAATTTGGTCTGCTGTTCGGGCGTCAGAATTGCTCGAATTTGATCGCGCGCCTGCCGCCGGATTTGATCTCTTTGGGCGTCCAGCGGGGCATACAGTTTGTTGATCTCCGCCTGCTTTTGATCCACCGCCGTGGTCACTTGCTGCACCTGCGCGGGCGACAAATCGAGTTCGCGCGTGAGACTGTCGATAATCTGGTCGCGATGCGTCAGGGGTCCCGGCTGGCTGCCCCACACTCGCGCGCCCCACAGATGGTCTCCGACCCCTCCCAAAAGGAGCCCCAGCACAAACACCACGACGACCAGCAGGGCGGCTTCTGAACTCTTGTTATTTTTGTCCATGGCTCGTTTCCGCCACCATCCTCAGAAAATCGTCGCGCGTCACGGCTCGCTGCGCCGGGTCCGTGAACAAACCGTACCGCCCTTCGGCGTTCATGGCCGTGATTTCCGTGTTCGGCGCGGGCGGCGCCACCGCTGTATAGGCGATCAAGGCTCCGAGCGCGAGCGTCGCTGTAATCGCCAGCCGCGACGCGAACGTCACGAGCGCCTGCACCAGTCCCCTTCCGCTGCCCGCCTGGTCCTGATGGGCCCAAATGCGCGCCATCACGACTCGCGCAAATCCCGGACTCGCTTCCGGCGCGGACTCGCACCATTTCAGCAAGCGGCGGCTACTCTTCGCGTCTTCCAGGGCCTCGCGGCACTTCGCGCATTCGCGCAGATGAACTTCAAGAAGATTCCGCGCGCCCTCGCTCTCAAGGGCCCCTTCCAGCGAATCCTCGAGAAGCGCCTCGATCTCTTCACACTTTCCTTGCTTGATGTTCCATTCCATCGCTCTTGATCCTTTCATTCAGCCTGCGCCGGCGGCTTCGCCGCGTTTCGCGGCCATTTGCTTCCGGCGCCGGTAGGAATCCATCAACCGGGTTCGAGCACGGAACAGTCGCACTTTCACTGTATTTACATTCAGGTCGAGTATCTCTGCCAGCTCTTGCACCGAAAACCCTTCCATCTCTTTGAGCACCAGCAATTGCCGGTCGGCGTCGCTCAATTTTCCCAGCAGCCATTCCAGCAGCTCGCGCACCTCCGCCCGCTCCTCCGGATTCTGCGGCAGGTTCTCCTCCGCCGCCGGCCCGTCCAGTTGCGAGACTTGCTCTTCGCTCAAGTCGGCTTCATACGTCAGAGGCCGCACTTTTTTCTTCCGGAGATAATCCCAACACTCGTTGACCGTGATCTTGTACAGCCAGGTCGAAAAGGCGGCTCGCTGGTCGAATTTTTTCAGCGAAATGTACGCCTTGAGGAACACTTGCTGCGCCACATCTTCCGCATCTTCCCGCCGGCGGAGAATCCCGTTGACCAGTCCCAGCACTTTCTGCTGGTGCCGCCTCACCAGTTCCTCGAACGCGGACTCCAGCCCCTTCTGCGCCTGATGGACCAGCTCGCGGTCCTCACGCGCCTTCTCTCGCCGAGCCAGCGGGACCTGAATCGCTGAGGCCTGGGATGCCACGTCTTTTGGGACGTCCGCCATCTGTATCAGGTTACCCCAATCTTCGCGCCTATCCCCATCAGACGCAATCGCCGGTTTCCCGTAAGCCTCATCTCGTGGCTGCGCTTTTCCCGGCTCGCCCTATTCCATTTTGGGATGATTTTGGACCGCTTTTTCGCCAAACCGGAGCCCTCAAGGCCGCGTTCCGGACGGGAAACCCAGGTCCCGCCGATTCCCATTCACCCCGCCCGGCGTTCTCTTCTCCCTTGTGATTTTCCGCTCTTTCTCGCTTGCGGCTCCCAGTTGTCCATGCAACAATACCCGCCATGATAATTGGAGATCGCATCCGTTTGCTTCGTGAAACCAAAAAACTATCCCAGGGTGACATCGAGAAGCGTACCGGGCTTCTTCGCTGCTACATCTCCCGGGTCGAGAACGGTCACACCGTTCCGGCCATCGAGACCCTGGAAAAACTGGCGAGGGCAATGGAAGTTCCGCTCTACCAGCTTTTCTACGACGGCGAAGAACCACCCGAACTGCCGAACCTTCCCAAGCGGAAATCGGCGGACGATATCGCCTGGGGCAGTTCTGGCAAAGAGGCACGTTTTCTGGGCCGCTTCCGCCGCGTTCTCGGCCGTTTGGACGAGGGCGATCGAAAGCTCTTGCTGTACATGGCTCAGAAAATGGCCAGCCGCTAGCGAACGGCTCCGACAATTTTTGTACTCCCCCTACGGTGCTCGCTCTTTTTGATGCGATTCGCGACAAGTGCGTGGGTGTCGATTCGCACGGTTCGATATAATCCTAGCCTCACCATTTCCGCGTTTTCATCCGCGTCCCTCTGATTGGATTTCAGTCCTAAAGATCCCTCCGCCATTTCGCTCGAGACTTCCTTTCGGAGCGTCGCAGCGGGCGCCGCGAACGAGCGTCCCATGAGGGAAGTGCGGTTCGCTGACCCGCAGCGTGGACCATGGGGGGATGATGAAACATTCCGAACTCTACCTCACATCTGAAATGCAGGGTTACCCGGCCAGTCGAGCTTTCGCCGCCCGCCGCGTCTACTCCCATTCAATAGTGCTCGGTGGTTTGGAGCTGATGTCGTAGACCACCCGGTTGACGCCGGGTACTTCATTCACGATCCGGACCGAAATTTTTTCCAGTACGTCCATGGGGAGCCGCGTCCAATCCGCCGTCATCGCGTCCAGCGAGTCCACCACCCGCACGGCGACCGCGTTGCCGTACGTTCGCCCGTCTCCCATAACTCCCACGCTCCTGACCGGCAAGAGCACGGCGAACGCCTGCCAAACTTTTTGATACAATCCCGCCCGGCGAATCTCTTCCCGCACCACCGCGTCCGCCCCGCGCAGAGTCTCCAATCTCTCGCGCGTAATTTCACCCAGCACGCGCACCGCCAGCCCCGGCCCCGGAAACGGATGCTTCACCAGGATTTCCTCGGGAAGTCCCAATTCCCTTCCGATCTGTCGCACTTCATCCTTGAACAGGTCGCGAAGCGGTTCGATCAAGCCAAACGGCATATCCGCCGGCAGCCCGCCCACGTTGTGATGGCTTTTGATTACCGCCGACGGCCCTTTCACCGACACCGACTCGATCACGTCCGGGTACAGCGTACCCTGTACAAGAAATTTCACCGGAAGCCCATCCTTCGACGCGGCAACCAATTTCTTCTGTTCCTCCGCGAACACTTCGATGAATTCTTTGCCGATGATCTTCCGCTTCGTTTCGGGATCGCTCACACCCGCCAGCTTCCCCAAGAAGCGTTCGCTGGCGTCTACTCCGATCACGTGGAGTCCCAGCCGCTCGCGAAGCAACCGGAGCGTGTCCTCGAATTCATTTCGCCGCAGCAGGCCCGTATCCACGAATACGTTCGTCAGCCGCTCGCCAATCGCACGGTGCACCAGGGCCGCCGCAACGGCTGAATCTACGCCTCCGCTCAAGGCGCAAATCGCCCGCGCTCCCACCGACTGGTTCTGAATGCGTTCAATCGTCTCGGCGATAAACCCCGACCGGTTCCAGTTTTTCTTCGCTCCGCACACTCCGAAAACGAAATTCCGGAGAATCTCCGTTCCCCGGTCGGTGTGATTCACTTCCGGATGAAACTGCACTCCATATAATTTCTTCGCCGCGTTTTCCACGGCCGCCACGGCATTGTCGGTCCGGCCCGCCACCGAAAAGCCTTCAGGCAGCCCCACCACGCTGTCGCCATGGCTGCTCCACGCTTTCAAATGCCGCGGCATTCCGCGCATCAGCGCCGACTCTCCCTCGGCGTCAAATTCCGCGGGGCCATATTCCCGCCGTTCCGCCCGTTCCACTTTTCCGCCGAGTTCCCGCGCCATCCATTGCATTCCGTAGCAGATTCCCAGCACCGGGACGCCCAGGGCCAGCATGCGCGCATCGCAATTTGGGGCGTCCGCGTCATACACCGAACTCGGTCCCCCCGACAGGACGATGCCCGCCGGTTCGAGCGCCTTTACTTCCTCCAGCTTTGCGTTGCAGGGCAAAATCGCGGAAAACACTTCCTGCTCGCGGATTCGCCGGGCGATCAGTTGCGTGTATTGACCGCCAAAGTCCAGCACCACGATCCCGCCTCGCGTCGTCACCGCGCCTCCGCCGGCCTGTTCCATCCTCGCCGCGCTTTCCCCCATCGCTTCCGCCTCTCCTCAATCTCGAAGCACATCTCGATTCCCCGCTGCCACCGCTTCCTCTTTCCGCGCGCCATTTCACTTCACCACGATGCTCACCAGCTTCCTCGGGACGACCACCACTTTCCCCACCTCTTTTCCTTTGATCATCAGCGAAATCCGCGCGTCATTCAGAGCCCGTTGCTTGGTCTCTTCTTCGTCCCATCCTTCTTCCGCCAGAATCTTGCCGCGGACTTTCCCGTTGATCTGCACGATCACCTCGTAGGCCTCTTCTTTCGTCAGGTCTTCGCGGTAGGCGGGCCACTTGGCCTTCGACAGATCTTCGGCGTGGCCCAGCATTTCCCACATTTCTTCGGCAATGTGGGGGGCCATCGGCGCCAGCATGAGGACCAAGATCTCCAGGCCGCGTTTCAAAATCATCGGGCTAACGTCCGTCTCGAGCGGTTCCTGCGCCTGCCAGGAATTCACCAGCTCCATTAGCAGGGCAACGGAAGTATTGAAATGCCAGCGGGCTTCGAAATCGTTCGTCACCCGTTTCAAAGTCTGGTGGGTCCTCCGGATCAGCAGCTTTTCCTTGGCGCTCGCGGTCGAAAAATCGCTTTTCTGCGTCAGATCCGTCTGAATACCGCGCACTCTATCGGCGTGCTTCGCCACCAGACGATAGGCCTTGTGCAAAAATCGCGACGAGCCTTCGATCGCCTCCTCGCTCCATTCCAGGTCCTTTTCCGGAGGCGCCGCAAAAAGAGTGTAGAGGCGGCCGGTGTCGCACCCGTATTTGTCGGCCATTTCGATGGCCCCGACAATGTTTCCCTTCGACTTCGACATCTTCACGCCGTCTCTTAGGACCATGCCCTGCGAGAACAGGCGTTTCACGGGCTCTTTATGATCGATTAATCCGAGTTCATTCATCACCCGGCTGAAGAAACGCGAGTAGATCAGGTGCAGGATCGCGTGCTCGACCCCGCCGATATACTGATCGATCTGAAACCAATATTCCGCCTTTGCTTTCGCGAACGGCGCCCGGTCGTTCCGCGGATCCGTATAGCGATAGAAATACCACGACGAATCGATGAACGTGTCCATCGTGTCCGTCTCGCGCTGCGCGGGGCCGCCGCATTTCGGGCAGGTCGTGTGCAAAAAATCCGGAACGTTCACAAGAGGCGATTGCCCTTGTCCCGTCAGCGTCACATTGTCCGGCAAACGCACCGGCAACTGATCGTCCGGCACTCCGACGATTCCGTCCTGTGTGCAATAGACCACGGGGATCGGCGTACCCCAGTACCTCTGCCGCGATATCCCCCAATCCTTCAGGCGATAGGTGGTCTCGGCTTTTCCGAAGCCCTTGGCTTCGGCGTCGGACGTCATTTGTTCGATTGCGCGACTGCTTGTCAGCCCGGTATACGGCCCGGATTCGACGAGCTTTCCATACTCCGTCGCCGCTTCGTCCATTCGATCGGCCTTCAACGGCGGGCCGCTGACGGGCTGCACCACCACTTTGACCGGCAAGCGGTACTTTTCCGCAAATTCGAAATCCCTTTGGTCGTGTGCCGGGACGCACATCACCGCGCCTGTGCCATATTCCGCCAGGACAAAATTCGCCACCCAGATCGGCACCAATTCGCCGGAGAACGGATTCACGGCGAACCGTCCGGTGAAGAATCCCTCCTTTTCCGCAGTCGCAATGTCCGCGGCCTTCACGCTTTTCGACCGCATCGCTTTCAGCTGCGATTCCATCGCACCGCTTCCCGGGACACCCGAGAGTAGTGCTTTCAACCGCGCGAAGTTCGGCGACACGAGTACCGCGGCCACGCCGTAAATCGTGTCGACGCGCGTCGTGAACACCTCGATGGGATCAAGCGTCATCCCCGAGACGGCAAACTTCACGCGCGTACCCTCCGACTTGCCGATCCAGTTCCGTTGCATCACCAGGACTCGTTCCGGCCAGCCGCCCGCCAGTTCGTTGATTCCCTCGAGCAGCGCGTCCGCGTAGTTCGTGATCCGCAAGAACCATTGCTCGATTTCTTTCGACTCGACCAGTTGCGTGTCGTGCTGCCAGCAATACCCGTCGATTACCTGTTCGTTCGCCAGGACCGTCTGGCATTGAGGGCACCAGTTCACACGGCTGCGCTTGCGATACGCCAGCCCGCGCTCAAGCATTCGCAGGAAAAACCACTGGTTCCACCGGTAATATTCCGGCTCGCACGTTGAAACTTCGCGGTCCCAGTCGTAGCTGAACCCAAACCGCTTGCAGACCGCCCTCATCTGCGCGATGTTCGCGTTGGTCCATTCACGAGGCGGCGTGCCCCGCTTGATCGCGGCGTTTTCCGCCGGCAGTCCGAATGCGTCCCATCCGATCGGGTGCAGCACGTTGAATCCCTGCATCCGCTTGTAGCGCGCCACTGCGTCTCCAATGGTGTAATTGCGCATGTGGCCCATGTGCAGCGTGCCGGAGGGGTACGGCAACATTTCGAGCAAATAATATTTCGGACGCGTCGCATCCAAATCCACGGCGCGGAACGCTCCCTCTTCTTCCCATCGCTTTTGCCACTTCGCTTCAACCGCCCCTGCGTCGTATTCCGTCAAGTTCACTTCCCCCGCTTCCTGATATGAGTTCGTTTTGAAGATTTTTTCGAGCGTCGCCGAGGTTTCATGCCGTCCCGTCCGCTGGCCTTCACGGTCACTCCCACGAGCCTCCACAGGGCCGCCACGTTCCTCCGATCGTCCCCGGGCTTATCGATCGGCGTCTCCAGAATAAAGGCCTTGCCGGCGAGCAGTGGATGATTCAGGATTCTCCGGAATCCGTCGAGCCCGATCTTCCCTTTTCCGATGTGCTCGTGCCGGTCCACGCGCGACCCCAGAGGCGTCTTCGAATCGTTCGTGTGCACCACGGCAACTTGTTCCAGCCCGACGGCTTTCTCGATATCCTGGAGCGCTCTTTCAAGTCCTTCCTGCGTCCGCACGTCCCAGCCCGCGGCGAACGTGTGCGCCGTGTCCACGCAAATTCCCAAGCCCAGTTCGGGACACAAATCCATAATCGCCCGCAGCTCCTCGAACTTCGAACCTACGGAGCTTCCCTGTCCCGCCGTGTTTTCGAGCAAAATCTGCAACCCTTCAAGCTTCAATCCCCGCGTCGCTTGCTTTAGGCCCTCCGCGATCGCTCCAATCGCTTCCTGCCTGCTTCCTCCGACGCAGCTCCCAGGATGCGTCACCAGGTAATCCGCTCCCAGGGCCAGCGCCCGCACCACTTCCTGGTGAAACGCCTGCATAGACCGCGCGCGCATTACCCGGTCCGGGGATCCGAGATTGATCAGGTAATTCGTGTGAATCACGAGTGGCCCCAGCTGCAATTCCTTTCGCCGCTCGCGAAATCTCTTCGCTTCGGCTTCGCCGATCCGCGAGCTCCCTCCCGGCCACATCCTGGGGCTCGCCGAAAAGATCTGCAGTGCGTTCGCTCCCAGACCGTGCGCGATTTCGAGCGCGCCGCTGATGTCTCCGGCGATCGACGTGTGGATGCCAATTCGAATGCTTCCGTCTTTCCAGGCAGGTATTTCAGGGGCGGGAGGCGGTTCCGGACGGTATTCGTCGGAAGCGTCGTAGGTCAGCGTATTCTTCTGTTCTTCTTCCGACATTCCTCGTTGGTATTATTGATTTTATCGGATTCCCCTTCACTCCGCAAACTCGCCTTTTGGCGCTCCGGCCGCGCTCGTAGCCGCCCGTTCGCGATGCTCTTTTGTCCGCAGCGTCGCTCCTGTATATTCTCCCTCGCATGCCGCCGCCCTCTTCCCAGCGCCTCAACTTGACGACCCTTATCTCCATCTCTTTGCCGGCCTTTGCCCTCGAGCCATTCGTGCACGAATTCCTAGGTCACGCCTGCACAGCGTGGCTCCTCGGCGTAAAAGTCATCCTCGTCTCCTCGACGGCGATGCAGACCGCGGGCGGCTCCCGTCTGATCCCCGCCGCCGGGCCACTGTCGAATCTGATGTTCGGAGCCGCCGCTTACATTGTCATGCGCCGCATTCCGGGGTTCACGGCCCTCCGTTTTTTCCTCTGGATTTTTACCTTTGCGAATCTCTTTCTCGGTTTTGGCTATATCCTCTATTCCGGAGTGATCAATTTTGGCGACTCCGCATACGTAATCGCCGGTCTGCGCCCCGCGTGGATGTATCGCGCGGGATTGATTGTTCTCGGAGCTTGGGGCTACCGCTTCTCGGTCGGCCTCGCCGCGCGGGACACCGCTTCACTCATTCGTTCCGGCTCCGTGCTTTCCGGGGACATTCCACGCCTTGTCTACCCCGCTTGTCTCGCTGGAGCGCTTTTGTACTTCATTGCGTCGCTTTTCAATCCCGTCAGCCCTTCGCTCATCCTGTATGACGGTCTCTCCATGGCCGCCGGTGTCGTCATCGGTTTCTGCCTCATCCCCGGCGTCGCCAGGAACATCTCCTCCAGAGCCGTCGTCGCTTCCCCGAATGGACCCGAAAATGCCCCCGCCTCGGTACTTCCCTTCAGTCCTGCTTGGCTGCTCCTCGCCATGATTTCCACTATTGCTTTTCTCTACTTCCTGGGCCGCGGCTTCCGCCCCTAGCATTTCCCCGGTCTGTTGCAGAGAACGTAAAAACGCGATACCTTCCCCACCCGTTCATTCAATTAAGTAGTAACCTTGGATTCAGCTATTCCGTCTGAATCGCCGCGTGGATTTGAATGCCCGATATTCTGCGGAGGATCCCATGGACCTGGCCCTCGGATTTCGCCGTCTTATGCTCTCCTCTCGCCTAAAACCCCTGACAATCGCGCTTTTCGCCGTCCTCGCTTCGGTTTTCATCTCCAGTTGCGGCGGAAATTCACCCGGCGGGGGCTCAGCTTACTCCGGCCCAACTCTCGTCACCCTCGTTTCCACTGGCACCGCCAACGACCAGCTCTCGCAATTTGCTCTCGCGATCGAGAGCCTTTCGCTCACAACCAAATCCGGCCAGACCGTTCCCGTCATCTCCTCCGAGCAGGATGCCGAATACATTCATGTGAACGGCGCCATCGAGCCGCTGGCCACCGCCTCCGTTCCCCAGGGCGATTACACTTCCGCTTCAATTACCGTCGGCTGGGAGCAGTTCACGTGTCTCGTTTCCTACAGTGGCGGGCTTGTCGACAGCACTTTCGCCTACGGCTACACGCCTCAATCACACGTGTCCATCACGCTGCCCCAGCCCTTGACCATTCGCGGCGAAACCATGGCCTTGTCCTTAAATCTCGCCGTCGAGCAGTCGGCGTCCTTCGATACCTGCTTCGATCCCAGCGGAATCAATTCCTTCGCGATCACACCCACCTTCACTTTGTCTCCCTACGTCCTGGCGGCGCAGCCTTCCAGCGCCTCAAACGGCCGGGTTTCCAATTTCACCGGGTCCGTCGCGACGCTCGCCGCCTCCAGCGCGAGTTTCACGCTTTCTCTCCCCAACCTCGAAACCACCCGGACCGATATGGTCAGCACCTCCGCCTCGACCACTTTTCAGGGCCTTCCCAATTTCGCCGCGGTCGCCACGGGCCAATTTCTCAATATGGACGCGAACCTTCAGCCCGACGGTTCTCTCGCCGCCACACGGATCAACGTTCCGGACACTTCTGCCGTGTTCTACCTGACCGGTCCCATCACCTTTGTGGATACGCTCGTTCCTGAACTCGCCATCTTCGGCCGTCAGGAGGGCGGCGGCCCCTTCGTAGGCGTAAATGAATTGGGCTTGCTCCAATTCAGCTTCGCCAACGCCACGTTTCTCGTCTCCAACCAGCAGACGAATCTCCAGAATTTGCCGTTCACTCCCGTTTTTAACGCTTCGACGATGGTCGGCGGTCAAAACGTATTCCTCACCTCTCCTTCGCCCAACTGGGCCTCCGAGCCTGATCCCACTGTCACCACACTCACTTTGATCCCTCAATTCCTCGACGGCACAATTACCGGCTCTTCCACCAGTGGAGCCTTCACGGTTTACTCCATCCAGCTCGCCCCGTACGATTTGTTTCCCGAATTCGCGGTCCAGCAAGGACAAACCACCCTGCTCAACAATCCTACTCAAGTGCAGGTCTACGTGGACACCAATACGCAGTTGCTAAATTCTCAGCCGCTTGCTCCCGGCGGAGTCTTTCGCTTCAACGGCCTGGTTTTCAACGACAACGGCACTCTTCGCATGGACTGCGCCCAAATCAACGACGGCGTCAGCGTGGCTCCGTTGCCCGCTCCCTCCGGCGATGCCGCCAAACCGAGTCGCGTCCGGATTCTTCGCCAGGTGCTTCTCCCCGGCGGCATGCACCGGATTGACCGCCTGATCACCCCGGCGCAGTAGCTCTTCGCCCTTCGCCGGTTCGCGCCGCGCCGGTAGCAATTCGCCGCCACCGCGGGAAAACTCTCGTCGTAGTTTTCCCGCTTCCGATGCTATGATTTTTCTCTCTGGCGCGGTCGCCAAGTGGTAAGGCAAGGGTCTGCAAAACCCTTATCGGCGGTTCGATTCCGCCCCGCGCCTCCATCATTCCTGCACTCGCCGGTTGATCTCTGGCAGGGCCCTGCTTCCTTTACGTCCTCTCTCTACGCTAAACTGTCGAATTCTCTTCACCCGGGGGATTCTCGCAATGCTCGTCGTCATGCAGTCGCACGCCACCGAAGACCAAATCCGCGCCGTATGCCAGGTCATCGAATCTCTCGGCTACAAGGCTCATCCCATTCCTGGCGCGGGCCGCACGGCCATCGGCATCACCGGCAACACCGGCGCCATTGATCTCACTTCTCTGGAAGGCATGCCCGGCGTCGTCGAATGCATTCCCGTCAGCAAGCCCTATAAACTCGTCAGCCGTGACGTGAAGGAAGAAAGCAGCGTTGTCCGCGTACCGACCCCGCTCGGAGATGTTGCCTTCGGAGGCGGCGCTATCGCTCTCGTTGCCGGTCCCTGCGCCATCGAAAACCCGGAGCAGGCCTTCACCATCGCCGCCGCCGTCAAGAAATCCGGCGCGCGCCTCTTTCGCGGCGGAGCCTACAAACCCCGGACGTCGCCCTACAGCTTTCAGGGTCTCGGCGAGCCCGGCCTGAAAATTCTTGCCGCCGTCCGGGACCAGTTCGGCCTCGGCATCATCACGGAAGCCGTGGACCACGAATCGCTCGATCTGGTCGAACGGTACGCCGATGTCATCCAGATCGGTGCGCGCAACATGCAGAATTTTTCTCTTCTCAAACGGGCCGGGCGCGCCCAGAAACCCGTGCTCCTCAAACGCGGGATGTCCGCCACGCTCGACGAATTTCTCATGGCCGCCGAGTACGTTCTTTCCGAAGGAAATTACAACGTGATTCTCTGCGAGCGCGGCGTCCGCACCTTCTCCGATTTCACCCGCAACACGCTCGATCTTTCCGTTGTTCCCGCCGTCCAGCGCCGCAGCCATCTTCCCATCGTTGTCGATCCCTCCCACGGCACCGGCCGCCGCAACAAGGTCCTTCCTCTCTCTCGCGCGGCCGTCGCCGTCGGAGCCGACGGCATCCTTGTCGAGGTCCATCATGATCCCGACCGTGCTCTCTCCGATGGCCCGCAATCCATTCTCCCAGCTGAATTCGACCGGCTCGTCGGCGAAGCCCGCCAAATCGCGGCCGTCCTCCACCGCTCACTCAATTGAATTGCGCCATGCAAAGCGAGTCGCCCGCATTCCGAATCGGCTCGCCCCAGACGCGGTTTTTTGACCGCGCGTATGAATGGAAGAATGAATCGGTTTCCTCCTTCTCCATTTCCTCCTCTTATTCTTGTTCTCGCGGAGTTTCCTGCTTTCGAGTTTCCCCTTGTGAGTGTGCGCTTCGCCGGCGTTTCGCGCCCCGCGAGCCACGCTCGACGTCTTCCGGATCAGGGCCTTCATGAAATTCCGTCCCAATTACCGTCTCCTCGCGCTTCTCTTCATCCTTTCCCTCTTTGCTGTCCGCGAAGTCGCTCTCGAGCTCCGCCCCTCGTTTCTTCGTCCCGGCCTTCATCTCTTTGCTTATGTAGGCAACACTGCCGACGCCACGCTCACCGTCATCGACCTCATCAAGCTTGCTCCCATCGCCACCCTCAATGTCGGGCCCGGGCCATCCGGCATACGCGCCCACCCCAACCGCCCTGAAATCTGGGGACTCAGTTCTTCTGGCGGCTACGCGTGGGTTCTCGATTGCAAGACCGATCAAATCGTCGCCCGCATCCCCGTCGGCTCAGAGCCTTACGCCCTCGATTTTTCTCCCGACGGCCGCCGCGCTTACGTCGCCGCCTCGGGTGACGACACCGTGGTCGCCATCGACACCTCGTCGCGGCAAATCGTTGCGCGCGAGCGCACCGGCCGGAGCCCTTGGATCGCCCATGCCACACCCGACGGCCGCCTCGTCCTCGTCACCAATCGCGGCGATGCCACTGTCTCTTTGCTCGACGCCGCTTCCCTTGCTCCCCTTGCCACCATCCCCGTCGCTCCCGCTCCTGAACAGATCGCCATTCTTCCCGACAGTTCGAAAGCGTTCATCACTTCCGGAACCACCCCGCAAATATCGGTGATTGACCTGCGACGAAAACTTTTTGTCACTAACCTCGCACTCGGCGGCAACCCCAGCGACCTCATCCTCAAGCCCGACGGCGGCGAGCTCTATATTCCAATCGCCGCCGCTCACGGGCTTCTCATCGTAGACACGGCGACGAACGAGGTCGGCGATTTTGTGCTCCTAGGTATGTCGCCCTCTGCCGGCGTGCTCTCCCGCGACGCCGAAACTCTCTATGTTGCCGACTCGGCCGCCAATCACGTCGTTCCGATCATCATTGACGAGCGCCATGTCCTTCCACCCATCACCGTTGGCCAGTCCCCCTCCACCTGTGGGATTACGCCAGGCGGCGACCTTCTTCTGGTGGTGGACCGCGCCTCAAGCGACCTCGCCGTCATCCGCACCCAGACCGCCAGCCTCATCACGCTCATTCCGGTTGGTTCCAGCCCTAGAGACCTTGCCGTCAAGCTGTTTTAACGGCTGAGGAGGCTTGCGAACCTGCACCGAGGCCGGGCTGGGAGCGGGTCGATTCGCGCGCGCAAAGCCGCGCTCCATCGCAATTGCAAGCCATTTCGCGACCTCCGCTGCGCGCCTGTTCGCCCCAAAATCGTTGACCCGCAAGGTGATAGCTCGCTAAACTGATACTGCCAGCCCGGTTGCAAACTTCTTCGGAGGGATTATGAAGATTTGCTCATTCCGGACGATCGAACTCGTTTTTACCTTGCTCCTGGCCGCTGCACTGGCGACTCCGCAGGATGTGTTTGCCCAAAACCACGTCGTTTCCCCAACCCAACTCCAAAAGGACGTAGCTGCCGCGTCATCTGTCCGGCAGAAGAATCTGGACCAACTGGAATCATTCCTGGAATCTCCCGAGGCCGTTCGGGCCATGAAATCCGCCCACTTGGACTATCGGGAGGTGCAAAAAGCGGTTCCCCAATTGAGCGACCAGGACCTGGCGATGTTGTCGGCTCGTTCGGTGAAGGCGCAGAAGGATTTCGCGGCGGGAGACATTACCGACCGTGACCTCCTCATAATTCTGGTGGCCGTCGCCGCTCTTATTCTGATCATCGTCGCCGTGCGCTGATTCTGATGTTTTTTCGCCTCGTCCTCTTCGGCGTCCTTCTCTCCGCGGCGGGCGCAACGCTGGCGCCCGCTGCCGAGACCAATGGAGCTTGGATCGACGTTCCCTTCTTCGCCCAGTCCAAGGACGGCTGCGGCTCGGCCGCAATCGCCATGGTGATGGCATATTGGTCGAAGAAGGAGGGCCGGCCCGTTCCCTCTTCGGCCGATCCCGCCGTAATTCAGGCTGCTCTTTATTCCCCCAAAGCCCGCGGAATTAAGGCCTCCGACATGCAACGCTATTTTCAAAAATCCGGTTACCAGGTTTTTGTGTTCAATGGCGATTGGCAGACGCTTCGCCACCATCTGAATCTTGGCCGGCCCTTGATCGTCGCGCTGCAAGCCAGCGGTTCTCTCGAGCCCCTCCATTATGTCGTGGTTGTGGGCTTGGATTGGGAACGCGGCTCCGTCTTCGTGAACGACCCCGCTCAGCAGAAGATGCTTCGCATTTCGCGGAGCGGCTTCCAATCCGAATGGGCTCCGATTCATAACTGGACTCTCCTCGCCGTCCCTCGGACATCCGATTGATCCTGCTTTTTCTCCTCGCGACTCTCCCGCTTCCACAACTTCATTCACAATCGCATCCCCCGGCGGACCGAACGGCCCAAATCGAGAGTCTCTTCAGCCAAGGACAGTGGGAAAAAGTCGTCGAGGCCGTCCCGCTCGCTTCATCCGAACCCGCCGACCTCGAGCTGGATCGCGGTCTGGCTCTCGCCCAACTCAAGCGCTGGAGCGAAGCCCGGCAAACGTTTCTTGCGGGAATCCTTGGCTATCCGCGCGACCCGCGCTTCCGCGTAGAGCTGGCAGGCGTGGCCTACCGGCAAAAACGCTATGACGAGGCCAAGAAATATCTTCGGGGCGCTCTGTGGCTCGAGCCCGGGGATGCCTATGCCAACAATTTCCTCGGCTCGATTTACTACCTCGAGGGCAACCTCGAAGCGGCTCTCAAGTATTGGAATCGCGCGGCGCGGCCTCATCTTGCGGATTTTAGCTTTCAGCCGCCACCCGAACTGAATCCACTCCTGCTTGATCGCACATTCCCTTTTTCTCCGGGGATGCTTTGGACGCGCGATGAGTTTCTAGCCTCGGAATCACATCTCGACGCCTTGGATCTCTTTCCCCAACGCCGTTTTGACCTCGAAGCCCATCCCGACGGCTCGTTCGATCTGCGCGTCGAGGCTCCTATCGCCGGAACCTGGAACCCACAGCGCCCGGAAAGCTGGCTTTCTCTTTTCCGCGGCTTGCCTTACGAAACCGTTTATCCCGAATTTTTCAACCTCAACCATTCAGGTCTCAATTGGTTGTCCTCGTTCCGCTGGGACGACCAGATGCGCCGCCTCCATTCCGAACTTGCTTCGCCGCTGTTCGATAATCCCTCGCTCCGATTCCGCTTCTTTTTCGACGCCCGCAACGAAAACTGGAACATCTCCCGCACGATAATGCCCTCCGCTCCCGCGCCCGCTTTTCTCAATCTCGAAAAGCTCGCCGTGGGCGCCGAATTTCATTTTCTCGCGGGTCCGCGATGGCAGTGGAGCCTCGGCGCCGAATACTCCGACCGGCATTTTCGAAGCCTTTCGGGCATCCCGTTGCAGTCCTCCGAGTTTTTTACAGACGGCTCGTCGCTTTCTCTGCGAGGAGGCGTTCAACGTTCACTTGTCCGCTTTCCCGAAAGACGTTTCACACTCGATTCCTCGGCCGGCGCCGAGATCGGAACCTTTCTCGAAAATCCTCTCGGCCGGTATGCCCGCTTCACCGGAGATCTCTCGGCAGTATGGTTTCTCCGCGCCCGCGGTGACGATTACGAATTCCGATCGAGGCTTCGCGCGGGCGGCACGCTTGGGCGCGTTCCGTTTGACCAGCTCTACATGCTCGGATTTGACCGCGACAACGACCTGTGGCTCCGCGGCCACCCCGATCTCCGCGGCGGGCAAAAAGGAAACGCCCCTCTCGGCAGGAACTACATCCTGTTGAACTCTGATTTTGACAAGATTCTCTTCAACAACGGCTTTCTGACTCTGAAACTGGGCCCGCTGCTCGATACCGGCAGAATCTACGACCCTTCGGGTTTTTTCGGTTCGCCCAAATGGCTTTGGGATACGGGCGTGGAGACCAAAATCCGGATACTCGGCAGCTTCGAGCTCGTCCTTGGCTACGGCAAGGATCTTCGTTCAGGCACGAATTCCTTCTTCACCACCGTCACCCGCTGACGCCGGTGTCTCCCTTCGCTTTCCCTGCCGCAGCTTCGCCATTACTTCCGCGTTCTTTCCCGCAACTACTTCCTTTGCCCCGCACCTCTCCCGATATACAATCCTTCGCGACCAATGGCACTGGCCCAGCGAAGCGATTCACCTCCCTCCTCCTTCCACGCGGATAAGACCAACGTTCCCGCCGTCTCCATGGTCACCACGCTCTTCTTCATGTGGGGCTTTCTCACCAGCCTCAATGACATTCTCATTCCGCATCTGAAGACTATCTTCCAGCTCAACTACAAGCAGGCATTTCTCATTCAGGTATTTTTTTTCGTTTCCTATTTTGTCTTTTCACTTCCCTCCGGCCGGATCGTGGACACCTTCGGCTATAAAAAATCAATGGTCGGCGGCCTCTTAACCATGGCCCTTGGGGCCATCCTGTTCCTTCCCGCGGCGAGCGCACCATCCTTCGCGCTTTTTTTGGTGGCTCTTGCCGTCCTTGCTGCTGGAATGACCATCCTCCAAGTTTCCGCAAACCCCTATGTCGCCGTTCTCGGCCCCGAAAACACTGCCGCCAGCCGCCTCAATCTCGCTCAGGCCTTCAACTCTCTTGGCACATTCATCGGGCCGGCTGTCGGTGGACTTCTCATCTTGTCCGCCGCTCCTTTAGCGGACAGCGCTCTCCGTCAGCTTTCACCCGAAGCTTGGCGAGCCTACCAAATCAGCCAAGCCTCGTCTGTTAAGCTTCCCTACCTTGGTTTCGCGCTTGTCCTTGCGGGTCTTGCGGTTGCCATAGCCCTTTTCAAGCTCCCTCACATCCCTGGAGTCGAGCGCAGTGGAGCCAAAGTAAGCGACTCCATTTGGCGGCATAAGCACCTTGTGCTTGGCGCAATCGCCATCTTCGTTTACGTTGGCGCGGAAGTCGCCATCGGCAGCTTTCTCGTGAATTATTTCAATGAGGCAGACATCGGAAATGTCTCGGAAAAAGTGGCGGCGGGATTGGTCTCGTTCTATTGGGGCGGGGCGATGGTCGGCCGTTTCATCGGCTCAGGCCTGCAGCAGAAAATCGCGCCCAACAAAATTCTCGGCGTCTGCGCCATCATGGCCGCCCTTCTGGTCTGTGCCACGATGCTCACTTTCGGTCACGTCGCCATGTGGACCGTCATCGCCGTTGGTCTCTTCAATTCCATCATGTTCCCCACCATCTTCACCCTTTCTATCGAAGGTCTCGGTCCGCTCACCGGCGACGGCTCAAGCCTTCTCGTGGCTGCCATCGTAGGTGGTGCCGTCATTCCTCTTGCCCAAGCCGCTATTGCCGACCGCATCGGCATTCACCATGCGTTCATCCTTCCCATCGTCTGCTACATCTACATCGCCTTCTTCGCCTTCCGCGGCTACCGCCGCGCATAATCCTTCACCTGCCGTTATTGCACCACGAGCGTCAGCTCCGCCGTTCTGGTCGCTGCAGTTGCTCCGGTCCCCGTCGTTGCCGTTACGGTAACCGCGTTCGCGTAAGTGCCTGTTGACGTGAACGGCGGATCGGTCGCCGCGCTTCCGCCGCCGCCGCATGACGCTGTCAGCGCGACGGCAAGCGCAAGCCCCGCAGCAGCTCCAAACAGTCGCTCACGGCGCCGCTCTCCTGGAAGGCAAGCCATTCCGAAAGAGAACAGCAAAACCAACAGGATTTCCTCTATTCCATCGCTGTTGCTTTTTCCCGATTGCCGCTTCCAAGCCGCCGATTCCGCGGCCGTGGTCGGCACGCTTACCGTAAACGCCCCTGGGCCGCTCGCCGTCACGGTTACGCTCGTCGGAGAAACACTGCAACTGGTCCCGGAAATCGCCACCGGCTCGCTGCACGTCAATGCGACGCTCCCTGTGAATCCCCCGCTCGGGTCGATCTCCAGGTTGTATGTCGCGGTTCCACCCGCCGTAACGGTTTGCGCCAGGCTTCCCCCCGCCGGCGGCGCGATCTCAAAGTCCATCACCGTGCCGGACAGCGCCACGCTCTGGGGGGAATCGCCGGCGTTGTCCGTCAGAGTCATCGTCGCGCATCGAGCACCTGCGGTCGCTCCGCACTGCGCATCCTGCGCCTGAGGAGTGAAGACGGCGTGAATCGTGCACGTTTGCCCGCTTGGAATTGACACTCCGCCGGTTCCCGTGCAGTTGTCCGTCTCCGTGAAGTCGGCGCCGTCCGCGCCTGAAAACGCAATCCTGGTGATGGCAAGCGCTCCCGTTCCTGTGCTGCTCACGGTCACAGTTTGCGCCGCGCTCGCGGTTCCAATCAATTGCGCGGGGGAAAACGACAGGCTTGTTGCCGACAATTTGAGCGCCGCCTGCGTTGCTGTTCCAGTCAGCGGGACGGTTTGCGGGCTGCCCGCGGCGGCGTCAGCCACGCTCAGCATCGCTGTCCGGCTTCCCGGCGCCGTCGGCGCGAAGGTCACTTGAATCACGCACGATTTGCCCGACGCCACGCTTCCGGAACAATTCGTGCTTTCCGAAAAATCCTGCGCGTTTGTTCCGGACACGCCGATCGTCCCGATCGCGACCGGCGCGCTTCCCGTGTTCGTCAGCGTCACCGATGTGGGCGCGCTCGCCGTTCCCACACTTTGCGGTGCAAACGATATGCTGTCTGGGCCGACGCTGACCGTACCTGTGCTCGACCCCGTGCCGCTCAGACTCACGCTCTGCTCTCCTGTTCCTGCGTTGTCGTAGAAATTCAAGCTGCCGGCGGCCGCTCCATTCGCCGATGGAGTGAACGTCACGATTACGCTGCAGCTTCCCTGGGGCGGGATTGTCCCTCCTCCGGCCGGACACGCCTCCGCGCCGCCGCTCATCGCAAATCCAGCCGCGCTTCCCAGAAGCGCGACGCTCTTCAGGTCAAGCGTTCCGCTTCCCGTGTTTGTCAGCGTTACGGTCTGCGCCGCGCTCGTCGTTCCCACCGTCTGGCTTGCAAATGTCAATGAATTCGGAACCAGAGTCGCTATCGCCGCTGCGGTCGCACCGGTTCCGGAAAGCATCACCGTCTGCTCGGTTTCCGGCTGGTTTCCCGAGTTGTCGGTAATCACGAGCGTCCCATTCACCAGTCCGGTCGCCGCCGGCTTGAACCACACACCGTATACGCAGGACCCCCCCGCCGGAATCGTCAGGCAGCCGCCATTCACTCCCACCGAGCCCGACGCCATCCCATAGTAGACGCTCGGCGAAAATGCAAACTGCGCCACACTAAGCGGCTGCCCTCCTGTGTTCGTCAACGTCACATACTGCGGCCATCCCGTGGTTCCCACAGCCACGCTTCCGAAATTCAAATTTCCCGGAGTCACCGTCGCTTGTGGCGAGGCAGATACGCCTTCGACTTCGAGAACTTGTTCCCCTCCCGCCGCGTTATCCTCCACCTCGATCGTCGCCCCTTCCGTTTGCGGCGTCGAAGACGTGAAATCCACCTCAAACGAGCAAATCTCGCTGCTTCCCGCTGGGAGAGTCATGCCGCTGCAGGGGGTTGCCGGAACAAGCGAAAAATCGCTTCCAGTCTGGGTCAGCGAAATTCCTGAAATCGTCAGCGTCTCGTCCCCTGTGTTCTTGATGCCCACATTCACACCGGGGTAATTTTGAATTCCCGTATTGGCGAACTTCACCACGGCGGGACTGAACTCCACGCTTGGCCCCGCCGCCCCCGACGGGTTCTCGACAATCCCGGCGACAAATCCATTGGCCACCCCGGGACAACTCGCGCACGTCAGCTCAACACCCGTAGCAGCAGCACCCGGAGCTTGCGGAAAATCGCTCGCATTTGTCGTCCCACCCACGTACACGTTCACATCGCCCGTTTCACCCGCCGCGCTCATCGCCGCCACGGCGTTCCCCGAGCTCGTAGCGGTCACTCCCGGCGAGGGAGTTCCTCCCAATGGCGTCGCGAATTTCAATCCGGCGCTTCCTGGCGTCGTCGTGTCCAGCTTGGCCACAAACGCATCCGAATCCCCATTCTGTGGTTGCATGTTGTCGAGCCACGGAAAATCCGTCGAACTCGCACTGCCCGCCAGGTACACGGCGTTCGGCGCCAGCTCCGCCACACTCATTCCGGAGTCAACGCCCGATCCACCAAGATAGGTCGAGTATTCGAGCGTCGTCATGCCCGCTGCGTTCTGCCTCACCACGGCCAAAAAGGCGTTCGTCCCTCCCAATCCCGCTTGGTCCTTGCCCTGGTACGCGGCGACGACCCCCATTGGAAAATCCGCTGAATTCGTCGTTCCCGCCACATAAGCCGTCGCCGGCAGTTGCGACGAATCCACGGCAATGGCCATCACCTGATCGGCGCCTGTTCCGCCGAGGTACGTCGCATACGAAAGGTCGCTCAAACCATTTCCCGACGGCGATATCTTCACAACGAACCCGTCGTAGTTTCCTCCGCCGTAGTTCGGCTGAAATCCGTTCGCCGTCGACGGAAACGTCGTTGGGTTGATCGGCTGAGACGTGTACCCCGCGAGAAACACGTTCTCCTTCGAATCCACGGCGAGTCCCGTCACTCCCACTTCGGCGAAAATTCCCAGATACGTGCAGTAGCGGAGCGTGGGCGTCGCTCCAGGTGTGTACATCGCCAAAAATCCGTCCGTTGCCCCTCCCCCGTACGTCGCCTGGTACGGCGTGGTCACCTCTGCTTTCGTGCACAAATCCGTGGACGTAGTATCCGAGGCGATATAGATATTTCCGCTGCCGTCGATCGCGACTCCTCCCGCGTTCTCATTGGCCTCGGCTCCGCTCCCTGCCAAAACGGAAGAAAAGTTCAGCTTGCCTCCCGTCGATTGATCGAGCACTGTCACCACCGCGGCGTTCGTCCCTCCCGCCATCGCGCTTCCATCCGTCACCGGATAATCCGAGGACGTTGTCGTGCCTGCGATCGCGACATTTCCCTTCTCATCCACCGCAATCGCTCCTCCCGACTGCGTCGTGTTCCCGCCGATGAAAGTCAGCCATTCGAGCGAACCCGGTCCGCTCACGCCCGGATTGATCTTTGCGACAAACAAATACGAACTCGCTCCCGCCACTCCCTCCGACTGCGCTGTTGTTCCGGGGAAGGAGCCCGTTGCCGCCGTTTCTCCCCCCACGTACAAATTCCCCTGCGCGTCGAGCGCCGCACTGTTTACTTCCGTTCCTCCCGGCCCGCCGAGAAACGTCGCATATTCGAGAGTCAGCGTCGGGTCGATTACCAGAGTGTTTCCGTTGTCGCGCGCCCCCAACCAAAATCCCACGCTCCCGTCCGCCCGCATTACGTACCCGCCTTCGATCCGCTTCTCGTCGCGTTCCTCGGAGTTTTGCGCGATAGAGCTCACCGCCTTTCTTTTTCCTTCCTCGAAGATTCCCGGGCGTTTCATCACGATCTGCCGACCTGCCCTCCAAATCCGCAGGTTTCCGTCATCGTCAAGGCGGACCTTTTCCGCTCCCCGAATTCTCAACCCCAGCCCGTTCAGCTCCGCTCCCGGCTCGACCCGCAAATCGTATTCGATTTCCCCGCGCTCTTCGTACGCCGCCGCGCGCACTCCCGGAAACACACTTGCTTCGGCCCTCGCGTACCGCGCTACATGTCTTCGCCAGATCCTAGCGTCTCTCCCAACGAAGTAATTTGCTTCTCCCGGCAACTTTACTTGACCCTTCCACTTCAACCTGTGGGCCATCTTGCCGCCGTTCTCGAATTCAATTGTCACGACTTTTTCTTGCGCTTTCTCCTTCCCCGCAATTCGCAAAAGAATTCCAACGTTTCCCAGTCCGACCGCAATCCCTCCGCCTCTCGTCACGAACTGCACTCCCTGTCCCGTTCCTTGCGCGGGCGCTTCAAAGGCGGGAGGAAATAGAAACTCCCGCGCTCGCGTCCGTCCCAATCGCATTTGGCGCGTGGATACCGGGTGTCTCGCGGTGTTCTCGCGACGCGCGCCCTGCCCGAAATCCCCGCTGACGGCCAATGCAAGTCCCGCTACGCCGGCCAACCATGCCACGCTCAAGACCCTTCGCATTGCAACCTCCTGCCGGTCGCTAGGCGCGCTCGCTGCGCCCCAGCCCGCCCCTCGGAGCACACCCTGCCCCACGGCTCTTGTTTTTCATTCACCGCTGAGAGGGAGTTAGAAACTTGCACCGCGCCGCAGGCGTGTCAATCGCATACCGGGACGAATGCGCATATCGCTGCATTTTTTGGGACTCAGAGGGGTTCTGGCTTGTGACTCAGACCAGTTTGGGGGGTACTGCTTCTAGGATAATTCGATTCCCACTTACCGCCCGGCAAATGCGACTCTCGATCGGTCGCTCGTCTCTTGAGCTCGCGAACATAAAGTGAAGCGCTTCGAAGGGAGCTTTCTTACTTCTCGCTCCCCACTTTTTCCGTGGCCCAGCCGAAGTTCTCTTCTCCCAGCGCGACTTCGAGCACCCCTTCGACCGGCAGAACGTCCACGGGAAGTCCGCCTTCCCACAAAGCCACGCTGGCGAGCAACGATTTTCTTTCGCGCAAATCGAAAAGCTCTCTTCCGATTCCCACTTCCAGGATCTTTCCGTAGGCCGCTTCCACGCTGCCTTCCGGATGAAGCAGGCACGACCCGCTTTGCTCCACCACCGTTCCCACGATGCACCCCTTCTTCACGCGCAGAGTAATCCTCGTTTCGCGCGCGTCCCATACCGTCAAGCGCACCTGAAATTCCGGCAGCATGGCAATCGCGCTTTCGATTGGATCGACCCGCACGAAAAACCGGTCCTGTCCGAACCCGTAGTACAGCTCACCAAGGACGAAATTTTTTCCGTGCATTGTCCCGCTGCGCCGTTCCGTCGCGTAGAGCCCCGCTCCCAGCCACTCGAAGTAACTGCTCTCCCGCCCGTCCACGTTCACTTCAATAAACGATTCGGGCGCGATTCTTTTCGCGCGAACCGGCGCTCGCTTGATCGGACTTGCCAGAGCGCTCGGCGCCGTCTCGCCGATTGCGGCGTAGATTTCCGTCAGCAGCTTTCTGTAGATCGCGTCAAACTCGGCGTCGTTCGCGGTTCCGTGCTCCGGGCCGTACCACCAGCACCAATCGCTTCCCTCCGCCGCCAGTACGGCGTCGTAAGCTCGTTTCAGCGGCCCTTCCGTCGCTCCCGAAAACGCCGCCACCGAGCGGGCCGCCCTCGACGCGGCCTTCGCGTAAGCCTCGCGCGCGTCTCGAAGCAGGTCCCACGCCCGCACGTCCTCCGCGTGTCCGATCCAGACGTCGAAATTCGCGTTGATCCACGACGCCGGGAAAATTCCCTCCAGTTTCGGCATTTCCGGATTGGCGGCAATCGCTTCGCTCACCGTCAGGACCCGGACTTCCGGATCCTTCTCGATTCGCCCGTAGAACTTCCGCAAGAATTCCCTCCCGTTTCCTGGAAAGTGCTCCCACGCGTTCTCTCCATCCAGGATGATGCTGACCGTCGCCGTTTTTCCGCCCGGCTGCCGGTTCCCGATCTCCCGGATTCTCCGATGCAAATCTTCCGCGGCCGCCCCGGCGTCCATCCGGCTGTACACGAATCCAACCAGATCCGAAAGATAGTGGTCGCGGAAGAACCCGCTCATCGCTCCTTTTGGCTTGACGAGCTTCCACGGCGTGTACAAATCGGCCGCGTTTTCCGGATATCCCGAAGCGTCCCTCCAAAATCCGGCATTCCGCGTCCGACCCAGCACTCCTTCGTCCGTCGCGAACCACTGAAACCCGAGGTCCATCGCGATTTCCAGGGCTTCGTCGGACACCGAGCCTTCCGACGGCCACAATCCCGCCGGCGGCGCCCCGAATATCCGCTCGTGATATGTCCGCGCCCTTTCCAGCTGTTCCCGCGCGTCCCCGGGTTGCCGGAACGCCGGAAAGGGCAGCGGCGTGTGGGGGTTGGCCACTCGCGCGATGTCCGTATCGCACAGCAAGGGAAGAATTGGATGGTAATAAGGCGTCGTGGAGATTTCGATTTGCCCTCGCTCCGCCGCTCGCCGGTATTCGGGCAGGACGTCCGCCAGCAGCTGAATCTGCTTCATGCAGAGCGCCGACTTGTCCATCTCCGTGAATTTTTTGCCCTTCTTTGCCAGCTCGGACACCACCGCATCCTTCGCCAAATACTCCTCGTCCATCCAGGCGAGCTGCGATAACACTTGCAAGTCCCGCCAGTCTCTCGTCCCGAAGTGTGCGACGCTCGCCTCGATTCCGCCCGATTGCACTTGGCTTTGCAGCTCCGCGAGTCTCGGCCACCTTCGAATGTAGTTCTCGTTCAGCTGGAAAGCCCTTTCCAGCGCTTCGCGTTTCTGTTCCGCGCGCAGGGATTCCGCCGGCGTGAATGCAATCTCGAACCACGGTTCCTTGAATTTCCCGGTCGCGTATTCCTCGATCTGTTCCGCGAGCAGCGGCACAAAGTTGAACGTCGCGTGAACGCCGGGAAATTCTTCGAGGATCTTCACCATCCCCCAGTAGTCTTTCAGCGCATGCAGCCGCGTCCAGGGCAAGACGTATCTCCCCGTTGTGGGGTCCCGGTATTGCGGCTGGTGCATGTGCCACAAGATCACCACATTGACTTCGCTCATCCCCTTATCCGATCCCTCTCCATAAAACGAATGCCTCTTCGCGACTCTTGAACCGCTTCACGACTGTCTTTCGATTTCCGTATTGGTCTATGGGCAGGCGTTTGCCTTCCTTTCCTGCCGGCCCTCGCTACCGTGCTAAACTTTTATTGCGCCTCATGCGCCTGCTCGACAAATACATCTCCCGCGAAGTCGCCTCCCACGCCTTGTTGGGTCTGGCGGTCTTCACTTTTGTCTTCTTTGTTCCTCAGCTTGTCCGTCTGATGGACCTTGTCGTCCGTCATTCCGGCGGGATTGGCACCGTCACGCTCTTGTTTCTCTGTACTCTGCCCCCCGCGCTCACGTTCACCATCCCCATGGCCGTTCTCGTTGGGGTTCTCATTGGTCTGGGCCGTCTCTCGGCTGACAGCGAAATCGTCGCGCTCCACGCCTTGGGCATCAGCTTGCGGCGTCTCCTTCTGCCCATCGGACTCGTCGCCCTGGCTTGCGGTCTTTTCAACCTCGCCATCACTTTCTGGCTCGGCCCCGCTTCCGTCCGCACTCTGCGGTCCCTTGAGGACCAAATCCGCTCGACGCAAGTGCCCTACGCCGTTCAGCCCCGTGTTTTCGACGAGCGCTTTCCTCACCTCGTATTATACGTACAGGATGTGGAGGCTGCAGCCACTCACTGGCGCGGGGTGTTCCTGGCCGAATCGGGTTCAGGTTCCACGCCCGCCGAGGTCACCGTGGCCTCCGATGCCGCGATCCTCCCGGGCCCGTCGAAAGACCAGATCGAGCTGCTGCTTGGCGCGGGCAGCACCCACGAATACGACCCGCGCGACCCTCGCCGCTACAATGTCACCACCTTTGGCCAGTCCGCGTTTCCGGTCGACCTCTCCGGAGCATCCTCTGGTCCAAAGTCTGTCATTCTTTCTGCCACGGAAAAATCGGGGCTCGCCCTTCTTCGCGACAACGGCCCCACTTGGCGCGAGTCCCGCGTCGAATTTCAGCGCCGCTTGGCCTTCCCCGCCGCCTGCGTCGTCTTCGCTCTCCTCGGCGTTCCCATCGGCGTGCGTCCTCGCCGCGGAGGCCGCGCCGCCGGGATGATCCTCACACTTGTCTTAATCGGCGGTTACTATTTTCTCTTCGTCACCGGAGCGCACCTGGCCGAGCAAGGGTCCGTCTCGCCCTGGCTCGGAATCTGGATCGCCAACATCACTGCCGTCGTCGTGGGCCTCGCCCTCTTTGTCCGCATTGAGCAGATCCGCCAGCCCAGCCGCTTTCTTGCCTGGCTGGATTCCGTGGTCCATCGGTTCCGCTCGTCTTTTCGCCCCCAACCCGCTTCACCGCCTGTCCCCGTTCCGAACGGCCCAATTGCCTCTATGTTGAAAGTCTCTGGTACAGGCTCGCTGGCGAATGGCGTCGCTGTGTCCCGCCCTCGCCCCGCCGTCACCTTCCGCCAAGCCGTCGGCGCCGGTTCTTCGCTCGGTTTCCCGATGCTGATTGACGTCTATCTTCTCCAGCGTTTTTTTTATTATTTCCTGGTTCTGCTTTCCGGCTTCGTCCTGATTTTTGACGCCTTCACTCTCTTTGACCTGCTCGCCGATATCTCCAAAAATCACGTTTCCTTCACCGTCGTCCTCGACTATTTCCGATTCCTGGTTCCATACATGATTTACCACCTCTCTCCTCTCGCCACTCTCGTAGCCACCCTGGTCACTCTCGCAATACTCGCCAAGAACAACGAAGTGGTAGCCTTCAAAGCCAGCGGCATCAGCCTTTACCGCCTCGTTCTCCCCCTGACCATTGCAGGAACTCTCGTTGCCGCGGGACTCTTCCTCCTCGACAACACCTACCTTCCCTATGCCAACCAGCGCCAAGACGCTTTGCGCAGCGAAATCAAAGGCTTGCCTGCACAAACCTACCTGCAACCCGGGCGCCAGTGGATTTTTGGCGAGAACGATAAGATCTATAACTACGAGCTCTACGACCCCGACCGCCAGCTCTTCGGCGGCTTGAACGTCTTCGAGCTCGACCCTAAAACCTTTCAGATTCGCCGTCGCGTCTATGCGGCCCGGGCTTCCTGGGAGCCTTCGGAGAGCACCTGGATTCTGACGGGCGGCTGGGTGCGCGATTTCGATGGCAGCCGAGTCACCAGCTACATCCCCTTCAAGGCCTATACCCTTCCCGAACTCACCGAGCCTCCCAGCTACTTCCGGCGCGAAATCCGCCAGTCGGAACAGATGAATGTCCGCGAACTCGGCTCTTACATCCTCAGCCTGAAAAAAGCGGGCTTCGACACCTCGCGGCTTTCCGTTCAATGGCAGAAAAAATTTGCGTTTCCGCTGATCGCGGCCATCATCGTCTTCCTTGGCGCGCCCTTTGCCTTCCTCGTCGGCACTCGCGGCGCCATCAGCGGTCTTGCCCTCGCTGTTGCGTTCGGCATCGTCTACTGGGCCACCTCCGCCCTCTTTGAAGCCATGGGGTCGGTCGGCCAGCTTCCTCCCTTCGTTTCCGCGTGGGCTCCTGATCTCATCTTCGCTTTCTTGGGTGTCTATTTTTTTCTGAAAATCCCCACGTAAATATTTTCTACCCGGCTCTTCTTGACTCCAACTTTGAGTTCACGCATTCTTTCCCCGCCATCCCGGAGGCTCTCATGCGCATTTCATATCTTTCGGCCTTGCTTCTTTTCCCCCTTGCTCTCAGCGCCCAGCAGGCTCCTCCCTCTTTTGTCTCCGAATCCAGCCCGTCCATCGCCATCACCCACGTTCAGCTCTTCGACGGCACAGGCTCCGCCCCTCTCTCGGACCAGACCGTCGTCTTGGATCACGGCAAAATCACCGCCGTCGGCCCGGCCGCTTCCGTCGCTCCTCCTTCCGGCGCAAAAATCATTGACGCCTCCGGCAAATCTCTGATCCCCGGCATCGTCGGCATGCACGAGCATCTCTTTTACATTTCCACATTCGCCGGCGGACAGGCTCTCGCCTTCGAGCAGCCCTACGCCTTTCCCTTGCTCTACCTCGCGAGCGGCGTTACCACCGCGCGCACCACCGGCTCGATGGACCCCTACGCCGACCTCCACGTCAAAGCCGCTGTCGATTCCGGACAGCTTCCCGGCCCCGAACTTTTCCTCACCACTCCCTATCTCCAGGGCTCGCCCACCATGTTTTTCCAGATGCACGAGCTCAAAGACGCCGCTGAAGCCCGCTCCTTTATCGATTACTGGCACTCCGTCGGGTTCACCTCCGTCAAAGCCTACGCCAACATCCACCCCGACGAATTGCGAGCCGGCATCGACGAGGCTCACAAGCTGGGCATGAAAATCACCGGCCATCTGTGTTCGGTCGGCTATCGCGACGCCGCCGAAATGGGCATCGACAATCTCGAGCACGGCCCCTTTCAAGCTCCCGACGGCGAACTTTATTCGAAATATCAGCCGGGCGGCGGTGCCTGCGACTACAGGGCAATCACGGCTGAACTCGCTGAAAAGATCGCTCCCGATGGCCCCGAGCTTCAGCGGACCATCCATGTTCTCCTCGACCACCATGTCGCCATTACATCCACTCTGGCGGTCGAAGAGAACGGCACGCAACCTCCCATTATTCCCCCCGGTTACTTGTTCCGCGTCCGCGATCTCCTCACCCCCGCTTCCTGGTCTCAAACCATGACCTACCGTGCCGTCATCACCACTTTCGACAAGCAAGTGCAAACGCTCCTGCATAAAGAAATGCAATTTGAAAGAGATTTCGTAAACGCAGGCGGGCTGCTCATGGCCGGATGCGACCCCACCGGCGACGGGCACACTCTCGCCGGCCTCGGGGACCAACGCAACTATGAGCTTCTCATCGAAGCGGGCTTTTCTCCCTCCGAAGCCATCCACATCATGACCTTCAATGGCGCTTCATTCCTCGGCATCTCCGGCCGCGTCGGCTCCATCGCCGTTGGCAAACAGGCCGACCTGGTCCTGCTCGAGGGCGACCTCGCAAAAGACTCCTCCGTCATCGAGCACCCTGTCGTCGTCTTCAAAAACGGGGTCGGCTACGACTCCCAAGCCATTTACAAAAGCCTCGCCCATGAGGTCGGCGCCGAATAGCGGCTGCGCCATGACCCGCTTGCAGTCCAGAGTTGCCGTTCTGAGCCTGCCCGATGCAGGAGGGTGTGTGAGCCCGATTCTTTTTGGCAAATAGCTGCAGGTTAAATCCTTATCCAACAGACAGAAAAAGCCACCGGGCAGCGCCTTTGAGCTGCCCGATGGCTCTCAAAAACCCGGCTTCATGCAAATCCTACCTGCGGTTCGCTGCCTCCGCCGCCAGCTTCAATTGCTGATTCGCCTGGTCGAGCAGGTCCTTTGCCTTTTGGGCATGCCCATCCATATCCCATTCGTTCGCTTCCTGCGCCGCCACAATCTTGTTGTACGCCATGCTGGTCAACCGCTGTGCGGCCGCAAGATTGGGATGCCGCCCGGGGCTCACGTTCTGTGCCGGCCTTTGCCCCATCGCCACTCCGCCAAAAAACAGCACTGCGCCCAGCGCGCTGCCAACCAGGACATTCCTTTTCGTCATCTTGCGCTCCTGTATTTGAAAGTTGGGAACCCGTCGCTCGATCTAACCCCGAGCGCGACAAAAAGTCGCCCCTTCCACGCTAATCTTCCGGCGCGCCCTCCTCAACCATCACGATCCTCCCTGCTTCCCAACGTTCAACGCCCCGCGGCCCCACCATTCAGTTCTGCTTCTTTACCGCATTTGTTTGTTCGTTCCTTTGGAAATCGGGATGTTCGCCACCAGCTGAAGGACTCCAAACTTGCTTGGCACATGGAAGCTGTCGCTCATCGTCGCTTGCCATGCTATTTTCTTCAATTTTCCCGGCGGTCCCTGGCTCCTGTAGAAATTGATTCGAAATCGAGTTCCGGCGGCCGCCGACCGCTTGTCAATCGCCGCTAAAGGAATCTTCATTGCCCCGTACCAGACTTTTTTCGCCGAATCGATCCGCGCGGCGGTCCGGAATCCCGAATTCCATTTCCACCCGCCTTCCGGGAGGGGATGCAGGTGGTTGATGTCCAGGTCGATCCACTCCCCCTGCGGCGAAATCTCAAATTCCTTATAGCGGTTGATATCCTGAAAATTCCAGCCGATGAAAGCCTCGGCGACGTCCCATTTCCACAATTCATTCGTCTCCACTGTGGTCGTAGGATTCTCCTTCAGATGCAGCTGTTCGTAAGGGCACACAAACAGGAAGTACAAATTGCTCTTCGTCCACCGCGAATAGATCGTTGTCTTGAATCCTGGAACTGTCTTTCCCCACGTGTCCCGCTCCGCTAGAATCGGCTCCGCCGCTCTCCAAAACTCGTCCTCGGGGTAGGTGGTCAACTCCACATCCCGTGGTGCCTCTACACTCACTGCGGTTTTCGTCGCGCCTCCGCCGCTTTGAGCCAACAGTGACGTCTCCATCCCGCCGGTCATTGCCCCCAACGCCAGCATCGCCCCCAGCCCCAGCAAAATTCCGGCAATTCTCCTCATCAGTTTTTCTCCGCCAAGATTGTACTGCGTCCGGTCCTTTGCCAAACCTCGATCCGGTTCACCGGACCCTTTGCGAGATATCGGCCACGCGGGGTTTGCTGTTGCGGGCGCCCATCCTCCGTTTGCATTGCCGGGGATGAACTTGCTTCGGCGGGAATGGTCTTGCGGAACCTACGATTCTTCTTCGAACTCTCCGGTCTGCATCGTCAAATACCGCTCGTATCCCATTTCTTTGATTTGATGCAGTTGCGCTTCAAGCCAGTCCACATGGTCCTCTTCGTCCTTCAACAGCGTCACCAGCAGGTCTCGCGACCCGTTATCTTTCTGCTCCATCGCCAATTGCACGGCAGCGTTGTACTGCGCTACCGCCGACGTTTCCAGCTTCAAGTCGGCCTCGATCATGTCGCGAACCGTCGCTCCCACGGACAGTTTCAGAGGCTCCATTGTCGGCGTCCCATCCAGGAACAAAATCCGCTCCAACAGGGCTTCCGCGTGCTTCATCTCGCCGATGGACTGCTTCTTGATGAATTCCGCCAGCTTCCGGTAGCCCCAGTTTTCGCACATTTCCGCGTGCAGAAAATACTGGTTGATCGCCGTCAATTCCTCCCGCAGCGCCTTATTCAGCTCTTCGACGACTTTCGCGTTTCCCTTCATACGGCCGGAGTATGCCACACCTTTCGCCCGAAAAGTAGATTTCGAATCGCTTTCCGCGTTTTGCCCTGTCGCCTTGTTGATCCCGAGGGGCTCGCGCCGCCTACCGTTTCACCACGCTCAGCGTCAAGCTCGACGGGTACTCCCGCGAGTGATGCACCTCGTTGTGCGCCACAATGCCGGTTGACTCGCTCACGTTGTCTCCGCCGGTATTCAAGTTTCGGTCGAACCGCGGAAAATTGCTGCTGCTGATCTCAATTCTGATTTCGTGCCCCGGCGCGAAATAGTTGCTTGTTTGCATCGGCTGGAATGTCGCCTTGTAGACCCGGCCGTTTTCCATCCACACCGGCGGCTTGTCGTATCCTTCCCGGTAACGCATCCGCTGAATGTTGTCTTCGATGTTGTAAGCCGTTCCGTCCGGCAGCACGTCAATCAGCCTTACGGTAAAATCCGTGTCCTTGGCATCGCTCGAGACGTACAGAGTCACTTCGATGGGGCCGCTGACCTCCACTCCCTCCTTCAGCGGCGACGTGCTGTACACCAGCACGTCGTTCCGAGCTTCCTCGGCTCGCTGGTCGAGCGCTCCCGGCTTGTAATCCCCTCCCATGCAGCAGAATCCTCCCCCGTGCGTCGGCACGGGATTCATCGGATCGTACACGAACGCATCGGCGGCGTCCTTCGGGTCCGGGGATGCTGCCAATTGGCCATCGCCATTCAGGGAGTTGGCATGACCCTCGCTCTTCAGATAATACGTCACCGGCGTTGCGCCTTTCGGCGGCCAGGTATCCGAGGATTGCCACTTGTTGCTCCCCATCGTGTAGTACAGCACCTTCGGCGTTTTCTCGAGCAACCCGTTGTCTTCGCCCTTCAGGAAATGGTCAAACCATCCGTACGTGAGCGCGTCGTAATCCAGGCGCGCGTCGCCCATGTCGCGCTCGCCGACGATCGTGTGCTCGGTGGCTCGCTTGTAGGCGCAGTGCGTCTCCGGAGCGATTACCGCATACTGCTCGTTGGCCACTTCTGGACTGGCCGTCTTGCGCACAAAATTGTAGGCCGCCAGATTTGGCCCGATGCTCACGTCGTACCAGGTCATCAGCCAAAGCCCGGGAACGTTGATTCGCATGCTGTCGTTCCACAGGCCGCCCTTGTACCACGACGGATCGTTTGGAGTTCGCTCGATCAAGCCGGGCTCGCCGGAGGGCGTACGGTCCGCATATATTCCGTGCGGGCTGTCTACCGCGGCCAAAATGTCCTTCTCCGGCAAGTGCTGCAGGGCTTTCGACCAATCCACCTCCGGAGGATGTGCGTCCAAATCCCACTGCCGCGCCGCAGTGATCAGGTCCTGTTGCGGCGTTCCCGGCGCAAAAGTAGGCCTCGCGTCGTTCGTCTGCAATCCGTAATCGTACAGCCACGTCGCAAATAGCATCTGCACGGCTCCGCCACGAAACCAGTTTCCCTGCTCGTAATAAGGACCTACGCGGCCCACTCCCGCCCCGAAACTCTCCGGAACAAAGGTCGTCAGCGACGGATTTCCCCGCGCCGCCACTGCCAATTGCCACTCCGCTGTTGACGAGCACCCGATCAGCCCCACTTTCCCGCTCGACCACGGCAAGTGTCCCATCCAATTCAGCTCGTCGTCCGAGTCGGTCAGCGGCACGCCCAGAATGTCGTAGTTCCCTTCTGAAAAATATCGCCCCCGCTCGCTCATCTCCACGTATGCGTACCCGCGCTTCACGGCATCGAGCTCAGTCGTCATGTCCCGTGGCGCGCCGAGCGAAACGTCCCAATAGTTGAAGTTGTACGGAGTCCGGACGAAGATGATCGGGTAAGACTTCGAAGTGTCTTTCGGCCGGTAAATGTCGGCCTGCATCATCTTGCCGTCGCGCATCGGCACCATCACCTTCCGCTCGATGATCGCGATCGATTCGAGTTCCTTTTCCGTCGCATTCCTCTGCTGGATCAAGGCGACGTTCTGCTGCCTTGTGCCTTGCGCCGGCGTGGACGCCGTCGTCGCCGCTATCGCAGCGAACATCGCAGCGATCCACCCCAACTTCGCCACTCTCCGCATCATCGCCTCCTTGTCCGCGAGCCCGCCCGGGAATCGACACTCGCCCGAGTCGCCGATCTCGTGTCTTCTTGAGCGCATCGTAAGCTTCTCTTGAGATTCACACAACATTTTTGCCACGCTCGATGATCTCTGTTCCCTTGCTAGATGGCTCCCCGGACTTGGTCATGACCAACAGTCCTCCGCGGGAGGAATTCACTGGCCTCAGCCCTCGCCTCGCGCGCTATTATGATTCCTATGCGCAAGAAAATATTCTGGGCTACCTTCACAATGCTGGGCGTGATGGCGGACCTTTTCTTGCCGCTCATGTGGGCGCTCATCGCTACCATCCCCATCGGATTCATCAGTTGGTGGTTTGCTTACCGCAGCGATTGGTTCTGACGGGCAACGCCTCTCAATCCGGTCACCAATCTCGCCGCCTAATTGAAGTTGTATCCGAATTCCCAAAGGAACTGGTGGTTCCCCGACGTCACACCCTCGTTCCCAATCTGGTAGGCTGCGTAAAACGTCAGCTTCGATGTTAGCTTTATGATCGCGCCGGGGTTCACATAGCCGCTCGATTGTTTCCCCGTGTACCACTCGGCAGCCAGCGTCAACCGGCTGTTTATTTGCTGCTCAAACGTGAATTGTCCCCCGGCCCGGTTCGCATTGGCTACGACCTTTCGCGTGAAATCATATGCGCCCAATCCAATTCGCGTCCCGTGCTTCCACTGCTTCGCGAACGAGGCGTAAGCATAATTCCCCGCGTTGTACGTTCGTTCTCTCACGGGAAAAAACAGGTCGTCTCCCGCGTAAAAAGACCACCCGGCGCTCGCGTCGTTCCATAACCTCCATTTGATCGTCGGTGAGATTTCGAGTTCGCTCCACATCGGGGCGCTCAGCCCGTCGAAATTTACGCCAACCTCGATCTGGTGCCCGATGCCTACCACCACGCGCGGCGTGAAAGTCGCCATCGGATCGACGGGCCGCACCGTTCCGTCCAGCTCTCCGTACACTTTCCCTGCGTTCAGGATGTCCGCGCTCGGCACGTCAAACACGGTCTCCTGCGCCGAGGCGGTGTGAATGGGAATTGCGGCCAGCGCCAGCAGGAGAAAGCGGAGTGCCCTGATTGTTTGTGGTGGCCGCAAGGTGCCTCAGGATAACCGGAAAACCATCCGCATCCCAGCCCGGTCCGCCTGCCTTGCGCCCTTTTCCTGTGTTACATTCTTGAAGTTACACTTCATCGGAGGGTCTTAATGCATCTGCGTCCATTTCTTGCTCTCACTCTCCTCCTTCTCCTCGCGCTCTCGCTTCCAGTCCCCGCTCTAATCGCCCAATCTCCCTCTGCCCCGCCCATTTCCGTTCCCGCCACTTTTTCCGGCACATCTCCTTGCGCCGATTGCCCCGCGATTCACGAGTCGCTCACCTTTTTCCCCGGCGGCCTCTATCTCGACCGGCTGGTCTACGAAGGCCGCAACACAACCGCCGAATTTCTCGGCCACTGGGCTTTTTCCGACGACGGTTCGCTCCTCACTCTTCTATCCGGTTCTGCCGCCGGATCCTACGTCATCCTCGACGGTGACCATATCCGAAAATTTCCTCCGGCCGGCTCGAACATCCCCGCGAGTTACTTGCCCACGTTCACGCGTGCGGGTACCCCGACAATTCCCACGCCTGCCTTTTCCATCCGCGGGCAATACGTCTCGAACGGCCCCGATTCCACGCTCACCCAATGTGACACCGAAATCTCCCTCCCTGTCTCTTCCGAAGGCGATGTCGCGACTTTGAACCAGGCCTATTCCACGGCCAATCTCAAGCCTCCGGCTTCCCTGCTTGTCGCCGTGAAGGGCAGAATCGTCCTTGAGAAAAAGTCCGGGGACTCTCCGACGCCGGCGGTTGAAATCACCCATGTCGACGGTTCCTGGCGCAGCCAGTGTGCGATGCCTGGTGCGCACCTCTCTTCGCGCGCCCTCTCTTCCCCCGCCCGCTGGCTTGCTTCCATTCGCTCGGCCGCCCCAATCAAGTCGGTTGAGATGTTCGCTCATGGCGGAAATTAACGCACCGCGTTTCTCTTGCCCGCGGCTTCTTTCTATTGCCGCTGCTTTGCTACCATTCCTCCTCGTTATGCCCGCTCACGCCCAGGACCGCTCGCAAGCTCGCTCCATGGTCATCTCCCGCGGTGGAATCGTCGCCGCCGAAAGCCCTCTTGCCGCTCAAGCCGGCGCTCAAATCCTCGCACACGGTGGCAACGCGGTTGACGCTGCCGTCGCCGCCAACGCAGTTATGGGCGTTGTCGAGCCCATGATGAACGGCATCGGCGGCGACCTCTTCGCCATCGTATACGACGCCAAGTCCGGCAAACTCTATGGCCTCAACGCCAGCGGCTGGGCGCCTGCGAAACTCACTCCCGCATTTCTCGCCAGACAGGGCATCACGGCAATGCCAACCGAAGGTATTGATACGGTCACAATTCCGGGTGCTGTGGACGGCTGGTCCAAACTTCTCTCCCGCTTCGGCTCGAAGCAGTTTCCCGAGCTTCTCGCTCCCGCGATCCATTACGCTCGCGACGGTTTCCCCGTCCCCGAGTGGGACGCCGCTTATTGGGCCGATGCGGAGGAAAATCTTCACGGCAATAAGAATCTTTCCGCCACCTATCTGATCGACGGCCATGCGCCTCGCGTCGGTGAAGTTTTCAAAAATCCCGATCTGGCGCGCTCGCTCTCGCTCATCGCCTCCGGCGGCCGCGACGCTTTCTATAAAGGGGCAATCGCCTCCCGCATCTTGGCGCTTTCGAAACAGCTCGGAGGCCCGATGACCCCCGAAGATCTCTCTGGTTACTCCAGCGATTGGGTGGACCCGATTTCCACCACGTATCGCGGTTGGACCGTTTACGAAATTCCTCCCAACGGCCAGGGCATCGCCGCCCTCTTGATGCTCAACATCATGGAAAATTTTCCCGTCGCCACTTTCTCCAATCCCGCCGACCGGTGGCACGTCATGATCGAAGCCAAAAAACTGGCCTACGCCGACCTCCAACGTTATGTCGCCGATCCCAAGTTCGCCGCCGTCCCTGTCGAAGGCATGCTTTCCAGGGACTACGCCTCCCAACGCGCCAAGCTCATCAACATGGCCAAGGCAAATTGCGGCGTTTCCCCCGGCGAACCCAAGTTTCCCTCCTCCGGCGACACTACCTACCTCACCGTAGTTGACCGCGAGGGCAACATGGTGTCTCTCATTCAAAGCAACTATTTCGAATTCGGCTCGCTGCTCGCGCCCGACGGCGCCGGTTTCGTCCTCCAAAATCGCGGCGCCCTCTTCACTCTCGACCCTTCTTCGCCCGATGTTCTGGCGGGACACAAGCGCCCGCTGCACACCATCATTCCGGCCTTCATGACGCGCGGCGATATCCGCATCGCCTTCGGCATCATGGGAGGATTCAACCAAGCGCAGGCTCACGCGCAATTTGTTTCCGACGTTGCTGACTTCGGGATGAATATCCAGCAGGCTCTCGAAGCGCCGCGCTTTACCAAAAGCACTTTCTCCGGCTGCGATGTCTCGATCGAAGATCGCGTCCCGCTTTCCATACGCGATTCGCTGGCCCAGCGCGGCCACCTCGTCGACCTTCGCGGCGCCTTTTCCGCGGCGATGGGCGGGGGCCAAGCCGTTCTCCGCGATTTTTCTTCCGGCGTCAATTTCGGAGCTTCCGACCCGCGAAAAGACGGCGAGGCCATCCCCCAGCCCGCTCCGTAGCATCTCTCCGTGCCGTCTCGCTCGACGTTCGGTCGTCGGTGATTACGGAGTTTTTTCCACGCTCTCGCAGATCCGATTGATATCCTTCGCTTCCAGCACCCGCTTCTCCGCTCCATTTTTTGCGACCGCGATCATTGCCTTTCCCACGCACTCCGTCGTGAGTATCTGCCCGCGAAAAACCGCCTTCAGCAACGGATAAACTGGTCCCACCATCGCATATATCGCCGCAACCCATTTCACCCTTGTCTTCACTCCGTGCAGCGGCTGAATGTATCCGGGCCGGAACATATACGCCGCCTTAAACGGCATTCGCAGCAGCGCATTTTCAGTCTGGCCCTTCACTCGAGCCCACATTGTCCTGCCGCGTTCCGTGCTGTCCGTTCCTTGCCCGGTCACGTAGACGAAAGTCATCCCCGGGTTTCTCTTCACCATCGTTTCCGCCACCATCATTGTCAAATCGTAGGTCACGGCCCGGTATTCCGCCTCGCTCTTCCCAACAGATGTCACTCCCAAACAAAAGAAGCAGGCATCGTATCCCTCCACTTCAGCTCCTGCCGTCCTGAATTCCGAGAAATCCGCCAGCGTAATCTCACGGAGCTTGGCGTCTTGCATTCCTGTCGGCCTGCGTCCGACCGCCAGCACTCGCTCCACGCTGCCGTCAACCAGGCATTCGCGCAGCACTCCCTGGCCCACCATCCCTGTCGCTCCAAACAAAACGATTTTTAATCTTGCCATCTCCGCCCTCTTCCTTGCACCGTCCTCATACCGCACCTGGTGCATCAATTTCGAATTTGGCTTTCGCCCGTTCCCGGCTGGCCCGCGTCCACTCGCCTGGTTCCCCTGGTTCTGTCCCCAAGGGATTTCCCCTCTCAATCCTGTTCATCTGCGATTAAAGGCTGCCCCTCCCAACCCGGCGTATACTTGGCACTGCCCAGCTTCAACCGCGCTCTCGGAGGTGGCCGTGGCCACGAAAGATATCCCCCCGCACGACGCACCCGCTTCCTCCAGGTTGCTCACGCGCCGCCGGCTCCTCAAAGGCGCCGCCGGGGTTGCCGTCGCCGCCGCCGCGCAAGCTCTGATGCCTTCCAACATTCGCCGCGTCCTCGCCCAGGGCGCGCCGAAAAAAGGCTCTCTCCGCGACATCAAGCACGTCGTCCTCCTCATGCAGGAAAATCGGTCTTTCGACCACTATTTCGGCACTCTCGCCGGCGTCCGCGGTTTTGGCGACCCCAACGCCATGAAGCTCTATTCCACCGGCAAATCCGTCTTCTACCAGCCCGACAAGCTCAACCCCGAGGGCTACATGCTCCCATTCCATCTCGACACCCGCACGACCAGCGCCCAGAAAATTCCCTCCACCAGCCATGCCTGGGCCGTCCAGCACGAAGCTTGGAATCGCGGCGACATGGATCAATGGCTTCCTGCACATCGCCAGGCCGACGGTGTCAACGGCCCCTACTGCATGGGTTATTACACGCGCGAGGATATTCCTTTCCAGTTCGCCCTCGCCGAATCCTTCACTCTTTGCGATGAATATTTCTGCTCCGTCCTCGGCCCCACTTGGCCCAATCGCATGTATTGGATGACCGGGACGATCGACCCCGATGGCCTCGGCGGTGGCCCTATCCTCCGCAATGTTGCTCCTCCCGGCGGCTATACCTGGAAAACCTATCCCGAGCGCCTGCAGGAAGCGGGAATTTCCTGGAAGGTTTATCAGCAGGAAGACAATTACGGCTGCAACATGCTCGAGAATTTCAAAGTCTTTCAGCAAGCCTCAAAGGATTCGCCGCTCTACCAGCGCGGCATGCTCCGCGGCCAGGAGGGCCTCTTCGAATACGACGCCATCAACGACAAATTGCCCGCCGTCTCCTGGATCATACCCACCAGCTATCAATCCGAACATCCCGACTACATGCCCGCCCATGGCGCCGCTTTCGTCGCCAGTAAAATCGACGCCCTCGCCGCCAATCCCGACGTCTGGGCCAAGACTCTTTTCATCCTCAACTACGATGAAAACGACGGCATCTTCGACCACGTCGCCCCGCCTACTCCTCGCGTTGCCGCCCCGCATGAATTCGTCGACTCTGTTCCCATCGGCGCCGGCTTCCGCGTCCCCTGCATCCTCATCTCTCCTTGGACCACCGGTGGCTGGGTTTGCAGCGACGCCTTCGATCACACTTCCGTGCTTCAATTCCTTGAAAAGTTCACGGGCGTTCGCGAGCCGAACGTAAGCGAGTGGCGCCGCCGCACTTTCGGCGATTTCACATCCGCCCTGCATTTTGCGGATGCGCCGAAACAGCCTCCGGCGCTGCCGAACACCAGCGGCCAGCTCAACCTGGCCATCTACGAGACCACGTTCCTTCCTTCTCCCGTTTTTCCCACAACTGGCCAGATTCCGCCCACGCAGAAGAAGACTCGAGGTGAGCCCGGCTAACCATCCGTTTTAGATGGACCGCGTTCCCAAGTCGGCCTTCCCGCAAGCCCTGCCCCGGCCCGCATTTTCTTTGACAACGCGAAACGTGCTTGCGGCCATCTAAACAGTTTGGTTGTCATGCGCGCTCCCAGCACCCGCCGGCTTCTCGTTCCCTTGGCCATTTTCGCTCTCTTGGCTGTTTCAACGGCCGCGGTTGCCCACGGCCATCTCGATGCCAAAGCCACCGGCGACTCCCACTGCCCGTTTTGCAAAGCCTTGCATGGCACCAAGCAGGCGGTCGCCGCTTCCTTCGCCAGCTTCCGTTTCATACCGCTCCAGACCGCGATTTTCCTTCCAACCAGTGGCCTCGCACTCCTCTTCGTCCATCCGTTCGTAGTTCAAGACCGCGCCCCTCCTCGCTCCTGAACATTTCTCCTCTCTGGGAAATCGGCGATTCGCCGGATTGACCGCGCGCACTTCAATTTTGCAACGCGCGCCGGCCCCCACTCCATTTCCGCCGCCCGCACTTGACCGGCGGAGCTTTCTTGCCATGGAGAGAATCTCTTATGACATGCAAAAAAATTCAGATGTCCCGACCTTTGGTCGCTCCTGCGATTGCATCTTTCGCCGCTCTTTTTTTGGTTTCGCTTCCGGCTTGGCCCGCCCCCGCGCTCGGAACACCCGGCCAACCGCAGGCCTCAACAAGCCAGTCGTCCACCTCCGCCGCACAGCCGCCCGCTCCCCCGGCCTCCCAGCCGCAGGCGCCGAATGTCAAGCCGGGCAGCAAGGAAGATGTCAACGCCATAGGGGATCGTGGCGTGGGAAAGGGACTGGACTTTTACTCTCTCCAAAGAGAGATCGCTCTTGGTAAACAATTGTCGGAAGAAGTCAACAAGACGGCGCGCTTCATTACCGATCCTGTCGTCACCGGCTATGTCAACCGCGTCGAGCAGAACCTGGTCCGCAATTCCGATTGCCAGGTGCCCATCACAACCAGGGTCATCGATTCGGACGAAGTCAACGCCTTCGCCCTTCCTGGAGGATATCTCTACGTCAACAGCGGCCTCATCCTCCGCGCCGACGAGGAGTCCGAACTCGCCGGCGTCCTCGGTCATGAGACCGCTCATGTCTGCCTGCGCCACGGCACCAAAAACGCCACCCGCGAAGACCTGGTCCAAATCGCTTCGATTCCGGCCATGATCTTCATTCCCTATTCCTGGACTGGCTTGGCGATGTATCAGGGCATGAACTTCGGGATTCCCTTGGCCTTTCTCAAATTCTCGCGCGATGAGGAGCGTCAGGCCGACTATTTCGGTTTGCAATACATGTACAAGGCGGGCTACGACCCGAATTCGTTCGTTTCGTTTTTCGAAAAAGTGGAAGCCGATGAGCTCAAGCAACCCGGAACGGTCGCCAAGATTTTCGCGGACCATCCTCCCACGCCCGACCGCATCGAAGCCATCCAGAATGAAATCTCAACCATCTTGCCGCCGCGCAAGGAGTACGTCGTAACCACCTCCGAATTCGATGTCGTCAAGCGACGCCTGCAAAGAATCGAAATGAATTTGAAGGTGAAGGATTCGAATCCCAATCGCCCCACTCTGAGGAGACGTACCGCTTCCACTCCGGGCAGCGCGACCCCTTCGGACGAAGGTCCCCCCACCCTCAAGCGCCGGCCGGACGATGATCAGCCGCTAAACTAGGCGCATGTCGCAGGGACAACGTTACTTCGAATCCGGCGCCGGAAAATCCTGAACCCCCCTTGCGTTGTCTGCGACGAATTCTTGCTGAGATGCAGTATCTTAGTAGGTGAATCGCGTTGCATCCGCGGGGAAGCCATGCCTTTCGGCACACCGCGTTAGCCGGTCTTGCCATCTTCGCGCTCTCCGCGCAAACGGCAATCGAGAGTTGAGAGCATGACGGACACCCTAATCGAAAACGTTTCGGACACCGCGTTTTGGGTCGCTTATTACCGCGCCCTCGAATCCAAGCGCCCCGATGCCCTCTTCCACGATCCATTTGCCGGGCTGCTGGCCGGCGCCCACGGCGAAAAAATTGCTCGCTCCATGCCGGGAAAGTACATGACGGCGTGGTCCGTCGTGATCCGCACCTGCATCATTGACGATTACATTCGATTTGCCCTCGCCCACGGCGTCGACACCGTTCTCAACCTCGGCGCGGGTCTCGACACTCGTCCCTATCGCATGGACCTTCCTTCCTCCCTTCTCTGGATCGAGGCCGACTATCCTCATGTCATCGATTTCAAGCAGGAACGACTCTCGAATCAGACGCCGCGGTGCCGTCTCGAGCGCGTCCAACTCGACCTGGCCAATCCCTCCGAGCGCCTCAAACTCCTGTCTGGCTCCAATGCCCGCGCACAAAAGATACTCATCCTCACCGAGGGCGTCGTCCCCTATCTCACGGTTCAGGACGTCGGCTCTCTTGCCGATGACCTTGCCGCTCAGGACCGCGCCGCTTACTGGGTCCTCGAATATTTCTCCTACGAGGCCCTTAAATTCCGCCTGCGGATGACGCGCCGCACTTTGAGGAACGCTCCTTTTAAATTCAACCCCGGAGATTGGCTCGGATTCTTCGCCGCCCATGGCTGGCATTGCCGAGAGCTTCGCTATCTGGCGGAGGAGGGTGAGCGATTGCAGAGACCCTTGCGATTTCCTCTTCGCCTGAAATTGATTCTCGGGTTTCGCTCTCTCTTTGCGTCGAGGGAACGCCGAAAAGCTTTTCGAAGGTTTGCCGCCTATATCATGCTCGACCGTGCCACCCCATCCAGCCCGGTTGAAACCAATGCCGCTGCCCAACTCTCGCCGGAATCCGGTTCGCGCGCCTGACGGCCCTCATCCGGGTTCCCGCCGGATGTCGCCCTGCTTGTTTCGCCCCGATGCGTTTCCCCCCGGATACAGTATCTTAGTAGGTGAGAGAAATTACGACTCATGGAGGAGTCATGCGTTTCCCCGGATTCATAATTGCCTTTGCCCTTCTTTCCTCTTCATTGCCCGCCTCCGCTCAATCCAAGTCTCCCGAAATTGCGCGCGTCACGCGCGCCACTTTGGACAACGGCCTTAAGGTCGTCGTGGTCCGCGATCCTCTCGCTCCCGTCGCCACTGTCGAGCTCAATTATCTTGTCGGAGGCGATGAAACTCCTGCCGGATTTCCCGGCATGGCCCATGCCCAGGAGCACATGGCCTTCCGCGGATGTTCCACGCTATCGGCGGATCAAATTGCCGCCATCTTCGCGCAGCTCGGCGGCGCGGGAAACGCCGACACGCAACAGAACATCACCCAGTATTTTGAGACCGTCCCGGCCTCCGATCTCGACGTCGCTCTCCGCGCCAACGCCGATTGCATGCGCAATGTGGAAGACTCTCAAGCCGAATGGGCCAAGGAAAAAGGAGCGATCGAGCAGGAAGTTGCTCGCGACCTTTCCAATCCCACCTACAAATTCCTCACCCGCATGAATGAAGACATGTTCGCCGGCACCGTCTACAGCCATGACGCACTCGGAACCAAGGAGTCCTTTGACGCCACCACCGGCGCCATGCTCAAGAAGTTCTACGACACCTGGTACGCCCCGAATGATGCGATTCTCATTGTCACCGGCGACGTCCAGCCCGACGAAGTCCTCTCGAAAGTTAAAGACTATTACGGGACGATTCCCCGCAAGTCTCTGCCTGCCCGTCCCGGAGTCGCTCTCCCGTCCGTGAAATCGGAATCCTTCACCCTCGAAAGCAATCTTCCTTATCTCCTGGCTTTTATTGCTTATCGCATGCCCGGAACCGACAGCCCGGATTTCGCCGCTGTTGAAATCCTCTGCGACGTTCTCTCGAGTCAGCGCGGCAATTTGTACGCCCTCGTCCCTCAGGGCAAAGCGCTCGGCACCGAATTCGGCTTGGCGGAAGCTTTTCCCAAAGCCAGCGTCGCCTATAGCGCCGCCGCCCTTCCCGCGGACGCTGAATCCGCTTCCATCATTCAAGACATGCGCGGGATCGTCGCCGATTACGCGAAAAACGGTGTTCCCGAAGATCTCGTCGTGGCAGCCAAACGCCGGGAAATTGTCGGCGCCGAATTCCGCCGCGCCTCCATTTCCGGGCTCGCCGACGCCTGGTCGGATGCTCTCGCCGCCGAAGGCCGCAATTCCCCGGATGACGACATCAACGCGATCAAGCGCGTCACTCTGCAAGACGTCAACCGCGTCGCCAGGCAATTTCTCCTCGATCAAAATTCCATCACCGCCACTCTCAAGCCCACGCCCTCCGGCGCTGCTGTTGCCTCCAAGGGATTTGGCGGCGCCGAAGAGCTTACCTCCGCCCCCACAAAGCCCGTTCAATTGCCCGCCTGGGCTTCCTCGGAATTGTTGTCTCTCCAGGTTCCCCCTCCGCCGCCTCCGGTCGCCGACATGAAGCTTCCCAACGGCCTTCGCCTCATCGTCAGGACCATCAACATCACTCCCACCGTCAGTGTGATCGGAAACGTCAGGAACGATCCAAAAATGGAAACGCCGCCCGGCCAGGACGGCGTTGCCGCCATTCTCGCGAACCTCTTCTCTTACGGCACCAAGAATCTTGACCGCCTCGCCTTTCAGAAGGCTCTCGACGATATCGCCGCCAACGAATCCGCCGGTTTCGATTTCTCGCTCCAGGTCATGAAGGACGATTTCTCGCGTGGCGTTCAACTGCTCGCCGACAACGAATTGAATCCCGCTCTTCCCGAGCAAGCCTTCGACATCGTAAAACCTCAGACCGCGCAATTCGTCGCCGGCCAGCTTAAGAGCCCCGGCTACCGCGCTCACCGCGCTCTCGATCTCGCCCTCTTTCCTGCCGGCGATCCCGTTCTCCGCGAAACCACTCCTCAATCCGTTTCCTCGCTCACACTCGCGGACCTCAATTCCTTTTACTCGAAGACGATTCGCCCCGACCTCACCACCATTGTCGTCGTTGGCGACGTTACCCCCGCCGAAGCTAAAGCTGTCATCGAGAAATGGTTTGGCTCGTGGAAGGTTTCCGGCCCCGCTCCCCAGGTGGATCTCCCTCCCGTGCCCGAAAACAAGCCTTCCGCCGCCACGGTTCCTGATCCGACTCAACTTCAGGACACCGTCACTCTCTCCGAGACCCTGCCCATGAACCGCTTCGACCCCGATTACTATCCGCTCCAGCTCGGCGACCACGTTCTCGGCGGCGGCTTCTACGCCACGCGCTTGTATCGTGACTTGCGCGAAATCAACGGTTACGTCTACTCCGTCAGCGTCGGCCTCGACGCCTCCAAAACTCGCACGGTCTACTCCGTCCGCTACGCTTGCGACCCGAAAAATGTCTCCAAGGCTCGCCTGCTGATTATTCGCGATCTGAATTCCATGCAAAAGGAAGACGTCACCCCGGCCGAACTCCAGCAGGCCAAGGCCTTGCTCCTCCGGCAAATTCCCCTCGGAGAATCCAGCGAAGACGATCTCGCCGGAGGCTTGCTCGCTCGCGCTCAGATCGGCTTGCCTCTCGACGAACCTGTCCGCGCCGCCAAGCTCTACTTTTCAATGACCGCCGCTCAGGTCCGCGCCGCCTTCGACAAACGCATCCGCCCCGCCGGCTTCGTTCAAATCGTCCGCGGCCCCGCTCCCGAATAGCCGGAGTAACGCCAGGTGCAGCGCCCAACATATCCGGCTGACCACGCTCGCCAACTCTTGGGCCGGCTCGTTCGGAATTTCCTACGATTCGCTGAGCCGGAGGACGCAACTCAGTCGTCCGAACGGCGTCACCACGACCTATAACTACGACAGCCTGTCTCGTCTGCTGCCGGTCTTGCATCAATTACCTGGAAGTACCATTGACGGTGCGAGCTATATACTCGATTCTGCGGGTAACCGCACCGCGAAGGTCAATGACCTTCCGGGCCTGCCTGCCGGTCAGGCAGGCGGGGCGACGTCGAACTATGGGTACGACTCGATTTACGAGCTGTTGAGCACGACGCGGGGGTCCAATACGACGGAGTCCTACACCTACGATCCGGTGGGAAATCGGCTGAGTTCGCTCGGGGTGTCGTCCTACAGCTACAACGTCTCGAACGAGATGACCTCGAATTCCAACGCCAGCTACACCTACGACAACAACGGAAATACGACAAGCAAGACCGCTTCCGGAAACACGACGAATTACACGTGGGACTACGAAAACCGGTTGACGCAAGTGACGCTGCCGAACTCGGGCGGCACCGTTACCTTCGAGTATGACCCATTCGGGCGGCGGATTTATAAGCAATCGCCAAACGCCACCAGCATCTTCGCCTACGACGGCAACAATTTGGTTCAAACGGTGAATTCAACGGGTGGTTTGGTCGCTCGATACACCCAGACGACGAACATCGATGAGCCGCTCGCGATGCAGCGCGGCGGAACCACGGACTACTACGAGCAAGACGGGTTAGGCTCAGTCACGTCGCTGGCCAACACCTACACATACGATTCGTTTGGAAATGTGACGAACTCGACGGGCTCTGTCTCTAATCCGTTCAGCTACGCCGGCCGCGAGTTTGACTCGGAAACAGGGATTTTATATGACCGCGCGAGATACTATGACCCGTCTTTGGGCAGATTCGCTACCGAGGATCCCTTGCTGTTTAGCGGTGGGGATTCGAATTTCTACGCCTATGTAGGTGGCGACCCTGTCGATTACGCAGACCCGTTCGGCACGGACCGAGTGTGCCATTTTCCTAGGCTCTGTGGGCATGATATGCCACCTCCGCCACCCAAGTATCTTCTAACGAACGCGTTGCCACCTGGCTCGGTTCGATATACCGCTCCCGGTGGCCAGACTTTCTGGATCCCCGCAAGTGCGAATTGGTGCGAAGAGTGCAAGGCTGCCCAGAAAAATGGTCTGGATCCTTTCGCCGTAGCCTCATCGATTGGCCAAGGAGGGAAATACGACTACCAACGAGACCCGACCAATCATGTCGTCTACAGCCAATTCCAGCAGGCGGCAAACTACTCGGTCGGTGTCCACATGCAATGCGCAGGTTACCCACGATGGACAACCAATGCTATCGGTCTTGGGTATGGCATAACCCATTCCAGTAATTACGGGAAGGGCGCGTCGCAGTGGACTCCAATGTGGGGCGCTGGGTGGGACGCAGCAAAATCTGGAACATTTTCGAATGCCAACTGCGGCTGCAAATGATCTACTTGCGCGGGGTAAGGAGACAGACACCCAATCATGAGAGCGAAGTTGTGGAAAATCGCGCTATGCTCATTACTGGCCGTATCTGGTATCGGCGTCGTGGTAATTCTTCTTGGTTTGTATGGGACACTTCGCCCGCTAGACGCGCTTGGGGATGCTAGCGACAGCTGTGCTAGGGAGGACTTTGCGCCGGTCCCAAACGGGGCCGGATTGGTTGCGACAACGCACTTCACAACGTGCGGCTGGTTTATCGTCCACGGCGATGAAACCACTTATGTTTACGTAAATAAGCAAGGAACGGAAGACAGCAGGAAATCTCTTGTATTCAGGTTCAGCAATTTTGGCCACTTAGATCCCCCACAAATAACGTGGAGCAATAAATCAACTCTTCATGTCTTTGTTCCTGCGGTTGGCGAAGTAACTAAACAAATAGCCACAATCGATGGCGTGACAATTCTCTACTCAATTGGCAAAGAGGATGTACCCGCTGGGGAGTCAGGCAGGACTAGAAGGCGCGTCGCCCTTCTTTTGTCTGTGTCGCTGGTTTTCCTGACAACGATATGCGTGATATCCGTAAAATCCATTCGGAAGCTAAACAAGGTGGCAGCTTAAATCGGTGGTCAGACCTCGTCACTCTGCCCACTGGCGGAGGCACGGTGACCTTCAAATACGATCCCTTCGGCAGAAGAATCGAGAAAATCTCGCCCAGTGCGACCAGCATCTTCGCCTACGACGGTGCCAATTTGGTGCAGACTGTCAATTCGACCGGCGGTTTGGTCGCTCGATACACCCAGACGACGAATATCGATGAGCCTCTTGCGATGCAGCGCGGCGGAGCTACGGACTACCACGAGCAAGACGGGCTGGGCTCAGTCACATCGCTGACCGCCACGAACGGCTCAATCGTCCAGAACTATACTTACGACTCGTTTGGCAACACGACGGCTTCGACCGGCTCACTGCGGAACTATTTCCAGTACACGGGACGGGAATTCGACACTGAAACCGGCCTGTATTACTATCGCGCCAGATACTACGATCCATTCAGCGGCAGATTCACTTCGGAAGACCAGATTGGATTTGCTGGCGGAGGCTTCAATGTGTACCGATATTCGCTCGACAATCCTGTAAATTTGGAAGACCCTTCCGGGCTGACGGTGTCTTGTACCTACAATCAGTCCTCCCGCCAGCTTAGTTGCACGGACGACTCGACGGGAAACGTCATTCTGAACACGTTTGGATATTCGGGCGGAAACGAGGGCAAATGTTCGTGGTGTGTAAACAATCCGGCTACTCAGGGGATGCCTTTTTCAGGCCCAATACCCACGGGCTACTGGAATATCAGTACATGTTTCACTTGGCACAAAATGCCGGACGTGAGTCGCTTGACGCCGTTACTCGGGAGTTCGTTCGACGCGTTCGTTAGGTCACCTGGCTTTCTGATTCATGGAGGTCGCCAGAATGGAGCAAGAACCGCATCGGAAGGGTGCATCATCATCGGTCAGCCGCAGAGAGGAGCGATCTGTCAGTCCTGTGGCGGGATTATGCATGTGATCAGTGGCCTTCCGCCCTCTTCTTCCCCATTCTCTCTCTCTCCACCATATCCGGGAATCCGAGCGCCGTTTTGATATTGGGTGCAGGGTCCCATTACTTAAGGAGGCCCTCAATGAAGATATCCTTTGAGCGAGTAGCTCTTCACACGAAGATGATCTATCCCTCGGGGTGGTGCCTTCTATTTCTGATGTTGGTTTTGCCTCGGCCCTGGTCTTCCTCGCAGACAGACGGGATTGTTCGCCTAATGGACAATTCCGACTGGTGGTCCATAAATCGAGGCCCCGACTCCGATGAAAATGTCCAAACTCAGGAGCGCGAATTTACCAGCTCAAATTTTCAAGTTCTCGGGATCAAATTGGGCGACACTATGTTTAGGGTCGCAGCAGCAAAATTGGGAAAAGCCACAATCATTGAACGAGGGGACGCCTCGACAGGGCGGCGTCAAGTCTGCTACGCATCTCCTGGCAACCGAAACAAGGTGCACCTCATTCTTGAGCAGGGCGAGGTGGAGTATACGTTTTATCTCTTTGCGGACGGCCCTACCTGGGAGGGCGCCGATCGCTGCGTTGATTCAGGGGCCATCTCCACGCATTTAGCAACTGCATCAGGTGTACGCCTCGGCCAAACACCTGCCCAGGTGATCGCGATCCTAGGAGACCCTACCGTAAAACGTGAAAATGAACTTATCTATTCCTTCTCTGTCAAGAAAAAGACGAGTGCCCAGGATCTCAAAGAAGCTAGAGAGCGAAATCCGCATATGAGCAACAAAGACTTCCAAGAGACTTACGGCTCGTACAACCTCGGCGCTGGCATTCTAGCGAAGTTTATGGATTCAAAGCTCACATACCTGGAGGTATCCAGCGTTGAGAGCAACTGAATTTCGATCAAATCAGGAAGGCCTGTGTGAGGAGCAGGTATGATCCCGTTACGTTCAAATACGATTCTTTCGGCCGGAGAATCTGCGAGCGGTCGCCCGATTCGACGAGCATCTTCGCCTACGACGGCGACAACCAAGTAGAAACCGTCAATTCCAGCGATTGCACGGTCGCCCGCTACGCCCAACGACAGAATATTGATGAACCGCTCGCGATGCAGCGCGGCGGAACCACGGACTACCACGAGCAGGACGGGCTGGGCTCAGTCACGTCGGCGGATGGCAGGCCCTTGGCGGCTGCGTTTCACTGGCCGCAACCGAAGCTCACTGCTTTCGCGTCGCACCCCAAATTCACCTCTCATCGGCTTACCATTCGAGGGTGCCGCATGCTTCCGCTTTTTGAAGCGTGCGGGGTTTGGTCATGCTTCACGACGCTCGTCCCTTCATCTTCTCGCGCTCCATTCATCCGCAACCGCGGCGATTTTTCCTGCTCCCTTGCTTCGCCGCCTGAGCTCTTTTCAAAAGTCCACACGCATCCTGATTTGACGCAAATGTTAAAATAGTGAATGGCAACATATTTCGCCACGCCGCCGCACTCGCCGAAGCCTCAAGCCCCATGGCCTGCCCAATACGCACCTTCTGACCGGCTCTGCAGCGAGTCCCCCTCGCACTCTCGATTTGCAAATCGTGGACATCCGGCTTTTGAGCATCGAACGGAAATTCCAAATTCACAGACCGAGAATCACCGCTCACGCCTGTCTGCTCGCTGCGAGAATTCACGAAATCAGGCATTTCGGTTCGCAACACACCCGGAAACCGAACTGCTGCAAATAAAGGACTTAACCCTTCCGGTTCGCTACACTTTTGAGTATGCGGCCAGCGTACTCGCCCTGAGCGGCCAGCGGGACTCTAGGGGCGTTCACTCCAACAAGATCGCCGCGCTGCTTTCCCCCGATGCGCGAACCGGGCGGTCGTCGAAAGCCGAATCGCTTGCTTTGCAGTCCCTCCGTGTTTTCTGCGATCCTTCGCGTGAATACAATCACTGGCCGGACCCCCTCACCTCGCCGATTTTTTCTTGCTCTTCTTTTCCTCGATCACCGCTTGCGCCGCGGCCAGCCGCGCGACCGGCACGCGGAACGGCGAAGCGCTCACGTAGTTCATCCCGACGCGGTGGCAGAATTTCACGCTGTCCGAATCTCCTCCGTGCTCCCCGCAGATTCCCACCTTCAATTTCGGCCGCGACTCGCGGCCGCGTTCGATGCCCCACTTCATCAGCATACCCACCCCGGCGATGTCGAGCGTCTGAAACGGGTCGGCGGGGAAAATCCCCGTCTTGCGCTCGTCCACGTACTCGGGCAGAAACCGTCCCGCATCGTCGCGCGAAAGCCCCAGCGTGGTCTGCGTCAGGTCGTTCGTGCCGAACGAGAAAAATTCCGCCACTTCGGCAATCTCGTTCGCCAGCAAAGCCGCGCGCGGCAGCTCGATCATCGTCCCCACCAGATATTCAAGTTTTACTTTAGATTCGGCGAGGATCGCGTCCGCCACCTTTCGCGTCGCCTCTTCCAGGATTTTCAATTCTCTTTTTTCCATGACCAGCGGAATCATGATTTCAGGCAGCACTTTAATTCCGCGTTTCTGGCAGTCGATCGCTGCCTCGATAATCGCTCGAACTTGCATCTCCAAAATCTCGGGATAGACGATGCACAGCCGGCACCCGCGCAACCCCAGCATGGGATTCGCTTCGTGCAACTGCTCCACGCGCCGCTCGATGGCCGCCCGCGTTGTCCCGATTTTCTTCGCCAGCTCTTCCTGTTTCTCCGGGTCGTGCGGAATGAATTCGTGCAGCGGCGGATCGATCAGCCGGATCGTCACCGGATACCCGTCCATCGCCTCGAAGATTCCGATGAAATCGCGGCGCTGGAACGGAAGCAGCTTTGCCAGTGCCGCTCGCCGCGCTTCCGTCGTGTCCGCGAGAATCATCTCCTGGATGGCTTGCTGCCGCTCGACGCTCTTCTCCGGATGCACGAAATCCTTGAAGAACATGTGCTCGGTGCGGCACAGTCCGATTCCCTCCGCTCCCATTCCGCGCGCGACCTTCGAATCGTGAGGCGTGTCCGCGTTCGTGCGCACTCCCAGCCGCCGCGTCTTATCGGCCCATTTCATCAGCGTTTCAAACGCCTTGGGCGGCTCGGGACGCACCAGGCCGATTTCCCCGGAATAAACCGTGCCGTCGCCGCCATCGAGCGAGATCCACTCGCCTTCGCGAACGACTCTGCCTTTCGCGGTCATCTGTTTCTTTTCAGCGCTGATGTCGAGCGATTCCGCGCCCACGATGCAACACTTTCCCCAGCCGCGTGCGACCACCGCCGCGTGGCTCGTCTTTCCGCCCGTGGCCGTCAGAATTCCCTGCGCCACGAACATTCCTCCCACGTCTTCGGGGCTCGTCTCGCGCCGCACGAGAATCACTTTCTCGCCGCGCGCCGCCCACGCCTCCGCTTCTTCCGCCGTGAAGACGGCCTTGCCAACCGCCGCTCCCGGAACCGCATTGATTCCGGCGGCGATTTTTCTTTTTTCAAGTTCTACTCGAGGTAAGGATGGATCGAGAACGGGATAAAAGAGCCGCTCGATGTCTTCCGGCTTGATTCGTTCGAGGGCTTCTTCCTTTGAAATCAAGCGTTCATTCGCCATGTCAACGGCGATTTGGAAGGCAGCGGAGGGCGAGCGCTTCCCCGTTCGCGTCTGCAGCATGTAGAGCTTGCCGCGCTCGACGGTGAACTCCATATCCTGCATGTCGCGATAATGCTTTTCGAGCTTTTCGCGCACGCGCTCGAGCTGTGCGTACACCTTGGGCATCGCCTTCTTCAATTCCGAAAGGTGCATCGGCGTGCGGATACCTGCGACCACGTCTTCTCCCTGCGCGTTCAGCAAAAAGTCGCCGTAGAAGACCTTGTCGCCCGTGGAGGGATCGCGCGTGAAGCAGACACCCGTTCCCGAATCTTCGCCCGTATTTCCGAAGACCATCTGAACCACGTTGACTGCCGTTCCGAGCAGTCCCGTGATTTTTTCCACGCGGCGGTACGTCACGGCCTTCTCCGCCATCCACGATTCGAATACGGCGCCGATCGCCCCCCATAGCTGTTCGATGGGATCTTCGGGAAATTCCCGGCCGGTCTTCTGGCGAAAGTGCTCCTTGTACTCTCCCACCAGTTGCCGCCAGCCATCGGCGGACACCTCGGTGTCATCCTTCACCTTCAAATAGTTCTTGAGAGCGCGCAGGCGGGCTTCGAGGTCTTCCTTGGAAAGGCCGATTACCACGGTCGAGTACATTTGCACGAAGCGGCGGTAAGCGTCATAGGCGAAACGCTCGTTGCGGGTGGATTCCGCCAGGCCCTGCACCGATTTTTCATTGAGCCCGAGGTTCAGAATGGTCTCCATCATTCCCGGCATGGAGCGCGCCGAACCCGAGCGGACGCTGACGAGCAGCGGATCCTTGGCATTGCCCAGCTTTTTCCCTGTCAATTTTTCGAGGCGGGCCAGATTAGCCGCGACCGCCGCGCGCAACTCTTTCGGATATTTTCTGCCGTGCTTGAGGTAGTAGTCGCAAGTCTCGGTGGTGATCGTGAAGCCCGCGGGAACAGGAAGGCCGATTCGCGTCATTTCCGCGAGCCCGGCGCCCTTTCCTCCGAGCAGGTCGCGCATGTCGCCCTTGCCGTCCGCTTTACCCGCACCAAAAAAATAAACGAATTTCATTTCATCCCCCGGATTTAAAAGTAAAAATTAAGTTTGGATTTGTCGGCGCGCCGACAGTCTTTCGACAGAATTACAAAACTGAAATCTCAAGCTGTACTTCACATTCAAATCGCGACGCTCCCCGACGCATTTGGCGAAATTCAAGTGTCACTTGCGATTGTTTTTGCGCTCCCACTTCACGATCTGCGGGAAACCACTTTCGATTCTTCCGACCCGATCTCCGAAAAATCCGCGATGGTGGAAAACTCCTTCAGCAAGCTCCCCAAAAGCGCGATTCGGTTTCGCCGCACGTCCTCCTCCTCCGCCATCACCAGGACCTTGTCGAAAAACAAATCCACAGACGGGCGAAGTCCGCTGATGGTTTCGAGCGCCTGGCGGTAATGCCGGGCCTTGCGCATCTGCGTTGAACGTTCCCCGATCTTTTGCGCCGCCGTGAAAAGCTCCCGCTCCGGCGCTTCCCGGAACAGCTCCGGGTTCACCGCTGTTTGGCCGCGCTCCGCCTTCCCTGCCGATTTCTCAAGGATGTTGCGGATTCTCTTGAAGGCAGCGGCGAGAGGAATGAAATCGCGGGAATGGCGGATCGCATTGATGGCCGCCACTCGATCGACAGCGTCCGCCAGATTGTCCGCCCCGGCCGCGAAGGCGGCGTTGATTTCGTCGTACGCGAATCCGTGCTTCTCGCGAAGGATGAAGCGCGCCCGCTCGAGCAGAAAGTCCAAAACCTGCTTTTCGACTTCCACGCCCGCCTGGATTCTTGGCGGATGCTCGTGGAGCGCTCGAGCCGCTGCGGAAACAGCCGCCGCAAGGGAAAGCGGAAGCCTTTTATCAAGAATTACTTTAATGATTCCCAACGCGGCGCGGCGCAGTGCGAATGGGTCGCTCGACCCGGTGGGAATCGCGCCGACGGCGAAGCATGCCACCAGTGAGTCGAGTTTGTCCGCGAACGAAACCGCGCACCCGGTCAAGTTGCGCGGAAGCGGGTCGTCGAGTCCCACCGGCTTATAGTGATCATAGACCGCCCAGGCGATTTCCTCGGGTTCGCCCTGGGCGCGCGCGTAGAGCCCACCGACAATTCCCTGTAGCTCGGGAAATTCGCCCACCATCTCCGTGATGAGGTCGCACTTGGCCAGTTCGGCGGCGCGGTCCGATCCCGCAACGTCGGCTTGCGTGACACCGGCGCTGAACCACTGCTCAGCCAGCCACCGTGCGATGGCGCGCATTCGCTCCACCTTGTCGCGATAACTGCCGAGGCGGGATTCGTAAGTGACCGCGGCAAGTTTTGGCAGATAATCCGCCAGCCGCACTTTTTGGTCTGTCTCCCAAAAAAAGCGGGCATCGGCGAAGCGGGCCCGCAGAACCCGTTCGTGCCCGGAGCGAACCAAGCCCTTGGTATCGCGGGGCAGGTTGATGACGGCGAGGAAGTGAGGGGCGAGCTCGGCGTTGCGGGACTCGAGGGCGAAATACTTCTGATGGTCGCGCATCACCGTGATCAGAATTTCATCGGGTAAGGAAAGAAAAGCGGGATCGAAATCGCCCGAAATAACGGTGGGATATTCGTTCAGATAGGCGACCATCTGCAGCAGATGCGAATCTTCGTGCGTGGACAGATGTTTCCGGGCGCTCAACGCTTGGATTTCCAACTCGATTTTCTTCCGGCGCGCTTCAGGGCGGACCAATACGAAGTTCTTCTTGAGCTTGACTTCATACTCCTCAGGGGAAGAAACGGGAATGGAGCCCGCGCCAAGAAAACGGTGGCCCTCCGTCCGATTTCCGGACGTTACGTCCGCAAAGCGGAATCGAACGACCTTGCCCGCCAGAAGCGCGACGATCCAGCGAATCGGGCGAATGAAGCGCGCCCCTGTCGCTCCCGTCCAATACATCGAGCGAGGCCAGGAAATTTCCTGAATCACTTGCGGAAGAATTTCGGAAAGAATTTCGGAGGCGGGGCGTCCCTGGATGGTTTGAACCGTCGCAAGGCACTCGCCCTTCGGCGTGGAGACGAATTTCAGATCGCTGATGCTGACATCCTGCTTCTCCGCGAAACTTTGTGCGGCCCGTGTCGGCGCGCCGACATTATCGAAAGCCACGGATCTCGGCGGCCCGATTATTTCCCGCGTCGAATCTTTCTGCCGGAGCAAAACGTGGCGAACGATCGAGACCAATCTTCGAGGAGCGCCAAAAGTTTCGATCGATTCCGCGACGGTTTGGGACTCAAGCAGCGCGTGTGCCCAAAAATATTTCTCAAGTAACACTTTAAGTTCCCGCGCCGCCCGCGCAATCATCCCCGCCGGAATTTCTTCGCATCCAATTTCAAAAAGAAAATCGCCGCGGGCGATGGTCAAGTTCTTCTTCGCAATTGTGCCGGAAGATTTCAACTTCGAGGAGCGCTTCATGACTCCTCCTGCGAAGTTAAAGCGGCAATCGAACTTCGCTGGTCGAGCCAGGCGTCCGCGACTCGCGTGGCCAGCTTGCGCACGCGCCCGATCATCGCCGCGCGTTCCGTGACGGAGATGGCGCCCCGAGCGTTGAGCACGTTGAACAGGTGCGAGCATCTCAAAGTTAAGTCGTACGCGGGAAGGATCGGGAACCGGGTCTTGGCGATTCCCTTTGCCGAGGGATAGGCACCGAGAAGCCGAGTCGCTTCCGCCTCGTTCAGATCGAATTGCTTGCGCGTGGCAGCCGCGTCCGCGAATTCAAAATTGTATGCGGAAAATTGCTGTTCCTCCGCCAGGCGCACTTGCCCGTAGGTCACTTCGCGGGACCACATCACGTCGTAGACGTTCTCCACACCCTGCAGATAGGCGGCGATGCGGTCGAGGCCGTATGTCAGCTCAACCGAGATTGGATCGAGAGACTGCCCGCCGCTTTGCTGAAAATAAGTGAACTGGGTGATCTCCAGCCCGTCGAGCAGCACCTGCCAGCCGATTCCCCAGGCTCCAAGAGTGGGCGATTCCCAGTTGTCTTCTTCAAAGCGAATATCGTGGTCGCGCAGGTCGATTCCGATCTCCGCCAGGCTCTTTAAGTAGAGGTCTTGAACGTCGGGCGGTGAAGGTTTCAGAATCACCTGCAACTGCGTGTGTTTATAGAGACGGTTGGGGTTCTCGCCGTACCGGCCGTCGGCGGGTCGTCGGCTGGGTTGTGCGTAGACGACGCGGTAGGGATCGGGGCCCAGAACCCGGAGAAAAGTCTCGGGATGCATCGTCCCGGCGCCGACCTCGATATCGTAGGGCTGCTGCAAAATGCAGTTGCGGCGCGTCCAGTACACCTCGAGCTTGAACAGCAGGTCCTGAAACGTGAGGCCCTGCACAGGCCTGTGAGTTTGAACGGGCGTCATCTTGCGGGTGACTCCAAGAGTTCTCGTGAAACCAGCTTTCGGTCGATCTGATTTTCAATCACGTCCAGCATAACATCGGACAGCTCGCGGGCGGCGCGCGGAGAGATAATTCCCTCGCTCAGCCGGTCGAGTTTCTCCGCGAGCATGGCGCGTGCGGCGGCGTGCGCCGCGGGAGAGAAGGCGCGAAGTCCGGGAGTGCGGCACCGGTCGCAAAAGACGGCCGAAGCGCCGCGAGAGAAATACGCGGGCTCACCGGAAGCGATGGGGCGGCCGCAACGGGAACACGAGCTGAGCGAGGGCAGCCATCCGGCCAGCTTGACGGTCCAGAGAGAAAAGTAAGCCAGGGGAAGTTCGGGACGCCGGGAACGTTTAATCGCCTGGGCGGCGAGAAGCAGCAGCCTGAAATTGGCATCCGAGGGTTCGTGCTCGGGCAGGACAGCTTCGGTAACTTCGCTGAAAATGGAGAGAGCGACGCTCGAAGGAAAATCGGAAAAGGCCTCAAGAAAGGATTCGATCAATTCCGACTGATTGATGCGAACCAAGTCGCGAGTCTCCTTCTCAAAAAACCAGATGCGAATGTGCGACAGGCGTTCGAGCGTGGAGCCGAAGCGGCTCTTGGTTCGGCGGGCTCCCGCAGCCACGCCCCGGACCCGCCCCATGTTCCGCGAGAAAAAGCTGACGAGACGGTCGGACTCGCCCAGCGAATAGCTTTGCAGGATGATAGCCTCGGATTCGTGAAGTGGCATTGGATGTCGGCGCGCCGACACGACTCGCGGCCGTCCCGCAGTTTTTTAACTGCGCCCACAGAAGCGAAAGAGCCGCGTGCCGGAAATAAAAATTTTTATCACAGCCATCCGATGGGCGCAATTGAGAAACGACGGTGAAGACGTAAAGCTCCTCTTGAACTGCAGATTGCCGCTTGCAAATCGCGACTCCTTGGCTAGAGTGGTTCGGCGATGCCGGGCAAGAGGAAAATCGGCGCAGTGGACGTGGCCGGCGTGGGGTTGAATGCGACGGACACGATGATTCGCCTGCCGCATTTCCCTGCCCTCGATTCGAAAGTCGAAATTCTCTCCGACAATGTTCACGCGGGCGGGCAAGTGGCCAGCGCCATCGTTGCCTGTCGCCGCTGGGGATTGACCGCCCGGTATTCAGGTAAAGTCGGCGATGACGCGGCAGGAATGTTTCAGCGGCGAGAAATGCGCCGCGAAGGCGTCCGGGCCAACTGGGTGGTGGGAGGGGGGCTGTCAAGCCAGATCGCCTATATTTTAGTGGACGAGATTTCCGGTGAGCGCACGGTTCTCTGGAAACGAGACGCCTCGATAGCCTTGCGACCGAACGAGGTGAAGAAAGACTGGGTCGCCGGAGCTAAAGTCTTACTTGTGGATGGGCACGACACGCCGGCGGCGTCGCGGGCTGCGAAATGGGCGCGTGAAAGTAATACTTTAATTGTCGGGGATTTCGACAACCGCTATCCCGGAGTTGAGAAACTACTTCACTTCGTGGACTATCCAATCATGTCGAAGGATTTCCCACGGCGCTTGACGGGCGAGCGAGATTTGCTGAAATCATTGCCGGCGATTTTGGGGACTTACAAATGCCTCGCCGCGGGAGCGACGTTGGGAAGGCTGGGAGTGATCGTCTGGGATGGCGAAGAGTTCCACCTCTGCCCTGGATTTCGAGTGGACGCGGTAGACACCACGGGTGCGGGGGACGTTTTCCACGGTGCGTTCGCCTTCGGCTTGGTGAATGGCTGGGCGATGGATGAAATTCTCGAATTCAGCTGTGCCGCGGCGGCCCTGAATTGTACGGAGGTAGGAGCGCGAGGCGGAATCCGGAGGCTCGCCGTGATCGAAAATCTGCGGCGAAGGGGTAAGAGGTCCGAACGCGCATTCACGGAGCTGGCGCTCCGGCGAGCGGCGCGGAGCAGCGCCGACTCGATACTCGGTCGGGAGCGGCTCCGCAGATCGAACATGAGAACGAGATGATCCCGCTGAAAAACCTCGATCCGCGAAGGTCCGTCCCGTTCGTGACGATCGCTCTGATCCTGGCCAATGCTGCGGTCTTTTTCCACCAGATTTCGCTTTCCCCGAAAGCGGCTGAAGCGTTCATATTTCATTACGGGCTCGTTCCGGCGCGAATTTCGGCCTTTCTGGCGGGAAATGGCCACGTGCCGGCAGGTCCCGCCCTGCTTCCGCTCTTTAGCTGCATGTTTCTCCATGGCGGATGGCTGCACATTATCGGGAACATGTGGTTCCTGTGGATCTTCGGCGCCAATGTGGAGGACCGGCTGGGGCCGGCGCTGTATTTGTTGTTCTATACGATTTGCGGCCTGCTCTCGGGCGTGACTCAAACGATCTTTTCCTGGGGCTCGCACATCCCATCCATCGGGGCGAGCGGTGCGATCGCGGGAGTCTTGGGCGCTTACATCATGTTTTTTCCGCGGTCGCGCATCCTTACATTGGTTCCGCTAATCGTGTTCTGGTTTACGGCGAGAATCCCGGCGGTGATTTTTATCGGCCTTTGGTTTGCGATCCAGTTTTTAAGCGGCATGAGTTCCTTGAGCATGCCACAATCGGCGGAGATGGGCGGGGTGGCGTGGTGGGCGCATGTCGGGGGATTTGTGATGGGCGCGTTGCTGGCGCTCGTTGCACGGGGCGCGCGGGGAAGCGCGAGGCGGTCGAGCGCGTATTATGAAGGATACTGAAGCCGAGTCGGTAATCTGCGCGGCCCAACCAATGGTCCCGGGTACGAGTCAAAGTAAGTTGGGAATGCTTAGGAGGAGCGAGATGGGAAAACACAAGTGGCCCTTAATCAGCGCAGTCGCCGCGACTTTATTTGCGCTGGCGGCGCCGGTGTTTGTGGCCGGGCAGAACCAACTGCTTGGGCAAGTCGAAGTTGTCGGGAAAACCAAAGTGGACAAATCGTCCGGGGTCTGGGTGGATGGGCAGTACGTTGGCTTCGTAAGCGAGCTCAAAGGAGATAAACAGATTCTTCTGTTGCCGGGCGAACACGAGATTGCGATACGCCAGGCGGGTTACATCGAGCAAGTACAGAAAATCACCGTGGAGCCCCGAAAGAAGACCATCATCACCGTGCATATGGTGAAAGATCCGAATGCCAAATTTGCCAGCGGAGTCACTTCTGAAGTCAAACTTCAGGTGACCCCGGACCGTGCCGCCGTATTCGTGGACGGGGGATACGTCGGCTCTGTGAGGGAGTTCAGCGGCATCGGGCGGGCTATGCTTGTTTCGCCAGGGAAGCATCGCGTGAAGATTGGGCTCGCCGGATATCAGGATTTCACCACAGACATTGACCTGCTGCCAAACCAAAAAATCACAATCAAGACGGACCTGATTCCGGGCAGCATCACGCAGGCGGGCCGTTCCATAAAGAACGACTAGAGAATTCGTAGGGCGCCAAAAAGTCGTCGGGCCGACATGTAAAGCATCACCTGATATTTCACGTGAAAAAGTTCAAGTATGAAGTGCGAACATCGGAAATGCGCAATCTAAAGTAATACTTTACCTATGACTTCTGCTGACGAGGCGTCTTTTGAAACGAAATGTGAGCCGCCATTTGAACTTGGAGCGATGCTGAATGGAAATGGTAAACAGATCAGTTTCTGGACTTGCTTCCTCAAGTGAAGCTTTAAGTTGTAATTTTAGAATGATTCTCTCAAGTAACGCTTCCTTCGTCGGCGCGGCGACAGCTTTCTGAATTGTTCGAGGGCCTGAAATCCATCGAAGGCTGCACTAATCGCTCAGGAAACCAAAACTTCAGCCGGAGGCTCAAAAAATGAGGGAGAAACCATGAGCAAACATTTGACGGCCAAATGGAGCGCCCTGGCGATGGCCCTTGCTATCGGCTTTGCCCCGGCCACGTTGTGGGCGCAACAGGCGGAGACCTCTGAACTTCGGCTGATTCCCTCTTCGAGGGTGGAGAAGCTCGCGGGTGTATGGGTGGACGGGCGGTACGTCGGCTACGTGGATGAATTTAAGGGACACACCACGCTAAGCCTCACACCGGGAAAACATACTCTGGTGATTCGCGAACTCGGGATGAAAGAGACTACTCGCGAACTCGATCTGGCCTCCGGGGGAACGCTGGACTTCGTCGTCCGGATGCTCGAGCCGGAGCCCGTGCCGGAACCGGCGGGCGAAACCGCTTCTTTGAAGATCAACTTCGCGCCGGACAGCGCAGCCGTTTTTGTCGACGGAAAGTTTCAGGGGCCGGTCGTGCAGTTTGGCGGGATTGCGCGGACATTGAAATTGCCCGCAGGAAAGCACGTGGTGAAGATTTCCGAGTCCGGGTACAAGGATTTTGTCACCACGGTGGATCTGGCTCCCGACCAGATGCTCACGATCGAAAACCGGCTCGATCCCGTCCAGACGGCACCCTGAAGCGAACCCGTAGACTGCAGCCACGAGCAGCCCCCAGCGCAGAGGCTCCAGGAAAGCAGGTTATCGAGGAATCGTGACGACGCGGATTGACGTCAGCATGCGAATCCAGCGCGCCGGGCGCTTATCGTGCGGAGCGACGAGACGCAGAGGCCCGTCTTTTGGACCCAGCGGCTCGCCGTCGGCCGCGTACACCACAAGGACGCCGGAATCCTGAAAGCTCGGATCAAGCTCAGGGAGGGCGAAGATCACACGGTATCCGTCCGTAGCCTCGGCTACAATGTACGTCGTCATGGCCGCGCCCCGCAATTTCTCGCCCTGGGGAACACCCGCCTCCCGAAGCAAGGCCTCGAGCGGCACACCTTCGTAGGAATGGGTTTGATGCTCGTGCTCGTTGTACGCTTTCACGGTCTGGTGCGGCATAGCGCGCAAATCCGCCATGGACAGTGAAAGTGGCTTTTCCACACTGCCCGTGATCGTCAAGGCGACCGCCGGCTGTTGGGATTGACTTAGAGCCGTGGAACTGGCAAACAAAATCGTAACGGCGACGCCCAAGACGATTCCGAATTTTGCAACCAGTTTCCGCCTTTCCTTCATCCCCGTTCCCTTCCCTGCGGCTCGACCCTGACAAGCGCCATCTTCAGGAGGCGGATGCCTCAACGGCGCGCGCCAGAAAATCGCCGAGTTGGCGCGTGCCGGCGCTGCCTCCAAGCTCAGCTGGAAGCTTGCGCTCGCTCAGGGCGAGGCGAACCCCCGTTTCGATGGCGCCTGCTTCTGCGGCCAGGCCAAGGTACTCGCACATCATCCCGGCGGCAAGGACAGCGCCGATGGGATTGGCGATGTTTTTGCCGGCGATATTGGGCGCGGAGCCATGAACCGGCTCGAAAAGAGAAACCTTGCCGGGATGGATGTTGCCCGAAGGGGCAAGACCGAGACCGCCGATAAGCCCTGCACCCAGGTCGGAGGCAATATCGCCGAAAAGATTGGAGGTGACGATGACGTCGAATTGCGAAGGGTCGCGAACCATCTGATAGAGCAGGTTATCGATGTATTGGTGCGAGGACTCGATATCGGGATATTCGGCGCGAACCGTCTTGAATACGCGCTGCCAGAGATCATGGCCAAAAGTGAGCGCGTTCGATTTGTCGGACATGCACACGCGTTTGAGCTTTTTCGCGCGCGCGAATTCGAACGCGTAGCGGATAATGCGCTCCACGCCTTTGCGCGTGTTTAAATCCTCCTGCGTCGCGATTTCGTCGGGAGTTCCCTTCTTGAAGAATCCACCCATACCGACGTAAAGCCCTTCGGTGTTTTCTCGAAAGACGACGAAATGGACGTCGCGCTCCGTGCACTCTTTCAAGGGACAGAGACGAGAGTCGTACAGATAACAAGGCCGCGCGTTGACATACAGGTCGAGCTGGAAGCGCAGCCCGAGCAAAATTTCGGCGGCGTGGATGTTGGAAGGAACGCGCGGGTCTCCCATGGCCCCGAGAAGTATGGCGTCGAAATTGTTTTGCAGATTCTCAACCGCACCGGGAGGAAGTGTCGTGTGGTCGTGCAGGTAGCGGTCGGCGCCCCAGTCGAATTCGGTAATCGAGAGCGCGTGGCCGTGGGCGGCCGCGGCGGCATTCAGGACCTTGACAGCCTCCGGAATAACTTCCTTGCCGATGCCGTCGCCAGGGATGATTGCAATGCGATTTTTGCGGGCTAGTTCAGAGGGCGGCATACGAGCAGCGAAACTAGCACGCAAAGCAGCGAGAGGCAAGACGCCAAGGCATACAGACGAGACTCATACGAGTCGGAACGCGCAATGCGGCTTCTCTGCGGCTTTGAATACGGCTAGGAAGAAATTGAAATAGGAGTTCATCCGCCGCAGGCGGCGTCCGCGAAGATCACCAGACATATCCCCTGTTGTCCCTTATCACCGCCCGATCAGTACTCTTTCTCTGCCCAGACAGTTATCTATCTATCGCCGGGCTAAGGTTTTATCCCGAACTGCCGAAATCATAGGGAGTGTGAATAGTTGCACGCTACGGTCCAAGAACCGTCGTGGTCGCCGCCGGGGGGAAAAATGAAGAGTCGCATGCCGATGACCAAATTCTTGGTGTTGCTCGTGTTGCACTTGGCCATTCTTGTTCCCATCCGGGCCCAGCAGGCGCCAAATCCACCCGTCAATCAGGACGATATTAACAAGCAGCTCTTGCAGCGTTTGCAGGAACTCCAGGCAGAAGTAGATCAGCTCAAGGGGCAGCTGGCAGCGGCGTCCTCCACTTCTTCTACTCCTGCATCGGCTGCCAGTTCGCCTTCCCCCGCGGCTACAGCGGCAGCCGCCCCGGCGCCCGCGCCCGCACCGGGGGCAGCGCCGGCACAGACACCGGAACCTGAGGCCGCTCCGGTGTACCAAGCTCCCCCGGTGAATGAAGTCGCTCCGCGGCTGAAGATGATAGTTTTTGGCGACGTCGGAGCGCAGGGTTATAGCCACAGTCCCGACACATTCTTATTCGGCTCGCTGGATCTTTTCATGACGGCGCGGCTTTCCAGCAAGGTCAGCGTCCTCGGAGAGGTCCTGTTCATCGCGGAAAACGACAATTCGTTGTCTCCCGACGTGGAGAGGCTGATTCTCACCTACCGCCAGAATGACTACTTCTCGATATCGGCCGGGAGAATGCACTCATGGATCGGCTATTACAACACAGCGTTCAATTATGGAGAATTTCTCGAGACCACCACCGATCGCCCCTTTATCTATGCCTTCGACGATCAAGGAGGCGTTCTGCCCATGCAGGAAGTAGGGGTCAACATGACGGGCAGAATTCCCTCCGGAAACTTGGGAGTTCATTATGTTCTGGAATTGGGAAATGGCGAGGCGTGGGGACCGAATGTTGAACCCACTCAGAACAATCAGGACGCCAACAACAGCAAGTCGGTCAACGGAGGGCTGTACATGCAGCCCGAGCGTCTCTCAGGCCTCCAGCTTGGATTCTCGTTGCGCCACGACAACTTGACGATTCCAGGGCCTGCCGTTCATGAAACCATCGCCACGGCTCACGTCGTTTTTATCGATACCCGGTACGAAATCCTCAACGAAGGCGTCATCGTCCGGCACACGGAACCCACCGGCCCCGTATTTCGCACTTATGCCTTCTACACCCAGTTCTCCCGCAAATTTGGTCACGTCCGGCCCTACTTTCGCTATCAGTATTTCAACGCACCGAACGACGACCCGGTCTACATTTACGCCGGCCCCAACGATTACGCGCCTGGTTACGTCAATGGGTTCGTGGCGCGACTCAATGGGCCTTCAGCGGGCGTTCGATATGACTTTTCAGGCCATTCGGCTCTCAAGCTTCAATACGACCGCATTTCTGAGAGGGCGCTGCCAACGACCAACGGCCTGACCGCACAGGTCGCATTCACGTTCTAACGGAGACGCCGATGGCAAAAGAGAATGGTTCCCCGGCATTCTGGTTTTTCTTGATCGCGATAGCGGCTGTTTCAGCGGCTCTCTGGTCGGGAGTCACAGCGCCTCCAGTCCGCGCCGCCGGGGGCGCCATCGTTGTAATCGTGAATTCCGCGAATCCGGTGGACAACCTGACAACATCCGAACTTAAAAAGCTTTACCTTTCGGACCGAACCCGCTGGGAGACCGGAAAGGCCGTCGCTCCCGTAATGCTTACACCCGGAGCGCCGGAGCGAACCGCATTCCTGAAAACGGTCTGCGGAATGAACGACTCCGACTTCAGCAACTACTTCATGCAGGCCGCCTTCACCGGCAAATCCGCAACCCCTCCGAAAGAGGTAACCAGCGCAAGCGCTCTGAAGAGTTTCGTCGCGGACACCCCCGGCGCGATAGGTTTCCTCAAGGCCGGCGATTTTCAAGGCAATGAAGCCGGAATTAAGGCCGTGAAGATCGACGGCGCGGCCGCGACCGACGCGGGATACAAGCTCAAGATGTAAACGCAGTTTGGATTGATTGCTGCGGGGGAAGGCGCTCGAAATGCGATGGACAATTAAAAGACGCCTCTTCGGACTCACCATCAGCGGTCTCGTTTTCGTAGCCTGCGTGAGCGCCACGGGGTATTGGGGAATCACGTCGGTTGAGAGGACAACGGCCGATGTGGCGGCCACGAGTTCGGCCATCCGCAATCATATCGAAGCAGGAGTGTTCAACGACCTGACGCGAACAGATGTCTCCGCGGTTTTCACCGCCAAAGGCGACGAGCAGAAGGATAAAGTGGACGCCTTCCATCTGGATTGTAATCTGCTGCGGGATCGCGTGACCAAGGCCCGCGGTTTTGCGGTGGACCCCAAAAGCCGGTCCATGCTCGACGCCGAACAGCAGTTGATGGAGCAATACCTGACCGCCGGCGACGCACTGGTTGGCGCCATCGTAAAGAATCCGGCCCAGGCGGCTTCGCAGCTCGGCCCATACCTGCAGCTTTACAAATCCCTCCAGGAGAAAATCGAAGAAACCAGCGATCAGCTCTCCAAAAGCGCCAAGGATGCGGAAGCGAGCGCGACGGCCCGCGGGCAGCGCGCCATTCACGCTACTTTTATCATGTGCGGCATTTCGCTCCTATTGCTCCTGACGGTCGCTATGCGCATTACGCTCAGTATCACGCGTCCTCTTGATGCCTTTTCGCATAAATTCAAGGCGATGGCCGAGGCAAACGACCTGACTTCACGCGTGGACCAGAGCCGGGACGATGAGATCGGGCAGTTGGGCGCGTGTCTGAATCAGTTTGTAGACAAAGTGCAGGAGATACTCTCCCAGATCGCACGAACCGCCCAGGGGGTCGCCACGGCCAGCGATGCTCTCTCTAGCACCAGCCAGCAAATCAGCGCCAATTCGGAAGAGACTTCCGCTCAAGCTAAGGTTGTCTCCGACGCCACCGTGCAGATCAGCCAGAACCTTCAAACAGTCGCGACGGGCGCCGCGGAAATGGGAGTGAGCATCAAGGAGATAGCCAAGAACGCCTCCGATGCCGCAAAAGTGGCCACAGGCGCCGTAAAGGCCGCCGAAAGTGCGAATGAGACGGTATCCAAGCTCGGCGAATCCAGCATGGAGATCGGAAACGTAATCAAGGTGATTACTTCGATCGCGCAGCAGACCAATCTGCTGGCCTTGAACGCTACCATCGAAGCGGCCCGCGCCGGCGAAGCGGGCAAAGGATTCGCCGTGGTTGCCAACGAAGTGAAGGAACTTGCGAAACAGACAGCCAAAGCCACCGAGGATATCGGCAAGAAAATCGGAGCGATTCAGAGCGACACGCACGCGGCGGTCGAAGCCATTGGCTCGATTACCAGCGTCATCAAGCGAATCAATGACATCTCCAACACGATTGCCACTGCCGTCGAGGAACAAGACGCCACGACCAACGAAATGTCGCGCAACGTCACTGACGCGGCGCAAGGCAGCAGCGCAATTACCTCGAATATCGCGGGCGTGGCTAACGCGGCCGAGAGCACGTCGCGCGGGGCGGGAGATACCCAAAGGGCCGCTCAGGAACTGGTCGACGCTTCGTCAAGGTTGCAGCATCTGGTGTCCCAATTTAAAGTGGAAAGCAACAGCCGGGCTGGAAACGGAAATTCGTCGCTCCAAACTGCGAACGTCAATTGATCGTTTTCGGAAATCGTCTCCAGTTTTTAACCCTCCGTTTCGTTGCTCTCTCGCCAACGTCACATCCCAGCCTCATCCAGCAGATCCCATAAGTCAGACCTCCGCTTCCTGCGGTCTGCGCGCATCTCTGCCGGCACAACCGTAGCGCTCATCCCGCGGCGCGCGTGCCCGGGGCGAACGCAGGCGAAGCAGTACTATTGACCGGAGGTATGCAAGGTATTAGTTTTATTGATGCCATTTGTGCTTGTCTGCAGAGGAGGGGTCATGGATGACCGGCGACGGAGCAAACGGCTCCCAATCCATATACCCGTAAAAGTCTACGGTCGGACCACGGAAAACCAGCCATTTCGGGAAGCAACGGAAATGAAGGTCATCAGCGCCCACGGCGGAATGCTGCCGCTTTCCCCGGAAGTGGAATGCGGGCAGACGGTCCTGCTGGTCAACAGCGTTACGAACGAGGAGCGAATTTGCCGGATCGTTAACGTCGAGCCGGAAAACGGGTCGCCTAAGAAAATTGCCGTGAACTTCCTCGAAATGGACGGCGATTTCTGGCACGTGTATCAGATCGGCGAAGAAGAGCCCAGGAAAAAGTAAGCAGGCCCCGAAGACCCGCAGCGCGTATTTCCGAAATTTCACCTCTGTGTGGTTCCCTGCCCGAGTTCGTGTGACAATGGGTATTCTCTCGCCGTCGCGAGCGCAAGATAGACGGCCTGATGCGCTTCCTGACTGCGCCTCGATCGCGAAGGAGCACCAGCAATGCCGAAATTCGAGAAGCACATTTTTATCTGCACCAATCAGCGCCCGCCCGGGAATCCGAAACGGTGCTGCAATGCGTCGGGCGAAGGCCAATTGGCGGCGGCATTCAAGGCCAAGCTCGCCGAACGTGGATTGCAGAAAAGAGTGCGCTCAAATAAGGCAGGATGCCTCGACCAATGCGATCACGGGCCGACCGTGGTGGTATATCCCGAGGCAGTTTGGTACGGCACGGTCGGGCCGGAAGACGTGGACGAAATCATTGAATCGCACATCGTGGGCGGAGTGCCGGTGGCAAGATTGATGATCCCGGATGATTGCCTGAATTCGAATCATGTCGCCGAGGGAAGGCCCTGCGATTTTTTGCAGAGGAGGCGGAAATAGAGGAGCGCAGCCGCGGATTCGAAAAGCCTCGCCCCGAAAACTACCGGGACTTTTTCCGCGTCTTCCCCGCTTTTCGAGGGCCGATGTAGTGGAAGCGAATCAGGTAGATGTTTTCTCCCCTGCCGTGTTTTGCCACCTTCAGCAGGTCCAGCACGCCTAAAAATCCAGACTCGCGGGCCAGCGCGGGAGTAATGTCGGGAAAGCCGATAGGCTCGAGCGAATCGATTTCAATCGCGCCTTCTTCCATTGGATAACGCGCGCCGACGCGAACATGCGGGCGAGTCCAAATGCGAACGCTGCAGGTGATTTCACCGCTGCGGACGCCGTCGCGAAGCCGTTTGGTGAAGGTCACGGGTCGGATGCCTCGGGCGCGGGAAATTCTATATCGAATGACCGGATCGCGCGGACCGGCGCGCTACGAAATGGTAGGCACGCCCGATGGAAGCAGGGGCACGGCGTGTGGGTCAATGCCGCGGACTAGAGAGGCAGGGCTGGCGTTGAGCGCAGGCAGAAATCGCGATGCATGGGCGCGATGCCGCTCAAGAAAATGTGCTTGAGCCCGGCGTCCCCACGAGCGAATGAAGAAGTAATTGATTGCTGCGCCGGCGCCTCCACTCAGCAAAGGGACGAGCCGCGCCGACCACTTTTCGGCGATTTCGGCGCCCACCTTCACGGCGACGGCATCTACCAGCCGCGGAATCACACGTTCGGCGGCTTGTTTCTCGAGGAAATCGCGGCCGAAATCAACACCCGCGGCGGTCGCGGCGGCCAGCCAAAGATCGGTGGATTCTTCCTCGGTGGCAAATTCGAAGCCGTGAACCAGGCTCAGCTTTTGGAGCATCCGTATGGTGATGGCGGCGAGGATTCCGGCGTCAGGAACGAGAGTGAGGAGGCCGCCAATCCCGAGGCCCGCGCCTTCAAGCGCGGCCGCTTTGGCCGAGCCCGAAATTACGTCGTCGGCGATCGGCGTGATCACTTCCTCGCCCAGAAGAAACATCTGGTCCCACGAGCGCACGGGAAGACGATGAACACGGCAGACGTGCGCCAGATACGCCTGCGGGTCAACCTGAACCTGCCGGTAAGCCCGGAGGAACGCGGCCTGCGTTGAAGATTGCAGGATTCGCAGGGGCCAAGCGCGTTTGCGTGTTTTAGGCATCGTCTATTCCTGCTTACACCATCGTTCTAAAATTCGCGGCACACCCGCGAATTCGATCGTGCCACATCCCCAAATCTATCAAAGAAAACCCTGCGAAGTGAATAGGACTACGTCGCCGAAAGAGCACTGTTTGGCGCCGGAGCTGGCGGGACCTGAGCAGGCGGTGCGCTGCTCGTTGCCGGTGCCGCACCGGCCGCTGCCCCTGACCCGCCGGGAGCCTCTTCCGAGGCCGAGTCCGGCTGGTTCTTCAGAGTAAACCGAACGCCGCGCTTGGCATTCTCATCAACCGTGCGTTGCCAGTCGAGTTGATTCAGAGCGATAGTGCCCGGTCCAGCGTAGTCCACGACATAGTGCAACTGGTCGCCGGCCATCCAGTAATCGGTCGCCGCGTACATGGTTCCGTCTTTGAGGTAGAGAAGAACGGTTGGCGTCGAAGCAGCCACATTGCCCGTCACGGGATTATTGTCCGGCGAGCCCTCGGCTGAGTAGGCGCCAGTGGAGGAATAATCCGGGCTCGACGAGGGCGTGTTGGTCGAATTGTAATCGTCGGGCGATGAGTAAGGTGAGTTGTACCCATTCGATGGGGGAATGTCGTTCAAGTTGTAATCAGTCCCGGAGGACCCGCAATAGTCCTGAAACTGCGCGGGCCACGAAGGGTCGCAAGGATTGCTGTTGAAGTCGTAGTTGTAATAGGGGTACGGCGAATAATAAGCGGGGTAGCCCCAATATCCCCAACCCGGGCCCCACCCGTACGGGTATCCGTATCCTCCCCACCAACCAGGACCCCAGAACCCGCCCCAGCCCCAACCGAAGCCGACGCCGAATCCCAGGCCCCAACCGCCGCCCCATCCCCATCCACCCCAACCCCAGCCGCCCCATCCGTAGCCGCCCCAACCATAGCCGCGCCTTCCATAGCCGCCCCATCCATATCCACGGCCGCCATAGATGAACGACGAATGGTAATTCCCTCCGAAGCCCGAGCGGCCGAAGGAATTGAAGCCTGCCACGTTGGAACGGCTGCCGAAGGGATCGCCAAAACGCGAACCGGAAAATGCCGATGAATTCGCCCCGAAGCGCCCCGAATTGTGGGCGCTCAGCGAAGTGTTGCCGAACGAGGGATGGGCTACAGAGTGAGAAGAGGACGGCGCGAATGAATGAGAAAAATTGTGGGAAGCATCCGCAGAAGCCCCGCCGCGCGCGGAGCCAAAGGAGTGCCAGCCGCCGTCGGCTCGTGCACTGGACGAGGGCCGGCTGAATCCGCGAGCCGCTGGAGAACTATAGTTGAAATGGCCGTAGTTGCGGGCGGAAGCCGATCCACCGAACCTCGCCGAAGAAGGACCATGCGAGAACGAGCCGCCCCGGTTTCCCCAATATCCGAAGCTGGGGCGTCCAGAAGCGCCTCTCGAGGCGCCGTAACCGCGTCCCGCGCCATTTCCTGAGCCGTAATACGAACGGTAGGCCCCGCCGCCGCGCGGACCTGCCGAGTACCCGCGTGCTCCACTGGAATAGCCGCGGAACCCTCCGCCCGAATAGCCCCGATAGCCGCCACCCGAAGGCCCGCGAAATCCTCCGCCGGAAAATCCTCCGTGATAGCCGCCTCCGCCAAAGCCGCCGCCGTGAAAACCTCCGCCACCGCCTCCATGGAAGCCGCCTCCCCCGCCACCATGACCACCGCCCCGCTGGGCGTAGGCCGGCATGGGACAAAACGCCAAGGCCGCCAAAACCAAGAAGCAAAATGCCAGGAAACCAAAGCGAGAGGCTTTCATTTTTTACCTCCGCAAAAAAACGCGGCTGGGAGGGCGCGGCTGCTATCGCCATCCTACTCCATTTGATTCGCGGCGCAACAGTTCGGTTGCAGCCCGCCGCTTTGGGGGCACCCTGGTGCGTCGCCAAGGCGGAGCAATACCCAAGTGTGTAAACACGGCTCGAAGAGGAAAGTTGCGCAAACCTTCGCGGGGTCTGCTTTTGGCCCTCCCGCTCAGTAATGAGCGGCGTAACTTACTGTCCCGGCTGGAATTCAAGCGGGAGCACGTTCGGCGAGAAAGACGCCCAACAGCACGATCGGCGTCGCGAGAAGCAAATGGCCCGTGGGACGCTCCCCCAAAATCGCAGCAGCCAGGAGGATTACGATGAGAGGCTGAAGGTAGCATACGGCGCCAAGACGGGAAGCTGTGGTGTGCCGAAGTGCCCAATAAAAAATCAGATAGGCTGCAATCGAACTCCCCGCCGCCATGTAAACCATCGCGGACCATCCCTCCCATCCCACCGACGCCCAGTCAAGGTGGATCGCCTGGTGAACCGTCAGAGGAAGCAGCACGACCGTGGCCGCGACGGTGCTGAACGTGGTCATCGAAAGCGAATCGTACTGCGCGGCGATACGCTTCCCGAATACGACATACAGAGCAAACCCGATGGCGCCGAGCAGCGAGATGAAGTCCCCCATGAGAAACGGTGAATTACGCACGGAGCCCGCGTCGGTTTCAAGCAGGAGTATGCCGAAGGAGCAGACCACCAGGCCGAGAATTTTTCCCGGCGTGAGGTGCTCGAGTTTCAAAAGCCAGGCGAGCAAAAGGATAAACACCGGCCCGGAAGACGTGATCACAGCCGAATGGCCCGACGAAGTGTAGCCGAGACCCACGGTGAAGAGCCCTTGATTCAAAATAATATTGAAGACGCCGAGATAGAGGAAGGGCCAGAGATCGCGAGCCTGCGGGCGCGCCCGATTCGATGATGCAAAATAGATAGCCAGCACGATCGCGCTCGCAACCACGAATCGCAAGCACGCCAGGGTGACCGGCTCGAAATGCCGCAGAGCTATTTTCCCGCAGATGTAATTGAGCGACCAGAGCAGGAGCATCACAGCCACCCAAAAGCCGAGCACAAATGGACTGGGATGGCGCGACTCCGAACGCGAGGAAAGGTTCACGAGCTATTCGATGACCTCGCTGCGGACCGCGAGCGACTCGATGCGATCGCGGCGGGGAGCGAAGCCCAAGCCCGGAGTATCTGGCGCCAGAATCGTGCCGCGCGGCGTGACTTCCACCTCCGGCGTGATGACATCCTCTGCCCAATAGCGCTTGCTGGCGGAAACGTCGCCGGGAAGTGAAAAATTCGGCAATGTGGACATGGCGATATTGTGGACGCGTCCGACGCCCGATTCGAGCATTCCGCCGCACCAGACCGGGATCGAGTTTGCTTGCGCCAGGTCGTGAATCCGGCGCGCCGCGGTGTGGCCGCCGACGCGGCCGAGCTTGATGTTGATGATTTTGCACGCTCCCGTTTCGATGGCCGCACGGGCGTGTTCCAAATCGTGGATGCATTCGTCGAGGCAGATGGGAGTCTGGAGTTCGCGCTGTAGCTTCGCGTGGGAATAGATGTCGTCGTGGCCGAGCGGCTGCTCGATCATGATCAGGTAGAAATCGTCGAGCTGCTTCAGCAGCGGCGCGTCGGCGAGAGTGTAGGCCGAATTCGCGTCGGCCATCAGCCGAATCCGGGGAAACCGTTCGCGCAGCGCCCGGACAGGCGCGACGTCATGACCCGGCTTGATTTTGATCTTAATGCGCTGGTATCCCGCGGCCAGCTCGCGCTCTACCTTGGCGATGAGTTCGGAAATCGAAGGCTGGATCCCGATCGAGACGCCGCAGGGAATCTCCGGCAGAGTCCCGCCCAGCGCTTTCCAGAGGGGCTCGGACTTTCGCTGTGCCTCGATATCCCAAATCGCGGACTCAAGCGCAGCCTTGGCCATGTTGTGTCCGCGCACGCGAGCGAGAAGGTCGAAAACCTCGGCGGCGGACTCGATTTCCCTCCCCTGGAGTATAGGGAAGAGAAAATCGCCCAGAATGTGCCACGCGGTCTCGACAGTCTCGTAGGAATAAAACGGATTCTCCCCCGCCGTGCATTCGCCCCATCCCGTCGCACCGTCCTGAGTTTCGGCCTCGACGAGAAGGATGCGGCGGAGCGATGTGGCGCCGAAACTCGTCTCAAAGGGAGAAAGAAGCGGCAGGTGGATTTCGCGAAGGGTGATTTTTTTTAGGCGCATCGAATCGCGCAGATATTGTTATCGAGATATGTCCGAAAGCCAAGCGGGAATGCTGGAAGTGCGTCGTGGCGACGGGCCGCATAGAGCCGAATATCGGTGCAATCCAAATCGGAATGAAGTGCGGGCGGCGCGAAAAGGGAAAATCCTAGTGGCCTTGAGGCGCCGAACCGACCCCCGGGATTGAAGATTCCAGTTCAAGAATGTAGTTCACGGTTTGACCTGATTTTTCAACCGAGGTGGCAGCCAGTCCTTGAGCGAACTGAGCCTGGAATTGCTCGCGCAAAGCGGTCTGGACGTTCAGTGCCGCCATTGGATCCGAGACTTTGAGCGCCCCGATGTCGGCGGGAAGCGCGATCCTGGTTGCGGCGCGGACGCTCTCAGGGGTCTTCCCCAGGACTGCTCGAACGCGGGGTGAATCGAGCCACCATTCGGCGACCAGCCGGTCGGTGGGAAGGCCCGCGTGAAGCGGGCTGTCTGTGATGCCGTAACAATTGGGAAGATAGCGCCGCGCGATAATGCCAAGACGATTGAAATTGAAATAGGCGTTTTTGAGTTCGAGAGGATCGAAGGTCCACTCGATCAGCCGGATGCCCCGGTCGAGCGCGTCTTCCCGCTGTGCGAGTTTCAGACGGCGGCCGATGCCGTGATTTTGATACTCGGGCAGGACCGCGGCCATGTGCGAATGAAGAAATCCCTCCCCATCTCGATGCCCGGCAAGCGCCATGGCGAAGCCGATCATCCGGCTGCCCTCAAACGCGCCGTGGGAGAGGCCCCCGGTGTGTTCCCCGACGACAAAAATGGCCGAAGGGACAACGATGTCGCGTCCCCAGGTGAGCTGCTGCAGGCGGACGCATTCGTCAAATTCGGCGAGGGAGTGGAGAGGCCTGACCTGGATTTCGTTTGGCACTAGGATTCGGCCTTCGCGGCAGAAGCGCCGCCGGCTTCCGCGCGTTTGGAGGCGTCCCACAGCTCTTCTTTCCGCACCCGCGAGATGTCGGCGAAAACGGCGCCCTCGCGGCGCGCGGCGGACTCCATCCATTCAAATCGCCGTTTGAATTTTCGATTGGCTTTCTTGAGGGCGATTTCGGGATCAACGCCGAGGAAACGGGCAATGTTGACTCCGGAGAAAAGGAGGTCGCCGACTTCCTCTTCGACCCGCGCGATACCTGGAGATTGATTGAGAGCTGCTGCGATCTCGCCTTCCTCCTCCCTCAGTTTTTCGAGGACCCCCTCGACCGAATCCCAATCGAACCCGATCCGCGAAGCCCGCCGCGTGAGTTGATACGCCTCGAGAACGGCGGGAAGAGACCGGGGGATACCGGAAAGAATGGATTCGTCTTTGCCCTTCTTTCCCGCTGACTTCCCTGCCGAAGCGCGTTCGGCGGCCTTGAGCTGCTCCCAATTCTTCAAAACATCGGCGGAAGTCCTGGCGTTCGCACTCCCGAAAACGTGCGGGTGGCGGCGAACCATCTTGGTGTGAACGGATTCAATCACTTCCGCGGCCGTAAATGCGCGGGACTCTTCGGCGAGGATGGAATGGAACACAATTTGGAGAAGCAGATCCCCGAGCTCCGAAGCGAACTCTTTCACGTTGCCGGAGTCCATGGCGTCGAGGGTCTCGTAAGTTTCCTCGACAAGAAATTTGCGGAGGCTGGCATGAGACTGTTCGCGGTCCCAGGGACATCCATTCGGCGAGCGAAGGCGGCGTTGCAGCGCCATAAGGCGGGCGAACCATTCGCCGGCGTGTTTGTCTGCCGCGGTGACGCTAATGCGTTTGGCGCGCCGCTTCGCATTGGATTTTCTCTCGCCCGTGGAAGATTTGCGTTTCATAGAGGCTTCATTTTAGCGGCGCGGGAAAGATTTTGCGAGGAGGCTCTGCGGGAGCGTCAAACGGTGCGGGAAGTGAGCCGCGCGACGAGAAATTCCATGTAAGCGCGGGGGTTGGGGTTCGAAGATTTCAGCGCGCTGTCGGCTTCCGCCAGATCGACGAGGCCCGAGAGCAGCTCTTTTTTGCTGAAGCGGTGCGCGTTCCGGAGCGCGGCCCCCGCGGAATTCGGGTTCATTCCCAGCGAACGCGCGGCATTGTATGGATTCGTCGTCGCGGGAAGCTCGCGGGCTTCGATCAGCTTGCGGTACGCCCAGGCCAGCGCGCCGACGATGACGATGGGTTCGTCGCCCTCGCGAAGAAGGTTGTCGAGAAATGAGAGAGCTTCGGTGCGGCGGCGGGCCGAAAGCATGTCGGCCAACTGCCAGACGTCATTCTTCCGCGCCGAGACAACAAGGGCGCGGACGTCGGCGGGGGTGATGCTGCCGCGCCCTCGGGAATACGCGGCGAGTTTGTCTACCTCTAGCCGGATCCGGGCGGGTTCGCTGTCGCAGATTTCAGCGAGAAACGAGGCGGCCGCCGGCTCCATTTCCGCCCCGAGATCTCGAGCCATTTGCGCGGCAAGCGCGGATGCGGATTCCTCGCCGAGCGTGAGTTCGACGAGAAGCGCGCGCTCGGCCAGCAGCTTGAAAAAGCGCTGCCGCCGGTCGAGTTGGGCGGCTTCGATGAGAAGCAGCGTGAAGGGGGCGGGATCGCGCAGATATTTCTCAAGAGCTTCGAGAAGCGCTTCACGCGTTTTCTCCGGCATCTCCTCAAACGCTTCGGCTCCCTCGGCGACGACGACCTGGCGGGGAGAAAGCATCGGCATGGTCTGAACGCGTTCGAGGAGATCGTTCCAGCCGGAAGAGTCCTCGGTGGCGATGCGGGCGACGGCCCAGGAGCGGGCGGGTTCGGGAACGCACGCTTCGATGATTTTTGCCCGGCAAAGATCGCGAAGGTACGGGTCGGAGCCGAGGAGCAGGACGCCGGGAACTGGGGTGCCGCCGGCGAGACGCTCGATTAATTTTTCGGAGTTGATCGGAGGCATCGGATTCCGCCGCAGGGCATTGTACGGGATTGAAGGCAGTGGAGAGAAGGCCTTCGCGCCGCGGGATCGAATGCGGAAGCTGAAACCTTTTCAAAAACTGTCGAGCACCCCGGAGACAAGCTGGGAAGCAAGATCGCGGGACATGCGGCGCAACGCGGGGCTTTGCTCGTTGAAGAAGCTCTGCACGTCGCTCGAGATTTGGTACTGCTGGCGGAAGATGACGTCTTTGTTGGAATAGACTGCTTTTTCGGATTTGTTGTCAATCAGCTCGACGCGCGTGTGGACGGTGACGAGCATCGTCCGGACTTCCCCTGTTTCGGCGTCGAAAAGAAGCGGAGTGGTTTCGATGGAGAGAACCTCTCCATGGAGGACGGCATCGGCGGAAGCAGGGTCCTGGGTGACCCGGTATTTGGTGCGTGAAATGAACTCGCGAATGACAGCCTCGGTGAACATCTGCTCGACGCGGTATTGAGGGGTGTCGTTCTTGAAGGCTGGGATGGCAATTTCGTGCCAGCCGGAAGGAAGCGAGGAATCGTGCCCCGCGACGTGGTAGCCGCAGCCGGAAATAAACAGAGATCCAAAAAAGACGAGAGAAATCAGAACGAGACCCAGGGATTTTGCGCCCGGGATTTTATTGCTTGGCAAGCAACTCCTCCGCGATGCGAACGGCGTTTCCCGCCGGGAGGCGAAGATTGTCGGCCGCGCCCCAGAACCAGAACGAAGAGGGGTGCAAATCGTCGGGGCGAGCGACCGCCAGATGGATCTCATTTTCGCCGGCCACGCTCACATTCGACGGCGCCGGATCGTCCGGACCGGCGATCCGCGCACCCAGACTCGCGAACGAGGCATGCAACTGTTCGAGCGGCACGGCGGACGGGAATTCCGCGAAGGCGGAGAACGCGTAGCCGTAAAAGACAGGCGATTGAATCAGTTGAATGGCGGGAAGAGGCGCGCGGCCCGAAAGAAATTGGGAGACGAATGCGGTGATTTTTCGGCGCGTGTCGTCGAGACCAGGCGTGGCGGATTCCCCGAGACGGTCGAGAAGATTGAACGCGACCTGGCAGTCAAACGTCGCCTGGGAAAAAGAGCGGAACGAGAGCAGCCCCGCCGTTTGCGATTCAAGCTCGTCGATTCCCCCTTGTCCGTACTCCGATACGGGAGGAAAAAGGGTGAGCGCCAATCGCAGAGGCGAGAATTTCGAAATCGCCGCGGAAACCGTGCACGCGATGAGCACCGCTGCGGGCGGTGAAAAATAGACCGCGCCGGAAAGGGCGGGCTTGGTCGGCACCGGCAGCAGAACCGTGGAAAGTGAAGGAATCGAAATGACCGCGCCGGTGGCTCCCACGGCTGCCCCGGAAAGATCGATCACCGTCGCGCCCGAACGTAGCGCCGCGGGGATGTTCTGGACGGCGTCCGCGGGCGTGCCCGCAAAAAACGCGTACCGGGAGTGTTCGAAGCTGTCTTCTTCGAGAGAGCGGATGAAAGTGGGCTCGCCCGCCGCTTCCGTCAGCGTTCCGGCGGCTTCATTCGTGTCGAGCAGAACGATTTCCGAAGAGGGGAAATTGCGGTCTTCCAGGATGCGCTTCAGCTCCTTGCCAAGCAGCGAAGACGCTCCCACAATCGCGACACGGTCGGAGTGCGAGGGCATAGCTCAGGCGGGGCGCGAAGCGATGCGGCGGCGCGCGAAGCGGAAGATTTGAATGCCCACTCCGTGAAGTGTGTAGGCGATGGCGATGGCGAAAAGCGTCTGGCGCGAGAAAAACCACACGGCGCCCACGAGAAGAGCGAGCAGAACCACGGTGAGCGAGGGCCGCCGCTTCGTCCATTCGATATCTTTGAAACTGTAGTGGCGCCAGGTGCTGGACATCAGCCCGCCGAGACAGGCCACAAGCGCGAGCCAGAGCAGAGAAAGCCGCGCGTCCTGTATCGGATACTGAAAGAAGTGGACCGTGGCGGCGATCATCCCGGCGGCCGCGGGAGTCGGCATCCCGGCGAAATACCGGCTGCCTCCCGGCGCCATGCCTTGGATGTTGAAGCGGGCCAGACGCCAGGCGCAGCAGACGAGGAAGAAGAATCCGACGGTCCAGCCGAGCGGCACGAGGTGGAGATTATCGAAGCTGCCCCCCAGAGTCAGCGTGTGAACTCCCCACGCGTAGGCGAGAAAAGCGGGGGCCATGCCGAAGCTGATGACGTCGGCGAGGGAGTCGAATTCGCGCCCAAATGCCGATGTCGTGCCCATCGCTCGGGCTACGCGTCCGTCGAAAGAATCGAATAAAATCGCCAGCCCGATCGCCCGAGACGCGTTGTCGAGATTGACCACGCTGCCGTCCAGCGTGGCCAGAACGGCGTAATAGCCGCACAGAATATTCGCAACCGTAAAGGCGCTGGGAAGGATGTAGACGCCCCGGCGCAGGCGCGGATTGTTCCGGAACCGCCCCCGAGGCTGCTCTTCGGAATCGCCGATTGGATCTATGTGGTTGAATTCCATTTTGCGAGGACGGTCGCGCCGCCTTTTACAAATTGCCTGTGCTTCACCACAACTTCGGAGTTGAGCGGGAGCCAGATATCCACGCGGGAACCAAAGCGGATCATGCCAACGCGTTCCCCGCGCGTGATTTCCACACCTTCCGGTTTCCAGCATATCACGCGGCGAGCGATGGCTCCGGCAATTTGTTTGAAGACGACCGAGCCGTGTGGCGAATGAATATAGATGATGTTCTGTTCGTTCTCCGTCGAGGCGTCGCGGCGCCAGGCCGCGTAGAACTTTCCCGGGCGGTAGACGACGTCGGCTATGCGTCCGGCGACGGGCGCGCGCTGGACGTGCACGTCCCAGATGGAAAGAAAGATGCTGATGCGATGGCCCAACTCTCCGTCCAGCAGCTCGTCGACGATTTCGACCACGTGGCCATCGGCGGGAGAAACGATTGACGAAGGATCCGGCGGAATGGCGCGCTCCGGGTCGCGAAAGAAGTACACCACGAAAAGCCCCAGAAAAATGAAAATCCCGGCAAGCCAGTGCCACCGCAGGAACAGGCAAAGGATCCCAGCCGCCAGTGGCGGAACGGAGAATCGGTACGCTTCATTCACCATGAATAAGAGTTCCTCGTGATTGGAGGCCGGCGACCCCGGTCTTCGCCGGAATGGCGCGCGGCTCGGCGGCAGACGCTATCACATCCGCGCTTGAATGCACGCGTATTGTACGACAGATGCTCCGGACGTCAGGCGACGATCGGGCTCTAGTGATGAACCAGGTGGTGTTGATGTTGGGAGACGATGTATTCCATTTGGTCTCTCAGATGCAATTTTTTCTTTTTGAGGATTACTTCGAGAGCGAGGTCTTCGGAGTTGCGGTAGGGTTCGTCGAGGATTTCTTTGAGTTGCGACTCGCAGCGGAGGTGCTCTTCCGCCAGCTGTCTATACTCGGGGTCGTTGGCCAACAGGGACTGGCGTATCAAGTCTGCCTGGGTCGGCATCGTTTCCCTCCTATTTTAAGAAACTGTCACATGGGAGTAACAATTACCACAAATCGCGTGTGAAAACCAATAGGCAGGTGGGAGTATGGGAAGGCGGCGTCGGTGAAGCTCAGGGGGCGGAAACCATGACGACCGGAAAAAGCGCGGCGACAGCTCTCATCATCACGTTCGGAGTGGCTTTGGCGGGCGGGGCCGTGGACGCCATCTGGATGCTGCACCAGGCGACGCGAGGAATTCCCGGCCAGCAATCCACCGGAGTTAGTATCGATGCCATTGCGCGGGATTTGGTCTCCACCACGGGGTTATGGATTGGAGCGGCGATTTTCATTTTCGTCTTTGCGGTAGCGAGAATGTGGCGGGACGAGTTGAGGGGATGAGGCGAGCCTGGGATTACTCGTCGGCTGATTCCCCCGGCAGCGAGGCCGTGAGAAGGAGAGCGTCCTCGAGAGGGGAAGTGTAATAGCGAGGCCGCCGGCCCACGACCTCGAACCGGTGGCGTTCATAGAACCGGATGGCCGCCAGGTTGGAAATTCGGACTTCGAGAAGCGCCTTTTCCGCGCCGAACGATTTTGCCCAGTCCAAGGCCTGCGTCAAAAGAGTGGTTCCGGCTCCCCGCCGCCGAAACGACGCCGCCACCGCAAAATTTAAAATTTCGACGTCAGAGATGACCCTCCTTGCGATCAAGAATCCAACGACGGCTGTCCCGTTCAGCGCCACCCATCCAGCCATTTCATTCCGCGCGACCCGTTCATAATCTGAGACGGACCAAGGCGCAATTTCCGGCGACTCGGACTGAATGGCCAGAACTTCTTCGATATCGCCGTGCTCCAGCGGACGCGTGTGGATGGTTTTGGAGGCCATAGGGACAAAGTCTAACGCAGAGGAGTGAGGAATTGCGGTCGTCCGGCCCCCTGCTTACGATCTTTGCGAGCGCGTTGGCGCTGATCGGATCAGGCGCCTTTCCAATGGAGCTCGGCGTCAGACCGGCGGACATAATTGGCGTCCAACGAAAGCGAGTCCCCCAAATTTCCCGACCGGGCTTGAGCGAGAGCGATGCGGCCGATCCACGGCGCAAGGGCCGGCGAAACGCGCTCCCTTGACATCCCCGCGCTCTTGGCGTCGCTAAAAAGTTTTTCCAGGAGTTCGCCGTCGGTCGAAACGACCGTGAAAGTTTGATCGCCTGGCAAGCGGCTTAAGCCCTCGAGAAACTCTTGTGGGTCAGCCACTTTTTCATCCCCTTCCAGCACGTGACCCGATGAAGTGTTGCGATAGAAAGCGTAATAGAGCTGCTGCCGGCGCGCGTCAATCACGGGAACCACGATGGGCGAACTCGACCGGCATTGAGCGGCAACGGCGTGCAGTGCACTGATGCCCGCGACGGGCCTTGAAAACGCTTCCGACCAGGCCTTGGCGGCCGCCAATCCAACTCGAAGGCCCGTGAATGACCCGGGTCCTGACGCGACTGCCAAAGCGTCAAAACCCTTCAATTCGAGCGATAAATCGCGAAGGATGAAATCGAGATGCCGAAACAAGCGGGAGGAATAAGCCTCGTCCGATACCGTATGGATTAAGGCTACGACAGAATCGCCCCGCAAGACGGCTACGCTGCCTGAAGGGGAGGAAGTATCCGCGGCTAGGAGGAGCACATGCACAAGTATAGGGCAATTTACAGGCCAATCTATCAGAAAACACAAGATTTCTCGCAATTGAGACGCCCTCGAAAAGAAGCGGATTTTCTTGACGCGACCGTAACCTGTGCCTAGAATCGGAAGCAGCTCTCGGGAGGGGACTTCCACCTATGGAATTTAAGCTAGGCGAGAAAGTAGTCTATCCGAACCATGGTGTTGGGGTAATCGAGCAGATCAGTTATGGGTATTTGAACGGCAAATCAGAGCGCTATTACATGCTCAAAATCTGTTCGAGCGGTTTGAAAGTGATGGTCCCGCAATCGAACGTGATGAACGTCGGTTTGCGGCCCATCATTCGAAACCAACAAGCGGGTGAAGTCCTCTCCTTCCTGGAAAAGGGCCGCTCGAATTCCCACCACGATTGGAAGCATCGCTTCAAGGAAAATTCAGACCGGATGCGCACCGGGTCCCTGATGGAAGTGGCCGCGGTGCTGAAGGGATTGGTGGCGCTGAGCCGCACCAAGCCTCTTTCCTTCCGCGAAAAAAAGATGCTCGAGCGCGCGAAATATCTCCTGGTCAGCGAGCTTGCCACGGTCCGGAATACATCCGAGCAGATCGTGGAAGCGAATCTGGTCCGCGCCCTCGCCAAAGCCAAATTGCAAATGCCGGAAACTCCTCCGCTCGCGGAATAAGAGACCTTTCTCTCCGAATCGCCGGGCACGGGCCTTGGGCTTTTGTCCGGCGATTTTATTTGCGCTTCGCTTTCCGGCTCTTCTTCCCCGAATTCAAAATGGCCTCGATCTGCGCCCCATGGTTCAAGTCGTGTCCGGCAATCAATCGAACGATGAATTCGATGGACTCCTCGCCTCGCTCGGAGTGCACCCCGAAATGTTTCCACTGCTCCGGCTTGATGCGTTTCAGAAGCGCAAGATTGGCTTCGCGGATGGCGCGAAAATGCCGCAGCGAATCCTGCGGTTTCCGGTTCGAATACTCCATCGTGGCCGCCCACGCGTCCTGATTGAAGCCCGGCAGCGGCGTTCCCGGAGCGCCCAGGATCGACCGCAAACGGTAGCCCACCACAATCTCTGTGTCGGCCAGGTGCGCAAGGATTTCGGCGATGGACCACTTCCCGGGCGCCGGCGACTTGCGTAGCAGGGATGCCGGAGTGTTCCGAATCATCCGGGCAAATCTGTCCGGCGCGGTGGCCTGAAGTTTGAGGGGGTCCTTCCCTTCCAGATGCCCGACCATGCGCTGCGTATATTGCTGCGGACTTTCGTTCATGGCGATTCTCTCCTCTGATTCGCGCCCATTTTAAACAGATCCGCGTGACGCCCAAATGAAAGCGAGTAAACCGCTGTCTGGCTCGCCCTGCCAATTTGGAGTATGCCCGAATGCCGCGGTCCCTGCCTCCTGCTGGATTCGCCACCGCCCCGTGGCCAGCGCACTGTACCGTCGTACAGGTGCCGGGTTGAGGAAGTCCGCTCGCGTCGGACGAAGGAACTCCGCGGCGTTAGCTTAGAATTCAATCAATAGCGACGGCACCTTAGGACGCGATATGGCATCGCGGCGGCCGGCGCGGGATCAGGCGAACTCTCAGAGGCTTGACGGAATGGCGCCCAAAGCATCGGACATTTCTGTGGAGAACCTTGCCGCGGCGGGAGTCGTTCGCCCGGAAGAGCAGGAGCTCTCGCGAAAACGCGAAGAGCACGCGGTCATCGAGATGGACCTGGCGGAACGCGAACTCCGCGCCGAAAATTTGCGAGCGGAATTGGGCGCGTTTGAGCGGCAATACCTTCACCACGTGGGCTCGCTCTACGCCGACCTGGATGAATGGAAGGCGCGCATCGCGGAACGGATCGCCCAGCAGCAGCCCGAGAACCCCAGAGCCCGAAGGGCGGCGCAAGAGGCTCGCGCCCGGTCGAACGAGACCAAGGCTTCTGCCGGAGAAAAGCTCCCCGAGGACCCCAAGGCATTCGCAGCTTCCCCGGAGATGAAAAAGCTCTACCGGGAAGTGGCCAGGCGGGTGCACCCGGACTTGACGTCTGACCGCGCCGACCGGGCCAAGCGTCAGAATTTGATGGCGGAGGCAAACCAGGCTTACGAGCGAGGAGACGAAGCCAGGCTCAAGAAGATCCTGACGGAGTACGAGTGCAGTCCGGAATCCGTGACGGGAGACGGAGCGGGCGCGGAATTGGTCCGCGTCATTCGCCGTATCAGCCAAGGGCGAAGCCGCCTGGCGGAAATCGAAGCGGAGTTGCAGGAGCTGTTGCGCTCGGATCTCTACCAGTTGAAATTGCGGGTGGATGAAGCCAGCCAGCATGGGCGGGACGTTCTCCGCGAACTCAAGGAAAAAGTGGAGGAGCAGATCGCTCAGGCTAGGCAAAGATTGTCGGGAGACTTTTAAGGTCGGCGCGATTGGCGCTCCGAAGTTCGGAAGGGATGTGACCAAGGCGATGGAAACGCGCGAACACAAGGCAACCACACAAATTGTGACTTACGGGGCGCGGGCCCTGACGGTGCGTTCGGCCAGTCTGGCGCTCCGGGGTCTGCACGACCTGGCGCGCGAGTCGAATTGGATGGTGAAAAGGATTTTCGCCGGGCGTGCCGCGGGACTCAGGATTTCGCCCGCTGGACGAGTGGCCACGATCGCACCTGGCCCGCCCCATTCCGGGTTCCGATCGGCCGTTTACAACGTGGAAGAAGCAACCACCCCCATCGAACTCAGAGCCGGACTAGAGGCGGATTTTCCGGCTGACGCGATGGAAGGTGAACCGCGCGCCGTGTTTGTGTGGTCGCCTTCGGGGACGTGCCTGGTGGCAGCGTGGAACGCGTGGGGGCAGGAACTTCAGTATTTTGATTTACGCGGGAAGACGTCGCCGATCGCGTTCGGACCCTTCACTCACTTTCCAACAAATCTGGAGTGGTCGCGAGACGGAAAATCACTTGCCGCGGCGAAAGCCGGCGGCCGGGAGGCGGCCGTCAGTTTATGGCCGGCGACCGAAGGGGAGGTTCCCTTCTCCGGCTATCCTTCGGCTCAACTGGGATTTCCCGGCTGGATCGAGCGGCAGACCTACGAAGCCGAGTTCGGCGAGGATGGCGCCTTTCTCGGCTACGGCCGCCTGGCCTTCAGCCCCGACGGCAGGGCTCTCGCTTGCGCGGCGGAATTTCAGGGCGAGTGGGCGGACGATTCGATTGCGATTGTGGATGTGCCGGGCATGCGGGAGCAGATGACTCATCCCGCCCAAGGGCACATCACGGACATGGCCTGGACCCCCGACGGCCAGCGGATCGTCTATTGCGCCGCGGGGCAGGCTTACCGTCTGGACGTCGAGACCATCGAGGCGGAGGCGCTCCCTTTCGGCGCGGAATGGGCCGCTTGCCATCCGGAGCTTCCAGTGTGCGTCTGCTATAGCGGCTGGCTGAAGAATTCGGCCAAGGGCAGGCTTTTCCTGGCCGATTTGAGGACGATGCGCGTTTTCGACGAGCATGCGGCGGAAGGCGTCGCGGATCTGCGGTGGAATCTGGAAGGAACGAAGGCCTACGCCGTCACGCGCGATGGTTTTGCCTACGTGTATGAGCCGGCGTTCTTGTAGTTCCCACCCGAGAAAGTGATTCCGTTGAACGATTGAAGAAACGATTGCATCCCGACGCGGCCCGCAATTCGCCCGGCGCGCGTGAGGCACCCGCAGAAGTGCGCCATCGAACCACCACAATCTCACCTTAGGCGAGAGGAAAACTCGCCTCGGCGTTGAGAGTGGCCGGTTCAATGAGGCCGGAAACAAATCGCGGATAGCCGGCGGCGGCGATCATCGCCGCATTGTCCGTCGAGAGATGGCGGCTGGGAAAGAAAACGTCGAGGCCGCGCGGCCCAGCTGCGGTGGCAAACGTTCGGCGCAGCTCCGAATTCGCCGCCACTCCTCCGGAGACTAAAACAGTGCGGACGGAGTTTTCGGAAGCCGCGGCGATCGTGCGGGAGACGAGATCGTCCACGACAGCCCGTTGAAAGCTGGCCACCAGGTCGAGAGTGGCCTGCGAGGAAAGGCCGCGCAGCACTTCGGCCGAGCGGTCTCCTCGATTCAACGCCTCCTGGCGCGCTTCGATTTCAGGCTGCAGTTGCGGATTGCGCCGGAGATGGTAGAGCACCGCGGTCTTGATCCCGCTGAAGCTGAAGTCGAACGGATTTCCACGTGTTTTGATCGGACCGAAACGCACCCCGCGGGGATCGCCATGAGGCGCCAGTTGATCGAGGATCGGCCCGCCGGGATAGCCCAGAGCGAGCATTTTGGCGACCTTGTCGTACGCCTCCCCCGCGGCATCGTCGCGCGTCCCCCCAAGCCGCGCATAGGTGAACCCGGCCGAGTCGTTTCCCTGAGGTGAGCTGACGTGATAAAGAAGTGTGTGGCCGCCCGAGACGACCAGGCAGACGGCGGGAAGTTGAGGCTCACGTTTTTCGCTGCGTGCTTCGAGAAGCACCGCGTGGATGTGCCCTTCAAGATGGTTCACGCCGATCAGCGGCTTGCCCAGCGCCAGCGCGAGCACCTTTCCGTAGGTGACGCCGACGAGCAACGACCCAATCAAGCCGGGGCCGCGCGTCACAGCAATCGCGTCAACATCGGGCAGCCCAACGCCTGCCTGTTCCAGCGCTTCGCGAACCACTGGGACGATCCGGCGTAGATGTTCGCGGGACGCCAGCTCCGGTACAACGCCGCCGTACTTGCGGTGGATCGCGATTTGCGACGCCACGACGCTCGAAAGGATGCGGCGCCCCGATGCCACGACGGCCGCGGCCGTCTCGTCGCACGAAGATTCGATTCCCAGGATCAGCTTTTCCTGTGAAGACTTGGCCATGATTTCATGCTAGCACAACCGGCAACGCAAATTTCCGTCCGCAATGCCGGCCATTGGCAAGCGTCCCCGCGATCGAACGGCATCGCATAAGAAAATCGAGGGTGCGGCCAGGCGGAAATGGTAACTTGGAAGAGCGGTCCAAATCGAAAGGATAGCCTGGAGATGGGCGAAACAATCAGAAAAGTGCGGAAAGCCGTCCTGCCGGTGGCCGGAATGGGAACCCGATTTCTTCCGGCGACAAAAGCGTCGCCAAAAGAAATGCTCCCCGTTGTGGACAAGCCGCTCATTCAGTACGCTGTCGAGGAGTGCATCGCCTCGGGCATCACGCATGTGATTTTCGTGACGGGCCGGAAGAAGACGGCGATCGAGGACCACTTTGATTCGGCGCCGGAGTTGGAACGTTTTCTCGAGGAGCACGGCAAGCCAAAGCTCGCTCAATTGGTCAAGGAAATCAGCGGCCAGATTCGATTCAGTTACACGCGGCAGAGCGAAGCGCTCGGCCTGGGCCACGCCGTCCTGCTCGCCAACGATCTTGTCGGCGACGAGCCCTTCGCCGTTCTCCTGGGTGACGTCATCATGGACGGGCCCGTGCCCGCCACCAAGGCGCTCCTCGATATTTACGAGAGTACGGGTATCGGCGCAATTGACGTCGAGGCAGTCCCGCGCGACCGCTTGCAGTTTTACGGCATTGTTGACGCTACGCCTGAAAAAAATACGAAATGGGGCGACCGTCTGCTGCGTATCAAGGACCTTGTCGAAAAGCCCGCTCCGGAAAAGGCGCCGTCCAACCTGGGCGTCACCGGCCGTTACGTTTTGCCTCCCGAAGTCTTTGGATATCTCGAAAATACGAAGCCCGGCGCGAATGGAGAGATTCAATTAACCGATGCGCTGCGCATGCTGGCAAAAGAGCGAGGGTTATGGGCCCACGTCTTCGATGGCCAGACTTTTGACGCCGGGGACAAGCTGGGATTCTTGAAGGCCACAGTGGAATTTGGGCTGAGAAATCCGGACTTCGGCGGCGCCTTTCGGGACTATTTGCGGGCGAAGAAGTTGTAGCGCCGCTTTCGCGCAAACGAGCCAGCGGCGGGCTTCCTTTCAGCGCTTCCGTTTTTCGCTGCCTTTGTCCACGCTCTTAGCTGCCGCAGGCTTCTCCGCCGGCTTTTCCGATGTCTTCTCGCCCGTTTTTTCAGGCGATTTACCAGCCGGAGAGTTGGAGGAAGCTCCGTCGCCCTGCGACTCGCCGCTCCCCGAACTCGACCCCTGTTTTTTTCCGGCATAGTCCGTCACGTACCACCCCGAGCCCTTGAATTGAATGGCTGGAGCTGCCAGCAGGCGTTCGGCGCGGGCGCCGCATTTGGGGCATTTTTGCACCGTCTTCGCCGAGTACGACTCGATCTTCTCGAATCGGTGGCCCTTGGAGCATTCGTATTCGTAGAGCGGCAAAGCAGCGCGCCTCGCGATGTTGCGTCAAAAAAGAATCATAGCATGAGCGTCCGAATGCGCGTAGCGGCTGAGGTCCGTCAATCGCCCACGGCGAATCGCCATGAGTCCAAGTTCCCTCCTGTCGCCGGGCGGGAAATAGGGCTAGACTGGCCCAATGCCGAAAGAAAAGACGGTGGACGCGCGGAACGGCGCCGGGTGCCTGTATGTAGTCGCCACGCCCATAGGGAATCTCGAAGACATTACTCTGCGCGCGATTCGGGTGCTGAAGGAAGCCGACGCCATCGCTTGCGAAGATACCCGCCAGACCGCGAAACTGCTCCATCATTTTGGAATTCAAAAGCGCATGGTCAGCTATCACGAACACAACGAGATCACGCGGGCCTCGGAGCTCGTCATCGAGCTTGAGCAGGGTGCCCAGGTGGCCCTGGTAAGCGATGCGGGCACGCCCGGGATTTCCGATCCTGGACATCGACTTGTGGGCCTGTGCATCCGCCACGGGATTCGCGTTGTCCCGATTCCGGGGGCCAACGCTATGCTGACGGCGCTCGGCGGGAGTCCTCTGCCCGGCGAGCAGTTTACGTTTGTTGGTTTTTTGCCTTCGCGCCCCACGGAAAGGCGAAAGGCTTTGCGCGGCTTGGCCGGGGAGCCAAGGACGATGGTTCTCTACGAGGCGCCGCACCGGCTTCTGGATACTCTCGAAGACGCCCTCGAAATTCTCGGAAATCGTCCGGCGGTGATCGCCCGCGAACTCACCAAGATTCATGAAGAATTTCTGCGCGGCCATCTGGATGAACTCGTCGCCGCATTGCAAAAAAAAGAGGTTCGCGGAGAGATCACTCTGCTCCTGGGCCCAGCGGACGCGGCGAAACGCCTCGAAGGCGAGGCGGAGAAGACGCATCTCCCCCTGGCGAAACGAGTGGCTGAAATCGTAATGGAGAAGGGAGTGGACCAGAAGGCCGCTCTGAAGCAGGCCGCGCGCGAACGCGGAATGACCCGCCGGGAGGCGTATAAAGAGCTACTGATTACGCGAGAGGAGTGACGCCCGAATCTCTTAGCCAGCCAATCAGCCTGACCGCGGCCGGGCTGCCGCTTCCTTAGGGCAGCGCCGCGGAAGCGAAAAAGGCGTCAACGCGGTCAAGGACTTCGCCCGAAGTGCGGGAGTTATGAACCTGGTGCCGAAGCTCCCCGCCGTTGCGAATCCCGTGAGTGAAGTACGAAGCGAATTGTTTCATCTTGCCGAGAGCGTCTGGAAGGTCGGCTTCGATGAGGTTGCGAAAATAGCCGGAAAGAAGCCGGTACCGGTCGAGATCGGTCGGCTCATCATAGCGCGCTGTCGAAACGTAGTCGGCAATCTGCCGGAAGATCCACGGATTGGTGGCCGCGGTGCGTCCGATCATGACGCCATCGCACCCCGTTTCTTCGAACATGCGCACCGCGTCCTCCGGAGCGCGAATGTCTCCATTGCCGATCACGGGAATTCGCACCGCTTGCTTGACGGATCGGATGACGTTCCAGTCGGCGTTCCCGGCGTATCCTTGCATGCGCGTTCGAGGGTGAATCGCCAGCGCTTCAACACCGCACTGCTCCGCCAGACGAGCGACGTCCACGGCGACGATCGACTTTTCGTCCCATCCCGACCTGAATTTCACGGTCAGCGGAATTCGAACCGACGCCCGCACGGCTCGAAAGATGCCTTCCAACAGCGGCAGATCGCGCAATAGCCCGGACCCTCCGCATTTCACCACCTTCTTTGCCGGGCACCCCAGATTGATGTCGATTTGATCGAAGCCGAGATCCTCGGTCAGAGCCGCGGCGGCGGCCATGACCTCGGGATCGGCGCCGAAGATTTGCGCGGCAATAGGGTGCTCGTCGTTATCAAAATACAGGTAGCGCAGCGTCCGCGCCGAATTGCGTGTCAGCCCTTCCGAAGAAGTGAATTCCGTCATGATGAGCCCGCATCCGCCGAGCGATCGGATAACGCGGCGGAAAACGGTGTCGGTGACGCCCGCCATCGGCGCAAGAATCGTGGCGGGTGTCAGCTTCAGGTCGCGGATCGTGATGGACGCGGGAAACATGCCGGCTCGGACGAATTATAGCAGGGTGTCGTCGATCGAGTCGGCGGGAGCGGGAGATGGCTCCGAAGTCACAAACGGCGACGATGGGTCAGGCAGACTCGCCGCGGGTTCGGCGGGCGGCGGAGCAGATCGCGGGGAACGGTGTTCCCTGGGCGCGGAAGGAGACGGCATGGTGATGACGCCCGAACCTGCCGCTGCAGCTGCCCGAGCCGGCGCAGCGGCGGCGGGAGCCTCGGTGCTCAATTGGTCGAGAAGCGCCTCCCGCGACCCGCCGAAGAAATTCTCCACCACCTGGCCCAAAGCTTGCGCCCGCGCTTCCTCAGCGGAAAGATTCGGCCGGTAGACATAGGCGCGGCCGAGTTTGCGGCGCTCGACAACTCCTTTGCGCGCCAGGCGATCCATGATTGTCATGATCGTCGTGTAGGCACGCGGCCGGCGCCCTGCCAGTTGGTCCCGGATCTGGCGGACGGTTCCCTCCCCCATCGGCCACAGCGTGTTCATGCAATCGAGCTCGAGGGGCGCGAGATCCAGGACAGCGCGGCGCGGAGATGGAGCTTTGCCGGTCATTTCGCGCTTTTGAGGTACGCGCCTGTCCGGAGAAGCGCTCGGCGCAGAGAAGGGTTGCGGTCTGTCCACTCCCCATCGGCGGAGGGCGAAGCCTCCAAAGTTCCCCGCATCGACGCCATTTTCGAGTCCACGTCGTCCAGAAAGTGCAGGACCACGGCTTCGGAAACTTGCGGCAGCGCCGGCGATCCGAATTCGTGCGACCCATGATGGCTAAGAATCAAATGCTCGACGACCGTCGCAAGGGGCTCGGGAAAGCCGGGAATGCCCTTAATCTTTTCACGGACGAGCAACAGGCCGATCGAGATATGTCCGAGCAGACGCCCCTCGGTCGAATAATCAATCGCCCGGGTGTAGCGCAGCTCATCCGTTTTCCCGATATCGTGAAGAACGATTCCGGCGAGCAAAAGATCGGCATCGAGCTCGGGGTAATGTGCCGTGACGCCCCGGGACAGCCCGATGAGGCTGACGAGATGCTCCAGCAGGCCGCCGAGATAGGCGTGATGCATGGTCATGGCCGCGGGAGCGCGCTTGAGTTTGGGGGCCAGGACCGGATCCTCGACAATCGACGCAAGCAGCCGCTGCAGCCATGGATTTTTCATGGCCGAAATCGCGTCTCGAAGTGTCTTGAAGAGCTCTTCCACGTCGCAGGAAGTGTGCGGGAGAAAATCGGCGAGGTCGTAATCCCGCTCGTGGACCGGAAGGATTTGCTCGAGCGTCAATTCCTTCTGATTGTTGTACAGCTTCACGCGAGCCCGGACCTGGATTACGTCGTCGCGTTCGAAAGTCTTCGCTATCGGTTCGAAATTGTCCCACATTTTGGCGGGGATGGAGCCGGTGCTGTCGGCGAGCGATAGCTCGAGCCAGGATTTCCCAGTGCGGGCGGAAGTGCGAATCTCTTTTTCGCGGACCAGAAGGTGAATCGTGACGGCGTCGCCATCTTTCAGATCGGCGACGTGCAATTTCTTCACAGCCCTTCTACTTTCGGGTGGGGAAACTTCTTCTTGCCCTTCGATTTTTCCTGCGTATCGGGCGTCGGCGAGACTTCCGTTATCACGGAAGTTCCCGGCACGGCCGCCGAATCCACGTAACCCGGCCTGACCTTGACGTAGCTTTGCTCGCGGAGTTGCCCGAGGTAATCGCGCAGCGCCGGCTGAACCCGCTGCATATACAGGCGGTTCATGATTTCGTCCTGCACCTTTTCGTACGGCTGGAGGCCGGCAACGTAGTGCGACTCGACTTTCAAGATCTCGAAACCCGTCTTGGTCTGGATCACGCTGGTGAATTGGCCTTTGTCCAACTTAAACACCGCGTCTTCGATCTGCTTATCTAGTTGGCCGCGCTGGAACGTCCCCAGCTCGCCCCCATCCGCCGCCGTGCTCCCCTCGGAATAGCGCTTGGCGAGCTGGTTGAAATCATCGCCGTTGACCAGGCGCGCCCGTAGATCGTCGGCCTTCATTTCCACGGCCGCCATTTCCTGCGGGGACTTGCCCTGCGTGCTGAGAAAGATTTCCGCCAGCACCACTTCCTCCGGCTTCACGTAGTCCTGCTTGTGAGCCGCGTAATAGGCTCGGGCGTCGGATTCCGCGATGTCGATTCGCGACCCGACGTCCCGGCGGATGACCTCCTGCGTGAGAAGGTTATTGCGAATCTGGCTCTTGTAATCTTCCCAGGAGAGCCCTTGGGATTCGACGGCCTTTTCCAGGTCGTCGATGCTGGCCAGATTATTCTCCTTGCGGACGTCGTCCAGGTGCTTGATCAGGTCGGTCTCGACGCTTACGCCTTCGTCTTTGGCCTGCTGGACCAGCAAATCCTGGTCGATCAGGTCGCGCAGGACGTCCTTCGAGCGCGTATTGTACTCCTCGTCCATTTTGTCCTGCGTGCAGCCCTGGCAGTCCTGGGAAATTTCCTGCCGCAGCGCCGCCTGCGCCTTCTCGAGGTCGGAAATGGTGACGATGTCGTTGTTGACCCGGGCGACGATTTCTTCCACTACGACGTCCTTGCTTTGTGCGTGGCTCGTATGAATGAACAGGAACGACAGAAATACTCCCAAACAAAGAATGCAAAGCGAACGAATCAGGCAAGTGTTCATAGGAATCCTTCGCAGAAAAGTTTAGCTCTACGCTTGCAGCTGTAGCAATACGTTTCTCACCGCGCCCATCGCGCCTCCCTGCCCCGCCTTCCAGTTGACCCAAAGAACCCCGGAAGGGTCGAGACGCAAATCGGGGCGTTTTCGCACCAGCTTGACGAGGCGCTCGGGGCCGAGAGGCGTATCGTTGTAGAACTTGATTCCCACCTGATCCCCGCGGCGGTCTATCGACGCGACCAGCAGTTTTTCCGCCAGGGCTTTCAGAACCGAATAATCGAGCAGAGATTCGACGGACGGGGGAGGCGGGCCGAAGCGATCCTCGAGTTCGCGGCGCACTTCGATGCGGTCGGATTCCGACGAAACCCCGGCGATCCGTTTGTAGATGCGCAACCGCAGGTTCTCGCTGTCGATGTATTCGGGCGGTATCCGGACGTCCACGCCCAAATTCAGAGTCACCCGTCGCTCGGGAGAGACGGGCTGCCCTTTGCGCTCCGCAACCGCGCGCTCGAGCATCTGGATGTAGAGATCGAACCCCACCGCCTCGATGTGCCCGTGCTGCTCGGAGCCCAGTATGTTTCCGGCGCCGCGAAGCTCCAGGTCCAGGGCCGCAATCCGGAATCCCGCGCCGAGATCGCTGAATTCTTTCAGGGCGGCGAGGCGCGTTCGAGCGATGGGTGTCAGCGGCGCGTCGGGTGGAATCAGCAGATACGCGAAAGCGCGCACGTTCGACCGGCCGACGCGCCCGCGAAGCTGGTAGAGCTCCGCCAGGCCCATCCGGTCGGCCCGGTTGATAATGATCGTGTTCGCCGCGGGTATGTCGAGTCCGTTTTCGACGATCGTGGTGGAGACCAGCACGTCGGCTTCGTGCCGGATGAATTTCAGCATCACCTTTTCGAGTTCGCTTTCCTTCATCTGGCCGTGGCCGACGACCAGCCTCGCTTTGGGGCAAAGCCGGCCGATCAGCGTCGCCAGCGAGGCGATGGATTCGACGCGATTGTGCACGAAGAACACCTGCCCGCCGCGCGACAATTCCTCGGTGATTACCCGTTGCACCAGGGTTTCACCGAACGCCGCAACGTTGGTCTGAATCGCCAGGCGGTCCTTCGGCGGGGTTTCGATCAGGCTCATGTCCCGCAGCCCGACCAAAGACATGTGGAGTGTCCTCGGGATGGGCGTCGCGGACATGGTGAGGACATCCACGTTTTTTCGAAGTTCTTTCAACCTCTCTTTGTGCGCCACGCCGAAACGCTGCTCTTCGTCCACAATCAACAAGCCGAGGTCGGAAAACTTGACGTCCTTCGAAAGCAGCCGGTGGGTGCCGATTAAAATGTCGATCTTTCCGGCATCGAGCTCCTCGAGAGATTTCTTTTGTTCGGCCGGCGTCCGGAACCGGCTGAGCATTGAGATGCGGACCGGAAATGCCGCAAATCGCCGGCGAAACGTCTCGAAATGCTGGAATGCAAGCACGGTAGTCGGAGCGAGGACGGCCACTTGCTTGGAATCGGACACCGCCTTGAACGCGGCGCGCATGGCCACCTCCGTCTTGCCGTAGCCGACATCGCCGCACAGCAGCCGGTCCATCGGAAGCTCCGATTCCATGTCGCGCTTGACGTCTTCAATTGCGCTCCTCTGGTCCGTCGTGAGCTCGAATTCGAAGGCGTCCTCGAATTCGCGCTGAAAATTCGAGTCGGGCGGGAATGCGTGCCCAACAGCGGTTTTCCTCTCCGCGTACAGCGAAAGAAGCTGGTCCGCCATGTCCGTCACGGATTTGCGGACTCGCGATTTCCGCGCTTCCCACGCGCCGATCCCCAGCCGGTCCAGCTGCGGCTCTTCCCCTCCCAGAGACTGATATTTCTGGATCAGGTCGAGCCGCGCCAATGGAACGTACAGCCGGGCATCGCCGAAATAGCGCAGGAGCATGAACTCGCCGGTGGCCCCTTCCACCGAGACCTGGCGCAATCCCTCGAACTGCCCGATGCCATGGTCCACGTGCACCACAAAATCCCCCGGCTTCAGGTCGGAGAAATCGGAGAAGAAGCTCGCCGTCTTCGGCCGGACGCGCGAACGTTCGGCCGGCGCCGGAAGCGTCTCGAAAAGGTCGGCGTTGCCGTACAGGACGAGCCGCGAATCGGGAATGACGACTCCTTCCGAAAGCGGCGCCTTGATCAGCGTGACGGCCGGTTTTCCGGCGCTCGTTCCCTCCTCCGCGAGCCGCGTCACGGTCGTGTTTTCTTCGAGCTCTCCCACGCGGTACGCCAGCTCATATTCGTGGCAAATGTCCGCAAACCTCTCGAGCTCTCCCGTGCTCGACGCCGAGATTAAGACGTTCTCGCCGGAAGAAATCCGGGTGCGGACTTCCGAAGTGAACGCGCTCACATTGCCGCGATACCTGGTCGTGGGCTGGGATTGCAGCAGCCGGGGAGCGTTTCCCGGCCCGGAATCGCCCAGCGAAAGGCGCTCGATTCCCAGGCGAGGAGCCATTTCCCGGGCGAGCGACCATTCTTCCTTCGTCAGGATATATTTTTCCGGGGGTTCGGCGAGCGGATCTTCCGCCTGGTCGAAAGCCTCCGCCATCTCGGCGTGAAACTGCTCGACGGCTTCGGAAAGGAGCGCGGGCTCGTCCTCGAGAATCACCGGATCTGTGGCGAGGTCGAGAACCATCGAATTGCGTGTTTCGCGAGCGGCTTCGCGAAATTCCCACCCGGGATAGAGGCCCGGCGGCAGGCCGGAATCCTCTCGCACCGTCGCCTCCAGAAGCGATCCGGCGCCGGAACGGCGCGCAGGGGCGGCCGCAAATTCGGCGGCACGCAGCGGAAATTCCGTCAGAGGCAGCAGAGTCGCGCGCTCGACTGGGCTGGTGGAGCGCTGCGTATTGGGGTCGAATGCGCGAATCGATTCGATCGTATCGCCCAGCAGCTCAACGCGCAGGGGTTGCGAAGTTTCAGGAGAAAACACATCAACGATCCCGCCGCGAACGGCGAACTGCCCCGGCATTTCGCACGTGAGCTGCCGGTCGTATCCGGCGGCCACCAGAAATCCGAGGAAGTCTTCGTGGGCGATCGTCTGGTCGCGCTCGATGGTGCGAGCCAGTTGGCGGTAAAACGGCGGCTCGCGAAGGCGCCAGACCGCCGCCTGGACCGGCAGCAGAAGAAGATCGGCTTCTCCGTTCGCGAAGCGCCACAGGGCAACGGCGCGAGCTTCGGAAATTTGCGCGTGAGGCGACCGCTCTTCGTAGGGCAAGACGCCGAGCGAAGGAAGCCACGCGACGCGGCGGCCGGGCTTGCCCGTGACCCCTCGATAAAAGTAGCGCACTGGATCAAGGAACGATTCCGCCCGCTGGTTCGAATCAAAGAGAACCACCAGCGGCCGCCCCAGCGCCGCAAACGCGAGAGGTATTGTCAGGGCCTTCGCCGTGTCCGTCAGGCCGCTGAGGCGCACCTCTCCGCCCGAGCGCCGCAGGGAGTCGAACGAGTCCTCGAGAGCGGGGTGGCGCGCAACCCGGGAGAGGAGTTCACTTACTTGAGGAAGAATCATGCCGGAAGCTGGGCGATGCGCTCGAGAAGAAGTTTCGTCGAATAGCCTGGCTCGAGAGGCAGGCGGACGATTTGCGGCCCTGGACCCGCATTCGCACCGCTGCCCTTTCCGGTTGCGGAAACTGAGCGAGAGTCGATTCCGGTGACCACGACATCCGGCGCAAGCTGGCCGATAATCGTTTCCGCGGACCCTCCCTCAAAAACGGTTACGAAGTCCACGGCAGCAAGCGCCGCCAGAATCTCGGCCCGCTCCGCAATCGGCGCCACCGACTCCAAAATCTCGCCGCCACCTCCGCCAGCCTCAGAACAGACCGCTACCACGAGGATGTCGCCGTAAGAGCGCGCCTGCTCCAGCAGCCGGATGTGGCCCGGGTGAAGCAGTGCAAAATGGCCCGAGACAAAAACAATACGCCGGGCGTTGCGTTTCCAGTCGCGGCATTGGAGAATCATTTTGTCCGGGCTGATTATTTTCTTCACTCCCGGGCTCCCTGGCACGGCAAGGCATCCGGGCGGCGGCGCGGCAATTGCACGGCAGCAGAGGCGATACTGGTGGTGGGAACCATCGGCACCATTCGATTCTAACACGCGGCAGGAAGGCGAGGCGGCGACCGGCATGAAGACCTGGCACGGCGTAGCGGCGGTAGTAGGCGCGGCGATGATTGGTTTTGGCGCGTGGGCAATTCACGTCACCACGATGCCGCGCCACACCATTTACGTGGATGCGGGAGGCTGTAAGACTCCCATCACGGTCATCGACCCCGATATTGACAAGCCGGTGGGATCCGCTGTGGTCCTCCACGGATTATCGGCCAACCGCCGGGTGATGAATTATCTTGGCGACGAACTCGCTTTCGACGCCGGGCTCCGCATTTACGCCCTCGATTTGGCCGGGCATGGCGACAACGAGGCAAAATTTACTTTTCGCCGCGCCCAGGACTGCGCCGCCGCCGTCGTCGCAAATTTGATCGCCACCCGCGCGATTGACCCCAAAGATGCTGTCTACATCGGTCATTCGATGGGCGCTTCGATCGCCATACGTCTCGCGGACGTCCAGCCGCTCGCCGGCACCGTGGCGATTTCGCCCGGCCCCACGGTCCTGCCCAAGCGCATGCCCGCAAATCTGCTGGTCTTTACGGGCCAATTCGACCCGCGTCTGCTTAAAAGAGCCGCGCAGGATATCGAAACCGCCGCCGGAGGAGACCGCACGGGCGTGGACGACTTTATGCAGCAACGTGCTTTCCTGCTGGATTACGTTCCTTGGGCGACCCACAGTTCGCAACTGCACAACCAGCAAGTCGAAGAAGACGCCCGGGACTGGATTCTGAACTCCTTCGAGGCTGCTTCGGGTGACGCCGAAGGTGTGGTGAATTGGAAAGACCGCGCCAGCTGGACCGAAGAGAAAGCTCCCGTAACGGTCCGAGGCACGCTGCAGAAAGTGTGGTACGCGGCGGTCCGCAACGGTTCGCAGTGGGGCGTGCTGGGACTCCTGCTCGTCTATCCCCTTCTCTTCGCACTCGCCCTGCATTTTGCAAACGGACGGACCCATGAGGAAAACGCCATGGACGCCGCGACGCCTTCGTCGAAGCTCGTGATTCTCGAAGGGTTGGTATTCGGCTTCGGGGGTGTCCTGATCCTCGAGGTCTTTCGCCCGATGAGTTTCGTCCACTTGCTCACGGGCGGTTACTTGGCTTCGCTCATGTTGCTGGTGGGACTTTTTGTGGCCGTCGCGAATCGGAAGGCCTTCCGCCAAAATTTTCGGTGGGATGGAAACCTTGCAGCCGCCTCCACGTTTCTGGGTTTTGCCGTTTTTCTCTCCATGGGCGCGTGGCTCAACTGGGAGATCGATGACGCTTGGATGAACGCTCCGCGATGGCTCCGATTCTTCGAAATTCTTCCTGCGGCGTGGCTGTTTTTCTACGCCGAGGAAATTCTTCTCGGCCCGGTGGGCCGCGGCGGGAAACGCGCCAAGCGGTTTGGCTTATTCCTGATTTTCCGGTTGCTCCTGCTGGCGGCCTGCGTCTTCGCCGTCTTTCGATTTGACAGCGGGCAGATTCTGATTTTGCTGCTGATCGTCCCGATTGGCCTCCTCACCGTCCTGACGCGCTGGGCTAGTGATTCTTTGCGCCTTCGGACTGCCTCGGCGACGGCAGCCGCTTTATTTGGTGCTATACTCGCCGCCTGGTTTGCAGCAGCCGTGTTTCCACTCACCTGAGTGAAACGATGAGAGATGTCGCAATTGTCGGCGGTGGTCCGGCCGGCTCGCTTTGTGGCGAACGTCTGGCGAGCGCCGGTTACCATGTCACGATTTTCGATGAGCGCCTCGCCTGGGAAAAACCCTGCGGGGGCGGCCTGACTCACAAAGCCATCGAAACCTATCCCTTCCTCCTGGATTCCCCTCAGCCCAAGAAAGTCATCCGCATGATGGAGCTGATTTCGAGCCGGGGGCACCGCGCGCGCTTCGAAGTCGCTCGCCCCATCGTGATCTACGCGCGAAAGGTGCTCAACGGCCTCTTGCTCGACCGTGCCAAGTCGGCCGGGTGCTCCCTGGTGCGCGCGCGTGTGACCTCGGTCGACACCAGCGGCGAAAAAGTCCGCCTGGCCGCCGCCGGCGATGAGCTCGTCGCGGATTTCGTCATCCTGGCGTCCGGCGCGAGGAACCAATTGTTGCCGGAAACGACGCCCCTCACCGCAAACGATCTCGAGATGACGCTCGGATATTTTGTTCCCACTGAAGAGGACCTGATCAAAGTCAAATTCCTCAAACAATTTGAGGGATATATCTGGTCGTTTCCCAGGGCGGACCATTTGTCTGTGGGAATTTGCGCCAAGATGGGGCAGGCCTCGAGCCGGCAGTTGAAGCGGCATCTCGACGAGTTTGCGGCCGCCGAAAACATCGTCACAGCCAGCGGAAAATTTTACAGCCACGTCCTGCCTTCGCCGCGACCCCAGACGATTCGCGGCCGCCGGATCGTCGGTCTCAACTGGGCGATGGCGGGCGACGCCGCGGCTTGCGTTGACCCAATCACTGGCGAGGGCCTTTACTACGCTCTGCGGTCCGGCGATTTGTGCGCCCAGGCTCTCATCGAAGAGAAAACGGCGGAGTATCCGGAGCGGCTCCGCGCCGCGTTTTCCGCGGACCTCGAATTCGCCGCGAATATCGCCCGGAAGCTTTTCCGCGGCAACATCCTTGGTGGCGCCATCACCACGCGCATGGTCCAACTCCTGAAATACTCGCCCGCGGCGTGCGATTTAATCGGCGACGTCTTCAGCGGCTCGCAGGAATATCGCGGCTTGAAGCAGCGCCTCTGGAGCCAGTTGGGGATCACGCTCGGTGAGTTTGCCAGAAATCTCCTCGATCCTCGCGCGATTACGCGCTTGGCGGGCGCAGCCGGCACGCGCGAAACCGCGCCGTAGCTCATCCTTCCCCATTCTGGCCCGCCGAGGGCCGTCGCATCCCTCTTTCCCCGCGTCGCGGCTTGAGAGACACCGGGAACGCGTGTTACGCTTGCACAGGTAATGGCGCTGGTGTGGCGGAACTGGCAGACGCGCCGGACTCAAAATCCGGTGGCCGCAAGGCCGTGTGGGTTCGATTCCCTCCACCAGCACCAATCCTGAATTTCCCTCTCGAACACGAGTTGCCGTTTTTACGACCAGGTCTTCCCTTTCACGGGTAACCCTACTCCAAGCCATAATCTCGGGCCCGGCAAGAAGTCCACTGCACCGTCCCAAAGCGGCACGTCTGCAACCCTGCCTTAGCATATCGGCAGAGATTGCCGAGAAAGCCGGAAACCGCTCTGCAAAGGCACGTCTGGAAACCAGGAAGTCCAGAAAGGAAGAGGGTAGCAAACCCTAACTTGCGGCTGGATTTGGGTCCTGGATTGCACAGGGAAGGCTAAAGGTAGGGGCTGGCAAGCCGATTGAACTGTCAACGGGTCGTGAGGATGGACTGGAGTGACCCCCCGAAGCCTGAGGTGGAAAGTGGGCAAATCGGTTGAAAAGGTAGGCAGGTTGAGTGTGGTCCTCGACAGCAAGATGGCAAGCCCGGGACGTGCGATCGCGATCGGGGGAAATCCAGCGGCTACGTTCCGCGACCGGCGGGCGCGAGCGCGAGTCAAAGTCGCCATGCGGGCGCACGTTCGCGGAGGCATTGGAACCCTCGAGGTTTTTGAGGATGTCGGAACAACGATCGACGTCTCGCGCGATGGGCTCCTGGTGGAAACGATGCGCGGCGGCTATTGGGTCGACCAGGCTTTGCTTGTCACATGTCCCTATTCGACGGTGCCGACGGCCATCAACGAAGCCCGGCGCGCTCGGGTCGTGAGGAGCGTGCTCTTGCCCAACTTCCACTTCGCTCTCGCCCTCCGTTTCGACCGCGCCCTCGCGGACGACGGTGTGGCCTACTGGTCGAGTCCTTCGCCCTCCCCGGTTCGCGTCCTGGGTGTCGAATCGGACCCGGGTATGTCGCGAGTGATGAGCGGCCTGCTCGAACACGACGGGTATCACGTCGTGTTTGTCGAAACGGCGCGCCAGGCACTGGAAATCCTCCGCGACGAAGTTCCCGACGTCCTCGTGGCCGAGGTTGAGGGCGGCGACATTTGCGGCCAAGACTTGTGCGCCATCGTCAAGAAGAGCGAGCGCCTCCGCCATGTCCCTGTCATCCTCACCACCCAATCCGCCCTTCCTTCGGATTACGCCTCGAGCCACCGGCTCGGCGCGGTGATGTGCATGAAGAGGCCTTGCGAGCCCGTCCGGTTGCAGCGCGCGATTCATCTGGTCGCCGCGCCTCCCGGCCTTCGTTCCGTGTACAGCTCGCGGTTTAACGTCAGCGGATTTGTCAGGACTTCGTAGTCGAGCGCTCCGGAAATCTCGGAAACTCCGGCGAAGCGCTGACCGGCGGAAGAAAGGCGGGCGAACATCCACCGCCAAAAGGAGCTTGCGTGTCGTTGGAACCCATTTCGCTGCGGCTGCAAGGACGAGGGGGATGGCTGCATCCCGGAAGTTATCTGGTGGCCGTGCGCGCCTTTTGGGGTGTGCTGCGGAATCTGGATACGGAACTCTCGCGCCAGCCCAAGGGCAGTGTGAACTGGGAAATCAGCGCCCTCAAGAAATCCGGGCCGGCCCTGGTGGTGTTCATCGGACATCTCAAGACTCCCCCAAAAGATATTTTGCCGGACATTAAGCGCGCCGTTCTCGACGGAGTTCGCACTCTTTCGCAGTCCGAAGCCCGGCCGAGGTGGTACAACGATTCGGCGCTCGAAAAGTTGAAATTGCTCGCCGAACAGCACTCCACGATGGACGAGATCGCGATCATCGTGGACGAAAAAGAAGAACCGCTCCGCACGACCGTCATCGAGAGAATTGGCCGATTGACTCGCAACGAATACGAAACGACGGGATCAGTGGTGGGCTGCCTCGAATCGATTACCGTCAATGGCGACGTCCGCTTTCGCATCCTCAGCGAGTCGAACGGCAAGGCGGTGACCTGCCGCTTCGCCCGCGGCGAAGTGCTCGACGAAGCGCGTCATCTGCTCGGACACCGCGTCGCCGTCTACGGCACCGTGCGGCACAATTACCTGGACGAGCCGGTTCTCGTCGAGGCCGATAGCTACGAACCATGGCCTGAGACCGACCAGCTCCCCAGCATCTCCTCGATGTCCGGCCGCATCTCGAAATTAACGGGCGATTTGAACATCCGCAGCTATATAGCGAGCCTTCGCGATGACAAGTAAATTGAACCGCATCTATTGGGACTCAACGGCCTTCATCTGCTTTCTCCGGAAGTACGAGGGCGAGCGACGTGGAATTTGCGAGGATATTCTCTACCACGCCCGCGGCGGGCAAGTGAGCCTGTTCACATCCACTTTCACCATCACCGAAGTCATACGCCCGCGCAACGGCGATGTGAAGGGCGCTCGCCATCTGACTCCGGAGGAGATCTCCGAAATCGAGGAAATGTTCCAGTGGCCTTGGCTTAGGAAGATAGACGTCGACCAGCGCGTAGCCCGCAAGGCCGTCGAGCTGTCGCGGGATTACGGGCTCACGCCCGCCGACGCCATCCACGCCGCCTCCGCGCTAATCGCGCAGGCAGACGTCCTGCAGCACTGGGACCGCAGCAGCGGCTTCTCGGGTGTTGACCGCCTGATTCCCGTGGAGCATCCGCACAAGCTCTCCTACGGCTAGCCGCGCGCCGCGCCGCCACAATCGGCCTCTCGGCCCGCTCCGCTTCCGCCTCCCGATTCCATCCTCCGATGCAATCCGCCGGCCCACAATCGCACTAGCGACTGCCCCATCCTCCCCATTCCCGCGGCCCTTCCAGCCGCTGCTTCTCCTTGTCGCGCGATCATCGCGTTTCCAAATATTTCTCTGCATATTCCTGGGCTTTGAGCCGGAGAGAGTTCAGGAGTTGCCGAGGGCGCGGCGGACGCGTTCAAGCAGATCGCTCCGGCTGAATGGTTTGCGCAAAACCCGCGAATCGTTGACAAGCGATGCGTGATGAGTCAGAAGGTCGTCGGAGTAGCCCGACATGAAAAGTACGCGCAAATCGGGAAGGATGCTGCGCAATCGCGTTGCGAGCGTGTGGCCGTCCATCCCCGGCATCATCAGGTCCGTCAGCAGCAGGTGAATCGGAACGTGCGTTTTTTCGGCCAGATCGATCGCTCGCGAGTAGTTCTCCGCCTCTAGGACGCAGTACCCGCCAGCCGTCAAAAGTTCGCGCGTGATTTCGCGCATTCCGGGCTCGTCCTCAACCAACAGAATGGATTCGCATCCCCCCGTCGGTGCGGCGGCGGCTTTGTCGGGAAGAATCGCGGGCGTGGAATCTTCCGGATATGGAAAATAAATCCTAAACGTCGTTCCATGTCCGGGCTCGCTGGATGGAACGATGAATCCGCCGCACTGCCGCACGATGCCATAGGTGGTGGAAAGGCCGAGTCCGGTACCCTTCCCGGGCGGCTTGGTGGTGAAAAAAGGCTCGAAGATCCGCGCCATGGTGGCCTTGTCCATGCCAATGCCCGCATCCGTCACCGTCACGAGAACAAAGCGACCGGGCCGCGATCCCACATGATGGCGTGCTTCCGCCTCGGAGTATTCGGCCAAGGATGTTTCGATCACCAGTTTTCCGCCATTCGGCATGGCGTCCCGCGCGTTCACCACGAGATTCATCAGGATTTGCTCGAGCTGCACGGGATCGATTCGAATCGATGCCGCTGCGGGGGAGAGTCGAAGTGAAAATTCAATTTTGTCTCCGATAAAATCGCGAAGAAGCTTTTCGAAGTCGCGGACAGCGCAGTTGATGTCCACGATCCGGGGCTCTACCTGCTGCTTCCGGCTGAAAGCCAGAAGCTTGCGAGTGAGTGCCGCGGCCCGGGAAGCGCCCTGATGGATGGCCTGGATGCGCGCAAGCCGGGGGTCTTCGGGAGACGTTTCCTCCTTGAAAAGCTCGGCTTGAGCGAGAATCATGCCGAGCAGATTGTTGAAATCGTGCGCGATTCCCCCGGCGAGCTGGCCCACCGCTTCCATCTTCTGCGCTTGGACGAGCTGGCGCTCAAGTTCGCTCCTCTCCGAAATATCCTCCACGAAAATCTCGAAGTAGATGGGATCGTCTTTCGTCGCGTGGTATCCCCTCCCGGTCAGGCGGACGCGGATGACGGACCCGTCCTTGCGTTTCCAGTCCGCCTCGAAATCCCAGTAATTCTTGTTGTGCCAGAATTCGCCAACCGCGCGCCGCCTCACCGTAGGGTTGAGATAGATATCGCGATCGAGGTTTCTCTCCAGCAGCTCTTCCGCCGAGGCGTAGCCCAGTATTTCCACCAGCGCCGGATTCACGAGAAGAAGCCGGCCCTCCACGCTCGAGCGGTAGACTCCAAACGGAGCGTTTTGAATCAGCGTGCGAAAAGCGTCCTCCGTGAGATTTATCTCCGGTGCCGCCTTCAAATCGCTGCTCGGAAGAGACGGAGGCAGGGTCGCGGAGCCTGGCAAGGGCGCCTGCGTGGTATCAAGCGATGCCGGGATATCCGGGCGAATGAAGCGGGAGTCGCGCATCGAGTGGCTTAGCGTACCTCGATTTTAAGCGTGGCTGTTTTCTTTTCTCCGGTGGCGCTGGCTATCGTCAGCGTGTACGTCGTTGTTTTTTTGGGCGATATGGAAAGGCACCGCGATACCGCGGGCCATGTAGGACCCGACGGAGGAGAAATGGTCACGGTTTTGGCGTTTGAAACGCCGTAGCAGAGGTCGGCGGTGTCGCCCCGGCGGATGATGCCAGGGCTTGCATAGAAATTCAAAATCTCGAAGTTGTTGCCCCCCATGAATTCCACGGCTTCCTGGTCCTTTTCACGCTGGCGCTCCGCGGCCTGGGCCGCCAGTTCCCGGTCTTCTTGCTTGCGGCCGTAGAAGACGCTCCCCACGTAAATCAAGGCGATGATACAGGCAATGGACCAGATCACCAACCAGGCGCGAGCGCCGATGGACCTGCCGGACGGCGGTGGTGAAGGGCCGGGATGCGAGAGTCCGGGTCCCATGAGGCTCATGGCGGCGCTTCCTCAGGTTGAAGAAAACCTCTGGATGGCTGCGGATTCGTCGGGAAAATCGCTGATCACTGTGTGAAGGTTGGCGAGCCGGAGAATCTCTCTCGAACGCGCGCTCAAATCGATCGCGCAAATATCGGCGTTGTTGCGCCGGGCCGCAAAGAGCGAGCGGACAAGCTGCCCGATCCCCGAGCTGTCGAGATAGTTCACATCGCGAAAATTGAGAATGATCAGTTTTCGCCCCTCTTTCACGAGATCGAGGCACAAATCGTGCAAAGCTTCCCCCTCCATGATCGTCAATCGCCCGCGCAAATCAATGATGGTCGCCGAACCCCGCTGGCGCGTCTTCGCGCTGAATGTCAAAGTGCTTCCTCCAGGCTGGTCAAAAACTATACTACTTCAATTGTTAGCGCTTGTGTACGGTGGAGGGAAAATCGAAATCAGGAACGAAGTTCCGTGAGCCAGGCGTCGAGAATCGTCATTTGATCCGGAGGGGTCTCCACGAAGGCGACTCCCATCCCGATCCCTTCCTGCACGTAAATGATCCGCGCCGGCGTCGAAAAATCGCCCTGATCGCGGGCCACTTTCAGCTCGATTGGAGTGCCGACCGGCAGAGTGTTGAGGACGTCCACGTAACACCCTTTGCGGCTGATTTCCGAAATTCGCCCGTCGATGCGCATGTCAGAGGAGTGCTCGACGATGGTGACGGTCGCGATGAAGGAGAAGCGAGGAACCTCCCGCTTCTCGGGAAATGATGCTCTAGAGGATGATGGCGCGTCGGAGCTGTTTTCCATGAGAACCCATCCATCCAACAATTAGTCTGGCATGAACTCGCTTCAATCTCCACAAACAGCCTCGTAAAAGTGCGCAAGAATACACCCGCCGGTTCATCGGAAAGACCCCCAAAGTACGTGTATCAGTCAGTAAATAGTGCCGCGTCCTGAGGTCTCCTTTATCGGCGCTGGCGGAAGGGGGGAAGGCTCCCGCGGATAGCCGCGGGAGCCATCGAGCGTCCGCCAAGCGTGTGCGGAATAACTGACCTAACTCCCTCTCGTGAGAATTAGGACGCAGCGGGCGCCTCACTTTGAGCCTGAGGCGGCCCCACCCTGAAAAGGGGGAATCTTCTTAAGTGCTTTCAATTGCAAGCACATTTCGGCGCTTCTGGACGTCCCGTCCGAACCTATTCCTAGTACTAGGAAAACGCGCAAGGTTCCCTCCTTTCTGCCCTCCCCCGAATTTACACGGACCGCCGGACCCCAGTAGTACTGAAGTTGAGCTTGGTCGGCCAAGCAGACACGCCTCGCAAGACACAATATTTGGGACGCCCGGCCCGGTGCGGAATCCAGGAAACCCGTTTCGAAGGCGAAACCCGGCAACCCTGTGGAAATGTGATATAGTTCCACGCGAACTGACAATCCGTAGCTCAGACAGTGACGTTCGGACGCAGCGACGACGAGGGTTCCAATTTGGGAAGTCCCGTGAATCAAAACTTGCGCCCTGGCGAACATTTAAGGGAGCTCCGAAACCGCCTGGGAGTTACAACCCGCGAAGTAGAAGAATTGAGCAGAAGAATTGCCGAAGACCGCGAAAACGAAGACTTCTATATCTCGAACGCTTGGCTCACTCAGCTTGAGAACCGTAACTCCGTCCCCAGCATTTACAAATTATTTAGTTTGAGCGTCATTTACCGGACGCGTTTCAGCGACTTGCTGGCATTGTTCGGAGTGGATTTGGGCGAAAGTGCGAAATATCAACTGGCGCTTCCTCTTCAGAATACTCATCTCGTCGCCCTGGAGAAAATGGAACCAGACCAACCCGTCTCTTTTCCCGTCAGATTCGACAAGGGATTCAACACGGACAAGACCAGCCTGATTTCGCGGATCGTCGAGGTTTGGGGCGAGGTTCCCGTTTCTTTGATCCAGCGCCTCGACGTCCGCAACTGCCAGTACGGATATATCGGATTGCAGGACTTCACGATGTACCCGTTGCTCCGCCCCGGTTCTTTCGTTCAGATCGATAGCCACGTGACGCGTCTGAATCCCACCGACTGGCGGACCGAATACGACCGCCCGATTTATTTCTTGGAATTGAGAGAGACCTACGCCTGCGGGTGGTGCGAATTACGGGGGTCGCAGATTACCCTGATCCCTCATCCGCTTTCTGGCGCCGGCCTCAGAAATTTCGCTTATCCGGACGAAGCCGAAGTTATTGGGCAGGTATCGGCGGTGGCGATGAGGCTGGTTCCCCCGCCGAACGGGAATTCAGACGGCTCTCCAAAATTGCCAAAGCGACTTTGAAATTCGAAAACAGAAATTCCGTCAGCAGCGGGTCCATATCCACGGGAATCGCAACCCGGTAAGGCTCCAAACCTTTCCACACCGCCACGAAATCGGCCGGGTACGTGTGCGTCGAGGCGATGTAGGCTTCCATCTGGGCCACCAGATCGCCCAGTGGCGCCGACGTCATCTCGCGAAACACTTCGAAATGGCACCGCGCGAGCGCTTCCGACGCCGCCTGTTCAGAAAATCGCGAAGAAAGGCCTTCGTGGTAGTAAACCCCCGTATTGCAATCGCGCATCGACGATAGATAGATCAACCGGTCCAGGGGACGCAGAACTCTTGCCAGAGACCTCTGCCGAAAGTCCGTCACTGCCGCTTCCACTTCGCGGAACTCGTGCAATCCGGTCATCGGCGTTCGCTCGAATGCCACGGGCGCGAGCGGCGCAAATTAAGGCTCATTTGCTCACATGCCCCTTGGGATACCCAGGCGGCTGAAGCCCCCCGGAATAGGAATCGAGGAACGAGATCGGCTTGCCGGCCAGCTCGCAGAGCTGTCCCGCTGTCTGCACCGCCCGCCCCGCAATCGACCGCGTTGCAAAGGGCCCCCGCAGGTAAATAAGGACTTGGAGCGCCGTGCAAACACTCAACAGCGACCAAAAACCGGCCATGAGGGAGAACTCAGCCGAAAACGACAAATTCGCGTAGAAACCGGAATGCGACCGGTGAAACCGCATCAGGCTCGCAATCTCAGATCGGATCTGTGAAACCCATAGCAGGGCGATTCGGCGCCGCTCGGACAGAAATAGGCCGCGTATTTCGGGACGCCCCAGCGTCGCCACGTAGGCCACATCCGATTCGGAAAAAATCCGTTCCACAGTGTCGGGTGCGAGCAGCGATTGCTGCAGCCGCGTGAGGGCGTGGTGCGCCACGAATAGCGACTGGGCGCTTCCCTCCGGAGCGCCCGGCGACGGCCGGGTCATCAGCGCATATAAAATCCCCAGCAGCACAAGCCCGAGAAGCGAGAAGAAAATAAGAAGGATCATGGGCGCGCGACCTTTCCCAGATTGGTTCGAACGGCAGATAGGGCCGCACGCGCCGATGCTGCATATTCCAGGTAGCCTTCCAACTCGCCCTCAAACTGAGCTCGCGGGTTTGGATGGTAAGACCACATCGTAAACGTCCATATCAGCAGGCAAACCAGGAAAATTAGCGGCTGGACCACGAACCAGATCTTGCTGAAACCTGTCAATTGGTAAGACCAGGTCGCCAGCGTGATGACGCTCGACGCCAGGAACAGTCCGAATCCGGATATCAGACCTTTCAGGTTTTTCCCCAGCGGAATCCGAAAATATCCGATCACCCCCAGGATTCCTGCCAGAACGGCCACTTGCGCCCCGCGCAGGTCTCGTTCGAGCGCGGAATGGGTGGACCCGGGCGACCAGTAAGGCGAGGTAAGCGCTTGAAATCCGACATACGCGAAGATCGCCGCGAAAATGAACACCACTAGAAACCGTGCCAGACGCGCGGCGCCCGGATAGCGCGTCAAGGTCAGGCGCAAAATCTCCAGAATCACCCCGTAGCCGATAATCAGGCTCAGGAATTGGGTGCTCCAATACACCGGGTCGTAGGAGGGGCGGTCGTAGAAGTAGACCAAATTCCGAAGGCAATCAACCAGGGCGACCCAGGCAAGGTAAGAGAAGAAGATGGGATAGCGGAGAAACAGGCCCTTTTGGACCGCCCGAACGATCAAGGCGATCTCCAGCACCGGTCCCGCCCACCACAAGACAGTCGTTAGCATTAAACCGGACTCCGCCTGAAAACGGCGAAATGCTAACACAAAAAGGGGGAATTCCACGGGAGAATTCCCCCCATTTGCTAAATAGTATATTTATGCCGCCAGCGGCTTGCTCGGCGGCGGAGAAGTGCCATCGGCCCGAAGAGACGGGTTGGTCTGCGACGCCTGGAAGTGCTGTTCGATGACAGGGGCCGCAAGTGTTGCCAGCGCAACGATTAACAGTACGGCTGCTTTGCGAATTTTCATAAAAAGCTCCTCGATGTGGGATTGGCCTCTGGCCGGCTGCGAAAATACGGGACGAACTTCCCGTGATGTTTATGAATCAATTGCTGCTCGGCATCCAAAGCAAAGCCCGTGAAACTTGCATGGAATGCAAAGCAAGAATTTCAGCACGCAACGGGACGCGGCTGATTCGGCCTCTTCTCTTCGCCTCTCAGCGAAAGGCGAAGCAAGCCTCGCAACTCTTACGCACTGTCCTTTCGTGCAGCGTGTTAACGAAAATGAAACCCCTGCGGCCTTTACGGATGGCAGTGCCCGGAAAGGTCTGGTTAGATAGGTCGGGGTGGTCACACTTCCTTTCCCGGGTGCAGTACATTGAATGAAGCCAAGAGCGCTCACGAAATGAAAGACAGCTCCATGACTCTGGAAGCGGTCCGTGAGAATCTGCATCACATCGGCAGGCGCCAGTGGGGAATGTGGTCGGCGACTGTCGCTGTTCTGCTTTTGCTCACTCTCGGCGTCGCATCCTTCGCCTTCCCCGGTTTGCTCACCTCCGAGCAAAACACATATTCGTTTTATCTCAACCAGTCGGTCCGCAGCCTGGTTGGCCTCGTCCTCGTTTTTTCCGTTTATTTGATTTACCAGCAATTGCTGCTCACGCGGGTTCGCCGGCAAGTGGCCGAACAGGTTGATTCGCTTGCGAAGGTGGAAAGCCTGGCCACGGAAGTCTACAAATTGGCGGCCCTCGATCAATTGACGGGTCTCTACAACCGGCGATCGGGCGAGCAGCGTCTGGCGCAGGAGATCAGCCGGGCGGAGCGCCACGGTAGGGCTTTGACCCTCCTGCTCTTGGATTTGGACGGGCTGAAGCAGGTGAACGACAAGAGCGGTCATGCCGCCGGGGATTTAATGCTAAAGACTTTCGCCGAGCGCGTCCAAAAGGCCATCCGCGGTTCCGATCTCGCGGCCCGAATCGGCGGCGACGAGTTCATGGTAGTCCTTCCCGAATGCAAAGTGGAAGAAGTGCGCCACGTCCTTTCTCGGCTCGATGGCCTCTGCGTGGAAATCAACGGCGAGCGTATGTCCTGCCGGTTCTCCCGCGGCTGGACCGATTTTCGTTCCGGCGACACGACCCACGACCTCATGAAACGGGCTGATGAGCTGCTCTACGAGAACAAACGCGCCGGCAAGGAGAACGCTGCCTCTTTGAGTCCGAATAAGCTGGAACAAGCTCTTTCCTAGAAATTCACCTCCGAAGGAAACCTTCGCCCCGCCAAAACACTTCTCTCCCGCCGCCCATGCCCGTTTGCGTTCCCGAGGGCGACAACCCGGTGCTATGATGCTCCCCAGTTTGGCCGTTGGAACCGTTCACATTGGGAGGAGCGCTCATGACGAAAAATCGCTGCGGCTTCGTGTTTTTTCTGGTCGGTTTGGCAATTCTTGCCTCTGCTCGGTCCGGCATTTCCGCCTCTCGAGTGAAAGCACTTTGGCCGGCTCCTCCCCAGGCCGCAACCACGCAAGCGATCACGCTTCCGTCCGGCACTTCCCTCTTCGTGCGAATGATCGACAGCGTCGATTCCTCGAAAAACAAAGTGGGCGACAGTTTTCACGCCAGCCTGCAAAGCGCCTTGGTGGTCGGAAACACGGTGGTGGCTCCGAAAGGAGCCGATGTTTATGGAAAACTGGCGAATGCTAAGTCCGCCGGCAAAATCTCCGGCGGCGCGGCTCTCGGCGCGGGCGTCGGGGCAGGCGCGGGAACCACAGTCCAGCTGGCTACTCACGGAGACCAGATCCGCATCCCGAGCGAAACGCTGCTCGAATTCAAATTGGAGCAGGATGTGACCGTCCCAGTCTCATCGCAGTAACAGTAACGACTATCGCGGGTTCACCCTCCAAATTTTGCGTCTGCGGCGCGGCCGCTGCCCTACGACAATCTCCTATGAGTCCGGAATGTTCCTGATAGGAACATTTTGCGAACAATTCACCAAAAAACTCTTGCAGCTTCCAGGGGTGCTTCGTAAGATACGGGGCAGTTGCAGGAAAGATACTATGCCCAAAGAAAAGCCCAAGGTTAACATCGGCCACGTCATAAAGAGCTATCGCAGCGAGCGCGGATTGTCGCAGGGTGACATCGAGCGGCGTACCGGGCTCCTCCGCTGTTATTTGTCCCGAGTAGAGAACGGCCATACCGTTCCCTCGCTGGAGACCCTGGCCAAAATCGCCGAAGCGATGGAGATTAATCTCGCCGATTTCTTCCCCGGCAGCGACACGCCACAAGACCGCGAAACGCGAAAAATCCTGGGCGAACTTTCCGAAGAAGAGATTCGCTTCCTGGCGGATATCAAGAAGTACTCCACAACCTTGACCGATGATGACAAGCGGTTGGTGCTCGCGATGATTCGGAAGATGGCAACGGTCGCACCGCCTCCCGGCAGAACCGCAAAAGTGGCTTCTTCAGTCCGTCGGGCAGAGTATTAGCCGAAGCTTGATTCCCGCTTCCCGACTTGCGTAAATCCCGAAATTGCTATTTGCGGTTCTGGCCCATCAATCAATCCTGCCTTTGCATCCTGATGCAATTCTTCTCCCAATCGTCCACTGCACCCCGCGAAACGCATTAATCTCTCTTGAGGTTCCGGTAGTGGAAAGACCAAACAGCGAGAAGGAAGAAAACCAGCGCGTAATCCAGGCCGTACCCAAGCACCGTAAGGTGCTCCACCGCGCTCGTGCTGACCAGCGAGGCCTTCGTGAGGGCCAGAAATTTGTCTTCGGAAATGAATCCCAGCGAAGGGAATACATAATAAAACGGCCTCCAGACGTTAGCGTGCGCTGACGTCAGCACATAGTTCGAGGAAAGCAGGGAGGAAACCACCGAAGTGACGATCACCAGGCCAACCGCGGCCACAGGGTGCATGAACGTGACCAGAAGCATCGAAATCGCCGCATACAGCGAGTAACGGACCATGGGATAAACGACCAGAATCCACGGAGATGCCTGGATTCGCTCCCCTCCCAGCCAGGCCAGGAAAAAACTCAATCCCAGCATGCTCAGCGTATAAATCAGCATTAGAAGCAGAACGCCAAGATATTTCCCGGCAAGAAATTCCCAGCGGTTCAACGGGCGCGCCACCACAGCCAGGATCGTTCCTGACTTCATTTCTGTGGCCACGGAATCGGCGGCGGACCATGCCGCCAGCAGGCTCCCGCAGCCGCTCACGAACCCCATGATCGCCGAGACCATTCCATTGACGGTGGACTGCATCACCTGCTTGTTTTCCACCGTGGTCATTGCGCGAGCCGCCCACAGAGGCGTCATCATCAGCAGGACGATGCACAGGAACCCGCAAAACAGGAGAATGATTACGCGGTCCCGCAGGAAACTTGACAGCGTGTTCCGCGCTATCGTCCAGATTTTCATGAAGGCGCTCCCGACGGGCCGACGGATTGGAGGAACAGCTCTTCGAGCGAGCTTCTTTGGGGCACGATGCTGAGAACGTCGCAGCCCGAGGCCCACAAGAGCTCGGCGCAGTCCCGCTTGTGCGCCACCGGCAGCACAATCCGCACCGAATGGGCCTCGCGAAGCACGTTCGTAGCTCCCCAGGCAAGCAGAGTCGGCTCGAGTGAAGCGGGAAGCTGGTCCGCGCGGATTTCCACCAGGTCGTTTGTGCGCAGCAGCTCGTTCATCTCTCCCGCGCGAATCATTCGCCCGCGATCGATGATGATCACCCGGTCGCAAATCTGCTCGATTTCCGAGAGGATGTGCGAGCTGAGAAATATCGTTTTGCCCGCGGCTTTGAGCGCGACGATTAGATCGCGAACCTCCTTGCGCCCGGCGGGATCCAGCCCCGACGTGGGCTCATCGAGAATCAGAAGCTGCGGGTCAGCCAGGATTGCCTGCGCGATCCCCAGCCGCTGGACCATCCCTCGAGAATACTTCCCGATTTTGAGCTTTTCGTACCCTTCCAGGCGGACTTGCCGCAGCAGATCGGCGATCAGTGGTCCCGCCGATTTCGCGTGGCCTCCCCCCAGGGCATAATGGAATCGGAGAAGCTTTTCGGCGTTCAGGTATTTGTAGAACGCGAAATTCTCGGGAAGGAATCCGATCTGGCGTTTGGCCCGGACGTCGCCCGGTTCGTACCCCAGGATTCGAATTTCTCCCGCGTCGGCGTACATGAATCCCATCAACAGGCTAATGCTAGTGGTCTTCCCCGCCCCGTTGGGGCCCAGAAACGCGCACACCTCTCCAGGCAAAACCGAAAACGAAACCTCCGTCAGCGCCGGAATGCTCTGCCCTCCCAGCCGGTGCTGGTAGACCTTCGTCACTCTTTGAAACTCAATGGCTGGGCTTGGCGTCATTCGCGTCTCCGAACGGATTTACCACGGGAAGCCCGAGTTGCCGGGCCAGAACCGCGTCGAGGCCCGGCTCAAAACCCGTCTGAGCGTATATGATCTTCCCTTCTCCATTAATCACGAACAACGCCGGAATCGCGCTCACTCCAAACGAATCTCCCACTTTTCCGGCGCGGTCCCACAGGACGGGAAAGGGCAGCTTGGCTTCTGAAGCGAACTTCAGCGCGTCGCCGCGATCGTCGTCCACGCTGATGGCCAGTATTTCGAAGGAAGCTTGCGAAGCGGAATTTCTCGTGTAGAACGAGCTGAGATCGGGAAGCTCGAGGCGGCACGGCCCGCACCAGCTGGCCCAGAACGCGACGACCACGCTCTTCTTCTCTCGATAATCCGCGAGAGAAACCGGTTTTCCCTCGATCGAGGTGAGCGAAAAATCCGGCGCCTGCTTTCCCACGAGCGCCGATGCTTCCTCCACATGCAGCGATTTCAATTCCAGAAGCTTCGCGCGCCATGTGATGAAGACTGTAAACGCGGCTAGAATCGAGATGCCCGCAATCGCCGTTGGTGTGAGCCTGAGTTTCATCGCCTGCCCCCGGATCAGCATCCGGGCGGGCGGATTGTACACCAGCTCGGTTTTCCGCCGGATGAAGAATTACGGGGAAGGAACGTAACGGCGCGGGAAGTGTGCCCCAGCTCTGTTTCATTTTGCCCGACGCGTTTTGCCGCCCATGGCAACCCTTCGGCGGCGGGGTCTACACAACCGGGGACGCGTTTGGATACAATAAGAGAGTTATGACCAGCAAGACGCGCAAGACGGTGGGGGTGAAAGTCGGAGACGTCCAGGTGGGCGGCGGAGCGCCCGTCGTGGTTCAATCCATGACCAACACCGATACCGCCGACATCGCGGCCACCACCCAACAGTGCCTCGAGCTCGCTCAGGCCGGTTCGGAATTGGTGCGTGTCACCGTGAACATGCCGGAAGCTGCGGCGGCCTTCCCCGAGATCAAAAAACGGCTCCTGGACGCCGGCTGCAAAACTCCGATTATCGGGGACTTTCACTACAACGGCCACGTTCTTCTGACGAAATATCCCGATTGTGCCAAAGCGCTCGACAAATACCGGATCAATCCCGGCAACGTCGGCCACGGGCAGCGGCGCGACGAGCAGTTCGCCACCATCTGCAAAGTGGCGCGCGACAACGGAAAGCCCGTCCGCATCGGTGTCAATGGCGGCTCACTCAACCAGGAACTTGTCATGGAAAAGATGCAGGAGAACACCGACAAGAACCTGGGTAAGACTTCGGAAGAGATCATTAACGAGTGCATGGTCCTTTCGGCGCTCCAGTCGACCGAGCTTGCCTTGGAATCCGGACTTCGCCGGGATCAAATCATCATCTCCTGCAAGGTCTCCCGACCGGTGGATTTGATCGAAATTTACCGCGACTTGGCGGCGAAAACGGAACAGCCGCTGCATCTTGGCCTGACTGAAGCCGGAATGGGCGCCAAGGGCTTGGTCTGGTCGGCGGCTTCCATGGGAGTCCTGCTCAGCGAAGGGATCGGCGAGACAGTGCGCGTCTCCCTGACTCCCCGCCCGGGCGGCGACCGTCGCGACGAAGTCTACGCCGCCTGCGAACTTTTGCAGTCCCTGGGGCTGCGAACCTTCGCTCCGAGCGTCACCGCATGTCCCGGATGCGGCCGCACCACCAGCACGACTTTTCAGGAGCTCGCCGAGAGCGTTCAGGGATACATCCGCGAAAAAATGCCGGAATGGAAGCGCGAATACGAGGGCGTCGAAGAGCTGAAACTTGCGGTGATGGGCTGCATCGTGAACGGCCCTGGTGAATCGAGAGCCGCAAACATCGGAATCAGCTTGCCCGGCACGGGCGAGACTCCCCGTTGTCCCGTTTACATCGACGGCCAGAAATTCACCACGCTCGAAGGCACTTATGAAGAGCTTTCCGTGGCCTTCCGTACACTGCTCGACGACTACGTTTCGACGAAGTATCACAAGCGCGAGACTCCTCTTCCCGCCGTGAACGTGCCTGCCGAGAAGCCTGCCCTGCGTGTCCTCGCCTAGGTTCCTCGCTCGCCCGCTTTCGACGCGCGCGGCGTTCGTCGCATTTCCTCCTGCCGAATCGCGCGCCTCGTCGTGTCGTCCCCGTTTCGTGTAGCCGGGGAAATCGGCCTGCCGCGTTTCACGCAAAACTCCTGGGAATGCGATAGACTCGCTAAGGATTTCACCGAGGCGCCATGCTCGAAGCCACCCTCTCTCTCCGACGGCGAGCGCATGACTGAGCAGACAGACACGGTCTCGCCCGCGCCTCCTCAGCCCGCCGCGACACGCGAGAATCCTCCGCGCGCCCTGCCTCACGATTGGCGCTTTGGGTTCTGGAGCCTGATCGTCACCCAGTTTCAGAACGCCTTCAACGACAACGCGATTAAATTCGTCGTCATCTTCATCATCGTCGCCGGCAACGTTCCCGAACACAAGCTTGGCCTCTTGATCTTCGTGATCGGCGGCCTCTTCGCCGTTCCTTTCCTGCTCTTTTCACTCACCGGAGGTTATTTCGCGGACCGGTTCAGCAAGAGAAATGTCGTAATCGGGACGAAATTCATGGAAGTCTGCGTAATGGGCGTGACCATCGGCGCTCTCGCCGCCGGAAACTTTATTGCCGAGTGCGCTTCGGTCTTCCTGATCAGCACTCAATCCGCCCTCTTCGGCCCTTCGAAATACGGCTTATTGCCCGAATTGTTGCCGGAAGAAGAGCTTTCCTGGGGCAACGGCGTCCTCGAATTGGGAACGTTTCTGGGAAGCATCGCCGCCGTGATCGCGGCGGGATTTCTCGCCCAGACCTTTGCCGGCCGCGAGGGATGGTCGGGTGTCGCACTCCTCGGCTGCACGCTGGTTGGTTTGGCCACGAGCTTCGGCATCAGCCGCGTTCCGGCCGCCGATGTAACCAAGGCTTTTCGCTGGAATCCGCTCGGCGACCTCGCCGTCCAGCTCCGCCTCGTCCGCGCGGACAGAGTGCTCACCTGGGCCGTGATGGGCAATACCTACCTCTGGTTTCTCGCGGGGCTCCTCCAATTCACGATTGTCGTATACGGAAAGGAGGCTCTCGGCCTCGACCTCTTCCACACGAGCCTGCTCGAGGCCGCCGTGGGAGTTGGCATAGGCGTCGGCAGCTTTGCCGCCGGTTATCTCTCCGGTGGAAAGATCGAATACGGATTGATTCCGCTGGGCGCCGTCGGGATGACCGTGTTTGGTGCTCTCCTCTATGTCCCCGGCCATACCGTTCTTTCCACTTCGATTCATCTCAGCCTCTTGGGGTTCTTTGGTGGATTTTTCGCCGTCCCCCTCAATGCGCTGATCCAGCATCGCCCGCGCCCGGAAGAAAAAGGCGGCGTGATCGCGGCCGCGAACTTGCTTTCCTTCCTCGGCATATTTATCGCCGCGGCGTTTTATTATGCCGCGTCCGCCTTGCTGCACCAGAGTCAGAGGGCAATCTTTTTGGACGGCGCCGTGCTCACTCTGGTGACCACCGTTTACGCCGTCTATTTGCTCCCCGATTCGCTCATGCGCCTCGTTCTTTGGATGCTCACTCACACGTTTTATCGCATCCGTGTCATCGGCCGCGAAAACATTCCCGAGCGCGGTGGCGCGCTGTTTGTCGTGAATCACATGTCCCTGGTGGATGCGCTTCTCCTGATCGGCTCGACCGACAGAACGATCCGCTTCCTCATCTTCAAGGGAATCTACGACCTGCCCTTCATCAAGCCCTTCGCCAAAATGATTCGCGCCATCCCGATTTCCTCCGATCAAAGGCCGCGGGAAATGATTCATTCCCTTCGCGAGGCCACCAACGCGATCCGCGACGGCGAAGTCGTCTGCATTTTCGCCGAAGGACAGATCACCCGCATCGGCCAGATGCTTCCTTTCCGTCGCGGGATGGAACGCATTATGAAGGGCGTGGATGCGCCCATCGTTCCGGTCAATCTCGACGGTGTTTGGGGAAGCATCTTCAGCTACGAGCGAGGGCGGTTCTTGTCGAAATTGCCCCGCACAATTCCCTACCCCGTGACCGTAAGCTTCGGCAAGCCCATGCCGTCCACCGCCGCGCCGTTCGAAGTCAGAGAAGCGGTGCAGCAGTTGCAATCCGATGCTTTTCAATATCGCCGCAAAAGATTGCGCACGTTGGGGCAGTCGCTGATTCGCACCGCGCATCGCTCCCCGTGGCGCTTTGCCATGGGTGACGCTCGCCGCCCCCGTATGAAATGGGGCGCGGCCCTCCTCAGCTCCATTTTTCTCGCGCGCCGTTTGCGAAAAGTCTGGGCGGGCCAGGAGATGGTCGGAATCCTGCTCCCTCCCTCGGTTCCCGGCTCCCTCGTGAATTTTGCCGCCGTGCTCTGCGGCAAAGTTCCCGTGAATCTGAATTACACCGCCTCCGACGAAGTCCTGGCCTCTTGCGGAGAGCAGTGCAAACTGGAAACCGTGATCACCACCAAGGCCTTGCTCGAAAAAATTCCGCTCCAGGTTCCGGGGAAGACCGTCCTGATCGAGGAAGCGGCGGCCGCACCGCGTTTCAGTGAACGCATCGCGGCGCTCGCGATCTGGTTCCTTCCCAGGCGCGCCATCGAGCGGCTCCTTACCGGAGGCAAACGGAAAACCCTCGACGACCTGGCTGCCATCATTTTCTCGAGCGGAAGCACGGGCGATCCCAAGGGAGTGATGCTGACCCATTACAATATTTCCGCAAATGTGGACCAGATGGGCCAGACGTTCATGCTGAACCATCACGACGTCCTTCTCGGTGTCCTCCCTTTTTTCCACTCCTTCGGATTCACCGTCACATTGTGGTTGCCGGCCGTGCTCGGAGTCGGCGTGGCCTATCATCCCAGCCCCATTGATTTGAGCGCGATTGCCGCGATCGTCCGCGATTACCGCGTCACTTTCCTGCTTTCCACTCCCACCTTTCTGCAGCAGTACATTCGCCGCGTCGCCCCCGAGGATTTCGGAAGCCTTCAATTTGTCGTCGTGGGCGCCGAGAAGCTCACGGAATCCGTGGCCATCGCTTTTGAGGACCGCTTTGGCATCAAGCCGCTCGAAGGCTACGGCTGCACGGAGTGCTCCCCCGTGGTCGCAGTGAATACGCGGGATTACCGCGCCCCGGGATTCCGCCAGGTGGGCGCCAAACGCGGCAGGATTGGCCATCCGTTGCCGGGGGTGAGCGTCCGCATTATCGACCCGGAGACATGCGAGCGCCGCGCCGTGAATACCGAGGGACTGATGCTCGTCCGCGGACCCAATGTCATGCGCGGCTATCTTGGAAAACCGGAAAAGACGGCCGAAGTCCTCCGCGACGGTTGGTACGTCACCGGCGACATCGCCATGGAAGATGAAGACGGCTTTTTGACCATCACCGACCGCCTGACCCGATTCAGCAAAGTGGGGGGTGAGATGGTCCCGCACATCAAAGTCGAGGAAAAGTTGCAGGATCTGATGGGCGAAGCCGAGCGAAAATTCGTGGTTACCGGCGTTCCCGATGCGAAGAAGGGCGAACGCCTCATTGTTCTTCACACGTTGAAGCCCGAAGAGCTGGCCAAAGTTCTGGAACGCTTGCCAGAGGCTGGCCTCCCGAACCTGTGGACGCCCCGCGCGAATCAATTCTTCCATGTCGACGATATGCCCTACCTCGGAACCGGAAAGCTGGATTTGAGGAAAGTGCATCAGCTCGCCGAAACCCTTTGGAACGGCCAAAAAGAATCCCCGGCGGCGAAAACATCGGAGTCGGAAACGGAGGAAGCTTGAAACGAGAGACGCGCGCAAAGGCCACTGTCTTGCATAGCGAAGTTCTCTACCAGGGACCTGTCTTCAACGTAGCCCGGGAAAAGATCAAAGAACCCAATGGGCTCGAAGTCACGAAGGTCTTCGTTCAACATCCGGGATCGGTGGTCGTCCTTCCCGTTTTCGACAATGGCGACATCCTCTTGATCCGCCAGTACAGGCATGCCGCCGGCGAGTATCTCTGGGAGCTGGTGGCAGGCCGCAAAGACGAGGGTGAAAATTTCGCGCAGGGCGCGCGGCGCGAACTCAAGGAGGAAACCGGCTATTCCGCTAAGCGGCTCAAAAAGCTGGCTGAAATGTTTCCCACGCCCGGTTTTGTCCAGGAAAGAATGGTTCTGTTTCTCGCGCAAGGGTTGAAGGCTGGCCAGGCCTCGCCCGAGGATGACGAAAAGATCGATGCAAAAATCGTGACGCGCAAGACCGCTCTCGCTTGGGTCCGCAGCGGCACGATTCACGATATGAAGACCGTGGCCGGAATTCTCTATTACGACAAATTTCTGCGGCGCGGAGGAAACGTCAAATGATTTGCCGGGTCTGGCATGGCTGGACGACCGAGGAGAACGCCGGTGCGTACAGCGAATTTCTTCTCCTCGAACTCTTCCCTCGCGTTCGCGATGACTTAAAAGGCAAAGGATATCGCGGCTACGACTTGCTCCAATTGAAGAGAGCCAGCGAGGTCGAATTCGTCACCATGCTCTGGTTCGACAGCCTCTCGGCGATTCGCTCCTTTGCCGGAGAGTTGTATGAACTCCCCGTGATTCACGAGAAGGCCAGGAAACTCCTCGCCAGGTACGACAGCCGTTGTGAGCATTTCGAAGTCCTCGGGTCTGAACGCGAGAAATTCGCCATCTAGTTTTCTCCCGCTTTCTCCCGTCAACCCTCTGCCACTATAATCGGGCGAGAACGGAGATCCCTTCATGGACAACAAAGAAGTCGCCAAGGTTTTGCGGGAGACCGCTTACCTGCTGGAAATCGACGGCGCCATCGTCGGCCGCTACCGCAGCTACGAAAAGGCCGCCGAGCTGCTCGAAAGCCTTCCCGAGCGCATTGAAGAAATCGCCAAGGACGACAAAAAGCTGATGGACCTCCCTGGAATCGGCGAAGGCATGGCCGCTCACATCCGCGAAATTCTAAAGTCGGGCGATTACACTCTCCGCCAGAAATTGTTGAAAAAATATCCGCGCACCATTCTCGGCCTACTCGAGCTGCAATCGCTCGGGCCCAAAAAAGTCGCTCTCCTCTGGAAGAAATTCAAGGCCGGCACCGTCGAGGCCGTCGAAAAGCTGGCCCAGGAAGGAAAGCTTCGCGAGCTCGAAGGCTTCGGCGAAAAAAGCGAGCAGAACATCCTGAAAGCGGCGGAGCTCCACAAACGCTCGGTGGGAAGGTTCCACATCAATGTGGCGGACGAGGTAGCCCAAAAGCTCGCGGCTTACATCTCGCAGGCCGGCAAATCCGTCGAATCAGTGACGCCCGCGGGCTCGCTCCGCCGTGGAAAAGAAACGGTTGGAGATCTCGACCTCCTCGTCACCATGCGGCCGGGCCAGGACAAGCAGAAGGACGTCAACGCCGTTGCGGCCCATATTTTGAACTACCCCGGAATTCAGCAGACTCTCGCCCACGGCGAGAACAAAGTGAGTGTCCTTCTCGAAGACGGCCTCCAGGTCGACGTCCGCCTCCTGGCCAAGGATAGCTTTGGCGCCGCGCTCCTATATTTTACCGGCTCGAAAGAGCACAACGTGGCGCTGCGCGGCCGCGCCAACGATATGGGCTGGACGCTCAACGAATACGCCCTCACGACGCTCAAGGGCGGAAAAGTTGTCGCGTGCAAGACCGAAGAGGAAATCTATGCGAAGCTCAAAATGGACTACGTCGAACCCGAGCTTCGCGAAAACCAGGGCGAAATCCAGGCCGCTGAAACGCACCGTTTGCCCAAGCTCGTCAGCCTTTCCGACATCCTCGGCGACCTCCAGATGCACACCACCGCTTCGGACGGGCGGAACTCCATCGAAGAGATGGGCCAGGCCGCGTGCGAATTGGGTTACGAATACATCGCGCTTACCGACCATTCCAAGGCCGTGACCGTCGCCAACGGCCTCGACGAAAAACGCACTCTCGAGCAAATCAAGAAAATTCGCGCCGCTCAATCCAGAGTTCCCGGGATTCGCCTCCTCGCCGGCAGCGAAGTGGACATCCTCAAGAACGGCAAGCTCGACTTGGACGACGAGGTGCTTGCCCAGCTCGACGTCGTGGTCACCAGCGTTCACTCTTACATGAACCTCGAAAAGGCCGAAATGACCGAGCGGCTCCTCGCGGCCATCGAAAATCCTTACACGCAAATCCTGGCTCATCCCACGGGAAGGCTTGTCCTTCGCCGGGAGCCCTTCGATTACGATATGGAAAAAATTCTGGACGCTGCAAAGCGGCACGGCGTGGCCGTCGAGTGCAACGCCTATCCGGACCGCCTCGATTTGAAGGACGTCCACCTTCGCATGGCCCGGGATCGCGGCGTGAAAATTGTGATTTCCACCGACTCCCACACCGCGGCAAATCTGAAATTCATGAAATACGGCGTCTTGACCGCTCGCCGCGGCTGGGTCGAAAAATCGGATGTGATGAATACTCTCCCCTACGAGAAGTTTTTGGCCGCCCTTCGTCCAAAACCCCACTCCAGGCAGGCCAAGGTGGCCAGGCACAAGACGGCTTGAATCTCGGTGACCGATTCGTCCTTCCCCTCCCCCTCCGTGACATATCTGCCTTTCGCTTTCGGCTTGTTGAGAGCCGCCACCCGCAAGCGTAAAATCGAATCTGGAGCGCGCGAAATGCAGGCACTCGTTCCTTGCGAAGCCTCGGTCGCCTCGTGGAAAGCAAACCACGCAGGCCCCATGCGAAGAATTCTTGGCATCGCGGTAGCGGCGATACTCTTCACCGGTTCGATTCCTCCACCCGCGTGGGCGAAATCGGAGTATCGCGCCCCCGAAATCACCCGCGCGGGAAACATTAAATTCCCCGTCAACGCGCTCAGGACGGGAATCGTCACTCTGGCCGTGAATCTCGACGCCGCCGGGAATGTCACGCGATTGGACGTTCTCCGCGACTTCCCTCCCTTCACCAGCGCCGCCTACGCCGCTGTCAAGACTTGGACCTTCGCGCCGGCCACGCTCGATGGCCAGGCGACCTCCTCCGTGCTCCCCATCAGCGTCGTTTTCAACCCTTTCAACCCCGCGGGAGTTTCCAACCTCCCCTCGCAAATCCCTCTTTCTCCCGTCAATCCCGCCTCAAATTCCGGATATGTGCCTCCTGAAATCACCTCCGCTTATTTCGCTGCGTATCCGGTAAATAGTGAGGCCTCGGGTTCGGTGGTTCTGAACGTAACGATCGGGAAGACGGGCGATCTCCTTCGGGTCCATGTGATCCGGAGCACCCCCGCCTTAACGCCGCAGGTGCTCCAGGCAATCAAGACGTGGAGGTTCCTCCCGGCCACATGGAACGGAAAGCCGGTCGTTTCGCGCATGGGCGTCTCGTTCGTCTTTCCCTCCGCCGGTAGCGTGAATTATTAGGCCTCCGCGGGAGATGGAACATTTTCACGGCCCTTTGCGTTACTTTGACTGGGAGCGCGGCGTAGAAAGCGACAGGTGCATTCGCTTGCCGCAGGCTCTGATTCGCGTGCCGGGCGGGGAAAACCGGCCGGCCATAAGGAACGGAGGCAACGAATGCGGACATGGATGCGGAGGGGGCTTATGGTGCTGTTGCTGGCGGTCGTGGCGGGAGGTGTTTCCGGAGTGGCTCGCGCGGACGATTGGTCGAAGACCTACGCGATCAGCGGCCACGCGAATCTCACCCTCACGACCGATGACGGCGAGGTGAATGTAAGCGGCGCGGATCAGAAACAGATCGTCGCCAAGGTCACCACATGGGGCTGGAAAATCGGCCCCAACGACGTGAATATCGAGGAAAGCCAGGTCGGCGACAACGTCACCATCACCGTCAAGACTCCTCACTGGATCTTTGGATGGGGACATAAAGGAATCCGGATTGATCTCGTCGTGCCCCGCGACCTCGACGCCAACATTCGCACCGCCGACGGCAACGTCTCCGTCGAAGGCGCGGGTGGCAATCTGCGCGTCGAAACCGCTGACGGCAACGTGACCACTCAGTCTCTTCGCGGCAATATCCAGGTCCACACGGGCGATGGAAACATCACCGGACAGGGATTCGATGGCTCTCTGGAAGCCCAATCCGGCGACGGAAATATGACCGTCCAGGGACGCTTCGACACTGTCCACGTAAAGAGCGGCGACGGAAATGTCGAGGTGGACGCGGCGAACGGTTCTAAGGTCGCGGCGCGCTGGGAAATTCTCTCGGGCGATGGGAGAGTGGAAATCCGCCTTCCCGCAAATTTGCAGGCGGATCTCAATGCGACCACCGGCGATGGCGAGATCACTCTGGGTATCCCCGTGCAGGTCGTGGGAACGATCAGTCGCTCCTCGGTTCATGGAAAGCTGAATGGTGGCGGGGAGGAAATCGCGGTCAGGTCCGGCGATGGTTCGATCCACGTCGAGAGTCTCTAGCTCGTTTTTCGTGGATTCGCGCATGTGTGAGCCGCACACAACGGTGCGGCTCACTTCGCCACGAGTCACGTAATGAGTCCGCAGGCGAAGGAAAAGCATCGAATGGGTAGCAAAAGAATGGAGAGAATGTGGCAATAGATTGACACACTCCTGGAAGTTGATTAGACAAGCCCGAAAATCGGTTCCGCTAAGTGATTGAAACTGCTTGGATAGCGGAAGGGCCACGGTTGGAACCGCCCCTGCATGGTATTCGATTAGCGGTTCGCAGGTGCGGCGGAGAAGAGGGTCAAGGTTATGGTTACTTTCATGATGTTGGGTGTGCTGGCGGTAATTGGATTCCTCTGCGTCGCCGGGTCGTTGACGCCGGGAAAGAGGCGCTAAGGTCCGTTGCGCCGTCCCCTGCCCGGCGGCTCTCCCCCGGGCAAGGCTCGGGACGGGTTCCCTTCAAAACAAAGTAGCGGTTAGCGGCGGAATGCCGCGTCGTCGAGCCTTGCCTGTCCCGTTGGGGTGCGTTCGACGGACCGTATCGCAACCACTCGAATCGCATTCGTAACAGGATCCCTTTCGCACTTCACCAATACGATTCGGCCCTCATAGGCGGACAATAGCTCGGGGTTGACCACCTGCAGATTTGCCTTGTGCGCTGTCACCAGCCACTTCGCATCCGCGCTTACTTTCCCCGACAGATTGACAACTTTCCGGTGTCCCGCTTGCGGATCGGACCCCTTTCCATTTGCTACACCCGAATCGGACGCGCTTTGCGATAGCCCGGCTTGAGGAAGACAAAATGCCAGGACCACCGCGGCGAAAAGGCATTTCTTCACCTTGCACCTCCCGGCTCGAATATGAAAACCCTCGGTGCATCATATTCGCGCTTTGTGCAAGGTCAAATCGAACGTTTCGATAGGCGCGATTCGAGATCTTGCAGTGTCGCGAGCCTCCTGCTCGCCTAGCACAGCCGACTGCCTCAATCAGTCGCTAATTGCCCTCCGCTGACGCAATCGGCCCAAGCCGCCTCAAAAACGTAATGCCCGCATTCGCGCTGCTTTGGGTTGTAAAATAGCGCCCAATGAGTTGCGCAGCGATTCGCGCAGGTGCCCGCCGCGCTGCCGCTTTGGCGTTCGCGTTGGCCGCGGTTTTGATGCCGCGGGCGCGTGCCTACGCTGGCCCATATGGCCATCCTCCTCGTCCTCAGAATACCGAAACCTCCCAGTTGACCGTCACGGTCAAGGACGAAACCGGCATCGTCGTCGCCGGCGCTCACGCTACCCTCACTCGCCCTGGTCTCCAAGCTCCGCTCCAAGCTTCCACCGACGCTGCCGGCCGCGCCCAATTCTCCGGCCTCGCTCCCGGCGCTTATTCGCTCTCGGTTGAAAAGGTCGGCTTCTACGCCCAGTTGAACAAGCCGGTGCAAGTCGAAAAAACGGGATCTGTGGACGTCACGCTTCCCCACCAGCAGGAGTACAAGGAAAGCGTTCGCGTGAATTACTCCCCTCCCGCGATTGACCCCGCCCAAATTTCGTCCTCGCAACAGTTGACGGCCCAAGAAATCATTCAATTGCCCTATCCCACCACGCGTGACGTTCGCAACGCGCTTCCTCTCTTGCCCGCCATCTTGCCCGACAACATGACTCCCGGCCAGGTTCACATCGCGGGAGCGGCCAGCAATCAGACCTTCTACACGCTCGATGGCTTCGACATCAGCGAGCCGGTCAATGGCCTGTTGAATCTCCGCGTCAGCACCGACGCGGTTCGCTCCATTAATCTTTTCACCAGCCGTTATTCCGTTGCTTCCGGATGGGGTTCCGGCGGGGTCTTGGATCTCGACACCGGAATGGGCGACGACCATCTCCGCTTCTTCGCCACCGATTTCATCCCGACTTTCGAGAATCGCCAGGGTTTGCATATCAACAACGCGACCCCGCGTTTCACGCTGTCGGGGCCGATTCGAAAAGGAAAGGCATGGTTTTACGACGCCGCCGAAGGTGAATATGACTACAACCTTTTCACCGAGCTTCCCGCAGGCGAGAACACGGACCACTACTGGCGCTACAGCAATTTGGCCCGCGCTCAGGTGAATCTGACGCAGGGAAACCGGCTCACCGCCAGCTATCTTTACAATCAATCGAACGAAGACCACGCCGGCCTTTCATTGATTCAGCCGCTTTCGACGACCACGCAACAGGGAAAATCCGCCGACCTGTTTGACGTCAAAGATCAAAACACGTGGTCCAACGGAACTCTCTTCGAAGCGGGCTTCGCCTTCGTCCAGTTCAGCTCCAGCGCGCTCCCCCTCGGCACTATCCCCTACGTTCAGCTCCCCGGAAGCGCCTCCGGCAACTATTACCTCACCTCATCCAGCACCGTCCGCCGTTTCGAAGGCCTCACGAACCTCTTCCTTCCGCCCGTCCATTGGCACGGCCGGCATGACATCTCTCTCGGCGGGGCGATCGAACGCACCAGCGATCTGCAATTCGCCGCGCGGCTCCCTTTCACGGTTGAAACCGCCGCCGGAGTCCTCGCTCGCTCCGTCAGCTTCTCCGCCGGCCCCTCCTATCAGCAGGATATGTTCGCCGGCAGCGCCTATGTGCAGGACCGTTGGTCGCCGGCTCCATCCCTGCTCCTCGAATCAGGCGTGCGTTTGGACGAGGACGATTTGCTTCACCGCGCGGTTGTGTCTCCTCGAATCGCTGGCACCTGGATGCTCACCCGTGACAATGAAACAAAAATCTCCGCCGGTGTGGGCCTCTATTACGACCGCACCGACCTCGACATGTTGACGCGTCCTTTGACCGGGACTCGCCAGGATGTCTTCTTTGAGCCCGACGGCGTCACCCCGATCCAGCCGCCCGTGATCACTTCGTTTCAGGCCAATCTGGCTTCGCTCCACGCTCCGGGTGACGTCAACTGGAGCGTTGCCCTCGAGCGCAAGCTGCCGGACGCGATTTATTTGAAGGGTGAATTCCTCGAGAAGCGCGGCTTCGACGGTTTTGACTACGTGGACGAAGGTCTCGTCATCAATTCCAACGGTGTCCCCAGCAGCGGCCTCTTTACGCTCCAAAATTCTCGGCGCGACAAATACGACGCCTTCACCCTCACCCTCCGCCACTCCCTCCGCGAGCACTACCCTCTTTTCTTCGCTTACACCCGCTCGAAAGCGCGGTCCAACGCCGTCCTCGATTCCACAATCGATGCCCCTTTTTTCAGCCCGCAGCTCGCCGGTCCGCTTCCCTGGGATTCTCCGAACCGCATCCAATCTTGGGGAGCGGTTCCCTTCCGGCTCCCTCGTCTTCACGCGCTAGAATTCGATTACTCCTTCGATTGGCGCACCGGCTATCCCTACAACGTCGTCAACCTCAATCAGGAGCTGGTCGGGCTCCCCGGCCAGGCTCGCTTCCCGGATTACGCCTCTCTCAGCCTCCACGTCGAAAAGCGCTTCCGCCTCTTCGGCTTTGAATGGGCGCTCCGCGCGGGCTTCAACAACATTACCAACCGGGAAAATCCTCTGGTCGTGGACAACAACATCGACTCGCCCACCTTCGGCGCCTTCAGCAATTTTCAGCATCGCGCCTTTACCGGCCGCATCCGTTTTCTCGGCCGAAAATAATGACGCGCTTTTGGGCGCGATACTTCGCATTCGCCCCGAGACACCCGAGGGCGCTTGTCTCCCCATCCAGGATTGGATTTTCTCTAGAATCGGGCGAAGCTCAGCCACACCAGCCCGATCGCCAGTGTGGCGAGAGTCACCGGAACGCCGATCTTCATGTAGTTGAGAAAACTGATGTGGCTTTCCGTTCTCGCCTTTTCGACCACGATGATGTTGGCCACCGAGCCCGTTATCGTGAGATTGCCCGCCAGCGTGCTCGACATGGCCAGCAGAAGCCACGCCGTCCTCGCGTCGTGAAATTGCGGCACCAGGTTCTTCAGCAGCATCACCGTCGGAACGTTGCTCGCGACGTTCGAGAGCAGCGTCACCATTCCTGCGAAGATGACGGGATTGTGCAAGTTCAGTCGCTCGGCCGCTCCCAAGAGCTCCCGCGTGATCCCCGCCTGCTGCGCCCCGCCGAGTATCAGAAACAATCCCACAAACAGGACCAGCAGCGACCAGTCAACGTCGCTGTAAATCGCCTTTGGCGACCTCCGCCGCTGCACCAGCACCAGCGCGCCTCCGGCCGCGGCTACCAGTGGTGGAGGATATCCCCATAAAAAACCCAGCAGCACGCACACTGTCACCCCGAGCGGCCAAGCGGGATGAATTTCCCGCTCGCGCGTTTCCTTGGCGGCTTTCGGGTCCAGGCGTTGCGCGCCTTCCGAATCGCCCCGCAGGAAAATCCAGTGCAAGAGCGCCCAATCGACGAACAGCCCGGCCAAGGCCACCGGCGCCAGATGCGCGGCGAAGCTGCGGTAGGAAATTCCGGAAACCGAGCCGATTAGGATGTTCTGCGGATTCCCGGTAATCGTCGCCGAACTCCCGATATTCGATGCCGTCGCCAGCGCCAGCAAGTAAGGCACGGGCTTCACCCTCATTCGCTTGCAGATGTCCAAGACCAGCGGCGCCATCACCACGCAGACCACGTCGTTCACCAGGAACGCGGAAAGGATCCCGCTCGTGAAAACAACGCCCGGCAGCAGTTGCTCCGGCTTCAGGTGCTCGATGACGAGATGGGCGATCCACTCGAAAAAACCCGCCAGGTGCAGCGACGCGGCGATCAGCATCATGGAAAACAGAAGCACGATGGTATTGAAGTCGATGCTCTCAATTGCATCCCGCGGCGTTAGCGCCCCAAAAACAAACATCGCCACCGCCCCGATCACGGCCATCGCCGTGCGGTCGATCTTCGTCCCCGGGAGCCGCCCCACCGCGAACACCAGATAGCTCGAAAGAAATATCAACCAGGCGACCACGATGTGCCAGTGGGAGACAACAGGCGCAAACGTCAGAATCATTCTTCAGGCGTTCCTTGTGCGACGCCGCTCGGCCGAACCGTCGCGGCCGTCATTTTAGCGGAGACGCCACTCCTGTGCTTCTATTAGAGTGTTGCACCCGGTGGGAAGGTTACGCCCGCTCGTCGCCAACGCGCGATGCTCGCGCCGGTTATTTCGCCTTCGGCGGGTATCCATTGAACATTTTTGTGACGGCTTTGTCGATCTTCTTCGAATTCTTATCGGGATTGTCGGAGAGCGTGTCCGTAGCCACGCCGCGCCAGATCAGGCTCTTGCCCTGCCCATCCGCCAGATCCACCACCAAAGTGCCTTTATTTTCCGTGACGGGATCGACTCTTCCCATTCCCCCGCCCATTCTCCATCCGCCCATTCCGGTGACCACGGCCGAAGTCTCTCTCCGCACGCCGGCCGAGTAGGTCACCAGCAAATTGCCTCCGCTGGCCGCCTTTTGCAGCCCTTTCGCGGCAAGCTGCGCGTCTATCGCCGCAACGATCCGCTGATCCATCAGCGGGTTTGAAGTCGGCCGGACGGGCTTCACCCATGTGTAAGTCTGATATTTCGAAAAATCGGTAATGCTGTGATCCCAATCCACGCTCGTCTTTTGCGCAGCCGCGGGAAGAGCCGCCGCCACGGTCAAGCCCAGCGCGAACGCGGCCAAACAGAGTCTTCTCATTCTTTAAACCTCGTAGGGTGGATTTTGTCCTCAGGCCCGCCGCCCAGGCGGCCCTTCTCTATTCCATCATGAACGTCACATACGTCAGACGGCCGTTGCGTTCCACTTGCATCGTCGCCGCTTCTCCGGGTTTCAGGCTGTTGAACGCCGACCGAAGATTGTCCACGCTGGTAATCATCGTCCCCTTCAGCGAATGAATCACGTCTCCCTGCAACAGCCCGGAATCGACCGCCAGCCTGTCGTCCACGATCGAGGCTACAATCACGCCCGACGGTATGCGCAATTCCCCGATATAGGGCGTCAATCTTTCCGTCACCGTCAGCCCCAGGATGCCGAGCCTGGGTATCAGGTCCTTCGAGGGGTCGGCAAATTCGGAAAGTTGGTCCGGTTCGTTTGTCGCGTCGAACACAGGAACATCCAGCACGAGTTTCTTCCCCTGGCGCCAAACCTCGAGCTTCATGGAATTGGATGGTCCTTGCATGTAGAGGCTCATCGCGAAAAGTGCGACGTTGTCCACGGGTATCCCGTTGACGCTCTCGATGACGTCCTCGATTTTCAGCCCCGCCCGCTCCGCGGTGCCATTCGGCGGCACGTCGGAGACGATCACTCCGCTGCTCACCTCCAGCCCCAACCCTTCCGCCAAGTCCGGCGTCAGCGTCTGCAAATCCGCGCCGATCGACCGCTTTGCCACCCGCCCATTTTTTCGAATCTCTTCATACGCGTATCGGACGATTCCGCTCGGAATCGCAAATCCAATCCCTTCGTTTCCTCCCGATTTCGTGTAGATGAACGTATTGATTCCCAGCAGATTTCCGTCCAGGTCTACCAGCGGCCCGCCGCTGTTTCCGGGATTGATGGCGGCGTCGGTCTGGATATATACCATCGGGCTGTCCGGGTCAGGCTGCCGCAATACCGAGCTCACCAATCCGAACGAGACCGAATTTTCCAGCCCTTGCGGACTCCCAAACGCCAGAACGATCTCTCCCTTCCGGATCTGCGTATAAAGGCCCATCGGAAGCGTCGGCAGTCCCGTGGCCTCCACCTTGAGCACCGCAAGATCGATCTGCTTGCTGAATCCCACAACTCGCGCGGGCAGAATCCGCCCGTGCGACTGCAAAAGGGCAAGTGGCTGCGGCTCTTCCGAGGGGCGCGGAGTCAGCACCACTCGCACGCGGTCCGTCCCCTTCACCACATGGTAGTTTGTGATGATGTAGCCATCCGGTTCGACGATCACGCCTGCGCCAAGCCCTCGCTCCCGCCCCAATGGGCCCGAAGGGTTGGCGGAATCCTCATCCGCTGTCCCATATCCCGTTACGAGAACTTCCACCACGGCGGGCGATACTCGTTTCGACACGCTCTCGATAGCATCGCTCAGCAGATGCGCTTCATCGGGACTCTTTCCGGGAACCGTGGCCTGTCCCCGTGCGCCGAGCGGGAAAATGCCAGCCGCGAGCATCGCCGCAACGATGCCCCCAAGCCTGCGAAACCCGCAAAAACGCTCTCGGCAACGGTTCTTCTTCATTTTGTTCTTTCGCTCGTGAGGAGATGCCTTGGATCTGCCTGATTGTATTTTTCCGCGGCGCCCACCCAAGAGTCGCGGAAAAAACGTCGCGTCAACCGCCGATCTTGCGACAGTATGCCCACACCCGCTAGTGGTGTCAACGCGACTCCCGCCTCGCCCCGCAGGCGCAAATACGAATTGCCGCATCCCGGCCCCGCGGGTATACTCCCCGCCTCTAACCATCGGCTCGCGTCCCTCGCAACGTTTTGTTGATTGTGCTAAGAATGGGCGGCATATTCGCCCGCGCTTGCTCCGCCGCCCTGGAGGCGTTTGTGAAAATCCGAACCCGCAGCGCCAGCCTCTTTATGCTCCTCGCCGTCGTTCTGTTCCTCGCGGGCGTTGCTGCCGCGGCGGGTGCCCCCAACGTCTCCGGCGCATGGAACGTCAAGGTCAGCGGCGATGCCGGAAACGCGAGCCAGAAGATCGACCTGCAACAGAATGGAAATAAAATCACCGGCACTTTCAAGGGCCCGCGGCAATCCGGAACCATCGAAGGAACCGTGGATGGCAATCACATTAAATTTCGCGTTCAGGCGCGCGTCCCGCTCGATTATGTGGGCACCATCGAGGGTGACACCATGAAAGGCGTCCTCACCGGACGCGGCAAGACGGGCAATTGGGTGGCCACCCGAGCCTCTGAATGAACCTGCTTTGCGTCGCGCGGAAAAGGCCGGCCCTTCGTCGTTTTCGAGCGGTCCATGCGCATGTTAGCCGGATTCAGTCACGGCACACGGAGGAGTGAAATGCTCAACTTCCATTCGACCAAGATGAAAGCGCTGGCTGTTTCCGCCGCCCTGCTCTCTTCCCTCCTATTTCTGACTACCTCGCTTCGCGCCCAGTCCGGCGCTCTCCAGCAGCGAGTCGGTGAGCTCAAAGATTCCATTGCGAAGAATAAGCTGGCTCTCGCCCAATACACCTGGACGGAACAGTTGACCATCATCCTCAAAGGCCAGACCAAAAAAACCGAACACTTTCAGGTCCGTATAGGCCCCGACGGAAAGCAGCAAAAGACCTCCCTCGATTCCCCTCCTCAGGCTGCTCCCGCGCCCCACGGCCGTTTGCGCCAGCGGATCGTCGAAGAAAAGAAAGAAGAATACAAGGATTACGCCGACCAGATGAAGGCCCTGGCCCAGCAATACATTCCTCCAGACAAAGACGCCATTCAATCCGCCTACTCCAAGGGAAATGCTTCCTTCTCGCCCGGTTCGGGCGTTCCCGGCGACATCTCCATTGTCATCAAGAATTACGTCAAGCCGAACGATTCCATGACCATCGTGTTCAACAAAGACCGCAAACAGATCTCCGCCATCCGGATCGCAAGTTATATGGACGATCCCACCGATGCCATGAACCTTTCTGTCGAATTCGCCGACCTCCCCGACGGCACTAGCCACGTCTCCAGCGTCGTCATCGAAGGCGTCCGAAAACAGCTGACGATCCAGACGCAAAACTCCAATTACCGCAAGCTCTAGCCGAAATCCGGGCCTCCTGCTTTCGCGGACACATCCCGCTCCAGTCGCATGCCCCGGAATGATTTGCAAATTGTTCTGGGTTGCAGGAAGATGGTTGACTTTGGATGAAAGCGCTTGCGCGGCCTTGGGAACCTGAGCACGCGCCCTGGCGCTTGAGCGATTTCTTATAATCCAGATCGGCAATCTTACAAGACGATAGGGGGAAACGAATGCGCAGGCCTGTGAGCATCGCTCCGGCGAAGGGGAAACTTGGGATTTTGACGCCGGGAATGGGAGCCGTCAGCACGACGTTTATGGCAGGAGTCGAGTTGGTCCGGACCGGGCAAGCCAAGCCCGTCGGATCGCTCACTCAGATGGGGACGATTCGCCTCGGGAAAAGGACCGAAAACCGCACTCCCAAGATCAAAGAATTCGTCCCTTTGGCGAACCTCGACGACTTGGTTTTCGGCGGCTGGGACGTCTACCCCGACGACGCCTATCAAGCCGCCTCGAAGGCCGGCGTCCTCGAGTCCAAGGACCTGGACAAAGCCGCCAAGTTCCTGAAATCCATCCGTCCCATGAAGGCAGCTTTTGACCAGAACTACGTGAAGAACCTCCACGGCGAGAACATCAAGAAAGCCAAGACGAAATTCGAGCTTGCCGAACAGTTGCGCGAGGACATTCGCGAATTTAAGAAAAAGAACAAGCTCGACCGCGCCGTTATGGTCTGGTGCGCTTCGACGGAGGTTTTCCTCAAGCCCGAGGACGTCCACAAGGATCTCGCGAGCTTCGAGAAAGCCATGAAGGCGAATCATCCCGCCATTGCCCCCTCCATGCTTTACGCCTACGCCGCGATCAGCGAAGGGGTCCCCTTCGCCAACGGCGCTCCGAACCTCACCGTGGACATTCCCGCGCTCGAGGATTTCGCCAGGGAAAAGAACGTCCCGATCGGCGGAAAGGATTTCAAGACCGGCCAGACCATGATGAAGACGGTCCTGGCGCCCGGCTTCAAGGCCCGCATGATCGGTCTGAACGGCTGGTTTTCAACCAACATTCTCGGGAACCGCGACGGCGAGGTCCTGGACGACCCGGGATCGTTCAAGACGAAGGAAGAGTCCAAGCTCGGAGCCCTCGAATATATTCTCCAGCCCAACCTCTATCCTGAACTCTACGGCAAGATTCACCACAAGGTGAGAATCAACTATTACCCGCCCCGCGGCGATAACAAGGAAGGCTGGGACAACATCGACATTTTCGGGTGGCTCGGATATCCGATGCAGATTAAAGTCGATTTCCTCTGCCGTGATTCGATCCTCGCCGCCCCCATTGTCCTCGATTTGGCCCTCTTCTTTGACCTGGCTCAGCGGTCGGGAATGCGCGGCATTCAGGAATGGCTCAGCTTCTATTTCAAGTCGCCCATGTGCGCCCGCGAGCTCTATCCCGAGCACGATCTCTTCATTCAACTGATGAAGCTGAAAAACACGCTTCGCTGGATGCGGGGCGAAGAGCTCATCACCCACCTGGGAGCCGAGTATTACGATTAATAGCGCGGGTGATTGCGGCGCCGGATTCAGAGACAAGAGAACCCACTGCTCCGCTCCCTGTATCCAGGCAGGCGGTTGACATTTCCCAGCGCCGCGATTTTCTCGCCCTGGTCCCGAGTTTCGCGCTTCCCTAACTTCCGAGCCTCGGCGGAAATCGCACCGGTACCGGTGGGTGCTTGTTCAGCCTTCGGACACCCTTCCGTTATTTCAGCTTCTTTTCGCCCGCTCTTGCGCCTCGTATCTTCGGCCCATATCGAAAAGCACCTCCTGCGCCGATGGGAATTCTGGTTATGCTCGGAGTATGCTATCGTGTGCGTTTTGAAGGTCGCAGCCCGAAAATGGGTCTTCCGGGTGACGGGCTGGGCTAAACCGATCCTGGGGCGGAGCTAAATCCAAATGAAGACAGCATATAACGGGGTTTCCTTGCCTGCTCACGGCAAGGCAATTCAATACGAAAACGGCAAATTCTCGGTTCCCGACCACCCGATTATCCCTTACATCGAAGGCGACGGAACGGGGCGGGATATCTGGAAGGCGTCTCAACACGTCTTCGACGCTGCGGTCGAAAAGGCATACGCGGGAAAGCGGAAAATCGCCTGGCTCGAGGTTTTTGCCGGTGAAAAGGCCTTTCGCCAGTTCAAGGAATGGCTGCCGGACGAGACCGTCGAGGCGATTCGTGCATTCCGCGTCGCGATCAAGGGCCCGCTCACCACCCCGGTCGGCGGTGGCATTCGTTCGCTCAATGTTGCCCTGCGTCAGGTTCTGGATTTGTACGCCTGCGTCCGCCCTGTCCGTTATTTTGACGGCGTGCCTTCCCCCGTCCGCAACCCCGAACGCATGAATGTCGTGATTTTCCGCGAGAATACCGAGGACGTCTATGCGGGAATCGAATGGCGGTCGGGAACCCCGGAAGTAAAGCGTCTCATCGATTTCCTGAACAACGATCTTCTGAAGGACAGCAAGAAAAAGGTCCGCGAAGACTCCGGCGTCGGAATCAAGCCCATTTCGCCCACCGGCACCAAGCGTCTGGTTCGGCGCGCCATCCAGCACGCCATCGAACACGCTCGAAAGGTCGTGACACTCGTTCACAAGGGCAATATTCAGAAATTCACCGAGGGCGCTTTTCGCGACTGGGGATACGACCTCGCCACCTCCGAATTCCGCGACCACGTCGTCACCGAGCGCGAAAGCTGGATTCTCGACAATAAAGACAAAAATCCCCGCCTCAGCATCGAACATAACGCGGCGATGGTCGAACCCGGTTTGGACCAGGCCAACGAAGCTTTCCAGAAAGCCGTTCAGTTGGAAGTCAAGCAGTGCCTCGAGACCATCGGAAAATCTCATGGCGACGCCAAATGGAAGCAGAAAATCATGATCAACGACCGCATCGCCGACTCTGTCTTCCAGCAGATTCTTACCCGCGCCGATGAGTATCAGGTGTTCGCCACGCCCAATCTCAACGGTGACTACCTCTCCGACGCCTGCGCCGCTCAGGTCGGCGGCCTCGGAATGGCTCCCGGTTCGAATATCGGCGACGGTTTCGGCGTTTTTGAGGCCACCCATGGAACGGCCCCGAAATATGCCGATAAGGATATTATCAACCCGAGTTCGGTCATACTTTCGGGAGCGATGATGCTCGAATTCATGGGATGGACGGAAGCCGCGGCCCTCATCGAGGACGGCATCGCCCGCACAATTCAACAGAAGCGCGTCACCTACGATCTCGAACGGATGATGCCGGGGGCTGCCAAACTCAAGACCTCGGAATTTGCCGCGGCTATCATTGAAAATATGCGCGGCGCGGGCGTGGGACGGTAGTCCTCCCGCCCCGGATTCAGCTTCCTGCGCAAAAAAACAGACCAAGGAGAAGCGATGCGGAAGAAAGTCACTGTGGTCGGTGGAGGGTTTGTAGGGTCAACGACGGCTCAGAGAATTCACGATGCCGGCCTGGCCGACGTCGTCCTCACGGATATTCTCGAGGGAGTGCCTGCGGGCAAGGCCCTCGACATGGCCGAGTCGGCCCCGATTCTCGGCACCGACGCCCAGAGCGCCGGCATCTCCACAGCCGGTGGCGATTACCGCGAGACCGCCAACAGCGACGTCATCGTCATCACCGCCGGCTTTCCCCGGAAGCCGGGCATGAGCCGCGACGATCTTCTCAAGGCAAATTATGAAGTGATCAAGAGCGTCGTCGAAGCCGTCGTGAAGATATCGCCCGGTGCCATCTTGATTATGGTCACAAATCCCCTGGACGTCATGGCGCAAGCCGCGTTCAAGCTGAGCGGCTTCTCCAAAAACCGCGTCATCGGCATGGCCGGTGTGCTCGATTCGGCGCGCATGAGCACTTTTGTGGCCCGCGAACTCAACGTTTCCGTCGAAAACGTCCACTCTTTTGTCCTGGGCGGCCATGGAGACGACATGGTCCCCCTCGCTCGCTATTCCACCGTTGCCGGCATCCCGATTACGGAATTGCTCGCCAAAGAGAGGCTCGACGCGATTGTTACCCGCACGCGCAAGGGTGGCGCGGAAATTGTCAACCTCCTTAAGACAGGCTCCGCCTATTACGCGCCGTCCGCTGCCGCAACGGAAATGGTCGAAGCGATTCTGAAAGACAAGAAGAAGATTCTGCCCTGCGCGGCGTACCTCGAAGGCGAATACGGCATCAACGGATTATTCGTCGGCGTCCCGGTCAAGCTCGGCGCTCGCGGAATCGAGCAGATTGTCGAGATTAAGCTCCAGCCGGAAGAGAAAGCCGCTCTCGACAAATCCGCCGCTTCAGTGCGCGAACTCGTCAACGTTCTCGGCCTCTGACAACGCGCGGTTTCCCGTTACCGGGACACGCTCGCGATCCACACCGCATACGGGTCGAGTGAAATGCTTCCGGAAACCGAAACGGGCGGGTCCGCTAGCGTTGTCAGCAGAGTCATCGCCCGCGCCGACGCAAGCCCCTGTTTCCTCAGCTTCAGTTGGATCGTGTGTGGCGCCGCCGACATGTTCAGCACCACCAATATCGTCTGCTTCGCCGAACGCCGCAGGTATGCCAGCACGTTCGGATCGTCTTCGTTGACCGCAATCCACGATCCTTCCACGAACGCCGGCTCGCTCCTCCGCAGCGCCAGAATCCGCTTGTAAAAGTTCAAAATTGAATCCGGCTCCTGCAGCTCGGTCGCCACGTTGTGCGTTTTGTACGTCGGCGGAACGGGAAGCCACGGCTTCACCGTCGAAAATCCTCCGTTTGGCGCGTCCGCCCATTGCATCGGCGTCCGCTCGCCATCCCGGCCCTTCTCCTTCGGCCACCCGCGTATTCCGATCGGGTCCTTCACCTGGTCCTTCGAAGTCGGGTCGGTGTTCTTCATCCCGATCTCTTCCCCGTAATACATGATCGGCGTCCCGCGGAGCGTCAGGTACATCGCCGCCACAACCTTGGCGATCTGGTCGTTGTGCACTCCATCTCCCCACCGCGTGTAGGACCTCACGATGTCGTGGTTGCTCACGACGTACACCGGCCACCCGGCCGCATTAACCCCCTCGATCTGCCGCCGGAATTCGGTCGCCGAAAGCGTGGGCACGGTCGTGAACAGAAAATCCATCGGCATCTGCAGCTCGTCGCCGTGGCCGCCGTAGTATGCCTTCAGCTCGCTGATCGTCTTCGTCCAAGTCTCCCCGATCAAAACGGCGTGGTATTCGTTCGAGACCGCCCGCAGCTGCCGCAGCACGTCGTGAACCTCCGGCAGCTTGGCGTTGTATTTTTCCACCATGTTTGGGTCGCCAAATTGATTTTTCCCCGGCAAGACCGGATTGTCGTGCAGATTCGGATCCTCGAACAGCGTATCCACCGCATCCAGCCGGAACCCGGATATCCCGCGCTTGTACCAGAATCGCACCGCGTCAAACATCGCCTTTTCCACGGCCGGATTGCGCCAATTCAGATCTGGCTGTTGCGGATAAAAGTAGTGGTAGTAATACTGGCCGGTCGTCGGATCGAATTGCCACGCGGAGCCCCCGAAAACGGACATCCAGTTGTTTGGCGGCTGCCCCGGGCCCTTCCCGTCTCTCCAGATGTACCAGTCGCGATGCGCCGAAGTGCGCGACGATTTGGAATCGAGAAACCACGGATGCTGGTCCGACGTATGGTTCATCACGAAGTCGAGAATTACGTGCATGTCGCGTTTTTTTGCTTCGGCGATGAGGTGGTCCATGTCCGCCAGCGTTCCGTACATGGGGTCGATATTTTCGTAATCGGAGACGTCGTAGCCGAAGTCCACTTGCGGCGATGGAAAGCAGGGCGTGATCCAGATCGCGTTGACGCCCAGGTCGTGCAGGTAATCGAGGTGCGCCGTGATTCCCGGGATGTCGCCGATGCCGTCGTCGTTCGAGTCGGCGAAGCTCCGCGGATACACCTCGTAGAACACCGCGTCCTGCCACCACTCCCTCGCGGCGGCCGGCGGCTCGGTTGGCGCGGGCCGGCGCGCGAATAGACGCGGCAAAACGAGCAGAGCCACCAGGACAAGGAACGCCAAAATTGCCAGCCGGAAGACCATTGCGGAAACTCCCCCAGGCGAGAGGAAAATTACGCCCCGCCGAATGGGGTAGCTTACAACCGAAGCTGGACCTGTAAAAGCGCGAAGAACATAAATCTATCCCGCGCCTCGCGCGTCCCTCCCCCGAGCCGTGCCGGAACAATCACACAACCCTGCAACTATCCGCGAAGCGGACTCACAATTTAGTAAACTTGCTTTGGGGTGGTCCGGAAGCGATGAAGTTGCTTGGGAACAGGTCGAAGAAGAGCGCGCCGCCGGGGAAATCGCCCTCGACGCGCGTCCCGCACCCTTTTGACCTTCTCCCCGTCCGCCTCACCATGGAGCTCGAGCGCTCCGCACGCCTCGCCGTCATGCTCGCCCGCAGCCGCGCGCTGGGCGACGTCAGCGTCGCCGATTTTCTCGCCGCCATGTATCTGAACCACTGGGAAGGCCTCGAACGATATTGGGCGGATGCCCGCGCGATCGAAAGCTATCTCGGCTCCATTTGCGGCGTCAGCCCGCAGCGCTGGCACAAATGGCTGCTTGAATACGACGCCAAGCGATTTGAGGGAGAGCGCCAGCGGCGACGCAAATTCGCGTTTCCCCGCAAGCGCGCCAAGAAAGATACCCCCGTCAACGGCCTCGGTTTGTCCCGCGACTTGCAGTCCGTCCTCCGGCGTGCCGGAAGGATCGCTCCGGGCCGCGAAAGAGAAGACGGCCGCACCATCCCCATCCTCACCAGCGAATCCATCCTTTTGGCGATGGCTCGCGATGACGCTTCCGAGGTCGGCCGCCGCCTCGCCGCCACCGGACTCGACGTCGAGAGGCTCGAACGCGCCGCGAAAGATCCGAAGCGGGCGCCGATTCATTGAAGGCCCGCGGCGGAAAAAATCGGCTATCCGCCACTGAATATTCGCTTTCAACCGGCGCTTAAATGATCATCCGAAAATGCGGCCACAGCTCTGCGAGAGGAGCGATAGGCTTGTGGCACAAATAGATCGGCACGTTCCGCTCCGAGGGCATCGAGTGCGGGTTGGAAACCGTCCCCACGCGCTCGACCTCTCGAAAATACTGGGTCAGCTCCGTTGACCGCTCCCCAAACAGAATCACACAATCGCCTGAATAATTCCGCGGCCCCCAGTCGTAGTAGCTGTTGTGCCCCGATATCGCCGGCGGCAATCCCAGAGCCGGTCCGTAATAATCGATCGCCCCGGCTTCTCCGTAATTTCCCGCGGCGATTGCGCAGCCGGGCCGCTCGTTCGCGGGCAGCGCGTTGTACACCTCCGCAATCCGGTCGGCTATATTCTCCCAGCCGAACATATCCGCATAAAGCTGCGGCAGCGCGACCGTGGCGTCACGCTCCGTCTTCACCGTTCCATAGGGGACTACGCGCAAATAGCGCAAAAACAGTGGCACGGGAAGTATCGGAAGTCCCAGCGGCAGCGCAATCAATCCTCCCGCCAGGATAAGCGCGACCAACGCGCCCCTAAACGCGGGCTTGCTCACAATGCGCCCGAACGCCACCGCCCCCAGCGCGATCAGGATCGGGTCCGCCGGAACCACATAGTACGATTTGCCGTCCAGCGCGATGAATACCGCCAGAATCACGAAATAAGTCCAGGCCAAAAAAACGAAACGCTTCCCTTCTTTCTCCAGAAACACCCAGGCAATCCCCGTCAGGCACAGCAGGTAAGTAAGCGGCTGAACGAACAATGCCTGGTCGAACAGAAAAAGCCCCGCACCAACCTTTTCGTTCTTGAACTTCTGCGCGTTGCGAACGACTTCAATCTGCGGGAACCCGTGAACGATTTCCCAATGCAGGTTCGGAAGGAAAATCAGAAACGCAACGCAGCCGCCCAGCCAGAACCAGGGCGACTTGAACAGCCGCGCCTGGCCGGCCAGCATCAGCCCGCACACCAGCGCGAACCCGAACACGATCATCGTGTGCTTGTTTTCGACGCCCACTCCGGCAATTGCGCCGAACAGTATCCAAAGCCGTGGAGACGCGCCGCCGGCGATGCGCACCGCGATCCACGCGCATCCCAGCCAAAAAAGCGGCTCGAACGCGTTCATCGAAAAGAAGCCGGTGAACGCCAGGCACGCGGGAGCGAAAAGCACCGCCATCGCCGCCAGAAACTGCGAAAACCGGTTTCCGCCCAGCTCCCGCGCGAAAAGCCCTGTCAGGCATACCGTCGCAGCTCCCGCCAGCGCGGGAAACACGCGAATCGCCGCCAGTGAATTGCCGAACACCCTGTGAGAGATCCACGCGATCAGAGCGACCAGAGGGGGTTGGTCGACGTATCCCCACGCGAGGTGGCGGCCGCACGCCATGTAATAGAGCTCGTCGCGGAAAAATCCATAATTGCGAATCGCCAGCGCGTGAAGAACGATCGCCAATGCTGTGAGCATCGCCAGGATGGCGTTGGCGCTGAATACGACGGTGCCAGGTTGCGCGCGCGGGGCAGGCTCGGCAGCGGAGGGCGGCGCGGTGGTTTCGCTCATGAGCGGCGCGAAGCAGTGTAGCGAGAGCCCGGCGAAAGGAAAAGCCTCAAATCGAAACGGTCAGCTTAAAAAATGCGCGCGTGACCGCCGCCGAACCCGAACCGCCCCCAGGCATTGCGCCTCGGCCGCCATCTCGCCGTTTTCAGGCCGCCCGGCCGAAACTCCTCGCCTTCGCGTCCTTCGAGAAGCTAAATCACCGCGGTTGAAGTGATTCGGTCCAGCTTCGGAAACTTTTGGTCGAGATAGGCTTTCCCCTGGGAGTGAATGCTGCCCTGGTCCGGCTGCTCGCCGTATCCCGCGAAAATTTTCTGCACCACGTCCATCCCGGACGCCACTTTGCCGAACGGTGAAAATCCCTGCGAGTCGAGAAATGCGTTTTCGCCGAAATTGATGAATAGCTGCGTCGTTCGCGTGTTCGGCCCGGCCGTGGCGAAGGTGAGAAAACCCGGCCGGTTCGACTGCTTCACGGGATCGTCTTTGATGTTGGCGCTCCTCCACGTGCGGTTGACTCCCGGATCCGGGCTCAGTCCAAATTGAACGATGAATTTGGGCACCACGCGGAAAAATGCTGCGTCGTCGAAAAAATTGTTCGTCACCAGATTGTAGAACCGGTCGGCCCCGATCGGCGCCCAATCGCGCGTCACTTCCACCGTGAAGTTTCCCGCGGTCGTCGCGAATTCCACTTTGAATGCGTCCGGTGCCTTCGCCGTCAGCCCCGCGGGTTCAAGCAGTTTCGGATTCGTTGGCATGAAAGACCCCTTTTCAATTTTGTGACCTTCTACTCGCTTGCTCCGCCACGATGCCCAAATCGCCCGGGCTTCAGGAGGTTCTCTTACTGTTTCGACGAACCCGCGCCCGCTGCTCCTCCGGATTTGTGCGGCGAGTGCTCCGCTGCCGGAGCGGGCGAGATAATCTCGGCCGTCACAATGCTGTCCAGCTTGGGGAAGTCTTTTTCCAGATACACCTTCCCTTCGGAGCTTATACGGTCTTCGCTCGGCCCTCGCCCGCCCATCTCCGGCAAATCGCCGTAGCCGCTGTACAGCGCCTGCACCACGTCAAGCCCTGATGTCACCTGCCCAAAGGGAGAGAACCCTTGCGAATCGAGCTGCGAATTGTCCCCCATGTTGATGAACACCTGAGTGGTTCGCGTGTTGGTGCCCGACGTGGCAAACGTGATCGTCCCCGCCCGGTTCGATTGCGACACCGGGTCGTCCTTGATCGTCGCCTTTTCCCAGGCTTTGTTGATGCCCGGGCTTGGGCTTAGCCCGAATTGCACCACGAACCCCGGAACGACGCGGAAGAAACTGTCTCCCTTAAAGTAGCCGTGCCGCACCAGGTTGTAGAACCGGTCCGCGCCAAGCGGCGCCCACGCGCGCGTCGCCTGAATCACGAAATCGCCTTTGGTGGTCACGAATTTCACTTCGTACTCGGCCGGCGCCTTGGCTCTCAGCTCTGCCGGATGGTAGAGAGCCGGGTCCGTGTGCGTGTGTGCCCTTCTTGCGGGCGTGGAAGTCGTCTGTGCCGCCGCGGTTGCGGGAATTGCCAGAGCGGCAGCCAGCAGGTACACCCAGGGTGCGATGCGTCTCATGAAGGTCCTTTCATTTGTTTGGCGACGGACTCCACCTGCTCCATCAGGCGCAGGGTGTTCCCGCCAAGTATCTTTTGAATATCTTCCAGCGAATAGCCGCGATCGAGCAAGGCTTGTGTAATCTGCGGCAAGTGCGTGGCGTCTTCCATGCCGAACGGCATCACGGCGCCGTCGAAATCCGAGCCGAGCCCCACGTGGTCTGGTCCAACCAGCTTCACCGCATGGTCGATGTGGTCCACAATTTCCGTCCATTCCACCCGCGGCAGCTTCCCTGCCTCCATGTAAGACCGCGTGATTTTTTCCGTCTCCACCAATTGGCACGTATCGTCCGCGCCGCACCGGAGCTTGGCTTCTGCGTCAATCTTCTTGCTCAACTCCGGATTGGCGGCGTCCGCGTCCCGGAATTTCTGGTCGAGGAACCCCACGTGGTAATTGATTTGGATCACGCCGCCCTTCGCCGCCAGATCGCGAATCATCTGGTCGGACATGTTCCGCGGCGCGTTGCATATCGCCCGGCAAGAGGAATGCGACGCAATCAAGGGCGCCTTGCTCGTCGCCAGCGCGTCGTAGAAGGTCTTGTCGGACACATGCGATATATCCACCATCATTCCCAACCGGTTCATTTCAAGCACCACTTGTTTCCCGAAATCCGTCAGCCCGTTATGCGCCGGTGTGTCCGTGGACGAATCCGCCCAATCCGTGTTCACCATGTGCGTCAGCGTCATGTAGCGGACTCCCAGCCGCGCGAATTCATCCAGGTTGGCCAGCGAGTCGTCAATCATGTGCCCGCCTTCCACCCCCATCAGCACCGCGATTTTGTGCCGGGCTTTCGCCTGCCGGACGTCGGCCGCCGTCGTGCACAGCGTCAGATCGTGCGGATGTTTTGCCACCGCCTCCCGAACCAGGTTGATTTGCGTCAGCGCCCTCTGCGTGGCTCCCGGCCCCGTCACTCTGCCCGATATCCAAATCGAAAAAAATATCGCGCTCAGCCCGCCGTCCTTCATCCGCGGGATGTCGATGCTTCCGTCGTCGTGCCGCGCGCCGAGATCGAAAGCGGGATTCAACAGCCTCTGTGTGGTGTCGTCGTGCGTGTCCACGACAATGGATGAAAAATGAAGACGCGTGGCTGCGGCCGAAATTTTGCCGGTGGGATTCGAAAGAGCCAAGTGCGGAACGATTCCTCCAAATAAAATTCCCAGCGAGAGCCCCAGGGAGCCCCCTAATGCGGCCCGAAGATATCGGTTCATTCGGCCAAAAATCTCCGCGCGAAAGTATAGCGCAGAGTGCCGTGAATTGTGCACGCGCGCCCGGGAAACGGGAAGCGGCCCCCGGACCGCGGTTCGAAAACCGCCGCCACCAGCTTTATTTGTCGGCGGCCGTCTGCCACCCCGGATTCACCCAGTGCCCGTCCCGCAGAACGAACGTTTCTGTCGAATGTCCCGCGTGGACCGAACGCTTCCCGCCGGACTCGATTTCGTAGACATACCGGCTGTAGAGTATGGCCACGTCCCCGAACCTCTGGACTTTCGTGACGGGAAACTCCAGCCGGATAAGTTTGCCTCCTCCCTCGTGAAATTTCTTGGAGTCGGCGATGACCTCGGCTTGCGACTCGAAATCTTCATCCCCGGCGCCGACGACAATCGTATCTTCCGGGACAAGCCTCTCGAGCGTTGGAACGTCTCCTGCAAACCACGCCCGCCACACTGCCTCGCGCGCCTGCAGCAAATCGTCCGGCTGTTGCCCGCCTGCGGCGGCCGGAAGTCCGGTGAGCGGCGCCAGCACGGCCATCAGAACCCCTGCCAACATGAGTTTGTATCGCATCATCCCTCCCGTACGGGTTCCGAGTCTGACTGCTGCTCGCCTTTCGAAACTGAAATCCTTATTTCACCCCGGCCGCGGATTCGTGAGGCTTCGCCGGCTGATAGCTTCCCGGAACCGTCCGCGATGCGATCGAAAGGCGGTTCCACGCGTTGATCGTTGCCACGGCCAGTGTCAGGTCGGCGATCTCTTTCTCGTTGAAATGCCGCCGGACTTCTTCGTAGACATCGTCGGGGACGTGAGTCGTCGCAACCATCGTCACCGATTCGGCCCAGGCGAGCGCCCCACGCTCCCGGCCGCTATAGAACGGAGTCTCCCGCCACGCGTCGAGTGAATACAGGCGTTGTTCGGGTTCTCCGCTCGCCCGAAGGTCCTTCCAATGCATGTCCAGACAAAAGGCGCACCCGTTTATTTGCGATACGCGAAGCTTCAACAGGTGCAGCAACCCTGCTTCGATTTCGCAGCTCGCGAGATACTGCTCCAGTCCGAGCATCGCTTTGTAACCGAGGGGCGAAGATTTCAATGCGTCATACCGGGCGTTCAAGTTTCCTCCATATCAAAATCAAATTACGTCCCAGTTTTGAACTGGCTTATTCTCGAGAGCGGACGATTTCCGTTTTGGCGGGCTGTAGACCGCCAGCAAAACCGCCGCCGAAGACGCGGAGAACACCGAATAATCCAGCGGCGACTTTATCCCAAATGAAATCGCCATCGCTGTTCCAAATAGCACCAGCAGTATCGCGCTCGCAATCGCCACCGGTCGCCGCCAGATCCCGGCGATCAGTAACACTCCCAGTGAAAATTCCGCTGCCGTCGCCGCCCACGCCAGAAACGGAATCGTCGAAGCCGGCATGAACGAATTTACTTGCGCCGTGTACCGCACAAATCCTTCAAAGTTCCCGTACCCCACATTTCTCCCCCGGTACAGTCCGAACCGGTCCGCTATCCCCGAAAGAAATGCCGCCCCGAGCGCGAGACGCCCATAGATCGTCGCGAATTGGCTCCAGCGGAACCCGCCAAGCGTCTGGCGCAGATTTTCCGCCGCCAATCCCGCCGCGGACGATGGCCTCTCAATCATGGTTTGCCTCCTTCCTCGAAGTATCAACCGGAGCGCTCAATGGCGCTTCCTTATCGCACACAAAAAAAGCGAGAAACTTCGCTCTCGATTTGTCGCTCGCGTTCGCCGACACCAAATGCACACCGTGAGGCGCTTCGTAAAAGCTGTCGCCCGGTCCATAAACCGCGGCAGCCTCTCCGGCCACTTGCGTGCGCAATGCGCCTTCGAGAACGTAGCCCACAACGGGGCACGGGTGCGTGTGAGGCCGCGACGATTCGCCGGGGCCGTAGTTGACCTCGACGATCGTGACTCGGAGCTTCGAACCGTCGAGCCGTGGAAGCGCGTGAGTGAACGTCACCCTCGCCCGCTCCGGTCTAATCGTATTGTCCTGGCCGCCGTTCGCCAAGGGTTGCCGCGTGACTCCCAGAACCAGCGAAAACACCGAACCAATCAGAAATCCCGGAATGTGGGCCCATTTCAGCCAGCAGAACATCGGCCACCTCCTCCATGCACCCTAAATAATAATGGTCTGTAGTGGAAGGTCCATTTACGATATTCTTCCTGTACCACTTTATGGCCAAGCGAACCCAGGCGTTTCAACTTTCCCTGCCCCCGCGCGAGAAAGGCGTCCCGTCTTACCGCTGGCTTTATTCCTCCCTCCGCCACGCCGTCCTCGAGGGCAGGTTGCGCGCAGGAACGCGCCTCCCCTCGACGCGCGACCTCGCCACTCAATACGCCCTCTCCCGCGGCACGATCGTCACCGCGTTCGACCTGCTCATTTCGGAAGGCTATTTCGAGGGCGCAGTCGGCTCGGGCACTTTCGTCAGAAATATCCTCCCGGAAGAACTCCTCGAGGTCGGCAGGCAGGGGCTTCGCGCCGCCCCACCTGCAAAGCCTCTCCAGCGGCGCCTCTCAGGATATGCGAAGCGCGCAAGGCTCTTCGTCGGCCTTCTGCCCCGGCCGACTCGCGCATTCCGCTCCAACATTCCCGCTCTCGACCTGTTTCCCGCCACTCTTTGGGCTCAGATAGCTTCCCGCCGCTTGCGTCGCGCCCCCGTCAGCCTCCTCACAGGATGCGAACCCATGGGCTACCCCCCCTTGCGCGAAGCCGTAGCGGCCTACCTGACCACTTCAAGAGGCGTGAACTGCAAGGCCGCTCAAATCGCCATTGTCTCCGGAGTTCAGGAAGCTCTTGAATCCGCCTCCCGCCTCCTTCTCGACCCCGGCGACCGTGTCTGCATGGAAGACCCGGGATATATCGGTGCGACGATGGTCTTTGAAGGTGTGGCCGCCAGGATTACCCCGCTTCGCCTCGACGAAGCCGGCATGCTCATCCAGCCTGCCCGAATGCGCGGCGCGAAAATGGTTTACATCACCCCCGCCCACCAATATCCCCTGGGGATCACTATGTCTCTTCCCCGGCGCCTCGAGCTTCTCGATTGGGCTCGAAAGTCAGGGGCGCTCATCTTCGAGGATGATTACGACAGCGAATATCGCTACTCCGGGCGGCCCGTCCCCTCCCTCCAAGGTCTCGATAAAAACGGCGTCGTCCTCTTTGCCGGCAGCTTTAACAAAGTATTGTTCCCATCCCTTCGGCTCGGTTACCTCGTCGTCCCTCCCGACATGGTTCCCTATTTCGAAGCCGCCAGCTCCGTGACCAAGCGCCACGCCCCCTTGATCGAGCAGGCGATTGTGTGTGACTTCATCACCGAAGGACATTTCGGCAGGCATCTGCGCCGAATGCGTGAGGTGTATGCCGAGCGCCTTTCGCTCCTTCTCGAAACCGCGAAACACCGGCTGGCCGGTCTGCTCGAGATTTCAGGCGTCGAAGCCGGCATGCAGACCGTAGGTTGGCTTGCCGGCGGCATTTCCTCTCGCGCGGCGGCAAAAGCGGCGGCCGAACGAAATGTGGAGGTTCTGCCGTTGGGCTCCATTCCCCGCGGCCAGACGAAGCAGGAGGCCTTGCACTTGGGGTTTGCCGCCGTGGGCGCCCAGGAGATTCGCCGGGGTGTGCTCGAATTGGCTTTGGCCCTCGAAAATTTGGCTGTTCAGCCCGGCAAGTGACCTCGATTGGCGTGGGGGGATTGCACATTGGAAACCCCCGGGTTTTTGCTTGCCCGGCTCCGGATTCCCTAAATGGTAGACTGGCCTTTAACGGCCCTCTTGGAAATGCAAAGCGAATACATCGGCGAGCTGAAGAAGTGGATGGCCACCGTTTCCGATAGCGGCGGCCAGGGCGATTTTATTGGTCTGACGCGCGCCGTGGAACTCATCAGCCGTAATTTCGCCGTTCAGCCTCATGAAGTGGCCATCTTCACCTTGGCCCCCGACGAGCGCTTCCTTCAGTTCGTCGTTCCTGAGGCTCTCAAGGTCGTCGGCATGATCCCGCTTTCCAGCACCAATTCCCTGGCCGCCAGAACGGCTCGCGAAAAGCGCGCTGAAATCATCAATCATTTCGCCTTTGTCCCTCACGCTTCCGTTTTCGAAGCCGTCCCCATCGCCGAAGAGCGCGGCGAGCCGATCCAGAAAATCATGAGCGCTCCCATCGTCTTGGACCGCAAAATGGTTGGCGTCATCCAGGTAAGCCGAAAAGGAAAAACAGCTGCCGATGCCGGGCCCGATTTCACCCACCCGCAGCTTCGCGAACTCAAAGCCATTGCCGACACGCTCGCCGAATGCATGCCTCTGATCGGCCGGAATTAGCCCCGAAATAAGCCTCCGATTTCGCCTCGCCTTCTCGTTTGCTTCCGCGAATCGCCACACATTCCCTGTATCCAACTGCTCGCGCGCCTGCCGCGTTCCTGCTCGTCGCGATTTGCGATTGCGCTACAATGTTTCGTGCGCGTTATATTTTTCTCCGGGGAAACGCTTGAGCCCCAAACCGAAAATTCTCCTCGCGCTCCTGCTCGCCTCTTGCCTGGCCGTCCCCGCCTTGGGCGTCCACGCACAGGCGAACCCATCGTCCGTAACCATCACCCTCCTCACCACCACCGATTCCCACGGCCACATCGAACCCTGGGATTACTACGCCAATAAGCCCGCCGACCTTGGAATGGCCAAAATCGCCACCTTGGTTAACCAGCAGCGCGCTCAGGCGCCCGACGCTCTCTTGCTCGACTGCGGCGACACCACAGAAGGCACTCCCCTCGCCTACTACTTCGCTGTTCGAGACACCTCCGTTCCCAATCCCGAAATCGCCGTATTCAACGCGATGGGTTACGTCGCCATGGCCGTCGGTAATCATGAATTCAATTTCGGCGAGAAGGAGATGTGGAAGGCCAAGGCGGAGTCGCGTTTTCCCTGGCTTGCCGCGAACATCAAACAGACCTACACGTCGGGAACGCCATATTTCAAACCCTACATCATGAAGCGCGTCGAGGGCGTCCGCGTCGCCATCGTCGGCTTCGTCACGCCGGGAATTCCCCGCTGGGAAATCCCCGCTCATTACAAGGGCTACGAATTTGAGCCCATCGTCGATTCCGCGAAGACCGTCATCCCCGAGGTCAGAAAACAGGCTGACCTCGTCGTCGTCATCATGCACTCCGGCCTAGACCGCGACCCCAAAACCGGCAAAGCCGCTTCGGATCAGATCTCCAATGAAAACGCCGCATGGGAGCTTGCCGAGCAAGTCCCCGGCATCGACATGATCTTTTACGGGCACACGCACCGCGAAATGCCGGAGATGTTCGTCAATGGCGTCCTCATGGCCCAGGCCAAAAATTGGGGCCTTTCCCTCGCCCGCGCCGATATCACCATGGCCAGAAACGCCGCGGGGCGCTGGACGGTTGTCTCCAAGCACTCTCGAACCATTCCCGTCACCCCTGATACACCCGCCGATCCCGCCATTATGAAAATCGCGCAGCCTTACCAGGAAGCCACGCAAAAATATCTCGATACTTCCATCGCCACTTCGGAAAAGGCCCTTTCCGGCGCGGACGAAAGATATGAAGATGGCCCCCTGGTTGAATTGATTAATCGCGCACAGATGGACGCCGGGCATGCCGACGTCTCCCTGGCCACTATGTTCTACCCCGGCACGCAAATTCTCGCCGGTCCCGTCACTGTCCGGCAAGCTGCCGCCCTCTATGTCTACGAAAACTCGCTCTACGTCGTCGAAATGACCGGCGCGCAACTCAAAGACGCGCTCGAACACGCCGCAAGTTTCTACCCCGCCTGGCCTCCCGCTCCGGGCGAAGAGCTCCGTTTGCCCGGATACAACGCGGACTCGGCTCTCGGTGTCCGTTACGTGATCGACCTGACGAAGCCCGTCGGCGCCCGCATCGAGGATTTGCGGTTTCACGGCAAGCCGCTTCCCCCCGATCAAAAGTTGCGCGTGGCCATCAACAACTACCGCTACACCGGCGGCGGCCATTACGATATCTACAAAGGCCTGCCCATCGTCTACCGTTCGCCCGAGGAAATTCGCGATCTCTTGATTGCCTACCTCGAACGGACCCGGAAAATCCCCGCATCCTCGGACGCCAACTGGAAAATTGTCCCCCGCGCAGCCGTCCAGGCCATGGAAGCGCAAGCGGCCAATGACGTCGCGGACCGAAATCGCTAACCTTGTCACACGCGCGTAACTTTCGAGACGAATAATGATTGACAGTCGGGAAAGCGCTTGTTAATTTTTGCAGGCACACCGAATCCGACTCGATAATTGGGAGGGACCGCAGCCCGGTACGTTCCATGGCGTTTGTCGCGAAGAAGATATTCCTCACCAAGGGAGTCGGAAAACACCGCGAGCGTCTTTCCAGTTTCGAGCTGGCCTTGCGCAATGCCGGCATCGCCGCTTGCAACATTGTCCGCGTCTCCTCGATTTTCCCTCCTCACTGCAAGCTGATCTCCCGCAGCGAGGGTTTGAAACACCTCAAGCCCGGCCAGGTTGCTTTCACCGTCATCAGCGAAAATCAGACGCGCGAGCCTCATCGCTTGATCGCCGCCGGTGTGGGGCTAGCCCTTCCGGGCGACAAATCCATGTTCGGATATCTTTCCGAGCACCACTCTTTTGGTGAAAGTGAGGAAGTCGCCGGCGAATATACCGAGGAACTCGCCGCGGAAATGCTGGCGACAACCTTGAACGTGGAGTTCGACCCGGATCTTTCTTGGGACGAAAAAAAGGAAGTCTACCGCATCTCGAACAAAATCGTCCGCACGATGAACATCACTCAATCCGCGGTTGGGGACAAGCGCGGCTTGTGGACCACCGTCCTCGCCGCCGCCATTCTCCTCGGCGAAGACGATTAATCGTTTTTCTTCCCTTCGAAATCTTTCCCGAAGCTATCCCAATCCAAAAACGCTCAACGCCGCTTTTTCGCGCCTTTCGGCCCCTTCAGGTAGCCAATCCGTTCCAGCACGGCCCCGACGATCAGCGGCAAAGCCACCGTCGCGTCGTCGAGCACCTCCGCGAACTTCCCGCCTTCTTCCGGCGGAACGAACTTTCCCCACGATACCGCCTCGGTGTACGTGCTTCCGGAAAGGCCGCCCCAGTTCACCGGCTCTGGGCACACCCTCACGCCGTAGTTGTAACGCTTCAGGGGAAGCTTCTCGAATCCGCGCCGCGCCAATAGCTCGGCATACACGCCGAACTGCTGCGCCCAATTCCGCGGCACTCCCCCGCCGATCGTCAAGATTCCCATCCGCTTCGTGGCCAGCATTGTCGAGGCATAGTGCTCGAAGTCGAGATAAGGGTCGAAGCGAAGCAGCGGCCGCCCCTGTTTTTTTCGCATCCTCTGGTGAAGCGCCAAGTCGATCCCCAGCTCCGAATCGGTGAACGCGGGAACGAAGACCGGAACGTTTTTTTCCGCGCAGGATTTCAGAATTCCCCGCCCCTTCGAGTGCCGGATCAGGTATTCGCCGATTCGCCGGTTGACTTTCCAGCTGCTCACCGTTTCCTCCGCGTCCCACCGCTCCAGAACTTGATCCACCACCTCCTCGACGGCGTCCAGATTCACCTCGGGTTCGAGCGAGTCGTACACGCGGTTGTAACCCGCCAGAAAAAGCTCGGTATCTCCCATCCGGGGGTCGTAGCGAAAATGCGAACGTCCGGTCGCTTCCACCAGTCCGTGCGCCATCAACGCCCCCGTGGATACGATTGCCTTGATCACGCCCGAATCCACCAGGTCGCAGAACACCAGCCCCATTTTCCCCACCGTCAGCGCTCCGGAAAGCGTCATGACCGAAAAGCAGTCCTTGTCGCGCGCCATGTGCTCCAAGACGTCGGCGGCGTCGCCGATCTGCCGCGCCGTGTACGCCGTCTGCCCCATGGCCCGGACCATGTCGTCAATCGAATGAATGCGGGATAGATCGAGCGGAAAGATCGGTGTGAGCCGGTCTTCGATGGGATCGTGAAGGATACGTCCGGTGAGCCCCTTTTTCTTTGCCATTCCTTAGCCTCGCAGGTAATGTAAGCTTCCCCCCGGATCTGATATTCCGTGGGGATGTGTCGCGCGACGGAGAATTGCGGAACCAAAACAGCGCGGCTCATTGATAATACGAATCAGGGCGAGGACGGTAGGAAAATCTTGTACATTCAAGTGAGCCGAATCCGACTATGAAACGATACACCCCGATTGCGCCTGAGAATTTTCTCGGTCTTTCCGAGCAAGACGCCGCCTACGAGTCGGCCCGTGCCGTGATTTTTCCCGTTCCCCTCGAACGCACCACGTCCTACGAGCGCGGCACCGGCAAAGGCCCCGCCGCGATTCTCGAAGCCAGCCGCTACGTCGAGCTCTACGACGAAGAACTCGAGCTCGAGCCGTACAAGGAAATTGGCATCGCCACTCTCCCGGCGATCGACACCGAGGATGGAACGCTCGACGAAGTGATCACCGAAATTTTCACCGCCCAGATGGCTTTCATTGAAGACGGCAAATTCCCCGTTGCTCTCGGCGGCGAGCATTCCCTCACACCGCCTCTGGTCTCCGCCATGGCCAAAAAATACAAGGATCTGAGCGTCCTGCAAATCGACGCTCACGCCGACCTCCGCGACGATTACCACGGAAACTCCTCCAGCCACGCTTGCGCCATGCGCCGCGTCCTCGAGGTCTGCCCCGCCGTCCAGGTCGGCATTCGTTCGATTTCCGTCGAAGAAGTGAAGGCTCTCCCGAAGCTCAAAACAAAAATCTACTGGGCCAAAGATATCGTCCGCGCTCCCCTCAAGGCCTGGATCGCCAAGGTCCTCGAAGACCTGTCGCCCACCGTCTATCTGACGATCGACCTCGACGGCTTCGATCCTTCCCTTGTCCCGGCCACCGGAACTCCCGAACCCGGAGGTCTTGATTGGCATCAGGTGACCTCTCTGGTTCGCGCCGTCGCCGATCACAAAAAAGTGGTCGGCATGGATGTGGTCGAGCTTCTCCCGCAACCCGGCCAGCACGCATCCAGCTTTCTCGCCGCCAAGCTCGTCTACAAATGCCTCGGCTACGTCTTTTGCCAATGATTCGGCGAAAATGACCCGCCTCCGGCGCCTCGAGCACCCGTCCGCGGAATTTTCCAATGCGCCGAAGCACGGCACTTACCCGCGAATTCGTGGGAGAATGGAAGCATCAGCCCCTGGGAGAATGCGATGATCGAACTCGCGGCGGCACTTTTTGCGTTCCAGCACGACAAAGTCATCTTTATCGGCGTTAAGCCCAACGGCCTCATCGCCTGGATTGTGATCGGCCTGATCGCCGGCTGGGTGGCCGGAAAAATATCCCGCGGCCAGGGCTACGGCTGCGTCGTCAACATCATTCTGGGTTTGATTGGTGCCGTTGTCGGTGGATGGGTTTTCTCTCGCCTCGGAATTCCCACCTGGGGCTTCTGGGGCAGCCTCGCCGCCGCTACCGTCGGCGCCGTCGTTTTAGTGGCGATTGCCCGCCTCTTTTCCGGCGGCGGCTCGGATTGAGGTCCAGTCCCCTGCCGGGGGCGAATTCGAGGAAAACCAAATCGGTGGTAAGATGGCCTCTTGGTTTTTGCAGAACGTGGACGGCGCAGCTCCCTTCGACGCCTGCCATCTCCTTGCATCCCATGTCTGAGAAAGCCGGAAGAATAAATTGAGCAAACCATCGTTGTGGGCAATACCTCTGGGCGGCCTGGGCGAGTTTGGCATGAACATGCTCGCTCTCCGCTACGGTGACGACATCATTGTCATCGACGCCGGGCTCATGTTCCCCGAGCAGGAACTCCTCGGCGTGGACATCGTCATTCCCGACATCGCCTACCTCAAGCAGCACAAGCACATGGTTCGCGCCATCGTCCTGACTCACGCTCACGAGGACCACATCGGCGCCGTCCCTTACATCCTCCCCGATCTGGACGTACCGGTATTTGGCACGGAATTCACGCTTGCAATCGTCCGAAAGAAGCTCGAAGAGGCGGCCCTGCTCGAAAAGGCTCGTCTCAATACGGTCAAAGCCGGCCAGACCACGACGATCGGCCCTTTCACCATCGAGTATCTGCATGTCACCCATAGCACGATCGACTGCGTCGCGCTTGCCGTCCGAACGCCTGTCGGCGTCATCATTCACACCGGCGACTTCAAGATTGATCCCACGCCCGTTGACGCCAAGCCCTTCGACCTTCACGCCTTCGCCCGCTACGGTCAGGAAGGCGTCCTGGCCCTCTTCAGCGACAGCACCAACGTCGAGCGCCCCGGTTTCACCCCCTCTGAGCGCGCCGTGGTCGTCCGCCTCGAAGAGCTCTTTCGCGCCGCGCCCCAGCGCGTCATCGTCTCCTGCTTTTCCAGCTCCGTCCACCGCATCCAGCAGGTCGTGGATTTGGCTCTTTCCAGCGGAAGAAAAGTGGGAATCGTCGGCCGCAGCATGGTTGACAACGTCGAAATCGCCCACAATCTCCGCAAACTTCGCATCCCCGACGGCAGTATCGTCCGCCCGCAGGACATCCGCACCTTCGACCCGAAGCGGCTTGTCGTCCTCGCCAGCGGCACTCAGGCCGAGCCCCTTTCCGCTCTCTCCCGCATCGCCGTCGACAATCACAGGCTCCTCAGCATCGCCGAAAACGACACCGTCATCCTCTCCGCGCGCATCATTCCCGGCAACGAGAAAGCGATATTCCGGATGATTGATCACCTTTTCCGCCGCCAGGCTCTGGTCTACTACGAAGGAGGCCGCTCCGCCCCCATTCACGTTTCCGGGCACGCCAGCCAGGAAGAGCAAAAAATCCTCCTGCAGCTCGTTCAGCCGAAATATTTCGTTCCGCTGCACGGTGAATACAGGCAGTTGTTCCAGCACGCGGCCCTCGCCGAGCAGGTCGGCGCCGTCCGCGGCCAGATTTTTCTCCTCGAGAGCGGCCAGCCTCTGGAATTTACCGCCGCCGGCCACGCCTTCCGACGCGAGCCCGTAACCGCCGGGCGTGTCCTCGTTGATTCGGGTTCGCTCGAAGAAATCGAAGAGGTCGTCATTCGCGACCGCCGCCATCTCGCCGAAGACGGCGTCGTCGTCCCGATCATTGCCATCAACAAACACACCGGCCGAATGGAAATTTCGCCCGAAATTGTGACCCGCGGATTTCTGCCTTCCGAGGATGGGCACGAGCTTCTGAAGGAAGCCCGCGACATCGTCCTCAAGACGGTTGAACAGTCCACTCCCGAAGAAAAAACCGATTGGAGCGTCATCAAGGAAAAAATTCGCGCCGACCTGAAGCGGTATCTGAATAAACAAACCGCCAAGCGACCGCTCATTTTGCCGGTCATTTTGGAAATGTAGCAGGCCCTGGATCGCCATTCCGGCGCGCCGCGCCCCATCTCTATGCCCTCGCCGAAAAATCCCCGCGCCGGCCTTCACGCCGAATCCCATCCCGACCCTTCCGCCGCTCCTCGATTCGCTCTGCGGTCGTTTGCCGAAAAAGATTTCGACCGGCTCTGGCAGATCGATCAGGCCTGCTACGAACCGCAGGTCGCCTATTCCCGCCGCGAGCTGAAAAATTATCTTCGGTTTCCCGGCGCGAACTGCGTGCTCGCCGAATCTTTCCGCGCGCCCGCAAAACCGGCCGCCATCGTCGGCTTCTGCCTCACTGCTCAGCGTGGTCCCTTCGGCTATATCATCACCATGGACGTTCTCGCCGATTGGCGGCGCCACGGTGTGGGAACGGCTCTGCTCGAAGAAGCGGAACGCCGCATGGCGGCCACTGGCGTTCGCGAGGTCGCCCTCGAAACCGCCACGGACAACGCCGCTGCGATTGCCTTCTGGAAAAGGCATGGCTATCGTAACCGGGGCGTAAGAAAGGGATACTATCCTGGCGGGCGCGACGCTTTCGCGATGGTGAAGCAACTCGGCTGATATTCCAACCCGGCAAACGCGTCCGCCGCATGTAAAATTTCCTCTGGATTAAGGAGACGGGGGATTTCCATGACCTTATGGCACGTGATTCTTCTCGCGATTGTGCAAGGCTTGGCGGAGCTTTTGCCCGTCTCCAGCTCCGCGCACGTCATCGTCGCGGAAAAACTCATGGGAATGGACCCATCTGCGCCCGAAACCACTCTCCTGCTGGTCATGCTTCACACGGGAACCATGTTTGCCGTGATCGTCTATTTCTGGGAGCGCTGGCGCCGCGCCTTCCTTCAGACCGCCGCCGAATTCAAGAACTTCGTCGTCTCGCTCATTTTGGCCACACTCTTGACCGGCGTTGTGGGCGGCGTCCTGACGAAGGCGATCGAAAAATTGGCTTTCCCCCATCAACCTCACGCCTGGGTCGAGCAACTGTTCGGAAGGCTCGATTGGATTGCCGCTGCTCTCGCCGTTGTGGGAGTCTTAATTTTGGTCGCGGGTTTGTTGGAGAGGCGCTCGCATCCCGGCGAATCCGCCGCGGCGTCGGGAATATCCTCAAAGCAGTCGTCCTGGATTGGCGCGATCCAGGGCATCTGTCTTCCCTTTCGTGGGTTCTCCCGCTCAGGCGCCACGATTTCCGCTGGAATGTTGTTGGGCGTCCCCAAAGCTCGCGCCGAGGATTTCAGTTTTGCCTTGGCTGTTGTGCTCACCCCCGTGGCCATCGCCCGCGAGCTTCTTCGCCTCGTTCAGACGCAGCATCTTCATTCCGTCGCCAGATTGATGCCCGCCGTCACGCCGAGCATCGTCGGCAGCGTCTTCGCGTTTCTCGCCGGGCTCGTCGCCCTGAAATGGCTCAGCCGCTGGCTCGAAACCGGCCGATGGTATTGGTTCGGCGTCTACTGCTTGCTCGCCGCCCTTGCTGTCGGCCTCCTGTATCACGCCGGGTTTTGACGCCTCGCCTGTTGCCGCCGTGGAGAGTTCGACACAACCGCTTTTCACCCGGGGTTTACATTCCCGTTTCATTTGATATAGTCGCGGAGTCACTCGCGTTCCTCCTCTCGGGACCCGCGCGCCAGCGCCCGCGGCTCTCCCGGATGTAAAGCGGGAGCCTTCCCCTTTTTTCCGCCCAGCCGGGCAAATATTTAGTGCTGCCTTCAAGCCGGCCAAGGGATTATCCTTGACCTGGCGGGCGGTCGTTTCTCAGTCTTGTGCCTGTCTTTTTTCCGGCCTCCTGGGAAGCGCAAAGGAGCCATTGGTGCGTATCCTTACCCCGACGGACAATAAGCGGCTCAACGAGATGGTCGGCTTTATCGGGCTTAGCCTGGCCGTGCTCCTGGCTCTCAGCCTGCTCAGCTATTCGCCGCACGACGCCGCCTTCAACGTCTCGGCTGCCCCCCCTTTGGATAGTCCCGCGCGCAATTGGATCGGCCCCGTCGGCGCTCATCTCGCGGATCTCTTCTTTCAATTCTGTGGCTACTCCGCATTCCTCTTCCCCGCGGCCATGTTTCTCGCGGCGATGCGCTGGTTTCGCACCGAAGTCGTTCAAAACCCCGTCACGAAATGCGTGGGCCTCGGCATGCTCGTCGCCTCGCTCTCTTCCGAGCTTTCTCTTCTCCACGCTCCTGCCGTAAGAGGAGCGCTTCCTCCCGGCGGCATGCTCGGCTCGCTTCTTGCCCAGGGTTTGCGCGCTGCTTTCAATCCCGTCGGCGCGCACTTGGTGTCGCTCGCCACTCTGTTCACTGCGATGTTCTTGGCCACAGCTTTCTCGTTCCGCTCCGCCATCGCCTGGATCAAGAAGCCTGTGGCCGACGATGGGTTCCTCGGAGAATGGCTGGCTCGCTTCAAGGATTGGCGCGAGGAGCGCGAATCCGCGCGCTTGCGTAAGCGCGTCGAACAAATCAAGGTCTCCGGCCGTCCCGCCGTCGCCATTCAAAAATCTTCCACTCTCGAAGTGGACGACGAGCGCGATGAAAAGGAACAGGAACGCGCCGCGGAACAATCCCGCCGCTCCCCCGCCGTGATCAAATTCCAGGACCCCGGCGACTCTTCGGCCGAAACCTCTCGCTCGCCGAAAAAATCCTCCGACCCCAAAATTGCCCGCGGCAATAAGAACTACCGCTTGCCTTCACCCTCGCTGCTCCAGCCCTCCGAGCGCGGCGAAAAAATGACTGAAGCCGAGCTGAAGGAGTACGCGCGCGCCATCGAAAGCAAATGCGGCGAATTCGACGTCGGCGGTCACGTCACGCAGATTAATCCCGGCCCTGTCGTCACCACCTTTGAATTCAAGCCCGAGGCGGGAATCAAGTACAGCCGCATCGCTGGTCTCGGCGACGATTTGTGCCTTGCTCTTCAGGCTGAATCCATCTTGATCGAGCGCATTCCCGGTAAATCAACCGTCGGCATCGAAGTCCCCAATCCTCACCGCGAGACGATTGCCCTTCGCGACGTCATCGAATCCCAGGAATTCAGCCATCCCGCCAGCAAGCTCACCATTCCTCTCGGCAAGGATTTGACCGGCCGCATTCGCGCCGCCGATTTGACCCAGATGCCCCATCTCTTGATCGCCGGCTCCACCGGCACCGGCAAGAGCGTTTTCATCAATTCCCTTCTCATGGGCATGCTCTTTAAGGCCACTCCCGACGAGCTCAAGCTCGTCCTCGTGGACCCCAAGCGCCTCGAGCTCGGCCTCTATGCCGACATCCCGCACCTTTTCACCCCGGTTGTCACCGATCCGAAAGTGGCCGCCAATGTTCTCCGCAACGCCGTCCGTGAGATGGAACGTCGTCTCAAGCTCCTGGCGCAGCGCGGCGTCCGCAATATTGACCAATACAACCGCACATTTGAAAAGGCCCAGTCGCTTTCCCTTTTCGACCATTCCGAAGAGGTCGAGCACAAGCCTCTTCCCTACATCGTCATTGTCATAGACGAATTAGCCGACTTGATGATGGTCGACACAAACGGCGTCGAGGAATCCATCACTCGCCTCGCCCAGATGGCTCGCGCCGTCGGCATCCACTTGATCCTCGCCACGCAGCGGCCCTCCGTGGATGTCATCACCGGCCTCATCAAGGCCAATTTCCCCGCTCGCATCTCTTTCCGCGTCGCCAGCAAGGTCGATTCCCGCACCATTCTCGATTCCAACGGCGCCGAATCGCTCCTCGGCAAGGGCGACAGCCTCTATCTCCCCGCTGGTTCGTCCCGCCTCCACCGCATTCACGGCCCTTACGTGAACGAAAACGAAGTCTCCGGCGTCTGCGATTTCTGGCGCGAACAAGCCAAGGCGATTTACAACGAAGAGCTTCTGCGGCCTCCCAAGGACGACACCGCCTCTGCCGACTCCGCCGGCGAGGGCGGCCCCGAGGGCGCCGACGATGTGGACGACGATCTCTACCAAGACGCTATTCGCGTCGTTTGCGAAATGGGCCGCGCTTCCACCTCCACTCTCCAGCGCCGCCTCCGCATCGGCTATGGCCGCGCCGCCCGCTTGATTGACCTGATGGAAAAGGACGGAATCGTTGGCCCTCCCGACGGCGCCAAGCCCCGCGAAGTTCTGAAAAAGCGCGATTGGATGAAGGAGTTCGACGAATCCATGAAGTAGGCGGGGACTCCTGCGCTTCCCAATTTCTCTTTTCTGCACCCCCGGTTTTCCTTACAATAAGTAGCTGTTTGCGTGCCGAGGTAGCTCACCGGTAGAGCGCGGCCCTGAAAAGGCCGGCGTAGGCAGTTCGATTCTGCCCCTCGGCACCATC